>Ga0208539_1000008_pt1 | contig 152274 bp, 120 predicted proteins | sample RushSE_CattailNL_5_FD_185681 | JGI IMG/M metagenome (GOLD analysis project Ga0208539, IMG submission 185681) | Natural and restored wetland microbial communities from the San Francisco Bay, California, USA, that impact long-term carbon... | ecosystem: Environmental > Terrestrial > Soil >...
CCGCTCTCATCTGGGTCAAAACTCATAACCCGCGAGGGGTTTCCTGCAACTATCGGAGACAAAGCCGCGCGGCGAGCACCAACTTGCCGGCTACGAGGGTTGCGAAGGGGGTTTGGACCACTCTACGCCGGTGTCATCGACCAGGGCCAGGACGTTGAACCTGGAGTCGGTGAGTGCGAAGTAGTCCTCGCCGTCGACGGTGGTCTGGATGAGCTCGTCGATGTAGGTCAGGCCCCAGACGTGCTGTTTGAGCATGATGTCCGAGCCGTCGCGTTCTTCGATGATGCGGTTGCCGTCGAAGTAGGCGTGGTAGGTGCAGTCGAGGGGCCCGCTGTTGTTGATCGCGTTGATGATGCGTCGGCCGAGGGGGTCGTCGCTAGTCGGGGGTCTTAATGTTCATGGGTCGTAGAGGTGTGGGAGGTAACTGAAGCCTTCACTTCACTATGCCGCGGGCATTAAAGCAAGCTCTTTAATTGTCGGTGGTGAGCCGGCGGCTTGCGTTGATCTCTTGAGTTAAAGGGGTAGCTCGGGTGCGAGGTCGATCGCAGAACTAGGATTTTCCTCTGGCGGGTGCTATAATTTGCCGATAGAGTAATGTCTGAGACGTATTTCTTGTCTCGTATACATTGAGCCGAAAAGTCCGCTTGAAGGAGCCCCCCATGAATCGCGCAAGAGCGTTTACGCTGATTGAGCTGTTGGTAGTCATTTCGATTATTGCGCTGCTGATAGCGATCCTGCTGCCTGTGCTTAAGAACGCGCAGTACCAGGCCCAACTGGTGAAGTGCAAGGCGGTGCTGCGTGGGGTTGCGACGGCGCAGCTGTCTTATGCGATCGATAACAAGAACTTTTTCCCCGCAGGACGCCCGCGCTACGAGGGTACGGGCAGCTGGTTCGCCGCCTCGGGTGCGGGGGCACAGGTCCGCTCGTGGCAGCTCTATGAGGGCGGGATCAACGGCTACGACCTGCGTCCGGCGTACTACGACTACCTGGACAGCGACATCGATAAAGGTATGGAGTGCCCGCTGGCGTCTGATTTCTATGTGAACTCGGACGACGCTACGCTCATCACCTACATGCTCTACACGACGAACAACTACCGCAACAAGACGTTCAATTTTGCAAAGATCGGCGCGTACGAAAAGCTCGGCGATACATGGGCCTCGCGTGCGTTCCCGAATATGCCAATGACCCTGCTCGCATCGGACTTCGTGTACGGCAAATACAACGGCTCCCCTCTGACCACGCATGTGGCACCGAGCGGCGCAAACGGGCAGGCCGGCAACGGCACCAACGACGCGGTCGGCTGGCAGCTCGGGGACAACGAAGCCCCGGTCAATTACGCCGACGCCGATGGCAGCGTCCAGACGTACACCATTAGGCGCGAAAGCTACCTGGACACCGACAACTGGCTGCCCAATTTCTACGGTAGCGATGGCGGGTTTGGTTTCATGGTCCCGCGCGACCTGGTGAAGTAAGAGCTCTGTCGATCGGCCGAAATCAACTCTAAGGCTTCCCTCTGCCCCCTTTATGCCGGGCCCGCCCGGCGTGGGGTTTGAGATCAGCCCGGCGGGGGGCTATCATCCCACGTTACCCGGGCCCAGGGGGGCAGGACGCCCGCTCCATAGGCCCGGCCTTAACTTAGGAACACGGAGATTTACTGATGCGCATCGCTTTGTTCTATGGCACCTGCACCGGCAAAACAGAAGCCGTCGCCGAACAGATCCGCGACGAGCTCGGGGAAGACTTCTTCACGACTTTCGAAGACGTCTCCCAGATCGAGCCCAACGACCTCGAAGAATACGACGTCCTGTTCTGCGGCATCCCGACCTGGGACGTTGGCGAGCTCCAGTACGACTGGCAGGATGTCTACGACCAGCTGGACAACGTCGACCTCACCGGCAAGAAGGTGTTGTTCTTCGGCACGGGCGACCAGGCCGGCTACCCCGACACCTACCAGGACGCCATCGGCATCGTCTACAAGAAGATGCTCGAGCGCGGTGCCGTCGGCAAGCTCGGCTTCACCGACCCGTCCACCCATGAGTTCGAAGCCTCCAAGGGCATCATCGACGGCAAGTTCTGTGGCCTGGCGCTCGACGACGACTGCCAGCCCGAACTCACCGAGCAGCGTATCCGCGACTGGTGTGTTCAGATCCGACAGGAACTGGGCGTCGAAGCGGCGAGCTGATCGACTTCAATACAATCCCTATAAAAACGACAGGTGTAATGCCTGTCGTTTTTTATGCAAGACTTGGCGCGGGGCCAAGCCGAATTTCACTGTCCGGAGACGACATCGGACAGACCCTAATGCGCGCAGTTATTTCAGCGATTGGATTCCGCGCTTAATCCATGAGAACATGAGCAGATGGACCGTTCGCCGACGACTCATGAAAGCACCGGCACGCCGGCGATCAGTCGTAAGCACCTGGTGATCGCGGCGCTCAGCCTTGTCGCGATGCCGGTTTACCTCGTGATGTCCTGGCGGTCGATGGACTACAGCCTTTGGCCGCTGTGGATCGCGCTGGCGTTTGGTGGCGTTCCGCTAATCTGGGACCTGATCGTCAAGCTGCTCAAGCGAGAGTTCGGGTCTGACCTGATTGCGGGGGTCTCGATCGTGACTTCGGTGCTGCTGGGCGAGTACCTCGCTGGGGTGCTAGTCGTGCTGATGCTTTCGGGTGGCGAGGCGCTGGAGGTGTATGCGGTGCAGAGCGCCTCATCGGTGCTCAAGGCGCTGGCAGGTCGTATGCCATCAAAGGCACACCGAAAGAATCACAACGATGGGCTGGACCTGGTGGACATCGACGCGATCCGCGTCGGGGATCGGATCGTCGTGCTGCCTCACGAGACCTGCCCGGTCGACGGCACGGTGATCGAGGGCCACGGCGTGATGGACGAGTCCTATCTGACGGGCGAGCCCTATATGATGTCGAAGACGCCCGGGGCGTCGGTCCTGTCGGGTGCGATCAACGGCGACGCCTCGCTGACGATCCGCGCGGACCGGGAGGCGGTGGACTCGCGTTTTGCCAAGATCATGCACGTGATGCGCAGCTCGCAGCAGAGCCGGCCGAGGATGCGTCGTCTGGGCGATACGCTGGGCGCGTGGTACACGCCGGTCGCGCTCCTGATCGCTGTCGCCGCCTGGGCGATCAGCGGGGAGGCGGTGCGTTTCCTCGCGGTGCTGGTGGTGGCGACGCCGTGCCCGCTGCTGATCGCGATCCCGGTGTCGATCATCAGCTCGATCTCGCTGGCGGCCAAGCGTGCGATCATCATCCGCGACCCGATCGTGCTTGAAAAGATCGACACCTGCACGACGATGATCTTCGACAAGACGGGTACGCTGACTTATGGCAAGCCCGCGCTGATCGATGAGCAGATCGCCGATCCATACAAGGTCGATGTTGTACTGAGCTACGTGGCGTCGCTCGAGCAGTACTCCAAGCACCCGCTGGCCAACGCCGTGGTTCAGGCTGCAAAAGCAAGGAAAATCACGCTGTCCCAGGCTCGCGAAGTTTCCGAGCCGCCGGGCGAGGGCCTGACGGGTAGCGTCCAGGGTCACACGATTGAAGTGACCAGTCGAAAACACATCGCTGAAGACCACCCCGAGCTGCTCAAGTACATCCCCGAGCAGTCCGGCGGCCTGGAGTGCGTCGTGCTTGTTGATGATCAGTATGCGGGCCTTTACCGCTTCCGTGATGCGCCGCGGCGTGAAGGCGCATCATTCATCGAACACCTGGGCCCCAAGCACCGTGTTCGCAAGACGATGCTTGTCTCCGGGGACCGGGCCTCGGAGGTGCGGTACCTCGCCAAGGCCGTGGGCATCGACATCGTCCACGCCGGCCAGAGCCCCGAGCAGAAGGTCGAGATCGTCCGCAAGGAAACCGCCGAGGCCAACACGGTGTTCGTGGGTGACGGGATCAACGACGCGCCAGCGCTGGTTGCCGCGACCGTGGGTGTGGCCATGGGCACCAACAGCGATGTAACCACGGAGGCAGCCGGCGCGGTGATCCTCGATAGCTCGCTGAAGAAAATCGACGAGCTGATCCACATCGGCCGACGGATGCGCAGGATCGCTCTGCAGAGCGTGCTGATCGGTATGGCGCTGAGCATCATCGGCATGTTCATCGCGGCGGCGGGCTACCTGCCGCCCGTGGCCGGGGCGATCGTGCAGGAAGTCATCGATGTATTTGCGGTCCTCAACGCCCTGCGTGTTTCCCTGCCGGTGCGATCGCTGACCGATTTCGAGTAAATGGTCTTGCCAGATGCCGCAGAGTTGGCCTTAGGTCTACGGCGCCTTCGTCTGCTGGTCTGCAAAGTAGCCAGTGGTCTGCCTCAGGATATTGAGGATCGATGCACGTTCTTGCATGGGCAGGTGCGCGTACGACGGGTCGCTGTCTTCGCCCCTCAGCACGGCATAAAGTTTTTCGATCACCGCGTCCTTCAAGAGGTCCGGCATCAGGGTGAACGCGCGAGAATAAATCATGTAGCTGCAGCGGTAGCGGAACATGTGCGTCTGCAGGTCGAAGTCCTTGAGCGATCGGCCGGCGTTGTCCTCGCGGCGGTTGGCACGGAAGGCGATCTGAAAATCGTCATTCCCTATGACCGGTGCGTCAAGCCTGATTTCGTCGCAGAACAGCATGTGTTTGACGACGCGGTCGGCGTTGGACGCGATGACGCGCTGCAGCGTGTCCGACTTTGCGGGGTCGAATTCCTCATGCAGATACTCGGCCAGCGATCGGCTTCGCTCGGTCTGCAGGCGGACGCTCGCCGCGCCCTGTGTCAGCAGGTTGTGCATCTGCACCTGGTGCTCAAGGACCATCAGCGCGACGATATCGCTGGTCGGCCGGAGGTAGCGATCGGTGTCGAAGTAGGGCGAGAGGTCGGTGATGTTGGAGCCTAAGGCGTTGTTGATATAGGCGTCGCCGTTAGGCTGTTCAATAGTGACCTGGTTGCCGCGGTGATGTGCGCTTCCGGAGGTGCCGGTGACGTACCATCCGCCCCAACGTTTTTGCAGCGGCGTGTCGTGGGAGACGTCGGTCGAGCCGGCGGAGGTGATGACGTGGCCCTCGGGGTCGGGGAAGACCGAGCGGATGAAGAAGCCCGGCTGCCCGCCGGTGCGCGAGCCGCTGTGACAGCTCAGGCACTCGCCGTTGGTCTTGAGCGCTGCTGCGGCGCCGTCGTTCAAATCCAGCGCGAATAAGCCGCTGACGATCTGCGGGTCCGGGTCGGCATCACCGTACTCGACGAGCCCGCCGGGGACGGTGGCGATGTAGCAGTCGTCATTGAAGTAGATCGCGCGGGGGTTGCTCGGCGAGATCAGGCGGAGTTGAAACGAGGTCTTGGAGAAGACCAGGACCTGCGAGGCCTCGGATACCGCGGCGGCGTGGAGGACCGCCTTGAACTGGTCTTTGGGCGATGCCGGCTCAGCCAGTAGCCCCGCCTGCAGCGCCTCGCTCAGCGCCGTACGGGGGTTATCGGGAGGGCTTGGGAACGCTGCCGCGTCGGTCTGCGGCAGGGGTGCTGCGGGCTGCTCGTGCTGTTCCGTCTCGGGGTTTGGGGCGGGTTCTGAGCCTGAGGGATCTGCGCAGCTTGTCAGGAGCAGCGTCCAGCCGAGCAGGAGCGGGAGGGGGCACCGGATTCGGGCATTTAAATAAGACATGATGATCTGATGATAGACGCTGGCTTGGGCCTCAGCATACATGTGACCTAAACGCGGGCCATAAATCGGTCGATGCAGAACGGGTATCCGCCTGCCGTGCCCTAGGGGTAGGTGGCGTGCCCGAAGGACATCGAGGGACTCTAGACGTGAGCGAACTAAGCCGCGCCGAACTGGCAGAGAAACGCGAACAGACCCTGGCCGCGATGGGCAAGCTGGCGCTGAACCCCCAGCCGGTGACGGCGGTGATGCGGGCCGATGGATCGGACCCCGAGGAACTGATCCGTGTGCTGGCGCAGTGCCCGATCCTGACCGCGCGCGTGATCGGCGTGGCCAACTCGGCCGGGAGCAGCGCGATCCATCGCATGGACTCGATCGAGCGGTGCGTGCGCCACCTCGGCGGGAAGCAGACGCGCACGATCGCGCTGACGATGGCGATGCAGCTCATCGTTCAGGACCTGAGTATTGACGAAGAACTGGTGCGCGGTCTGTGGGCGTCGGCGACGACCAAGGCCATTACCGCGCGCCTGGTCGCCGAGGCGGTGTCGCCCGAGCAGGCCGAGCGCGTGTACAGCCTCGGGCTTTTGCAGGACATCGCGCTGCCGATCCTTCTGGCGGTCGACCCGGACTTTTTCGCGAAGAGTTTGGCGGGCTCCGATGGCAAGGCGTCATGGACCGACCGCGAGCGTGCGCACTTCGGCATCGACCACGCCGAGCTCGGTGGCCTGCTGCTTGAACGCTGGGGCGCACCTGCCGCGATCGCCGACCAGATCCGTCGACACCACAACCCGCTGGCCGACGATGACATGGCGTGGCTGGCGGAAATGCCCTCGCGCTTCGCCGGGCTACTGCCGCACTTTGAAGAACAAACCACCAAGGCGCAGGCCCAGACCCTCGCCGCAGCGCACACGCGATTCCTTGCCGAAAGCTACCCCTCGCTTGATGCGCTCCTGGGCGAGGTCAAGAAGCGAGTGAAGCTGATGGGCAAGGCCGCTGGCGGAACATCACGGATGAATAAGGACTTCGTCCAGCTCATTGCGCAGGCGGTGGCTAACGATACCTTCGCGCTTGCAGCACAGGTCAGCCGGCTGGACCGCCAGCTCGCCGACCAGGTTCAGACATTGGCCAGCACGCAGGCCGACGTCATGACCGACCCGCTCACCAGCATGCTCAACCGCCGTGGCTACAGCAGTTTCGCCCAGCAGATGCTTGCTCAGGCGCGCAAGGCCCACCTTTCCGCCGCGTGCCTGGTGATCGATCTTGACGACAACGACCCGCTCAACGACGAGCTGGGCCACGCGGCCGGCGACACGCTGCTCAAATCCGCCGCAGATCTGATCCGCGCAGCCGTCGCGCCCGGGGACCTGGTCGCACGCACCGAGCTTCAGCGCCTGGTTGTGCTTGTCGTCGGTGACAGCGAAGAAGACACCCGCACTCTCGCGCGACGCCTGCACGCTGTCTGTCAGGGCCGACGCGTCGTTCTCCAAAACGGTCTAAAGACAAGCCTCGCCCTCCACATCGGCGGGGTCTACCTCGAGAAGATCGTCGATGGCACGACGCCCGAAGACCTGGTTGTCGCGGCTGCGCAGATCGCCGACCGCTGCAAGGGCGGCAACTGCCCGGGCGTGGACTTCGCGCCGTACCAGCGCGCGGCGTGAGCGATAGGCTCTAGGGTCTGCGATACGGTGGCGCACCCGCCTAAACATTGTTTCGGGAGGGCGAGGCTCCTGCCGAGCCGCAAACGCCAGATATCGCGCGGCTCGGCAGGAGCCTCGCCCTCCCATTTAAATAGACGACGAGACTACATCAAGAGGCTCTGCAATAGCCTGCGGATGCGATTTGATCTATCGCTTCTTCTTAAAAAGGAGCAATAAAACAACAACGCAGATGCCCAACGTAATTAAGCCGCACAAAGCCATTGCCGCGATACGCAATGGCTTCATGAAGTCGCCGCCGACAAGCCCGGTTGCCAGCGTTTGATGCGCTACTGACATCGCGTTTGTAAGCACGAAAATCATCATGTGAGATTTGCGACCGCCCGCTGACGTAGCATGTGGTCGGCCAGCACCAGCGCCATCATCGCCTCGCCCATCGGGACAAAACGGGGCAGCAGGCAGGGGTCGTGTCGGCCGCGCGTGGCGATGGTCGTGGGCTTGCCGTGCTTGTCGACGGTGGGGCGGTCCTGCGGGATGCTGCTGGTGGGCTTGACCGCGCAGCGCAGCACGATCGGCATGCCGCTGGAGATCCCGCCGAGCATCCCGCCGTGGCGATTCGTGTTGGTGCCGATCGGCGGCGTCTTGTCCGCGGGGATGAACGTGTCGCAGTGTTCGCTACCCCGCGCCGTGGCGACGCCGAAGCCCTCGCCATACTCCACGCCCATCACCGCCGGCAGCGAGAACATCGCCTTGCCCAGGTCGGCCTTGAGCTTGTCGAAGACCGGCTCGCCCCAGCCCGCGGGCACACCGGTGGCCACCAGTGTCGCCGCGCCGCCGATGGAGTCCTGCTGCTTGCGCATCTCGGTGATCAGCTCTTCCATCTTCATCGCCATCGCCGCGTCCGGGCAGCGCACGGGGTTGGACTCAACCTGCTCGAGCGTGACACTTGCGGGGTCGATGTCGGCTGCGCGCAGTTGGCCGACCTGGTCGACGTAGCCGATGACCTCGATGCCGTGGGTCACGCGCAAAAGTTTCTTGGCGATGGCCGCGGCCGCGACTCGCACGGTGGTCTCTCGGGCCGAGGAGCGTCCGCCGCCGCGGTAGTCACGGAAGCCGAACTTGGCGTCGAACGTGAAGTCGGCGTGGCCGGGGCGGTACTTGTCCTTGATGTCGCCGTAGTCCTGCGAGCGCTGGTCCTGGTTGCGGATGAGGATGGCGATGGGCGTGCCGGTGGTCTTGCCCTCGAAGACGCCTGAGAGGATTTCCGGTGCGTCTTCTTCCTTGCGTGGGCTGACGATGCGCGACTGCCCTGGCCTTCGGCGTTGCAGGTCGGGGATCAGGTCATCGATTGAGAGTTCGAGCCCCGGCGGACAGCCGTCAACGATGCAGACATTGCCCGGGCCGTGGGATTCGCCGGCGGTGGTGACGCGGAAAAGGGTGCCAAAGGTAGAGCCGGCCATAGAGTGACAAGTTTAACCCAGGCCCACACCGCCCGCCATGTTCAGAGCCGCATAAAGAAAACAATAAGCATGATGAACCCCAATGCCAGCCCGGTGTAGCTGGTGACCAGCCCGCCCACTGCAACGCCATCGCCGGGCAGCCTGTATTTGCGGATCTGCGCCCGCGCGGCGTGGCCGAAGATGATGCCCGTGATCGCTACCACCGGGCCGCAGAAAAGAGTCATCGAACACAGGATCGAAAAGATCCCGCAGATCAGGCTCCACCGACCCATCCACGGCGCCTTGAGCTCATCAATCCCGACTACCTGTACGGTCCTGAGGTCTTCGGGGTCGAAGGGGCGGCCGCACTCGGGGCAGCTGCTGCCGGTCGTGCCGTTGAGCTGGTAGCCGCAGCCCTGGCACCGAAACTCCACGGCATTGGGCTCGGGCAGGTCGCAGATGCGGTTGGTGATCTTGTCGATGCGCTGCGAATGCGCGTGCCGGTCGGGCAGCGCCCCGAGGACGATCAGGCCGATGATGCCCAGGAACCCCAAGAGCCCGTACCAGCCGCTCTGTCCCTTGGCCCGGGCGTAGTAGCACATCCCCGCGATGAGCAGGCCCGTGCCGACGAGCAGACCGACCAGGGAGATCTCTAACGCCAGTTTGTCCGAGAAGCTCATCTGCTCGGCGAGGAAAGGCCCGGCGATATACGCGATCAATTGGATCAGCAGGCCGGGGATCCCCAGCAGCAGACTCATATTGTTTTTGGCTCGATCCATGAAGTTTTCCCTTGCGGGATCGCAAAAGGATAGCAGCGTGGGCGCGTCAGTTCACGCCAGAAAAAAGGCCACCTCACAGATGCGAAGTGGCCGGGAGAAAATCTAAGTTGATCAAACCAGGAGAGGAGTCGTCGACTCACTGGGGATTCTGTGCGAGCTCGACCTTGCTCGCGACGAGCTTGGCCTTGAGCAGCAGGACCGCGGCTTCGAGCTGGGGGTCCAGCCCATCCTTGAGGATGTTGTTGGGATCGACCTGCGGCTTGTCGGGGTTCTGATCTTCCTTGGCGATGAGCACATCCGCGTCGCGACGGGCTTCGAGCCAGTCGGCCACTTCCTTGTTGGTCATGGTGACTTCGAGGTCGGGCTGGATGCCCCACTCGGTGGAGTCGTCCTTGCGGTGGATGATCTTGCCCTTGGGCAGGACGTAGTACTGCGTGGTGCACTTGAACAGCGCGTCGCCGCGGCCGATGGGGAAGATGTCCTGGACCGAGCCCTTGCCGTAGGAGTTCTCGCCGAGGATCGTGGCACGCTGGTAGTCCTTGAGCGCACCGGAGACGATCTCGGACGCCGACGCCGAGCCCTGGTTGATCAGCACGACCAATTCGATGTCGTGGCTGATGGTGTTGCGTGCGGTGGCCGAGTAGCTGGAGGTCGAGACGCCTTCACCGTTGACGGTCGAGACGATCCGCCCCTCATCGACGAAGCGATCGACCACGCCGACCGCCGTGGACAGCAGGCCGCCGGGGTTGAAGCGCAGGTCCAGCACGACAGATTTGAGGCTGCCCTCGGCCTGCATCTGCTTGATCGCCGCGTCCATGTCCTCGGCCGACTGTCGCAGGAACTGGGTCAAGCGGATGTAGCCGATCCCCGAGTCCTTATCGATCCAGTAGTCCCAGCCGCCGGCGTCGCGGTGGGTAAAGCCCTTGATCGACTCGATGTTGATCTGCCGGCGTGTCAGGGTGACGTCGAATGGTTCAGCGCCTTCGCGGAGGATCGACAGAGTCACCTTCGTGTTTTCAGGGCCGGTGATCTCACGCACCGCCTTGTCTACGCTCCAGGCGCCCGTGGGTACGCCTTCTACTTTGGCGATAACGTCGTTGGCCTTGAGGCCCGCTTCCATCGCGGGCGTACCCTCGAGAGGCGTGACGACGCTGAGCTTGCCGTCGAGCTTCTGAATCTGCACGCCGATGCCGACGAAGTTGCCGCTGATCGAACGGCTGAACTGCTTGAGCTCTTCGGGCCAGATCACCGTGCTGAACGGGTCCAGCTCACCGGTCGCGCCCTGCGTGAGCTCGTACACGATCACGTTTTCGGGCAGGTTGGTGGTCTCGATATTGGTCTGCATGATCTGCGCGATGATCGACATCGCCGTCGCACGCGTGAGCTGCCGGCCGGGTCGGTCAAGGTCCGCGACCACGGCATCCAGCGTTTCGTGCAGCTTCTTGACCTTCTGCTCGTCGGCCAGGCCGGGGAATACGTCCTGTAGGCCATTGGTCTCGATCATGACCACCAGGCCCTTGGCGGCGCCCTTGACCAGCTCGGTGAAGCCCTTGCGGTCGATGTGGTTGCGCTCGGCATTAGCGAACACCTGGCCGAGCATCGAGACCTCGATGTCCGCGAGCTTGATCGTCCAGTCCTCGAGTTCCTGTTCGTCGACCTCCTCGAACAGCTCGAGCTCCTTCTCGTTGCCCAGACGCTTGGCGCGCTCCTTGTACAGGTCGCGCAGCAGCTTGGGCTTGTACAGCTGGAGCACGCGGACATGCGTTGCCGCGTCCATGTACTGGTGGTGGTAGTCGCGGGTCTTCTCGTACAGCAGGTCCAGCAGGCGGTACAGGCTCAGCGACTCGACGAAATCCGATTCGGCCTGAGCGGCGTCGGCGTTCTCGACCACGCGCTTGATCAGCCCGGCGATCGCGTCCTGCTTCATGAGCTGGTCCGGGTCCTCCGCCAGCGAGTGCGCTTCGATCAGCTTGACCATGGCCTCTTCGGATTTGTCTTCGCCGATGAGCTTGATCGCTTCGTCCAGCGCTTTCTGGTGGGCCTCGAGCTTCGTGGCCTTGCGAGCCTGCAGGTGCTGAAGGTAGGCGTTGATCGATGCGGAGAGGTCGCGCGTCTGGTCCGAGTCGGGCAGCGTCGTCACGACATGCGCCAGCTCGGCAAACTTACCGCGGGCCGCCAGGTCGTCGATCTGCTCCGAGACGTTGGCTGCCGGGCACTGGTCGGATACCTGATCGGCCAAGGCGGCGGGGGCGCACGCGGCGAGCAGGGCGAGCAGGCTGGCGGTATTGAGTATTGACGATAGCTTGCCGGATCGGATCAAGGGGTTACCTCATGTAAGGCGGGGAGGGTCGGGGGGGTACTGCAATTATTCTAGGTACGCTGGGGGGTGCGTGTTTGTTTCACCTCTTGTCAAGAAAAAACCCGCCACATGGGCGGGTTGGAGGGTCTGCAGGGTTGGCGGGGCCCTTAGGCCGATTCTTTCTTAATCATTACAGCCAGTTCTTTGAGCGAACGGGGCTTGCGGATCGCCGATTCGTCGATGACGTACTTGACGCCCTTGTTGTTCTGGTCGGGCAGGTCGTACATGAGGTCGAGCATGAGGTCTTCCATGACCGACCGCAGGGCGCGGGCGCCGGTGTCGCGTTCGATGGCCTTGTCGGCCAGCAGCAGCAGCGCGTCATGGGTGAACTCGAGCTGGGCGTCTTCCATCGCAAAGAAGTGCTGGTACTGACGCACCAGCGCGTTCTTGGGCTCGGTGAGGATGCGCACCAGCGTGTCAGGTGTGAGCTTGTCCAGCGGGGTGATCACCGGCAGTCGGCCGATGAGCTCGGGGATCATGCCAAAATGCAGCACGTCGTCCTGGGTGACACTCTGAAGGATCGTGTCGTCGTCCTTTAACTTCTTGCCCGTGGCGTGCTCCGCGCCGAAACCGATCGACTTCTTGCCCAGGCGCTGGCGGATGATGTCGTCCAGGCCCACAAACGAGCCGGCGCAGATAAACAGGATGTTTGTCGTATCGATCTGTATGTACTGCTGCTCGGGGTGCTTGCGTCCGCCCTGGGGTGGGACGTTGGCGGTGGTTCCTTCGAGCAGCTTGAGCAGGGCCTGCTGCACGCCTTCGCCCGAAACGTCGCGGGTGATCGAGACGTTCTGCGAGGTCTTGCCGATCTTGTCGATTTCGTCGATGTAGATGATGCCGCGCTGTGCCGCTTCGAGGTCGTAGTCAGCGGCCTGAAGGAGCTTGAGCAGCAGGTTCTCGACGTCTTCACCGACGTAGCCGGCCTCGGTCAGCGTGGTGGCATCGCCGATGGCGAAGGGCACGTTGAGCGTGCGGGCGAGCGTGCGCGCGAGCAGCGTCTTGCCCGAGCCGGTGGGCCCGATCAGCAGGACGTTGGACTTGTCCAATTCGATGGGCGAGTCCTTCTCGGCGGCGCTCAGACGCTTGTAGTGGTTGTGCACCGCGACCGAGAGCGCACGCTTGGCGTGGATCTGCCCGATCACGTACTGGTCCAGGAATTCCTTGAGCTGGCGCGGCGAGGGGATCGAGCCCATCGCGGGTCGACCGGCGTGGACGCGGCGACGCTCCTGCTTGAAGATGTTCTGGCACAACTCGGTGCAGTTGGCGCAGATGTAGACGTCGTTGGGGCCTTCGACCATCGGGCCCACTTCACGCGAGCTCTTGCCGCAGAACGAGCAGGTCGTGACCCGCCGGCCCTTGAAGCCTTCGCCCGACCCGCCGTCGTGCCCGCCGTCCGATCCTTTGCTTCCGTCGCGATCCGCCATGGGTTGCCTTTTTTCGCGACGCGAACGCCGCCTCCGGGTTAAATCGCGGGCTGGGGCGCAGACGCCCTGAAACCCGACCAAAGTCCATCGTCCAGATTCAGATCAGCCGTTAGCCCGCTCCGGCAAATACGGCTGAACAAAACGGTTATCGACGCGTTCATGCCACGCTAACTGTTAACCGAATCATATCCCAAGAATATCTTTCAGCACAGCCCCGGCGAACGCTTTTCAACACGTTTTTATGCATTCTCAGCCCGTGGATGTTTCTCGACGATCTTATCGGAGGACCGCTTCTACTTCTCGGGCTGAGCAACGTTCGGCGGGTCGTCGTCTGGCGTGATGTCGCCTAGATCCTCCACTTCCTCGCCCTCGGTGCCCTGTTGAACGGCTGATTCGCCCAGATAACGCGATCGGCTCAGGGCCGCCGTTCGCCGCTCGGCCCGGTCCAATTCCTCATCGCTCAGCTCCCCCCGGGCATGCATCTCTCGCAGGTCGCCCAGCGTAAACCCGATCGGCTGCTCCTCCTGCGTCGTCAGCCGGCGACGCAGATACGTCGCGATCACCGCCAGCAGGATCCCAAGGCCAACAATAACGCCCAACCAGAGCATGACCTCTGAGAACATCCCGCGACCCTCGGCCAGCATCACGGCCAGACATCGTATTCCAGGCACCATGCCGACAGTGTAGCACCACCGCACAGGCGCATAAAAAACCACCCGCAGAACAGGTGGTTGCCGAAGCGTAACTGCGTCATAAAGGCGAACTTGGCCAGGCAGGGCGCCACCTACTACCGCTGCGTACAAATGCTCAAACAGACGGCAGCCTTGATCCGGCGGTGTTGCTGGTGAGCATTTCGACAATCATTGAAAAGCAGCATGGCCTAGTCACATGCCCGGACGTCGACGCCTACGCGTCAGCGCGCCGGCCATACCCATCACCAGCAGGACCGCGGAGCCGGGCTCGGGGACCAGGCCCAGGTCGCCCTGCGGCCCGGACAGGTTTGAAGCAAACGCGTTGAAGGTCAGTTCCGAGATGCCGATGGCTTCTTCGCCCTCCCCGGTATAGAGCAGGTAGACCTTGCCGTCGATATCTTCAAAGATGGCCGGGTCGCGGAGCTCGCGTGCATTAATTTGAGCGCCGCCCGAAGAAACGCCTAGTGGCTGGTCCGCGCCCTCCCAGTCGAGCGTAGGTGCGAGGATGACACGTTGACCGATCGCGGTCCAGTCGCCTGTATCGACCGAGCCGTTGTTCGTATCAATGACCGTCAGGAAGATCGACTCGGGCGAGTCGAACTTGGCCGAGTAGAACAGATAGATATTCGTGTCCGACGGATCGACGTGAGTGCGCTGGTAGATCGCGACGTGTCTTGGGTCGTCTGCGCCCTGGCCGTTGTCGGTGTACAGCTTTTCGAGTGGATTATGTGCCAAGTCCATCTGCTGCCAGTAATGCGCAGAGCTGTTGGGTGAGCCGACGGGGTTCCATAGTCCGCCCTCGGTGTCTGCGTTGGCGATGGTGTTTGTGGCACCAACACCATTCGTGGCCGGCGCTTTCCATAGCTCGCCCTGGTTACTGAATGCGAAGGTCTGCCCCGAGACAATGAAGGAACGTAAGTAGGACTCGGTCAGGATGACGTCGCGCGGTCCGTGGCCGGCCTGCCCGCCGTCGCCGAACGTATTGAAGTTCAGCCCGTTGCTGGACGTCGAGACATAGCTTTGCTGGCCGTTGGGGCCATCACCGTCGTTTGGGCCGTGGAAATACATCACAAAACGCTGATTGACGCTGTCAATATAAACATCCGGCGAGGCAATATGGTCGCCCACACTAAAGCCGCCAGGCCCGGAGAAAGGCATGCTGCCGGCATTGTTGATGTCCAGATCCAACACGCCGTTTCCAAGGGTCTGTGACCCGGTGTTCGAGCCGGAGGCGCCCCAGGACCGGTCGGTCGCGGTCCCGTAGTTAAACAAGTGCCAGTCCCCGGTGAGCGAGTTGGCCCAGGCCATGCGGATCGAGTCGCCGGTGTGGTTGGCGAAGTACATGTAGTAGTTCGCGTTCGGGTCCACACGGTCTTTCGCGGCAAGCCAATCGGGCAAGCGGATCAGCGACGGGCCGTTGATGTTATTGCCTTGGTCCGCACCGGTCCCGAGGCCCACCGCATTAAAGTTAAGCACATCGATCAGCGGATCGAAGCCGCCGGAGTCAAGCGAGTGGCCGATCGGTCGGCCATCCAATCGCGTCGCGTCAAAGGTCTGTGCTTGTAGTGCACCCGAAGAGACGCACATACCTGCGGCGACCAGAAGCCGAGCGTTTTGATTCATCCTTACGCGATTGAGCATGCGATCCTCCTGAAAAAATTCTCGTTGCCCGATCCGTCCGCCTGCAATCCAAGACGCTTGAAAGGCAAGTCGTTTGATCGCCTTGCGGTTTTCGATTCTCGGCCTCAAACCAAGTACCGTGCGAGGCGAAGAAGATGTTGGCGCGGCGCTAACCGCGACAACATGGAGTATCGGGATTGCTCTAATAAACCTTGGCACTGAGGTTTTCGCGGATTGCGAAACCCGACGCGAGCCCTCTTGAGCCGTTCAGTAGCTCGTTCCGCCATTGAAATCCGCGTAGGTTGCTCTTGTATTTTTCTTGATCATCCGAGCGTGCTCACCCCAGTTTTCACCGTTCAAGCCGGGGTTGGCGGGGTCGAACAGGTCATCTGTAACGACATTGACAGATCCAAACGAAGTATTCTCGACCACTCGATTATTCAGGTACTCGGTGTGGTTGTCGTTGTAAACAAGCCCGCCCTCCCATTCGTCGATATTCCACAAGCTGCTGTAGTCGCCGGAGGTGGTTGCGGTGTTGCGGTCGGAACAGATCGGAGTCCTGGACCCCATGTCGTCACGCCAGGCTTTGCCCGTTGATCCGCCGGGCTTGTTGCCTGGGATCGTAGCCAGCGAGGGTTGGCCCTGCCAGCTGATGTCGAGGATCGCGTACGAGAGGTTGTTGTGGTCAATAATGACTGGAGGAGAAACAGGCTCCCATTTCGCTTTAAATGGCGCGGACTCTGCGGGGCTGAGGATGTGCTCGGGTGCAAGCATGCCCCCACCAATCAGTTCCATGAAGCGAGGCACGATACCAATACCGATGTGTTGATTCGTATTGGCCGCGCTTAATTGGTATCCGGAGTAAGACTCGATCATTTCGGTCGGGGATTTGATTACGCCGGCACTGTTCAGGCCGGTGTAGTAGCTTTTATTGTCCTGGGCATAAATCACCATGGCCTGGTGCTGACTGCGGAGGTTCACGTTGTTCTCAGCCTTGCGGGCGGACTCCCGGGCCGCGCCCAGCGCAGGGAGCAGGATCGCGATGAGCAGAGCGATGATCGAGATGACCACAAGGAGTTCGATGAGCGTAAAGCCCGATAGGCGACGGTAAGATTTGTGGTTTTTCACGGCATTCCAACCTTTCAAAATGAGTTGCTGAAGCAAGCCGCAGTGATGCGGCACGTTGAATCCCAGACCACGCTGGTTGAGCGGGGCCTGAGAGAAGGAGGAATCAATTAGGCACGACGGCGACGAGCGATCAGCAGACCACCCAGACCCAGCAGCGCCAGCGAGCCGGGCTCGGGGACGGCTGAAATGATCAGGCCGTTGATCGGATAAGCGCCAGTTGTGGTGTCGCTTGGGTTAGTAGCAGAACCTCTGTTGTCGAACGAAAAAACAACGTCATCAACTCCGTTGGAAGTGACCACGTAAGTTGGGCTGTAAATACTCTGGGGATCGGCCCCGGTACTGCTGCTGATCAGGCCGAGGTTGGTGGTCCCGCCTGCATCTAGAATGCTCAAGAGCGCGGTTTCCGGTGTGTCTGTGCCGGATTCGTGCTGGAAAATCTGGATGTTGTACTGCCCGGTAGGTAGAGTGAACGTGAGGGTTGCGATTTGACCCGACTGAGGACCCCCGAAGTCGATCAGCAGATTTTCCAGCGGATCAAAAGCGTTCGTGTCAACGATAGCGGTTCGCCGTTTCCAGCGGTTCGCGTCCAGGCTCACCGTGATATCACCGGCACCAAACGGATTGATCGCTGTCGTCGAAGCGACGCCCGCACCATTATCCGGCCGAGCCGTGCCGTTGATAACGGCCAGCAAGCCGGTATAGCCCGATTGAGTCGGTCCATAATAAACCGCGTTCTCCGTATCGCCTGTCGCACCATCAAAATCGATGAAGACGTCAGCCCCAGCCACGCCGGCCGAGAGGGTCGCCGCGGCCAAAGTTGCCGCACAGGGAAGCGCAAACTTGTTCTTAAACATACTAATCATCTCCTTAGAAAGGGTTCCTGTGGTGATCCAAAAACGAGAAGCAGGTTGCATCAAAACAGTCCAGAGGTCCGGGCCAAAGCGTTGAATTGGCTCGAGCGTGCGATTGTTTAATGGGTTCCACCTTGATTACACGCAAACGATGACTTACTGGTCAGTTCGATATTGATGTCGAGCCAGTCCGCCACACATCAAGAGCAGACCAGCGGGACCTCATGGAAGCGACTGCACGCGTTCTCCCACCTAATGCGTACGCGGAGGGGTTGTTATTACAGGAATTAATCGCAAAAAATGTTGGGCTGGCATCCCGGTCGTGTGGCCGACAACGTCCGGGCGCATTTGGAAAAAATGTAATTCATTAAAAAATAGCACTAAAGCGAATCCGCTTGTTTCTGGGCTGGATTCGAGGCATTTGCAGGTACCCCGGGTTATACAAGTGCGATTCTGTGTAATATTTTTCCGCTGGAGACGCTTAAACTGGAGATGCTGTTTTTTTTCTTTCAGCATTCTGGGTCACCCAGGAAACTAACCAGAACACATGCCAGACGCTGAAAAACCCGGTGACGACAGCCACGCCGATTTTGTCAGGCAAATCACCGCCTGCCAGAGCGCTATCTATGCATTTGCGCTCTCACTGCTGGGCGATACGGAGGCAGCTTCCGACATCCAGCAGGAAACCAACCTCGTGATCTGGAGCAAGATCGAAGAGTCGCGTGAAGTCAAGAATTTTCGGGCCTGGGCGATGAAAATCGCGTACTATGAAGTGAAGAATTACCGCCGTCGAATGAGCCGATCTTCTCTGGTTTTCGATTCGGACGTGATGGAGCTATTAGCTCAGGACGTTTCGTCTGAATCCGAGGGCCTTGAGGCGAGCCTGCACGCCTTGCATCAGTGTGTGGACAAATTGCCAAAGCATTTTCGTCTTCTCATAGAAGACCGTTATCAAAACGGGATATCCGTCAAGAAGATCGCGAGCCGTTTGGAAAAAAGCGCCAACCATGTCGGTGTCATGCTCTTCCGGATCCGCGCGGAATTACATCAGTGCATCACCCGGAGGCTCAAAGGGGGCCAGAGCAATGCCTGATTCGAACCCCCTTTATTCCGAGTGTGCAAGCCTGATCGCCTTGATGTTGTCCAACCGTCTTGAAGATGCCGACCGGGCCCGCTTGAACGAACTGTGCCGAGAGCATGAGGAGTGCCGCAAGCTCTACCTTGAAAATATGTCTGTCCATGCCATGCTGCTCTGGTCCATGGGCGGAGCCGACCAACGGAACGAGAATGAGTTCCCGCTGATGTCCGAGATGATGGAGCAGGCGATGGAAAACCGCCGCTTATCCGCTCAGGTTGCTCGGGTGGAAGAGCAAGCCCCCGCGAGCGGGTTGCATGTCTTGTCTTTGACACTCGCCGAAGAAGACGCCCCTCCTAAGCGGATTATCGTGATCCCGTGGGCGGTGGTCTGGACTGCGGTAGCCGCTCTCGTTCTAGTCACGACCTGGATCGGGCTGTCCCTCTTTGATCGTCGATCCACCGGCTCATCGATCGCCGGAGTCGAACCTGCGCCTCTGGAATACGTTGCCGAGGTCATCGACCATCGCGATGCGGTCTGGGCAGAAACGTTAGAAGATTCAAATAACACAACCCGGTTAATTGCCGGGACCTACACGTTGCTCTCCGGGGCCGCGGAAGTACGGCTCGAGCAGGGCGCGAGCCTCATCCTTCAGGCACCGTGCAAGATCGAGATTCTGAATAAAAACCACACGCGACTGCTTGAAGGTCGCCTGGTCGCCAACGTCGCGCATGAAGCGACGGGCTTTATTGTGGAAGTGAACGGGACGCGATTCATCGATATCGGTACGCAGTTCGGCGTGGATATTTCAAAGGCCGGTGACGTCCTGATGGAAGTGCTCGAAGGCGAAGTCGTTCTCAAGCCCGCCGACCTGAATCTGCCGAGCGCGTCGCTGAAGGCCGGGTATATGGCGATCGGCACAACCGCCGGGCAATATCAAGCGGTAGGTACTCTTACTTCGTTGGATAGAAAACCGCTGTTTGCCCGGTCGCTGGATGACGCCGCGATTTCCGCCGAAGAACGCTACGCCCAGCAAGTCATCGAGGACAAGCCGGTTGCCTATTGGCGGTTCGACGATCTGGCTCCGGACAAAACGGTAGCGAACGCAGTCGAGCCCGGGGTCAATGACCTCATGGGGTATGGGTATTTCTTGCCCGGCCCCGGCGCGGTCGGCTCTGCGGTTTTCCTGGACAACCGAAGTCGCTCATCCAATTACTTCCAAAGCAAGGACTTGCTGGAGCCTCTGGCGGGTGCCGACTCGTTCACAATGGAATTGTGGTACCGGATCGATAAACCACAGTTCGCAAAACTCTTCGCCCTGCATGCCGCCGGCGTGTACGATCAAAAGCCCAATTCGTCCAATGCCGCGAATATTCAGCTCATTGATGACACGAAGTTTGCGATTGAAGGGTGGAAAACAAACCGGATTCGCGGTCTGTTCCGTGACCCGCCCGGATCATCCTCGCGGGAAGGTACCAACGTTTTTGCGTCGGAAAACTATCTGATCGATCGCTGGCAGCACGTGGTATTCTGCAAGGACAAAAACGAGTTGCGCCTCTACATCGATGGCTTATTGACTTCAAAAACTGACGCGAAAGAGGGTGCGCTGCCCGATCAAGTTGTCGCGGTCATGGGTATCGGCGACTTGTCTTCTGATAATTCATCCAAATCAAATATGGTCAGGGCGTTGACGGGTTGGCTCGATGAAGTGGCAATCTATAACCATGCCCTTACGGACAAGCAGATTGCCGATCACTACCGTATCGCGCAGGATATCAAGGACTGACGGGGCCCCGGTCTGGACAAGTAAGTGTCAGCACAGTTGTTTGAATACGACGGAGCAGTCGCGGTCGCCCGGCAGACTGCTGCATTAGGCGGCTTTACAAAGCCAAGCGTAAGACCAACAAAAAACCCCCACCTCGCGGCGGGGGCTTTTGTTCATGCGTCTTACAGAATTGTGCGAATTACTCGCCTTCTTCTTCCTTGCTGTCTGCCGACTTCTTGGTCGACTTCTTGGTCGTCTTCTTCTTGGTGGTCTTCTTCTCGCCGGCGGGCTTGGCTTCGCCCTCGACCTCGGTCACCTTGGCCTGCTCGATGATCTTGTCCAGCGTCTTCTGCTCGCGGAGCTGGAGGTAGAGCTGCTCGATCTGGCCCTGGCGTGCCATCTCCTGCCGGAGCTTGTCGGGCCGGCGTCCCTGCTGCATCGCCATCATCGCGATCCGGCCGTTGAGCTCTTGCTCGTCGACGTCGATCTCGAGGTCCTTGCTGGCCTTGTCGAGGATGAAGAACTGCTTGAGCTGACGGACCGCCTGCTCTTCGCTGGCGCCGCGCATCTCGGCGAGCTTCGCACGGACTTCTTCTTCTGCTACGCCGCGGTAGAGCATCTCCATGCCCTGTCGCTGGAGCACGCGCGCCGCCTGCCGGCCCGTCACGCCCTTGGGAAGGTCGAGTTCGACCTGGTCCACCAGCGCGTCGGTAACCTGCTGGTACATGTCCGCCTTGGTGTTCTGCTCGGACCGCTGCTCGAGCACGGTCTTGACGCGCTCCTTGAGCTCATCCGCGCTGGCCAGGCCCATCTGAGCGATGAGGTCCTCGACCTTGGCCGGGACGATGCGGTGGATGGCGTGGATGGTGAGGTTGAGGGTGATCGGCTGGTCGCGGATCTTCTCGTTCTCGTGGACGCTGGGGCCGGTCATCGAGATCGACAGGCTCTCGCCCGCGGTCTTGCCGGTGAGCTTCTTGCCCAGCTCCTCGACGACGATACCGGCGACGTGGCCCTTGTAGTCGGCTGACTTGCCGTTGACAAGCACGTGGTCTTGCGGGGCGCGCTGCAGGACTTCGGCGTCGTCGCCCGCGTTTTCACCGGCCAGGATCACGACTTCAACCGCGGCGTAGTCGCCTTCTTCGATCTTCGCGTCTTCCGGCGTCGTCGGGCGGCCGCTCTGCTGGCAGTAGCGTTCGATCTCGGCGTCGACGTCGGCGTCGGTCACGGCGGTAACGGTCTTGGTCACCTGGATGGAGTCAAAGCCGGGCAGCGTGAAGTCGGGCGTCACTTCGACCTTGACCGTGAAGACCATGTCGCCGGACTCGGGCAGTTCGATCTTGTCCGCGTCCTGGACCTCGGGGTCGCTCAGCGGGTCGAGCTTGTTGTCTTCGATGGCCTTGGAGTAGCTCTGACTCAGCAGCGCGTTCTTGACGTCGTCGCGCACCGCGGAGGAAAAGCGTTTCTCGAGCAGCCTGCGGGGCGCGCGGCCCTTGCGGAAGCCGGGGAGCACCGCGTCGTCCTCGAGCGTGCCGTAGCTCTCTTCGATCTTGGCCTGGACCTGGTCGGCGGGGATCGTGATGGTCAGGGCCTTGCATGCCGGGCCTGCGTCTTCGATCTTCACGTCGAACTTGAGTGTTTCTTCGGTAGCGGTTGTGCTGTCAGCCATCGCCGTGCCTCCTTAAGGCAAGGTTGCTGTGGGGCGGTTGTATGTGATCCGTGGGGAGGAAGATGTTCGATTCCCGGCTGACCCACGCCAGACGAAGCGCCCACACGCGATCGTCGGTATCTCAGCCGGGCTTTAGATTGTCCTTGATGCGGGCGGGGGGGTCAAGTGGGCCTGTTATTGGTTCGATAGCCGGGCGTCCAGCGGCTCAGGAAGCAGGGCTTGGGCAGGTCGGGCAAAGACAGTCCGTTTCGAAGCGTAAGTGCAATAGGTCATAGAGCGGATACGTTAAAACCAGTACGAGAGGCGGTTTTATCGCAACACACGTATCGAAACGAGAGCTGATCATGAACATTAAACGCTTGTTCACCCTCCATGCCGCGTTCCTGTTCATGATGGCTTGTGCAGATTTTTCGCACGCTCAGGACCAGGCAGGTGCCGATGAGGTCAGCGCCGAACAGCGCCGTGAGGAGGCTCGCGTCGACCGGCTCTGGGCGCTGAGTTGGCGGAACTATGCCGCTTACTACTTTAAGTTCGAGGACGCCTACGTCTGCGTCCCCGGGTACGAGAAAGCGCTTCCTAGCAGCGTCGGCAAGTCCCCGCGCGATTACTTGAGGGACTCGGCCTGGTTACAGGAATACAAGGACGAGCGAGGTGACGAACAGAAGCGCAAACTCGTGAAGAGCGACGACGAGGCCCACGCCGCCGTCGAACTCTTGCCCGAAGTTGCCGTCGGCAAGTACGGCTACATCCACTCGGGGTACATCGAAAAGATTGTGGATGAAAAAACGATGTTTCTGAAAGAGATCTGGCTGGTCGATGCGCAGGCGGTTCGTGATGCTCGCGACGCCTACATGGAAGAGGTGTTCCGCGGGCTTGCCGGCGATATCGAAAAGGCGGTCAAGGATGGCGGGCGGAAGGAGCGCCACAACCTGGGCGACGGCATCCTTCTACGCCGTGCAGCGGAGCGAGACGCCGTGGACTGGGCCTACAAGGAACGACTCGAAGCAGCCAGCCGGCAGCGCGACGTTGTGTTCTCCCGTTATGAGTGGCGCATCATCGGCTACCGCACCGACACTCTCACCGCCGAAGCACGCTGGCCCGCCGGGAAAGCCGCCGATCAGGGTCTGCAGGTCATCATCGTCGCGGTCGACGACCACACCGTTACCGCCGTTCCTGTCGCATCGCTTGGAAAAGGCCTGAGCGAGTATGACTTCTTCAGCCTGCTCACAAGCCGAGGGATCTCAAGATCGCAGTTTGTCGAGATGGTCAATCAGGCCAAGCGGGATGCGCGCGACGACTTGATCACGCCCGTCCTCGCTCAAATCGAGGGGGACAAACGCGTTGAGAATAAAGCTCCCGACGCCCCGCTCAACGATCAGGTCGAGCTCGTAAAATAATCAGACCTATTTCATGCACGCAATCTTGCTCAGCGAATAAAGCCTGCTGGACGCAGGGCATCGACCAGCGACAGCTGCTCATACAGCATCCGCATGCGAGGAACGCACACGCCCGCGCGTTCGGCGCGGCGCACCGGCTCGCCGTAGATCGCCTCGACCTCCATCGGCCGGCCCATCTCACGGTCGATCTGCATGCTCGGCTTGTACGCGTCCATGTTCCGCGTGTTCTCCAGCATCTTCTCGACGAAACTCTCAGCAATCGCGTGGCCCGCCACCACCTTCGCGCCCGCCACCACCTCCTGCATCAAGGCCCGTGAAAGCGCCGCGCCGTGCGCATCTTGCATCAGCGCCACGCAGTCCACCCCAAGCACCGCGCAAAGCCCATTGTACGGCACGTTCCACACCAGCTTCTCCCAGCGCGCCGCCGCCAGATTCTCCGCCAACTGCACCCGCACGCCCCCGGCCTCGAAGTCCGCCGCGATACGCTGCATCCGCGTGCTCACCCCCCGTGTCGAAAACTCCCCGAGCTTGATGTGGTCAAACCGCGTCTGCACGATGTGCCCCGGCCCGACCTTGTAAGAACACAGAAAACAAAGCCCGCCCATGACGCGCTCCGCTCCGACCACCGCCGCGCACGCGTCCTCCGCGCCCAGCCCGTTCTGCAGCGTCAGCACCACGCCGTCGTCCTTGACGACCGACGGCAGCAGCCCGGGCAACAGGTCATTGCTCGTCGTCTTGAGCCCGACAATCACGACATCGCACCGCGGCATGTCGGCGACCGATCGGTAGGCGTTCACCGGCCTGAGCGTGACGCTGCCGTGCATCGACTCGGCGACCAGGCCTTGCGACGCAACATGGTCGTAGTCCGAGTGCATGAGGAAGTGGACCCGAGCCCCGGCATGGGCCAGGCGGCTGCCGTAGTACCCGCCCAGTGCGCCGCTGCCGATGATCGCGTAAGTCAGGCTCGATGTTGCCATGTAAAAAGCCTACCAGCGCCCCTCAAGCCGGGCCAGAGCGTAGCGACGGCCCGGGTTCACCTTGCCGCGGTCGTACCCGGGCCGGCGCTGATCTTTAGCCCGGCTTGATAAGGCCGATGTGCAACGCCATGATCCGCTAAAATCCATCCGGTCGCCCGCGTAGCTCAGCTGGATAGAGCGGCGCTTTCCTAAAGCGCAGGTCATTGGTTCGAATCCAATCGCGGGCATTACTCGGCATCGTTTCGGACTTTGAGACGTTCCTGCTTCGCTTTGCGGGCTTTACCCAGGTGCAGCAGGCAGTTGATGACCAAGGCGGTGGCTGCGGCCTCGTCGAGGTTGCCGATGACCGGTATGTTGTCGGGGATCAATTCGAAGATGCCTGCGCCCAGGTTCAGCAGGTACGCCGTACCAAGCAGACCGCCGAGGATCGTCATGATGCTATTGAGAGTCTTCATGTGTGCCTTTCGACGGATGATACCTCGAGCCTTGGGCCGTGCCGGGTATGGCAGCTAATTATGGCGCTGGGGTTTATCATATGGGTACGCCCGCGTAGCTCAACTGGATAGAGCAGCGCACTTCTAATGCGCAGGTTACAGGTTCAAGTCCTGTCGCGGGTATTTACACTGACGCCGATGTCCCAGGACGTGCCACACTTCGATGACCGGGGCCGGCTGATCGCGCCGCGGTTTGACGATGTCTATTTCAGTGCCGAGGACGGGCTGGCCGAGACTCGGCACGTGTTCCTGGAGGGCAACCGGTTAGCGGAGCGTTTTGCCGCGCTGCGATTGGGGGAAACCTTCACGATCGGAGAGACGGGTTTTGGCACGGGCCTGAACTTTCTTGCGGCCTGTCAACTCTTCGAGCAGCACGCGCCCGCCGATTCCCACCTGCAATTTGTTTCGGTCGAGGGCTTCCCGCTGGACCGGCCGACGATAGAGCGGGCGCTGGCGCCCTGGCCGGAGCTTGCGGGCCAGCGTGCGGAACTGCTTAATCAGTGGGGACACTTTGCACCGGGCGTGCACCGAATGGAATTCGCTTGCGGGAGTGTGAGTCTGTCGCTGCTGATCGGCGAGGTGGCGGACGTGCTGTCGGATTTGAAGGTGCGGGTAGATGCGTGGTTTCTCGATGGTTTTGCGCCGGCGCGCAATCCGGCGATGTGGTCGGAGCAGGTCTTTCAGCAGGTGGCGCGGCTGTCGCAATCTCAGGCAACACTTGCCACCTACACCGCGGCGGGGTCCGTGCGCAGGGGGCTGGGGCAGGCCGGGTTCGAAATCGAAAAGCGAGCCGGCTTTGGCCGCAAACGCGACATGACGGTAGGGCGATTCGTGTCACGCGCGGCTCGGCGTGAGCCCGTGTCACCCGGTGAAGAGCAGGCCGTCGTCATCGGCGGCTCACTCGCGGGCGCGTTCGCAGCACGGGCGCTCGCCGAACAAGGCATACCGGTCACCGTGATTGAGCGACAACGGCTAAGCGGCCATGAACTGCCGATGCTCGCCGATCGTGTCGCGGTATTACAGCCGAAGATCAGCGACATCGACGACACGGCGGGGCGCTGGCTTCGCGAGGGGTACGGGTATGCCCTTCGTCTGCTCAGTTCGGACCAGGCGCTGGTTGATGCGTCCGGCTGGCGTGGCTGCGGGGCGTTTCATGCGGCTTACGACGAGAAGATCGAGCGGCGGCTGCGTAAGTTTGTCGATCAGTTCGGGAACGCGGGCCTGTGCCGGTGGTTCGAGCCGGGTCAGACGTTGGAGGTGTTAGGCGTTTCGCTTGCCGTCGGCGGGGTGCTGATCGAAGGCGCCGGCGTGCTGCGCCCGGCGGGATTGTGCGCGGGGCTGCTGTCACATGACAACATCCGGCATATCGATCAAAGCCCGGTTGTGTCTCTCCATCGCGATGGACAGGCATGGTCAGTGCGAGGTGAGTGCGGCGAGTTGGTCCGCGGGCACCGCGTCGTGATCGCCAACGCGCTCGATGCGCTGCGGTTTGAGCAGACGCGGCATCTGGAGCTGCGCCCGGTGCGGGGGCAGGTGACGGCGGTGGATGGTGGGGGATCGGCCGGACAAGCCGGCCGGCTAACGTTGCTGCGGCGGGCGCTTTTTTATGGCGGGTATGCGCTGCCGATGATGGGTGGCGTGCAGACGATCGGCGCGTCGTTCGTGCCCGGCGACACGTCGTTAGCGTGGCGCGATGACGAGCACGCGATCGTGTGCGATCAGCTTGCGCGGGTGCTGCCGGATGAGGCGGAGCGTCTGCGTTGTTTGCCACACCCGTCCGGCTGGGTCGGGTTGCGTACCACCACGCCGACGCACCGCTGCTACGCCGAGCAGGTTGAGGAGGGCTTGTATGTCTCGCTGGGCCACGGCTCGCACGGCATTGCGTCAGCGGCCGGGGCGGGTGAGGTCATCGCCGACCGGATCGTCGGCGCGCGGTAGCGGCGGGCGTGCGTGTGTCAGTTGCGGGTACACCTCGATTTTGACGCTGACCTCATGACCAGTGGGGTCGTCCGTATGCCCGTTGTACCCGTGGGCACGAGACACCACTTTTGCGCTGAACTGTGGGTATCCAAACTGCTTGGCTCTAGCCATAGCGTCGTCCCACGCCAGCTTGCTTGCCTCCGCTTCGTTGGGTCCGACGCCGAACCCCTCGATCAGCGAAGGGGGCGGGGCGCTGGGCCGTTTGGCGACGACGGTCATGCTGCATGCGGTTGCAAAGCACAGCAACCCTAAAACAAGTGCAAGTCTGACGGCGAGTTTCATGATGGTCTCCGGGAGCGAGTTGAAGTGAGTGTAACAATCTTACCGATTCGACGGCTCGTTTAGCAAGTTCAGCGCGGCTTGCCCTTGCGATTTTGACGGGGTCTTGTGCCGGGGGTGCCGGGCTTGGCGCTGCGTGACCTGCTCTTGCTGATCCTCACCTTCCCCATCGCGGGCTGGGCCTTGACCTCCGCGAGCTTGTCGCGGATCGACGCCGCCTTCTCAAACTCCAGCCCCTGCGCCGCCTCCAGCATCGCTGACTCCAACTCGGCGATAAGCTCGGCACGGTCATACTCCTCCTCGTCGCCGCTGAGCGCGGCCTGTGCGGTCTTGCGTGCACGCAGCTCGAGCTCGATGCCCTTGCGGATCGCCTTCTTCACCGTCTGTGGCGTGATGTCGTGCTCAACGTTGAACGCGATCTGCTTCGCCCGACGGCGCTCGGTCTCGTCGATCGCGCTCTGCATCGCCGGCGTCACGCTGTCCGCATAAAGCACGACAAAGGCGTTCACGTTCCTCGCCGCGCGGCCGATCTGCTGGATCAGCGACGTACCGCTGCGCAAAAACCCCGTCTTGTCCGCGTCCATGATCGCCACCAGCGATACCTCGGGCAGGTCAAGGCCCTCACGCAAGAGGTTCACGCCGACCAGAACATCGAACTGACCCTCTCGCAGCTCGCGCAGGATCGTCACGCGGTCCAGCGTCTCGATATCGCTGTGCAGGTAGCGGCACTTGATGTCCTGATCCTTGAGGTACTTGCTCAGGTCCTCTGCCAGGCGCTTGGTCAGTGTCGTCACCAGCGTGCGCTCGCCGCGCTCGATCCGCTCGCGCGCAAGTTTCAAGAGGTCTGGGACCTGGCCCGAGGCGGGCCTGATCTCTATGACCGGGTCCACCAGCCCCGTCGGCCGGATGATCTGCTCGACCACCGAGCCCTCGGTTCTCTTCAGCTCATAAGGCCCGGGCGTCGCGCTGACGAACACGACCTGGTTCCACAGCTCCTCGACCTCCGAAAACTTCAACGGCCGGTTGTCCAGCGCCGACGGCAGGCGGAAGCCGTGCTCCACGAGCGTCTTCTTACGCATCTGGTCACCGTTGTACATCGCGCCGATCTGCGGGATCGTCACGTGGCTCTCGTCGATGATCATGAGCCAGTCCTTGTCGCATTCACGGAAATAATCGATCAGTGTCCACGGCCTGCTGCCCGGTGGTCTGCCGTCAAAGTGCCGCGAGTAGTTCTCGATCCCCGAGCAGAAGCCCACTTCTTCAAGCATCTCCAGGTCGTATCGGGTACGAGCGATCAGCCGCTGGGCCTCGAGCAGCTTCGCCTCTGTCCGCAGCTCGCCTGCACGCTGATCAAGCTCAGCCCGGATCTGCTCGATCGCGCGGTGTTGCTGCTCCTCCGGCATCACGTACTGCACCGCCGGGTAGATGTGCAGCTTGTTGTCTTCCGCCAGCAGCTCGCCCGTCGCCGGGTTGATCAGCGCCAGTGAGTCCACCTCGTCGCCGAAAAGCTCGATGCGGTAAGCGTATTCCTCGGCCGCGGGCACAAGCTCGATCACATCCCCGCGCACACGGAACTTGCCGCGCGCCAGCTCGTACTGCGATCGCTGGTACTGCAGGTCGGCTAGTCGGTAGAGGAAATCTCTGCGGTCGATCGTCTGGCCCTTTTCTAGCGTGATGACGGACTTTTTGTACTCGGTTGGCGAGCCCAGGCCGAAGATGCACGAGACCGAGGCGACGACGATCACATCAGTTCGTGAGACGAGGTTGGTCGTCGCTGCCATGCGCAGGCGGTCGAGGTCGTCGTTGCGTGAGGAGTCTTTTTCGATGTAGATATCCCGCTGGGGGATATAGGCCTCGGGCTGGTAGTAGTCGTAGTAGGAAACGAAGTAGCTCACCGCGTTGTTGGGGAACAGCTCCTTCATTTCTTCGTAGAGCTGGGCGGCGAGGGTCTTGTTGTGGCTGATGATGAGGGTGGGGCGGTTGACGCGCGCGATGGTGTTCGCCATCGTGAAGGTCTTGCCCGTACCCGTGGCGCCCAGCAGGGTCTGGTAGCGGACGCCTGCGTCGAGCCCATCGACCAGCGCCTCGATCGCGGCCGGCTGGTCGCCGGTCGGGCTGAACTCGCTGACGAGTTGAAAGGATCGCTGCTCGGTCTGGAAGGGCATAGGTAGATTCTAGGATATATCAACGTATCAATCCGTCAGCCCGTTAGCCGTCGCCGGCAAGGCGACGCGGTCCGATCCGTCTTGACGCGCCGCCATTCAGGCGACGGCTCACGTATGCTGTCTTGATTCAGAACGCCTAAAGTATCCGTATGACTCAAGCTGCGACCGACCGCCTGATGCGTATCGCTGTCTCCGGCTCGTCCGGGCTGGTCGGCTCGGCGTTGTGCGATGAGCTTTCGCGCCAGGGGCGGGATGTCATTTACATCCTCCGCGAGCACGCCGCGCCTCCCAACTCCATCGCGTGGGACACCACCAACAACACCTTCGATGCCCAGGCCCTATCACGCTGCGATGCGGTGGTGCATCTGGCCGGCGAAAACATACTGGGTCGCTGGTCGGATGAGAAGTTGAACCGAATTTACGCAAGCCGAGTCGACAGCACCCGCGCTCTTGCGCAGTCGCTTGCCGCGCTCGAGCATGGCCCGCGCACGCTCGTAGTTGCCTCGGCCGTCGGTTACTACGGCAACACCGGCCAGGAAAATGCGCGGACCGAAGAAGACCCGCATGGCGAGGGATTCCTTGCGGATGTCTGCGTGCATTGGGAGCAGGCGGCCGACCCCGCGCGGCAGGCGGGGATCCGTGTCGTGCACATGCGCATCGGTGTGGTGCTCAGCTCAAAGGGCGGGGCGCTCAAGCAGATGCTGCTTCCGTTCAAGCTTGGGGTCGGTGGGCCGGTCGGTAGCGGCGATCAGTACATGAGCTGGATCACGCTGCACGACCTGGTGCGAGTACTGATTTATGCGATCGATACACCATCACTCAGCGGCCCGGTTAATGCGGTTGCGCCCGAGCCGGTGACCAGCCGGAAGTTTGCCAAGGCGCTGGGCCGGGTGCTGCATCGCCCGGCGGTGCTGCCCGCGCCGTCCTTCGCACTCAAGCTGCTTTATGGCAAGAGCTGCGCGGAGCAGATCGTTTTGGCGAGTATCCGCGCGGTTCCCAAACGGCTGGCCGATATGGGGTTTGTATTTGATCAAAGCGACCTTGAAACAGCGTTAAAGCACGAACTTCAAACCAGCGGATAGATTGATGGGGCGGGGCAATCAGCGTCGCCTGCGCCTTGGTAACGAAAGAAACGCACTGATGCCCACCACGATTCATTGGTTCCGAAACGACCTGCGGCTGGCGGACAACCCCGCGCTGTATCACGCCGCGGCGGAGGGATGTGTCGTGCCGGTGTTCATCTGGAACCCCGGGGAGCACGGCCGATGGTCGCCGGGCGGAGCGAGTATGTGGTGGCTGCATCAATCGCTTGCGTCGCTCGCTGTATCGCTTGAGAAATTAGGCTCAAGGCTGATCATAAAGCAGGGCGATTCGCTTGAAGTTTTGCAGGAACTTGCCAAGTCGACACGTGCCGATGCCGTCGTCTGGAACCGCCGATACGAGCCTGCATTGATCGCATCGGACACGCAGGTCAAGCGTGGGCTTACGGATGCCGGGCTTGAGGTGATGAGTTTTAATGGTGCACTCCTGTATGAGCCCTGGGATGTTCAGACCAAGCAGGGCAATCCGTATCAGGTGTTCACGCCGTTCCATCGCACGGTGCAGGAGATGCCCGAGCCCGGTAAGCCGCGGCCCGCGCCCAAGTCGCTGCAGGCACCAAGTAAGTGGCCAAGCAGTGACACGCTTGATTCGCTGGGGCTGATGCCGAAGATCAAGTGGTACGAAGGTATGGCCAAGGCGTGGGACGTGAGCGAATCCGGCGCGATGAAGAGACTCAAGGCCTTTGTCGATGAGCCCATCGACGGTTACCTCGCCGCGCGTGATATTCCATCGACCCTGGGGACATCGCGTATGTCGCCCTACCTGCACTCTGGTGAGATCAGCCCGCGGCAGGTCTACCACGCCGCCGCGCAGCGCACGCGCAGCGATAGCCATGAGAAGACCCGCAAGAACGCCTTCGGCTACGTCCGCGAGGTCATCTGGCGCGAGTTCGGATACCACCTGCTCTACCACTTCCCGCACACGCCCGACAAGCCGCTACGCGAAAAGTACGTCGCCTTTCCCTGGGCTAGCATCAGAAGCAAGCATGGCCATGCGGCTTTAGCCGCGTGGCAGCGCGGCCGGACCGGCTACCCCATCATCGACGCCGGCATGCGCGAGCTCTGGCACACCGGCTGGATGCACAACCGCGTGCGCATGATCGTCGCGTCGTTCCTTGTTAAGGATCTGCTGATCAGTTGGCACGAGGGCGCGAAGTGGTTCTGGGACACGCTGGTGGATGCGGACCTGGCGAACAACACGCTGGGCTGGCAGTGGGCCGGTGGTTGCGGGGCGGATGCCTCGCCGTACTTCCGCATCTTCAACCCGATGACGCAGGGCGAGAAGTTCGACCCCGACGGCGACTACGTCAAGAAGTGGTGCCCGGAGCTAAGGGATGTGCCGAAGAAGTACATCCACAAGCCGTGGGAGTGCCCGCCGATGGAGCTAAGCGCCGCGGGTGTGACGCTGGGCGAGGACTATGCGGAGCCGATCGTAGATCACAAGCAGGCGCGCGATCGGGCGCTGTCGGCGCTCGCGCAGATCAGCGGAGATTGATAAGTGATGCCTGTTTGATATCCGCAATTGTTTAGCGCCCGCCCGACAGGGCGGGGCGGTATTCGGGTATTTTTAGTGCATAGCCCTGCCATTGCGGGCGGGCGCTAAGAATTAGCGCATCGCAATTGCGCTGTTATTTCAAAGAATCTTCCGCGTCATCCCGCGTTTGATATCGCGGTCCATCTCTTTCTTCTTGATGTCGTCGCGCTTGTCGTAGCTGCGTTTGCCCTCGGCGATGGCGATCTCGACCTTGACTCGGCCGTCCTTGAAGTACATCGCGGTAGGCACGAGGGTGACGCCCTTGGCGGTGGTGGCGCCGAAGAGCCTCTGGATCTCGCGCTTGTGCGCCAGCAGCTTGCGGGCGTTCTTCGGGACGTGCTGCAGCGGGCCGGCCTGGGGGTACAGGGCGATGTCCACGTTCTGAAGCCAGAGCTCCATCGTGTGCGGGTTGACCGACGCGTAGCCCTCGGCCAGGGACACGCGCGCATAGCGCACGCTCTTGACCTCGCTGCCCTGCAGGACGATCCCGCACTCGAGGTGGCCCGAGAGGTTGTAGTCGCGCTTGGCCCGCCGGTTCTCGATGCGGGGCTCGAGGTTTTCTTTTCTCTTTTTACCCTTGGCCATGTTGTCTATTTGGGTGCGAAACGAGCGATTCTATATCAGCGGGCAGTTGGAAGTTTGCCCGCGGTCAGAGCCCGGCCCCGAATCACGACCGCAGAGCCCGGCACGGTGACCTACTTGCCCACGCAGAAGGTCGCGAACACCCGGCCGATGACCTCGTCGGGCGTGAGCCGGCCGCCGAGGGACGCCAGGGCATCCAGGGCGATCCGCATCGCGTCAGCGAGGAGTTCGATATTCGGCAGGCTCGATTTCTCAAGGCATGGCGAGAGCAGGCCGCGCGTCTGGCGCAATGCGGACGCGGCCTGTCGCAGCGCCGACTCGTGACGAGGCTGGAGCGCGAGCAGGTCGGCCTGCACGCTTACCGCACGACCGGACAAGGCGGTGACGACGGCCCGGCGCAGCGCATCGCACCCTGCGCCAGTGTGGGCGCTGACCCGCAGAAAGCCCATATCGTCCGCGTCGGGTGATGCATCGCCGTCGCATTTACTGAGCACATCGACGATCGGTGCCGCGCAGTTAGGCTGCATGCGTGGGCCGGCCGGGTCGTCGTAGACCCGTACGACGAGGTCCGCCTTCTCGATGGCCTGATGCGCCGCGTGTTGTGCATCACGGTCGAGCAGCGAGGCCGCGTCACCGAGCGATTCATCAAGCCCCGCGAGGTCCACGAGCATCACCTCGGCATCCCCGCCTTGCGGATCACGCAGGTGAAGCGGCTCGGCCAGGGCGTCGCGCGTGGTGCCGGGCGCCGGGTCGATGACCGCTCGCTCCCGGCCGAGCAGGGCGTTGAAGAGCGTGCTCTTGCCGGCGCTCGGCGGACCGACGAGCACGACGCGTGGCAATGCTTCGAGTGCGGTCCACGATCGGCTGCGTGAAAGCAGGGCGTCGAGTTTTCCTTGGACCGTTTTGAGACGGTCGTCCAACGCGCGCGGCGAAATCGGCGTGACGTCTTCCTGGTCGGTGAAGTCGATGCCCGCCTCGACCAGCGCGAGCAGTGAGCCCAGTTGATCGACCAGCGAGTGGGCCGTGGTGCCGAGCTTACCCTGTCGCAGCAGCGTTGCCGCGGCGAGTTGGCTGTCGCTGACCGCGGCGATCGTTGCGCCGATGCCCTCGGCCTGGGTGAGGTCGAGCTTGCCCGCAGCGTAGGCGCGGAAGGTGAATTCGCCGGGCTCGGCCATGCGCACTTTTAATTCCGGAGCATTGATCGCATCGTGCAGCACACGATCGAGCAGCGCCGCGCTTCCGGGCAGTTGCAGCTCGGCGAGGTCGTCGCCCGTATAGCTGGCGGGTGCTGCGAATCGCAGCAGCAGGCAAGGGATCGCTGGGCGGCGCAGGCGCACAGGTGTGAGCGATCGCGTCGGGCTTGCCGGGTCAATCAGAAGATGCGCAAGGACGTCAGAGGTGCCCGGCCCGCTGATGCGGATCAGTCCGCGCGCGGAGCGCCCCGGCGGGGAGCTGACGGCGGCGATGGTGTCTAGGGGCGTGTGCATCTCTTGGGCGTCTAAGAAAAACTCTGACCGATTGCGTCACACCGATTCCTGCCCATCTCCCTCTCAGGCAGAGGGCCGGGGTGAGGGTCCAGCGTGAGAGCCGTAATGCAATACTGAAAACGACGCGGTCAGGTGAGCGCCCGACTCTCAACCACCGCCTTCTCTCCAGGAGAGAGAAGGAGCCCGGGCCGGGGCTGAATTGGATGAATAAGATTTATCGCTTACGCTTCTTGTACTGCTGCTGGCCGGGGTTCTGCTGCTTCATTTCTTCGAGCTTCGCGGCCCTGGCCTGGGCGGCCTTGTGCAGGCGGTCCATGAAGCCGCCGGGCTTGTTCTGGCGGGGCTTGAACAGCTCGCCGGACTCTTCCATCTGCTTGACGTGCTTGCGGACGATGCGGCTGTCGACGATCCCCGCGAGGGTCGAGGCGCAGATGTACAGCGTCAGGCCCGCCGGCGCCGAGTAGAGGAAGAACGGCATCAGTAGCGGCATGAACTTCATCATCTTCTGCTGCTGGGCCTGCTGCTCGTTCATCGGCGGGGGCGTGGTGTACTTCATGTTGATGAAGAACGTGATACCCATGAGGATCGGCAGGATGTTGATCGACGAGTAGTCCAGCCGGATAAAGATGATGTTGAGGATGTGGCTCCCGTCGTTTTCAAACAGCGGGATGAAACGGTCGGGCGAGGACAGGTCGGCCAGGAAGGGCCAGCCGGCGATCGCCTGGAACACGCCGTAGAACGCCGGCTCGTGCCGCAGCTCGATGGCGTAGTACAGCATCGCGTACAGCGCGATCCAGATCGGCATCTGCAGGAACATCGGCAGGCAGCCCATCGCCCCGGCCGCGGGGTTGATCCCCTTCTCACGGAACAGCTGCATCTGTGCCTGCTGCATCTGCTTGGGGTCGTCGGCGTACTTCTTCTTGAGCTTGTTGAGCTCGGGCTGCACGGCCGCCATCTGCTTGCCCATCTTCATCATGTTGATCTGCCCGCGCTTGGTGATCGGGTGCAGGCAGAGCCGCACGACCAGCACGAGGATGATGATGGAGATGCCCCAGTCAAACGTGAGCGTGTGCAGGAGCTCCAGGAAGCCCAGCAGCAGGTGCGCCAGCCACTGGAAGGTGCAGAACGAGCACATTCCGCCGAGCGAGTAGCGGATGGTCTTATCGAACTGCATCGCCGCGTAGGGCGCCTGAGCGAAGATCGCGTCCTCACGCGGGCCGGCGAACAGGTCGAGCGAGAGGTCGGCCAGCGCGGTCGTCGCGTGGGGCTCGAGCTTGAGCTCTTTACTGGTCATGCTCAGGAGCACGACGCGATCATCGTCGGGCAACTTGCTGTTGGCTCTGGCGTCGGGGTAGACCGAGGCGGTGATGGTCGGGTAGATCGCCTGCAGCGCTCGAACATCCCCGGTCTCAGAAGTGTCGGCCGGGGTATCGGGCGAACTGATCGTGACGAAATAGCGGTTTTCCGAGGCGAACCAGGCGAGCTGCTTGCCCGCGCTGTCGACCTGGGGGTTGGGCCAGGCCGCGGACCAAGTCCCCTTTTCGCCGGGGCTCTTGATCTTGCGGATCAGGTCGGGCCTCGCGATGAAGCCGTCTTCGACGTAGATTGAGTAGTGGGAGGGGTCGTACTCATCATTGAAGTACCCGGTGACGTAGTGCAGGCTGCGTCCGCGGAGGTAGTCGTTCTTCTGATGATGGACATCGCCTTGAGCGAGCTGGTCCCACTGCACAGTGATCGGCTGGTCGGTGAGGTTGATGACCTGCTGATCGACGGAGACGGTATGCGAGCCGGCGGAGACGCTGAAGGTGCGCATGATTTTGACGACATCGATCGGTTGGTCAACGGGGCCGGCCTTGATGGTCAGCGAGAGCGTGGCCGCGTTTCCGCTGGCCGACTCGACGACCCAGTTGCCGTTCCATTGGCCTGTGTCCTTGTCCTGCTCCCAGAGCTTGACGGGCTTGCCGTTGATGTTGATGTATTTCGCGGCATAGGTTCCGATGGTCGGGTATTTGGTGTCACCCAGGCTCAGGTCGATGGGCGCGAGCAGGACGTAGCGTCCGGGCTTGCCGACTTCGAGCGCGACGTCGTTGAGGGTGACGCGGTGGATGCAGGCGCGGTAGGGGTTGATCTCGACGTAGAGCGGGACGTCGGAGCCGGGCTTGTCGCTGCCGATGGCAAAGACGCTGCCTTCATTGGCGAAGGCGGGGCGGAGATCGGGGAAGGGGCCGACGGGTTCTTCGACGGTTGTCGTCTCGGGCGTCTTGTCCGTGGGTGTGGTGGTGTCAGCGGCAGGCGCGGGAGGCGCATCGGCTGGCGGGGTGATATCGGTCGGCGAATCACCCGCGGGTGTGTCTGCAGGCGCCTTGTCCGACGGCACGGTGGGGCTGGTCGCCACGTCACTGCCGGACGGGGGCGTGCTGTCCTTCGCGCGCATCTGGCCGAGTACCACCAGCAGGCCCAGCAGGACGGCGGCAAGCGGGATGACCAGGCGCATCAACGATTTTTTGGGGGGGTTGTTTGACAAGCAGAACAGTATACAAAAAGGGGACAAATCAAGGGTGCAAGACGGCATGTGCGTCGTGTGAGAAGCCTGTGAGCCCGGGGAGGGCGTGGCTCCGTAAGAAGATTCACGGCTCGGCGGGAGCCTCGCCCGCCCATGGGCGTTTGCAGCAGCCTAATGGGTTAGCTGAACAGCCGCATCACGTCGAAATAGAACGTCGCGATGAACATAAATCCGATCACCGCCAGCCCGGCGTACATCGCCGCGGCCTGTACCTTCTCGCTCGGCGGTTTGCCGCTGATCTTCTCCCAGATAAGGAAGACGATGTGTCCGCCATCCACGATCGGGATCGGCAGGAAGTTGATCACCGCGAGGTTGATCGAGATCAGCCCGAGGAAGAACAACAGGTAGGGTATGCCCTGTTCGGCGACCTTCGTGCCCGTGTCAACGATACCGACCGGGCCACGCAGGTTGTAGATCTTGACGTCGCCCTGGACCAGACGTGCGAGGGTGATGTAGGTCTGCAGCACGAAGTCCTTGGTCTTGTCCATGCCGATGCCCAACGCGTCGCCCAGGCCGTCGGCTTTGACGAGCTTGAAGCGCGTCAATGGGATGTAGCCGCTGTGATCCGGCACCCAGCCGGCAGAACGCAGGTCGCTAAAGTCTTCCTTGTTAAGGGTCAACTTCACATTCTCGTCCGCAGCCTGATCGACAGGCAGTCTGAGTGTGAGGTCGAGTTGAGCTGTGTCTGAAGACGACCAGGTCGCGAAGCCGGCGACGAGGCGTTGCAGGTCGGCCCAGTTTTGGACCGGCTGGGCGTTGATCTGTGTGATCATCGTGCCGGGCATGAATCCGTCGCCCTGATTCAGCGCAGTGGCTGGGGTGTCTTCGATGATGCGTGCGACTACGGGCTGATCGAGCGCGGGCATGACGGCGATGCCGAGCTTGCCCTCGCTGTTGGGCTTGACTTCTCCGATGTCGATCTGCATGCCGTTGCGCTGCACAACGATGCGCTGCGGCGCTTTGGGGTCCTTAGCGAGTAGCTCGATGATGTCCATCGTGTCGCTGGGCCAGTTCACGCTGCCGATGCTCACGAGGATATCGCCGACCTTGAGCCCGGCTTTCTCGGCCGGGGAATCCTTGGCAACCAGTGTGAGCTTGCCGGCGGGGACAAGGCCAAGCAGGTTGGCCGGGTGATCGGGGGAGGGAACGAGTGTGGGCTGGCTGGCGATGTCGAAACTCGCCGTCGTTTCGTCGGCCAGGTCGGTGAGACCGACGCTGACCGGTTTGCCGGCGGAGGTGTCAAAAGCGGTGAGGTACTCGACGTAAGTCTCGATCGGCGTGCCGTTGACCGTGCTGATGCGGATCGATTGGCCGGGCTGACGCTTTTCGGTGGGGAATTGTTTGAGCCGCTCACTGATCCAGTCGCCGATCGGGCCGGGCGTGTCTTTGATGCCGGCGATGTCCATGCCCGGACCCGCGGAGAAGCCGGCGCTGAGCAGTTTTTCGCCGCTGGTCTGGCGCTGGGGCCGTAGGAGGTAGGTTAAAGGCTCGGCCACGCCGCGGCGCTGGACGGTGAGCTCGACGGTGCTCTTACTTGAGCTCAGCGCCACCGCGATCGCGACGTCCTTGAAGTCCTCTGGCGGCTTGCCGTTGACGGAGGTAATGATGTCGCCCTCGCGCAGGCCCAGATAGCGCAGGTCTCCGTCGTGTTCATTTGCGAAGGTTGTAGCGGCGGGCATGCCGGGGATGACATCGCCGACGGTCGCGGCGGGGAACTCCACGCCGATGAGGAAGGCGATGGCGAGGAAGATCGCGCCGAAAATCATGTTCATGATGACGCCGGCGGAGATGACGCAGGCGCGTGCCCAGATGGGTTTGTTGTTGTAGGCGCGGGGGTCGTCGGACTTGGCGTTGGGGTCCATGTCCTCCTGGCCGAGCATCTTGACGTAGCCGCCCAGGGGCAGGAAGTTCAGGCGGTACTCGGTCTCGCCCAAGCCCATCGTGTCGCCGACGGCGAACATCTGCCTGCCCGTGTAGCTGCTCTTGTGTTCTTCCTTGACCACGTCGGTGTCGTAGCGTGCGCTGCCGGTGTGCGGTCCCTTCGCCTCGGGCTTGACGCCTTCGGCTTTGAGCTTCTCGATGCAGCGCCGCTCGTACTCTTTTTCCGTCGAGCCCGGCACGAAGCCGATGCCCTTGCGCCAGGAGAAGAGCGCCTTGCCAAAGCCGATGGCGAACTGCGGGCAGCGGATGCCGACCCACTTAGCGACCATGAAGTGGCCCAGCTCATGGACGAAGATGAGGAACCCGAAGCCGAGCACGAGGTAGAGGAATTCTTTGAGTGGAAATCCGAACATAGTCAGCGCTTATCCGTTGAGGTTTTCTGGGAGGGCGAGGCGCCTGTCGAGCCGAGTTTCGGTGAGGGCTCGCGGCTGGTCAGGAGTCTCGCCGCGGCGGTGCTATCGAGCGATTCGGACACGGATGAGCGAGCCGCTCGATCCGATTGAAGGATCGTATTCAGATCGTCGGCCGGTTGGGGCTTGATCGCTACAAGCGCTTCTGCCACCAGCTCAACGATACGCCCAAACGCGATCCTGCGTTCGAGGAAGGCCTGTACGGCGGCCTCGTTGGCGGCATTGAGGATGGCCGGTGCCGTCCCGCCCATCCGCAGGGCCTTGTAGCACAGCTCGAGCGCGGGGTAGCGTGTTGAGCAGGGCGGGTAGAAGCTGAGGTTGTTCATCCGCGACCAGTCGAGCTTGTCGCCGCAGCCGGTGGTGCGTGTGGGCCAGGTCAGGGCAGTCTGGATCGGCGTGCGCATGTCCGGTGGGCCGAGCTGCGCGAGCACCGAGCCGTCGATGAACTCGACGAAGCTGTGCACGAGTGACTGGGGGTGGACCAGCGGCTGGATCTTGTCGGGCGCGACGCCGAAGAGCCAGTGCGCCTCGATAACCTCCAGGCCCTTGTTCATCATCGTGGCCGAGTCGATGGTGACCTTCGGGCCCATGTCCCAGGTCGGGTGCTTGAGCGCGTCTTCGGGTGTGGCGTTGGTAATGTCTTCAAGCGGGCGGTCACGGAAGGCCCCGCCCGACGCGGTGAGCACAAGCCGGCGGATACGCTGGGGCTGCTCGTCCACGGGGATGCCGGCCAGGCACTGGAAGATCGCCGAATGCTCGGAGTCGACCGGCAGCAGCACCGCGCCGCTGGCTTTGGCGGTGCGGGTCACCAGCGCGCCCGCGGCGACCAGCGTCTCCTTGTTCGACAGGTGGATGCGTCGACCGAGCTGGGCCGCGGCAAGTGTCGCGGGCAGGCCGGCGATGCCGACGATCGCCGCGGCAACGTCCGTGCACTCGACGGTGCGGACGAGCTCTTCGGCGGCGTCGGGGCCGGAAAAGACTTTCACTTGCGGCAGGGCCTGTCGCAGCGAGGCCGCGCTGGTCGGATCGGCGACAGCGAGGTTTGCGACGTTGAATTTACGTGCCTGCTCGATGAGGGTCTTGGTGCTTGAGCGTGCCGCGAGGCCGACGACCTGGACCTGCAGCGCCCCGTTGCGTCGCAGGTGATCGACGACGCCGAGGGTGTTTACGCCGATCGACCCGGTCGAGCCGAGCACGATGAGGCGGCGGGTCTGGTCGGGCCCGTTGGGCATCACTCGCGGTCTTCCTGGCGTCGGTTGGAGTAGCCGGCGCTGACGGCGTTGGGCAATGGCGCATTGCGCTTGACGATCTTGCGCGCGGCCGAGGGCTTGGTGCGCTCGGACTTGGCCGAGTTGGGCACGGCGGCCGGCGCAGGCGGGGGTGTCGGCGCGGGCGATGCTTTCACCGGCGCAGCGGGCGAGGCGGCGGCGGGGGCCGCGTCGGGCTGGCCCGAGCCATCGCCCGAGCGGCTCTTGCGCCGTCGTGACCGGCGGCGCTTGCGCTTTGACGCATCTCCGGCAGCGGATTGATCCACCGCGGAATCTTCCGATGCAGCGTCTTCGGCATCAACTCCTTCATCGCCTTCAATGTCATCCGATGCCGCTTCGTCGGCATGGTCTGCATCATCGTGATCGGCCTGTGCGTGGCTATGACCGGTGTCCTGTGCGGCAACGCCATCGACACCGTTATCTCCCGCCTGCACGTGTTTCGTGCGGCCACGCCCGCCACGACGCCGGCGGCGGCGCTTCTTGCGGGGCTGGTCTTCGCCTGTCCCTTCAGCGGCTGAGGCATCCGCAGGAAAATCCATGTCATCGGTCAAATCGTCGCCCGCTTGCGTGCCGTGTTCTTCACTGTCGGCATGATCGTCTGTGTCGTCCGCCTCATCGTCAGGGCCGTGTGAGCCTGCGGCGCCCTCGGCGGATACTTCGCCCTCAGCGCCCGACTTTTTCTTGCGGCGGCGCCGGCGGCGGCGCTTCTTGCGCGACGAGCCCTCGCCCTCTTCGCCGCTCTCGGACTGCGGCACGTTTTTACGCTCGGCAGCGACGGCTGCTTCTTCCGATTCCTCGTCGTCGCCATCCTCGATTGGCTCTTCGTCTTCGGCCAGCACGGTCGCGAGGGTCTCGGGCAGGTCCGGGTCATCGAGCTGGCGGTAGGTCGAGGCCGTCTCCTTGCGGAGCGACTTGAGCGTGTCCTCGTCTTCTGTAGCGACGGGCTGATTCCGGCTATCGAAGGCGTCGATGGCGATGTAGTCAAGCCTGCCGCCGCCGACGCGGACGAGCACGGTCTTGCCGTGCGACTCTTCGAGGTGCGTGAGTTCGTTGCGCTTGCGGTTAAGCAGCTGGAACGCGACGTCGGGGCTGATGGTCAGCTCGACGCGGGCGACGTCGTCGCGCTGCATGACCAGGGCCAGGCGTCGCATGACGTTGAGCACGACCGACTCGGCGCTCTGGGTGTAGCCCAGGCCAGCGCAGTGGCGGCACTCGGCGTGGATCGATTTGCGCAGTGAGGGGCGCATGCGCTGGCGGGTCATCTCCAGCAGGCCGAAGGAGCTGATTGGTCCCACGCGGGTCTTGGCGCGGTCCTTCTTGAGGTTCTCCTTCATGCGCTGCTCGACCTTGCGCCTGTTCTTGGACGGGTGCATGTCGATGAGGTCGTTGACGATGATGCCGCCAAGGTCGCGGAGGCGGAGTTGCCGGCAGATCTCGTCGACCGCCTCGAGGTTGGTATTGAGCGCGTTGGTCTCAGCGTCGCGTGCGGCGCGGCTCTTGCCGGAGTTGACGTCGATGGCGACGAGCGCTTCGGTCTGGTCGATGACCAGCGCCCCGCCCGAGGGCAGCGGCACCTCGCGTGCGCCGATGAGCCCGATCTGGTGCTCCATGCCCTTGCGGTGCAAGAGCGGCACGGGGTCGTCGTAGTACAGCACCTCGGTCTTTGATCGTGGGCTGGCCACGCGCAGGAAATCGGCCGCGCGGCGTGCCGCGGTCAGGTCGTCGACGATCACGCGCTCGGTGTCGGCGGTGAAGACGTCGCGGATGGTGCGGATGACCAGGTCCGACTCGGCGTAGAGCTCGCCGACTCGTTTGATCTTCTTCTGGTTCGTCTCGATGTTCTTCCAGAGGCGGACGAGGTACGACAGGTCGCGCTTGAGGTCGGCCTTGGTCTGGCCGATGCCCGCGGTTCGGACGATGAAGCCGAACTCCTTGGGCGGGTCGAGTTCGAGCAGTATCTTGCGAGTTTCCTTGCGTGCGTCGTCGTCCTCGACCTTGCGGGAGACGCCAAGCTGCTGCATGTCGGGCATCATCACAAGGAAGCGCCCGGGGATGGAGAGGTAGCTGGTGAGGGTCGGCCCCTTGGTGCCGATGCCCTCCTTGAGGACCTGGACCAGGACCTCGTCGCCGCGCTTCAGGCAGCGCTGGATCGGCGGGCGATCGCGTCGGGCGGTCTTCATGCCGACCTTCTCGAACTGCTCGCGGTCCTTGCCGTGGAAGTACTTGGGGTGCAGGTCGGAGATGTGGAGGAAGCCGTTGCGTTCCAGGCCGAAGTCGATGAAGGCGGCCTGGATGGCGGGCTCGATGTTGGTGACCCGGCCTTTGTAGATGTTGGAGACGTGGGACTGGGTGGAGGCCCGTTCCTGGTAGTACTCCTCGAGCTTGCCGTTTTCGACGATCGCGATCCGGCATTCCTCGCCGGGCACGTAGTTGATAAGCATTTCCTTGGACACGTGTTTTTATGTTCGATGTTCGATGTTCGATGTTCGATGTTTCAGCGCACTGACCGCGCTGTCAGTCTGGACTGACAGAGCTAGCAGGGCTTGACATCGCATATCGCACATCACACATCGCACATCCTTGTGCTTGGGGCCCTTGTTCCGCTCAGCCGGTCGCAGGTCCGCGTGGCGATCGTAGTAGGGCCAGTTCGTTGTTCCCGGGGCTAGTAGTTCATGGACCGTCCAGCAACGGCCCCGGGCATTATTCGGTTCAGTTCCTCTCGGAGGTAGTTCATTACCTCTCGGTCATTATCGTAGCTACTAACCTTACGAGCCACACGCTTGCAGCGTTCGATCCCGATTGTCCGGACCACCCGCTTGATCCCGGGGATTGCCGGGGGCGTGATCGAGAACTTTCGAAGCCCGTAGCCCAGCAGCAGCATGGTGAACTCCGGCTCACCCGCCATCTCGCCGCAAAGGGTCACGCCGATCTTGGCGTGGTTGGCCGCCCGGATGACGTCCCGGACCAGCGCCAGCACCGCGGGGTGGGCCCCCGAGTACAGGCTCGCGATCCGTTCATTGGATCGGTCAACCGCCACAGTGTACTGGATCAGGTCGTTGGTGCCGACCGAGAAAAAGTCCACCTCTTTGGCAAACGCCGCGGCCTGCAGCGCCGCCGAGGGCACCTCGATCATCATCCCCACCGGTACTTTGCCGATCTCGACGCCCTGGTCCTCGAGGTCCTCCCGGACGTCGCTGAGCACCATCTTGGCCTGGCGGAGTTCCATGATATTGCTGATCAGCGGGAACATGATCTGGACCGGGCCGTGTGCCGATGCCCGCAGGATCGCCCGCAGCTGGGTCCGGAACAGGTCCAGGTGTTGGAGGCACAGCCGGATCGATCGGCAGCCCAGGAAGGGGTTGGGCTCCTTCTCGTCGTGCAGGCCCGCCAGCCCAGGCGCGATCTTGTCTGCGCCAAGGTCCAGCGTGCGGATCGTCATCGGCTTGCCGCCCAGGGCCTTGACCGCCGCGGCGTATTGTTCGTACTGCTCGTCCTCGGTCGGCACGCGATCTTCATTCATGAACAGGAACTCGGTGCGGTACAGCCCGATGCCCTGCGCGCCAAACTCCAGCGCCTCGGGCACTTCGTCGGCAAACTCGATGTTCGCGTGCAGGGAGATCTCCGTGCCGTCAGTGGTGACCGACGCCTGGTCGCGCAGCTTCTTGAGCGCCTTTTCCTGTTCGCGGTAGGCCCGTGCTTCGAGGCGCGACTCCAGCAGTTGTGCCGCGTCGGGCGAGATCACTGCGTGGCCTCGGTGCCCGTCGAGGATCATCATGTCGCCGGTCGCAACACGACGCGTGATGTCGTGCAGGCCCACCACCGCGGGGATACCCAGCGCGTGCGCGAGGATGGCCGTGTGGCTTGTGCGTCCGCCCAGGTCCGTGGCCAGGCCGCGGATGAGCTTGCGATCCAGCGCCGCGGTCTGGCTGGGCGTCAGGTCGTGTGCTACCACGATTGCCGGCTGGTCCAGCCCGGAGAGTGCTGACCGCTGCTCGCCGATCAGCTTCTCCAGCAGCCGACGCTTGAGGTCGTAGATGTCCGTCACCCGCTCGCGGAAGTACGGGTTGTCCATGTCCAGGAACTGGTCGGCCAGGTCCTGCATCACCACGAACACCGAGTACGAACCGGTCACCAACTCGTTGTCGATCACGGCATGGAAACGCGCAAGGATCGCCTTGTCACGAAGCAGCCCCGCGTGGAAGCCGAAGATGTCCGCAAGGTTGCCGCCCAGCAGCGTCGCCGTCTGTTCCCGCAGCTCCGCCAGCTCCGCCAGCGCATCACGCACTGCCGCGTCGACCAGCTCGTGCTCGGCCGGGAGGTCGGCCTTGGCCACGTGCCGCTTGGGCACCGAGTGCTCATCGTTATCAAGCACGACCGCCTTGGCGATCGCGATGCCAGGCGAAACCGGGATGCCGCGGCGGGATTGCATAAACAACATTCTAGCCCGCGGCCGACGGCCGCGCGGAAGAGACGGTTTCGGGAACCCGCGCGGCCGTCGGCCGCGGGCTAAGTCAGGCTCTATGTACAGAGGCGTTCGTGCTGACTTACCGCCCGGCTGCGATCCGCAGCTGGGTTTCGGCATAGGTCAACTGCATCGAAGCGGCATCCATATCCTTGACTTCCTGGGCGGGGGCGGTGTCACGGCTCAGGCCTTTCGCAATCCACTCCGCCTGGATCTGAACAGCTTTTTCGAGACCGGCCTTGAGATCATTGAAATGCTGCTGAACCCCTGGCGCATAGCTGTTTGCAGCCATGTGATTCGTCACGATGTCCAGCATCCTCTTGTTCGAGTCCAGCACAAACGTGTCGTCGATCTGCGCTGCGCCGTTGGCTAGGGCGACGCTGCCGTTGAGATACATCTGATCCAGGTCGTTGATGAAGCCGTTGAGCGAATTCATCTGTGCGCCGCTAGTGCCCCCCGAGCAGGCGCTTAGGCAGCAAGAGGCCAGGATCAGGCAGGCGACAGCCACGGGCCGGCATTTTAACGGTACGTCATACTGAATCATCAGGATGCTCCATCAAGTCAAGGATTGTGCGACCGCCTCGTGATTCGCTTACAGGCCCGCAGCCTTCTTCAGCTTCGCCGCCAGATCGGTCTTCTCCCACGTGAAGGTCTCGTGCTTCTTGCCGTTGACGGTGATCGTGCCGGGCTTTCGGCCGAAGTGGCCGTGCGCGGCGGTGGCCGAGAAGATCGGGGCGCGGAGCTTGAGGTGGCGCAGGATGCCCGCGGGGGTCAGCGGGACCATGTCGCGCACGAGCTGGCGGATCTGCGGCTCGGGGATGCGGCCGGTCTTGTAGGTATCGATGTGGATCGAGGTGGGCTCGGCCACGCCGATGGCGTAGGAGAGCTGGACTTCGCAGACGCTGCAGATGCCCGAGGCGACCAGGTTCTTGGCGATGTAGCGGGCCATGTAGGCGGCGCTGCGGTCGACCTTCGACGGGTCCTTACCGGAGAACGCGCCGCCGCCGTGGCGACCGCGGCCGCCGTAGGTGTCGACGATGATCTTGCGGCCGGTCAGACCGACGTCGCCGTGGGGCCCGCCGATTTCAAACTGGCCGGTCGGGTTGACGAAGACCTTGAGCGCGCCGGCCGGGATCTTGGTCGTGCGCTTGGGGTTGAAGACGAGCTTGGTGCCCTTCTTGTAGAGCTTCTTGGGCAGGCAGGGCTCGATGATGTGCTTGAAGACGAGCTTACCCAGCTGCTTCTGCTTCGCTTCGCCGTTCCAGTACGGGGTGTGCTGAGTAGAGAGAACCACCGCGTCGATGCGTACGGGCTTGTTGTTGATGTCGTACTCAACCGTGACCTGGCTCTTGGCGTCGGGGCGCAGGCCCTTGATCGGCGGGTTCTTGAGGTTACGCAGCTGCGCGTGCTTCTCGACCATGCGGTGCGAGAGGTCGATGGGCAGCGGCATCAGTTCGGGCGTTTCCTTGCACGCGAAGCCGAACATCAGGCCCTGGTCGCCTGCGCCCTGGTCTTCTTCCTTGACCCGGCCCACGCCCATGGAGATGTCCGCGGACTGTCCGTGGATGGTGCGGATGACGCCGCAGTTGTCCGCGTCGAACTTCATGCCGATGTCGCCGGTGTAGCCGATCTTGCGGATCGTCTCGCGGATGTCGCCCTCGATGTTGCCAAGCGCGAGCTGCGCGTTGGTGTTGTGCACGGTGATCTCGCCGCCGACCACCACCAGCCCCGTGGTCACGAAGGTCTCGCAGGCCACGCGTGCCATCGGGTCGTGTGCCAGGAGCGCGTCGAGCACGGTGTCGCTGATCTGGTCGGCGACCTTGTCGGGGTGGCCCATCGAGACCGACTCGCTGGTGAAGAAGTAGTTTTCGTGCAGCTTGGCCATGGTTGTAGTTTCCAGAAGGGCTTTCTTTTCGGGTTCCGGGCAGAGTCGCGCCGTCATCCGTGCGGCGCAAGGGAGATATTGTGACGAGATTCTTGTCCGCTGACAAATAAAGCGCGTAAGCCCCAGGGCCTGCGTACGTCCTTGATCCCCTGTGCCGTTATTGCACCGGGCCCGTTTTCCGGGGCGGGCAGCTGCCCATCGGTTGGTTCAAGGTCGGTCCGTTGTCGGCTTAGAGGTCGGTTCACTTACATTCCAAGGAGTCAGTCATGTCACGCAAGAGGACCGCGGCGCTGGTCGCCGTGCTGGGTATCAATTTCGCACTGGCGGGCGGGGCGATCATGCTCGCCAACCTCAACAAACCCCTGGCCTACGACGGCTCGCTCGACGCGTATCCTTCCAACAGCCAGTCCGACGCCGTCGCCGGGGTCATGGCCGATCCAGCCTCTGGCGATCTGCGGGTCACCCTCAAGGCGGCACAGCAGGGCGGAAACACCCGCGTCAGCTTCACGTGTGGCAAGTCGACCCCCGCGGGGCGTGAGGTCCACGAAGGCACCTGGGACCAGATTGCCGGGGCCGTGCTTTACCGACCCGAAAGCGGTCAGCTTCTCGCGGTCGAGGCGGTCTTCGACACCCGCTCGCTGCGCACCGATGCGCAGGGCCTGACCAACACCGTCACCGCCAAGGAAAAATGGTTCGACATCGACAACCACCCGGGAGCGACCTTCACCTGCTCATCCGTGACGCCTGCCGATGCTGCCACGCCGTCGCATACCCACGACCTCACTGGCACCTTCACCCTCAACGGCATCTCGCACGGCCTGACGATCCCCGCCAGGCTCTCCTTTGCCGGGCAGGGGATTACGATCGACGCTTCGTTCACGATCCTGCGGTCGGAATACAAGGTGCAGAAGCGAGAAAACAGCATCGCAGGCAGCCTCGGCGGTGTGGTCTCGAAAGTAGAAGACGAGGTTGAGTTGACCGTGCGCGTCAACGCCTCGCCGGACCCGACGGCGGCGCTGGCGGACCTGGCGCAATTACTCGAAGAGCAGAAAGAGCAGCTACGCATTGCCTCGGTCGAGATCGGCCGGCTCAAGGGGCTGGAGGGCAGGATATCCCGGGCCGAGGACGAGATGCAGCGTCTGGCTCAATTGCGCGTTACCAGCGTGCCGGCGGTGGAGATCAACAAGCTACCAAGCCGTTTCACAGATAAGGTGCCGAGCTACGAGCAGGTGCCCATCGATATGGTCCTGATTCCCGGCGACCCGGCCAAGGGCATCGAACCTTTTTACATCTGTACGACCGAAGTGACCTGGGGCATGCTCGACAAATGGATGTATGTCGGCGATCTCGATGGCCAGCCACGCCCGGTCGTCACAAAGCTTATTGACGAGGGGCTGCGTCCGACGCCGCTGTTTGAAGAGCCTGCGCAATTTGTAGAAGTAAAGCGGAAGAACAAGCCTGCGGTCGCGATGGCGATGCTCACGGCCAAGTCTTACTGCAAGTGGCTGAGCGAGCAGACCGGGCGCACCTACCGCCTCCCGACGCTTCAGGAGTGGATGCATGTGGCGGAACTGGGCGGCGGTCGGCCGACGGACCTTGATGCTTACGCATGGCACTTAGGAAATGCCGAGCCAAACGAGAAGGACAAGCCTATTTCAGGGACGGTCGCATCCAAGCTGCCGAACAAGCTCGGCATCTACGACATGTTCGGAAACGCCGCAGAGTGGGTCACCGGAACGGGCGAGGACGAGGTAGTGGTCGGCGGCTCGTTCCAAACCCCGGCAGAAGAGATCACCCTCGAATGGCGTTCGGTGGCGAGCCTGGATGTCTGGAGCGCGAACTATCCGCAGTTTCCCAAGAGCCGGTTCTGGTATAGCGACTTTTACTGTGCAGGCATCCGCCTGATCTGCGAGCCTGCAAGCGTCGCGGCCAACCCGCCGAAGGATTCGCAGTAAGTTCAAGAAGCCGCAGGCGGCGAGTATGCCCCGATGCCGAAGGAGCAACCGCGCCCTATGAATGCAATTCGCGGGCTGATTAAGGCCGATAACTTTTTCAGTGTGACTGTTTTATATGGTATTGAATGCCCGGGCCGATAAGCAAAGCAGTTGGTTATCTTCCCGCCCCGCGCGGGATTTCTACCTATTCTGCCCGAACCCCGGAGGGCTCGCCCGTGTCTCACCCCAGCCCCGGAAACTTGCAGAACCCGGCCGCGAACCAGCAGGTATCCAGCCAGGCACTGCTCGACGAACTCCGCGTCGCCGCCGACCGCGCCCGCGACGAGCGTCTCAAACTCGCACGTATGGTCAAGCACACCGAGAGCCTCCCGATCCTCGGCAGCGCGCCCGAGCCCGCCGTCGTCTCCGAGCGTATCGTTTCACTCAGCGAACAGGTCGAGCGTCTTGACCGTGCCGTGACTGAAAAACTCCAGGCACTCGATCAGGTTCAGCGCGACATCGAAAGCCGTACGCAGTACCTCGAGTCTCTGCGTCACACGATCACCGACACCACCCGCGCCTTCGTGACCCAGGTCGAGCAGGCCCAGCACTTCAAGGCCCACGTCGACGCCGCCAAGCAGCACGTCCGCATGACCGCCGGCCGAGTGGTCGAAGATGTCCGCGAACACCTGGGCTCGTTCGAAAAGCCCATCGCCGACCGCATCCGCCAACTCAATGAAATGGATGAGCAGATCGACAAGCGCATCGCCCGCATGCAGCAGATGCACAAGCAGGCGAACGACGCGGTGGACAAGCACCTGCTGGCCGCGCTGCGCAGCGCCAAGGAGCAGGCCGCGGACATGACCGCGCCGATGAAGGCCGAGATCGACAAGTACCTCATCGCTCAAAGGGCGATCGTCGAAGCCGCGATCCACAAGAAGATCGCCGAGCTGGACGTCGATGTTGAGGAGGCCCTGCGCCCTCTGACCAGCCGGTTTGATCAGATCGTTGCAGACGCCCAGGCGCAGGCCGATCTGCTGGCCGAGACGACGCCGGACAGGCTTGAGCAGGCCATGAACCAGCAGCTGGAAGTGGCGCGTGCCAAGCTCGCCGAACAGGCCGCGGGTCTGGTCGCAGGTATTGATGAAAAGACGCTGGCCAAAGCCGAGAAGCTGATCCACGAGAAGATCGCGATGGCGCTGGACAGCTATCTGACCGACGCCGAAGAGCAGGCCGGCGGCTACGTCGACGGGCTGATTACCAAGCTGGATCATGCACGCCATGAAGCACTGGAGTTATTCCGTAAGGACGCGACACAGTTCGAGGCAACCTGCCGGGTCGATCGTGAGCAGGCGTTAGCCAAGCTCGACCATGAGATCTCGCAGGTCCAGCGGCTCGCCGAGGATCGCGTACAGAAAGCCAGGCAGATCATCGAGCAGGCGGCCGACGGCATCCACGCCCGCGCCGCAAACTCGGTGGAGCAGGCGCTGCGGAACGCCGACAAGAAGCTCGAAGAGTTCGAGGCCGCAGCTGTCGACCACCTGCGAGCGATTGACGACGGGATCGAGCATGGCATCGAGACCTCACGCAAGCTCATCAATGAGCACGAAAAGCAGGCCCGCAAGCAGGGCGACGAGGCCAATCGCATCGTTGAGTCCGCGATCGCCGCCGCCGAACAGCGTCTGTCGGGCTTTGAGGCCGGTATCACCCAGCGCATTGGTTTGGCGACACAGTCGGCCGACGAAGCGATCGGCTCTGTCGATGCCCGGCTCGAGCGGCTTGAGAGGGACGCCGCCGCCCGCGTCATGCAGATCATCGAGCTTGCCGAGCAGTCCGGCAGCGCTATCGCCGACTCGATCCAGGAGCTTTCGAGCAAGGCCCAGGCGACCGCAGTCCAGGCCCAGGAAGACCTGGACGAGAAGCTTCGTGCCTTTGAGCATATTTCCGCACAGGCCCTGCGTACCGCCGAGGACACGCTGCGTGACAACATCGGCGAGCTTCGCGATTCGTCCCGCGCGATGATCGAGATGGTCAGTCGGCAGGTCAAGGCTCAGGCTGCGGAGATCGAGCCCCAGACCCGCGAGGTCATCACCCAGGCCGAGCAGTCCATGCGTCGCCGGTTGGGCGAGCTGCGCGACGCGGCGCAGAGCATGGTCGACATCGCGGTTACCCGGCTCGAACGCCAACTGGATGAGGTCAAGTCCCGCGCCCAGCGCACGGCCTTCGAGGGCATCGACCCGACCAGCGACGCGGCGTGAGTTGCGCCGGGCCGACCCTGCCCGGCTCGCATCCGAACGCAACTTCGTTAAACTCGCGGTCCCCCAAACAAGGACTTCGAGATGTCAGCTACACCCGGATCGACCCGTATTGAAAAAGATTCCATGGGCGAGATGCCCGTCCCCGCCGACGCGCTGTACGGCGCCTCGACCGCCCGCGCCGTCGACAACTTCCCGATCGCCAACCGCCCGCTGCCCGGCGCTGTGATCCATGCCTTTGGACACCTCAAGGCCGCGTGCGCGCAGGCCAACCTCGACCTGGGCAAGCTCGACAAGAAGCTCGCCGACGCGATCATCGCCGCGAGCGATGAAGTGGCGCAGGGCATGCACGACGCGCACTTCCCCGTCGACGTCTACCAGACCGGCAGCGGCACCAGCACGAACATGAACGCCAACGAGGTCATCGCCTCGGTCGCCAACCGCAAGCTGGGCCTTGGCGCTACGACCAAGGCCGCCGGCGGCGTGCACCCCAATGACCACGTCAACATGGGCCAGTCGAGCAACGACACGTTCCCGACGGCGATGTGCATCGCGGCAGCGGCGGAGATTGAGAAGCAGCTCATCCCCGCGCTCAATCGCCTGCGCGATGCGCTTGAGGACAAAGCGGAGGCCTGCGACAAGATCCTCAAGACCGGCCGCACGCACATCATGGACGCCACTCCGATCCGCATGGGCCAGGTATTCGCCGGCTTTGCCGCGGCGATCGAGTACGGCATCCACCGCGCCAATCACGCGCTGGTCGATACCGTCGAGAACATGCCCATCGGCGGAACGGCCGTGGGCACCGGCATCAACGCCCACCCCGAGTTTGCCAAGCGCGTCTGCGACTCGCTCACCGCCCGGCTGGGTTTTGAGGAGTGCCCGTTTGAAGAGGCTGCTGACCATTGCGAGGCCCAGGCGGCGAAGGACTCGTTTGTTCATGCCTCGGGCGATCTCAAAACCATCGCCGTCTCGCTGAGCAAGATCGCCAACGACATCCGCTGGCTGGGCTCGGGCCCGCGCTGCGCGATCGGCGAGCTGAACCTGCCCGCGATCCAGCCCGGGTCGTCGATCATGCCCGGCAAGGTCAACCCCGTCATCTGCGAATCGGTCATGCAGGTCTGCTGCCGGGTCGTTGGTAACGATGCGGCGATCACCCTGGCCGGCATGGGCGGCATCGGCTCGATCTTTGAACTCAACGTCGCGATGCCCGTCATGATCGATGCCTTTCTTGAGTCGGTCACGCTTTTGTCCAACGCCTGCAACGTCTTTGTCGATAAGCTGCTCGTCGGCCTGACCGTCAACGAAGAGCGCTGCGCGGAGCTGCTCGACGCGTCGCTGATGACCATCACCGCGCTCGCGCCCGAGATCGGCTACGACAAGTGCGCCGCGCTGGCCAAGCAGGCGCACAAGGAAAACAAGACGATCAAGCAGCTCGTGGGCGAGTTGAACCTGATGCCCGCCGACAGGCTGGCCGAACTCATGGACTACGACGCGATGACCCGCCCGGGCTGATTGGGGCTCCGTGGGTGGCGAGGCTCCTGCCGAGCCGCAAACCCTAAGAGAAGCGCGGCTCGGCAGGAACCTCGCCCACCCGTAAGGTTTCGACAAAGGTCAACGGAATGACCGCCCGATTCAAGAGGCTCTATTTTCGACTGGTCTTCGGCAGCCCCTGGCAGCGCACGCGCGTCAGTGAGCTGCGCAAGTCGCTGCGCGTCTCCACGGTCGAGGGCGTCTTCGCGACCATCCACGTCGCGCTGACCCAGGGCCTGTTCCTCACGCACTACACGATCCGCCTGGGCTGCCCGGACTGGCTGCTGGGGGTGATTGAGGCTCTGCCGTTTTTATGCACGGGCTTCGCGTTTCTTTCGCCGATGCTGGTGCGCAGGCTCCGCTCACGCATGGCGGTGGTGCGGACCTTTGCGCTCTTGCACCGCGCGGCCTGGCTGGTGCTGGTCATGCTGCTGTTCGCAGGCCTGCCCGAGCGGCTGAACCACATCATCCTCGTCCTCACGCTGCTGCTGGCCAACGCCGCGGCGGTGGTCGCGGGCAACGCGTGGCTGGCGTGGATGGCGGACCTGGTCCCTCCGGCGATCCGGGGCAGCTACTACGGCCGGCGCAACGCGGCGCTGGGCGCGGTGTCCCTGGCGATGATGCTCTTTGGCTCGTTCGTGCTGACCTGGTGGAAGAACCGAGACGACATCGAGGTCGGCTTCGCGTGCTGCTTCATCTTCGCGGTCGTTGCGGCGCTTGTCTCCGCCCGCACGCTGACCCTGCAGTTCGAGCCCGAGGCGCCTAGGCCCAACACCAGGCGCACCGTCTTTCAGACCATCGCCGAGGTCTGGAAACTGCCGATGGTTCGTGATGTCTCAAGATTCATCATGGTCTGGCAGTTCTGCCTGGGCCTGAGCGCCGCCTACTTCGGAGCGCACATGGTGCGCGTGCTGAAGATGTCGCCTTTTGAGATGGGGCTCTTCGGCGTGATTCAGTCGGTCGCGGCACTTTTGTCCACGCCGACCTGGGGCAGGCTCGACCGCAAGCTCGGCAGCAGGGCGGTGCTCTCCGGCTGCGGGGTGATGATCGGGGTGCATATCTTTCCGTGGCTGATGACCAGCGAGCAGCTGGTCTGGCCGGTCTACATCGTTGCGGTCATTGGCGGGTTCGCGTGGGCGGGCTTCAACCTCAGCTGGTTCAATTTCACCCAGTCGCTGGGCCAGGCCGACCTCAGGCAGCACACCTTTGGCGTCATCGGGTTCTTTCAGGGCACGGCCTTTTTCGTCGGGTCGATCCTTGGCGGGGTGGTGCTTCACTTCCTGCCCGATCAGCTATTTGGCTGGTCGGTGGGGCCGTGGGTTTTTGTGAATTACTTCCTGATTTTTGCCGTCAGCTCGTTCGGCCGACTGGGGGCGCTGAAGCTTTTGCCTCGCAGTGAGCGGGGCGGGACGCTGGTCTGCCTGCGTCTGATCGCTTCCGGATGGGGTTCAAGGTTTGTCTCAAAGGCACCGCCCGAGCAACCGTCATAGGCGGACCGCCTGCCGCAGGGTTTTCGGACCTTCGGCTGGCATCGTGGGCATTTGAATTGGTAACTACCCATGTCCTGCGACGGACGCGGCTGAACAAAGCCGACGCCGACACGGGGCCGCGAGGGTGAGGCCAAACCAAGCCCACGCGACAACATCCGCCCTGGATCGGGTCTCGTTCGGCTGCCTCCCCGAACGGGACCTTTTTCTTTGACTCATCGACAATAAAAAAACGGACGCCGGTGAGCGTCCGTTTCCTTGATCAGTGGAGTGATAGTGATCGGCTCAGGCCGAGTGCGTTGCGTTGCTCTCGGCGTGGGTTTCGACCTTTGTGGTGTTGCCCGCATTCGCCTCGATCTGCTTTTGCTTCTGGGCGGCCTTTTCGACTTCGTCGTCGATGCCAGCCAGGCCCTTCTTGAACTCGACGATGCCTTTGCCGACAGAGCGGCCGACTTCGGGCAGGCGCTTGCCGAAGATGAGGATGCCGATGACGCCGATGATGAGCATTTCGCCCCAGCCGGGCATACCTAACGCAAGGATCGTGGAAAAGCTATTCATGTGTTCTCTCCCGCCCGCAGGCGTGGAAGGTAGGGGTCTGGATTACACGTGTAAAGTCTATTATTGCAGATAGACGCCTGCCGGGCCAGCCAGGTTACATTCCGTACCCCGTAGCCCTGGCTCATTTTAGCCTGTAAGTCGCCCGAGCGATGGTCTTGCACGGATATTCACCAAATAACCGTCAATAGGGGCGGTAGGATTCGAACCTACGACCAAGGGATTATGAGTCCCCTGCTCTAACCACTGAGCTACGCCCCCGTTAGGTACGGGTGATTCTACTCGACACGCCCGGGGCCGTATCATCGGGGGATGGCGTCTGAAATCAAACTCACGCGTGAGCAATCCCGAGGGGTCGATCGGCTGGCTATAGATCGGCTTGGGATCCCGGGCGTGGTGCTGATGGAGAACGCGGGGATCCATGCGAGCGATGTGGTGGCCGGTATGCTCGAGTCGGTGGGGGGCAACAAGGTCGCAATCGTCTGCGGCGGGGGTAGCAACGCAGGGGACGGGCTGGTGGTTGCGCGGCATCTGTACAACGCCGGGCGGACCGTGGTCGTGTACCTCGCGGCCGAGCCTGCGAAGATGACGGGCGACGCGGGGATCAACCTTGGCATCTGTCAGCGGATGGGTTTAAAGATGATGCGGGTGGATGACGAACAGGCGCTGGCCGAGCAGTCGCCGCACTGGTCGCATGCTGACGTGGTGGTCGATGCGCTTCTGGGGACGGGGTTCGATGCGTCGCGCGGGCTCGGCGGGCATGCGGCAGCGGTGATCAGTGCGATCAACGCTTCGAGCGCGAAGCGTCGGCATGGCGGCGCGGGACCGCTGGTGCTGGCGGTCGATGTGCCTTCGGGTCTGGACTGTGACAGCGGCGCGGTATCGGAGCCGACGGTAATCGCCGATGCGACTGTGACCTTTGTTGCCCGCAAGGTTGGGTTTGATGCGCCGATCGCGGCGAGTTACCTGGGCGAGGTGTTTGTCGCGGGGATTGGTGTGCCGGGGAAACTGGTGGAAGAGTCTGCGGGATTGTGAGGTGTTGGTCTTTTGGGTGGGTAGGTCCCCACGAATGCTTCGCACTCGTGGGGCCTGGGTTGCTAAAGTAAAGCTGGTGACAGACTGGAGGTTCGCCATGCCTGCCAAAGTTCATCTTATTGATCACCCGCTGGTGGGGCACCTTCAGACGGAGATGCGTAGCCGGGACACGGGGACGGCGCGGTTCCGTGATATTGCGGAGCGTCTGGGCGGGCTCTTGGCGTACGAGGCGCTGCGTGATGCTCCGCGTGTGCCGCACACGGTGATGACTCCGCTGGAGCCTTATGAGGGGACGCAGTTGTCCGGGCCGGTGACGGTGGTGCCGATCCTGCGTGCGGGGCTGGGGCCTGCTGCGGGGATGTCGCGTCTGATTCCCGGCTCGCAGGTGGGTCACATCGGGATGTTCCGTGATGAGAAGTCGCTGATGCCGGTGAGCTACTACGTGAAACTGCCTGCGAATATTGCGAAGGGTGTTGTGATACTGATCGATCCGATGCTCGCGACCGGAGGCAGCGCCTCGGCCGCGGCGTACGTACTCAAGCAGCGGGGCTGTCGGGATATCCGCTTTGCCTGCCTGGTTGCTGCGCCCGAGGGGATCGATCGGATTCAGTCGGACCACCCTGACGTACCGATCACGACCTGCGCGATCGACCGGATGCTCAACGACAGGGGCTACATCCTGCCGGGGCTAGGCGATGCGGGTGACCGGATCTTCGGCACGGTCGAGGGCTGAATAATTTTCTTGTATTTGACGGGGTTTTCTAAGCCTTGCGGCATGGCGGGAGCTTCGCCCTCCCTGTGAATACGCGCGTATGTCCGATATCGCGCGGGTGGCGCATGTCTTATGGATTGTGTAGCTCGTGCGGACCTTAACCGTGCTGTCGGAATACACGATACGACCCACATCTCCAATTCCCCAACCACACCCTGAACCGGTGGGAGAGGTCATATGTCGTATCGCACCAATACCGTACTTCGCATGGACTGGCCCCGTGGCCTTGTTACCGCTGCTTTTGTGACCGCGGCGATATGGCTGCTCAACGGCTGCTCGGGCAGGCTTGTGGATGGCCACGGTCAGGCACCCGGCTTCGAGCCCGTGTGGGACAAGCTGGTCGTCGAAGTCGCAGCCTTTGACGGCAAGCAGCCTACCGGCGTTGCCGTCTCCAAGAAGGGCCGCGTCTTCGTGACCTTCCCCTGGTGGAGCGATAGGCCCAACCCCTCGGTTGCCGAGCTGATGCCCGACGGCACGCTGCAGCCCTACCCCTCCGCTTACTGGAACCAGTGGGACGGCAAGAGCGGTCCATCGGCGCTGCGTGGCTTTGTATGTGCACAGGCCGCGTATGTCGACCACAACGACTTCCTCTGGGTCCTGGACGCCGGCAACCCGCGCAACCAGGAAGGCGTCGTCACCGCCGGCCCCAAGCTCTTCAAGTTCAATCTCGCCGACAACACGATCGAGCAGGTCTACTACTTCGACCACAAGCGTGACTTCACGCGCTCGAGCTACCTCAGCGACTTCCGCGTCGACAGCGACCGCAGCGTCGCCTACATCACCGACTCGGCACGCGGCACGATCTACGTTGTCGACCTCAAGACACGCCTGACCCACCACGTCCTGCTGGGCGACCCGAGCACAACCGCCGACGCCGGGGTCATCGCGACCGTCGGCTCGCACGAGTGGAAAGACTTCGTCGGCCTGGTGCCGCAGGTCAACGTCTCGGGCATCGAGCTGAGCAAGGGCGGCGACTGGCTTTACTACCACACGATGTCGGGCCGGCGGATCTACCGCGTGCCCACGGACGTGCTGCGTGACCCGCGCATGACCGAGACGATGCGCTCGGCCGCGATCCAGGACCTGGGCCCGACCGGCTCGGTGGTCGATGGCATGTGGCTGGACGGTGAAGACAACCTGTACATGGCCGCGATCGAGCGTGACGCGATCATCGTGCGTCGGCCAAACGGCGCGATCGAGACCTTTGTCGCCGACCCGCGCCTCAAGTGGCCCGACTCGCTTGCGATGGGCCCGGACGGCTACGTGTACTTCAGTACTTCGATGCGCCACCTGCGCCCTCCTTACCGGCTGGTGGACGAGGTGAAAGAGCCTTACTACATCATGAAGGCCTCGCCCGAGAAGGTCGCACGTGCGAACGTGACGCGACAGATTGCCGACGAAAAGCAGGCCCAGGCGGCATGGTTTGCCGGCCAGGCCGGTGAAGCCGAGCGTATGGCCAAGATCCTCGCCGATCAGGCCGAGCAGCAGCGTCAGGAAGCCCAGGCCCGCGCGGACCTGGCAAAGGATGCCGAGCAGTCGGCCAAGCAATCGGCCAAGGCTCACGAGCAGACCGTCGAGAAGATCGAAGATGCGGCCGAGCGTGAGAAGCAGGCCGCGGATCATGCCGAGGCGCTCTCCAAGCTTGCCCAGAAGCAGGCGACCGAGGCGACAGCCGCAGCGGACAAGGCCCTTGAAGCGGCCGCGATTGCACAGCGACTGGCGGCGATCGCGACGGAGAAAGCGGAGCAGACCAAGCTCGCTCAGGCCCAGGCAAACCTGGGCGCTGAGCAGGCCGAGCTGGCCCGGCGTGAGCACGAATCCGCCGTCGCGGAAGCCGAGCGTGCGAAGCTGGCTGCGGCCGAAGCCGAGCGTCTCGCAAAAAGCCTGCGTGATGAAGCGTTAAAGGCCAAAGCCCTGGCTGCCGCAGCCGAGCAGGATGCGAAGGACCGTATGGCCTCTGCAGAACAGCTGCGTCTGAAAGCGCTCGAAGCACGCGGCGCTGCCGCACTGGCCGAGCGCATCGCGGTCGACGCGGAGTACGCCGAGATCACCCCCGCGACAGGCTCGCAGCCCATCGGCGTTGCGGACGTGCCTGCAACGACGGAGTGATCGATCGGGCTCAACAACTTTGAGGAGGTAAGCACCGGCCCGCGAAAGTGGGCCGGTGTCTTTTTATGCGAATCGCCGGCTTGATATCATCGCATCATGCCTGACGCTCCCAAATCCGACCGCCCCGATCGTGTCGTCGTGCCCTTGCGTGTCCGCTACGTCGAGTGTGACCCGATGCGGATCGCCCACCACTCGGCCTACCCGGTGTGGATGGAGATCGGACGCACCGAACTGCTGCGTGCCCAGGGAGCGAACTATCGCGACTGCGAGGAAAACGGCGTCTACTTCGCCGTCGCGCGGCTGAACATCCGCTACAAGAAGCCCGCGCGCTACGATGACGAGCTCGAGCTGCTGGTGATCGGCCACCCCTGCGCGGGCGTCAAGGTCGAGCACACATACGAGCTGCGGCGGGGCGGCGAGCTGCTGATGACGGCCCAGACGACGATCGTATGCATTACGGCGGATGGCCGTGCCGTGCCCGTACCTCCGGGGCTGTTGCCCTAGGGGTGGGTCTGTAACGCCTGCACTGAATTTTGTTTGAGCTGTAGGGGTTATGCGCCCAAGCCGGGCCCGAATCCTGCCGAAGCCCTTAGGGTTGGCGTCCTGCCGGCCCTGGAGCTAGGCGTATGGCTGTCTCGGCCCTGTGGTTTATGTTGATCCTCTTGGCGATGGCGGCGGCCTGGATGACCGGGCGCTGGGCCAGCCGGATCCGTGACCCCTGGCGACGGGGCAGCATCATCGGCGTTGCGGTGCTGCTGCTCATGGGCTGGTCGCTGTTAATCCGGCATCCCGCGGTTGCGGTTGAGGTGATCCCGCTCTCTGCATTGTCTCGGCTCGAAGGTGTGGGCGCCGCGCCGCTGTTCATCTTTGTCATGGGCGTCGGATGGGGGCTTTCTACTTTCCGCAGGCAACGGGCGGTCCTCATCATCGGTACCGGCGTTGGTATCGGCTATTTTCTCCAGGGCGGTCTCTGGATGATGCAGCCCACGCCTACTCACGCTTTTTCAAATAACAACCTGGACTACTGCGTCTATCAGACTCAGGACTACTCGTGCGTGCCCGCCGCCTCTGCAACCGCCGTGCGCCTGCTCGGCATCGTCGCCAACGAGGAGGAAATGGCCCAGCTCACCGAGACGCGCGCAGGTACCGGGGCAACGCTCTTGCGTGCGCTGAATGGCCTGGACCACAAGCTCAAGCGTTCCGACATCAAGCCACGCCTGCTTGAAGTGGACTTCAACAAACTACAGAACATCGAGCCGCCGATGCTCACGCCCCTGCGCTACGACGCTGGCGCGCTGCACATGGTCTGCATCGTCGAGGCCCGCCCGCATCTGGTCGTGATCGTCGACCCGCAGGTCGGACTGGAGTTTCTGTCACGCTACGAGTTCGAATCCCGATTCCGCGGACATGTCATCGCCTTTGAGGGTAAAGCAAAGCGTGCTACAACCATAGACGTGCTGCGAGAGTTCCCTTACGCCCAGGACCCCGACCGCACCGCTTTACGATGAAATAGGCCAAACATGTGCCGGCACACAAGCTTTTGCGCCAGCACTATACTTACCGACCGCGCGGTCTTTGGCCCGCTAAACTAATACAGAACTTCAGGAGTTTTATCGATGATCATTGTTATGCGCGCAGACGCCACTGCACAGCAGGTCCAGCGCGTCGCCGAACTGGTTAAGGAAGCCGGACTCAAGCCCCAGGCCATCCAGGGCACGGACCTTGTCGTCGTTGCGGTGATCGGCGATGACCGGCTCAAGGACTCGAGCAAGTTCGAGCAGGTCCCCGGCGTGGACCGCATCATGCGAGTCCTCTCGCCCTACAAGATGGCCGCGGCACAGACCACCGGCGGCAAACGCACGCTCGTGCGCATTGGCCAGGGCGACCGCTGCGTCTTTGGCGGGAAGAACATCCCCGTCATCGCCGGGCCATGCAGCGTTGAGGGCGAGGACAAGATCATCGAGATCGCGCACATGGTGAAGGCGGCGGGTGCTCACGCGCTGCGCGGTGGTGCGTTCAAGCCCCGCACCAACCCCTACGCATTCCAGGGCCACGGCGAGGCGGGCCTGAAGATGCTCGCCGCCGCACGCGAGGCGACCGGCCTGCCGATCATCACCGAGGTCCTCACGCCCTCGGACGTGGACATGGTCGCGAAGTACGCCGACTGCCTGCAGATCGGCACACGCAACTCACAGAATTTCAAGCTCCTCGAAGCAGTCGGCGAGCAGCCCAAGCCCGTGCTCTTTAAGCGAGGCATGTCGATGACGATCGACGAGTACCTGCAGGCGGCGGACTACATCCTCGCGGCCGGAAACCCCAACGTCATTCTTTGTGAGCGTGGTATCCGCACGTTCGAGGACCATACCCGCAACACACTGCCCCTTGCCAGCGTCCCCGAGCTCAAGCGACGAAGCCACCTGCCTGTCGTCGTCGACCCCAGCCACGGCACGGGCCACGCCTACCTCGTGCCCGACATGTCCCGGGCCTCGATTGCTGCCGGATGCGACGGCCTTGCCATCGAGTGCCACCAGGACCCCAGCAAGGCCATGACCGACGGCGCTCAGTCGATCACGCCCGCAGCGCTGACAGAACTGATGGCGTCGCTGGCGCGCGTTGCCGCGGCGGTTGACCGTGTGTGTGCGCCTTAAAAACTACATGCCGCGGACGACATCGACGATCCCCGATCCACCGAGCATGAGGCTGATCACGCCATTGACCGTGAAGAACGCCATGTTCAGACGCTTGGTCTTTCCCCCGGCGACCATGGCGTGCTCAAAGATCAGCAGCAGTATCACCGCGCCCGCCGCGACCTTGAACCACAGGCCAAGCTGATCCGAAAAGATCGCCGCGCCGATCAGCGATGCAGCAGAAAAGCCATGCATCGCCCTGCTGATCCAAAGCGCGCGATTTACACCAAGCCTCGAAGGGACGGAGTATAGGCCCAGCTCCTGATCCGCCTGCGTGTCCTGCAGCGCATAGAGGATGTCGAACCCCGCGACCCAGAAAAGCACCATCGCCGACAACAGCCAGACGGTCGGCCCGGCTAAGCAGCTCGGCTGGATTGCAATCGCCGCAGCTACCGGGCTGATCGCCAGCGCTACACCCAGCACCGCGTGGCACAGCCACGTGAATCGCTTGGTAAAGCTGTACCCGCCCAGCACCACCAGCACCGGTGTAGCCAGGAGCATCGGCCATGTATTGCCGTATGCAAGGAAGCCCGCGGTGCTCGCGATGAACAGCCCGGCACAGGCCAGCACTACCATCGTCATCACATCGCTGCCCACCCGCCCGCTGGGTAGCGCACGGCCCGCGGTCCGCAGGTTCTGTGCATCGATCCGCCGATCCACCAGGCGGTTGAACGACATCGCGAACGTCCGGGCCGTCACCATGCACAGAAGGATCAGCCCAACTTCGCCCGCATGCGGCAATCGATCTGACCCGCCCGCCGCAAGGAACATCCCCAGCAGCGCGAAGGGCAGCGCAAACACCGTGTGGCTGAGCTTGATGTCGCGCGCGATGGCGAGCAGTTGTCGCGGGATCGGCTGCGTCGGCAGGGTGGTCATCGTGATCATGATAAATTGGACAGCAGCCCTCGGCTTGCAACACACCCCGAGGGCTTGAAGGCTGTCGCGGTGGCCCGCTCACTACGCTCTGCTGGCGACTCCGCGTTTGATCGCCTTGTCGCTCCAGCGGATATTCAGGTCGTGCTCGACGTTGACCAGGTCCAGCACCCGGCCGACCACGAAGTCCACCAGGTCGCCGATGGTCTGTGGCAGCATGTAGAAACCCGGCTGTGCGGGGCACACGATCGCGCCCGCTTCCGTCACAGTCTGCATGTTGCGGATATCGATCAGCGACAGCGGCATCTCGCGGTGGACGAGCACCAGCCGGCGGCGTTCCTTGAGGGTGACGTGCGCGGCGCGGTGCACGAGGTTCTGCCCGGCCCCCGAGGCGATTGCGCCAAGAGAGTTGCTCGAGCAAGGGATAACCACCATGCCGTCGTGCCTGAACGAGCCCGATGCGATTGTCGCGCCGACATCCCGGAAGTTGTGCAGCACCAGGTTCTCCGGCGGCGCATCGGCCCCCTCCAGCCCCGCCAGCGCAGCGAGGCCGCCGGGCGTCAGGCCTTCGAGCCCGAGTTCATCGTGCAATAGCCGTTGACCCAGCGGTGAGACGACCAGGTGTGTTTCAACGCCCGCCGCGACAACCAGTTGAACCAGCCGATGGGCGTATAAAGCGCCGCTGGCACCGGTGATGGCGACGACCAGTCGGCGAGTAGGCGATGGACCGTTCATGACCTTATCTTAGCCCGGGATTTCGCGAAGGGGCTGAGAAGTTTTTCAGCCATTACTCAGGCCGATGCCGGCGAACCGTCTCGCGTGTGATCACTATCGCATCGTCACGTACTTCAAGCCCTACCAGGCGACCGTCGCGTAGCCCGTCCTCCGAAGGGTCGATCGGGATATCGATCGGCGGGACTGTCTTGCCCTGCATCATGTCCAGCATCAGGGTGTTGCCGCTATCCAGGCCAGCCATCAGGTCGATGGCCGTCTGCGTCGGGAGCGCAATGCGTCCGGCGCTGGCGTTGACAAGCCTGCTCGACACCGTGGCGTCTTCGTTAATAGTGATCTCGAAAGTAAGCGACACGACCTGCCTGATCTTGCCATTGATCAGGTCACAGGTCACACGCAACTGGCCAGGGCCGGCGTTGTCGACCATCGCCGCTTTGACGCCCATAGGCAGCTGGACACCTACACCTGAAAGCAGGCCGATCCCTTCTTCCGAGAGCCAGATATTGAGCTCTTCGAAGGGAATCAAGAGTGTTGCCCGATGGCCGATCAGGTCGTCCGCAGAGGTTGGATTGCTAGGCCCCGAGCTCCACTGTGTAAGCAATTGATTACGCAGCGACTGACTGATGTTATTGCGTTCTTCATGGGGCAGTTCTGTGATGCGTCTCTGCTGCGCATTCCAGTACGCCGGGGCGCTGCGCAAACTGAAGTAGGTGTAGAGGCCAAAGATGCTCAGAAAAAGGAGCACGGAGAGCGCACCTGCACCGAGCACATGGGCTCTGCGTAGCCGCGCAATAAAAGCGTGCGGCTTCATCGGCTCGCCTCATGGAGCCTCTTGGAGGCAGACGCAAGTCCCTGGTGCAAAAGCTCATGGTCGCCGACGGCGATCAGGGCATGGGCCAGTTGATCGAAGTGATCGAGCGTGCCCGGGTCCGCGGTGATTGCGTCCATCGCGGCGTTGCCCAGCGCTTCGCTGGCCTGCATAAACCAGTGCGAGGGCGTCGGCGGAGCGATCGACAGGGGATCGGTCCATGTCCCGATCCACGCGGCCTTGGGTGCCGGCAGATGCACGCACAGCTCGGGGCTGTTGTAACTGGTCACGACCCATGACTGATCATCCGACGCGTTGTCACAGAACAGGACTTCAACCGGCAGGCCCTTTGAGCGCACGAGCCGATCGAGGGCCAGCGCATCAGAGAGGTTGTAGGGCCACGTCATGACCACACACCCCTGGGTATTGCCTGCGAGCAGCGACTCGATATCGCCCGCGCGATTGGGCGTGCCCAGCAGGATCGGCCCGTCGATGGCGGACTGCCGCTTAAGCCGACGCGCCTCCTGCAGTGGGAGCAGTACCCGCTGAAGCATGATCCAGTCCTGCGCCGCGCGGGCCTTACCCATCGCTTCGACACACAGAGCCTCGCAGCGTGCGTAATCCATCTGGGCCAGCGCCTGGCTGGCGGTCTGCATCAGGTCGTCAAGTGCTGCGGGCATAAGTTGATTTTAGCCGAGATAGCCGCGTGCGCGGCGAAAGCCACTAGAGCATCGGCGCGACGATCAGGATGATCGGCAGCACAAGGAAAAGAAACAACAGCGTGTTGACGACCCAGATGCTCCCGGCCATGCGTGCGTCGAGGTGGAACAGGTTCGAGACGATCACGCTCTGGATCGCCGTGGGCATGAAGGCCATGAGGATAAAAGTCTGCACAAGCAGCTTGGGCGGCGGCTGCACAAGGCCGGTGTGTTGTGCGACGAGCACCATGCCGAGCGTCAGCAGTGGGGTGGCGATGAACTTCACCATGCCGACAAGCAAGTGGCTCCTGAGGTGCGGGCGCAGGTGGCCGATGTGCAGGCGCATGCCGATGCCGAAGTACGCCGCCGCCGAGCCGATGAAGATCAGCCCCTTGAGGATGTACCAGTCGCCGATCATCTTCGGCACCGGGACGCGCGCGTAGGCCAGCGCGATCCCCGCGGCGGCGGAGTAGAAGAGCATCGCCTTCCAGTCGGCAAAGCTCTTGAAGATGATGCGGCCGATGGTGTCGTCTTCTTTGCGGTGTTCGCCGAAGTGCTGGACGAGCGGGAAGAGGAAGATGACCACGGCCATCGACATCGTCATGACGATCAGCATGCCGTAGGCCAGCGCGCTGATAGAAAGTGCCACGACCTTGTCCTGTTCGAGTACGCCGTCGGGCCCGGCCTGCTCCCGCAGCAGCCCACCGACCGGCAGGATGGCGTAAGCCAGGAACGAGCCGAGTGCGAAGCCCGAGTTGCGCAGGCCCGCCGTGAGCGCAAGCACGCCGACCTGCTCGCGCTTGAGCTTGATAGCCTTGCCCAGCGGGATGATGAGGAACGCGGGGATGACGACCAGCAGCGGCTCGATGACAAGCACCCAGAGGTTGGCCGGCTCGGGCTGGAGGTTCCACAGCGCGAGAAAGCCTCCCGCGCTCCAGAGCACGACGATGGTCAGCCAGTGCACTTTTCGAGAGAAATCCTCGTGCAGCCAGCCTCGCTGCCGGCTGATGTAGCCCGCGAGGATTGAGGCCGCGCTAACGAAGGCGAGCGCGAAGAATTCGAGGGTGCGGGCGTCCATGATTTACGGGCGGTTTACAGCGATCTAGGCCGGCTTGTCTCGGAGACAAAGGCGCCGTAGATCGCGCGTACCGCCTTCTCGAAGTCGCCGACGTCCACGCCGACGATGATGTTCATTTCGCTCGAGCCCTGATCGATCATGCGGATATTGACGCCGGCCATGCCCAGCGCGCCGAAGAGCTTGGCCGAGGTGCCCGGGCGGTGGGCCATGCCGCGTCCGACCGTCGCGATCAGCGCGAGGTTACTGTCGACATCGATATTGTCGGGCTTGACCGCCGCGCGGATCGATGCGACCACGTCGTCGAGCTTGCCCTTGAGTAGCCGGTCGCCGATGACCAGGCTCAGCGTGTCGATGCCCGAGGGCATGTGCTCGAAGCTGATGTTGTAGTTGGCCAGGACCTCGAGCACGCGCTTGCCGAAGCCGATCTCGGCGTTCATCATCGACTTTTCGATCTGGATGATCGTGAAGTCTTTGCGGCCGGCGATGCCCGTGATTTCGTAGCACTCTTTCGCACGGGGGTGATCGCCAGAGACGATCATCGTGCCGGGGTGCTCGGGGTCGTTGGTGTTGCGGATGTTCACGGGGATCCCCGCGCCGCGCACAGGGAACACGGCCTCCTCGTGAAGCACGCTTGCGCCCGAGTAGGACAGCTCGCGCAGCTCGCGGTAGGTCACGGTCTCGATCGTGTAGGCGCCCTCGACGATGCGCGGGTCTGTGATGAGCAGGCCATGCACATCCGTCCAGTTCTCGTAGACCGATGCGCCAACGCCGCGCGCGATGATTGAGCCGGTGACGTCCGAGCCGCCACGGCTGAAGGTCTTCACGTTGCCATCCGCGCCGCAGCCGAAGAACCCGGGGATCACCGCACGGTCCAGGCCGCCCAGCCGCTTGGTGATCGTCGCATACGTTTTCTCTTCATCCAGCCGGCCGTTCTCCTTGAAGAAGATCAGTTCGACCGGGTCCACGTAGGCGCATCCCAGAAGTTCGGCGATGATCCGGCCGTTGATCGCCTCGCCCCGGCTCGCCGCGTAGTCGGCGCCCAGGCCCAGTCGGCCGTGCTCGGCGATGGTGGCCTCGGCCTCAAGCAGCATCGGCATCAGGTCGAGCTTAAGCCCCAGTTCTCGGGCGATCTGCACGAAACGTTCACAGACCGGCGTCCAGGCATCATCGAACTGCAGCCCCTTGCTCGCCAGTTCGTGGCAGAGGTACAGGAGGTCGGTGATCTTCGTGTCCTTGCCGTCGCGCTTCCCGGGTGCCGAGGGCACGACGAAGCGCCGTTCAGTATCGGCCTGAACGATCGCCTGCATCTTGCGGATCTGCGGGGCGCTGGCGAGGGAGGTCCCTCCGAACTTGGCGACTTTGTTGGGCATGGGAAGGTGTTGCGGGGTGTTCGAACCACACAAGATACCAATTCTGAATGCCTGGCGCAGGCCCTGCGGATTGACGAATCGCGTGAAAACACTAGAATCTCTACTCCCTGAGACGGTTTTATACGCCGTGCTCAGGTTGGGATTTGTAACAATCCACGGCTTGCAACCCTCCGATGAAGGAGGCGTTGACGGCCGTTTTCCTTTTCTCACCTGATCCATCGCAGAGAGGACACGCGCGATCATGGCCACGACATCGAAGAAGAAGACGACCACCAAGAAGGCCGCCTCCAACAAGACCAAGATGGTCTATTACTTCGGCAAGCTCAAGACCGACGGCAACGCAACTCAGCGTCTGCTCCTGGGCGGCAAGGGCGCCAACCTCGCCGACATGACCAAGATCGGCCTGCCCGTGCCTGCCGGCTTCACCTGCACCACCGAGTGCTGCGACCAGTACTACAAGCAGGGCAAGAAGCTGCCCGCCGGCCTCATGGACCAGGTCAGGGACGCCGTCAAGCTCCTGGAGAAGGAAAACGGCAAGCAGTTCGGCTCCAACACCGACCCGCTGCTGCTCTCCGTCCGCTCAGGCGCCGCCGCGTCGATGCCCGGCATGATGGACACCGTGCTCAACCTCGGCCTCACCGACCAGTCGGTTGTCGGCCTGGCCAACGCCACCGGCAATGAACGATTCGCCTATGACGCCTACCGCCGACTGTTGAACATGTACGGCGACGTGGTCATGGGTGTCGATCACCACGCGTTCGAAGAGCAGTTCGACAAGATCAAGAAAGAACAGGGCGTGCACCTGGACACCGACGTCACCGCCGCCGGCCTGATCAAGCTCTGCCAGGCCTACAAGGACGTCATCCGCAAGCACGCGGGCATGGACTTCCCCCAGGACCCGATGAAGCAGCTCGAGCTCGGCATCACCGCCGTCTTCAAGTCGTGGATGACCCCGCGTGCCATCAGCTACCGCCAGATCAACGAGATGACCGGCCTGCTGGGCACCGCCGTCAACGTCCAGACCATGGTGTTCGGCAACATGGGCGATGACTGCGGCACGGGCGTCGCGTTCACCCGCAACCCCTCGACCGGCGAGAACAAGTTCTACGGCGAGTTCCTGGTCAACGCCCAGGGCGAAGACGTCGTCGCCGGTATCCGCACGCCCCAGCCCTGCGAAGAGATGCACAAGTGGTCGTGCCCCAGCGACAAGAACATCGGCAAGAAGATGCACGCCGAGCTCATGAAGATGAAGAAGGTGCTCGAGAAGCACTACAAGGACGTGCAGGACATCGAGTTCACCTTCCAGCAGGGCAAGATGTTCATGCTGCAGACCCGCAACGGTAAGCGCACCGGCGCGGCCGCGGTAAAGATCGCCTGCGACATGGTCAAGGAAAAACTCATCGACGAGAAGACCGCGCTCAAGCGCATCCCGGCCAACGACCTCACGCAGCTCCTGCTGCCGTCGTTCGATCCCAAGGCCAAGGCAAAGGCAGCTCCGCTGACCGTCGGCCTGCCCGCATCGCCCGGCGCCGCGTTCGGCAAGCTCGCCTTCACCGCCGAGGAAACCGTCGAGCGTTCCAACGCCGGCGAGAAGGTCCTGTTGGTCCGCAAGGAAACCAGCCCCGAGGACGTCGACGGCATGCACAAGGCCGCGGGCATCCTCACCTCCACCGGCGGCATGACCAGCCACGCGGCGGTCGTCGCCCGCGGCTGGGGCAAGTGCTGCGTAGCGGGTGCCGGCGCGATCGAGATCGATGCCAAGGCCGGCAAGATCACCGTCGGCGGTAAGACCTACGGCCGCAACGACGTGCTGTCGATCGACGGCAGCACCGGCGAGGTATTCGCCGGGCAGCTGGGTACCGTTGAGCCCACGCTCTCGGGCGACTTCTCCACCATCATGAAGTGGTCGGACAAGTACCGTAAGCTCAGCGTACGCACCAACGCCGACTCGCCCGCCGACGCGCAGCGTGCGCGTGACTTCGGCGCGATGGGCATCGGCCTGTGCCGCACCGAGCACATGTTCTTCGAGGGTGAGCGCATCATCGCGATGCGCGAGATGATCCTTGCCGAGACCCTGCCCGACCGTCAGAAGGCGCTGGCCAAGCTCCTGCCGTTCCAGCGCGAGGACTTCGTCGGCATCTTCACAGCGATGAAGGGCCTGCCCGTCACGGTTCGTCTGCTCGACCCGCCGCTCCACGAGTTCGTTCCACACGACACCAAGGGCCAGGAAGAAGTCGCCAAGGCGCTGGGCGTCTCGGCCGCCAAGGTCAAGAGCCGCGTCTCGATGCTGCACGAAGCCAACCCGATGCTCGGCCACCGCGGCTGCCGCCTGTCGATCACCTACCCCGAGATCCTGACCATGCAGGTCACCGCGATCACTGAGGCGGCGATCGCCTGCAAGGCCAAGAAGATCGACGCCAAGCCCGAGATCATGATCCCGCTGGTCGGCACGAAGAAGGAGCTGTCCATCCTCCGCGCCAAGGCCGAGGCGACCATCGCCGAGGTCAAGAAGGCCAAGGGCTTCAAGGGCAAGCTGGACATCACCATCGGCACGATGATCGAGATCCCGCGTGCGGCCCTGACCGCCGACGAGATCGCGCAGGATGCCGACTTCTTCAGCTTCGGCACCAACGACCTCACGCAGATGACCTTCGGCTACTCGCGTGACGACGTCAACACCTTCCTGCCCGACTACATCACCCAGGAAATCCTCGAGAAGGACCCGTTCCAGTCGCTGGACACCACGGGTGTCGGCCAGCTGGTCGCGATGGGCGTCGAGAAGGGCCGCGCGACCAAGAAGGGCCTGAAGGTTGGCATCTGTGGGGAGCACGGCGGCGACCCCGCGTCGATCAAGTTCTGCCACAAGGTCGGCCTGGACTACGTGTCCTGCTCGCCGTTCCGCGTGCCGATCGCTCGGCTCGCCGCGGCCCAGGCAGCGCTGGCGTAATCGTCTACAACACTACGATTCGACAAGCCCCGCCCAACCGGCGGGGTTTTTTCATGCCCAATAGCCCTCAGTTGACAGATGCGCGGCTTAAGCCTCTACCGCCTTTCCGCGTAGATGTCAGTTGCGGGTTAGGGCTCGTCCTGATCTGGCGCAAGGTACACTGCTGTCTATGAAGCACTTCACTCTGATCGTCCTTGGCCTGTTCACGTTCACGCTCACTGCCGCGGGTTGTTGTTGCGGCCGCAATCGCCCCCAGCCCGCACCGATCCCGCAGTACCGCGATGACTACCAGCCCCGCCATGTCGATCGTCTGACGCAGAGCGATCCAAGCGTTATAGCGACCGATCTGCTTTCCGGCGGCCTGCCCAACTGGGAGAAAGTTAACTTCGGCGGCGAAGGCGAGATCACTTTCGTCGACGGCGTACTCAACCTCGATATGGGTCACGAACTCACCGGCCTGCGATATGCCGGCGACCTCAAGGCGATCTTCGGCGAGAACCTCGAAAACTACACCATCACGCTCGAAGCCCAGCGCGTTCAGGGCAATGACCTGTTCATGGGCCTGACTTTCCCGGTCGGTAACGCCGGCCACGTCAGCCTCGTGCTCGGCGGCTGGGCTGGCGCCGTCACGGGCATCTCCAGTCTCGACGGCCTCAATGCCTCGGAGAACTCCACCACGCAGTACCACAGGTTTGAAGAAAAGCAGTGGTACAAGGTCAAGATACAGGTCGCCGACCGGATCATCTGCTGGCTGGACGGCGAGAAGATCGTCGATGAACCGCGAGCCGATTACACCGAGTTCGACACCCACGGCGCGGTGGTCGATACCAAGCCCTTTGGCTTGTTCACCTATTCGACCTGGGGCGCGATCAGGAACCTGCAGGTGTGGAAGTAGGCGCTGGTTAGCCGCCGCCTGACAAGCGGCGCGTCGACGCTAAGGGACAGGTATAAAGCCGCATCAGCTTGCAGGTGAGGGCTAACGATTACCCCGTCCATTCGCCGGTAAACACTTCCTTCGCCGGGCCGGTCATGATGACGGGGCCGGGCACTTTGGCGTTGTGATCTCGCCACTCCAGCGCGAGGTCGCCGCCGGGCAGGTGTGCGGTGATGACGGGGCCGGTTCGTTCGGTGACGACTCCGGCGACACACACCGCGCAGGCGCCGGTGCCGCAAGCCAGCGTCGGCCCGCTGCCACGCTCCCAGTGCAGCACACGCACGCCGACCTCGCTGATGACCTGAACAAAGTGGATGTTCATACGCTCGGGGAACGCGGGGTGGTACTCGAGCGCCCGGCCCCAGTTGCGCAGCGTGTCGGCGGTTTCATCGCTGACCTCGTCCACGAAAATGACGGCGTGCGGGTTGCCCATCGAGACAAACGTCGCATCGAAACGCTCTGTCGTGCCGGGCACGGAAACCTTGAATGTCTGGGGCTGATCGGTCTGTGTCAGCTCGTCGATGATAACGGGCACATCTTCGGGCTCGAGCAGAGGCCGGCCCATGTCGACGCTGACGGTCGTGACCTTGCCTTGCTCGTCTGTTTCGTAGGCCAGCGAAAGAACGCCCGCGAGGGTCTGGATGCGCATGGGCTGCTGGTCGGGCATCGGGCCGAGCTTGTGGTCGTGGACCATCTTGCAGACGCAGCGGATGCCGTTGCCGCACATCTCGCTCTCTGAGCCATCGGCGTTGAACATCTGCATGCGCGCGGCGGCGTTGAGTCCCTCATCCGCGGGGTGGATGAGGATGAGCCCGTCGCTGCCGATGCCGAAGTTGCGGTTCGAGACGATCTGAGCAAGCCGAACAGGGTTGTTGACCGTCTGGGCGAAGCAATCGACGTAAACATAGTCGTTGCCCAGTCCGGTCATCTTGATGAAGCGCATGGTGTAATCTCGGTGATGAAAAGCCGGGCATTATAGCGTGAAAACCGGCTACACGAGATAAGCCAGGATAAGTGCCGCCAGGGCGATCAGGGTCGCGATTTTCACCCGGCTCATGACCGCGTCGACGGGGCTGGCATCCAGCGGTGTGCCCACGAGCGAGCGCAGGTGTTCCTGCCGCCAGGCGATCGAACCGTGCCGCCAGCTTTTGCGATTGACCGGGGCGTGGTTGAGGTCGGCGACACGCTGCAGGGCAGCAACCATCGTCTCGACCGAATCGTCGTCGAAAACGGGCTTGCCCAGGTCGTCCACTTGCGGTTGCTCACGGGTCTGAGCAAGATGCCGCGCGGCGAAGACGTCGGCCTGCCGTTCGATCCGGCGTGACACCCAGCCGAATACAAAGAACGTGATCGCGAACGCGGGTACGGAGCTGATGAGCCCCTGTGTCTGCGGATCGTAGAGATCGATACCGATGGTTTCCAAAATCGTTGCGCTGTATTCATTGCCCAGAGCCGGGAGCAGTAGCTCAACCAAAAAGATGCTCGCGGATGTCTCAAGAATGCCAAGCGAGGTGATCAGCACCAGCGCCATCCAGATCATGTGATGCAGCTTGATGTGTGCGATCTCATGGGCCATGACCGCCTCGACCTGTCGCGGCGTGACCTGATCCAGCAGGCCGTCGGACAGGAGGATGTATCGCAGCTGCCGGATCAGCCCGGTGACGGCAGCGTTGACCAGCCCGCCGCCGGTGCGCCAGACCAGCAGTTCGCGGACACGGACTCGGTGCTGCTCGCAAAGACTTGTCATGCGGCTGCGCACCTCGCCGGGCGCGAGCGCGGTAGTGTGCCAGATATAGCGGATACTCAGGGGCGAAAGCAGGAAGACGCCCAGCACACCGACCGGGGTCAGCAGCGCGACGGCCTGTGCACTAAGCAGATGATGATGGTCCGGCCCAAGCAGAGCCAGCGCCTCGGCCCAGGTGAACACCGCCAGCATCGGCAGCAGCAGCACAAGCTGGTGACGCATCTGCTGGCTGAGGTACTGCCCACGCGTCTGCAGCGGGTACACGGGCTTTCCCGCGTCGGCCAGACGGAAGATGAGTGCTTCACGTAGCCGTCGGTCGATGGGGTAGTACGACCACCACGCCAGTGCGGCCGTGGCCAGTGTGGGCAGAAGGATCAAAAGCTCATCGATCAGCAGCGTGTGCCTAAGCACGATACGCAGCTCGCGCAACCCGCCGAGGGCCAAGTCGCTTGCAAAGAGCATCAGCAGCATGATCGGCAGGATGGAGGTGAAGGCCTCGAGCCGACGCATGCTGCGCTGCCCGCCGTCCGTGCCCAGCCGACGGCGTGTCCGCATGCACGCGAGTTGATACGACACCGCGAGCAGCAGCTTGGGTAAGAGCACGAGCGCGAGCACCGGCCAGAAGCCAAGGAAAGGCCAGCAGTCGCCCGGCAGCGCCTCGACATCCCTCGTGCCGCCATCGGCCATGGACACGATCATCTGCGTGGTCGAGTCGTGCAGGTAGAGCGCGACAAACAGCCCTATGATCAAGATCTGCATCGTTTACTTGCGCAGTTGGTGGTACTCGTCGGCATCCTTGATGGATCGGCCTGCCTTCGCGGCGGCGGCGACGGCAGCCTCGCTGCTCTGTTCCAGGTCATCAAGCGCCTGGTTGATCGCCTTCTGGTTGCCCGGGTCACCCCGCTCGTAGAGCGCATAGCCCAGCCGCAGCGCCGCGTAGATACGGAAGGTCGGGTCCTGGTCTTCCTTGGCCATACGGATCAGGTCGCCGATGTTGGGGATGCCGTTGGCCTGGCTGACCGTTTCGTTGGACTTGAGTTTGGCGTTCCAGACATCCTCGAGTTTCTTGATCGCGTCGAGGTGGGCCATAGTGTCTTTGTTCAGCTCGAATAATTTATCGCGCGAGATTTCGCCGTCCATCTCTGCGGAGGCGTTGATCCGTCCCAGGTCAGCCAGCGCGCCCTTCATCGAGGCCAGGCCGGATTGCCTGGCTTTCAGTCGGACATTCTTCTCAAAGGCCTGCCGACCGAACGCGAGGTAGGCCAGCGCGATCTGTCGCGCCTGCTCAAATTCGGCTTCTTCAATGTGCCGGGTGATGTGCAGGCTCACCGATCGGCGAAGGACCATCATCGCCTGGCTCGCTTGATCAGAGTCGAACTGCTTGGCGGGGATCAGGTTGTCGAGGAAACCGGCGCCAAGGTCTGCGCCCGCGGCCTGCGTGAGCGCGTCGACGACGGCCTTTGCGGGCGCGAGCTTGTTTTCGTCATTGCCGCCAGCGCGGATGGTGTTTTTATTCTGATCGATCACACTCAGCAGCTGCTCCGCGCTTCCACCCGTGCCGGGCTTGAAGCCGAAGTCAGACAGGCCGCCTGACAGCGTCTGCTTGGCGAGGTATTCAGCCGACGTTGCGTCGGTGGGAGAGTCGGCGGGCTTGGGCTGGAACTTGAAATAAAAAGCCAGGCACAAGATGAGCACGATCGAGGCCGAGATCACCATCCCGATCTTCATGAGCGGTTCCTTTGGGTTTGAGTCAGTGGACGTGTTCTATGATCGGCGTGGGAGTGAGGGGGCCCAGATCGCCTGTGGTAATCGTTTGGCCGAGCATGAGGCGCAGCAGGTTGGGCACGTGCGGGTCATCGCGGTCGCCTGCGCCGTAACCCACGGATTGAAGCCGCATCGCCGGAGGTGGGCCGTAGCGGTCGCACAGCCCCGCGACCAGCGCCGCGCCGGTCGGCGTGACCAGCTCGCCCGTACGGTCTACGCCGAAGGTCGGCATGCCCTGCATCAGGTACGCCGTCGCCGGCGCGGGCACCGGCATAAGCCCGTGCTCGCAGCGCACAAAGCCGCGGCTGATCGGCAGCGGTCCGCAGGACACCGTGTCCACGCCCAGCAGCTCAAGCGCCACCACCGAGCCGAGCATGTCCACGATCGAGTCCACAGCGCCGACTTCATGGAAATGGATCTGCTCCATCGTCTTGCCATGCACGCGGGCCTCGGCCTGGGCCAGCTTTGTCACCACGCGCCCGGCTCGCTCCCGACCACGCGGCGTCGTGTCGAGCTGCCCGACCATTGCCATGATCTCGCGATAGCCGGCGTGGTAGTGGTGATCGCCGTGGGGCTGGCCATGGTCGTGCTTGTGTTCGTGATGGACGTGGCCGTGACTGTGACCGTGATCGTGATCGTGTTCATGGTGGTGGTCGTGGCCGTGCTTGTGGTGTCCGACCACGTCGGTGGGGAATTTGGGCGAGTCCAGCAGGGGTACTTTGAGGTCAATAGCCCCGATCCCGTGGCGGTAGACCCGCTGGGTGGTAATGGCGTAAGGGCGATCGACTTTCAGCTTGGACAGGGAGGCTCGTACGTCGTCCAGGTCCACGCCCAGGTCCACCAAAGCCCCCAGGAACATGTCTCCGGCAATCCCGCTGAACGGATCGATATGCAGGTGTTGGGCCATATCAACCGATCATACTCCAGCCTAGAGGCATAAACCACTGATCGCGCGACCACGTGAGCCGGTTTATGCGTAGCATGAGCAGTGCCGACGACCGGCGCGACTGGAGACCTGTCATGAACGACCCTTATTCGAGCCCTTCCGCCGGAACCCCCCGGCCCCCCATCGACCCGGCCGGAACATCGGCGCCGCCTCCGCCCCCGCCCGGCTACGTCCCTGCCGTCTATGTCCAGCACCCCTCGGCCGGACGAGGATTCGGCAAGATCGTCATGTACCTGCTGATGGTCGCGCTGCTCGTCTCGCTGACGATCAACGTCTATCTCTTTGGCCCGATCGCCGCCGTGCTCAAGGCCATTTCGCTCACCGCGCCGCCCGAGCAGCCCTACAACCCCACCTTTGACGCCAGCGCGGATAAGCAGCGGATCGTCGTTGTCGAAGTCACCGGCACGATCGATTCCTCCGTTGCCGATTACGCAAGGCAGGCCTTCTACACCCTCGAGCAGGACCCGCCCGCCGCGGTCATCCTGCGCGTCGAGTCCGGCGGCGGGGGCGTCACCGCCTCCGACCAGATCTGGCACGCCATCCAGTCCTTCCGCGCCAAGAACCCCAAGGTCCCGTTCATCGCCAGCTTCGGCACCGTCGCGGCCAGCGGCGGCTACTACATCTCGGCCCCGGCAGACTACATCTTCTGTGAACGTACCGGCATCACCGGCAGCATCGGCGTGCTCGCGCAGATCCCCGCGATGGGCGGGCTGGTCGAGAAGCTCGGCGTTGAAATGAATATGGTCATCGCCGACAACTCTCCGAACAAGGACGACGCCAACGACCTGTTCATCAAGTGGTACGACGACAAAGGTGAGCTGACCGAAGCCGGCAAGTCGGCGGTGGTTGTACTCAAAAACCTTGTGAACGGGGCGTACGACACGTTCTTTGACGTGGTATTGACGGGGCGCACAGCCGCCGACAGCACGATCACCGAAGACGACCTGCGCAAGGTCGCGACGGGCGAGATCTTCATCGGCCAGGAAGCGCTGGACGCCAAGCTCGTGGACCAGATCGGCTACCTCAGCGACGCGATTGCCTACGCCGCTCAGAAAGCCAGCATTAGCGGCGACCCGAACGTCAAGATTATCCGTAAAACCGCGCCGGGCCTTTTTGGCGCACGAGCCAGTTCAAGCGCTGGTGTCGACCTGACCAATGTGACCGGCGAAGATTTAAGGGGTTTGGTCGATGATGCCTCGGCAGTAAAGCTGGAGTATCGGATGCGTATCCGCTAGGCGAGTGGCGGCTGCCCGTTTGCCGTTAGGGCAATTGTTGCCCCTCTGATTGATACCGTATCTTTCAACACAGCGAGCCTGCGGGCCTTGCTGTACTATTGAGTTATCTTGTTAGGCATACTCAGCCTCCGGCCGTCGGGCCTCATCAGGGACGCATCGCCACCATGTTTGACTGGAAATACTGGCTCTATCGCAAGGGTATTGATGTCGATCGGTTCAGCCTGCGCGACGTGCTCAACGACAACCCCAACGCGGTGCTGATCGGTGCCGCAGCTATCGTGTTGGTGTGTGTCTCATTGGTCGTCTGCCATTTCAGTGGTGGCGGCGCTCCCTCAGGCAACTTCAAATACAACGTCACTTACTACGACACGACGAATCGCGTGATCCGAATTGTTGAAATCGACTCCAATGACGGCATGTACCGCTCGCCGATGGACGGCACGACCGATGTCTTTGAAGCGATCATCTACTCGTGCGGTGAACAGCCCAAGGGCCTGTTGCGAGACGGGATGTCTCTTCAGGAGCTTGAGGAGAAGGGCCTTTTCATCGGCTGGCTGCAGAAGACGGAACCTGTCAAGGGGGGCCAATCGTCTTCGCCAGATTTCATGGAAATAGATTCGATCACGTACCGACGGCTCGATGGAACACGCTGGTACAAAGATTCTTCACCTGAGATGAACAAGATTTTCAATGCGCCGTATGAAAAGTGCAAAAATGCGCAGATCTATGTCGCAAGATAAACCACTGATTCCATGACACTGCGTGCGACCCCAGTCTTTGGACCATCGTTGGAAGAACCCATGCGATGTTCCGGGGTATGCATGGTCATCCTGTGTTTGCTGCTTGTTTTTCTGCCCGGCTGCGTGACGCGTGATGCGAAGCCGGCCGTTGAGCTGGCGATGGATCGGGAAGAACCCCGTCTCTGGCTTCGGGTGGAATCGGCCTGGCGTGTGTCGGAGCAGGACGCGGATCAACTCATGCCGCTGGTCACCGAGGCGGATCACCGCATTGAACTGCGCCAAGCCGCCGTCGATCGAATGCTTGAATGCGACGCTTCCGGGTTCTGGCGCAAAGCATGGTCGAACTCTGTATGGATCAGCGACTGGCCGATGATCCGCCTGCTGGCACTGCGTGCCCAGACCACTCGCAGCCCCGACGCGATCCCGTGGCTTGTCATGAGCTGGGCCAGCCCATCGATCGAGGTTGCCGATCCGCAGCGCCCCGAGGCGAAAGCGATCGAGGCAATCACTTCGCAGCCCGCACGCAATACGCTTAAGCGTCTCGCGTTCTCGGCATCTCCCGCAGAGGAGGCTCGCACGCCAGTGGCAGCGTGGACCATACTCGCCCGTACACAGCCGGACGGCTGGCTTCGTGCGCAGTTGAGTGAGGTTGATCGCCGCAAGTCACACGACTGGCTCGGTATGCTTCAGGACGCCGCCGATTCGGTGGATTTACTTCCCGCCGATCGTCTGGCGCTGCAGCGGCTGGCATGGCTGTATGAACAGGTGCCCGCCGAATCGTGGCAGGACTGGGCGTCTATGCGTAAGGCGCATGCGGGAGATGGACCGGCGACGCTGAGCCTGCGTCAGCTTCCTGCGGTGTCGCATCTTCCAAACGATTGGCGGTCGATCACGCGAGAACAATGGATCGAGCGAGTCAGAGACGGGCTCGCCGACGCAGCGCATATCCACAGGGGTACTGACGCGGAAGATGAGGTGGTGATCGCGCGGCCGAGCATGCTTGAGGATCACCTTGCTTCACTTGGACTGTTCGATTTAGTTGTGCTGGGTGCGATGCTGGATGTGCGTGACGATCGGTCGCTTGCGAAAGCACTATTTGCCCAGGCCGACAACGATCGGGTCGACAGGTCGGCCGAGCACGGCGGGGTGATCTTGTGGGACAGCGGGGGGCGCCTTCGTGCCGAGCCCTTTGAGCCTGATACACACAAGCATGATCGGGCCTATTACGCCTCAGAAAAGTGCATCCGTGCTGGCGCACTGGGGCTGGCCAATTATCACTTCCACGCAACCGGCTACGACAACGCGATCTGGGCAGGCCCCGGGAATGCGGACATGGAATTTGTCGATCGTCATCACGCCAACGGGATCGTCTTCACCTTCATCGATCACGACACGCTCAACGCCGACGCCTATTTCCCCGGCGGTATCGTGATCGACCTGGGCTGTATCACCCGGCCTTGATGCGTTTGATCAGCGCGTCAGCAAAGCCCGAGGTCGACAGCGTCCCGCCGAGGTCGGCAGTTTTCTCTCCCGCGGCGAGCGCCGAGTTGTAAGCCGACTTGATCCGCTGGGCGGAGGCCAGCGATGCCTGGTCGCCATGTTTTTCGTGCAGGTGGTTGAGCATCATCACGCCGGACATGATCAGCGCAAGCGGGTTGGCCTTGTTCTGCCCGGCGATATCCGGCGCGCTGCCGTGCACGGCCTCGAAGACGGCGGCGCTATCGCCGATGTTCGCGCCCGGCGTCACGCCCAGCCCGCCGACCAGCCCGGCGCACAGGTCGCTCACCACGTCGCCGTAGAAGTTCTCCATCAGCAGGACGTCGAACCGCGTCGGGTCCTGCACCAGCCGCATGCAGCCCGCGTCGATAATCATCGTGTCGTAAGGGATCTCGGGGAATTCTTCGGTGTGCACCTTGTCGACGCGCTCCAGGAATAGCCCGTCGGTGATCTTCATGATATTGGCTTTGTGGAAGACGGTAACTTTCTTTCGGCCGCGCGCCTTGGCGTAAGCAAAGGCGGCGCGGGCGATCCGCATCGACGCCTTCTCCGTCACCACCTTCATCGTTGTCACCACGCCCGGAAGGATCACGTTCTCGATCCCCGCGTAGAGCCCCTCGGTGTTTTCGCGGAACACCACCAGGTCCACGTTCTCAAAGCGTGTCTTCACGCCCTCCAGCGAACGCACCGGCCGGATCGCTGCGTAGAGTTCGAGCTTCTGCCTGAGCTGCACGTTCACCGAGCGGAAGCCCTTGCCCACCGGCGTAGTGCAAGGGCCCTTGAGCGCGATGCCTGTTCGGAGAATGGCCTGCAGGGTGGAGTCGGGCAGCACCTCGCCGCAGAGATCGATTGAGGCCAGGCCCGCGTGATGGATTTCAGGCGCGACAGGCGCGTCGGCGGCCTTGAGCACGCGCAGGGTCGCGTCGGTCACTTCCGGACCGATACCGTCGCCGGGGATGACCGTTAGGGGGTGGGGTTTTGCAGTCATTTGTTTTAGCCAATGGCCAAGTCACGCTGTTGGGCGGCACGCTGTCCCGCTGCCCGCTCACGCAGAAGGTCGAGCATGCTGCGTACTTCGTCGGCCATGCGTGTGTTGGGGAACTCGCGGATGATCTGCTCGCCGACCGAGACCGAGCGCAGCCACTCCTTGTCGTGCACCGCGATCTTGAACTGTACGCCCAGGTTCTCTCGCTTCTTACCGATCACGCCCCGCGCTGTCTCGCGGAACGGTTCGGCCTCCTCTTCCGAGAGGTACTTGTCCAGCTCCTTGAGTAGTTCCACTGCGCGGTCGACGTTGTCTACCTTCGCCGCATCGAGAAACTCGCGCTCGAGGTCGTGCTTGTACTGCTCGCGTGCGTGGTTGACTTTGCGCTGGACGTCGCGGACGTGGGGGGACTCGGCATAGAGGCGCTGGATCTTGTGCGCTTCCATCGATGCGGTCTCGAAGTCGTGCTTGGCCAGCAGCTCGTCGAGCTTGCCCAGCGCCTTTTCGACTTTTTGCTCCATTTCTACCGTGCGGGCAAGGATGATCTGCTCGCGGTATTCCTCGGCTTCTTCCTTGTGGCCGTAGGTTGTGCCGATCTCGCTGACGAGCACCAGGGCGGCGTCGAAGTCTTTTTTCTGGATATCGGTCTTGATGGTGGATCGCAGGAGTTCGATGTCCTCGTGGCGGTAGGCGATGCGTTTGGCGGTCTCGCTCAGTAGGATACGCTCGTTGAGCGAGTGCAGCAGGGTGATGATGTTCTTGGTCCCGGGTGCCCCGACGCAGTCACGGCCATAGATCGCCCAGCGGACGGCGCCGATGATCATCATGATCGTTCCGCCTACGGCCAGGAGGATCGGCGGGGTGTAAGCGAAGTAGGCCAGGATTATGGCGCTGGTGCCGTCCGTATCGCCGGTGTTCTGGAAGATGGCAACGGTGATAGCACAGCTGATGGCGAACGAGGCGATCCAGAGCAGCAGCCCGCCGGTGACAAGGCCTGCCGGGGTAGAGAAAAAGGGTCTGTGCTGGGCGTTAATGTTGGGGGTGTGGTCAGCCATGGGTCGGTCCGTCGTTTGAAAAAAGAGAAGGAGATGAAAGGGAAAGGCTAGGAGCCGGGAGTAGGCGAGCACGTGCCGTTGCCGCAATCGAACTGGGTCGGCACCATGCACATGAAGCGGAAAGTCGTGTCGCCGGTGTTACGGAACTGGTGCATCTGATTGGCGGGGACAAAGAGTACGTCGCCGGCTGAAACCGGGTGCGGTGTGTCGCCTGACATCGCGACACCCTGGCCCTCTAGGACCATGATCTCGTGTTCGTAGTTGTGCTGGTGGTGGGGCGTCTGTCCGCCGGGCTCGACGTCAAACAGCCTCATGGCGAAGTTGGGTGCCCCGTCGCCTCTGCCGACCATCAGGCGCATCTGCACGCGCTGGGCGCCGGGCATTGTCATCGGCTGGGGCTGCACGTCGGACGGTTTACGAATGATCATCGTACGGCTCCTGTCCTCTTTAAGTATATCGACGCCGATGGGCAAATGCCATGACCAGCGGTATTTACGTGCATAACTAACACAAAAAACCGTTGCCGGCTGGGCTCGCAGGCGAGGGAGTGGCTGGAAAGACAGTATCTATCACAATTCAGCGCGTCGCTTCAATTCGACCTCGCCCAGCGCCAGCACCCGGCGGCGGATCTCCGCGGTGATTTCCTCGGCACTCTGGTCTTTGCCCGGCACGAACGGCTGACCGAAGGTGACCGACGAATGCGTGGGCTTCAGCGCGTGAGCGATCATCGACCTGCTGACGACCGTGCCATCGACCCAGCAGGGGACGATCGTCGCGCCCGCCAGCCGCGCCACCGCCGCCGCGCCCTGCTCGAATTCTTTGATCACACGGTCGTCGTACTGCAGCCGACCTTCAGGGAACATGCCCACGACGTCGCCTTGCTTGAGTTCTCCGACGATCTGGCGGACCTGGCGCATGGCGCCGGACCTCTCTCCGGTCTCTGTATCCAGTTCAATACAGATGGGCTGGATGGCGTTCCACATGAAGTTGGCGACCGGCAGCCGGTAGGCGGTGAGCATCAGCCAGCGGACCATGCGGATCGTGCCGGCCTGGATGAGGAAGGGGTCCATGGCGGTGGTGTGGTTGGCGGCGATGACCACCGGTCCGGTCGCGGGGATGTGGTGCTTGCCGATGACCGCCAGCCCGTGCCAGCTGAAACAGAACAGGCGGTTGACGCGCCAGCAGAAGTTGGCGGTGCGGTTGGGCATCGGGCCGGAGAAGAGGTGGCGGACGAGAGCAATCGCCCCTGTGATCATGAGGATTGGCCCGAGGACCAGCATGATGATCAGGACCCAGTGGTCCGAGCCGGGGATCAGCCAGATGATGCCGTAGATCGAGATGCTAAAGACGGTGTCGATCATGGCGTTAAGGCCCATGATTCGGCCTCGTACATGGTTGGGCGTGATGGACTGGAGGATCGTCAGGGAAGAAATGATAGCGACGTTGCCAAAGACCCCGATGCAGAAGGCGGCGGCGTAGGTGACCGACAGGAGCGGGACCAGGGCGAGGATGAGGGTGAACAGGCCCGCCAGGATCAGGCCCGTGGTGAGGACAATCGTTGACTCGCGGTGAGTGCCGATGATGACGACCAGCGCCGCGCCGACGATCATACCGGTGCCCATAGTCGCGGAAACGTAGCCAAAGGAATGGAACAGCTCTTCGCCTTCGAGCAGGTAGTGGATCTTCAGGACGCCCATGACGCCCGTAGAAACGAGTGCCGCCGAGCCCCAGACCATGATATTGACGGCGTAGAGCAGGAGCACGCGCCGGTGCTTGACGGAGTACTGGACGGCCTCGCCGAGAGCGCGTGGCTTGCGTGCCTCGCTATGGATCTCGTGTATCGGCCTCATGAACACGAAGAACCATCCCGAGACGAGGTAGAACAGCGCGCCGCACATCAGTCCGACGCGTACCGAACCGATCGACTCGGGGTTGATGATGAACTTGGTGCCCACGACCATGCCAACCATCCCGAAGACGACATTGATGACGAGGATGACGGCGTTGCCCGATTGGAGTTGGCGTTCGGGGACAAGCTGGGGGATGATCGCGTTGCGTGTGGGGTTGAAGATGGCGGCGAAGGCGCCTATGCCAGCGAGCGCAAGGTAGACCTGCCAGTGCCGGTCCGTAGGGATCATCGCCGGTCCCGCAGCGCCCAGCAGCATGAAGATCGCGGCCAGCAAAATCAGTCCGCGCGACTCGTCGCACAACATCAGCAGCCACTTGCGTGGCATGCGGTCGGCCAGCCACCCGCCAAGGAGGTTGAACACCAGGTAGGGTGCAAAGAAGAAGAACTGCGTCGAGGCTTGCACGCCCGCCGAGTCCGCAGTGTGAGACAGTCCGCCCAGCAGCGCCAGCGCTGCAAGCATGATCATGCGGTCGCCGAAACCGCTGGCCGCCGTCGAAGTCCACATCAGTGTGAAACTGACATTGCGCCATAGCGGGGTGGAGTGGGCGGTGGGTGTCGGACTTTTAAATGTATCGCTCATGCTTAATTAGTATAGTATGTACATACAAAATGCGATACCCTACATTCCGCTGAAAATCAGACGGCGGACCTCGCTGTCAAGCATTTCCTCGATCCGCTGGGCTCCGTACTCCTGCGACGCGATTACGATCCCATCAAGCCGGGACCGCAGCGAATCGGTGCGGTGCATGTCCAGTGCGAGCAGGGTGTATCGGCCCTCGCTCATGTATCGCCTGACGGTCTGGTCGGGGTAATAACCCTCCTCGCCGGTGAAGCAGCGTAGGTTGCCCTGCAGCAGTACACCGCGATCGACCAGGCCCGTGAGATGCTTGTCGAAGTCCTTCTGTGTTGGCGAACGCTCGGGGTGCGCGAGGATCGGCGTATACCCCTCGGCCAGAAGCCAGTCGAAGGCCTCATCGATCCAGCGCTGCCATCGCGGCTCCCAGAAATCACAGAGCACGTAGCGCGAGCCGGCGAGCGTCGGCACGCCGTGGGCCTGCATCCACGCGATTGCGCCGGGGTAGATACGCATCTCCCCACCGGTCCAGAGGCTGTACTTAAGCCCGGCCTTGTCGATCTCTTCTGCCAGCGCATCGCGCCACTGTGCAATGCGCTGCGGCGTGATGTGCGGGAAGTTGTTGGGCCAGCAGTGAGGCGTGCAGATCGTGCCGACGTATCCGTGATCGACGAGCGTGCAGATGGACTCAAGCGACTCGGCCACAGACGTGCAGCCGTCATCGATCGCCGGCAGCACGTGGCTGTGGATATCGATCCTGCCGGGGGGCGGAGCGAGGGGTGTCTGATCTTGGGTGTTGGGGTTTGCGGACAAGGCAACAAAACCTTTGATATAGAAGCCTGATCTTACTTCGTTCTCGTTCAGGTGGATCGTACTCGTAATCGGCCGCGACGAAAAACAACCGCCGCGATGCGATGCGTAGCGTGAGAGACGCATCCGCGCAGCCGTTGGCTGCGGGTTATGGGGGATACCCATTGAAATACGGTCACACGCGCCTTGCCCACTTGAGCTCATCGAGTTCCACGCCCATCAGGTGCAGGCGAAGCAGCTGCAGGGCGCACTTGGCGGAGCGGTCGCGCACGCTGGCGCGGTCGCCGGGCATGGTGACTAGCCGGGCCTCGGAGCGAATCGAGTCGCCCTCTCGCCAGGCCAGGCCGATCCACACGGTGCCGACGGGTTTTTCGGGTGTGCCTCCGCCGGGGCCCGCGATGCCGGAGGTGGAGAGAGCGGTGTCGGCCCCGCTGCGCTCAATCGCACCGCGGGCCATCGCCTCGACAACCGGCCGGCTGACCGCGCCGTGTTTGTTGATCATTTCGCCGGGCACGCCGAGTTGCGCGGTCTTCATCGCGTTGGCATACGTCACCCAGCCGCCGATGACGGCAGCGCTCGATCCAGCACGTTTGGTAAGCATGCCCGCGATGAGCCCGCCGGTGCACGACTCCGCGGTGGCGACGGTCTTGTGCTTTTCGATGAGTAGCGCGATGACCGCGTCTTCAAGCTGCGTCTCTTCGCGGCCGAAGGCGAGCGGGCCGACGCGTGATTCGACCCGTGTGATGGTGTCGACTAGCTGGGCGTGCGCTGTTGCGGGGTCGTCGTACTCGCTGCGGATACGGACGCTGACGTAGCCGTTGGACACGGTGGTGCCGACGACGGGGTTGCGATTGCGGGCCATGAGCTCGCCAAGGCGGTCGGCCAGGTCGGACTCGCCGCTGCCGAAGCTGTTGATCTTGGCGGTGAGGATCGTGCGTGAGCCGCCGGCAAGCTGGAGGATCGCCGGCTCGATATCGCGCTCGTACATCGCGAACATCTCGCGCGGGACGCCGGGGGTGACGAAGATTTCACAGCCGCCGAGCTTGGCGCGGATGCCCGGCGCTGTGCCGCAGGTGTTGTGGATCATCGTGCTGCCGACCGGGTGCATGGCCTGGACACGGTTGCGTGCAGGCATATCTCGGCCACGTGCATGGAAGTAGTCGGCGATGCGCTGGACCTCTGCAGGGTCTTCGATAAGCGCGACACCCATCGCCTCTGAAAGGGCCGCGCGGGTCAGGTCGTCGTCGGTCGGCCCGAGCCCGCCGGTGATGATCAGCAGGTCGGCTTCTGCGGCGCATTGACGGATCGCGCGGGCGATGGCTTGCAGGTCGTCGGGCACGGTGCGGTGCTCGGCGCAGGCGATGCCGCGGGCTGACAGCCGGGCCGAGAGCCAGGCGGCGTTGGTGTCGACGGTCTGGCCGAGCGTGAGCTCGTCGCCGATGGAAAGCAGGATACAGGGCATGGCTAGAGTTTATCCACGCTTGAAGCCCACGGTGTTACACCGTAGGCTTCGCCCCTCTCTATAATGCCTCCATGACCACCACCGCGACACTCATGGATGGGAAGCGCGTTGCCGCCGAGCTGCTGGACAAGGCCGCCGCGCGGGTGCAGACCATCAAGGACAAGACTGGCGTGACCCCGTGCCTGGCCACGATCCTGGTCGGCGACGACCCCGCCTCGGTCACCTACACCCAGATGAAACGCAAGCGATGCGAGGCGATCGGCATGACCTCACGCAAGGTCGAGCTGCCCGCATCCTCTACGACCGCAGACGTTGTTCGCTGCGTTACGGAGTTGGGCAATGACACGGCGATCAACGGCATCCTCCTGCAGCACCCCTCACCCGCACACGTCGATGAACGCGCCGCCTTCGAGGCCATCCCCGTTACCAAGGACGTCGACGGCGTGACCTTCGGCTCGTTCGCCCATATGTGGTTCGGTGAAGCGGGCTTTGCCAGCTGTACACCCGAGGGCATCGTCCGTCTGATGGACGCCTACGACGTGCCTATCGAGGGCAGCCACGCGGTCGTCATCGGCCGATCCGCGATCCTCGGCAAGCCCATGGCCGGTCTGCTGCTCAACCGTAACGCCACCGTCACCATCTGCCACAGCCGAACCAAGAAACTTGCCGACATCGTCGCGCAGGCCGACATCGTCGTCGCCGCGGTCGGTAAGGCCCGATTTGTCAAAGGCAACTGGATCAAGTCCGGCGCGGTCGTGATGGACGCGGGCTACAACGAGGGCAACGTCGGCGATGTCGACTTCGAACCCACCGCCGAGCGAGCCTCGATGATCACCCCCGTCCCCGGCGGCGTCGGCCCGATGACTATCGCCACGCTGATCGAGCAGACCGTCACCGCGGCCGAGCGCCAGCTTGGGCTGGCTTGAAACATAAAACTCTCTTTGAACGAACCAAGGCTTAAAGCCGCTATACCTTTAACAACCCAGAGCCTAGACCCTAGGCCCTAGACCCTGAACGCGATCCATGTCCCAACTCCAGAACTCTTACGACATCCAACGGCCCACCGGCGTCTGCGCCGCAACCGGGCGTGAGCTCGCGCCCGGTCAGACCGTCTACACCGTGCTCGTTGACCCGCCCGCCGAGGACAGGGCAGAAGACCAGCGAAAGCCCGATGAAAACGGCGAGCTGCCGATGCTACGTGTCGATGTCTCCGCGGAGGCGTGGGATTCGGGCTTCAGGCCCCCGCACCTGTTTGGCTACTGGCGCGCGACGGTCCCCGAGGCAAACGAGAAGAAAAAACTGCTGGTCGGCGACGCCGCGATCCAGGAACTCATGCTCTCGATGGACGAAGCTACCGAGCCCAAGCAGCTCGCCTTCCGCTACGTCCTCGCGCTGATCCTGCTTCGGAAAAAACTTCTCCGGCACGACGGCATCGACCGCCGCGAACAGGAAGACGGCCCGGTACAGGACTGGTGGAAGTTCACGCCCAAACTCGACATCGACAAGGGACACTTCGGCAAGTGGAACGACGATGCGCCCTTTGAGGTGCTCGATCCTCACATCACCACCGACGAGATCGCCGGCGTCACCGAGCAGCTCGGACAGGTGCTGGAGCTAGACCTTTGAGTATCGGCCATGATCCGAGCACGAAGCGCCAGCGAGTGACACGACTTCTTTCGCTTGGGTCACTCGCTTACGCGTCGTGCTCTGTTTTGCTGCTGCTGACAGGATGCCACAGGCCCGACACCTTCACCACCGGCTACACAAGTCAATCGCCGATCACGACCGCGGATATCACTTACCCCGAACTGGCGCGACGCTACAACAAGGCCGTCGAACCTCTGGGCACGCTGCGTGCGACGACGGGGATCGAGATCGAGTGGTACGAAGTCAAAGAGAATGGCGACCGCCGATACCGCAGCGAATCGGGCGATGGCAAGCTGATCCGTCGTCGGCCCAGTGATGTTGCGATGACTGTTGAAAAGCTCGGCAGAATCTACCTGTGGGCGGGCTCGAACGCGGAGAGCTACTGGCTGTTTGACCGCGTGGATGATGAGACGGCTTACATCGGTTCCTACGACAAGATGCAGTCGGCGGGGCGGCGTCCGTTCCCGATGCCGGTGCGCCCGGACACGGTGCCATGGCTGCTCGGGCTTGAGCCGATGCCTTATGACGAAGCTGCCCCGGTCGAGTGGCCCGAGGTGCGGCTTTATGAGGGCCAGTACTACGTCGATGTGCCGGGCATGCGTGCACGGATGCTCATAGACCCGCAGACCTACCGGCCTACACGCGTGGACCTGACCGACCCCGCAGGATTCAGCGTGCTCACAGCCAAGCTGGAGGGCAATTTCCCCGTCGAGGTGGAAGGCGTGGATAAGAAGAAATATCCGCTGATGTGCGAAAAGGCAGAGATTTTCGTGGCGGGCGTGGACTCGCGCTTCACCATCGCCGTAGACTCGGCGACCACGAGCACCAGCAAGATCAAAGACGCGATGTTCGACTTCGGAGCGTTGAATAAAACGCTTAAGCCCGATCAGGTGATTGATCTGGATCAGCCCTGATGGTGGCTTGAGATAGCCGCGACGTTATACGCCACAGGTCCGGCGACGCGCAGCATCGCGGCTCTTGCAGCTGTGCTCACTTGGCCATCTCACTCTTGAGAACGCGCAGCGTCACCGGCAACGCGAACTGCATCCCCTCATCGACTGGCGCAGATTCTTCAATCTCAGCCCCGTAGCGACGCGCCATCTCCTGCACGATTGCCTGCACCAGGTCGTCCGGAGCCGATGCGCCGGCGGTGACCAGCACTTTTTCAACGCCTTCAAACCAGCTGTCGTCCAGTTCGCTGACATCATCCAGCAGCTTGGCGGCCGTGCCGTCGGTCCGGCTGATCTCGGTCAGGCGCACCGAGTTGGAGCTGTTCGTGCTGCCGACCACCAGCGTCAGGTCCGCGTCCTGCGCCATCGCGCGCACGGCCTGCTGACGGTTGGTCGTCGCGTAGCAGATGTCTTCCTTCGGCGGGGCGATGCAGTGCGGGTACTTTTTCTTGATCGCGCTGATGATCACGTTCGCGTCGTCGATGCTCAGCGTCGTCTGTGTGAGGTAGACAAGCGGGTCGTCGCTGGAGAAGTTCGTCGCTTCGACGTCATCTGGCGACTCGACGATGGTGATCGCGTCGGGCGCTTCGCCGAACGTGCCCTCGACTTCGTCGTGCCCGGCGTGCCCGACGAGCAGGATCTTGCAGCCCTGTTTGGCGTAGCGTCTTGCCTCGACATGCACCTTGGTAACCAGCGGGCAGGTCGCGTCGATCATGCGGAGGTTGCGTGCCTTGGCCCGCTCACGCACGGCCGGCGATACACCGTGTGCACTGAAGACCACGGTCTGACCCGCGGGTACTTCGTCGATGGAGTCGACAAACGTAACTCCCTGCTTGACGAAGCGATCGACCACGTGCTTGTTGTGCACGATCTCGTGAAAGACCCATAGCGGCGGGCCGATCAGGTCGATCAGTTCCTGCACGGTATCGATGGCCATGTGCACGCCGGCACAGAACCCGCGCGGGTTGGCGAGGATCACTTTCATACGCTTTATCCTAGCCCGACGGCGTCGAGGACGGCTTCGATACTGACTTCCTCGATACGGTCGGGGCCGTGGGGCGGTCTGACGAAACGGACATGGCTGGCGCGTTGGCCCAGGCGGGCGGGGTCGGTCGGGCCGAGGATCGTGATCGATCGTGTGCCTGCCTGAGCGGCGATATGCGCCGGGCCCGCGTCGTTTCCGATGAACAGCCGAGCCTGCTGGAGCAGGGGGAGCAGGGCATCGGAAGTGCGTACGACCACGGCCCCGAGGTCTTCTGTCCAGTGGCTGATGCGGTCGGGTGCCCAGCGCTCGAGTTCGACCTCGCCGATGACCGGCGTGATGGGCATGCCCAGTTTCTTGAGCGACCTGATGACTTCTTCGAATCGGTCTGCGGGCCAGCAGCGTTTGATCGCGCTGCTGCCGGGGTGGACGACGATCGGGCCGCTGGAGTTTTGTAGTGGGGTGGGCTGGAGCGGTTCGAGGCTCAGGCCTCGGTTAGCCAGTTGCGTGCGGTGCCAGTCGGCGAAGTGGCCGGTGAATGTTGCGGGCGGTCGGGGGTCATTGAGGATCATCGTGGCGCTGGTCGCCAGTGCGCGCACGTTCTGTGCCCAGGCGTCCTGATCGCTGCTGAGAAAGCTGACGATGCGTGTGGATTGAGCGAACAGGTCTTTGACGGCCGGGCTGACGCGTGTCGGCCCACCCGGTGCGTGCAGACGCGTGAACTCGAAGAGCTCAATATCCATCGGGCTTGCGCCGAGCATGCGTGAGGCGAGTGAGGCCCGTTGCCAAGGCGCGACGACGGTCATTGGTTGGCCCATGGCGCGCAGAAGCGGCATCAGGAGCATGAACTCATTGAGCGGGCCGGCATGGAAGACCAGTTGCATGGCCCAAAGGATACCCGCATCAGAGGGTGCTTTGCCCACCGGTCAAGCCGCCCGTGCGGTTTCGGAGGACATTTGTAACGGTCATGCGGGCTCCGCGGATTCCGGCCTGTCCCGCAGAGCCTCGGGGATTAAGCAGCCCCCCGCAAGGTCCGATACGTATCGCGGGCAGGCGACGCCAGCCCGGATTCAGGGCCGCGGCAGCGCGGTCCAGGGACACGCTAAGAGGAAGCATCATGGGAACAGGCCGCGTTAAATCTGACCTCGAGGTCTATCTCAAACAGATCGACGAGAGCCCGCTGCTGACGCGGGAACAGGAAGTCGACCTAGCCAGGCGGATCCGTGACGAGGGCTGCATGGCCTCCCGCGAGCACATGGTCCGCTCGAACCTGCGCCTGGTCGTCTCCATCGCCAAGCGCTATATGAACCGCGGCCTGCCGCTGCAGGACCTCATCGAAGAAGGCAACATCGGGCTCATGAAAGCGGTCGAAAACTTCGACCCCGAATTCGGCGCCCGTTTCTCGACCTACGGCACGTGGTGGATCAAGCAGGCCATCAAACGCGCGCTTATCAACGCCGTCCAGCCGATCCATATCCCCGCATACATGGTGGAGCTGATCGCCAAGTGGAAGAAGGCTTCACGCGATCTCGAAGAAGAACTCGGCCGCCAGCCCAACACCAAGGAACTGGCCAAGCACATGGACATGCCGGAGAAGAAAGTGCGGATCATCAAGAAAGCGGTCCGCGCATCCCAGCGGCCGTCCCAGGAAGGCGGCGGCGGCGATGACGACGCACCCTCGCTGGGCGAGGTCGTCTCGGATGAACGCACGATGGCGCCCGATCAGGCGGTGCTGCTCGACGACGACCTCTCGACCGTTGCGGTGCTGCTTGACGCGATCGACGACCGCGAGGCGACGATCCTGCGGCTGCGCTACGGGCTCAACGGCGACCAGCCTCTGACACTCAAGGAGATCGGCACCGTGGTCGGGCTGACGCGTGAGCGTGTTCGCCAGATCGAGATCGAGGCGCTGCGAAAGCTCAACACGCGTATGAATTCCGACAGGCCATTTGCCGCGATTCGCGCCCGCGAGCAGGCGGCGCTGCGCCGCGGAGCGTGAGCGAGCCCTAGTGATTTACGCCCCAGATCTCGCTCAGCAGCTTAGACATGTCCGGGTCCACCTCGCGCAGCTCTGAACGCACGTAGGGGTAAAAATCATTGGTCGCCAGGAAAGCCTCTGTGCACTCGGCAAAGTATTCCTGCGGGTTTGTCAGCGCGTAGTGACGGACCTCGCGGCCGTTGATGTGCAGGACGCGGTCATACTTGCCCGAGGCCTTGGCGTTTTTGAAAGCTTCGAGGAGGCGCTGGTCATCGGCCCCGAGCACCTGATCGTGGTACGCGTGCGACAACTCATGCAGCAGTACGCAGGGCTGGTCCTTCCGACTGATTCGGATAAAACGCTGGGCGCTGCTGATTTCGACGCACTTTGCTTTTTCAGCAAGGAAGCCGTTTTCGATCAGCCAGTCTTTACTCGTGTGGTACTGGCAGGTGTCGGAGTAAGGGTTCTTGAGCTCAACCCAGATCGAGACCTTGCGCAGGAGATCGACGCGGTCCTTGGGCAGCAGCCGCGTGATACCAAAGAGCTGGTAGTCGATCTCGTCGCGGGTCTGTTTATAGAGTTCGGCGTCGGCGATGAGGTCCGAGTGGATCTTGAGTTTCCAGCCCTGTATCTCGACGTCCTGATAAGCGCTGGCAGGGGAGTGGGGCTTGGGCGGCTGGTCTTGCTCGGCCTGATGTGCGGGCTCGGCGATAATCATCGAGCCAAAGACCAGCAGCACGGACAATGCGGTTACAAAAAAAGGCAGAGCTCGCATCTTGATCCTCGCGGAGTATTGGAACATGGGCTAGACGCTGCAGCCAGCCGCCGCTTTACAGCGGCGAGGCTAGTGTCCGCGAAGCGGCCCGTTATTTCGGGCGCTTGTAGAACGGCAACTTGCAGACGGTGGCGGTGACACCCTCGCTGCCCAGGGCCAGGTTCACGCTGTCGCCCTCTTTGACCGAGCCCGGGGTGACGTAGGCCATGGCGATGGGGATGCCCAGCGTCGGGCTCATACAGCCTGAGGTGACGGTGCCGATAGAGGCTCCGTCTTTTTGTACCTCGCAACCCTGCCGTGGGGTACGCTTGCTGTCGACTTTCAGGCCGATGAGTTTCTTCGGCGTGCCGTTGGCGGCATACTTTTCGAGCACATCCTGGCCGATGAATCGCGGGGTTTCGGGTCCATCTGCCACGATGTGTTTGTCGAGGTTGACGGCAAAGCCCAGCCCGGCCGATAGCGGGTCGGTGTCCTCATCCAGTTCGTGGCCGTAGAGCGGCATGCCCGCCTCGATACGCAGCGTGTCGCGAGCGCCCAGGCCCGCGGGCTTCACGATGCCCTCGCCTTTGTCCTTGAGCAGCAGCTTGACCGCCATCGGCGCCATCTTTGCGCCGAGGATGACCTCGACCCCGTCCTCGCCGGTGTACCCGGTGCGCGAGATAATCATCTTGAGGATCATCAGGTTCTTCTCGCAGAAGCGGTAGTTCTTGAGGGTGGGAACTTCCTTTGAAAAACCGCCGATCTTCTCCATCACGCGCGGGCCCTGCACGGCGATCATCGCGGTCGATTCGGTCTGATCTTCGAGCTTGACGGTGTATTCAAACTGCTTGGCCACAGCATTAATATGCGCGACGACTTTGGCGCGGTTGCTGGCGTTGACTACGAGCATCCAGTCGTCGGTGAATTTGTAAACGAGGATGTCGTCGATCACGCCGCCACGCTCGTTGCAGACCAGCGCGTAGCGGGCCTGGCCTACGACCATGTCGCTGACACGGCGGGTCAGCAGCGTCTCGAGCAGCTTGCGGGCGTGGCGGCCCGAGAGACGGAGCCGGCCCATATGCGAGACGTCAAAAACCGATCCGCTGGTCCGGCACTGCTTGTGCTCATCGATGATCGACCCGTAGTGGATCGGCATTTCCCAGCCGGCGAAATCGACGAACTTGGCGCCGTGTTCCTGGTGGTAGCTGTAGAAAGAAGTGCGTTTCAAGGGGTATTTCCTTTGGAGACTGAAGGCGGCATTCTATGTTAATCATGCGCGCACTGTTGATAGCCGCGGCGGGTATGCCACGTCTTTGAACAGATTGGATGCAGTCAGATTCTACTCGACGATCTCGTACGGCTCGGTGCCCAGGGTCGAAGTATCCGAGCCCGGGTTGGCCGGCACGCCGAGGTAGATCAGCGAGCGTTCGATGACGTTGCGGAAGGCAGGCGCTGCGACGACACCACCGTAGTGACCCACGGACTTGTCCGGGTCCTTGATGAAGACGCCTACAACCAGGCGGGGCTTATCGACCGGCGCACCACCGAGGAACGATGACATGTAGCGGTCGCTGTGATAGCCGCCGGTCTCCATGTTCGGCAGCTGAGCGGTGCCCGTCTTGCCGAACGAGTCATAGAATGGCGAGTTGGCCTTGGTGCCTGTGCCGTCGAGCACGGCATCGCGCATCGCGTAGAGCGTTGCGTCGGCGGTACGCCGGCTGACAACACGCTGCGAAGGCGGCTGCACCGCATCTTTGTCATAGTCCAGTGGCCAGGCTTCGATCCGCGGCTCGACCATCACGCCACCGTTGGCCAGGATGCTCATCGCCCGGACCATCTGGATGCCGGTCACGCCGATTTCCTGACCCATGGGCCAGGAACCCTGGGAGTATTTTAGTGCGCCGGCGTGATCAGACAGCTTCATCATCCCGCCGATCTCGCCCGGAAGCGCGATACCCGTCGGCCGACCGAAACCGAACGACTGCATGATCTTGTAGATTTCTTCGGGCTTGACGCGTAAGGCGCCCATGGCCATACCGATGTTCGAGGAGTACTTGAGTACCTCGTGCCAGGTCAGGTCAGGGTGGGCGCTGGCGTCGTTAAGTACGCGACCGTTGGGCATGAGCCACGACTTGCTATTGGGCGTGTTGAAGCGCTCGCTTGGGGTGCAGGCGCCCATCTCGGTCAGGCCCGCCCAAACGAAGGGCTTGAAGATCGAGCCGGGCTCGAAGATGTCGGTGACCGGACGGTTGCGTCGCATCTCGTCGGTGACGTCGCCGAAGGCGTTGGGGTCGTAGCTGGGGTAGGTCGCGATCGCCAGCACTTCGCCGGTGTAGGGCTGCATGACGATGATCTGGCCGGAGTTGGCGTGGAACTGCTTGATGGTTGCTTCGAGTTCCTGCTCGCAGATACGCTGGATATTTGCGTCGATAGAGAGCCTGATATTTTCGCCGTCCTCGTAGGGCACGAAGTCGCGGCCGGTGACCCACATGCGGCGTCGCTTGTAGTCACGCATGAATTTGTAGGAGCCGGATTTGCCGACCAGGCGATCCTCCCACTGGCGCTCGAGGCCTTCGAGCCCCTTGCCCTCGCGGCCGACGAACCCAATCAAGGTGCCCGCCAGTGAACCCTGGGGATAGTCGCGCACGGTGATCGGCTCGATGTAGATGCCCGGCACGCGGTCATTTATCTCTATCGCGTTGAATTTGTCGACCTTGTCGTCAGACATGCGAGGGTCGAGCACCACGTATTGCAAGTGGCTTCGGCCCGAGAGCTTCATCTCGATCTCTACCGGGTCGTAGCCCAGCGTATACGCGACCGTCTCGGAGAAGATCGAGCGATCGACGATGTGCGACGGGTCGCAGAATAGTCGGTAGCCGATGCGAGTTGCGGCGAGGACGCGGCCGGTGCGATCGATGATTCCGCCACGCATCGCTGCGACTTCTGCTTTACCGATCTGCGAGTCCTGCAACGCGACAATCTGATTGTCCGGGTATGCCTGGAGCTGATATACCCTGCCAAGGAGCCCAACGAAGAAGATGGTCAGGCCGATCGCGACGGTGCGAGCGGTGCCCATCAGCCTGCGGTTTTGCGCAATTGCAGTTTCATCTTTTGGCTGCGGCGCCCAGGCGGCGATGCGAAGCGGGGCGTCGGCGTCTATTGGATTCTTTGGCTGTTCAGCCATTGGGACTGCCGCCTTCCTCGTGCACTGCGGCACCGGCTTGAGGAGAAGGCGTAGGCTCAGCGGCGAGCTCCCGGGAGATCGGCTCGAACTGCAGCCGCGTGCCGTCAATTGCTTTCTGCAGGGCTTCGGGCCGGGTCAGGCGTGCGATGCGTACCTGAAGGTCCTTGATGTGTTCGCGGTCCTGCTTCATCTGCGAGTGCCACTCGGCCATGGCATGCTTGTCGTTGAGTTGCTGTTGGCGCAGGCCCAGGAGCCCCGCGCCAATGGCGCTAAGCAAGATCACCGCAACCAGGTATCGAAGGGTCATTGGCTTTCGCCCGGGTCGGTCAGCGGGTGGGCAGTTTCAGCACCATGCCTACGCGGATGTCGTCGGCACTCGAGAGTTTGTCACGGTTGGCTTCGAAAATTTCTTTGTAACGCTCGCCGCTGCCAAGGGCCTTGGTGGCGATCTTGTAGAGGTTGTCGCCCGACTGGACCGTGTAGGTGTTGCCGGTCGGCGGCGTCGTTTTTTGAGCCTGCTGTTGCTGCTGCGGGGTGGCTTCGCGGGGCGTGTTGCCTTGATTGGCGAGCGCTTCGTTGGCCTGCTGAGCGACGGTGTCGATGGGGTCGACGGGGATCCGCAGTTCCATCCCTTCACGCAAGCTGCGAGGGCTGTCGAGCGTATCCTTATTTACTTCCATGATGCGGGGCCAGTCGCCGCTGGAGCCCAGGTGCTCGGCCGCGATCTCGCTGAGGGTCTGGCCGGCCTGGACCTTGATGATGCGGACGCGGGGGCGGACCGGCTTTTCGTTGCCGGCCGTAGGCTTGCCGAGGGTGTCGCCGTTGGCGGTCGCGGTGCTGCGTTTAGGGATGGTGAGGACCGAGCCCTCGACGACTTCGCCGTTGACGCCGACTTTGCCGGGGTTGGCATCGCGGATCGATCGCCACATGTTGCCGTCGCCTTCGTAGTACTTGCGGGCGATCATGGTGAGGTTTTCGCCGCGAGCGACTTTGTGCTCGACCTGGGCGGGAGCCGGGGTGATTTCTTGCGGGGTATCGATTTTGACGTTCAGGACTTGATCGATCTCTGCACGGTCGCCGCCGGGGCCGGGGCGGCCGGAGTTTTCCAGTTGGTGGGACAGCGCTTCCTGTGTCTCGTTGGCTCCGATGAGCACGATTGGTTCGCGTCCCTCGGCGTGAATGGGCTGCTGGGCGAGCGGGGTGTCGTCGTTGACGGGCAGGCCCGGTGCGCCACGACGGAAGGGCGGGTCGATCGGTTCGGGCTCGCGAACGAGCGAGAGTGCGTTGGAGGGCGGGCCCTGACGGCGTTCGACCTGGTCCAGGCTGGCGGCGGCGAAGCGACCGGGATCAAGATGCTCAGACTCTCCCGTCGCGCCGCCGGGGTTAGCGATTACGAACTGCGGCTGGTTGGTCGTGCCTTCGTGGAAGTTTGAGATGTCCGCGCTGCCCAGAGCTTCCTGGTACTTGGGGACCGAGAGGTAGTCCGAGACAAAGATGCTGACAAAGAGGATGACCCCCAGACCGACAATCAATCCCACTTTTGTTTCACGTGCCATGCCGTTCTTCCCTGAGTTTGGCTGCCGTCGTCCGTGACAGCACGCGGATCATACCCTCGCGTGCGGGTTACGGGTTGGGGCGGGCCTGATGTTTTTCTGGTTCGTATCCCTCGTTAATTTTCCGCTGGGCTACACGCAGCTTGGCGCTTCGGCTTCGCGGGTTATCCTGTTCTTCTGTCGGGCTTGCGGTCACCGGCTTGCGAGTGACCCTTTCCATCATGTCCGCCTGGCCCATCTCTAAAAACGCCCGCTTCACCAGCCGGTCCTCCAGCGAGTGGAAGCTGATGATCCCTGCACGCCCCTGGTCAGTTAGCAGTTTGGGCAGCTGACCCAGCAGCGATTCGAGCGCGTCGAGCTCTCCATTTACTGCGATCCGCAGGGCCTGGAAGGTTCGCGTTGCCGGATCGATCCGGCCTCTGCCTCCGGGCCCGTAGGCACGCCTGCAAATAGCGGCTAGCTCTGACGTTGTTGAGATCGGCCGATCCTGCCTTGCTTGCACAATTTTCCGCGCGATTCGCCGGCTCAATCGCTCTTCGCCGTATAGGTAAATCACATCCGCAAGTTCACGCTCGTCCAATCGGTTCACAAGGTCCGCCGCCGTCGTCGGGCCTTCGAGGTCAAGACGCATGTCCAGCGGCCCGTCGTGCCTGAACGACAGCCCGCGCGACGCGTCATCCACCTGATTGGATGCAAACCCAAGGTCAGCCATGACCGCATCAAACCCAGCAATTCCCAGCGAATCCAGCAGGTTCACGGCATCCGCAAAACTCGTATGCACCAGATTTAGTCCTACACCTTGCTCCTTAGCGATCGGCGCAAGCCGATCGCCGGCGAACCGTAGATTCTCTGCATCCAAGTCCAGGCCCACATAGACGCCGCCCGGCCCGATCCGCGGGATGATGTGCGAGGCATGGCCCCCTCGGCCCAGCGTGCAGTCCAGAACACGCAGGCCCGGCCGATCACGTTGGAGGTCCAAGAACTCAAGAACCTCGTTCAACAGCACCGGGATGTGGCCGGGGTCGCCGGCGTCGGGAGCGGTCATTCACAGAGCTTATCCCTCCATGAACATTCATGCCCGACAACCTGTGGCTGGGGCGATGTCGCTTGACGCTTTGGTTGGCCCGGATAAACTATCCAACCCACGCCCGTGTGGCGGAATTGGCAGACGCGCTGTCTTCAGGTGGCAGTTCCAGCAATGGAGTACAGGTTCGACTCCTGTCACGGGCATTGAAAACCCTCGCCGAATCGGTGGGGGTTTTTAAATGGTTGTAACTCATTGAACCGTGTAGGGTCTGTAGGATGAGGGGCTGTCCCTCGCCCTGTCTATGAAGGAGCCCGCCAGTGTTAAAGCCTCTCCAACTGCTTTCCGTCGTTGTTCTGCTGACCCTCTTCTGCCTGCCTGCCCTTGCCGCTGGCCAACTCAAAGTCCACGGCATCTTCCGCAGCAACATGGTCCTCCAGCGGGACAAGCCCATCATGATCTGGGGCTGGGCGCCGCAGGATGCCGCGATCAAGGTGACCTTCGGCGACAAATCTGCCATGACCAAGGCTGATGGCAAAGACGGACGCTGGCAAGTCACCTTCGACCCCCAGCCCGCCAACGCCAACCCGCAGACCCTCACCGTCACCGCCGGGGAACAGAAGTCGGTGATGGACAACATCCTCGTCGGCGACATATGGGTGATGAACGGACAGAGCAATATGGCTTTCTCGCTCAAGGCGGTGTACGACGCCGATTTCGAAGCATCGATGGCGCATCAGCCGCTGCTGCGACACTTCCGCATCGACTCGGGGGCCGAGTCCGAGCACGTCGAAATCGACCTCAACGAGGAACACATCAACGGCGGCATTGAAGACCACAACTGGCGCGTCTGCACGCCCGAGGTCGCGCTGGACATGGGCGCGATCGGCTTCGCCTTCGGCTCACGCATCCAGCGGGCGCTGGATATCCCCATCGGCATCATCGACAACGCACGCGGCGGCGCATCGATGGAGAGCCTGGTCCCTCGTTCGCAGTTCGCCAGGGACCCCGAGTTGGCCGAGTACCTCGCATGGGTCGATGCGCGAAATGCCGCGTTTGATGAAAAAGCCTTCCTCGATGCCCAGATGCTCAAGTACGAGCAGCAGCTCGCCAACTACAACAAGCAGATCGAGCAGGACAAGCAAAAAGGCGTTGACGCCAAGCGTAAAAAGCCACAGATGCCCGACGGTTCGATCCGAACATGGTCGGTCCCCGGACGCAGCCCCAGCGATGCAGCCTCGTGCTACAACGGGATGTTCGGCGTCTTCAAAGGCCTGAACATCAAGGGCGTCGCCTTCCACCAGGGCTTCAACAACGCCATGATGAACACCTCCTGCAACCCGCGCTTCTACCGCAAACTCATGCGATACATGGTCGAGGGCTGGCGCGAGGACTTCAACGATCCGAACCTGCCTGTCGCAGTCATCGGCCTGTGTGCCGGCGGCACCGCGCAGACCCGGCTGAACTTTGAGGTCGAAGGGCTCTCCACCGCCTCATTCATCCGTGAGTCGCAGCGGCTTGGCCTGCAGGACGCCGGCGACTCCGAGCACACCGCCTTCATCCCTTCCTACGACCAGAAGATCCCGCAGCTGCACACGAAGAAGAAGGTCGAGCTGGGCTTCCGCACCGCACGCTGGGCGCTCAAGAGCATCTATGGCTTTGAAAAAATCGATTGGGCGGTTGCTGAGCTCGAGTCGGTGCAGCCACAGGGCGGCGCGGTGCTGCTGACCTTTGATCGGCCCGTGCGTGTGGATGACTTTGGATCGGAGATCGAGGGCTTCTCGGTCGCGGGTAAGGATGGCATCTATTACATGGCCAGTGCCGTGTACCTCGAGCCTGCAGACAAGAACGATAAGTCGATGCAGTTCCGCCAGATCCTCGTGTCAAGCCCGCTGGTCGACGAACCGACCGGCGTGCGCTACGCTTGGGCGCGTTCTCCGATGGGTAACCTCAAGGTCGATGGCTTGCCTTGGCAGCCGCTGCACAGCTTCCGAACCGACACAGCCGTCTTTGAGCCCGAGGTCAGCCACCTCGACCCCGAGGGCCCGGCGAAGAACAGTGCGGTTTACAAAGTCCTCAAGCAACAGGCGGTCGATTCCCTCGAGTTACGCCTGGGCGCCACTGCGGGCAAATGACAGAGGCTATTCATCTCATAAGTACTTTAATAATAATAACTAAAGCATATTCCGATTCATGTTGAAGTAGGGGCATCTGTTGAAATCCTAAATGATCAGTTGTCGCGCAAGGCCTTAAATATAACACCTTGTAGTTATTTCTTTGGATTACATCTTATTTCTGAAAACAGTTGTCCAATTACGCTCAATCCATGCAGTATGAAAGTAGAGGAATCCATGTCCGTATCTATTGAAACCATCGTTGAGACCCTGAACAAGCACCGCACGGCCCTGATTGGCTTTGCATGGGTTGTTGTTGGGGACGCACAGCTGGCTGACGATGTTTTTCAGGATGTCTCGCTAGCTGCGATCCGCAAATGCGAGCAGATTCAAGACCCCGATCACCTGATTTCCTGGCTTCGCCACGCGATACGTCTGCGGGGCCTGGAGATGCGTCGAAATCTTGGCCGACAGGTCCCCGTGATGTCTCCTGAGGTGCTGGATTTGTTTGAATCCGCGAGCAGCAAATCTTCGAGGGTTAACGAGAGCGACCGGATGTCATCGCTTCGCCAATGTATCGATGCGATGCCGGACCGCTCGCGTGAGCTTCTGAGCCTGCGCTATTCACATGACCTCAAGCCCGCCGAGATCGCCGCGAAAACCCGCAGGAGCGAGCCGGCTATCTATAAAGCAATCGCACGCATCCACCTTGCGTTGGCGCAGTGTGTCAAGCAGCGTCTCAAGATTATGGGGGTTCGGTCATGAGCACGAACCTGCATCTGGACGAAGACAACCCGCTGTATGACCGGCTTTGGGATTATCTCAGCGGCGAACTCTCTGAAGAGCAGGCCAAGGCTTTCGAGCAGTTCCTGCTTTCCAACCCCCAGGCGGTAGAGGCCGGCGTAGAACTGATCGAAATGATCGTGCTGACACGCGAAGTCTTTTGTCGCGAAGGCGCTGCCCGCCGTGAACTCTTTCTGGGTGACTCCTCGAGCTACAGGCTCGACGACATCATCTTCGCGATCAACGCCAAGGACAAAGACAGGAACGAGCAGTCGTATCAGGCGGATTCCTTCGGCCTGTCCGTGCGTGAATTGTGCTCGGTGTGCGGCTACCTGTTTTGGCAGGGTGCACGCAGGCATAAGGTTGCGATTGCCTCTTGCGCCGCGACGCTGTTGCTGGCGTTGTCGCTTTTCCTGTTTGCGCCCGGCAAACAAACGGTATCGCCTCCGCTTAGAGCGGTGCGGCCGACAGTACCGGCTGAGCAAGTGGTGGTTGCCACGCTCAGCGGTGCGCAGGGCGCCCGTTGGTATGACCCCCATGTAATGCTTGGCGACGTGCTCTACGCGGGCGAGTATCTGAAGCTTGAAGAAGGCTTCGCGCAAATCACGACCAACAAAGGCGCAGTCGCGGTCCTGGAGGCGCCTTGTGAAATCCAGTTAACCAACAGCCAGAATGGGATCCGACTGGTCTCGGGCAAGATCGCGGGCATATGCGAAACAGAGCAAAGCAAGGGCTTTGTTGTACAGACGCCAAGAATGAGTGTCACCGACCTGGGCACGCGCTTTGGAGTCCAGGTAGTCAACAACCAGCAGACGCAGGTGCACGTGTTTAAAGGCGAAGTTGATGTGGCGGTGCGAGCTACCGGGCAATCCGAACGCATATTGGCCGGCTCGGCTTTGTCTTATGACAGAAAAACCGGCTTTACGCGTATGGCGGCAAATGCCAATCAGTTCACCCAGGGTATTTGGCTGGATCGCTTTGCGCCCGCCATCGAGGGCAATACCGCATACTGGGTTGGCCAACTTTCAGGGAATATTGATTTAGGCCAGCGAGAATCCAGGTCGCTTCAAATCTATACCGAACGCCAGGGCCTGTTGCTTGAGCGGGACGCCCCTGTTGACTTCGGCGGTGCGGTTACTCAGTGGCCTCCGGCGCGGGGCTATGGCATGCAGAAAGTTTCCGCCGGGCAAAGTGTCGATGTCTACCTCCTGCACCTGGACCCGCCGCATGTAAACAACAAACAGGCGGTGGATTGCGTGATCGACTTCGGTCGGCCGATCCTCGGTGTCATCGGCGCTCAGGACACCCTGGTCGCGACGGACGAGATGTTGGGGGCCCAGGCGTGTCAGTACCCGACTTTCGACAGAACGGATGGTCGCCAGCCGCGCGGGCTCGACGTGGACCAATTCATGGACAGCGCAGAATTGATCCGTGGGGGTACGGCAATCCGTCTTAGCCTCAATGGCGGGGTTGTGGACCAGATACGTGTGGTCGTCGAAAGCCGACCTTAAAGAGATCAAATAATGAATCCAGCCTGCATAGGCTTGGATCGTGTGGATACGAAAGCCTTTTAACAGACAGGAGGAACCTTCATGAGCAAACTCGGGCTCGGTGACACCGACCCACTCCCGATTCACTCGACTGTTGATTCGATTTTTTCAGCAGGGCTGCCCTCGAAGGCCTTTACGCCCCGCAACATTGTTCCCTTGATTCGGAGGACATTTCTGATGACGTTTTTTAATAACTCCAGCCGGATTCTTCTCGGCGCACTTGGTGCCGCAGCGATGACTGCGGGCTCGGCCTCGGCCGCAGTAGTCGTGTTCGACTTCGGCAATGCCAACACTGTGAATAACTCGCAGGATGGCGGCAACGGCAACTGGATCCCGTTCGCCACCGAGACGACCGCGATCACAACCTCGGCATCGACCACTATCAGTGGTGTCCAGATGACGCTAATTCGTGCGGAAATCACCGGTGATGACCTGGTGGCCAATGATTACTGGGGTATCAATAACCAAGGCATCGGCGTTATTACTAATGGTGCCGGTGGTACCGGTGGTCGGCGAGTCAACGTTGGTGAAACGATCGTCTTCAGCTTTGATACGGATGTCTATCTGACGTCCCTACGTCTTGGGTCGTTCGATGCCCTTGAAACAGTTACCGTCACGCCCGCAGGCGGCTCGACGATCACGCTGAACGGCGCGGCTGCACCGACGGATGACCTGTTGCTGGGCAATGTTCTTGTTACGGCCGGTACCGAAATCAAGCTGACGACGACCGTTGCGGTAAGCAGCGGCGTGCTGTTCAACGAGATCACGGTTGACACCGAGGCACCGTTGCCCGAACCCGGCTCGCTCGCGCTGCTGGGTCTTGGTGGCCTTTGCGTGCTGCGTCGTCGCCGCGCTTAATTGATTCCTCCTTCTTCGTTGGTCGCTTCGCGGCGGCCAGCGATTTTCGATCCGACTTTGTTTTGCACTTTTGTCCCAAAGGATGGTAACTATGAAAAAGCAACGGAAAGCCTTTACCCTTATCGAACTGCTTGTCGTGATCTCGATCATCGCACTGCTGATCGCGATCCTGCTGCCGGCGCTAGGGGCCGCGCGAAAGCAAGCCGTGATCATGCAGAGCACCACGCAGCAGCGTGGCCTGCATCAGGCCTTTGTGATCTACGGCCAAGACAACGCCGGCTGGTACCCGGGCCTTGTAAAAGGCACCAACGGTAATGCCGTGGACATACTCCCTGCCAGTATCAATGGTGATCAAACCAATGCCGCTAACCAACCCGGCACTTGGCCGTCGGCACGATTCGCGTTGACCGTCGTCGGCAACTACGTTTCCCCTGAATATGTGATCAGCCCTGCCGAACCCGCGCCGCGCGATCCATGGGTCTACGGCAAGACCGGCACCGACTCTTACGGCACCGAGTTCGACTGGCACAACTTCTCTTATGCGCTTGACGAGTGGTTTGTCGTCAATTCCCACGATAACTCGTACAAGCAAAAGTCTGGCAATGTTGACGACTTGGGCTCGGACACGCCTGTCCTGACCGATCGCCTCGTCACCATCCTCGGTGGTTTTGGTGATATCAACTCATACGTTGGTATCTATACGTCCAAGCCCGGCAAGTTCCAGATGGGGATTGCCTGGAACGACGGGCACACCACCTTCGTCGACACCCCGGTCCTCGATACGGTCACGTACGGCAAGTACACCAGCAGGAATGACAATATTTATATCCGGGACAACGTAGACCCAACGTGGACAGTGTCGCCAGCCCCTAATCCTTCGAAGCTGCGCGTGGGTGCCAAAGTGGCCTATCGCAATACCAGCTCCCACCAGTCGGATCCCTCGGAAGTTCCTTAAGCAGGCAGTCCTCATTTATCACTGGTCTGGCCTGCAGCTATAGGTATGAGAGCGCATGCCTGACCTGGAGGTCGCTCCGTAGGCAGGTACAGCCTGCATGTCAGCAGAGCTGTCAATGCAAGCCGCAATAGCAATGCCTCGATTTGTTTTAGAAGTAAACCAATTGGTATTTTAGGAGGATAGATGCAGTTCCAACGCAATCAATTAACCCGCAGACTGATCGCCGCAATGGGCCTGATGACTTTTGCAGCTCCGCTGTCGGCGCTGGAGGGCCAGCCTAACGTCGTGATTTTCTTTGCCGACGACCTGGGCTGGTCCGACGTGTCGGGGGGCAGTACCAATTACGACAACGGATCAACCTTCTACCGGACGCCGAACATCAACGCGCTCGCATCCCAGGGCATGGCTTTCACCAGTGCCTACGCACAGCAGAACTGTTCACCCACCCGTTCGGCACTTTTTACCGGTCAGTACGCGCCGACCAACACCAACCATAATGTCAGTGGACTCAATCGCGGGTCAAATGACACACTGCTGGTCGGTCCCAGTGACGGTGAAGCCATCCTCAACTCGGCGGTGACGCTCGCTGAGACATTGCAGCTGGGTGGCTACACCACCGCACACTTCGGTAAGTTCCATTCCACCAACTCGGCGTCCGACATCATTAATCAGCACGGGTTTGACTACAACTACGGCGGAACGGATTCAGGCAGCCCGGGCAACCCGTCGCCTTATTTCGCCTATCAGAGTGGCGGCAACTGGATCTTCGGTGCAGAACACGGCCCGGAGCTGGATGCGTACGCGGACCCTTATACGCAGGCCTACATCGACGCGAACCTCGCGCCTTACGCTACTTTCAACAATCCAAACACACTCGTGGGAACGGAGAAGCACCTCAACGACGCGATGGCCGATGCCGCGATCGATTTCCTGAGCAACGAGGTGGTTGAGGGTCAGCCGTTCTTTATGAACGTTGCCTTCAACGCGGTCCATACCGCGATCAACTCCAGGCCCGATCTTCAGGCCTCGTATAACGGCGCAACCTCGACCGACCCGCGGCATGACGGCGCTGGCTACGCGGGCCTGCTCGAAGGCATGGACCAGGCGATCGGCCGTGTCGTGGACTATCTCGACAGCCACGGGCTAGGCGAGAACACGCTCATCCTGTTCTATTCGGACAACGGCGGCAACGAGCCGACCACCGAGAATAGCCCGCTTAGGGGTGAGAAGGGCTCGCTATGGGAGGGCGGTATCCGCGTGCCGTTGGTCGCGCGGATGACCGGCACGATCGGCGCTGGTGGCATCAGCGATGAATCCGTCCACGCGGTGGACTTTTACTCCACGATCGCCGAGTTCGCCGGCGTGTCTCTGCCCAACGCGGGGGTGCACCCGATCAACGGCGAATCCTTTGCGGGCATCCTCAAAGGTCAAAAATCTGCGCTCAACCGAGATGCGTTGTACTGGCACTTCCCCGGCTACCTCGACACCCGTGGCGTGCCCGCTTCCGTGACAACGCGTGACGTAAACGGCGAACACTACAAGCTGCACTATTTCTACGAGACCGATACTTACGAACTCTACAACCTGACAACGGATTTGTCTGAAGCGAACAATCTGCTTGCAGGCTCAGCGACGGACGAGCAGTTCCAGATCGCGACACAGATGGCGCAAGACCTTCGTGCCTGGCTGGACAGCCAGAACGCGCAGTACCTGACCGTTCGGGCAACCGGCGCTGCGGTCCATGCCCCCAGCGGCAGGACATCGGCCCAGTTTGCATTCAATCTCGGCAACCCTTCGTTTAATGGCCAGGCGACCGGATCGGTTACTCAGCGCGGCGTGACGGTGTCGCTTGAAGCGGTTGGCAGCAGCGCCGTATTTGATGGGATCAGCACCGGCGTCGGCGTCAACTCAAGCGAGGACTCGGGCACCGCTACTACTCAACGTCGAGTTGACGGCTCGCTTGCGACTCCCGAGGCAATCCGCTTCTCATTCGACTCGGATGTCGTGCTCGAATCGCTGATTTTGGACTCATTTAGCACCAATGGCAGCGAGACGCTCAAGCTGACCTTTATCTCCGGTGACAACCCGTTTGCGGGGATCACGGGATACAACGCGGATGGTTTTTCGCTCGCCGGCAATGTGCTGAGCTTTGTCACGAGCAGCGGTGCGGGCTCGCCGTTCCAGGTCGACTTCGGCATCCTCAACAGAGACGACCTTGTGATCACCGCGGACACCGTGCTCGAACTGACGGCCAACCCGGCGACGAGCGGTGGGTTCTTGCTAAACCAGATGATCGTCAAGAAATGGCTGAGCCTCAAGCCCGGTGACCTGAACCTGGATGGCGAAGTCGATCAGGAAGACCTGGATATGTTGCTGGCACAGACTGGCGGCTTCGCGCTGCCAGGCAGCCGTGTCGACGGTGACACCACGGGTGACGGCCTGATTAACGAAGAAGATTTTGACGCCTTAATCGCCAACTGGACTAGTGAAGAGGCTCCTGTCATTCCCGAGCCGAGTTCCTTGGGGCTGCTGGGCCTGAGCGGATTGCTGCTCATGCGGCGCCGGCGCAACTAGAGAGCGTGTACCAAGTCTGTCATTGAAAAAGCCCACGCTGACCCAGCGTGGGCTTTTAACATGGCTCGTTGCCAACGGCACCGCACTGCGGCACAAAGCGCACCGGTGTTGCAGCAGCCCTGTCAGTTTTGCTCAAGCTGCCATAGACAGCGGACGCAGCACGGCTTTCTAACGCTGGGCCTTGATCAGCACGTCCGTCTGGAGCTTGGGGTCGGCCGCGGCGATGTAGGTCGTCGGCAGGCCGAGTTCGGCACGTACGATGTTGCAGCCCTGCGCGATCGACGAGGCCTTATAGAAAGCGATCTCGCGGTTGCAGCCCTGTCGGCCGAACCCGCAGTCGCTGGACACGATCAGGTCCTTCACGTCGATGTGCTTGAGTGCGCCGCGGATGCGCTCGGCAACCTCCGCCGGGCGGTCGGCCTGCAGTGTGCGGTGGCTCACGCCGCCGATCGCCAGCTTCTTGGGCATCTTGCCCTTGTAGTTGCCAAAGAGCTCAATGTCGGTGAAGCAGCGGTCGCACATCTCCACCGTCCACACGTCGCCCTTCATCTCGTTGAGGTAGAGGTCGATCGATGCCTTGTAGCTCGTCTCGTCCATCACGCGCTGCATGTTCGGGTTGCCCCAGCAGGTATGGATCCAGATCTCGACGTCCTCAAGCCCCTCGACCTCGCGGTTGAAGCAGTTGATCATGTGCTTGACGCGGCTGTCCTTGGCGCCGAACGTGTTGGCCATGAAGTGCAGGCAGGGCTCCTCGACCTGGATCACCGTCGCGCCGGCCGCCTTGAGCTTGAGCAGCTCCTTGTTCATCGCCACCGACATGTCCCAGACGACCTGTTCTTTGTCCTTGTAGGCGTCGGTGTGGATGTCCAGGAACAGGCCCATGACCTGCGCGGAGCAGGTGCCGAACTTCACCGGTCGCGGCGTGCGGGCCTGGCCCATGCGCCAGAGTTTGTCGTAGCCCAGGCCCTGAGCCGGGGCGTCGATCTTGCCCACGACATGGGGCCAGCGCCACGCGGTATAGATCTCGTTAAGCAGTGTGCCCGGCGGATAGCGAAGCCAGTCGGCGGTCGTCTCGTCGGGCTGCATGAGGTCGCCCTCGAAACCGGACCAGCGCTGCAGCGGGAAGTGGTGCCACGACCGCCCGGCGAAGTCCTCGTCCAGGTGGTAGTCGCCGAGGGTAATAAGGTCCAGGCCCGCGCGCTCCTGGTCGCTGATGACCGTCGACAGCGCGTCCTGGAACTGCTCACGCCACTTGACGTCCATCATGCACGTGTCGATCGGCCGGCCCCACATGCCAGCGTCGAACCATCGCGGCCGGGGCCACGAGCCGGTGACAGTCGAGGGGAGCATCAGGTCTTTGGTCGCGGTAAACATCAGCAGGTTCCTTCAGCAGAAAAGATGGGGCAGAGTCCGGTCGAAATGATCCTCGGCCGCATTTGAAGACGGCCATAAGCATGATAACGCAACAGGCCCGCTTTGAAACTCATGGACGGATCGAAGCCGCCCGTGTGATGGTTGGATGCCGGCCGGGGATATGCTTCTCCCGCTCTGGCGTATGATGAGGCCAGTTTTGCCGTCCGCTATTTTGCCTGGGCAAAATGGATGCACTTCATCAATAACAAGCTTTTAGGAGATGACATGGACTGGAAAAAAAATGTAAGCGTGCTGGCCCTTGCAGCGGTGCTCCCATTCCTCGGCTCGGCCCTTGCCGATAATAGCAGCCAACGCACAGAGGACCGCGAAGGCTACGACAAGTCCCGCGACATGGGCACCGCAGCTCCGGAGGGTGCGGATGTGCTATTCGATGGAACGCAGGAATCGATCGACAAGAACTGGCAGATGTGGTCAAAGACTCACGATGCAAAGGATGACGAGATTACTTGGACGCTGGTCAAGAGCCCAACCGACGACACGATGGTGCTGATGACCAATGGCGGAAAGACCTGGGGCACCCACGACCTGGTCACGAAGAAGCTTTATCAGGACTTCGAAGGCCACGCCGAGTTCATCATGATGGGTAATCGCGGCGACGACAGCCCCGAGGGCTACTCCAACAGCGGCGTCTACCTGCAGAACCGCTACGAGATCCAGATCGAGTCGCCTACGACCAAGCAAGACAAGCAAGACCCGTACAGTTGGAAGATCGGTCTGCACGGCATAGGCGCGTTCTGCATGGAGCGCGTACCGGACCAGAACTGCTGGCGTGACCAGGGAACCTGGAATTCCTACCATTTCATCTTCAAGGCCGCGCGATGGGACGGCGAAACGATGCTCGAGCCGGCCCACGCGACGGTGTGGTGGAACGGCATCAAGGTCCACGACAACGTCCCCATCAAGCACGCCAACGGCGGTATCCCGGTCGACCCTTCCTTCGGCGGGCTCAAGCTTCAGGAAGAAGGCACCGACGTGCGTTATCGCAACGTCTGGGTCAAAGAGATCAAGGCCGAGTAACTCGGCTTCACTGCAGAATGGCCACATTTACTGAAAAGCAGGCATGAAAATGCCTCCTTTTTTACTCAGGCAGACGCCTGCTCTGCAGTAACGGAACGGCCGGCATTGAGCGGCGAAGCTTCGAGAATTCGTGCGATGACGAGCGTGGTCGACTCGCCCCAGTCGGTCGCCATCGGGTCGATGAGGTAGCGCATACGCTCTCGCAGCCGGACGATTTCAACCCGAGGCGGCTCTTCACCGGGCCCCAACTGTCTCGCGGCATGTAGCAGTGGGGTGATCGAGCCGTCGTTCGAATCGCCGTGTGAAGGGACGATCCCCACCGACGCCAGTGGAGCCCCCTGGCCGATGCGCAGGTCTCGCCATGCGTCCAGCCCGACGCGGAACTGGCAGTGGGCCAGCAGCGCCTCGTGCTTCTCGCCGATGCTAAGTTCGCTAAGCATGCACTGTGCATGTCCGTCGACAATCAGCCAGTCCTCTGCGTCTCCGCTGTCGGGATCGGCAACGGCAATAGGCAGTCCGGCGTGCCCGACGTCGATCGCTTCGATCATCAGGACCGGGCCGATCTCCTCGGCCCCCAGGCAGCGGATTGCCCGACGCCGGTCCCAGCCGCGGTACTCGACCACGGTCTTGCCTCGGAGCATCGATCGGCTGCTGACAAACTTGGCCCCCACCTCGAGCGTCATGACCCCTGTTAGCCGGTCGGTCTCAAGGACTCGGATCGGCGCCGCGACGGAATCATCGATATAAAGCCACCCAACCATACAATCTGCCTCCATGACTGCAACAGGCAAGATTACCCCATGTTTTCGAGATTTCTAATCAAATTTATAAATTTGCAATTTGTTAAATCCTGGTACCAGGCCGTGGTAAAGAGCTGTTTAATCGCCAGGAGGACCGACCTATTCCGCCCGCAGCCATGCACCGTGTAAAATGGGATCCGGGAGCCGTCATCTCCCCCGACAATGGCTATAATGCTTGATCCTGCGGACAAGCTCCGCCGGGCGCTCTTTGACAACGGGGCCGACTGGTATCGACCGGACAGGCAAGGCCCTGCGGTTGCACGTCGAGGTGTGCGTAGGCCTCGTTAAACCACGCACAAAACCATAAATGCCAACGATTCTATCGCTGGTCGGATCGGCTTCGCGCCGGCCCGTCTCGCTGCCTAATTTATTAGACAGCAACGTCTAGCCGCCGCTCGTCGGTGGCTGTGGTTAGGCGAACGACTAGCCGAATCGCTCTCGGGCGACGCCTTAGCGTCCGAGGGCTAAAAAACACTCAGGCTGGCCCGCGCGGAGGCTGCTTGTCTCCAATGCAAGGGCGAGACTTTCACGACAAGCTAAACGTGTAGAAACCCATGGCCGACTGTATCGGGACGGGGGTTCGACTCCCCCCGGCTCCATAATCTCGCCCTCCGCCCAAATCTCCTTAAAACCTTGATAGTAAGTGCTTTAAGGGCGATTTGGGCGGAGATGTGTGAGATCAAAATCAGGCTTAAAACGCGATTTGATGCTTCTGTTGATGATTGTGTTGATGATTTGGGCCCCTGAAGCTGATGATTTCATGGTTTTCAAGCTGTGTTATCCTGTTGCCTGTTGATGATTTCAGCTCGGCGTCAGGAGCATGCGCGTGGCGGCCTATCGCACCCATAAACTCAGCAAGTACAACGGCCGGTACCACCGGATGATCGGCAAGGTGGTTGGGCCGCAGGGCAAGTTGAAGCCGCGTAAGTTTTTGCTCGGCACCGATGAGCGCGCCGCAGAGCTTGCCATGCGACGCCTGGAAAAGCTGTGGTCTGAAATCGAGGTCGACTTCAAGCGACGCGCACGATACGCCGGCATCTCGCTTCCGTTTGAAGGGTCGAAGATCGAGTTCAATCCGCTTACGGGTGAACTTGTTGACCATCCGGTTGATGTTCTGAAGACCGGCCCGGTATGGGAAGCGCACACGCTCGCGATGGCCGAAGTCATTCGCCACGGCGGCAGCGAGATCCAGGTGCTTCCGTCTCCAAAACTTCCACCGCACATCATCAATACCGAAAAGTTCAACTATGTTGCCCGCATCATGGACCTCCGTGAGCGATTCAGTGTGATTTCCTTCGAGCCTTCCGATCCGGTGTTGTACGCGAACCAGCTACGTGGAGTAGCCGACCGAGCGGACGCAGGTTTAAAGCATGCCGAGTCGCAATCGCTGCGAACGCGAAAACTCACGGGGGCCGCGGTGCGGACGAAACGCGGGCGTACCTTGTACGACGCCATTCAAGCCTACAGCGATTATGCGAAAGCCAGCAAGCATGGCGGACCGAATGAGTCGAAAGATGCGCTAGCGCTCAAAGACGCGATAAGCGATCTGCCGCTCGCAGACTTTGAGTACGACCAGATCCTGGCGATCGGCGACTACTGGCGGTCGCGTCCCGCGACCAAGCGTTATGGCGGCGATGGCAAGCAGATCGCAGTCGATACGGTGGTGGGACGCCTGAAGACGACGTCGCGGTTTATCCGCTGGCTTGCTAATTCCAGTGCTTGGGAGTGGAAAGCTCCGACCGAGTGGAGGCAGTCTCTCAAGGTCAACAAGCACAAGATTCAGACGGAGACGGAGCGGCTGGAGCTGGCCGCAGGGCCCGACCATTGGACGGATGGCGAGCTGCAAACGCTCTATCGCTATGCGACGGATCGTGAGCGGTTGATGATGCTCCTAGGCTTGAACCTGGGCTACGCACACAGCGAGCTGCGGAGCTTTCGGAAAGAAGACATCCGGCTTGATGAGGATCCGCCCTTGGTCCGGCGATTGCGATCGAAAACTTCGCAGTACTTCGAGGCGGCGATCTGGCCGGAAACATCCAAGGCACTTCATTGGCTTGCGAAGTCCCAAGTCCCGAAGAAGAAGGAAGACGCGATCTGGGTGGTGCTGACCGAAGCTGGGGTGCGCTATCCCGCAAAGCAGCCCTTCGCGAATCTCTGGAAGAAGTTGTACGAGCGCGTGACGAAGGATCACACGGATTTTCGGTGGCTGCCATTCAAGCATCTGCGTAAAACGGCCTATCAGCTTGTATTGGAAGCGGCCGAAAGCGAAGAGGTTGCCGGAGCATTCCAGGGCCGCTCTAAGATTTCGTCCGACAGTTATGCCAGCAGCTACGGCCGTAGGATCTTCGGCCGTGTCCATCAAGCCAACATGGATGTCCGTAAGCGCTTACAGCCGATGTTCGATGCCGCGCCGGATGCTTTCACGAAACCAAAGCCCAAGGGATCACCCAACATCTCTCGGGGCAAGCGAGAAGCGATTCGGGCGCTAAAGGACGAAGGATTAGACGTAGCGGAGATCGCGGAACAAGTAGGTGTGTCCAGAGCAACGGTGTACAGATGGATCAAGTGATCGGCATCAGATGGGATGTTATGCGTACGCTCGCTTAACTTGAGGCGATGTTATGGAGTAGCTCGCTCAAAGTGGACTGATGTTATGTGCTGACTCATCTCCGGGCAGTCAGAATCGGCTTATTCGTGACGTAATCCCTGATTTTAATGCACTACGTTTTACCACAAGTAAAACAACGGAGAATAAGGCATACAAACCAGTGAAGAAGAGTTAGCCGCTCCTTTTTGAATTGATGAAGTCGTTTATCAGTTTCCAGAAAGCGTTATTTGAACTATCACCTTTCATGTGGTTGCCTATGCGCTGTCGTGTGACCGTCTTGCCGCTGAATTGGGTCAGCATCTCGGCGAGATTGATCTGCGTGATGTCCTGGTCGCTCATCCACTTGCGTAGCTGGATGCGGTCGCGTACTTCGACCGACTTCTCCAAGCTGCGAATGGGCGTGGGGCCTTCGTCGTCCGGTGAGGAAGGGATCCAATTGAAGCCGAGACGGCGACTGAAGAAGTACCGCCACCGCACAAGCCAGTCAGCCGGTGCGTAGATTCGTATGGTGCATTGTTCGAGCCACTGCCGGTGAGTCGGTTTGCAAGCGAGCTGCACCATCTCATCCAGGGATCGCCACTTCACGGTGTGGTGTTTTGGATAGTAGCCAACCACCACGAGATCAAGGTCTGCCGCAAGACGCTTGACTGCTTTGAGAGCCCGCACAACGTGATTCCAGTGATTCGGATCAGATGCAGGGGGTAATGAATGTCCGGTCATGCGATAAAACCAGCCCTTCTGGTTACGCCCAACGAGCCGGTAGCCGCGACCGCGAAGGCTTGCCTTCCCGTTGCCTCCAAACACCACGTATTGTTCGTTCGGTGACAAATACGGACACACGACCGTGGATGCGCCTGCTCCGGCAACCCGATTGCCCTTAATGACTTGGCCAGTGATAGCGCTGTGTTTGTCACCGCCGGCATTCCTAGTAAGTTCTCTGACGATGCCGACCAGCGTGCGCACGGTCCGTGCGTCCCAGCCGATTTTGGGGCTTCTGCCGAACAATAATGCGGGCCAGTAAATTGGTCTAATCCGTCCTGTACGAAACAGTTCGTCCTTCAGCTCCTTGCGATCGGGGTGATTCAGGTCGAACTGGCGGTTCAGATTAAGACCTTGGTCATTGTTGATCACATTTCCGTTTTGTGGCGAAACCGAGAAGTGCTCAAGCACCCCCCATTGCAACACTTCCGCAAGGTAGTGACGGTGTCGATCCTTGTTGCCGTAGTAGATACAGCGGCCGTCGATGCACGGCCCGTGATGCAGGGACTTTCCGGCAACGACATCCTGGGCGAAGTTCTTACGCCAGTTCGTCGTGTACTGACCGCCGTACCAGCATTGCCGCAGCAGTGTCTCGGGCACCTGGTAATTGGCGCGTTTCATAGCCCAAACCAAATAAAAGTCGATCCAGAAATGCCAGGGTCGATTTTCATACGTGTCCACCGGGGCCATCGGCGTGTTCCCGTCGACGTAACTAAAGTCCGGGATGTAGCCAACGAACGTTGGCCCAGGAAGAGCGTCGTATCCCAGGTAGCGATCATCCGGGTACTCGTGCTGGCCCACACGCAACAGCCCTCGCGTTTGATCAGTGATGGCGTTTGCGTCTTGCAGCTTGTGCCGGAGTTCGGCCTCGCTCCATGGCGGCATGCAACGCTCGTTGTACTTCCGAAGAATCGGCATCGCCTGTTCGATCGTTAAATCGAAGCCGATCACGAGCTTGCACACCACCGCATAGGTGCGATCATGACCACCTTGCCCCGACACGGCCGCCGGCATCTTCGCGACATACTTTCTGGCCATCTTGATGGCCTGCTGATCGCTGAGTGGTTCATCGGAACCGAACGACAACGGTTCGATTGCCACGGACGGCGACGATTCCTTTGGGGCAGCAGCCGCTTCGAGTTGTTGTGCTCCAACGGTTACAAGCCCGTGCATCGGGTACTCGATGATCTGGCACAACCGATGAACGCGTCCTGCGTCAGGGTCCTCGGGTCCCTTGCGGTTCATGGTGCCGGGAAGCCGCATCAAGCGTGCGGGGTCATGTGTCTTGGTATCGATTTTCGCGCCATCCGTATCAAACCTAGCAGCAAGTCCCTTCAGGACGCGTTTGATGATGTCGTCGTTCGGATCGGCGGGCAGGTCGATGCGGTAGACGGCGTAATAACCGTTGCCCGAGTCGATGATGGCGGGTTCCGGCCAACCATCCTTATGCAGCCCCGCGATCGTGGCCTTGAGGACCTGCCATGCCTGCTGCTTTTCACCGTCCGTCGCGGGTTGCCCGGCCGGTCGCTCCGAGTCGACGTCGATCAACAGCAATCGTCGCGATGTAATCTGATTCTTGTTGGAACGACGCCTGCCTGGAGCAGTTAGCCGGTCAGTGCCTGGATGGGCTTCCGGATCAACCGGGTTGAGGCTGTGATAAACGCCGACAACATGAGGGCTGTACCGCATTCCTTCAATGAAGAGTGAACCCAGCCTGCCATAATTGAACCAGCCGGCGCGTGTGATGGGGCGGCCACCACCTGGCGGATCCCCAACCTTGATAAACAGTTCCGTGACTTCATCACGCCCCACAATTTCACGCAGCCAGAAAATCCCGTGCTGCCGTGGGTCCTCTGGTAGCTCGTCCGGGTATCCGTGCTTGGCATTGTCATACAAGTCCGACTCGCGTGGACGCAGTGTTCGCGTTTTCGAGTCTGTCATGGTAAGCCGTAAGGTATGTGGGCTTGCTGAAGTGTGCCGGTCATCCGCTCAAAGGTTCACGGCTGTGCTGGACGGGTACGGCGGACTAGATTTTGCCTTCAGTTACAAGCCTAATTTTATTGGCTGTTCCTTATTATTGCTGGACGGAAAGCGTCAGGAGTACCAAGTCCTGTTCGTTTCAAATCTACAATTGAAGCCGATACGCGTTCGCGACCTGACCGGCGAGCAGATGCTGAGTCTGATCAGCCATCCCGACGATCGTACCCGCATGTCCTGAAGGCCCGCTCGGGCCACGGTCGTGGCAGGCAGATGGGCGTCCTGCTCGACAAGCAAACGCTCAGGCTCGATGTACCCGGGGTGATCGTTGAAACTGATAGCCCTTTTAGCCTTGCTTGATCGCGGACTTGAGGCTGAGGCCATTGGCAGTGACACGCTGTCCCTAATGTGGCAATCACGACATCAATGTCCGCATGTTCGGCATCAATCCGGCGGTCAGGGCCATCAGCTTTCCGACACTTTTAATGAGCCTTTTCGCCTGATTTGAACCGCTTATCGCCAGGAATTGCGGTTACGAGATCGTCGTGGCAGCCTCGTTAGTGGTGGGTTTTTACTCAAATGCCTCGCCTAAATCGCCGTTATTAGCTCACCAGATGGGTTTTGGTGCCACAGGGCTGACTTGTCGGGTCTCGCTCCCCGTTGTCCGAAGCCCGGGATGAAATGTCCGCACCGCAAGGCTCCTGCGGACAAGCAAATACCGCCTTGGCAGCTCGCGTGAGAAGGTGGGGCGCGAGGCATCGTGGCGACCCTGCGAAACGGCCCTGTACCACCGCGCGAGACCGTCTGGCAACCCCCCCTTCAGGAGACCCCCCGCAGGGCCTCTGGTAGACCCTGTGTAGTAGACCCCTTCGCGAGTCACCGTGGCAGACCCCCTCAGGGCATGCCTTCGCAGGGGTGGGTCTGACCCCCTGTCAGGACATGGGTTGGGAGTGGTACTTGGCAGGCAATCGGAATCCGTTCGTCGATCTTCCTGAGTGGGTAAGGATGGTCTGGGCTAAGACAACCTCATGATGATCTCGCAAGCGTGATGGCCGCTTAACACTATAAAGCTATTTCGTTAGTCACAAAGCACTTGTCAGCTCAATCCGCTTGAGTCTAGCGCAACGAGTCGGCTACCTAACGCTCATCATGACCCCTGAAACTCAGGCGACGCGACCCCAATCCCGCCAGAAATCTGCTTGGACCATAAGCCCGGTGTTGTTATGCTAGCTACATGGAAGGGTTTACCCTTTCCTGCTCTTTGATAACTCGACGATCAATCTAGCGGGGCTGTGTGATGGCTACCCTCAGAACAGAGGAACAGTTATGAGCACAACGAAGCAAACCGTCCGGCATTTCTTTGCCGCGCACGGCAGTATTGCAGCACTAGAGATGTATGAGAATAGCATTCGTATGTTTGATAATGACCGTATGTTTGAAGAGTATTTTGTAGGAAGTTGGTTTCTCAGAGGCATCGTTCGTACATGGCGAGGCATCAAGGACCTCGAAACGCTTTTTCGAATTGGTCATTACATGAATCTGAGCGCTATCGCGAAGGAACAGCGCGATTGTGTTCCAGAAGGTACGTATGACAGATACTTCACTAGAGCTGTAGAAAGATGTCTCTGTCTTCGTGGAGACGAAGTAAAGAAGATGCGGAAATTCGGAGCAATGTTCGAAAGCTTTGAAGATTTCCGCAAACAGTACCCGCATGTCCAGTCTTGGGCAAGAATCAAGGCAGAGGTATTGTCTGCATGAGTCCAGATTTGGAAATCGGTGCAATCGATCACGATGGCCGGCAAGGTCGCGTTCAAAACTGAGCGTCGAACTTCGCTTGCCGTTATTTTCGATGCCTTGAATCTCAGGAAGCTACGGCAAGTGTCTATAGAAATGCTTCATCTTTGATGCCAGAGATTTTTATACGCACAACCACGTAACCGGATACGACAAGCACTATCTGACTATTAGATGGTGCTAGAAGACCTTAGCGTCTTATGTAAATCGGCCTAGCACAGTCTCGCTACATTGATCGTCGTTACTAGTGCTTGTCATACCGCTGCTCGTTCAATAGCTAAAAAAAGACTGTGCCGCGTTATTGTGTGCTGCAAAATCGCGCGACATCGCAATTTCAATTTTTAGCCCGTCGCGGCTTCTTCGGGATCAGCTTGAGCACCTTCCGCGTCACCCTTTCAAGCTCCTCCTCGGCGTCGCAGTCGCAGCAGCGGGCGTTCCATGCGAACTCGACCAGGTCGACGCGACGCTGGCGGGTCTCAATCCGGCCGATAAAACTCTGCTCACGCCCGATCCGCTCGGCGAGCTGCCGCTGGGTGAGGCCGGCCTCCTCACGCATGCTGACGACGGCCTCGATGACCGCGTCGTAACCCTTTGTCCAAACAGAATCGACCATGGGCGAGCATGATCGAGGCACCCCTGCCTTGATCGCGAAATGCGATCGGGGTAAGGTGCTCTGTCATTGTCTATGTTTCCGGTTGTGATCACCCATGTCATGGAGTTTTCCGATGCTGAAAATGCTTGCCGCCTGCACGCTGGTGATTCTGCTGTGCCCCACAGCGTTTGCCGAGGCCCCGGCCGAGGTGGAGGCGGCCCGCGAAGCCGCCAAGCGTCACAACGAGTCCATTGAGGCTGCCCAAGAGCGGCTTGAGCGTGACCTCGCTCGTGCTAAAGCGGCTCACGCTCAGGCCGTGATCGACGCGAAGCAGCGGATGATTGAGGACCTGCGCCGCGCCTTCCGCACCGCTATGCGGAGCGATGCCTCGGAAAACTCTGTCAAGATCGCCGAGCAGATCAAGCGGCTGGAGCAGCAGGTCGTCGAGCGCAAGGCCCATATCCAAACGCTGCTGTCGTCCAAGCCCGACGACGCCGAACCGTTGGCGGGGCTGAACCCGAAGCTGGTCGGCTACGTGGCGCTCCCCACCCACAAGCTTGACCGGTTCAACCGCTTGTACCACATCGACGAGAAGGGGCAGGCCCGCGTGATCGCCGACGCCAGCGTCGCCCAGACCGGCCTCGACGTGGGGGAGACATATCAGGGCAGGATCGTGAACGGCCGCTTCGTCGTGCATGCCGACAAATGGACGACCGACGGTAACAGCAAGGGCCGGGTACAGCAGTTCACTGTGATCGGCGACGAGGTCGAGTTCCGCCACGCGAGTTTCGAGGACTACCGACGCAACGTCGCGAGCACCTGGCGGGCCCCCCTCTCTATGACGGTTTTTGCCACGCTGGATGACTTCAAGGCGGCCGAAGAGAACCTGCGGCATAAGCTCCAGCCGGTTGAACCTGACAAAGCGCCCCAGCCTGAACCCGACGAGGATCAGGACCACATTGAGATCGAGGAGCCTGAAGCCCGTCCGGATGACGGCGTTGAAGACTTTTTCGGTGTGCCGATCGAGTGACGATTATCAGGTCGAGGGCCGGGGAAGTACCCTGCCCTTTCATTGTCATACCCGTTGATTGACCAGCACATCGCTGATAGCTAAAGAAAAAAGCCGGCCCAGGCGGGGCCGAAGCCCCGCCCGAACCCGCGGCAATTTCTGATTATTCTTCCCACCGCACGTCGAGCGCCCAGCCCATCTCCGAGATGAACCGGTCCAGCACCGCCTCCGCGTGGCCCCTTGCTCGTTGATTGAGATCGTCACGTGATGCAGCAACGCTCAAGCGCTGCTGGCCGATCACGAGTGCCGAGCGGATGGCTTGGTCTTCCAGGGCGTCGCCGACGGCCATGCGCCAAAGGCCGCCGCGCTGGCTATTCAGCACACGGGACGCCTCGTGGTCGATGGCGACTCGTCGCACCTCGGGTGGTGGCAGGGCCAGGACGATGTTCTGCTGCGCCTTGTCTACCTCGATAAATCGGGCCTGCTCAAGATCGATGCCGAGGGTGACGGTGCCTCGAATGAGCATGTCGACGGTGATGCGGCCGGTCTGGCCGTGGACGCTGGTGCTGACGACGTCGGTCAGCTCAATCTGCAGAACGGTGAGTTCGGACATCGCGCGGATCGCGTCGATGCTCGGTGGCGTGCTGTGCGTGGGTTTCTCGTCGGGCGGTGCGTGTGCCAGTGATTCGTATGCCTCACTGCACAACATCACGCCCAGAAGGATTGTTGCCGCGCTGGCAACTATTTGCTTCCATCGCATCGGGGTCTTCCTGGATGGGGGTTTCGTGGTTGGTCCGCGTGTTATTGATGTCCAGCCTGGCGAGGATCCCGAGGCCGATCAGGATGATGATGACCAGGACGAGGACGTGGGTAGCGCCGCGTTGTCGGTGCGTGTTCATGGGTGTTCCTTGATTAAGTGGATGGGGTGCCTGCCGCTTTATCGCGGCTCGGGCGACACGGGTCAGTTCAAGCCGCACGCGACATCGAGCAGGCCGTGCATGGCTTGAGTGCGTCGGGGCAGTGCGTCGAGGTTGCGGCCCTTGAGCGCCTCGGTCGTCGCGTTCATCAAAGTCCACGCGGTCCGGCCGTCGGTCAGGAACTGCTCGTGCGAGGGCTCACGGAACTCGTGCAACGCGGTGGTCAATCTTGTGACTGGCAGTATGCCGGTATCGACCATCTGCACCATCAGGTGGTGGGCGTCGCGGTCGCACAGACGCGTTCCTTTGTAGGCTTGGATCCGCGTGTCCTGCTTGTGCCGCATCTCGCCGAGCCGACCGACGGCGGCCTGGACAAGTTCGGGTAAATCACGGTCGATGAAACGGGTGTGCTTGCGGGCGAACTTGATCTCACCGCTGAACGCGAGGTTGTCGCAGACGAACACGCCCGATCCGATGACGAGGCCGGCGGGGTAGGACTGATCGTGTGAGTTGCGTAGGCCGACGACGAGGGCGTAGTCGTCGTGGGCCTGTCCGTTGACCACTTCGAGCATCCCGAAATAACGATCGCCGTCGCGTCCAAGTGCGTGGGCCTCGCTGACGACGTTGAGCCCAGCGTCGGCGAGGGTGTGCTCGACCTGATCAAGCAAACGGGCGTGGGCGATGGGGTACCAGGTATCTGTTGGTGTGGGCGTCGGTGCCGAACGGACTGCATCGCGCTCAACGCCGTGAGCGCCACAGTGAAGCATGAGGTTGACCATGGGGTCTCCTTTAATCGGGTGAAGAAGTGACAAAACCCACCCCCGATCACTCAGGGGCGGGTTCTGTCACCGGGTGCTGAAGCTGAGGCGGAAACTACCGGTAGGCCGGGTGAAGTTCGTCGTCCCAAGCGGCTTCGTACTCGTCCCGGTGTGAGCGACGGCGATGACGCGGGTCTGAGCCGTAGGCGCGGTTGATCTCACGGGTACGGCTACGAACGCCTCGAATCCCGCTGACGAGCAACGCGATCCCGACGACGATGGCGGTGATGCCGATGCCGAAGATGATCACGGCGATGGCGTCGGGCATGGCCTGCGCGAGGACCTGGAAGGCCGACGCCGGCGGGTGACGCAGCACGCTGTAAAAGGCTCCGAACGCCGCGAGGGCGATACCTGTGAAGAGTGAACCGAGCGGGTGAAGGAAAGCAAGCATGTTGATGCTCCTTGTAGCTGGTGTGGGACACGGTGTCCGTTGATTGTGGATTTGAAGACATGGGTGTCAGCTCGCGACCTGCTCGCTGCGGATCGCTTCCTCGATCTCGGCGTCGAGTTCTTCACCGAGCGTGGTGAGCGACCGGTTCATCGCTTCGATGTCGGCGGGGTCACGGCGCACTGTGGCGGCGAGATTGGTGCCGAGCATCTGCAGGTCGTGGCGGGTCAGTTCGTTGACGGGGATCACGGTCATGGTGGTGTTCCTTAGATAGATGCAGGACCACCACACGTCCCGCCCACACGGACGGGAGCGTCGCGTGGTGGCAGGGTTGGTTGAATGATTCAGTCGTCGTCCGGCTCAGGTGCGTCCTGAGGTGCGTGTAGCTCACGCCACAGCTCGTGGTGGCCGTGACGCAGGGCGAGGATCGTGACGAGCGTGAGTCGTTGAACACATCGGTAGCACCGGCGTGATTCGGTCGGTGGTCCGCCGAGGGCGAGTAGCCGGCGGTAGATGTCCGACAGTTCTTCCCACAGGTGGCTCGACAAGTCGGGCTCGACCTGTTCGAGCTGGGTCATGGCCTGTCTATGGCCGACCCGTCGCAGTTCGGACTCGGCGCGCAGGATCGCCCGGGCCGAGACCTGTTGGTCCGAGGCCATGGTGTTGGCTCCTTATACGAATAGGTGGATTAGACCGGATTCAATTCCGGGGGCGATAGGCGGGGCAGCGTGACTGGTACCCGCAGGTGGCGCAGGACATGGGCGAGGGTGAGGCGAAGTCGACGCCGGACGCCATTGCGTTCCACACCGGCAGCATGAGGTCGACCACGGCTTGCTTGTCGTTGTCTGAAGTTGCCGGCATGTCGAGCAGCTGCACCGTCGGCGACTTGGCCTTGGTCACGACGCCGAAGTGAAGATGCATCGCCTGGTCCGGCGCGAGCTGTGAGGCGAGGTTCTGGTACAACAGCAGTTGCTCGGCTGATTCGTCGACCTTTGCGGTTGACCATCGAGAACGCGATGTCTTCAGGTCCATCAGGTGCAGCCCGTCGTCACTCTGCCAGGCCACGTCGATCCGCATGACCAGGTCGGGCATGTCGGGGTGGATCGGCCCGGTGAACGTCTCCTCGATCGCGATGACGGTGCCCGGCAGCGTGGCCAGCTCCGACTTGCTGAACGCGTCGAGCATGCGGATGCCGGTGTCCTGCGTGGACTGCTCGTCCTCGTCCTTGGCGTAGCGGACCGCGATCTCGCCAGCTTCGTTCTTCCATGCCTGCCGGAACATGTCGCCGAGTTGATCAAGATTGGCGGTCTGGCCGATGAGTTGCTGCTCGTAGTGATGCTGCACCGCCGAGTGGAACGCCGAACCCAGCAGCAGGGCGCTGCTGACGAACTCCGGCTCCAGCCCCTCGACGTGTGAATAAAACCACCGTCGCGGACACCCGCGGTACGAGTTGAGTTGACTCCAGCTCAAGTAGCGACGCCCGGTCAGCGACTCGATCAGGTCGTTGGGGCCGGGCGTACGGACGACATCAGGTTGTGGGTTGTGTGCGATCATCATGGTCATCGGCGGCTCCCTTGGGTAGTGGATCCCTGTAGCGCCTTGAGGTGGTCGATCACCTTGCTCGCCTCGCTGATCGACGCGCGGTCCAGGTCGATGCCGAACTCATGCCTCGCCTCGTCGGCTGCGTCGATGCCGAGCTGCCCGGCGATCGCCTGGATCGCCTTGCGCTGCGACTGCGTCATGCCCCGGCCGTTGGGCGCGGACGATCGACCGTTGCCGCCTCGGCCGTTGGTGTGACCGTTCCCGTTCGACCCGCCGGTCCGCGTGGGTACTGACCGTGTGTTCGACCCCGGACGCTCGCCACTCGCCTGGCGATCGAGTGCCTGCTCGGCCTGCTCGTACAGCTCGCTGACCGCGACCTGCAGCTCGTCGGGCCTGGCCAGTAGCGACGTGTCCAGCTCGGCCGTGAGGTTGATTGAGACCCCCGACGAGTTGTAGTTCTCCGATGTCTTGCGACTCAAACCGACATTGATCACGATTGGCATCGTGCTGCTCCTGCCCGTTGGGCGTGAAGGGATGAAGTACGCAGGCGACGTTGCCGGCGCATGAAAAATCCGCGGCTGATGGGTAAGCCGCGGCCTCTATTGATTTTGACGCGGATTTCGCGTTTTTTTAGCTATCAATGTCCGGCTTTCCGACTTCGATACCGACTCACTAGAACTTCGCGATCCGATGGCACCACTCAAGCGTATCCGTGATGAGTAAATCCGAAAATCGGGGTACACTGAACCTGATTTTGTTATCCGAGGTGGTCCATGGGAACTGTTCTTCAAGCGGCGCAGTCGGTATTGGCAAAAGCCGGGACACCACTCCACTACAAGGAAATTACCAGGCGAATCCTTGCGGAAGGTCTCTGGACGTCGAAGGGCAAGACGCCCGAGGCAACGGTTAACGCTCAGTTGTCAGTGGCGATTGGCAAGGGTGGTGATTCGATCATCGAGCGAGTTTCTGCAGGAACTTTTGCACTGCGAACTGGGGTTCCCCAAACCAAGATACCTCCGACACAGCTCAGCGAATCGAGCACGACGCTTTCGTTTACTGATGCGGCCGAATCGGTGCTGAATAAACAGGCCAACAAGAGACCACTCCACTACAAGGAGCTGACAAATCGCGCCATTAGGTCGGGCATGATCAAGACGGCGGGTCTGACGCCTGAAAGCACGATGTACGCTCAAATACTGCAAGAGCGCCAGCGACGTGAAAAGCGGGGTGAGCGCCAACGCTTCGCCAAGATCGAAAAGGGCATGGTAAGCCTCACCGCGTGGAGGCCGACAGGCTTGGCGGACCAGATCGCACGGCATAACGATGCCATCCGCAAGAGGCTACTGCAGCGAGTGCAAAAACTAACCGCGGCCCAGTTCGAGCAGCTCGTTGGAGAACTACTCACGGCGTTGGGCTTTAGCAACGTAACAGTTACGCGTATCTCCAAGGACGGCGGTATTGATGTTCGTGGCATGTTGGTTGTCGGCGACGCGGTGCGGATCAAAATGGCCGTACAGGCGAAGAAGTGGAAGGGAAACGTTCAGGCACCCGAGGTTCAGAAAGTTCGTGGATCACTTGGAGCACACGAACAAGGTCTGATTATCACTACGAGCGGCTTCTCTCCTGGAGCGGTCGCGGAAGCCAGTCGTCCTGACGCTTCGCCAGTTGGTCTCATGGACGCCAACCAGCTCATTGGGTTGCTCGTCGAACACAGCATTGGAGTAACTAGGCAGCCGCAAGAACTTCTTGATCTTGAAGAGTCAATGCTGGACATTCAAGAGGGGTAAACAATTTTATGACGACGCGAGCAACTCATCGAGCGTCTTGGCGACGCGGTACTGCGCCGCCGGCTGATGCTCGCCACCTATGGCCTTGAAGTGCTTGCGACCGCAGTCGATCTTCTGGTTCTCTTTCTCGCGGCGGCCAGACTCGAACAACGTGCTCTTCGTTTCGACTACGAAGTAGAGCCGATCTTCGCCTTGCTGTTCAACGAGTACAGCCCAGTCGGGTTCGTAGTTGCCCAGCGGGGTCGGCACGATGAACTTCTTGGGTAGCTTGGCGAATAGTTTGACCGTCGTCGCGTTGTCTTGGAGTTCCTTCAAGAATGCACGCTCGACGTCCGAATCAACCGGCACGTGGTCGTAGACCGATCGCTCACCGCCCTCCATCAGGCGCGTCGCCTCGCGCTCAAACTCCGCATCGAACAGGTCTTGTGCCCAGACCGCACCGGTGCGTTCGTACTCGATGCCCTTCACCATCAACTTGCGTTTTTGCTCCTCGATGACATCACCAACAAGCTTGATCACGCCCTGTGGGTTCCGCTTCAACTCGTCGGCCCGACCGCTCTCGATCAGAACCTTCGCAACGGTCGCACGCGTAAGGCCGGTACGCTCTTGAAGCAGGCCGATGGCGTCGGGGATCGGGATGCCAACCTCGTCGACGAATCGTGTTTCACGTGTCACATCGGTTGAGGTTTCAACACCGCTTCGCTCGATGTCGATCTTGCCGGTGATCCACTGGACCCTGGCGCGATCAACCATCGGGATTTTCTCGGGGTCCAGGGCTTCCACGCACATCTGAATCAGCTTCTTGGAATCGAACGTCACCCTGTACACCGTGCGGTCGCGGACTCGCTCCCAGAGGGCCTGGAACAGTTCGGAGTCGATCACCGTGCGCTGAGGACGGACCCATTCTTTCTTGTCGGCATCGGCGACTTCCAGCCGCTGGCCGGCGCGGTCACGAAGGAGGGCGATGATTGCCTGATTATCAGCGTCAAACCCTTCGGGCACCTCGACGGCATCGTCCTTCAGTGCCTTACGCAGGTCGTCCGTCACCTGGCCCTTGTTATCCAGGTATCCAGCCTGCTTGAGCGCCTCGTGCAGCCGCTCGCTCTCTTCCTGGCCGATAGGCTTGTCGTCCTCCCCCAGAAGTCGGGCAAACTCGTGCGACTCGATTCGACCGAAGACCATGCCCTCTTCCTCGTACTCGGTCTGCAGCCTCGCAGCGAAGTCGGCATAGCTTTCGCCGGCGATGACGGTCAGGACGTTGAGGTCCTCGTCGCGGATGCGGGCACCATCGTTGCCGACCGGAAGGCGGAGGCCGCGACCAAGTGTCTGTCGTCGCTGACGTTCGGTACCCATGGCTCGTAGTGAGCAGATCTGGAACACGTTGGGGTTGTCCCAGCCTTCGCGTAGGGCCGAGTGCGAGAAGATGAACTTGAGCGGCTCGTCGAGGCTCAACAGCCGCGTCTTGTCCTTCATAATCAGGTCGAACGCGTCTTTCGCGTCCCGGCCGTTAAGCGATCTGTCATTATCTGCCGTGTCTTTGAGCCGGCCCCTCGCGTCCTTGGCGAAGTAGCCGTCGTGCACCATCGCTGCAGGCAATTCCTTTTCGATCTGGCCAAATAGCGACACATAACGCGGATCGCGCTTCTTCTGCTCGTAGATCTCCTCAAACATGCGAGCCAGCCGGCCGGGCTGCGGGTTGTTGTTCTCGTCGTAGAGGCGGTAGTCGCCGACGGCATCAACGAAGAATAGCGTCAGCACCTTGATCCCCATCGGACGACGGATCAGTTCCTTCTCCAGGTGCGCCGTGACCGCCCGTTCAATTAGCATGCGGTCGAACGCATCCGGGTCGATGCCGCCGTGGATGTCACCGCGATTGAGCCATTTCGTTTCACCGTGAAGACGCAGTTCGACCATCTGGTCCGCGGCCTTGCCGCCGCGCACCTCGCCCAGCCGTATGTTGCGGTAGATGTCTCGCTTGGTGGTCTGCTCCAGGTCCTCGTTGCCGTGCAGCACGACTTCTCTTCTTATGACTGAGTCTTTAGCGCCCTTGACGTCCAGCTCAAGTGTTGCCTTGGGCCCGTGCGCTTTGCTGGTCTTCACGCCGACTAACCGGACATACGGCCGGTTGTGCGCCGCCTGGGCCGTCGCCGCGGCGACCTCGATCCGCTTGACCAGGTTCCGCTTGAACGCGTCCACCGCGTCCAGCCGAAACACCTCGTGAACCTTCCGCAGGTGCGTCGCCGAGTACCGCAACACCGCCAGTGGGTTCAGGCCCTTGATCGCCTGTGCGCCCACGCCGTTCTCGCCGCCTTCGATGCTCTGAGGCTCGTCCAGGATGACAACCGGGTTTGTGCCGCGGATCAGGTCAATCGGCCGGTCGCCGCCGGTCTTCTCGTGCGGCTGGTAGGCGACGCGTGTCTCGCCGGGGTAGATCGCCTGCACCGTCGTCACCAGCACGCGCACATTCCGGCTGACCGCGAAGTCGCGGACCCGGCTGAGGTCCTGGCCGTCGTATTCGTGGTGCTCCATCGCCACGCCGTCGTACAGGCTGCGGAAGTGGTCCCGCATGTCCTTGAGCGACGCGAGCACGCCTTGCTTGATCGCCACGCTCGGCACGACGATCACAAACTTTGTCCAGCCGTACCGCTTGTGCAGCTCCAGCAGCGTCCGCAGATAGACGTACGTCTTGCCCGTCCCCGTCTCCATCTCCACGGCGAAGTCGAGCGCGTTGATGTCCGCGTCCTGCCGAAGCCCGTTGCGAAGCTGCACCTTCTTGAGGTTGTCCAGCAACTCATCCGGCGGCAGTCGCAGGGCGTTGGAATAGCCGCTGTCCTCGGTGTGGAAGCCCAGACGGCCCTGCGCCGCGTCGATGCCGACCTTGGGTGCCGAGACGGTGAACAGGGCGTGTCCCTGCTCCTGACCGACGAACAGGTCGCACACCGCGTCGATCGCGTCGCGCTGAAACTCCAGGTTTGGCTCGAACTGCAGCTTCATTCTGCTTGCCCCTCATGCCCCGCGGGCCCTTCCGGAGGCGACTTCCTCTGGATCCTCTTGATCTCTTTCTCAAAGTCGCTGACAAACGCCTGGTCCTGCCGCACCCGGAACCGCTCGTACTGTTCTTCCGCCAGCTCCCTGGCCACCTTCGCCGAGACCGAGCCGGCGTTGGTCAACACCTCGTATTCGTTGAACGCCAGGAACGCGTTGAGCCGCTCGACCCAGTCGGTCATCTTCATCGGGATCTGACGCGCCGCCATGTTCTCGGCGAAGTCCAGGTACATCCCCACGATCCGCTCCAGCTCCTTGATCTCACGCTCGATCAGGTAGTTCTTCGCCACCGACACGTCCGACTTCACGATCTTGCCGTCCGGCGCGTTCTTCCAAGTCGTCAGCCCCATCGACGGCCGCGTCGCGTCGGCGCGGTCCCGGATGATCTCCGCCGCCGTCTTCCCCGTCACCGCCCAATGCAGCTTGTTCTGGACCGTCGCGAAGAACGTCTGGGTCACCTCGGCCGAGCGGTCATAATCAATGCTGCACTGCTCGTAGATGTCGGTGATCTTGAGGTAGAACCGGCGCTCGCTGGCCCGGATCTCGCGGATCCGCTCCAGCAGCTCGTCGAAGTAGTCCTTGCCGAACCGCTTGTTGAGCTTGAGCCGTTCGTCGTCGAGCACGAAGCCCTTGACGATGAACTCGCGCAGGGTCTGGGTCGCCCAGATACGGAACTGCGTCGCCTGGGCGCTGTTGACCCGGTAGCCCACCGAGATGATCGCGTCGAGGTTGTAGAACGTGATCTCCCGCTGGACCTGCCGGCTACCCTCGGTCTGAACTGTTCGAATTTTTCGAATAGTTGCCCCCGGGTCCAGCTCACCCGACTCGTAAATCTCGCCAAGATGGTGATTTATGGTCGGCACGCCTACCCCGAACAGCTCGGCCAACTGCTTCTGACTCAGCCAGAACGTTTCGCCCTCGTATAGGACCTCCAGGCGGACCGTACCCTCGGGCGTGCTGTAGAAGATCAGCTCGCCTTCTTTTGGGCCGTCGGGATCGGGGGTGGGGGCAGTGTCGCTCATGGTGACTCGATCAAATACTCAGCACCCGGACCTTGTCGGGGTCGGGGGCATGTTGGCGTAGGTTTTCGACGAGGTTGACCTTGACGGCGTCGTCGCCGGCGAAGGCCGAGTCGCGGAGCAGGACGGTGACGTCGCCTTCGACTTTTGCCTCCTTGATCAGGTCGGCCAGGCCCTGGGCGAGCGCTTCGCCGGAAGGGCGGTCCATCGACTTGGCGAAGCAGGCCAGCAGGGTGCAGGCGCCGGCCACGTAGACGGTCAACTGCCCCTTGGGTGTGTCGATCGTCCGGGTGTCGACGGCGCCGTCCAGCGGCAGGCCGAGGTTGAGCATCGCGCCCCAGAGCAGGTCCTCGTCGGTGCGGTCGAGCTTGACGCCATCGACGCTCTCTTCGAGCAGGGTGTTGATCTCACCGGGCTGAAGCGTGTCGGTCGTCGGGGCCTCCCACGCCTTGACGTTGGCCGTGTCGAGCTTGAAGACACGGAAGCCGGTGTCGAGGTCATTTGCACCAAGTGTGCTACTAGCCTCGGCGGCGATGGCTTTCCCAGCGCGACGCAGTCGCTCCTTGGTGAACTCTGCAATGTTACTAAAATCATTTCGCCCCATCGGCTCAGGCAACTGGACTAACACATAGCGATAGTTGCTGTCACCACTTGCGTTTTGCTCCATCACTGCGTGGCCTGTTGTGCCAGAGCCAGCAAAGAAGTCGATTACAATGTCGCCATCTGTCAACTTCCCGACATCAAAAATGCGACGAAGCAAACGTGTAGGTTTCGGCGTGTCGAAGATCGCTTTACCATCAAAAAGAGTCTTTAGTTGAGACGCGGCCTCTCGTGTAGTTCCACACTCCTTGCCGAACCAAATTGTTTCGGGTGTTCGACCTTCTTGATCTTTAAGATAAATCTTGCGAATCATGCGGGTCTCATCATCATTGAAGATGATCTCGCCAGATTGAATCTTGCTGTTCATTGTCTCTACGCTGTATCTCCAGCCCTTCTCCGGTGGCTCGATCGTTTTTCCCGAGGGAGTTTGAACCGGATAAATTAAATTGGGGCGGTACATACTGTTTCTAAGGTCACCAGTCCGCCAGTCACCCTTTGGGTCGTTATCCGGGTTTGAATAGTTCTGATTGTGCTCCTCTGTCCTTTGCAATGCACCCAATTCAAAACGATCGGATCGCTGGTAAATCAGTACGGTGTTGTGATGGATTGAGAACTTCTCGGTGTATCCCTTTGGTTGGACACTATGCTGCCAAGCCACACTAGCAACTCTGTTTTCGCGTCCAAAAATTTCATCCATTACGACACCAAGATGGTCGCTCTCGGCATCGTCGATTGTTACGAAAATCACACCATCATCTCGTAGCAGCTCACGCGCAAGTAATAGGCGCGGATAAATCATGTTGAGCCAGTCGGTGTGGAATCGCCCTCCAGTATCACGATTTTCTTTGTTAATTAACGCTTCGCCCTCATCGCTGCGTTGCCCGGTGTACTGCTCATACTGGCCGAGTGGATCGCGATAATTGTCCTTATAGACAAAGTCCTTGCCGGTGTTGTAGGGCGGGTCTATAAAGCAAAGTTTGACACGTCCCGCGTACGCCTTCTGCAGGAGCTTAAGAACCTCCAGATTGTCGCCCTCAATCATCACGTTCTTGGTCGTGTCCCAGTCAACCGATTCGTCGTCGCCGGGACAGGGGCGGAGCGTTCCGGTGGATGGGGTGAGGGCGAGGCGTCGGGCGGCGGACTTGCCGTGCCAGGACAGGCCGAACTTCTCGCGGGATTCGGTCTCGACGGTCGCGCCGACGAGGTCGCGCAGGGCGTCGGCGTCGATGGCGGGGATGGTCCGGCCATCGGCGGTGGTGGCCTCGGTCAGCAGGCCGGGGAACAGCTCGGCGAGCTTGGCGCGGTTCTCAGCGGCGAGGTCACGGCCCTGAGCGAGGTCGTCGCCACGCTCGATCTTGTGGATGGGTGATGCGGTCTGATTCGAGGGTTCGCTCATAGTGCCTCGGCCACGGCTTGTCGTTCGCGGCGGGCGCGCTGGAGTCGTTCGTTGAGTTCGGCGCGTCGCCCGGCCTGTGTCTCGCGCCTTGCCTGCTGGGTCAGTTTAAGGATTTCACGGTCGAGCGTCAGCAGGCGGTCCAGGGCGGCCCGACGCGACTGGATGTCCCCGCCTGCGCGGGGTGTGGGGAAGTGCTGGGTGGCCTGATAAGCGGCGAGGCCGAGCACGGCGTCGGACCAGCGGCGGTGCAGCTCGGACAGCGACGCGGCGCGGTCCACGGCCAGTAGCGGGCCGACGTCGGGCGGCAGGGCCTCGGGCGTGGGGGCAGATTCCGTGGGAAGCTCGGCTATGAGGACCTCGCCCAGGCCGGGCTTGATGCTGAGGGTGGTGGCGTGGTGCCCGTTGGGGGCGAGGCAGGCGGTGAGGAGGATGAGCGGGTCGGGGACGGCGCGGTGGACCAGGCTGACCAGGCGGGGTGGCGGCTGGTGGTGTTCGGCGGGGTCGTCTCCTGTTTTGCGGGTGACCAGTACAACGACGGCGAGGCCGGGGGTGCCTTCGGGCGGCAGGCCGGTGTTGGGGTGGTTGAGCGCGGCGTACCAGGTGAGAGTGTCGACGCGCTCGCGGACGAGCTTGCGGTCGGCGGGCTTGGTGAGCTGGGTGGTGAAATCGTCCTTGGCTACGCGGCGATCGAGGACCGCTGCGGCGGGGAGGCGGAACAGGGCCAGGACGTCATCGGGGCTCACGCGAACTCGTCCGGCGGAAGGATGGCGAGGAAGGCGAGGACCTCGAAGCCCGCGTCGCCGGCGGACTTGGCGGCCTGCTTGCTGGTGGCGTCGGGGGTGACCGAGGCGTTCGCGCCGGGGGTGAAGAGGCCGGCGGCCTTGTGCTGCTCGGACAGTCCGGAGACGGCACGGGTGGCGGTGGCAAGGGCGCGGGTGACGGGGGACATGTCCTTGCCGTTCTTGGTCAGGCGATCGAAGGCGGCGAGGGCGCGGGTGTCAACCTGGGCCTTGGGTCCGCAGGCGGCCTTGAGCGCGTCGAGGATGGGGCGGGTGCGCTTGTGGTTGAGCAGGACCTCGGAGCCGTCGAGGCTGACGTGGACGGCGTAGTGCGGGGCAAGGGGGTAGTCCGAGGCGGTGGCGTGCTTGGGGTCTTCATCGCTGCGGAGGCAGAAGATGTAGCCGGGCGGGACTCCCCCGGAATTGTCGTCCGTGGCGAAGGTGGCGGCGAATGTGCCGAAGGGCTCGGCTTCGAGCCGGCCGGGGTTGGAGCGCATGTAGTCGGCGAGGTCGATGCGGAAGTCTGAGAGCGTGAGGTCGGCGATGGAGACGCCGGCGGAGAGGTCGTCGATGTCGATGACCGCGTCCTGGAGCTTGAGGAGCTGGCGGCGGCGGTAGTCCAGGTCATTCATCGGGTCGCCGGCGGAGGTCTCGAAAACGTTTTCTTCACCGGTGGCCGAGACATCGAGCAGGACCATCTTGCCCGAGACACGCTGTTCGAGGTCGAGGTACTCGTCGATCTGCATGTTGGGCCAGAAGTTGGCGAGTTGGATACGGGCGTTGGGCGAGCCGAGGCGGTCGATCCGGCCGAAGCGCTGGATGATGCGGACCGGGTTCCAATGGATGTCGTAGTTGATCAGCCAGTCGCAGTCCTGGAGGTTCTGGCCCTCGCTGATGCAGTCGGTGGCGATGAGCAGGTCGAGTGTGCCTTCGTGGGCGAACTCGTCGGGGCGTTGTTTCGCGATCGGGGCGAAGGCGGTGAGGATGTCGGCTTGTTTGGATCGGCCGTGGCCTAGCGTCGAGCGGTTTTCGTTGCCGCCGGTGAGTAGGCCCGTCTCGATGCCGGTGTCCTTGGCCCAAGCGTGAAGTTGGTCGTAGAGGTAGACGGCGGTGTCGGCGAAGGCGGTGAAGATGATGACCTTGCGGTTGCCGCCCCCGGAATCTGCGTTGAGGGGGTTGGCCCACTTGTGCGCGAGCATTTTCTTGAGTTCTTCGAGCTTGGCGTCGCGCTGAGGGCCGACTTTCTCTGCGCCGTCGGCGAGCCGCTCCAGGCGGTCGCGGTCTTCGGCCAGGTCGTGCCGCCACTTGATGAGGTCCATGTCGCTGAGCAGGACCTTGATGTTCTTGCCGACGGCGAGTTCTTCGGCGATGGGGTCGTCGAGGTCGAGGTCGTCGATGGATAGGGAGTCGACCTCGCCCGGGTCGTGCGTGTCAATGCGGCCGATGAGGCTTCCGACGTCATCGAGCTGGCGGTTGAGGGTAAGCCCAAAGGCGTGGACGGAGGATTCGAGGCGTTTAAGCACGTTGACACGCATCAGGGCGGTCAGGGATTGTTCGCGGTCGAACTGACGCCAGACGGTGCCGCGGCTGGTCTCGGTGGCGTACTTCTTTTCGTACTCTTCGACCTTGCCGGGCAGCAGGTACTTGAGCGGGCTGTACGCGGCGAGGTGGAGCAGAGAGATGTCGCGGTTCAGGTCGGCGACTGAAGCCATGCCGCCCTGGGTGTGCGGGACGGTGTCGATGTCTGCCTTGATGTTGATGGGTTTTAGCCGGTCGGGGAACTTGCCGGTCTCGGCGGTGCCGTAGTAGCGCTCGATGTGTCGCCGGCTGCGAGCGATGGTGAGCAGGTCGAGCAGCTTGAAGTAGGCGAAGCCGAGCATGTCGACGAGCTTGGACGGTGTGCGGTCTTCGTCGGGCAGCGCGAGCCAGGCGTTGAACTGCTGCTGGGCGAGACGAGTGGTGGACTTGATGCTGGAGATGCCTTCACTGGCCAGGCCGAAGTCGTCGCCGGCAACGGCGAAGGCGATCTGGTTGCGGAGATCGGCGAGGCGGTTGTTGACCGGCGTGGCGCTGAGCATGAGCACGCGGGTCTTGACGCCGCTGCGGATGACGTCGTCGAGTAGGCGGTCGTAGCGTGTCGGCACGCCCTTCTTGGGCGAGCGCTTGTTGCGGAAGTTGTGTGACTCGTCGATGACGATGAGGTCGTAGTTGGCCCAGTTGAGGTGGGCGAGGTCGATGTCGCCGGAGCGACCGCGGGCGCGGGAGAGATCGGTGTGATGCAGAACGTCGTAGTTGAAACGGTCGTTGGCGAGGCGGTTGCGCTTGTCATTGATCGTATGGACGGTCCAGTTGTCCCGCAGGCGTTTGGGGCAGAGCACTAGCACGCGATCGTTGCGGAGTTCGTGGTATTTGATGACGGCGAGGGCCTCGAAGGTTTTGCCCAGGCCGACGCTGTCCGCAAGGATGCATCCTCCGTGGCGGGCGAGCTTGTCGGCTGCGCCGATGACGCCGTCGCGTTGGAATCGGTAGAGCATCTGCCAGACGGAAGTGTTCTTGATGCCGGTGGCTGCGTTGACGACCTGCTCCTCATCGAGGCCGCCTTCTTCGGCTCCCAGCAGGTGGTAGAGCATGAGTGAGTACAGCTCGCGAGGCGAGCGGGCCTCTACCAGGGACTCGGTCTGGTCAGCGAGGGCTGAGGCGGCACCGTTTGTCGCGGGCAAGGCGCTCCATTGCTGATCGAACCATTTGGCGGGAGCGGTGGCCTCTTCGCCCTCAAACACCTGGATGAAGCTGAGCGGGTTGCCCGGGGCGAGGCCGACGCCCTCGGTCGACAGGGCAAAGCTGCCGACGATGGCGCAGCGGGGCTTGTCGCCTTCACGGACGACGATAATCCCTTGCGGGACACCCTTGTCGGCCCGGCGCACCTCGGTGCGGTCTCGCAGCCAGCCGGAGGTATTCTGGGACAGGTGGCGGTGGTTGAGCTTAACCCGGTTGAGACGGTCCTTGTCATCGCCGAGCAGAGCGAGGTCCTCACCGGCGGGGAGCATGAGCCTGGTTTTGACGCCCTTGGCTGACAAACCGAGGACCTCGACCGCGAAGACCGAAAGCTGCGGAACAGCCACGTCGAGCTGGACGCCGGCGGTGATCTGGTCCTGAAGGAAGGCGAACAGTGTGTCTCCGTCCGCGTTCGAGAGGGTTTTCATCCGGTCCCCGTTCGTTCAGGAAGTGCATTGAAACGATTATCTTATTGAGCATCAACATACAGATTGTAGGATTAGTCGGCAATCAATTGAGGTCAGAGTTATGACTGGGAAAGTTGTTCCGGGATCCGTCCACGACCTCCGCCGCCGCTGGAAACCGCACAAGGCTCGCCTGTCTGACGGCACCGACGGCCACCCGACCGTCATCCGATTCCACCGTGCCACGACCTGGCTGCAGCGTGTCGAGCAGATCGAGGACGGACAGGACCACGACGTCGCCCTGACCTGCCAGTGGATCGCCTTCAACGCCCTCTACGGCCAGTGGGACGAGAGGGCACGCGAGCCCAAGCCCGACCGCCAGAGCTGGCGTGCGTTCATGGACCGGATCCTGGCACTGGACAAGGGTGGGCAACTCGTGTCGGTCCTCACCGAGCACAAGAAGCTGGTGATGAGCATTCTCGACGACAACTACCTTGGCGATTATTTCTGGAAATACCCCTTGGCCGAGAAGGCGAAGCAGACTACACGGGACAAACGGCAGGCCGCGACCTGGTACATCGAGAAGCGGTGGGCCCTGGTGCTGGAGGCCCTGCTGGAGCGGATCTACCTGCTGCGGTGCCAGCTTGTCCACGGGGCGTCGAGCTACGCGAGCCGGATGAACCGCACGTCGCTGCGTAGGTGTGTCACAATGCTCGGGCTGCTGCTGCCGGCGATCCTGAACGTCTGGATCGCGTCGGGGTCGGATGAGGACTGGGGGGCGATGTGCTATCCGCCGGTTGGATAGGCCGAATGGGAACCGGTCATGGGTGTAATAGGCTGCGTGTCCGACACTCATCACGCCCTTGAAGATGGCGCTCGACACTCGATGAGCATGTCTGTTCATGCCTTCGATCCAGAGCGGTCCGTACCCTCTCGTATGTCGATGGCACATCAATAACCAGCAGCAGCTCTCCTTGCCGATTCTGACTTTTATGGCCATCTACCCGATTGCCTTCGGATCGCGGATACTGGATAGCGGGTTGAGCGATGTCCACTTGTTCGTAGCTCTTGTTCCTGGCGAGGGCAGCACACAAGAGTAGAGCCAGAAGAACGATGTACTTGGTCATTGCAGGCTCGCCTTTCTGCTGGGGCGTCCTCGATGCGGAGGTCTCGGCTTATTTCTGGGAATCCAATACCAATGCCGGACACTAGCCAAACTGTAACGGACCGGCCTACAAACATAATGATGGTACGTTGACGTCAGCAATTCGTGTGTGTGCTAGTTGATGATTTGGATGCGATTGTGTTGATGATTTGGAGGAAATTATTGTCTGTCAGAATCCAGCTAAATCGTTGTAAGTTCATTCAGTAGAATACTTAATGAGATTGCTGCAGCAGCAGTGAGTTACACTCCCCCCGGCTCCACTGTTTATTATTTCCTTGTTTTTCAAGGAAATAATTAAATCAAGTAAAAAGGCGTGTCTCATGTAGACACGCCTTTTTACACTGTCATTGATGGTGAATGACGAGTGATAGGGTCGCAACCGATTCAAAGGCCGAAAAAGTTGATGATTTCAGCCGTTGATGCGTGCTTGCAGTCAAAGCTTAGTGCTACGCAATCTCAGGGCGTTGCTGATTACCGACACGCTGGAGAACGTCATCGCTGCAGCGGCGATCATTGGGGACAGCAGCAGGCCGAACACGGGGTACAGGATGCCCGCGGCGATGGGGACGCCGGCGGCGTTGTAGAAGAAGGCGAAGAACAGGTTCTGACGGATGTTCTGCATGGTCTTCGCGCTCAGTTCCCGACCCTTGGCGATGCCTCGCAGGTCGCCCTTGACCAGGGTCAGGCCGGCGGACTCGATGGCGACGTCCGTGCCGGTGCCCATGGCGATCCCGACGTCGGCCTGGGCCAGCGCGGGGGCGTCGTTGATGCCGTCGCCGGCCATTGCGACCTTCTTGCCTTGGGCCTGCAGGTCCTTGATGATCTTGGCCTTCTGATCGGGCTGGACTTCCGCCTCGACGCGATCGATGCCCAGTTCCTTTGCGACGGCCTCGGCGGTGGTTCGGCTGTCACCCGTGAGCATGACGATCTCGACGCCGGCGGCGTGAAGCTGCTTGACCGCCTCGCGTGTCGATTCCTTGATCGGGTCGGCGACACCGAGAAGGCCCGCGAGCTTAGTCTCAATGGCGACGAACATGACGGTCTGGCCCTTGGCCCGTAGCGACTCCGCCTCTTCGGCAAGTGCGTTCGCGTTGATGTTCAACTGTTTCATCATGGCCAGGTTGCCCAGAGCAACCTGCTTGCCGTTGACGGTGCCTTCGACACCCTTGCCGGTGACCGAGTCGAACGCATTGGTGCTTTGCAGCTTGATACCGCGATCCTTGGCCCCGCGGACGATGGCCTCGGCGAGCGGGTGCTCGCTGGATTGTTCCAGTGCCGCGGCATGGCTCAGCAAGGATTCCTCGTCGACACCGTCAGTCGGCCGGATCGTCACCAGCTTGGGCTTGCCCTCAGTGAGTGTGCCGGTCTTGTCGACAACCAGCGTGTCGATCTTCTCCATGATCTCCAGCGCCTCGGCGTCTTTGATCAGGATGCCGGCCTGGGCACCACGTCCCACACCGACCATAATCGACATCGGCGTCGCGAGGCCCAGGGCACACGGGCAGGCGATGATCAGCACGGCCACGGCATTAACGATGGCGTATGTGTACGCGGGAGCCGGGCCAAACAGCGCCCACACGGCAAACGTGATGAGTGAGGAGACCAGGACCGCCGGAACAAAGTAGCTGGCCACCAGGTCGGCAACACGCTGGATCGGTGCCCGGCTACGCTGGGCATGAGCGACCATCGCGACGATCTGCGACAACACGGTGTCTTCCCCGACACGCTGGGCCCGCATGATGAAGCTGCCGGTCTGATTGACGGTCGCGCCGGTGACCTGGTCGCCGGTTTCTTTCTGAACCGGGACGGGCTCGCCGGTGATCATGGATTCGTCGATCGTGCTCTTGCCGTCGACGATTTCGCCGTCGACCGGGACTTTCTCGCCGGGCCGGACACGCAGGCGGTCACCGGGGTGGACATCCTCAAGTGCGACCTCGTGTTCTTCGCCATCATCACCAATCCGGCGCGCGGTCTTCGGGGCCAGACCCATCAGCGCGCGGATCGCGCCGCTGGTCTGCTTGCGAGCACGGAGTTCGAGCACCTGGCCGAGCAAGACAAGCGTGACGATGACCGCTGCGGCCTCGAAGTAGACGCCGACGCTTCCGGAGTGGTCCTTGAATGAGTGCGGGAAGATGCCGGGTGCGACGGTCGCAACGACGCTGTAGCCCCATGCGGCAATCACGCCGATTGCGATTAGCGTAAACATGTTGAGGTTGAAAGTCCGGATCGACTGGTAGCCTCGCACAAGGAACGGCCAGCCGCACCAGAGCACCACCGCCGTGGCGAGGTTCAACTCCAACCACTTCGCGAGCTTATCGCCAAGCCAGTCGTGGATCGGCAGCCCAACCATCGGGCCCATCGCGATCGTAAGGATGGGTAGTGTCAGCACAACCCCGACCCAGAACCGGCGGGACATGTCATGCAGTTCATCGTCCGCGCCCTCGTCGTCGTCCGAGGGGATGCCCATCGGCTCCAGCGCCATGCCGCACTTGGGGCACGAGCCGGGACCGTCCTGCACGATCTCGGGGTGCATCGGGCACGTGTACTTGCCTTTAGTGTCGCCGGTGTGCTTCTTGCTCGGCTGATGGTTGTGATGGCCATGCCCGTCGCAGCAGTTGGGCTTGGGTTCATCCTTCGGCTCAGGTTTGTGACTGCAGCAGCTGTGCTTGGGCTCCTGTTCGGTTTGCGGCTTGTGCGTATTGCAGCAGGTGTGGGACTCGGCCTGCTTGGGCTTGAGGTATGCCTTCGGGTCGGCCGAGAACTTCTTGGCGCAGTGTGTGCTGCAGAAGTAGTAGGTTTTGCCGTCATGGTCGTACTGAGCGGCGGCCTTGTCCGGGTCGACCCTCATGCCGCAGACTGGGTCGGTGTGGGTTTGCTGCTCGATGGCGGTATCCATGTTGAATCCTTGAGTGGGTTTTGGCCTTTATCAAGCCAAGCGTTTATGCCTATGGGCTTAATTATCAGAACGCGTGGCTGGCCTCCGCTGGTTCCATAGCTTTAAAGGATTTTGAACAGGGAGCGATGATGCCGAAGCCGTTTAACCCGCAACGTTGGATGCCTCGCTATGACGGGTGTTGATCCGAAGGCGGGTTTCTTCACGTAAGCAATACAGGACCGGGACAAGGAACATCGTGATAACTTCAATCAGCATCCCCCCAACACTGGGCAGGGCCATGGGGAGCATGATGTCGGCACCCCGGCCGGTGGCGGTGAGCACGGGCAGCAGCGCAAGGATCGTGGTGGCGGTCGTCATCAGGCATGGGCGAATACGTCGCATGCCTGCTTCAATAGTGGTCTTACGAATGTCCTCCACCGTGGCGGGTTTGTCCTGCTCAAACTTCTGCTTGAGATAGGTTGCCATGACAACGCCGTCATCGGTGGCGATGCCGAAGAGTGCGAGGAAGCCGACCCACACGGCGATGCTCAGGGCGACCGGGCGCACCTGGAAGACCTCACGCAGGTTGCTGCCGAATACTTCAAAGTCGAGGAACCACGGCTGGCCATACAACCAGATCAGCAGGAACCCGCCGGCCCAAGCCACCGCGATGCCGGTGAAGATCAGTGCGGAGGTAAGCAACTGCTTGAACTGCAGGTGAAGAATGATGAAGATCAGGATCAGCGAGACCGGTAGGACGATCATCAGCGTCTGCTGGGCGCGGGCCTGATTCTCGAACGTGCCTGCGAGCTTCAGTCGGACGCCGGGCTCGCTGATCTCGCTGATTGCTGCGGATACTCGCTCAGCGACGTCGGCTTCGGCGTAGCCGTCGGCCGGGCCGAACGTGACATAGCCGACCAGCGAAGTGTCCTCGCTCTTGATCATCCGTGGGCCTTGGACGTACTGCACTTCGGCGAGTTGGGTCAGCGGGATCTGGGCGCCCGTGGGAGTCGGAACCAACACTTCCTCAAAGCGGTCCAGCCGGTCACGCAACTCACGCATGTAGCGGACGCGGATGGCGTAACGCTCCCGGCCTTCGACGCTGGTCGTGACCGTCCGGCCACCGATGGCGACCTGGATGACACGGTGTACGTCCAAAATGTTCAGGTTGTAGCGTGCGATCTGATCACGGTCGGGCGTGATCTCCAGATAAGGCGTGCCGACGATGCGATCCGCGTTGACGGTCGCGTGCTTGACCCCTTCGGTCTGGCGGAGGATGCGTTCGACCTCGAAGCCGACACGCTCAATCGTTTCGAGGTCCGGGCCATAGACTTTGACACCAAAGGGAGCACGCATACCGGTCTGTAGCATGACTTGCCGAGTCTCAATCGGCTGAAGCTTGGGGGCACTTGTGACACCGGTAAGCTGTGCTGCACTTTGGATCTCGTCCCAGATGTCCTCGGGGCCCTGGATGTGGTTTCGCCACTGGCGATACGGCCGGCCGTTTGGATCTGGGATCAGATTGCCATGTTGATCACGCTCGAAGTGTTCACTCGAGCGGTCATAGCGATAGGTCTTTCGACGCCCGGCATCATCCAACTCGTATTCAGGTACATAGTGGATTACGGTTTCGACCATGGAGATCGGTGCAGGGTCGAGCGGGGTGTCGGCCCGGCCGATCTTGCCGACGACCAAGTCGACTTCGGGTACTGCCGCAATAGCAGCATCAAGTTTACGCAGCGCCTCAGTAGCCTCACCGATGGACGCATGCGGCATCAGCGTCGGCATGTAGAGGAACGAACCCTCGTCCAGTGCAGGCATGAACTCACGGCCGAGGCCGGGGAACTGGTTGTCGAGTGCCGCGTAACTGCCTGTGTCACGCACGCTCTGGGGCGACCACCCGAGTATGCGGTCGGCACCGAGCCAGATGAAAAGACCCAGCACCAGCAGCAGGGCAGGCATCGAGAGGAAGATCAACTTGTGCTTGAGACACCAGCCGAGCACTGGGACGTACACGCGGATGAAGAGCTGGAAGCCCAGCAACAAGCCTCCGATGGACAGCAGCACGAACAATAGATTGCGTGTCATGCCTTGCTGCGGGCCGAGCGGTTCCCAGTCGCGGGCGAGCAGGACGGCGACGAAAAGTGCAGCAAGCAGACTAGTGCCGACCCGGCCGATCCGAATCCATCGCTCGTCGAGCTTGAGCCTGGGTCGGTAGCCGAGGATGAGGTGGGCCAGCGGGGGTAGCAGTGTCAGCGCGATGATGATCGAAGCGATCAGTGCGAACGTCTTGGTGAACGCGAGCGGGCGGAACAGCTTGCCTTCCGCACCGACCATCGCGAAGACCGGCAGGAACCCGACCACGGTTGTCATCACCGCAGTCAGCACTGCCGATCCGACCTCCGCCGAGGCGCGGTGAACGACGCTGATACTTTTCTCGCCGGGATCTGCTTCTTTCAGATGGTTGAGAATGTTCTCTGTCAGGACGATCCCCATGTCCACGACCGTGCCGATCGCGATGGCGATGCCGGCAAGGGCAACAACGTTCGCGTCCACGCCGAACAGCTTCATCGCGATAAACGTGAACAGCACGGTTGTCGGCAGCATCAGGCTGATGAGCAGGCTGGACCGCAGGTGGAACACCATCACCAGCACCACGATGATCGTCACCAGCACCTGCTGGATCAGTGCATTATTGAGCGTATCGAGCGTTTCGTAGATCAGTTGTGAACGATCGTAGAACGGTACAACAGTAACCCTGCTGGTGGTGATCCAATTCGGCCAGACTTCGCGGTCGTGGGCGTCGAGCCAGGCGAGCCAGGCGGCGTGATTAAGCGTCAGACCGTCCTCGGCGTACGCTTCGATCCCTTTCTCATCGGCGAAGGCGTGGACATCGTCCGGCTTGACCTGCCCCCAGTCGATCACGGGTTTACGGGGCAAGCCCGAGGCAACATCGTCAAGCGTGTCGTGGACGCTGTTGAGTGTCTTAAGTGGGTTCTCGCCGTAGCGTGCGGTGACGACGCCGCCGACCGCCTCGGCCCCGTTCTTATCCAGCACGCCGCGTCGCTGTGCCGGACCGAGCGTGACGACGCCGATGTCTCCCACAGTGATCGGTGCGCCATCGCTCGCCTTGACCACGGCCTTGGACAACTCGTCGGCCGAGTCGATAAACCCGAGCCCGCGAATCATGTACTCGACACCGTTTTGCTCGATCGTACCGGCGGAGACATCAAGGTTGGCGCTACCGACAGCTCGGTAAACGTCATTGATTGTGACCCCATAGGCATTCATCGCATCGGGGTCGATGTCGACCTGATACTCACGAACGAAGCCGCCAACCGAGGCGACCTCGGCGACGCCGTCTGCTGAAGCCAGCGCATACTTCAGATAGAAATCCTGTATGGATCGAAGCTCTGCCGGGTCCCATCCACCGACTGGATTGCCGTCGGGGTCACGGCCTTCAAGCGTGTACCAGAAGACCTGGCCCAGGCCGGTCGCATCAGGGCCAAGCGCTGGCTTGACGTCCTCGGGTATGGTCCCGGCGGGAAGCGACGCAAGCTTCTCCAGCAGCCGACTGCGCGACCAATAGAAGTCGATGTCCTCCTCGAAGATCACGTAGATCGACGAGAAGCCGAAGTAGGAGAAACTGCGGATGCTCTTGACGCCGGGCACGCCCTGCAACGCTGTCGTGAGCGGGAAAGTGACCTGGTCTTCGATGTCCTGCGGGCTGCGTCCGGGCCAGGCGGTGAAGACGATCTGCTGGTTCTCGCCAAGGTCGGGGATCGCATCGACGGGTACGCGGTCGCGCTCAAGGCCGGCGACGTCCCAGTCAAACGGCGCAACATAGATGCCCCAGCCAATGAGCAGCATGCCAATCAACAGCACGATCAGCTTCTGGTGCAGACAGAACCCGATGAGCCGGCCGACGATGGATCGTCTTGGGTCACTGGCTCGCATCGTCTCCCTCGGATTCGATGAGCGGGGTGACGTGCTTGCGGATGGTTTCAAAGGCAGTACGGAGCTTGGCGAGATCCTTGGCACTTAGGGCTTGCCTTAGTCCCGATTCGATCCCGGGCCGAACGGTCGCCCACGTCTTGTTCAAGCTGTCTTCGCCAGCAGCGCTCTCAGGCAGCGTGGTGAACGCCCTACGGAGGTCACGCATGGCGAGCCGAGCCGCGGCAAAGTCTTGACGATTTATGACATGCTCGGCAGCCTTGTACTGCTTGAGAAAACTCGGCAAGCCTTCCTGCAGGGAAGCCGTGGGCATCGGCGGGACGTAATAGTCTGAACGATCCGGACCCGGCATGTTCGTCATGTCGTGCCCCGCGTGTGGGTCGGCTGCGCCTTGCTGCCCGTCTTGGTTCATCATGCTCGGCTTGGCTTGGATCTGCAGGGCGCTGTCGATCAGGAAGTTGCCTCTAACCGCGACCTGCTCGTCGACATCCAGTCCCTTGGTGATGATCATGAAGTCGCCACCCGACGGACCAAGCTCTACCACACGGCCTTCAAACTTCGGCTGGTCCTTCGTGCCGGTCTGGACATAGACCACACCACGCGTGCCAGTCCGTAGGACGGAGCTAGTGGGCACAACCAGTGGCGGTTCGGCTTGATCGCCATTAAGCGGCACGTACCCAAGGTCTTCGACTCGCACCAGCGGCATCCCGCAGATGTCGCAGTTGCCCGGCTTGTCTTTCACGATCTCCGGGTGCATCGGAGAGATCCATTTTCCCGCCAGTTCCGGCGCGACGACCCGGCCACCCGCAGCGACCTGCGACTTCACCTCACCACGCGCAAACATGCCCGGGCGGAGTCGGCCGTCGGTGTTTTCGACGTTAACACGGACCTTGATCGTCCGCGTCTTCTCATTGAGTACCGGGCTGATGAAAGCGACCTGACCGGTGAACTGTTCATCGCCGAAGGGTTCGACCGTAAACGTCACGGTTTGGCCAAAGCGCAGCCACGCGAGGTCAGACTCGTACGCATCCAGCTGCAGCCAGACACGGGATAGGTTGGCGACGGTGTACAGCCGTTCGCCTTCCTTGACGTAGCTGCCTTCGGAGACGGCCCGCTCGGTGACGATGCCATCGGCCGGCGAGTAGAGCGTAACGTGGTCAGTCGCCTTGCCGCTGGTCGCGATCTCCTCGATCTGCTGGTCAGTTAAACCAAGTAGTCGGAGTTTGTCCTTGGATGTCTGCAGCAGCGTGTTGTTGGTCTTGCGGACAACATCAGGGGTGCTTTCGTTCATCGCGTCGACGTTCTGTCGGGCGAGGATCAGTTCCTGCTGCGCGACGAGAAGTTGCGGGCTGTAGATCTCGGCAAGGTGGTCGCCTTTGCGGACTGCGATGCCGGTGTAATCGACGTACAACCGGTCGAGTCGGCCGGGCATGTAGGCGGTGATGTAGGACAGACTCGTTTCATCCACCTCGATCCGGCCAACCATGCGTACCGGCCGCTGGAGGTAGCGGCGCTGAGCGGGCACGGTCTCGACGTTGATCAGCGCGGCCGCCTCGGGGGTAAGCGAGACTTCACGTGGTCCGACTGCGGCTGAGGGCTCGGAGCCAACCGGGATCAGTGCCATGTTGCAGATCGGGCAGAGGTCGTCGGGGTTGGGCATCCGGACATCCGGGTGCATCGAACAGGTGTACCACTGCTGCTCGGTCGCGTTGGCATGACTGCTGCCTGCTCCATCGCCGCCTCTTAAAACGAAGCCAACGATGATCGCCAGGAGGATCAGCAGCACCACCACGGCGTCACCCGCACGCTTCCAGACGGTCTTTAATCCCGTGCCGATTTTTGAGAGGTACTTACTCATCTTGATCTCGTGTTGCTTCGGCGTCTGTCGCCGGCTGCTTGTCTTTTGAAACCTGCCCCAGTGCCGCGGCGAGGTCGGCTCGCGCCTGTTCATAGCGGGCCTGGGCTCGGTGAATGGCCAACTGCAAATCAAGTGTCTGCTGCCAGTCATCCATCATCTGGATGAAACTCACGTTGCCTGCACGGTATCCGGCGAGCGACAACTCAAACGCACGCTCACTGTCGGGGAGCATCTGATCCTTCAAGCGCTTGAGCATGGATTGTTCTGCCAGCATTCTTGCGATGGCGTCCTCGGCGTTGTTCGCTGCTTGCCCCTGCGCCGCGTCAAGACCCATCAGCGCCTCGCCGATACCGCGGAAGGCTTCACGCTCCATGGCATCGTATTTGTCGGAGAAGAACGGTAGCGACACCGCGCCGGTGACGGCGAACTGGTCGTCGCCATTCGCTGAGCCGGCGAGGCCGTCATTGCCGACCGCCGAGTACTGCACGCCGACACGGAAATCCGGGCGACGCTCGACCTTGGCCAGCTTGAACTGCTGTCGGAAGCCCTCAACCCGGCGACGCTGGACGAGCACGGCAGGGTTATTTGTTTCCGCTTCTTTTTGGAGTGCCTTGCGGTCTATCTCAATAGAGTTCCATTCGACGGCAGGTGGTGAGGGCAGCGGTGCGTCCGCCCGGCGGTTCAACAACCGGTTCATCATCGCATTTAGCGATTGCTGCTCCTGCTTGAGACGGTCAAGCTCCTGATCAAGGCCCGCGATCTTGAGGGCGATCCGCAGTTGATCGGCCTGCTGTGCATCGCCGACACGGGCGCGGGCATCAATGATGTCGCTGATCTGCTTAAGGATCTGCTTGTCCTGCTCGGTCACCTCGATCGCCCGGGCGACTGCGTACTGACGCCAGTACACCCGCCTGACATCGCCGGCGAGGCGTTCGATAACACCCAGCAGTTCCGCAGAGGCAACAAGCACGTCCTGCTCCGCGACGGCCTTGCGTGCATCAAGCGTGCCGGGGTAGGGCAGCGCCTGAGTCACCGACACGATGTAATCGACCTGTCCCGCAGCGGTCTGAGCCAGCTCGCCGACCGTCAGTGACGCGACCGGGTCTTCGAGTGCCGTCGCCTGGTCGATCTTCTCACGCAATCGCTCGATCCGCAGGCGACCCGCCTTGACTTCCGGGTTGTTCGCCAAGGCAAACTCGACCATTCCGTCCAGGCTCGGGTCTTTGACCTCGCCATCCGTCGTGACACGCGGTGTGTTCGCGTCGATTCCGTGGTCCTGAATCTGCGTCATGCGATCGGCCAAGGCCGGGTTGTCCCATGTCAGGCCAGACGAATCGGTCTTACAGCCGAGAAGGACCATCGGCATGGTCACCAAGGACGCAGCAAATAGGTAATGGTGTGAGGCGTTACGAGTCATCAGGCATTACTCCGCTTCTGCGGGTTCTGGTGCGCCGTAGACCTTGTTGATCGCAGCGGCCGGATTCTCTTGAACTTTCTCGATGCAGCCGGCACAGCACAATCGAACCAGACGATGGCCGATCATCATGTCGATGGGCTTACCCATCGAGCCAAGGTCCTGACCGGAGATCGGGCAGGTCGTCGCGGGGTAGTTTTCAACTTGGGCAGCGACCGCGGCAGCGTTCAGCTTCGTAAGATGCGTGTTGGGGTCTTTCAGGAAGGTGTCGATGCACATGTCGCAGCAGAACCGGACAAGGCGGTTCTCGTAGACATAGTTAACCGGATTGTCGCCTAGGTTATCGCCGCTGATCAGGCAGGTCGACATCGGGTAGGTTGCGGCCTGCTGCTCGACCACGGCGTCATCGATCTTTTTGAGGTATGTGTCCGGGTCAGCCTTGAACTTCGGCTCGCACCCCGCACAGCAGAACTTGACCTCCCGCCCCTCGTGGACCAGCGTTACCGGCTTGCCCATGGAGCCGAGTTTACCGCCGGCAACGACGCACGTATCCAGCGGGTAGGGCGCGTTAACGTAGTTAGCCATCGCCTGCGGCTCATCGCTGGGAGCACCCTGCGGGCTGTCTGCATTGGCATGACCGGCGTGCTGGTCGTGATTGTGCTCGGCCTGCTCAGCGTCGGCCTTACTACAGCCCGTGAAAGCCAGGAACGCGGCAAATCCAAGTAGCATGAACGGCAGTTTCAAACTCGATCGCATGGTCGGGGTCTCCTTATTGAGGTGCAAATGACCTGTCCTGTATTGCCGTAAACGGCTGGGGAGCCCAAGGCGGTTCCATGGATCTCAGATTTTCGATCCCTGGCGACTCTAATGTACGATCAAGCACGGTTTCCAGAAAAGTCGAACCTCATGGAACCGTTTCCCGGCCGACCGCCGTTTACCCAGGTGGATCATGAAATACTCCCCAACCGACTCGCACCCGGAAGACGCGCGTCGCAATCGGTTTTACGCGGAAATCTGGCCCGAGGCCGCGATGCTGATGCGAACCGCCATCTCGTTAATGCCCGGACCCGGCAAGACCGCCGAGGCCGAGGACTTGGTGCAGGAGACCCTGCTTAAGGCGTTCAAGGCCATCGACCAGCTTGAGCCAGGTAGCCACCCCCGGGCCTGGTTGCTGACGATGCTTCGCCGGACCTGGATCGACCGTTGGCGGCTGCGCGAGCGTCGCCCCGACGGTAGGGCCGCGGATCTTGACAGTGTGGCCGAGCCTACGTTCGAGACGCAGCCGGGTGAGTACGACGAGGACTGGACCGATCCCGAGTCGCTTCTGTCTCGTTTCGGGGATCAGGACATCATCAAGGCGCTGCAGCTCCTACCCGAGGCGTACCGCTGGGCGTTGCTGCTCGTTGATGTGCAGGCCCTGTCGGTTGAGGAGGCAGCTCAGGCACTCGACGTGGCACCTGGCACCATCAAGAGCCGGCTGCATCGCGGCAGGGCGATGCTCCGAGACCAGTTGCATGGCTACGCATCGGAGCGAGGCTGGTTGAAGAGCAACGACGGACACGCAATCGCGGAGGGAAGCACCCATGGCTGAACACCAAAAACAACTCGACCAGGCGACACAGGGTCGCCTCGCGAAACTCGCCACGATGCCGGTGGACATGTCGCGTCTAGAAAAGAAGATGGCAGACGCACTGCCGCCCAGGTCCGCCCCGAAACCACTGGCTCACCCGGCTCGCTCCGGTGGCTGGCAGCGGATCGCAGCGATGTTCGTGCTGATGGCCGGAATCGCAGGTGCGTCTTACTTCGCCATCTTCGGCGTCGCGCCGCAGGGTGCGTACGCGATGACGGTTGATCAGCTGCATACCTATCTGCTTGAACATCCCGACTCGGCGTATCGCGCACAGACACTCCAACAGGCCCAAGTTTTACTCGACGCTCAACTCGACGGGTCTAAACCGTTGCCGACGGTCGACGGCACCAACGTCGCATCCTGCTGCCTGGTGCAAGGTGACTTCCCGCTTCGTGCCGCACTCTTAATAGAACGCCCAACTGGAAGCGTGACGGTGATCGTCGCGCAGGGTAAGGACTTTGCTCATCCCACTGAGGCAATTCAGCACGCGTCGGGGGTCGAACTCCAGAGCCACAGTCATACCGATACGCCTATGGTCATGCGGAACGTCGATGACCTGTGGGTATGCGTAATGGGCGATGTCGATGAGTCGGATCTTGCTGATGTTGCCTCTTCGATACGGTTTTAATGATCGGCAGGCTCGGGTTTGGCCGCGGCAACTCGATTTAAAACAATGACTTACATCCATCAAAACTTGTGATTGTCGTATCGAAGATTTGTATTGGGAATCAGATGCTCTGGTTCCTATTGTTGGGCCATGAACACACAAAACCCCACCCAATCGTGCTGCCATACTCCAGAGCTTTCTAGTACCGACAACCACCCGGCCAACGACCCGTTCCGCGCTATAAAGCGATGGGCCATGGATCGTATTCACGCCTACCGCTCACGCCCCAGTGTGCGTGTCGTTCCACTCAGTGATCCGGCCGCCTTCGACCACCAGCCCGGTGAGCGGCGCGTCGTCTTCAGTAATCGGGTTATCATCGTCAAGGATCGCCTGGCGTCTTCACCATCCGATCGTGACGGGAGTGTCTGAGTGGAGCTTTACCAGTTGCACGCGTTTATAGCGGTGGCCGAGCACGGGAACATGACCCGTGCGGCGGAGTCGCTCTACACATCGCAGCCCGCAGTCAGCGCGCAGATCAAGTCGTTGGAGCAGTCCTTTGGCGTGCAACTATTCCACCGCAGCGCCGCCGGTATGACGCTCACCGACCAAGGCAGGGCGCTGTTAGACCAGGCACGCCTGACGCTCGCCCAGGCCCGCACAACCCAGGACCTCGCACGACACCTGCGAGGCAACCCAACTCAGTCCCTTAGGATCGGGATCAACGACGCCGGCCCACGCCTCCGGGTCGATGCGCTGACACGGGCACTGCTGTCTGATCATCCGGACCTGAGCATCAGCTATGACCAGGGAACATCGGGGAGCGTACTTTCGGGTGTCCGCCGCTTCGACCTCGACGCAGGTTTCTATGAGGGTCCGACGACCGATCCATCCATCACGTTCACCCCGTTGGGAACGGTCGAGTTGTGCATCGTGCTCCCCAACGCATGGGTCAATCGCCTGACCAAGTCGTCCAACTGGTCATCACTGTCGGATGTGCCTTGGGTTTTTGTACGCCCGGATTGCTCTTATCACGCTGAACTGGAACGACTCAGCGAGAAGCATGGCTTCACGCCGAATAAGCAATTCCGGCTTGATCACTCATCGGTATCTCTTGAACTCGTCCGCGAAGGTCTGGCCGTCTCAATGGTGGATGTCGAGTTTGCCCGACCGTACGCCGAATCCGGTGAGCTAACCATCTGGCCGCACTACCAGGGCAAGATCCCCAGGTCTGCGATCACGCTCAAGAAGCGAGACAGCGAGCCCGCAGTTAAGGCGTTTCGATCAGCGGTTGCGCGCGTGTTTTCTGACCTGCAAGTTTCGGCGTAAGTTTAGCTGCAATGTTACGGGCAGGCTCTGGGCATGTAGGGGTGATGATTATTTGGCTAAAAAAGTTGATGATTTGAAGAAAATCTGCTCCACCATGGCAAGTCAAAAAGAGTGGTAATGTCTTGATGGCAAGGCTGTTGTAGAGATGGTGCGGCAAAACTAACTAAGACTCCCCCTGGCTCCACTTACATTTTTCCCTTGTTTTGCAAGGGAATACGGAAAACGCAAGTAAAAACCATGATGCTTGCGAGGCGCGTTTTTGGGCTAAAAACGGCAATTTTGGAAGGTTGCTGATTTTGTTGACGATTTGAAAGTGTCAAAGTTGATGATTTCAATTGCGAATCAGGCTGGTAGATACTGCTTATCCTGCCGCCTTTAACTTTGCGCTTTTAGACGGCGATAACGTATTCGCAAACTCATCCGGCAACATTGGCTTGCCGAACAGGTAGCCCTGCACGTACTGACAGTCGAACGCCTGAATGGCTGCGAGTTGCTCGGGCGTCTCCACGCCTTCGGCGACGACGGTAATCCCTAGGTTGCTTGCCAGTATCGCAATGGCGTGTACCAGAGACGCATAATCGCGATTGCCGTCGATTTTCTTGATGAAGGCACGGTCGATTTTCAGGCAGTCAAATGAAAACTGGTTGAGGCACGAGAGCGATGAGTGGCCGGTCCCGAAATCGTCAATCGCGATTTGAACGCCCATCTGCTTGAGCTCTTGAATAATCCGCAGAGCCTCGGCCGGATCCTGCATCACGCAGTTCTCCGTGATCTCAACCTTCACTTGCCGTGGGTTGATGCCGGTTTCTCTGAAAATGTCGCGAATCCGATCGGGGAGATCAGGTTGAGCCAATTGGAGGCGTGACAGATTGACGTTAATGCTCTGTAGAGCATCATTGCCCAGGTTTCTCTGCCACTCCATAAACTGAGAGCATGCTTGCTTGATGACCCAGTCCCCGATGGGGACGATCAGGCCGCAGTCTTCAGCGATCGGAACGAAGTCATTCGGAGGGATGAGACCGTCGTGAGGGTGCTTCCAGCGCACCAAAGCCTCTGCTCCTACCGTCTTGCCCGTTTCAGTCTCGACGATTGGCTGGTACGCCAGGAAAAATTCGTCTCGATCAAGGGCTTCTTGTAGATCCTGCTCAAGTTTTACCCGCTTTTTTAGACGCTTCCGCATCATCAGGTCAAAGACAACGCACCGGTTCTTACCCGACGATTTTGCTTCGTACATGGCGGTGTCGGCATCACGGATCAGGTCGTCGGGCGTCTCTTTCCCGGTGCGGCTTATAGCGATACCGATGCTCGCGCCGGATCGTATTTTGTGTCCACACAAATCGTAAGGCTGGTTCAAATCTCGAAGGAGCATTTCTGCGACCGCCTCGGCCTGTTCTAGCTGTCGAACCGATTTGAGCACGATCACGAACTCATCGCCGCCGAATCGGGTCACAAGAGCGCCCTTAACGGGATGCTCGTCCTGTTGGATACCTCTAAGGCAGCTCGTAAGCCGGGATCCGATTTGCTTCAACAACTCATCTCCCGCGTCATGTCCGAGGGTATCGTTGACGAGTTTGAAGCGATCGAAATCCAAGAAGAGTAGGGCGACGTCGCCGCGATTATTCCGCCGCTTTTGTTCGAGGCATTCGTACACCTGATCGTAGAGAACCGAGCGATTCGGCAAGCCTGTTAGCCGGTCGGTTTTGGCTGCCAAGGCGATCTGTTCTTCCGCCTTTTTCTGCTCGGTGATGTCTGTGCGAATACTGACAAAGTGCTCGACTCTGCCCGCCTGATTTTTGAAAGCCACGTTGGTCGTTCTTACCCAGTAAAGCGATCCATCCTTGGCACGGTTACACACCGTGCCTTGCCAGACGCCTTTATGGTGCAAGGTGCGGTACATCTCCCGCCAAAATGCTTTGTCGTGCTTCCCAGAATTGACGATCATGTGATCTTGACCAATCAGCTCTTCGGGAGAGTAGCCGCTGATCTCGCAGAACTGCTGGTTGACATACAGGATTCGACCACGCGCATCGGTCTTGGAGACGATGCAGGCGTGATCAAGCGCGTCTTTTTGGAACTGCAGCTCAAGGCTCTCGTGAGCCTTAACTGAGGTAGTAATGGTCTGAGTCACTTTAGCTTTCTGCTATTGCCCACCCTCAAATACGCACACTGGATGGTGTATCGGCCGATCCCTGTAGCAGATTAACAGCAGATGCCGGTATCTTTTTATCTTGCCCGAGGACCGTCAGTGCACGAATAAGGAGCTATTTCCCGCTTTCAGTGATTTCATTTGAGCCCCCAATCTAGCTTGAGTGAATGCCTTTAAATCGTTAGGCGTGTTGGCGATCTGCCAATTAGTCGCCAAGTCAGCTTATGGCAGATTGGGAACCTGATCCCAAGGCGAGATGATCAGCTGTGACACATCGAAACCGGCATCCGACCCTGCACGAGTTAGTTCGGCGAGCTTGTCTTGGCTGACCACCGCTTCGCGTGAGAGGATCCACATGGCTTGCCTGCTTGGCGATCCGACCACTGCGTATCGGTAGTCGCGGTCCAGGTAGATCACCTGGTAGTTAGGGGTCTCCGGGAGTGATGGCCCGAAGGCGACTAAAAGACTACCTGGGGACCATCCGGTTGCGATCCGTGCGTTGCCTTCGATACTCGCCAGCACATCGCCTTTTGCGTTGTAGCTGGTGTTGCGGACTGTGACGGTTCCTTCTTCAGTGCCAGCGGCATACTCCGCTGTCGCAAGTGTCTCAGCCGGCTGGATCGGGGTTGGAAGCCGGGCGATCTCATACCACTTGCCAAGGTAACGCTCGGGTTCAAAGCCATCGACGTAGGGCAGGCCCGTCGTGCGATGGGTCGGTAGGGCGGTACTGACGCTGGCGTGGTTCACGCAACCTGCCAGAAGCAGGAAGGCTGACGCAAGAAGTGGGAGTCGCTCTTTCATCTGAGATTTCCTGCTATACCCGCGAGGGCTTCGAGTCGATTGGAGCACAAGTCATACATTAACACGTTCACTCGACGCAACTAATAAGTAAGGGTCTTAGGAAGTTAAGCGGCCTAAATGGGTTGTTCGCGGAGCAACTTCAGCACCGCCAAGTAGAGGTTATCACGTCGATGGTTGAAGCGGAACTCTGTCTCCTTCAGGTGCAGGTAGAACGTATGACGTGCGACGCCCTTGAACTTGGTCAGTCGGTGCTTGGCGAAGGCCCAGAAGCTCTCGATGCCGTTGATGTGGTTGGCCCCATCGGCGAACTCGCTGTCGCCATGACTGATGCGCAGGTGCTTGGCGTAACCAACATCGACCAGGCCGTCGTATCCCGGCCAGCCGTCGAAGTGGATGATGGTGTCGAGTTTGACCTTGCCGCGAATCGCCTTGCGCAAAGTGGTTTTCTTCACATCGGGGACGATCTCGGTGTAGACGTGTCCGTTGCGTTTGAAGATGCCGAAGACGATGGTCTTGGCAGGTGTCACGAAGGCTGCGGCCAAAGTTCTTGTTCGACTTACCGCAAAGTCTCAGGGCCGGCATCTTGTACGGACATTGATTCGATCCACTTGAGGTCAACGCGATTTGAAAGCTTTACAACTGCTGTCCGCCAAGGGCGATTGATGCCAGCGCCGGCTGTACGCCATGGGGTAGGATTGACATCCAAATGTGAAGCGATGTCCTCCGGAGGTTCAGCGGCTTCAGAAAGCAGTGCGATGTCGGCGTCGCTAGTGAGAAGGTCACGCCAAGCGCTATCCCGGCGGGCGTCGACGTCAGCAATTCGTGTGTGTGCTAGTTGATGATTTGGATGCGATTGTGTTGATGATTTGGAGGAAATTATTGTCTGTCAGAATCCAGCTAAATCGTTGTAAGTTCATTCAGTAGAATACTTAATGAGATTGCTGCAGCAGCAGTGAGTTACACTCCCCCCGGCTCCA
>Ga0208539_1000009_pt1 | contig 131629 bp, 124 predicted proteins | sample RushSE_CattailNL_5_FD_185681 | JGI IMG/M metagenome (GOLD analysis project Ga0208539, IMG submission 185681) | Natural and restored wetland microbial communities from the San Francisco Bay, California, USA, that impact long-term carbon... | ecosystem: Environmental > Terrestrial > Soil >...
GCCTGCCCCCCCCCCCCCGGCCCCCCAGGTGTGTGTGCCGGTAGCCCGTGCGATGGGGACCGGTGGGGGGTTGATGGGTTGAGAGACGAACTACACGCACCCCGGCACCAACACCCCCTACCCCACCCCGGCCCGCAACCCGACGCTTGATGTGCGTTTAGGGTGCACGCCTTTGCAGCAACAAAAAACACGCAACAGGCCACCGCAGGCCCCTGGCATCAAAGCACAACAGGGGCGTACCCTAAACGGCACAACACCACCAACGAGGGCGTGCCATGCAGCGGACGATTGCGGTTTACATCAGGGTCAGCACCACCGGGCAAAACGAAGCAGGCCAACGCGAGGCGATTACCGCGTGGCTACAGGGCCAAGGGCACGACCCGGCGGCGGCAGTGTGGTACGTGGACAAGCACACGGCGACGACGACGGCCCGACCGGCGTTGGACCAACTGCAGGCGGCCATCTTTGCCGGTGAGCATGCGGTGGTGGTGCTGTGGCGGCTTGACCGGCTGAGCCGGACGCAACGCGACGGCATCAACCTGCTCGCCAACTGGTGCGACGCCGGGGTGCGTGTTGTTGCGACGACACAGCAGCTCGACCTTGCCGGGGCAGCGGGCCGGTTGATTGCGGGCGTGTTGTTTGCCGTGGCCGAGATGGAACTGGAGACGATGAAAGAACGCCAGCGGGTCGGGATTGAAGCGGCGAAGGGACGCGGGGTTTACCGGGGCCGTGTGCCCGGCACCACCAAGGCCAAGCCCGCCCGTGCGGCCGAGCTACGGGGCCGGGGGCTGACGCAGGCCGAGATAGCGACGGCCCTTGGGGTGAGCCGCACGACGGTGAACCGGTACCTGAAAGATGCCTCGTTACCGGCGTATAGAGGAGCGATGTAAATTATTGCTGGAGAGTGGTTTACAACGCACAAGGCCGTGCTAAGCTGGGCGAGAAAGGCCGAAGTGTTCCGCCGAAGCTCTGCTGAAACTGCCAAGAAGAATGCGATGCCGAGTAAACCTAAACGCAGTGAATTAGCTACCACCTTCAAACCCCGCTTTTGGGACGAGTTGGATGGTCGCCGCCCGGTTACGCGTGAGATCAATAGGCGGTACGAGGTGCTGCGGCAGGACACCGGGGCCGAGAGCATGCAACGCGAGATGCTTTGCCAGCAGGCGGTGTTCATCAGCGTGTGCCTCGAAACAATGCAGCACGAAGCGGTGGCCACCGGCGAGTTCGATGCCGGGGTCTATACGCAGATGAGCAACGCACTGCTAGGGTTGCTTAAGACGCTAGGGCTTGAACGGCATGTAAAGAAGGCGGGCGGGTTGCGGGACTACATCCGCGAACGGCAAGCTGATGCTGCGGAGTCGGCGGCATGAATATCATCGAAGCCATCAAAGACCCGCAGTTGTTCCGGCACTGGCTTGCCCCGTCGGGCAACCTCCACAGTTGGCAGCCATGGCTTGCCGCGTTGCGTGCCCTTTACGGCCTGCACGGCAACAGCGAAACCGCAGCCCGCCTGAGTTGGCGGGCAACCGGGCACAGGCCAAGCAGGACCCGCAACGCTGCCCCCTACGACGTAGCGTTGTTCCTGACCGGCCGACGCAGCGGGAAGAGCCGCATCGCCGCGATCATCGCCGCATATGAAGCAGTGCTGGCAGGCCACCAAAAGAAACTTGCACCGGGTGAGGTGGGCGTGGTGCCGGTGTTGGCCCCGACGAAGGCCCAGGGCCGCATTGTCAAGAACTACCTCCGGGACATCTTCGACCTACCGCTATTGCAGGGCGAACTAGCCGGTGAAACGGTGGAGGGTTTCACACTACGCGATGGCACCCGCATCGAGATCATGGCGGGCGACTACAGGAAAGTTCGCGGATATACCTTGCTGGCTGCGGTGATCGACGAAGCGGCTTTCTTCCAGCATGATGACACGGCGAAGGTGAACGACACAGAGTTGGTGCGGGCACTGCGGCCGAGCTTGGCCACTACGCAGGGCAAGCTCATCGCCATCACTAGCCCATACGCCCGGCGGGGTTGGTGTTGGTGGCTGTATAACGCGAACCACGGCAGCAGATCGAACACCTGCGGGGCCGCGTTGGTTTGGCAGGCACCGAGCCGCACGATGAACCCGACGCTGCCGCAGAAGGTGGTGGACGATGCGTTGCGGGATGACTATGCCGCCGCGAAGTCGGAATACCTTGCCGAGTTCCGCGATGATGTTGCCGCGTATGTGGACCGTACCGTGGTGGAAGCCGCGACTGACACGGGCACGCCCGAACGCCTGCCCCGGCCGCACACCACCTACGTGGCGTTTGCCGACATGAGCGGCGGGCGGGCTGATGCTGCGGCGTTGGCGGTTGCCCACCGCGAAGGCGAGCAGACCATTATCGACTACGCCCGGCAGTGGCGGCCCCCGCACAACCCGACCACGGTGATCGAAGACATGGCCGCCGAGCTACGCCGGTACGGCCTACGCCGGGTGGTGGGCGACAACTACGCGGCCGAGTTTGTGGCCGGGGCTTTCCGGGCCAACGGCATCACCTACACCCGCAGCCCATTGCCGAAGGCCGGGCTTTACCTTGAGTTTTTACCCCGGCTGACAAGCGGCCTGATCCGCCTGCCCGACAACCCCACCCTGGCCGAGCAGTTTTGCAACCTTGAACGCCGCACCCGTGCAGGCGGCCGCGACACCATCGACCACCCACCCGGTGGGCATGATGACCTTGCGAACGCAGTAGCCGGGGCCGCCACCACAGCAGCAACACCGGCCCGCCTTGTTGGCGGGCTACGCATTTAACCAACACAAAGGAGCCCAACCAATGATCGAACACCAAGCAACACAGATGGCCCGAAAGTTTGATGCCGAGCACGGCCCGGATTTTGAGCAGGACGCCGGGTGGATGTACTACCCGGATGGAGCACGCCGCGAGTTGAACCCGTTGGGGGCATACATGCAACCACCGGCCAAGGAGGTAGAGCGGTGTAGCTTGGTGGTTTACTACCACGAGTTGGGGGTTGCCCGGCTTGTGCGTGAGTTTGACGAGGCGAAGCGGCAGGCCAAGGTAGGGGTGGATGGTGACCATGAGGCCAACATGCGGGAGCTTAAACGCAAGCAACGCATGCTGCGTCAACGTCGCCAACAACTCGAAGCGGCCAAGGAGGCGTACCGGTTTGCAAAGACCGGCCGGACGCTTGATGAAGAAGCAAAGCTCGCACAGCAGGAAGCCGAGTGGCAGGCCGAGCGGCACCGCCGCCTTGCACAGCTTGATGGGGTGGTTGCATGAACACGACAGCACCAACGACGAACACGATGGGCAAGGGCCACCGCTACGAGGTTGGCCCGGACGGCCGGGACTACATCGTCGCCCCCGTGGTGATGCTTGTGCCCGGCGTCCACAACGGCAGCAACGGCCCGCTTTACTACCCGGCGGCGGAGTTGGCCCGGAACCCCGCCGCGTGGGATGGAAAACCCGTGACCGTTGGGCACCCGGCCGGGGGCAGTGCGTACAAGCCCGGCCGGACGCCAACCATCGGGACGGTTAAGAACACCCGCTACGACGGCAAGCTGCGGGCCGAGGTTTGGCTTGACCCGGATGCGTTGGTGTACCACGCCGAGGGGCTTTACCACGCCATCGAAAACGGCGGCATCGTCGAAGTGAGCACCGGCCTTTACACCACCAACGACCCGACGCCCGGCACGGCACCGGACGGCAAGCAATACCACGCAATAGCCCACAGCTACACGCCCGACCACCTCGCCATCCTTGAAGGCCAGGCGGGGGCGTGCAGTGTTGCCGCCGGGTGTGGCCTGCCCGTGGCGAATGAACTTACTGAACCCGTTACCCCAACCAAGGAGCAAACCATGCCCTACGACGACGATGACTTACTGCCCATGCCTGTGATGAACTTTGGCAACACCGAACCCGAGCGGGTGGTGGACCCCGACGAGTACGACACGCTTGCCGAGTACAGGGAGGCGAAGCTCGGCCTGCCGATGCCAACGATGAACTTTGGTGGCTGTAGCTGCGGCGGCGACAAAGGCCACGACACGGCCCCGGCCAACGCCGGGCACCACGGGCACCGGCACACTACGTTAAACGCGACAGGCGGCGGCGACGGGCTGCCTATGCCAAGCACTGTATGAGCACAGCCGGTGGCGGCAACGGTACTGCTTGCCGGGCCTCCCACTCCTTACCCGGTCTTCGCCGCCGGGGTTTCACGGGCGGCAGGCCGCCACCGGTTTTAAAACTTATGCGGGGTGGCACGGTTTGGGTTTGATCCCCCACGCCGGGCACGCACCACCCTTGACCGGCTGCCACGCCACCCCGCACTTTTCAAACCCAAGGTCAAGGGGAAGGTCAAGGGACCAATGGCAAAGAAGAAACTACGCTTCGCAGCACTCATCCGCGTCAGTACCGACAAGCAAGAAAAGCAGGGCGAATCATTACGAACGCAACGCCGTGACCAAGAGCAGGCCATAAAGGTATGCGAGGGAGTGGTAGCAGAGTGGTTTGGCGGGCAGGAGCACGCAACACCCGGCTGGGAGCACTCGGAAGTCGAGCGGTTAATCCAGTACTGTGAAAACGGCCACGCAAATGCCGTGATGGTGCACCACGCGGACCGGTGGAGCCGAGACAACGCGGCGAGCAAACGTGGGCTTGAGCGGTTGAAGCAAAGCGGTGTCCGCTTCTTCGTCCTTGGTATCGAGTACGACCTGCATGATCCAACCGCGAGGTTCTACTTGGGCATATCGGCCGAGATCGGCGAGTACCAAGCGGCGACACAAAAGAAGAAGTCATTGGAGAACCGGATAGCCCGAGCCAAACGAGGGGTACCCACCGGCGGCAAACTCCCATACGGCCGTACGTTTCACAAAGCGACGGAGACGTGGGACGTTGATCCGGAGAAAAAAGCCTTTATCGAAGAGGTAGCCAAGCGGTACCTGGCCGGTGAATCAATGGAGAAGCTTGCCGCCGAGTACGGCGTGAACCACCCCAACCTGAACAAGACATTGATGCAGCGGTGCGGGCCGCAGTGGGAGGTGGTGTTTAAGCCCGATGGAATGGTTGTGCGGGATAAGCCTTTGGTGGTGCCCATGGCCGTGCCCGAGTTGCTGCCTGCCCGGTTACGCGATGCACTACGCAAGCACAGTAGGGCGAACAAGACTTACCAGCACGGCGTGATCAAGCACGAGCACCTCCTCCGCCGCGTAGTTTTCTGTGCACACTGCGGGCACGCGATGTTCGGGCAGGAGAACAAGGGAAACCGCTACTACCGCCACCGGAACAAAGCATGCCCCTGCCCGTTGCAGAGTGTGCCCGCCGACGTGTTGGAAGAAACCGTGATGCTCCACCTTTGGGCTGCGTTTGGTAATGCCGCCCGGCTGGCCGCCGCCGTGGACGCGGCCCGGCCCGACAAGGAGAAGCAAGAGCAATACATGCAGCAGCGGCAGCGGGTGGTTGGTGAGTTGGATAAGTTGAAGCGGGGCCGCGAGCGGGTGTTAGCTTTGGTTGCGAATGGAACGATCCGCGAGGACGAAGCCATCGAACAACTAGGCAAATCAAACCGAAAACTTGAGCAGCTCACCAATGACCGCGAGCGGTTGGACGCGGCGTTGCGTGATGCACCGGACCCGGAGGTGACCCGGCAGCGGGCCGAAGCCGTGGCCGCTGTGGTGGCGGGGCATGGGGGCTATGAAGCCATGACGTACGAGGAGAAGCGGCAGTTGGTAGAGATGGTGTTTGGGGGCACGATGCCGATGGTGACGCGGGGCGAAGCAGAGGCCGCAAAGGCACGCGGTGGTAAGCCGGTGCCGACTGCCCGGCGGATGGGTGTTTACATCGGTTGGGTGCAGGGCGAGGACGCGAAACGTCGGAAGCGGTTTGACTACTACATACGCGGCCACCTTATCGAGGAGGAATGGCAGGCTCCGCTAGATATTGCCGAGAAAGACTACTTGGCCGAGCACTACGACGTAGGCGTTGCACCGCTACGAAGCGCGTTAACTAAAAATGCTTTGTATTGACCAGGCACAGCCCCTCCTGCACGCCCGAGCGGGTCACCGCCTGCTGCACCTTGTCCGTGATGTTGAGATACCCCCGCCGGTCGGGGGTGTTAAACCACAGCTCTTCTCGCAAGTGTTTCATGGCGGGCTCCTAAAGTTAACCTAACCACAGTAGATTCAGAGACTAATAGAAAGTCAGTGCATCCGATTCAATTGATTTGCTTTTCAAATACAGCTATCCCAAATAAGTATCTTTGTTTACAACGGTTGCAGGATTTGCATATCTCATTGACGTATGTTGTTTTCAAAGTTAACGTCATTCTTGCCGGACCTGCACACATGTGTAGCAGGCCCCCCCCACCCCTCGGTCGCTGTAAAGGCCGAAACCCCATGAGACGTGTGTCTACACGTCATAAGAACCGGAAAGGATTTGCGATGAAGTTTCGTAAGATCAACCTGTTGGCTGCGCTGACACTGTTTGCAGTTGCGGGTCTGTGCGTCCCCGCTCAGGCCGCGATGCACGCGTCGGCATCTCAGGACGTGCCGAGCGTCACCAACCAAGAAAAGCCCAAGAAGGGCAATGGCGCGGTCGGCACTATCGTGGCCCTTGACCTGGACAACAACAAGTTCACCCTCAAGGTCAACGGCGAAGGCGACGAGGCGAAAGAAATCGAAGTCACGATCAATGACGACACCAAGTTCATGATCGGCAAAGAAGCCTCCACCCGCGAGGCGGTCCTGGTTCTCGAAGGGCACGTCCGTGTCAAGCACCAGGATGGCGTGGCACAGGTCGTGACCGCCATGCCCAAGGGCGCAAAGCCCAAGAAGCCCGACGGCGATGAGTAATCGTCGGCCCCGAGGCTCCTCCCGGGCCCCGGCTTGGCCTGCCTGCGAAGTTAAGTGCATTTGATCAATCACCTTGCCGTGCACCTGTTGTGAGGGCAGGGGGATGAACGAACTAGGCCGACACGCTGCTCAAGGGCGGCGTGTCGGCTTTTTTGGTCGGTCTGGGTCCGGTAACTCTTGTTCAATTGGGCGGTTGCAGGATTGACCGGCCCCGACGCGGCGGTTACGATTTGGCCCACTTAATCAAGGCGCACAACGTTCAACGTGCGCTTATACACGTATCGGGATGGGGTATCCCGATAAGCACCATGCTCACCATGAGATCGACCGGGCTGCACACGCCTGGCTGACCTCTACACACACCCTGGCCTGCTTAGGAACCATAACCATGAACGATACGAGCACAGGACAACCGATCAGTCGTCACGACAAGATTCTTTTCTGGGGCTGCTTCATGGCCCTGATCACGACCGCGTTTGCGTTCGTGTCGCGTCTGTTCCTGCTGGGCACCTGGGCCGGCGAGTTCGGGCTGGATGAAGCTCAGACCGGCGCGCTGGCCGGTATCGGGATCTGGCCCTTCGCCGTGTCGATCGTGCTCTTTAGTCTTTTCATTGACAAGATCGGCTACAAGGTCGCGATGATCTTCTCGTTCGTCGCCTACCTGATCTGGTCGGTCGTCGGCGTCGCTGCCTACTTCGTAGCCAAGGGCGACGGCACCACCCCCGGTGACACGGACACGGCCTACAAGATGCTCTACTGGGGCTCGTTCCTCCTGGGCCTGTCCAACGGCACCGTCGAGGCCTACATCAACCCCGTCGTCGCCACCATGTTCTCCAAGAACAAGACCAAGTGGCTTAACATGCTGCACGCCGGCTGGCCGGGCGGCCTGGTCGTCGCGGGCCTGATCACGATCGGCCTGGGTAGTGTCGATTGGTACATCAAGATCGGCATCATCGCCGTGCCCGCCGTCATCTTCTTCCTCATGCTTGTCCCGCTGAAGTTCCCCGCCAACGAACGCGTGGCTGCAGGCGTGACCTACCGCCAGATGCTCGCGGAGTTCGGCGTCTCCGGCGCACTGATCGTCGCGTTCCTGCTCTGCCTCCAGTTCATCGAAGTGTTCCCCGGTATCCCGGCCATGGCGATCTGGGCTGTCGGCGCGGTCGCGGTCATCGGCTTTGGTGCTTACACCATGTCCTTTGGCAACCCGTTCGTCCTGGTCATGGCCCTGATCATGATCCCCCTGGCCACCACCGAGATCGGCACTGACGGCTGGATCACCGGCATCATGGAAGGCGTCTTCAAAGACCTGCACCCCGGCTGGGTTCTTGTCTACACCTCGGCCATCATGATGACCCTGCGCTTCTGCGCAGGACCGATCGTCCACACCCTCAGCCCCGTCGGCCTGCTGATGGTCAGCGCGATCCTCGCGATCGCCGGACTGATCACGCTCTCGATGACCGCAGGCGTCATGATCTTCGCCGCAGCGACCCTCTACGCCTTCGGCAAGACGTTCTTCTGGCCGACCATGCTCGGCATCGTCTCCGAGCAGTCGCCCAAGGGCGGGGCCCTCACGCTCAACGCGCTGGGCGGTATCGGCATGCTGGCCGTCGGCGTGCTCGGCTTCCCGTTCATCGGTGTCCTCCAGGCCGAGAACGCCGTCGACGCCGTTAAGTCCAACACCGCCATTACCACAGCGGCCCCCGCGCTGTTGGATGCCAGCGGTGACCTGCTCGTCGTCGAATCGAAGTCGGCTTACTACGGCGTGCTGCCTTACCACACCATCAGCGACGCCAAGGTTGCCGAGGCACTCAAGACCTTGCCCGAAGCGGACGCCGCCAAGGTCACCGCAGACATCAACGACACCCGCGGTGCCAGCAAGCAGGGCGCACTGTTCGACATGGCCCTGTTCCCCGGCATCATGCTCGTGGCCTACATCGGCATGTTCCTCTACTTCAAGTCCAAGGGCGGATACGCCGCCAAGCACCTGAACGCGGAAGACGGATTCTCGGCCGCGGCTGCTCAAGAGTAAGCGGACTACACATCTGAACAAACCTAAGCACCCCGCGTCAGAGACCGCGGGGTGTTTTTTTTGCATCAAGCTACTTGCAGCCGGGCGTTCCCACGCTTGGAACAACGGGTGTTTTTATCTTCATGCGCCGCGTGAACTAGCCCCCGAGCAACGCCTCGGGGGTCGAGCAACACGGCGCTTTCACCCCCGGGGCGTTGCCCGGGGGCTATCCCGCAAATACGCCCCTTGTTTTCCCTCGCTTTTCGTCGTGATTGCCAGCGATTATCATGCCTCCCCTGTTCAATATTCTCTCAGCTTGAAACGAGGAATCAATCATGGCCAAGCGCGACCCCTTCACACCCACCCCCGCAGACCACTTCACCTTCGGCCTATGGACCGTGGGCAACATCGGTGCCGACCCCTTCGGCGGGCCGACGCGTAACCGCCACACCCCGGCCGAGCTGGTCCACCTGCTGGGCGAGGTCGGCGGGGTCTACGGCGTGAACTTCCACGACAACGACCTGATCCCCATCGACGCCACCGCCGCCGAGGAAGCCCAGATCAAGAAGGACTTCAAGAAGGCGCTCAAGGCCACCGGCATCAAGGTGCCGATGGCGACGACCAACCTGTTCTCTGATCCCGTCTTCAAGGACGGCGCGTTCACGAGCAACGACGCCGAGGTCCGCGCCTACGCCGTGCAGAAGACGATGAAGGCGATGATGCTGGGCAAGGAGTTCGGCGCGAAGACCTACGTCTTCTGGGGCGGGCGTGAGGGCACCGAGTCCGACGCGACCAAGGACCCGGTCGTCGCCGCCCAGCGCTTCCGTGAGTGCATCAACTACCTGTGCAAGTTCTCGATCGACAACCGCATGGGCTACAAATTCGCCTTCGAGGCCAAGCCCAACGAGCCGCGAGGCCACATGTACATGGCGACGACGGGCAACTACCTCGGCTTCATCGCCACGCTCGACCACCCCGAGATGTGCGGCGTGAACCCCGAGTTCGCCCACGAGACGATGGCGGGCCTCAACTTCGTGCACCACGTCGCCCAGGCGCTCGAGGCCGGCAAGCTCTTCCACATCGACCTCAACGACCAGGAGATGGGCCGGTACGACCAGGACTTCCGCTTCGGAAGCGTGAACTACAAGGCCAACTTCTTCCTCTGCAAGCTGCTGACCGACTACAAGTACTCGGGCATGAAGCACTTCGACAGCCACGCCTACCGCCAGGCGGACTACAGCGAGGTCAAGGCCTTCGCCGCCGGCTCGATGCGCACCTGGAAGATCCTCGAGTCCAAGGTCGCCGCGTTCAACAAGGACAAAAAGATCCAGTCGCTGATCAAGTCGATCAACCGCGGCGAGAAGTCCGCCGGTGCCAGGGCCGCCACCAAGTACTCCAAGGCCAACGCCAAGAAGCTCCTGGCCATGGACCTGGACCGCGTCAAGCTCGCCAAGCGCCCGCTGCCCTACGAAACGCTCGACCAGCTCACGCTCGAGATCCTCATGGGCGTGCGCTAAGTGTGAGGCGAGATCATTAACCCCACGCGAGCCGGGCCGTCACGGCCCGGCTCTTTTATATTTACACCATGACCATCCGACCCGCCACCCCCGAAGACGCCATCGCCATCACCGCGATCTACAACGACGCGATCGTCAACACCACCGCTATCCTCTGGCACAAGCCCAAGGACGCGACGCTCTGGCGTGATCGGCTAAGCGATCGGCCGGCACGCTTCCCGGTGCTGGTCGCCGAGGATGGAAGCGGGGCGGTCGTCGGCTTCGCGCTGCTCGGGCCTTACGACGACAAGTGCGGCTACGACGACGTGGCCGAGTGGTCGCTCTACGTCGCGGCAACGCAGCGGGGTAAGGGCGTCGGCAGCGCGCTGGCCGACGCGCTCTTTGCCAAGGCCCGCGCCGATCAGCAGCTGCACTGCGTGCTCTCACGCGTCACCGAGGGCAACCAGATCAGCTTCAAACTCCACGAGCGTCTGGGCTTTAAGAAGGTCGGCACGTTCGACAAGCTCGGCCACAAGTTCGGCAAACGACACGACGTGATCGTGTATCAGCTGATCCTCTGACCAAGCGAGCCGTGTCGTGCCGACACGGACAACACACCTCGATCCGTTCCGCGTCGGCACGACGCGGAACGCTATTGTGAGAGCTTCGCCGCGAGGAATGCGTCGATCTTGTCCAGCGCGATGCGCTCCTGCGCGAGGGTGTCGCGGTCGCGCACGGTCACGGTGCCGGTGGTCAGCGTGTCGCCGTCGATCGTGAAGCAGAACGGCGTGCCGACCTCGTCCATGCGGGCGTAGCGCTTGCCGATCGACTGCTTGGCGTCGTATTCGACGGCGTACTTCCTGCGCAGGTCCATGTACAGCTTCGTCGCGATCTCGGGCATGCCGTCCTTGTTGACCAGCGGGAAGATGCCCGCCTTGATCGGCGCGAACTTTGGCTTGAACTTGAGGATGTACTTGCTGCCCTCGCGCTCGGGTGTCGGCGTGAAGGCTTCGCACAAGAGCACCAGCACCGCGCGCGTCAGCCCGCTCGCCGGCTCGATGACGTGGGGCACGTACCGCGACTTCTCGCGGATCGTCTCCTTGTCCACGCCCTCGTTCTGCATCTTGACCTGCAACTCCTGGTCGAAGTAGTCGAGCTTGGTGTTGGAGTCCTTGTTGTTGTCGCCCTTGGAGTGCGCGGTGAGGTCGTAGGCCCCGCGGTGCGCGACGCCTTCCAGTTCCCCATAGCCGGGCGCGGTGAAGGGGTACTTGTACTCGACGTCGACGCAGGCGGAGGAATAGTGCGCCAGCTCGTCGCTGCCGTGGTCGCGGAGGATGAGGTTTTCCTCGGCGATGCCCAGCGTGAGCCACCACTTGTAGCGTTCGTTGCGCCAGAACTCATACCACTGCTGCGACTCATCCGGCGGGCAGAAGAACTCCATCTCCATCTGCTCGAACTCGCGTGAGCGGAAGATGAAGTTGCGGGGTGTCACTTCGTTGCGGAAGGACTTACCGATCTGCGCGATGCCGAAGGGCACCTTGACGCGCATGGTGTCGAGGACGTTCTTGAAGTTGAGGAAGATGCCCTGCGCGGTCTCGGGGCGGAGGTAGGCCTTGTTGTCCTCGTCCCGGATCGGGCCGGGGTAGGTGTCGAGCATGAGGTTGAATGTCTTTGGCTCGGTGAACTTACCCTCGGTATCGCAGTTCGGGCAACGCAGTTTCAGCCGATCATTTTCTGAGAGTTGATTTGAAGGAGACCCCTCAGCGACATAGCTTCTATTTGCTTCAAATACTTTCCTGATTTTCTTTTCGAATGAAGACCATGCTTTTTCATCAAGATGATCTGCCATAGCGGTTACATAGATTTCACCGAGTGACTGATTTTCTGGGAAATTTACTTTGAAAAGTTTAAGATGATCTGCTCGAAATCGTGCATTACATGCTTTGCAATCAACAAGCGGATCATTAAACCCCCCGACGTGTCCGGAGTGGATCCAGGTCTTGGGGTTCTGGATGATGGCTGAGTCGAGTCCGACGATGGAGACGACTTCGCCGTCGGGTCCGATGGGTGGGCACTCGACCATGCAGTGCCACCACCAGTCGCGGATGTTGTTTTTGAGCGCGGTGCCCAGCGGGCCGTAGTCCCAGAAGCCGCGGATGCCGCCGTAGATTTCGGAGGCGGGGTAGACGAAGCCTCTGCGTTTGCAGAGCGCGACGAGTTCGTCCATGTTTTTTTCTTCGGGGCGTGTCATGGTGTAGGCCTGGGGGCTGGGGTCCGGGGTCGGGTCAAGCAAAGGTAATCAGTTTAATTGAGATTGATTGTTGGCGTATAGCGGGCGACGCGAAGCGTCCCGCGCGAACGATCTCACACGCTAGGCGCGGGGCGCTGCGTCTTGCCGCTCAGCGGGTCTTGATGCAAATCAGGCGGTCAGGGCGTTGTCGCGGCTGCGCTGTTCGCGCTGCGAGAGGTAGGCCTCGATGATCGGGGGCTCGGCGGGCTTGTGGAAGAAGTAGCCCTGTCCCTTGTGGCAGGAGAGGGCCTGGAGCTCGGCGATCTGCTCGACGGTCTCGACGCCCTCGGCGACGACGGTGAAGCCGAGGTTGCCCGCCAGCGCGGTGATGGCCTGGATGACGGCGGCGTAGTCGCGGTTGTTGCTGAGGTTGGCGATGAAGGACTTGTCGATCTTGAGCGCGTCAAGCGGGAACTCGTGGAGGTGGCTCAGCGACGAGTAGCCGGTGCCGAAGTCGTCCATGGCGAGCTTGATGCCCTGTTCGCGGAAGTACTGGAGGAGTGCGACGGCGTTGTCGTTGTCCTCCATGATGGTGCTCTCGGTGATCTCGAGGCAGAGCGCGTCGTAGGGCAGGCCGTGCTCCTGCAGGCTCTGGAGGACGTACTGGGTGAGGACGGGGTCTGCGAACTGCACGCGTGAGAGGTTGACGTTCATCGTCGCGTTGCGGAGCTCGGGGAAGCGGTCGCGCCAGATCCTGATCTGCTTGAGCGCCTGGTCGAGGACCCAGCGGCCGATGGGTCGGATGAGCAGGGAGTCTTCTGCGATATAGATGAACTGATCGGGGCGGACCAGCCCACGCTGGGGGTGTCGCCAGCGGATGAGGGTTTCAAAGCCGGTGACGCTGCCGTCTTCGAGGTTGATGATGGGCTGGTAGACGAGGAAGAGCTCGTTGCGTTCGATGGCGTGGCGCAGGTCGTTTTCAAGTTCGATGGCGTCGCGTACGGCGTGGTGCATGGCCTTGTCGAACCAGACCGATCGTGCGCGGCCGGCGCGCTTGGCCTCGTACATGGCGGTGTCGGCGTCTCGGAGCATCTCGTCGGCGGTGGCGTAGCCGTGGTCGGTCGAGGTGATGCCGATGCTGACCGAGGAGTGGATGGCTCTTCCTGCGACGTTGTAGGCGCAGGTGAGTTCGTTCTGCAGACGCTTGACCTGGCGGGAAACGGTCGCGGCGTCGGCGGTGCCGTCGAGGATGACGACGAACTCGTCTCCGCCGAGTCGGCCGATCCTGTAGCTGAAGCCTTCGGATTCGTCGTGATCGTTGATGACATTTTTCAGGCGCTGGGCGATTTGCTTGAGCAGGTCGTCGCCGGCCTCGTGTCCCATGGAGTCGTTGACGAGCTTGAAGCGGTCGAAGTCGAGGAAGAGGAGGGTGATGGGCCGGGCCTTGAGCTCTTCGGGCCGCTTGAGGCAGTCATCGAGTTTTTGCTTGATGGCGTTGCGGCTGTAGAGGCCGGTGAGCGGGTCGTGCTCGGACAGGCGTTTGTAGCGGTCTGCGGTGAACGCGGTGCGGAATCCCGAGAGGTTGAGGCAGAAGCGCCAGGACCAGATGTTGAGAAAGAACAGGCACAGCGCGATCAGGCGGTATCCGGGCCAGAAGAACATGAGCACGGAGGTGGCGTACCCGCAGACGGCGCACCAGAGGAAGATCTGCGCGAGGTCCATGAGTCGGGGGTTGCGGTCGCGGGGTTCCTCGGCGAAGTAGGACCTGCACCAGAAGAGGTAGATGCGGGCGTAGGCTGCGACGGCGCCCAGGCACAGAACGATCAGCACGATGATCCAGGGCCAGTCGGGGTTGCCCGCTTCGTTGACCAGGCAGTGTGTGCGGGGCATATAGCGCCCGCCGTTGGTGAAAAAGTCGTTGTGCGAAACGCGTGCCGAGGGCGCTGCGGCGTGTTGCGCGTGCGCGGGGCTGCTGAGGGTCGATACGGTTCTCGAGTTGTCTGCGGTCGCCCATGTTACGACAACCGACGTGACAACGACGAGGATCAGCGACGCGACCGACGCGATCCAGATGACGTCTCTGCCCCGGGTTGTACTGCTTGCTCGTACGCCCATGTTTTTGCCGAGTGTTTCATGCAGGAACAGATACCCCCAAACCCTACTCGGCGGTTTTTGCGATCCGGATAAGGTTTGGATAAAGCCGATATTGCCGGTTATCCGGCGGCAGAATCGTGGAGCGGATGAACAACGGATTATGGGCCTTAGCGGGTCGCGCGGAACAACACGGACCATGCTCCGGGCCCGGAATCAGGGGCATTTTCGTCGTCGTTATCGGCGGGCTGGGCCAAAGCCTCGGCTTCGAGCCCGGCTTCGAGCATCATCTCCTGCCACTGCTCGATCGAAAAAAGCCCGCAGGCGTGGCGGTCCTCGATGACCTGGACGGCTCGCGTGCGCGGGTCTCGCAGGAGGTAGAGGAGGATCATCTCGAAACGCGTGTCCGACGGGTCGGGGTCGTGCACAAAGCTGAAGTAGGTCACGTCCGGCGGGGCGTCGGCGTGTGGAGAGGGCGTGTCGGTGTCGGTTCTGTCGCTTGCGGATTCGCAGTCGATGAAGGTCTCGCGCGTGTAGGTCGGGGCGATCAGCGTGACCCCGCCGGGGCGCAGGTGTGCGGCGACTGTCTTCAGCGCTGCTGCAGCGTCGCCGGGCGAGGTCATGTAGTCGATCGCATCGCATAGCAGTACCACGTCGAAGGTTTGACCCAGGCGCATGTCCCGCATGTCGCCGACGATCGTCGGCACGCCGGGGTTGAGTGTCTTGCAGTGTTCGAGCATCTGCGGGGACAGATCGGCGGCGGTGCAGTCGTAGAGCCCGGAGAGGTGCGCGATCGTGTGCCCGGCCCCCGCGCCGATTTCCAGGACGGACCACCGCCGACCCGCCGTCGGCTCGCCCAGCGCTTCGTCGATCAGCTCGATGAGCGTTTCCGCCTCGGCCTGGTAGTGCTCGGGCGGGCTGAGGTGGGGCCAGAGGTGAGCAAGTTCGGCGTAGAGGCGTGGGCCTGTGGTGGGCATGGCGCAATGATAGCCGGGTGCCACACAACGGCCGATGGCGGCGGTGTGGCACCCGGCGTTGTGTGCGGGGCTGGAGTTACTTGGGCATCTGCTCAAGCATCTGCTTCACGACCTTGGGCTGCTTGTCGGCGACATTGATCAGTTCGCCGTCTTTAGCGTGCAGGTCGAAGAGCTCAACGCTCTCGGGTCCGGACTTGTTTTTCATGATCAGCCTGTAGTCGGCCGAGCGGATCGACGTTGCGCTGCCCCACATGCTCAGGGCGACGTCTCGGACGGCGGGTTTTGCGCCGGTCACCACAGGCACGAGGCTCATGCCGTCCAGAGGCCAGTTGGTTTTCGTGAAGCTGGGCTTGCACAGATCGACCAGCGTGGGGTAGATGTCGAGGGTCGAGGTGATCGAATCGGTGACCTGGCCGGGCTTGCCGACGCCCGGAGCGCGGAGGATCAGCGGGCTTCGTAGCGCGGTCTCGAGCGCGCTGTGCTTGCCCCACTGAGCGCCCTCGCCCAGGAACCAGCCGTGGTCGCCCCAGAGCACAACGATGGTGTTGTCGGCCAGGCCCAGCTCGTCGAGCGCATCGAGCACCTTGCCGACCTGTCGATCGGTGTAGCGCACGCAGGCGAGGTAGGCGCGGCGCGAGGTCAGTGTGTCGTCGGGCGAAAGCGGCTTGGTTTTCTCGAAGGGCAGCTTGTACTTGTAGAACTCGCTGGAGGCCTTGTTCGCGTACTGTGAGTCGATGCCCTCGCGCAGCGCCGGCTGGGGGATGGGCCAGCTCTTGACGGCTTCGAAGTCCTGCTTGGGCGCGACGAAGGGCAGGTGCGGCTTGAAGAAGCCCAGTCCCATGAAGAAGGGCTGCTTGCGATCCTTGAGTTCCTTGAGCTTATCGATCGCGGTCTGAGCCATCAGGCCGTCGGGCAGGTCGGTGTCTTTGTCGACGGTGAACTGCATGAGGTCTTTGTTGCCCTTGCCGTCTTCGCGGTGCTTGCCGTCGGCGTAGGCGAAGAAGACGCCCCAGCCGCGCTGCCATGGGCCGTAGGGCGTGGCGTAGTCGTCCCAGGCGCCGGGCAGTTCGGGTCGGCCGTCGCCGCTGCCGTTGTACTCAAAGACTTTACCGTCGCCGGTGTGGGAGATCTTGCCCAGGAGGACGGTGTGGTATCCGGAGCGGCGGAAGAGTTCGGGCATGGACTGAGCGCCGGGCTGCTCGTCCTGACTGAGTGCGGTTTTGCCGCTGTAGAGCGCTTCGTTGTTGTTGCTGACGCCGCTGCTCACCGGGCTTCTGCCGGTGAGCATTGCGTAGCGCGAGGCGCCGCAGGTGGGCACGCAGACGAAGTGCTGCTTGAACACGATGCCGTCCTTGGCCAGGCGATCGATGTTGGGCGTCTTGACGTAGTCCACGCCGTAGCAGCCGAGCTCGGGGCGCAGGTCGTCCACGGCGATAAAAAGCACGTTGTAGCGGTTGTGGGCCTGATCAGCGGCGGCGCCTGGCAGGGCGATGAGCAGTGCAAAAGCCAGAGCGGTCATCAATACATGTTTCATCAGAAGACTCCTGCCAATATGATAAGGGCCCCACGTCTTGGACGCGGGGCCCTGCAATATTTTCACTATAGATGATGATCAGCCGGTGATGCCGGTGACCTTCACGCGGACAAAGCCCTGGCGGTGGCCGTTGTGGCGCTTGTAGTTCTTGCGGCGGCGCTTCTTCCAGATCTCGACCTTGGTGTCCTTGCCTTCTTCGAGGATGTCGGCCTTGACCGAGGCGCCGCTGACGTAGGGGGCTCCGATCTTCGCTGCGCCTTCGCCGCTGATCAGCAGGACGCGGTCGAACACCACCGTGTCGGCGTCCTCGGCCAGGTCGCGCAGGTCGATCTTGATGATGTCGCCTTCGGAGACCTTGATCTGGGTTCCGCTATCTTCAATCACGGCGTACATGGCTTGCTCCGGGGGCTTAGGCCCTGGGTTAGGGGGTCGAATCGAGCCGCGTACTATATCCAATGCCTCCGAATCCTGCAATCCCCCGCAGGCCGAATCCCTCCCGCCCGCTTATAATCGCCTCTCCACCCCCGGCAGACGCCCCCGGAGCCCCAGACGTGACCCGCACCCCCACCTCGCCCGCCGTTAGCCCCGCCCCCTCCACGCTCAGCGCCCTGGGCAAGGTCTGGCTGGACGGCCGGCTGCTGCCCGCCGAGCAGGCCGCCATCAGCGTCATGGACCACGGCGTGCTCTACGGCGACGGGGTCTTCGAGGGCATCCGCAGTTACTGCGGCAAGGTCCTCAAACTCAAGACCCACCTGGTCCGCTTCTTCGAGTCCGCCAAGGCCATCCGCCTGGACCTACCCTACACCGCAGACCAGCTGGCCGACGCGATCCGGCAGACGCTCAAGGCCAACGGACGGGCCGACGGCTACATCCGCCTCTGCGCCACCCGTGGCGTGGGCACCATGGGGCTCAACCCCTTCCTCTCGCCGACCCCCAGCGTCTTTGTCATCACCTGCGACCTCAAGATGTACCCGCAGGAGCTCTACGACAATGGCATGCGCGTGATCACCAGCTCGGTCATCCGCAACCACCCCGCAGCGCTCAGCCCGCGCATCAAGAGCAACAACTACCTCAACAACATCCTCGCCAAGATCGAGGCCATCGACGCAGGCTGCCTCGAGGCGGTCATGCTCAACAGTCAGGGCAACGTGGCCGAGTGCACCGGCGACAACATCTTCATCGTGAAGAAGGGCGTGATCTACACCCCGCCCCTGCACGCGGGCATCCTCGAGGGCATCACGCGCAACATCGTCATCGACCTGGCGCGCGGCATGGGGCTCACGGTTAATGAAACCGACATGACCAAGCACGACCTCTACACCGCCGACGAGATGCTGCTGACCGGCACCGGCGCCGAGGTGATCGCCGTCACCGAGATCGACGGCCGAAAGATCGGCTACGGCGAACAGACCGGCAAGCCCGGCCCAGTGACACTCAAGCTCAACCAAGCCTTCCGCGACATGCTCAGCAAGGGCGCGCCGGAGGACTAAGCGTCTAGGGCCTAACGTCTAGCTTCGACCCCAACTCTATGAAATGTTGTGTTTGTCGGTTTTGGCTTTGACGCTAAACCCTAGACCCTACACGCTAGACGCTAAAAATGACCGCCACCGACTCACTTACTTATCTCACCCCCGACCTGCCCGGTGTCGGCGGGGTGCTCAAGCAGCGGCCCGAGGATTTCCTGGTCGAGGAGCAGCCGCTCTACGAGCCCTGCGGCCAGGGCGAGCACGTCTACCTCTTCATCGAGAAGACCGGCGTCACGACCGACGACGCAATCCACCGCATCGCGCGGGCGATGCAGATGCACCGGCGCAACATCGGACACGCCGGGCTCAAGGACAAGCACGCCGTCACACGCCAGCACCTCTCGCTCTGGCTGCCGGGCATGGACGACGCGATCGTCAACGAGCGCATCTTGCGGATCAACGAGTACAACCCCCGCATCAAGGTCCTCTGGCACGCTCGCCACACCAACAAGCTCAAGCGCGGGCACCACGGCGGCAACCGCTTTGTCATCCGTGTGCGCAGCGTCGAGCCCACGCACGTCGTCCACGCCAAGCGCGTGATGGACGTGCTTGAGAAGCGGGGCGTGCCCAACTACATCGGCGACCAGCGCTTTGGCTACCGGCAGAACTCGGACCGCACCGGGCTGGCGCTGCTGCGGGGCGACTATCAGCTCGTGCTCGATGAGATGCTGTCCTCGCAAGCTCCGAACGAGTCGGAGCTGATCGTGCAGGGCCGGGCGCTCTACCGAGCCGGTGAGTACGAGAAGGCGCTGGAGGTCTGGCCCCGTGCGCTGCGGTTTGATCGGCAGGCGCTCGATGCGCTTCGGCAGGGCAAGAACGCGCGCGAAGCGGTGATGACCATCGATGGTGGGCAGCGGGCGTTTCTCGTCTCGGCCTGGCAGTCGGCGGTGTTCAACGACGTGCTCAGCAGGCGCATCCAGGCCGGGACATTCGACAGGCTCTTGCAGGGAGACCTGGCTTGGAAGCACGACTCGCGCGCGACGTTTGAGGTCGATGATTCGACCTACGAGGCGGACAACGCGCAAGGCGGTCGCGTCGAGCAGGGGCTGCTCTCGCCCTCGGGCCCGCTGTGGGGTGTGGACATGCCCCGGGCAAGTGGTGAGCCGGGGCGGATCGAACTCGAGGCCCTTGCGGCCACCGGCGTGACCGAGCAGCAGCTCGCCGGCCCAGGCGACGACCCCCAGGCTCGAGCCGATGGCGGCCGGCGTCCCTTGCGCATCACGCTCAAGGACCCGGACCTCTCGGGCGGGGTCGATGAGTTTGGGCCTTACATCCGCGCGAGTTTTGAACTGCCCCGTGGCGCGTACGCGACGATGGTGCTGCGCGAGGTGATGAAGAACGTCGACAGTTCGAGTGACTAAACCGTCTTCGGCGGCGTCTTGCCGTCCACCAGCCAGAGGTATGCGAACACGCCGCGGCGCTTGGGCGGGATGATCAGCCGAACGATGCCTCGCGAAACCGGACGACCTAGCCAAACAGCGAGCAGGCCCGCCGCGATCGCAAGCCCTTCGACCGATATCGCCATTGCCAGGTGCCACTTCATGTAGTCGATGGTGACTAGACGCCAACTGTAATCCACGCGCCATATGAACCCGTGGAAGATCACGATCACGATCGCCGGCCAGCCGAGCGCGAAACACACATACCCCCAGCGGCGCCAGTGCGGCATCGTGACGAGCGTGATAGTCGTCATCACGGCGCCTATCGCCGCGGCCAGCGCGAGGAAGATGGCGGCGACTAAGTAATCATCATCGCTTATGTCACGCAGGGTCAGCACGTTGCTGCTGTAGTAGTAGCTCGGACTGATGTTATTGCTGCCATTCTCGGCGGCTCGGTAATTCTTTAGCGCGTCATTATCCACCAGCGTGTTCATGTCCACGTGTTCGATCTCTATCCAGTTGCGCCGGATCTCGCCCGACACCACCGCGAGCCCGGTCACGGAGCTGACCGAACCGGCGATCAGCCCCAGCCAGGCCACCAGCCAGAGCATCCAGAAGACCCCGACGAACAGCCGGAACCAGCTGCGGGTCGCGGTCGTCAGCGTGTTGGCCGGCTCGAAGGTGCCGCACTCGGGGCACTTGCACATCAGCAGGCTCGTGGCGGTTTCACGCCGGACCGCCTGCTGGCGCAGGTTGTAGCCGCAGCCCGAGCAGTAGCGGTCCAGCTCGACCACGCCGACGGCGGGCTGGGTTTCAAAAACGGGCGATCCCGTTAGCGAGGCGGTGTCGGGATTCATGGCTGCATAATACGCCGGGGCCTGTCGTAGGGACACTCGAGCCGCGTTGCCTGTCAGCCCGATCGCACTACAATGTGCGGCTCACTCCAACTCCCCGAAACCCCGCGATATCAGCCATGAAAGCCAACGACCTCAAGCCCGGACAGGCCATCAACCAGGACGGCCAGATCTGGATCGTCACCAAGACCGAACACGTCAAGCCCGGCAAGGGCGGCGCCTTCGTCCAGGCCAAGATCAAGTCCATGAAGACCGGCAGCGTCCAGGAAAAACGCTTCCGCTCCTCCGACGATGTCGACGGCATCACGCTCGACCGCCGGGAACTCGAGTACCTCTACACCGACAACACCGGCGCGATCTTCATGGACAGCGAGACCTACGAGCAGACGATCCTGCCCGCGGATGTGCTCGGCGACGCGCTGTACTACTGCAAGCCCAACGAGAAGGTCATCGGCCTGCACTACGGCCCGAAGGTGCTGAGCATCGAACTGCCCGCCATGGTCGAGCTCGAAGTCGTCGACGCGCCGCCCGGCATCAAGAACGCCACCGCCACCAGCGTCATGAAGGAAGCCAAGATGGAGACCGGGCTGATCGTCAAGGTGCCCGAGTTCATCAACATCGGCGACCGCATCCGCGTCAACACCGACTCGGGCGAGTACCAGTCGCGCGCCTGATTATTTACATGCATTGAAATAGCCGCGACGCATCGCGACTCGGGCGAATCTTGACACACCCGTCATGCTACGCCCGCGACGCATCGCGTCGCGGCTGTTGCTATTGTCTGAGGTCATGTGCGGACGCTACCAGCTCAAGACGGAGGCGGGGCGGTTGGCCGAGCTTTTTCATGCCCTGCATGTCGAGGGCGCGGAGCTGCTGGTGCCGCGCTACAACATCGCCCCCGGGACGCCGGTGCTGATCGTGCGTGACAGGCCTATGGGTCGCGCGATCGAGCACGTGCGATGGGGCCTGTTGCCCAGTTGGGCGGATGATCCGAAGATCGGATACCGAATGATCAACGCGCGCTCCGAGACAGCCGCGGTGAAACCCGGCTTCCGGGGGGCGATGAAGTACCGCCGGTGCATCGTGCCCTGCTCGGGTTTTTATGAGTGGAAACAGATCGACCCAAAGCACAAGCTGCCGCACCACATCACGGTGCAGGGGGCCGACGTCTTTGGCCTCGCGGGCCTGTGGGAGCAGTGGCAGGACCCGGCGGGCAACGAGCTTGAGACGTGCACGATCCTGACCTGTGCGCCGAATGAGCTGATGGCGGACCTGCATGACCGGATGCCGGTGATCCTGCCGCCGCGTGACTACGAGGCATGGCTTGATGTCCAGCAGCAGGACGCGGAGCGTGCGTCGAAGCTGCTTGTGCCGTACCCCGCGGAGAAGATGGCCGCCTGGCCGGTGAGCACGTACGTGAACAAGGCGGGCAACGAGGGCGAGCGCTGCATCGAGCCGGCGGGTCAGCAGGGGCTCTTTGGCTGACACTTTGCATCCGGATCGATTTCGGTTGTAATTGCGCGAGTGTCGATACGTTCTTTCTAGATGCGGTATCCCACTGGACATACATCGCGACAGGATTCATGACATGCGAAAAATGATCTCGGCTGTGCTCGCCTTGTTCTGCTGCGTGCTGATGACCGGCAGCGTGCTCGGTGTACTCAAGGACAAGCCGGACGCCGGCGGGCTGGACATCGAAGAAGGCCTTCGCCTGCGCATCTACTGGATCGGCGAAGACTTCGACACGTCGCTGCCCCTGGACCCCAGCCAGTCGCCCAACGTCGACCTGACGGTGCAGGGCATCACGGTTAATACGGGCGATGTCTTTCAGGACGATCAGGCGATTACAGACAAAAAAGACGAGAAGATCACCAACCAGTACATCGCGGAGTGGTCGGGCTGGATCCAGATGCGGTGGGCGGGTGATTATTATTTCAAGATTGACTCTGAATCATCAACGCAGCTGATGATTGATGATAAGAAAGTTGAAGACAAGCCGGTCAAGCTCGACGTGGGTTGGCACACGATCCGCCTGACCCAGCGCGTCAAGACGCCGCAGCAGCAGGCGATCACACTCAAGTGGGCCGAGCCTTTTCAAAACCCCGCCAGGCCGAACGAGATCAGATCGCAGCAGCTCCGTGCACCCGCGTTCTACTTCCGCCCAACCCAGTCCGGCAAGAAAAGCCTGGTCGACGGCAGCGCACGCCCGGGCCTGGGCAAAAAACTCGTCGGCGTCCACCCCGGCTACCGCGTGACCTGCATCCGCCCCTTGAACCCCGACGGCTCGCGCATGGAGATGCCCGTCGGTGGCATCGGCATGCTCTCCGATGGCCGCCTGGTCGTCGCACGCTTTGAAGCCACCACCCTCAAGGCCCCTTCACCGACCGAAGCGCCCAACGGCGAACTGTGGCTCATCAGCAACCCCACCAGCGACGACCCCGCGAAGATCACCGGCGAAAAAATCGCCGACGGCATGTTCGAGCCCTGCGGCCTGATCGTCCTCGATGATGTGATCTACGTCAGCCAGCGCATGGAGCTTTCCAAGTTCGTCTACAACGCACAGACCAAACAGTGGGACAAGGCCGTCGTAGCCACGGGCTGGGGGGACAACGATTTCCACCAGATTTCTGCGGGATTGCCGTGGGTTGCCGGGCCGACGCCCGATCACCCGGGGTTCCTCTACATGACACGCGGCACCGGCCTGGCCAAGGGGCAGAACCCGCCCAACCACGGCTCGGTCTGGAAGATCGACCTCAGCAAGCCCGTCGGCGAAAATATCGACGTACTCACCGGCGGACACCGCACACCCAACGGCATCGGGCTCAACGCCGACGGCGAAGCATTCGTCATCGACAACCAGGGCGGCTGGACGCCGGCCAACGAAATCAACCACGTGCAGAAGGGACACTTCTACGGCTTCTACCAGAACAACAAGCCGCCTAACGCCTACGCTTCACCGTTCCAGCCCGAAGTGAAGGACGGCACCACCGGCGTGACCGAGGCGGCGATCAAGCTCCCCCAGGACGAGATCGGCAACTCGCCGACGCAGCTGCTCATGTTCCCCAGGGGCCACTTCTTCGAGGGGCAGCTGGCGGTGGGCGACATGCGCTACGGCGGGATCAACCGCGTCTTTATCGAGAAGGTCAACGGCGTGTACCAGGGCTGCGCGATGCGCTTCACACAGGGCCTCGAGGCGGGGCCCAACCGCATCTTCTTCGGCCCCGATGGATCGCTCTACGTCGGCGGCATCGGCGGCAAGCACGCAGCGACCTGGTACTGGGTCAACGCTCAGGGACAGCCGACCTATCAGGGGCTCGAACGCCTGACGCCCACCGGTGAAAAGGTCTTCGAGATCGACCACATGACCGCAACGCCCGACGGCTTTGTTCTGTCCTTCACGCAGCCGATCCTCAAACAGACGCTCGAAAACCCCGCGGCCTACAAAACCAAGCAGTGGACCTACAAAGCAACCAACCAATACGGCGGGCCCAAGATCGATGAAGAGCAGATGACCATCACCCAGGCGGTCGCCGCCGCCGACGGAAAGTCTGTCAGGCTCACGATCCCCGGCCTCAAGGCCGGCTACGTGGTCCACATCCAGACCGACCCCGTCTCCACCGACGGCAAAGCCATCTGGTCCGGCGACGTGTGGTACACGCTGAATCAGATCCCGGCGCGGTAATTCATTCACGCAGTGAGGATCGCATGGCATTTTGAATAAATAAAAAACCCGGCGATTGGCCGGGTTTTTCGTTGTGTTTTGGATGATCGGATCAGCCGATGGCGATCTTCTTGAAGGCCTTGATGCTGACGCCCTTGGGCAGGATCTGCTGGACCTGCTGCTTGTCGTCCTTGATGAAGGGCTGGCGGAGCAGGACGATCGAGTCCATGTACTTGCGCATCTTGCCGATGACCATCTTCTCGGCGATGTCCTTGGGCTTGCCCGAGTCGATGGCTTCCTGGAGGGCGATGGCCTTTTCCTTCTCGACGATGTCTGCGGGGATCTCGGCTTCGGTGACGCCAAGGGCCTCGGGGACGATGGCGGAGACGTGCATGCAGAGGTCTTTGATCAGTTCGTCGGTGGGGGTGGTGCCTTCGGCGTCGAGCTCAATGAGCACGCCGACCTTGCCGGTGAAGTGTGCGTATCCGCCGACGCATCCGGGCTTGCCGGCGGCGAAGACGACGCCCTTGCCGAACTGGACGTTCTCGCCGGTGGTGAGCTTGACCTGCTGGATGGCGGCTTCCATGGCTTGGTTGGCCGTGATGTCGCCTGCGGGCAGCTCGAGGGCGAGCTTGGCGACGGTGTTGACCATGTCGATGAAGGCGTCGTTCTTGGCGGTGAAGTCGGTCTCGGTGTTGACCTGGACGATGACGCCCTTGGAGCCGTCGGCATTGGTGGCGATGGCGATGCGTCCTTCGGTGGACTCGCGGTCGGTGCGGGTGGCCATCTTGGCGCCGAACTTGGCGCGGGCGATTTCGGCGGCCTTATCCATGTCTCCGCCGGCTTCTTCGAGGGCTTTTTTGCAGTCGGTCATACCCAGGCCGGTGGCATCGCGGAGGGCTTTGACGTCTTTAGCGCTGATGGACATAGGGTTTCTCCGTAAAAGGGATCGCGGCGGAGCCGCGTCGCTTCGTGGGTGTTTGAATTCCGGGTTGATCTGAGGTCAGGCTCAGCCCTGTGCTTCGGTCGCGGCGGCGTGTTCTTGTTCACCGGCTTCTTCGGCGGAGAACTGGGCGCGCTTGGAGCGACGGCGGGGCTTGGCTTCGCCGCCGGCGGCGTCTTCCTTGCCCTCGTTCTTCTCACGGCGGTGGGTCTTGCCTTCGTTGACGGCGGCGGTGAGGGAGGTGATGACCACCTCGATGGCGCGCATCGCGTCGTCGTTGCCGGGGATCGGGATGTCGGCGAACTCGGGGTCCGAGTCGGTGTCGATCAGGCAGACGGTGGGGATGCCGAGCTTGCGTGCTTCACGGACGGCGTTGTGCTCGTGCTTGACGTCGATGATGACCATCGCGCCGGGGAGCTTGTGCATGTCGCGGATGCCGCCGAGGTTGCGGGAGATCTTGGTCTTTTCGCGGCGTAGCTGGGACTCCATCTTCTTGGAGTAGCTGTTGATTTCGCCGGATTCTTCGATGCGTTCGAGCTCTTCGAGGCGCTTGAGGCGCTGGCGGATGGTGGCGTAGTTGGTGAGCGTGCCGCCGAGCCAGCGCTCGGTGACGTAGGGCATGCCGGCTTCGCCCGCGTGCTTCTCGATGATGCTGCGTGCCTGGCGCTTGGTGCCGACGAACAGCACGTCCTTGCCTTCAGCGACGACCTTGGTCAGGAACTTGCGGGCGAGCAGCAGGCCCTTGATCGTTTCCTTGACGTCGATGATGTGGATCTTGTTGCGCTTGCCGAAGATGTAGGGTTCCATCTTCGGGTTCCAGTGGGTCGAGCGGTGCCCGAAGTGGATGCCGGCGTCGACGAGTTCTTTTGCGAGAGAAGACATTGTTGGGAGGCTCCTGGTTGCGGGGCTTTCAATCGAGCCGCGCGGTTGGTCGGATTTCATACCCACAGCCCGAAGGGGCCCGGGGCGGGGTTCCGGTACCCGCATGGGCCTCGGCCGGGGTTTATCACCGGCGAGAGGTTAAAAAACACAGGCTGGGAGCTACATCGCTCATCAGCCCGATGGTGTACGTCCTGTACAACTGCACCGGCGGGGGCCCCTGAGCACCCCAAAGGTGGATCTGCCGATCGGAACGGCTGCGAGGGGTTATTGTAACACGGTTAACCGTACCCGCAAGCGTGATCAGGGCCCGGGTATGCGTCGGGTCGGTGAGGACCTGGCGCCCGGTATGGTGCACAAATTCGACGCTTTACGACAGGGTCGGGGGTGTGGCGGTCGGGGTTCCCGGGGCCTCGGCGGGCTGAGGGTGGGCCGATTCAGAGCGCTGGAGCCGGCAGCTGACCAGGAAACCGATGGTGATGATCGCGATGACCACGCTTGCAAAGATGGCCAGCGAGATCGACCAGTGGACCGAGAGGGCGACCAGGCCTACGCCCGAGACCGCGAAGATCAGGCCCAGGGCGTACATCGCGAAGACCGACTGCTTCACGCTCAGTCCGGACCTCCGGAACATGTGATGCATGTGCATGGCATCGGGCGCGAAGATCGGCTTGCCCTGTAGCCTGCGTCGGATGATCGCCAGGGCGGTGTCGGTCAGCGGCAGCGAGAAGCACATCACCGCGCCGGTGAACACGAGGGGCGCCAGACCCGCGTTGTTATCAAGCCGGCCGATGAACAGGATCGTTGTCACGCAGAGGTAGCCCAGGAGCAGCGACCCGGTATCGCCCATGAAGATGCTGGCGGGGTTGAAGTTGTAGATGAGGAATCCGAGTGTTGCGCCGATCGTCGCGATGGCCAGGAGCATGGGGATTCCCAATTGCCCGAGGATCGCCTCTTCTTGGCCATAGCGGGCCAGGACGATCAGGCAGATGGTCAACATGCCCGACATCGCGATGACCGTGACGCCCGAGGACAGGCCGTCGAGCCCGTCGATCAGGTTCATCGCGTTGCAGCAGCCCACGACAAGCACGGCGATCATCAGGGTGCCGATGATCTGCATGATCGGCTCGGGCGCCTGGATGTGTAAGATATCGAGCGAGCGCTGGACCAGGTCATCGATCGCGCGTGCCTGCGCGATCGCGGCGGCGGCGAAGAGCTGCCCGCCGATCTTGACCCGTGCGCGGATGCCGTAGACGTCGTCGAAAAGGCCGGTGATGACGATCGCGGTCGCGCCCAGGGCGATAAATGTGATGGAGGTGAGGTTGTTGCCCAGCACGCGTTCAAGCCAGCCTGATTCCTTGGTGAAAAGCAGGGCGACAAAGACGCACAGGCCCACAAGCCAGCCCAGGAAAATGCTCAGCCCGCCGAGGTAGGCCACGGGCTTGGCGTGAGCCTTGCGCCGAGCATCGGGCAGGTCCACGATGCCGTTGGCGATCGCCAGGCGACGCATCAGTGGAGTCAGGATGACCGAAGCGCCAAAAGCAAGCATCAAGACCGGCCAATACTCGAACAGCACTTGCCCCACTGCGTTCCAGTCCGCTGTGGGGTGTGTGACAAGATTGGTTTGATCCGGGCTTGGCATTGGCGGGTGTTCGTCTTTCAATGAATAAGGCTTGTTGGCCTTTATGCTCTAGACAACAGGCCGGGCATGAGCCCGGCCCGGAGGTTTATCGCGGATCAGTTAACGGGTTCTGATCCGGTCAAATCTGTATACATGTTTTCAGCGGTCTTGCTCGTCTGAGTCAATTATGTCTAGCCCATCGAACACGTCTTCATCTTCCTGATCAGCGGTCAGGTTAGCGGCGGGGGCCTGATCGCCGTTGTTCGCCTTTCTGGATCGACCGCTGCTGGCGCGCTCGCCCGTTCGTCGATCGGGCCCGCTGTAGTCATGGAACTCGCGGAAGTTGCGCTTGAGGTAGCCGCCCACCTCGGCCTCGACGCCGTTGAGCACGACACCGAGGATGTCGGCACGCTGTCCGTCGAGCTCGCGGTAGAGGCGTTGGAGTATGCCTCTTGTATCAATCTTGGCGCGGCTGACAAGAAGCATCGCATCGACGTGCCGTGAGAGCAGCTGTGCATCAGAGGTAAGTAGCGCCGGCGGGGTGTCGATGATCAGCATGTCGTAGTCGGCCTCAAGCCTGGCCATCAGTTCACGGAACCTCGGGCTCTCGAACATCTCGACCACGGCCTGATCGGTATTGCCCGCGGTCAGGACGTCCAGGCCTTTGGTCGAGGACCTCTGGATCAGGGCGTTGGCGTTCTCGATCGGCTTGATGTTGGTGAGGATCTCCGCCAGTCCGGGCTGGTTGTTCAGGCCCATGAGTTTGGCCAGAGCGGGCCTGCGGAAGTTGGCGTCGATCAGGAGCACTCGTCTGCCTGAGAGGGCGCAGCTCGCCGCGAGGTTCTGAGCGACGTTGGTCACGCCGGCGCCGGGCTTGGCCGAGACGATCATGAGGGTTTTGTAGCCTCGCCGGTCGATCTTCGAGAGCACGGCGGTGCGTATCTGCCTGAAGGCTTCGGCGAGCAGTCCGGAGGGCTGCTGTTCGACGACACGATCGATCGTGCGGACGCCGCTGGGGTCTTCTTCGGCGCTGGGGATCATGCCCAGCAGCGAGGCGTCCGGGATCATCTTGATGTCGGCGGCGCTGCGGACGTGCTGGTCCATGATCTCCCTGAGGAAGATCAGGCCCGTCACGATGCCCGTGAACATGAACGCGAAGCCGGGGACCATGACAAACGGGCTGGCCGGGAAAGTCTGTTTGGCTTTTTGTGGCGGGAAGGACTCGGTGACCGTCACGCGGGATTCGCTTTCATCGATCATCAGAAGGTCATCGATCGCCTTCTTCGCGGCCTGCTTTTCTTCTTCCGCCTGTTCCTGCTCGCGGATCAGTGAGTCGTATTCCTGCTTGAGTCGGACAAACTCCTGCCGCTTGAGCGTCCATTCGGCGAGCGACTCGCGGGTCTTGCCCAGTTCCTGCTCGAGGATCTGCTTGCCGAGGGCGGCCTGTTCGAGCTTTGCGTTGAAGAGGGTTCGTGCCTGAGTGTCATATTCCTCGGTGCGCTCGCGCTCATAGAAGAGGATCTGCTGGTCCAGGCTCCGTACCGCGGCGTGCTCGGGCTTGAACTTGTCCAGCAGCGAGTCGCGGCTTACACGCAGCTGTCGCAGCGCGCTGTCGATCTCGACGATCTCGCGGGCGTTTTCGATCATCTGCCGCTCTTCGTCGGAGGGGTCGAACTTGCCCTGGGCCTGACGCTCAAGGAGCTGGCCGTAGGTGGCCTGGAGCGAGTTGTAGGACTTCTCGATCTCGTTGACTTCGATAACAAGCTTCTGGACACGCAGCGCCGCTTCGCTCGAACGCTCGTCAAGTGATTCGAGCGGAGTCGCGGTCAGGAAACGCTTGATCGCGCTGCGCATGGTGGTGATGCGTTCTTCGGTGGTATTGAGCTGGCTCTGTGCGGCCTGGAGCTCGCGCGCGGATATGGCGCCGACCTGCGCGCTCTTCTGGCGGATGTACTCGTCCCGTAAGGCGGTCAGGATGATCTGTGCGTCGCCAGCTTTTCGGGTTGTTGCACGAACCGCAAACAGCGGCGTGTCACGGATGTGGTTGGCACTGAGTACGTTCTCGTCCAGGTCCTCGTAGGCTTTATCGAGGTTGTTATTGAATTCCTTAAACCACTCGGTCTGTTGAACAGCGGTGTTATTCAGCGTCTGGCGGAGCGTGGGCTCGGCCCTGACTTTCTGAACTTCGCGCAGGATCAAGGGCTCGAGCACGTTCATCGGCACCTGGCCCAGCGGCCGACCCGAGGCGCTGATGTTGCTGGCCTGGACGTCGAACTGGGCCACGGAGGTGTACTTTGGGATCTTCGTGTCCAGGCCGTACCACGTCCCCAGGCCGAAGCCGCCGCCGACCACCATCGCCAACACAAGCCAGTACCACTTGGCACGCAGGATGCGCAGCGGATCGATCGGCTTGAACTTGCTCGTTGCTGCGCTGGGCATCATGCCCGTCGGCGGGCCCAGAGGGGGGATGTTGGAGATAGGGTTGTTCATGCTCATGGGGCTGTCCTCGATCCGACACTTCTTGTCGGTGGTTATTAGTGATTGATCGGCTGAATCTTGGCCTTGGTGGTGGGGTGTATCCCCGAAAGGGTCATAGGGCTTGGCGGTACCACTTCTCGGCCTCTTCGATGGCCTGCTTGTCTTTCTCGGATTTTGCCTGGTTTAGAGCAGACTCGAGTATCAGCAGGGCACGGTCTTTATCTTCCTTTGCTAGATATACCCGGCCCAGATGCAACTGGTTTGCAACTAACGGGTATTTATTGACCGACCGCTGAAGGACGCGGATTGCTTCGGCCTCCTGGCCGGCCTTGAATAAGGCCCAGCCCAGCGTGTCCTCGATAAGCGCCACGTTCCGAGAAGGTTCTTCTCCACTCAGCAGATCCATGGCTTGCTGGGCGAATTTCACGGCTTCTTGCTCGTATCCCGTCATCTTGTCGACCAGCAGGTAGGCCGCGTTATTGAGCATATGGACCTTCTCAAGGTCGGGTACCTTGTCGGGGTACTTTTCCATGATATCGTGGGCCCGCTCATAATTAGCTTTAGCCTCGTCCAACCGGCCGGTCTCCTGCTGAGCCAAGGCCAGCTTACTTAACAGTATGAACTGTTGGCCGAAATCGGCTACCGGTTCCTGCTGATATTTTTCCAGGCGAACCGCCGCCAGGGCGTAATTTTGGGTCGAAATCAGGATATTGGTCAGGTACTGCTCGACCAGAATCGAGGGGTTTTTACCCATCGTCTGGTCGATCAGATCAATAAAACGCTTGGGATCGGAGGCAAAAGCGATCCCCGCCTGCTGGACCACCATGTATTCGGTGTCGGGGTCGTTCTTGGAACCGAGGATATTCTTGAACAGGTTCGATGCCAGTTCGGATTCACCGACCGAGGCCAGGGCACGGCCACGCAAGGCACGCATATAGACATTGTTTGCGATCAATTCCAGGTTAGCGGGGTCTTCCAGCAAAGCCCGCGCATCTTTGCCCCGGCCGGCGATCAGCAGCGCGTTTGCATACAGGCCCAGGTCTGAAGATTCTTTCGTCTTCGTGTAGGCAGTGCGGTAAAAATCGATTGCCTGATTGGTCAGCCCGGCCAGGGTGGCGGCCTCACCGGCAAGGCGGTAGTTCTGCGGGCTCACCTCGCGCTGCTGGATGACGGCAGAGACGATTGCGAGGGCTTCTTTGGCAACCGATTGGCTCGCTTCTCGATTGGTTTGTGCAAGCGATCGGGCCTTATTGATCTTCAGGTTGTACAGCCGGTCATTGGCGACGGGGTACATCGGCGCGGTTTTAAGCAATTTCTCCAGCGTGGCGATGGCCTGATCGATCTGGCCCGAAGCAATCTGCACGTCGGCCTGAAGAAGCTGCACTTCAACACGGTCGGATTGATTACTAACCAGCTCACTGACCATACCCTGGAGCTCGGTGAAATCACGCTTGTCCTCGGGCTGGCCAATCACTTGTGCGAGCAGAAGGCGTGTGAGCTGGATTCCCAGCGTGTACTGGTTCGGGAAGTCCTTGACCGACGCCCGCGCCTGTTCGATTGCTTCAGGAAGCTTGCCCTGAGAAGACGCCGACGCGATCAGCAGCTGATATCGCTGGACCGAGTTAGGCAGAGATTTAGCGATGGCATTGGCCTTCTCAAAGTTCCCTGACCGCAGATAGGTCTCTGAAGTCAGGATCTTCAGCCTGTCGTTCGAGGGGTCTTTCGCAGAAACCTGCTCGAACAAAGCGGCGGCGTTCGCGGCCAGCCCGCGAGCAAGCAGGGTATTACCCCACGACATGGTCGCCTGATTACCGCTATCGCCTTCCAGCGCAATCGCCTTGGCGTAGTACTTGTCGGATTCTTCGGGCTGGCCCGTCGCCTGGAACAGCAGGCCCCCGGTGACGTAGTCCTTCCAGTCGGCCTGGTCGCCTCGCTCGGCGAGGTAGGTGGTGTATTCCTGAACAGCTCTGTCTTTCTGATCGGCTTGAACCAGAACCTCGCAGAGCGTGCCGATATTCAACCAGGTCCGGCCTTCGATCTTGATCGCTTCCTGCATTTCGTTCAATGCCTTGGTATAGGAGCGGTCCTGCGTATAAAGCGTTGCGAGGCTGCGGCGGTTCTGGGTGTTGCTGGGGAACTTGTCGCGCAGCTGTTCTCGCACGTTGATGGCGCGACCGGGCACGCCCAGTTCACGAGAGAGGTTGCTGTATGTTTCGAGCACTTCGGCATTCGTCGGCTGCAGGCGCAGGAGCTCTTCGTAACGATCCAGCGCCGCGGCGCGGTTGCCGGACTGCAATTCCGCGGCGGCCATGAGCTGCAGCGCCTCGTTGTTATTGCTCTGGCGGTTGAGCGCTTCGCGGAGGCTGCTCTGTGCGGCGAACGGGTTTTGAAGAGCGATCTGGATGCGTCCGAGCGTGATCCACCCGTCGACGTAGTGGCTGTACTGTTTCAGGGCGCTCTGGTAGGCGGAGGCGGCGTCTTGAAGGCGCTTGTTCTGAGCTTCGCCGGGTTCCATGGCCCCGGCCTTTACCGCGAGCAGCTTGGCATTCATAAATGCGCCGTCCGCCAAGGCAACGTCCGTCCGCTCGCTCACGGGCAGCGCCATCATGTCCTTGATCGCGCGTTCGGCCTGATCCCACTGCTTGTCCTGCAACGCGAGGTTGTAGCGGGCCTCGATGACCGGCGGGAGCTTGGGACTGAGCTTGCTCGCCAGCTCCAGCTGCTCACGCGCCTCGGCGGGCATGTTCCGGGCCTGATAAAGCTGGTATTTGCGGATCGCCAGGTCCGCCGGCTCGAAAGGCTGCGACTCGAGCAGAGCCATCTCGTCTTCCAGCTCAAGGGCTCCGTTCTCGACATAACGCTGCAGCGTCGTGGAGAGCCTGGGGCTCAGCCCGTCTTCATTTTCGAGGCGCTTGATCTCGGCGATTTTTTCAGACTTCTCAGCGATCGTAGAAATCAGGCGCAGGACGAGCTCCAGACTGATGGGCTTGGACTGGTCTCGAGACTTGATCTGCTTGCGCAGCATCTCGACCGCTTGTCCTAGGTTGCCCATCTGAGCCTGGAAGTTGGCGATGTCGTTACGCAGGTCGGGGTGTGCCGCCAAATCCTGCTTCTGCAACAGGTCGATCGCTTCCTGGGTCTTGTTCTGCAGGGCGAGCAAGACGGCCTGCTGGCGGATCACGTTGATATCTTCGGGGAAAAGAGCGAGGTACTGATTGATGTGGAATTCGGCGCGGTCAAGCTGCTTGCCGTCACGCTGAGAGAGGTAGCTGAGGATCAGATTCAGGCGCAACGGCGAGGTCGGCGCCACCTCAATGACCTTCTCGTAGTATTCGATGGCGAGCTTGTCGTTGCCGAGCATGCGGTGGGTCTCGGCCAGGAACTGCAGGGTCTGCAGGTCTTTGCCTTCGTAGGCCTGGTTGGCTTTTTCGAACGGCAAGACCGCTTCTTTGGGCAGGCCCTTTGTCAGCGCGAGTCGCCCCCGGAGAAACTGCGAGCGTGCGTCGCGCCAATCGGCGCGTGTCGTGCTCATTTGGTTGAAGGTTTCAAGCAGTGCCTGGGCTTCGTCGATCAGTGCGTTTTGCTTGGCTTCATCTTTTTCTTGTGAAGCAAGGATCAGCTTGATTTCCACCTGCAGGGACAGCAGGTCAACACGGGCCTGCTGGTCGCGAAGAAACTGTTTGCCGTTGGTCAGGCGTTGGATATTGAGCCCCTCGGTCGCGGCTTTCTCCGCTTCCTGGATCATGCCCTGTGATCGGTGCAGCCGTGCGAGCAGGGCGTGGATCGCGGGCTCCTCCGGACGGTCCTTGATCAGGGCCTGTGCGAGTTCAAGCGATCGGGCCCGGGCGTCGAAGCGGAACTCTGCGTTGCCCACGCCGATGATTTCCATCAGCTGAATAACACGGCTGAGTTCTTCGGCATAGAGCTGGTCGCGGAAGGTTTTATCCTCGAGCTTTGCCTGAAGGGAGATGACGGCGTTGATCTGTTCGCCGACGAGTTTGGGACGGATCTGGTCATCGTTGCTGCGGACATCGAGCAGCAGCGCGGTGGCGTCGACGAGCGCGGGCGGGTTTTCCTGCGCGAGCTGGATGGACTTCTGCAGGGCCTGGTATGCGTTTGCGAAGTTGTCGGTGACTTCCTGATTGAAGTTGTTGCCGCTGGCGCGGTAGATTCGCCGTGCGTTGCCGATGAAGTACCTGCCAAGCGCGATGTTGGACCAGGTGTCTTCGGGGCTATTTTGAATCGCCTGGTTGATCAGGTTCAGCGACTTGATCCGCTCGCTGGCGCTGGTCTCAGTTTCGGCCGTGTGGGCGCGCACGTATGCGTTGTATTTGAGGGCGATCTTGTCTTCGGGGTGGGACTCCAGCCGCTTGTTGCTGTAGCTCAGCAGATAGCCAAGCGGGCTGTTGTTTTTGACCACCAGGAGCATGCGGACGCGGTCCTGCAGGACTTTGTAGAGGAATTCGCGATCTTTGTCGGAGGAGCCGGGGGTGTCGTGGATCGTAGCCGCGGCCATCAGTTCAGAATCGAGTTCGTTGCTGGCAAGCGTGAGGTCCGAGCAGATGACCAGGTTGTGCGCATCGATAAAGCCGTAGAGATACTGGACGTTGGTCGCGTCCTTGTTCTTCGCGGCGTAGTAGTGTGATGCGGCGCGAAGCGCCAGGCCGTTCGAGGTCTTGTAGTCTCCCGTCGCGAGGGCGGCGCGGCACTCTTCGAGCGTGCTTTTAGCAATCGCGGCGTGTTCGGCGGCGGTTTTCTTCAGCTGGGTGAATGCGAAAATCAGCCCACCAACCAGCAGCACAAGCGAGGTCGTGAGGATGATGACGAATTTGGTGTTAATGCGTGTGGCCATTTAAGCCCTGTCTCCTGTCTTGCCGTGACATCATGCCCGGCGCTGTTCGCGGTTGGCTTTCGTGTTTCGCTTAAGGTTGCTGTCCCGGGCTCTGCGTCTTCGGGGTCGGGTCAGCCGGCGCGGGGTATGTACCGGCCTTGACTTCGGTCCAGTCGGGGAGGCAGGCCATGACTTCAGGCATCAGATCGCTGAGCAGGTCCTGGGCGTATTCAGCGACGAGGTCCGGGTCGTTTACGCCGGGGAACATGACTTCAACTTTGCAGTAGTAGTTGTAGCGGTCCTGCACGTTGAAGCTGAAGCGCACCTGGTGGTTCGAAGCCACGGCCTGGCCGTTGGCCAGGAAGAAGTAAAGCGCGGTCGTGGCTCTGCCGTCGGCGTCAGCGCCTGTGAAGGTGATGACCGGGATCTTGTCCGTAGGCAGACGAACGGTCTGGTTGAAGCCTTCCGATTCAGCCAGGACCATGCCCGGGTGATCGGGGTCGGGGCGGTAGTCGTCCCGCGAGAGCGTGAGTTTTTGCTCTCTGCGTTCAACAAGCTGTTGGCCCGCGGCCAGCCAGCACTTGTCCGGCACGTGCGGCACGGCGTCGAGCATGCCCGTGTAGTAGGCGATGTGGATCTTCGCCAATTCGCCCGGCTGCACTTCGCCGGACCATCCGGAAAGGCGCTCTCCAAGTGGGGTATCGATCGTCTGCTTGCCGATCGAGCGTTTGTTCAGGCCCGCGGCGGTGCTGAAGTAGAAGCGGTTGAAGTATTCCCGGGTGTCCAGCTCGTCCTCGATGTCTTTGGGCAGCTTGGGTTCGTGGTGGAGCAGCTGCCAGTGGCCGGCCTCGTCGGGGAAATTCAGAGCGAAGCTGTGGCGCAGCGGCACGGGCAGCTTGCTGAGGTACATGCCTTTGTACTGGATGACCGCGCCCTGCACGACCACGCCCGCCGTGAGCATGCCGAGGGCGACGCCTACGAGCAACGGGACACGCCGCGAGTTGCGGGACAGGGCCAGTCGGGCCGCTTGCCAGGCGCCCAAGGCGATTGTCATGTGCAGGACAAGTTGTCCCAGAAGCCCGCTGAGATTGAGCGAGCCCTTGAGCACCGTGGGCAGACCGATGGCGGGCAGCGCGTACTGTAGCGCGAGGACTTCGATCCCTGCGAGCAGGACGAACGAGGCTAATCCGATCGCAAGTCCGCTGGCGGTTTGCTTAATCTCGGGGTTAAGCGGGTTGTTGTCGAAGCAGTGAGGCAGAGGCTTGGGGGCTTTCTTTCTGCCGGGGTTTTCGACGATGATGATTTTTTCCAGGCACCAGCCGACGAGCATGAGCAGGCCCGCTGCGGGGATGAGCGTGAGCATGCCGATGAACAGGTGGAAGTCGCCGTGCGCCAGTTCGGGGTCGATCAGGTGGAGCCAGCCGAGGATCGAAACGCGCAGGGCGTTGACGAAGATGGCGATGGGTGCGGACAGCGCGATCATCGTCGCGCGTTGCCACCAGCGGCGGGGGAAGAGGAACGCCAGCGCGACGCCCAGGGCGAGGAAGGCCATGAGCATGCGCATGCCCGCGCAGGCCTCGGCGACGTTCATCGGTGTGGGTCCGCCGTTCTGGCCGTAGTCCAGGTCGATCGTGCTGCCGCGGAGGGTTGCGTGCATGCCTGAGATGGCGCTGGTCAGTTCAAGGATCAGGACCGCTCCGTGCGCGGCCATGGCCTGCATCTTGGTGGCGATGATCGACCAGATCACGTCGGAGATTTTGACCGCGAAGACCATGAATGCGATGGGGAACCAGAGGATGCGCATCATGGCAGGCCCGAGCAGCATCAGCGTCAGCCCGAAGAGGGTGACGATCATGCAGTAGCCCTGGGTCATGGGGTTGTGCAGGAAGAGGTTTGCGATGATGTATCCGGCGACACCGACGTAAATAAATGCCGCGCCGATCGGGGTGATGCTGCGTGGCGTAGCCATCAGGCTGTCGCGGTGCAGCCAGATGTAGTAGAGGCTGATGAAGGGGATGATCAGGACGTGGGACCAGTCGGAGCTGCTCATCCCGGTGAGGACGGTGTAGCGGATGAAGTGCCAGTTCAGGATGAACATGAGCAGGCCCAGCACCGTGATCCAGAGCCAACCGGATTTGGAAACCAGTGCCGGTTGGGCATGAGGATTAGCCAGGTTGGTGACCGGTGTGCTGGTCATGCTTTAAAAGGTCCTCGGCAGGCGCGAAGTCCCGGCCCGGTGTGGCACACGTTGTTGCGTGTCCCAGAGACCTGGCGCGACTGAGCTGTACTCGTCCTTGAAGCTGGTTGATCGAGCGGGGTCTGATCTCGCCTCTGTGCCCGATCCCTCCTGTTACGGGCTTGAAAGCTCGGCCGGGCCGTTAGACCGGGCCGAGCGGTAGTATGCAGGTTTGTAGCTACACCAGCCTTGTTCGGGTATTACGCCGCGGGAGGTGGCTTAGATCGCCTGATTTATTAATTGGTGCCAAACACATCGCGGTCGAAGTTGCGATCGAGCACAAAGCCAAAGCCGTAGGTCATTCTCAGGCCGTTGCGGAAGACCGCCAGGGGCACTGCTGCGGCGCTGGTACCGATGTTGATCACGTCGTTGGAGCGGAGGTAGATGTCCGGCTCGGTGCCGTTGACGATGGCGCGGAGGTCCAGACGCACGATGGCCTGCTCGGTCTCGCTGATCTGACGGATCAGGTCAACGCGCTCGGGCCAGGCGATGCCGCCCAGGCCGCCGGCCGAGGCGACCAGGCGGTAGAGGGTCAGCTCGTTTTCGCCGGGCACGGTATAGGCGCCGGGGCGGGCGATCGAACCCATGGCGTAGACGAAGCCTGCGTTGGGGTCCGGCACACTGATGACGTCTCCGGGGCGGATGACGACGTTGTATCGCATGTCCCCGTCCTTGAGCTGCTGGAAGGGGATTTCGATGATGCGCTGGGTGACGAGCTTGCCCAGCTCAGCGAGTCTTTCGTTGTCTGCGCCTTGCGAGGAATCCGCTTTGGTGTCGCTTTCTTGCTTTTTCACGCGGACCCACTTGCCGTCAACGTAGACCCATTGACCTGCCTCAGCGGTCGTGTCCAGGCTCTTCTCGACGCCGGAGGGCGGTGCAACGCGGTTGGAGCCGCCCGGGTTGTCCAGGCCTTTTTCGATGCCCTTAAGCAGGTCTGCCGGGTCTTCCGGTGCCGGGGGCTGCTTGGGTGAATCCGACTGTCCGGGCTCTGTATCGAAGTCGCCGGTGACCGACGCGTCGAGCGCAGCTTGGCGGATGATGTAGATGCGGCGGGTCCGGCCGGGGATGCCGCGGGCCAGCGTCAACGCTTCGATGATGCGGAAGTCGGGCTTAGGGATAACGTAGGTGCCCGAGGTGGTGCCGCCCGTGGTCGACTGAGCAAAGAGGCTGAAGGTGTTCTGCCGTGAGTCGAGCAGCTGAACGGAGACGATCGCGTCGCGCAGCTTGTTGTCCTGGTCGAGTTTCTTGGTGATATCGCGCTCGAGCTGGCTGGGGCTGCGTCCTGCGGCCTGGATCGGGCCGACGATCGCAAGGCGGACATCGCCGGTTTCGGTCACGCGGCGCTGTTGGTTGTCGTCGACGCCGGGGACGCGCAGCTCGTAGATCGTGACCAGGATCGTGTCGCCGGGCCCGATGATGTATTCACGGGTCTCGGGGATGAGGTCCTCAGGCCTGACCGTATCGGTGGGCAACTGGTAGCCGTTGCCGTCTTCGATAATGCTGATGGATTCGAGGATCGGCTGAACCAGAGGAGTCGGCTCGCTTCGGATGACCGCAGAAGGGTCCAGCCAGGAATCGACTTCGCAGCCGGTCAGCGTTGTCAGGGCCGACAGAGCCAGTACCCAACCCGCACGTGTAATTTGTTGCAGTCGCCTCACTATGTTGCTCCCAGCTGACTCGGTTGTGGGCCGACAACGTCGGCCCTGGTTCTTGCCCCGTATGTTAAACCCGGTAAGCCTTATACGCACGCCTGATCGAACACGGGGGCTCTGGTAGGACCATCCAAACACCAATGTGGCCTCGGGGCCAGCGTGACCGGCCCCTTAGTCAGTTAAATCCGTCGCCCGACGCCGGGCTTTCGATTTGATCGACATCGACCGCATGTTCTGCCCAAGTTAGCACTTGTCAGTCCGCATTTAATCGAAACCCGACCAATAACTCTAAGCGAGCAATTCTCTTATTATGAACCGGCAATACATTGCCGCCAGGAAACCTCACTCATGCCACAGCAGATCACGATTATCGGAGATGGGTCCATGGCCTGCGTCATGGCGATGCTACTGGACTCCAGGGGCCGGGCCGTTACGGTCTGGGGCCACGACCCCGAGACCATCGCCGAGATTATCCAGACCCGCGAAAACAGGGCTTACCTGCCCGGATATCGCATCCCCGATGCGATTCGTTTCACCGCCAAGCCCGAGCAAGCCTTGGTGAACGCTGAACTTATCGTCAACGCAACACCCACCCAGTTCATCCGACCGGTCTGGGAAAAGCTCGTCCGCTTCACCCCGGCAGGCGTCGGGATCGCCTCGGTCTCCAAGGGGATCGAAAACGAAACCCTGCTCAGGCCCACGCAGATCATCGCAGACGTCCTTCAGCAGAACCGCGACAACCCCGATCGGCCGTCCAGGCCCTTCGCCTCGATCTCCGGGCCAACCGTCGCCCATGAGCTGGCGAAATGCCTTCCCGCCACGGTTTGTGCCGCTTCGGACGACGAGGGCTTTGCGAACGCCATTCAGGACATTTTCACGACCCACTGGTTCAGGGTTTACACCACCACCGACCTGCTGGGTGTGGAACTGGCAGGTGCGATGAAAAACTGCATCGCGCTGGCGGCCGGTATCCTCGACGGGCTCCAGGCCGGCAACAACGCCAAGAGCGCGCTGCTTTCGCGCGGCCTGGCGGAGATCACCCGGCTGGGCACCGCCATGGGCGCCAACACGCAGACCTTCTTCGGCCTGACCGGCGTGGGCGACCTGGCGACCACCTGCTTTTCACCGACCGGGCGCAACCGCACGTGCGGCGAGATGCTGGGGCGGGGTAAAAAGCTTGAGGAAGTTCTCGAGTCGATCCCCGGTATCGTCGAAGGCGTGCCTACAACGCGTTCGGTCATGGCGCTGGCGACCAAGTACCGCGTCGAAATGCCTATCTGCGAACAGATCTACAAAGTACTGTTCGAGCAGTTGGACCCGCTTGAAGCCATCAGCCGGCTGATGTCACGCGACCCCAAGCCCGAGCGCGTCGGCTGAACCCTACGGCCGATGATGCGAGTCCAGTTGGAAGGATGAATCGCGACAGCGCTTATTTCTCGCGCATCTTGATTTCATGGAACGTGATACGCGAGGGGCATGAAAATCGCAGGATATTGCCCTTGTCCTGGGCCGGGCTGTATGACTCGCTGGGCGTCAACTCGTTCGCCGGTCCTTGCCAGGTGAGTACAAGCTTTTCGGCATTAAAGACCTTGATGCCCAGCTGATCGTTTTCGCCCACACTGACCTCGAACATCAAGTCGATTTCCTTGCCGATCCGGCTTGTGCTCTGCCCGTCGATCATCGCGCCGGGCAGGCCGTCGATCCAGCAGACACGCTGTCCGATGTGTGTGAACTGGAACGTAGCTCCGGCCGAACCGACGGGGAGGTAGATAATCACCGCCGCTTTCCCCTCATCGACTTCAGTGATGGTCAGGCGTGTGCGCAACTCGTAGCTGCCGATTTGTGTGCTATGCAGATAAAAGTCCGTGTGATTAGTGCTGATCGCGCCGTCTCGTACGCTCAGCCGGCCATCCGCGCTGCTTACGGTGTCCTTTTCAGGGTCGAAGCGATCCACGATCAGGTCGATCCACCCCGACGCGAGTTCGGGATCGAGGCTATGACCCGCCCGCTCGAGCCGGCCCCTCGCGACGGAATCCATCAGCTTCACACGCTTCATCAGCGTGTCCTGCCGGGGATAAGTACTTGCGAACCGGCCGTACCAACGGCAGGCGCGCTCAAGCATCGCTACCGCCTTGTCATCCTCTAGCTCTTCCGCCCGGCCGAAGTACCAGTCGCCAACGCGCAGCGCCTGCGGGGCGCCGGCCTGATCGATCCCTTTCGAGGCGATCAGCACGATCTCGGTGAAGTCTTCGTCGCCGATCAGCTCGGCAAACTCGGCCGCCGCTTCCGCATTGTCCTGTTCCACGAACAGAAGCTGCACGAGTTCCTTAGCCGCCGCGCGATTGCTCGGATTCTTGCGCACGGAAATCGTGAGCATACGCACGCGATCGGCTCGGTCGCTTGCCTGCGATAGGCGGGACATCGTCTGCTCGACCCGGTCGCGTTTGGGCGAGTCCACGGCACGTGCGATCAGGTACGCCTGCTTGCAGTAGGTCATGGCCTGGTCGAGATTGTCTTGCTTCTCGGCGTCCTCGGCCACGACCTGCAGAAGGTCAAGGTAGATGTCCGCGACATCGGCCCGCCGGTCCGACGGGCTGTCGCGGTACGCGTGAGAGGCCAGTTCAACCAACGCCAGAGGTGTAGCCGCGGGGTGCTCTGGCCAGATCTGGTTCAGCAGTTCCGCGGCTTGTTGCATCAAACGCAGGTCGCCGCCCTCCGCAGCGAGCGCGATCGCATCGGTATAGATCAATGACTGCAGGGTCGCCGAGTCCGGGATCGCCCTGGCCTGCCGGATCATCTCTCCGGCCAGCGTGAAGTTGTCGACGCTCGAGGGCGTCCGTCTGACCAGGGCCAGCTTCTCTTTATAGAGCTTGGCGTAGACCTCCTGATCGTTCTCGGTCACCACGAGCGCGGCTTGAGCGCTGACGCTGGACATCCAGGATAGGGCCAGGGTCACGAGCAGGGCGGTTGCGGTTTGTCGCATCATTCGGCACTCCTCGGTCGGCGTATGCCGATCTTATCAAGCCTCGCCCTTGAGGAAAAACGTTCCGCCGATGTTGGGCCGAGCAAGCACCGCTCCTGTCGCGTTTGGCAAGGGTTGTAGCGGTTATGTCAGGTGGAGAAGCGGGGGAAATCGCCGCCGCCCGCCTTGGGCTTAGGGCGTGTACCTGCGGTGCCGATGAGTTATGGGCCCAAAAAGCTCAGGAGGCACTTGTGATTTACCGCTACGACGAAGACCTGGTCAAGCCCAGTCAGCCGATCGATTCGACCCGGCTGTGGGTGTCGGACCAGCAGTGGCTTGCGATCCTCGAGCGCATCCAGCGTGGGGCCAGCGCCCCGATGGATATCGAATCTTATTCGTGCAGGCGTGAACACCCGCGTGTTCAGTACGACTGCCGTTGCCTGCTGCGGATGAACGCACAGGCGGGGACCTACATCGTCCGCACGCGCGACATCTCCGCCGGCGGGCTCTGCTTTGTCCACGGCCAGCCGCTGCGCCCCTCGACCCGGTGCACGATCGCGATCCAGTCGGACCTGGGCCCGGGCCGGATCGTCTCGGCCGTCGTCGCCTGGTGCAAGGAAGTCGACCTCTTCGATCCGGACGTCGAGGCCTACGAAATCGGTATCAAGTTTGATGCGCTGATCGATTTCACCGCACTGTTTGGCGACGCCTGCCCGCTCAAGCTGACCTGAATTGATCTTGTGACGGACGGATCGCATCACGATCCGTGTGTTACGACGATCTTGCCGACGTGCCCGCCTGCTTCGGCGTAGGCGTGTGCCCCTGCGATCTGATCAAACGTGAAGCGTTTCTCATCGATCAGGGGCTTGAGTTTGCCCTGGTCCACCATCGCCGCGGCTTGCCGCAGGATCCCGCCGTGGCGTGCGCGTTCCACGCCGAAGAGCAGCGGAATCAGCATAAAAACAAGGTGAAACGACAGGCCCTTCATGTGCAGGCTGCCGCCGTCGATCTGCGCCCGGCCGGCGATGCAGACGACATGGCCGTTGAGAGCGGCGGCCTCGATGCTCGGCGGGATGTTCGCGCCGCCGACGGTGTCGAACACCACATCAAAGCCTCGGCCCCCGGTCAGCCGCGCGACATACTGCTCAACCTTTTCGTTTTTGTAATGGATGATTTCATCTGCGCCCAGCGATCGGGCGAGCTGCGCCTTGTCCGCGGACCCGACGGTAGCGCTGACCTTCGCGCCGCGCGCCTTGGCAAGCTGAACGACGACGTGGCCGACCCCGCCCGTGCCGCCATGCACCAGGATATTTGTGCCTTGATTGACGTCGGCCTTATCCAGCCCTTCCCACGCGGTGATCGTGACCAGCGGCAGCGCGGCCGCATCCTCCAGCGGGATCGATTTGGGCGCCAGCGCAATCAGATCGGCGTCGGCCAGCGCGTAGTCGGCCAGCACGCCCTGGGTTCCCTTGAGCCCGCCGACGCAGCCGTACACGCGGTCGCCGGGGTTGAAGGTCGCGACACCCGGGCCCAGCGCATCGATGGTGCCCGCGACGTCGCCGTGCAGGATCGCAGGGAAAGCGGGGGGGATGGGCACGGCTCCGCTGCGGATTTTGTAATCAACGGGGTTGACGCTGGTTGCCGCGACGCGGATACGCACCTGACCGGGCCCGGGCTGGGGGGTGGGCAGTTCGATCGGTTGAAAGACATCCGGCCCGCCGTGCTCGTGGATAACCCATGCCCGCATCGCCTTGCTCCTGTTGAAGGTAACGGTCGAACGCATCGTAGCGGCTGTAACGGTTGTGGGTGTTGTGCGTGATGTGGTGCGGCTGCGGGTTGTGCGCTTTCGGTTGTCGGCGAGGACGCGCGGGAATGGGGGATGTGGTTATGCGCGTGCCGTTCGTGGTCGATAGGTCGATGTCCGGCCGTGGAGCCGGGATGCTTCTTTCCTTTAGACGAGAACGCCGATGGACCTTGAAAAGATCCTCAAAGCGGCTGCCGAGGCCGACTCTTCAGACATCCACCTGATCGCCGGCCACCCGCCGATGACGCGTACGCATACGCAAATGACGCCGCTGGACTTCCCTGTGATCACGCCCGAGGGTGCCATGCGCATGCTCAAGCAGATGGCGAGCGAGGACCAGATGCGTGTGTTCGAGAAGATCAAGGACGCGGACTTCTCCTACGAAGTGCCCGGCCTTGGCCGATACCGCGTGAACGCGCACCTCCAGCGTGCGACCGTCGGCATCGCGATGCGTTCGATCAAGACGCAGATCCCGCCGCTTGAGAAGCTCAACCTGCCCGAGGTGATCTCGCGCCTGACCTACCTGCCCCGCGGGCTGGTGCTGGTGACCGGCGACACCGGTTCGGGTAAGTCGACCACGCTCGCCGCGATGATCGACTCGATGAACAAGCGTTACCGCAAGCACATCATCACGCTCGAAGACCCGGTCGAATACACGCTCAAGAGCGACAAGAGCGTGATCGAGCAGCGCGAGTTGGGCCAGGACACCCCGTCCTTCGCCTCGGGCCTGCGTCACGTCCTGCGTCAGGACCCCGACATCATCCTGGTCGGTGAAATGCGCGACCTTGAAACCACCGCCGCCGCGATCACCGCCGCCGAAACCGGCCACCTGGTGTTCTCCACCCTGCACACCGTCAACGCCTCGCACACCGTCGAGCGTATCATCGACATGTACCCGGCCGACCAGCAGAACCAGATCCGTTCGATGCTGGCCAACACGCTGCAGGCCGTGATCTCGCAGACCCTTTTCAAGCGGATCGACCAGAAGGGCATGGTGCCCGCGGTCGAGGTGATGCTCTGTACCCCCGCGGTGCGCAACCTCATCCGCGAAAACCGCGCGTTCGAGATCCCCAACGTCATCGAGACCAACCGCCAGCTGGGCATGAACTCGCTGGACAACGCGATCGCCGAGCTCTACTTCAACGGCATGATCAGCAAGGAAGACGCGATCGCCCAGGCGGCGTACCCCGAGAAACTGGAGCGCGCCCTCGCGGCGTGATGTTTGTTCCGTGCCGCGTCGTCAAGGCGCGGCTGACCGTGAAGTTCATTTATCAACCGAGGCGCAAGTATGCCTACGTATCGATACCAAACACGCAACACCAGCGGGCAGGTCACGGTCGGCACGATCGCGGCCGAGAACGCGCTGGGCGCCGCGCAGCTCCTCCGCAACCAGGGCGGCACCGTCCTGTCGCTGACACCGATCAGCTCCGGACGCTCGGCCAAGTCGCTCAGCGAATCGCTCAAGGCGCTCAACTACACCTCGGGCCCGTCACAAAAGGACGTGCTGAACTTCACCACCCAGCTCGCCGTCATGGTCCGCGCCGGTATCTCGCTGCGCCAGGCGCTCGAGGGCATCGCGGACCAGACCGACAACCCCAAGTTCGCCAAGATCCTCCAGGGCATCAAGCAGGACGTCGAGTCCGGCAAGCCCTTCTCCGAGGCGCTGGCCAAGCACCCCAAGCTGTTCGGGCCCCTCTATATCAACATGGTGCGCGCTTCTGAAATGTCCGGCTCGTTCAGCCAGATGCTTGAGCGCATCGCTTCCTACCTCGCCCAGCAGATCGAGACCCGCGCGATGGTCATCGGTGCGATGATCTACCCCGGCGTGATCGCGTCGATGGCGATCGGTGTGACGATCTTCCTGCTGACCTTCGTGCTGCCCAAGTTCGCCGACGTGTTCAAGGGCAAGGAAGCGGCCATGCCCTGGCCGACGATCTTCCTGATGAGCCTGTCCGAGTTCATGGTGCAGTGGTGGTGGGCGGTGTTGTGTGCGATGTTTGCGGTGCTGGTCTTCCTGTTCTTCCTGGTGAAGACCGAGCCGGGCGGCTGGTGGTTCGACCAGATCAAGCTGCGTGTGCCGGTGTTTAGCCGGATGTTCCGTGCGCTTTATATCAGCCGATCGCTGCACACGATGGGCGAGCTGGTGAACGCGGGCGTGCCGATGCTCGACACTCTGGCGATCACGGGCGAGATCTCGGGCAACCGCATGTACAAGCGGCTGTGGCGCGGGGTCTACAGCTCGGTGAAGCAGGGCAAGAAGATTATTCAGCCGCTGCAGAAGACGCCGCTGCTGCCCAAGTCCGTCGTACAGATGGTCGGCGCGGGCGAAGAGTCGGGCAAGCTCGGCGAGGTGCTCGACGAAGTCTCGACGTACTACGCCAAGCAGCTGCGCGAGGCGATCAAGACCGTGACCAGCATGATCGAGCCGATCATGATCGTGATCATGGGTACGGTCGTCGGCTTCGTCGCGATGGCGGTGATCCTGCCGATCTTCAAGCTGTCGACGCTGGTGAAGTAAGGCCCGGGGCCTAGCGTTTAGGCTCCGGTTTGAAACGGTTGTAGCGTACAAGACGGCTGTTGTTGTGATTCGGTTGAGATTCGGATTGTCCCGCGAAATAGATGAATCGTAGGTTTAACTGACCATGAGAAGCCTAGACGCCAGACCCCAGACGCCAGACGCTAAGCATCGGCTACGCCGACGCGCGAGCGGTTTCACGCTCATCGAGGCGTCGCTGACCACGGTCATCATCGGCACGGGTGTTCTCGCGATCCTCGCCGCACAGCAGGCCTATCACCAGAAAAACAACTGGTCTACACGCACCAGCACCGCGATGCTCCTGGCCAACGAGATGCGAGAGCGCACGCTCTCGATGCCGCTGCACGACCCGCTCACCGGCGAAATGACCCTCGGGCCTGAGTCGGACGAGACCGTGCCGCTGGCATACGACGACCTGGACGACTTCGCGGGCAAGGTCATCGCGGGCTACGGCTCGGGCACGAAGTTCAACCCCCCGATCAACGCGCTGGGCCTGACTTTGAGCGACCTGGGCAAGTGGACGCAGGTGATCGACGTGGAGAAGGTTCCGATCGATCACGTGGACACGACCTCGCCGATCCCGCTGGACACCGGCGCGTCGGACATGTTCCGTATCACGGTGTCGGTGCTGTACCAGGACCCGACGCTTCAGACCCCCGAGACGGTGACGCGCATGTCGTGGATCGTTACGGACACGCCTTAATCATGTCCGATGTTTGATGTTCGATGTGTCACGAAGACACGATTTGGAGAGATGGGGTTAGAGATTGTCGGTGAGGTGTTGGAGCGAACTAATGAAAATCAGCACATCGCACATCGCACATCGAACATCGCACATGCGCCAGCGCGGCGCCGCGGCGGTGCTGTCGATGATGTTCCTGGTGATCTTCGGGTCGCTGGCGGCGGCGATGGCGATTGTCTCGCAGGGCAACCTTCACACCGCAGAGACTCACCTCAAGGTCAACCGCTCGCTCGCGGCCTCGGAGACGGGGCTTCGGCTGATGATGTACCGCCTCGCCAAGGCGTCGCAGCTGGTGCAGACGCGATCGGGCACGGTGTGGGACCCGGCTTCGGGCAACTACATCACAACACTGAAAGAGAGCGACATGGCCGGCGACCCCAGCGGGATGCCGGTGAATGTTCTGATGGGCAAGGCCGACGCGGTGTGGGATGAAGTCGCAGCGACGCTGATGACCGAGCTTTCCGGTGAGCCGCACAACCAGGCCGAGCCTTACATCGACTCGGACCGCGTGCTTCACGTTGGACCGATCGCTGTCGCGCCTCAATCGCCCTCATTTACGGCGACATTTGCACCGCACCCGATCCCCGGCGAAGACTACGACAGCGAATACTACAAGCGCCCGCCCTACAGCGACATGGGCATCAGCAACGCTCAGCCGCTGGACGCGCGGTTTGTCCGTATTACGGTTCAAGCCTACGACGGCTCGGCCGGGCACCGTGTGAACCGCTCGGTGTCGATGGACTTCCAGATGGTCAAACGCATCGAGTACGCGGTGCTGTCGCGCAGCCGCGTCATGATCGGCCGCAACGTCATGGTCGAGGGCCGGATCGGCTCGACCTTCACGGAGACAAACCTGAAGAACGGCCACCCGATACAGGTCGCTTCCGACTTCCGCGGCATCGACCCCGACCTTGACGCTAAGCTCGACGCGCTGCTGGGCTCGATCATCGAGGACGACCAGGATGGGGACAACCGCCTGTCCATCCACGATTCGACCGAAGTCTCCGACTACGCCGACCCCTCGTCCTACGATACCGACGGCGACGGTTACATCACCGAATTCGACTTCTTCCTCTCGCACTTCGACTCGGGCTCGAGCCCGGGCCAAGTCACGATCAGCGAGTTGGAGTCGAAGATGAATCCGCTCGACGCCGCGCAGCTGATGCAACTGATCGACACGTTCGGCTCGCCTAGCCGCGCCGGATACAACGACGGCGTGATCGATGAATTTGATCGATACGCGAAGATCCGTGGCGAGATCCACATCGCCGCCGACCTCGCGGGATGGGAGGCCGGTGCCGCCTCGCCGACCGGGTCGTATAAAGACTATCTGCAGGGCCCGATCGTGCCCGGCCACAACCAGGTACCCCTGACCTTCGAATCCAAGGAAACCAGCGAGTACGAGCTCAATCCGCAGCAGTTTGATGTGTCTTCATTCCAGGCGATCGCGACCGGCGATTTCGCTTCGCAGGCCGGCAGCCCGTCGAGCTACGTCAAGGAAGCGGTGCCCTTCGGCGCGACCTACCCGTACGACTACTACGATCGGCCGGTCTATCAGGACATCAAGTTCGACAACGTAATGATCCCCAAGGGGACCAACGCGGTGTTCATCAACTGCCGGTTCATCGGCTGTACTTTCATCGAGTCCGAGCACCAGAACGACGACCCAGACTACAACTATGCCGGCATGCAGACCGTCGCGGGGGAGCAGAAGCACCCCGACCGCTTCGTCACGATTGCCGGCAAGAATATCTACGACACCAAGACGATCTCGAACAATATCCGTTTCCACAATTGCAAATTCGAGGGCGCCCTGGTCACCAGCGTGCCGATCGAGTACACCCACGTCCGCAACAAGGTGACGTTCACCGGCAACACGGGCTTTGACATCGACAGCTCGGTCGTTCTCTCCGACGCGGAGAAGAACCTGTACAAGCGATCGTCCCTGATGGCGCCGCAGTACTCGATCGAACTGGGCACGTTCATCTCGCCCTACGACAGCTCCGAGGCGATCAACCTCTCGGGCACGATCGTCGCCGGACTGATCGACATGCGTGGCCAGATCTTTATCGACGGCCAGCTCATCACGACCTTCGAGCCCAAGTCTAATACCGGTCCGGTGCTCGGCGAGACCTCGCCGCAGTTCAACACCACGCTGGGCTACTTCACCGCAAACGAGGGTGACCTCGAAACCGAGCTGCCAGATAAGGGCTACGGCGTGATCCAGGTCCGCTACAACAAGGACCTGCCCTTACCCGACGGCATTCTTGGACCGATCAATGTCGTGCCGCTCTGGGGAACCTACTTCGAGGGCGGAAAGCATGACTAACCCCGAACACGGGGCTGACCGAAGATAAACCGCCGGCGTCGGCGGAGGAGAAGTCGAGCAGGGGCGCGCGGGAGAGATTTAAACCCTCCCGCTCCCCACTCTCTCACGCAGGAGCGCACGACCGGCTGACCGGACGATAGACATGGCCAGTACATCACACAACACGATCCGGGTCAGGCGCGCAAGCCGCGGCTTTTCGCTCGTCGAAATGCTGATCTCGTTGGCGATCACAGCGCTGCTGCTGACCGCGACGATGGTGGCCATCGACGCCAGCTTCCGCGCCTACGCCTCTGCAGCGGAGTCCGCCAGCACGCAGACTTCCACACGCCTGGTCACTTATCGCCTGTTGTCGCTGATCCGCACATCGACGGCCCACGGCCCACTCTTGCCCGACGCCAGCGCAACCCCGCCTGTCACTCTCTCGGGCAAGACCCTTAGCAGCTCTTACATCGAACTGATGGACCCCGATGGCAACTTCATCCGTCTTGACTATGCCGAGGATGAGAAGATGCTCTACGTCACCGTCACGCCCTTCGGCGGTACGGTCGCGACCAAGGAGCCGCTGCTGGGCGGCGTGACCAAGTGTGATTTCATGCTGGTCCGGCGCTTCGACGAGGACGGGGTTTGGATTTTGGACCGTGGCAGCGTTGATATGACCGTCGAGCCGGACGAGGACGCCTCGCTGTCGCTGGACGGCGATGAGCTCGAGCCCATCCGCGTGATCGCCTCGACGATGCCGCGCAAGCTCGAAGACCAGTAATTACCTCTGCGCCAACGCCGGGCTATCGATTGGGCGCTGGTGGAGCGGCCTACATTCGAATTAAGAAACGGTACTGCCTGATCAGGCGGTTTTTTCTTGTCACCGCGGGGGTTGGGTCTGTAGCGGCTGGGAAAACGGGCAAGCGGCTGCGTCCTGTATCCCCGGATTTCTGCAGGAAATTCGGTGTTTTGGATTGACAGCTTGCGGGCAAATAAATCCGGGGCACACTTGGGCTATCTCACGGACCGGCTCACCGCAGACCGGACCACTCACCGGCCTACCCGCAACATCGATAGAAAGCCCAGCCATGATCAAGACCCTTTTCAGCATGACCCTCGCACTCGGCCTGACCGGCGGCGCCCTTGCCAAGACCGGCACTGACGTGATCGTCCCGCTCGGAGAGCCGGCGGTTCTGCAGCACGCCAGCTGCTACGTCGACACCTACGACCCCGCGGCAGGGGTCTACGGCGGGGCCAACATCGGCGGCGTGCCGACCTTCACCACCGGCAACTACATGCCCAAGTTCACCGCACCCACCGGCGTGGGCGCTACTCTGACGGACGTCGCCTACAAGGGTTCGAAGAAGGACGAGATCATCAACGTCTCCGAGTCCTTTACCTGCAACAACCTCGAGCTGACCACCTTCGCCGTGGTCAACATCGTCAATGACGTGACGATCGTTGTGAAGGGCGATTTCATGATGAAGAGCGGCAGCAAGCTGACCGTTGCCAACGGCGCCAAGCTGACCCTCTACGTCGAGGGCGAAGCCGAGATCAACGAAAAGAGCGTCCTGAACCCTGACTCCAGCAGGCCCGGCGCGGTGCAGTTCATCAAGCTCGGCAAGTCGCCGCTGAAAGTCGACAACCAGGCCCAGCTCTGCGGGACCGTCTTCGCGACCCAGTCCGGACTTGAAGTGAACAACAGCGCCGAGTTCTTCGGCCCGATGCTCGCCTACACGCTGCGGCTGGAGAACAGCGGCGCCGCCCACCTGGTGCACTACGACGCCCCGGCCCCGACCACCGTCGAGCCGCTCTACGACTGATCAATCAAGCCTCTTGATTCAATCTGACCCTTTTCTAAACAGCCCCGTCGCAAGGCGGGGTTGTTTTTACCTATTTTTACGCCGTGTTTAACTGCTGAATCTTTAACGGTCAGAGCGTTTCGGGGCCCGGGGCGGGGGTTTCCGGCTGGTCCGAGGGATTTACAGGCGATGGCGGAATTCGAGATCCCGGGGCTGGCGTAGTCGTTGGATAAATCGTTGTGTTTGATGTGTATCACACGGGGCGTGCAACGTGTCCGGCACGCAGTTGAACTCCAAAGTCATGTGAGGTCAGTTAACACAGGTGAGCCCATGTTGAAATCGCTAATCACATCCGTTTGTGCCCTGGGGCTGTGCGGTGCTGCACTGGCCCAGACGGGAGCCGACGTTGTCGTCCCGTTGCAGAACAAGCAGACCATCCTCGACGCCAAGAGCTACGTCGACACCTACGACCCCACAAAGGGGCCTTATGGTGGAGCGAATGTCTACGGCGCGCCGACCTTCTCGCTAGGCAACGTGCTGCCCGACCTGTCGGCGCCGACCGGCGTCGCCAGCCTCTCGGCCGACGTCGTCCACGACAAGGTCAACGTGACCCTAAGCTCCAACATGGTGGTCGACAACTACACGCTCATCAACTGGGCGAACCTGACCATCAAGGGCGATATCACCCTGGTCGTGAATAAGAAGTTTGCCGTCTCGAACCAGTCCAAGATCATCCTGGACACCGATGCCCGGCTGACGATCTACTGCCTGGGTGACGCGTCGATCAACGACCACTGCGTGGTCAACAGCGACACCACCCGCCCCAGTGCGGTCCGCATCATCAAACTCGGCACCAGCCCGATGTACGTCCAGAACCAGAGCAAGCTTGTCGGCATGGTCTACGTGCCTAACAGCAACCTGAGCGTGATCAACGGTTCGGACTTCTACGGCGGGCTCCGCGCCAAGTCGCTCTACCTGGCCAACACCGGCGCAGGCCACTTCACCACCGTGGGTCCCTGCCCGACGACCACGGCCCCGATGTACGACTGATTCCCTTTGCCCCCGCACCCTGTAAAGAAGCCCCGCCCCACGGCGGGGTTTCTTGCGGGGGATGCGGCCGATCATGGGCCCGGGACTGTGGGGGTGAAGTTGTGACGGTTATTCGGAGCGGGTCGGGATTGCCGGGGATGACGATTCAGCAAATCCTCGACGAGATTATTGGACGTTCTTAGCTGGCATCACACGGTTCTGAATCCTACGTTTGGCATTGAGAAGTTTATTACAAACCCAAAGGTGAAACCATGAAACGCTTCTTAATGACTGCCATGCTGAGTACCGGCCTTGTGCTGCCCGCCCTGGCCAAGACCGGGGCCGACGTCGTGGTCCCTCTGAGTGAAAAAGAGACGATCCTCCACGCGAACTGCTACGTCGACACCTATGACCCCGCGGCGGGTCCTTATGGTGGCGAGAACGTCTATGGCGCGCCGACCTTCACCACAGGCAACAAAATGCCCATCTTTTCGGCGCCCACCCACTGGGGCGAAGACGGTGGCGAAGTCATCCACTCCGATACTTTGTACCCGGACGTGATCTTTGCGAACAAGAAGAAAGACGGCACGGTCATTCTTAGCGAGTCGTTCTTCTGCAACAACTTCGAAATGCGGGTGTTTACGGATATCGAAATCCAAGGCGACATCACGATCGTCGTCAAGGGCAACTTCCTGATGAAGAGCGGCAGCAAGCTGAGCCTGGCAGACGGCGCGAAGCTGACAATTTATGTCGAAGGTGAAGCGGTTGTTGGCGAGAAGAGCGAGTTGAACCCCGACACCACCCGCCCCAGCTCGCTGGTCTTCTATAAGCTCGGGACCGAGCCGCTGCTGGTCGACAACCAGTCCAAGCTCTGCGCCAGCGTCTATGCGACGCAGACCCAGCTTGAAGTCAGCAACAGCTCGGACTTCTACGGCGGTCTTCTGGCGAAGACCTTCCTGGTGCAGAACATCGGCGCCGGCCACTTCACAACGATCGCGGGAACCCCGACGACCGTTGACCCTCAGTACGACTGAGCCGGGCCTTGTAAATCATTTTCTCCTGATTGGGACCCCGCCTTGTCGGCGGGGTTTTCCTTGCGCCCGCAGATGCTTTAGATGCGCTTGATCACCAGCGTGTCGTTCTGCCCGCCGAAGCCGAAGCTGTTGGACAGGCAGATATCGACCCTGGCATCGCGGGCGACGTTGGGCACGTAGTCCAGGTCCAGCGCGGGGTCGGGGGTGTGGTAGTTGATGGTCGGCGGGAGCTTGCCGTCGCGGATGGCCAGGACGCAGACGATGGCCTCGGTCGCGCCGGCGGCGGCGATGAGGTGGCCTAGCATTGATTTGACGGAGCTGACGGGCGGGGCTTTTTTCACGTCGCCGTCGTGGCAGAAGACGGTCTTGATGGCCTTGGTCTCGATGGAGTCGTTTTCCTTGGTGCCCGTGCCGTGTGCGGAGATGTAGTCGATCTGCTCGGGCGCAACACTCGCCATCGCCATGGCCTGACGCATGGCCTGTGCGCCGCCGCGGCCTTCGGGGTGGATGTCGGTGATGCGGTAGGCGTCTGCGGTTGAGCCGTAGCCGACGACTTCGGCAAGCGGCTTTGCGCCGCGCCTGGTGGCGTGCTCGAGGGTTTCGAGGATGAGGATGCCCGCGCCCTCGCCCATGACAAACCCCTCGCGGTCGATGGAGAAGGGACGGGATGCGGTCTGCGGGGTGTCGTTGCGGTTGGAAAGGGCGGTGAGCCGGTTGAAGCCGGTGACGCCCAGCGGGTGGATCATGGTGTGCGCGCCGCCGGTGATCATGACGTCGGCGTCGCCGCAGCGCAGGATCTCGGAGGCTTCGCCGATGGCCTGGGTTGAAGCGGCGCAGGCGGTCAGGCAGTTGTAGGCGGGGCCTTCTGCACCGAACTCGAGCGCGAGGTGGGTCAGGGGCATGTTGGGCTCCTGCTCGATCTCGACCAGTGGCTTAAGACAGGTGTGTGCTTTATTGGCCCAGGCTTTGCCGTCGATCTTGTTCTGCGCCGCGTCCCAGCCCGCGAGGTTTGCCGCGACGTAGTTGTAAAAATCCAGCGAGCCCTCGCCCGAGCCGAGGTAGATACCCAGGCGTGACGAATCGAGCTTGTCGAACGTGTCGAGCCCGGCCATCTTCCACGCCTGCGACGCGGCACCCAGCGCGAAGCTGGTGTTCAGGCCAACACCCTCGTGCAGGTGGGGCTTGGTGACGTAGGGCTTGTGGTCGTAGTCTTTGACTTCGGCGGTGAAGGTGGTGGGGAAGGTCGATGCGTCAAAGCGTGTCGTGCGATCGACGCCGGACTTGCCCGCGAGCAGGGCGGCCCAGACGGTCTCGAGATTGTGCCCCAGGGGGGTGATCCATCCCATGCCGGTGATGACGATGCGTTGGCTCATGTCTTGAATCCTCATCGGTGAGGCAGGCAGGAGTGTCTGCCCCACCTCATGCACTCATACTTTTTCAAGGATCGTTGCCGTGTTTTGTCCGCCGAAGCCGGTGGTGAAGACCAGCAGTTTTTCCAGTTTTTTGGGCGTCGAAGCGCTCATGCCATCGATCGGCTTGGTGCGGTTCATGATCGGGGGCAGCTTCTGTTCGCGCAGCGCTTTCGCGCCGATGGCGAGGTCCAGCGCCCCGGCCCCGGCCGAGCAGTTGCCCAGCGCCGCCTTGGTCGAGATGACAGGCACCTGCGTTACGCGATCTCCGAGCACTTCACGGATCGCGCTGGCCTCGGCGGCGTCCCACGCGGGGTGCCCGCAGCCGAAGGGGATCACCGCATCGATCGCGCTGGCGTCGAGCCTGGCATCGCGCAGCGCCGCCTTAATAGCAAGCATCGGCCCGCGCCCGCTGGGCGCCGGTCGCTGCGATCTTGTCTCGGGGTTCAGCGACTGGCTGGCGCCAAAGCCCAGCACCTTTGCGTAGGCGCTGCTGCCACCGCGCTTCTTGTAGGTCTCCGCCGCTTCGAGGATGAGGATGCCCCCGCCCTCGCCGACCACGGTCCCGTCGGCGTTCTGATCGAAGGGTCGCACAGCCCCGGCCGGGTCGTCGTTACGCTTGCTCAGACGATCAGAAAAGACCTGGCGGATGAAGCTCATGGGGTTGAGATTCGATTCGCCGCCGCCGCAGAAGCCCGCGTCGGCCTGGCCTCGCTGGATGACACGCAGCGACTCGCCGAAGCTCAGCCCGCTCGACGCCTCGGCGCAGGTGATTGTGTTGCTCGGGCCCTGCAGGTCGTGCACGATCGTCACGTGGCAGGCGAGCATGTTCGGCAGGTACTTCAAGAGCCACAGCGGGGTGAGGTGCTTCATCCCCTCGTTGCCCCAGTGGTGGATGTCGAACGAGCCGTCGGCCCTCTGCGACTGCACGAGCGCCGCGGTCAGCTCGTCGGTATCGGCAGCGATCAGGCCGGCACCGATATGGCATGCAACCCGCGCGGGGTCGTAGCTGGGCGTACTCTCGGTTGCGGCGGTGATGAGCCCTGCGTCCTTGGCAGCGAGGTCCGCGGCGGCGACGGCGAGCTCGATATCACGGGCCATGACCTTCGTCGCCTTGCGGTAAGACTTGGGCACGAAGTCGCGGATCGAGAACTCGGCGGGGACCTCGGCAGCGATCGATGATCCGAACGTCGAGGCGTCAAAGGCGCGGACCGGTGCGATCGCGGTCTGACCCGCCAACAGGCGATCCCAGGCCTGCTCGATCCCAATCCCCAGGCCACAGACCGGGCCGACCCCGGTGATATAGACATCTCGTTTCATCCGCGGGATTTTAACGAAGATTGTGCAGTCGGTGGGTCGGGAGGGCTTCGAGTCCGGTCAGCGATATCGCGCTGCTCAGGTTGATATGGCCCGCCGGTTACAGCCTTTGGATCCGGCTTCTCGAGCGGTTCGGCGTCAGGACACGCGTGCAGGCCTTGCACGGCAATTGACTACACTATGGCCCGATGTCCCTGGGCACGCGATTAACGCTTAAAACGGCGATGCTGTTGCTGGCCTTGGTGGTCGTTGCCATCGTTGCGCTCTGGGGCCTGGGCGGGCTCAACCGCGACCTCGGCGCAGCGCTCAAGCAGTATGACCGCCTGCGTGATATTTATATCCTCTCCAACGATGTCAAGGTGGCGCAGACGGTCCTGCGTATCCCCACCCACAACCCCGACAAGCTCCGCAAGATCCTGACTCGACTGGTCCTCCGCGCCGAAGATAGTGAGGATCTGATCAGCCCCGAGCGATTCGAGCTATTCAGTACATCGCTGAGCGATATTCTGTTGAGCGTGGATCAACCGGCCGAAGACGTGAATCCCTACGGCGACGCCTCGGTCCGACTGAACGTGCCCCTGGGCTATCTATCAGCCGAAATATTCGACACCAACGAGCGGATCAAGCAGATCCAGCGTGAAGCGCAGGTCCATCGCTATCGAATCCAGAAGTGGGTCGCGGCGACGGCAACGATCGCGGCGCTGCTCGCCATCGCGGTAGGTATCTGGCAGTACCTGGCGGTGATGAACCCGCTGCGCCGGCTGCACCGCGGGGTGCGCATGTTGGCGCAGGGCAACTTCGGCAGCGCTTTGCGAGTCAGCGGCGACCGTGAGTTTGCCGACCTCGCTAATGACTTCAACAACATGGCCGAGGAATTACAGGCGCTCTACCGCGACCTCGAAGACAAGGTGCGTCTGCGCTCGGCCCAGCTTGCACAGAGCGAGCGGCTAGCGTCGGTCGGCTTCCTCGCTGCGGGCGTGGCGCACGAGATCAACAACCCGCTGGCCATCATCGCCGGTGAGGCGGAGCTCGCGATCAGATCGCTGCCCGGCGGAGCGACCGATCCGTCGCTCGAGGTGCTCACCGCTATCCGAGACGAGGCGTTCCGCTGCAAGGCCATCACTCAGAAGTTGTTGTCGCTGGCGCGTCCTGGTAGCGGCGCGCGGGAGCCGGTCGCGCTGCGAGAGCTGGCGGAAGAGGTGGGCGATCTGGTGCGTACGCTGCCGCAGCACTCGGGCCGGCGTGTCGAGGTCGAGGGGCAGGCTCAGGTTCGTGCATTGTCCGACACCTCGCAGGTCAAGCAGGTGCTGCTCAACCTGGTGGTCAACGCGCTCGAGGCGATCGAGCCGGGCGTCGGAGTCGTGCGTGTGTTGGTTTCGGCGTCGGGTGAGCGTGCGAAGCTGGCGGTGCAGGACAACGGCAAGGGGATCAGCGCCGAGGCGCTGCCTCGCGTGTTCGAGCCGTTCTATACCGAGAAAAAGTCGCCGACGACGCCCGGGCTCGGGCTGGGTTTATCGATCAGCCACGCGATCATCAAGGACCTTGGCGGCCAGCTGACCGCCTCCTCGCAGGGCCCGGGCCAGGGCAGCACGTTCACGATCGAACTGCCGATCGCCGGGGATGGTAAAACAGAGTGATGCGGACACAGACCCGACCCAACGTACTGATTGTTGATGATGAGCAGCGGCTGCGCGATGTGCTGGTGCGAGGCGTGACGCAGATGGGCTACGACTGTGCGGGCTCCCCGAACGGCGAGGACGCGATGCGACAGATGCGGCAAACGCCGCGCGGTGTGGTGATCGTTGACCTCAACCTGCCGGGGATGGACGGCATGACGCTGTTTGAGAAACTGCGCCTCGGCTGGCCGGCTGTGCAGGTCATCGTGCTCACGGGCTTTGGTGATCTTGACGCGGCCAAGCACGCGATCCACCTGGATGTCGTCGACTTCCTGACCAAGCCCGCGCACCTGGGCGAGATCGAGCAGGCGCTCACACGCGCCTGGCAGCGCATCGACGACGCGGCCGGGCTCGATGCGGTGAAACTTCCGGAGATGGATTTGACGGAAGAGGTCGAAGAGTCCTTCTCAACGGACACCGACGCACTTGGCCCATCGAATATCGACCGCGCATCGCTACAAGCGCTCGAACGCAAACACATCATGGACACCCTCGCACGCCATGACGGCAACCGTCGCATGGCGGCCGAGGCTATGGGCATCAGCCTGCGCACGCTTTACTACCGCCTGAGCCAGTATCAGAAAGACGGGCTGATATGACGCAGGCTCGCGCACTGCGCATCTGGATCCTCCCCGCCATGCTGCTCGCCGCGGTTGCGCTGGGGATCTCGTGCTACCTCTCCTATCAGTCCTTCAGCGGCGGGGCGGTCGCGGGCTGCGGTGCCGACTCGGGCTGCGGCATCGTGCTCGCCAGCAGATGGTCCATGCTCGGCCCATTGCCTGTGTCCCTTGTGGGAGCCGCAACGCATCTTGCCGTTCTGCTATTGCTCGGCGCGGTGCTGATGCGCGGTGCTGTTGATCAAGACTTCGCAAAGCTGCTGTGGCTGCTTGCAGCCTTACTCATCGGCGCGGCGATCTGGTTTATCTACCTTCAGGCGGTCGAACTCGGCGCTTTCTGCCCGTACTGCATGACGGACCATCTCATCGGGCTGGTGCTGGGCGTGCTGCTGATGATCATCGCCTCGCAGCAGAAAGTCAGCCCGATTGCGCCGGTCTTTATCGGCGCTCTTGCGTTAGCGGTTCTGATCGCGGTCCAGCTTGCGACACCGCATCGAGTCACGCCAAAGTCTTCTGCCAACCCTTTTACCGATCGTGATGGCGACGCCGTCATCAATGGCCGACGCTATCTCAGTCTCTTCGGCGGTGAGCTTCAATTCGCGCTCGATGAAGTGGCGACGCTCGGAGACCCGCAGGCCCGGCAGGTGGTGTGCCTGCTATTTGACTACGCCTGCCCGCACTGCCGGACGATGCACGGCCACCTGATCGACTGGCTCGCGGAGCACCCGCAGCGGTTCGTGGTCGTGCCGCTGCCGGTGACGCTCGATGTACGGCACAACCCCTACCTCTCCTCGGACAACCCGCGCTTCCGCGACAGCTTCGAGCTGGCGGTCCTCTCGCTCATCGTTGCGCAGGCGAGCCCGCAGCAGTGGGCGGGGTTTGATGGCTGGCTCTTCGCGATGGACGGCGGAACATACCCGCGCGAGGCTGGCGACGCTCGCATCCAGGCCGAGCAGCTCATCGGCCCCGCACTCGCCAAGCAGCTCTCGCCTGTAAACGCAGAAAAATACGAGCAGCTTCTGAAGCGCAACATCGAACTGCTTAGGCTCCTGCCCGAGGACGCGCGTTACCTTCCCGTCGTGACGACGCCCGGCGCAAAGAGCCACCTGACCGCGAGCTTCGACGACCCCGCCGTGCTCTTGTCGCTGCTCGATGAGGCCAGGTCCGCGCTTGATAAAGGCTCTGGCGAAAGCGATAGCGCGATCAGCCCGCCAGCTTCTTCCGGCGTCGTGCCGTCTTCAAATGATTGACCGCCGCCCGGCCGGCCTCGTCGAAGATCACGCCGACGAGCAGCACGCTGCCGATGATGATGTATTCCCAATACGTGGGGTACTCGAGCAGGTTGATCGCGTTGTAGAGGCTGCGCATCACGGCGGTGCCGATGACCACGCCCGCGATCGAGCCGACGCCGCCACGCAGCGAGCACCCGCCGAGCACCGCCGCGGAGATGGCGTAGAGCTCGTAGAAGTTGCCGTGGGTCGAGGGCTGTACGGTGTTGACCTCCAGCGCGAAGAGGACGCCGCCCAGCGCCGCGAGCGTCGCGCACAGGACGTAGGCCAGCAGCGTCATGCGCCTGGTGTTGATGCCCGAGAAGCGGGCCGCCTCCTCGCTGCGCCCCATCGCCAGCAGGTACCGCCCGGCCACCGTCTTGTGCAGGAACACAGCGCCCAGCACGGCCAGCACCAGCAGGATCAGCATCGGGTAGGGCAGGGGCACCCACGTGAACAGCCCCGCGTCGGCCTCGCTGCTCGGGGTGTAGATCAGGTGCAGGAAAGGTACGGGCACATCGAAGGCGCTGCCGATGGCGATCTCGCGCAGCGGCGCGAAGGACTCGTGCATGGTCCGCGTCTTGTCGCCGGAGATGAGCTGGGCGAGCCCGCGGTAGCCCATGAGCCCGCAGAGGGTGACGATGAAGGGCTGCAGCCTGCAGTAGCCGATGAGCACGCCGTGGAAGACACCGATGGCTACGCCCACGCCCAGCGCGACGCCGAGCGCGAGGACCGGGCTGGCGTCGGGTTTCTGCAAGAGTTCCATCATGACGATGCCGGTGAGCGCGACGACCGCGCCGATCGAGAGGTCGATGCCGCCGGTGATGATGACAAAGCTCACGCCGAGACCGAGGATGCCGAAGAGCGCGGTCCACTTGAGCAGGTTCGAGAGGTTGTAGGCCCCGACGAAGACGGGGTTGTAGAAGGTCGTGAAGACACAGACCGCCAGGAGCAGCAGGGTGATGCCGAGGATGCGTGTGAGGCCGTGTCTTGCCATGTGGGAATGATCTCTTGTTTAGCGAGCCGATTCAACAGCCCTGCCGTGCGTGTTCGTCGCCAGCGCCATGACTGCGGTGGCGCTCAGCCCGCTGCGCTTAAGTTCACCGGTGATCGCCCCTTCGTGCATGACGATCGCGCGGTCCGCCACGCCGAGCACTTCCTCGAGGTCGCTTGAGACAAACAGAATCGCGACGCCCTTGTGCGCGAGCTCTTCCATGATGCGGTAGATCTCGGCCTTCGCCCCGATGTCCACGCCCCGCGTCGGCTCGTCCATCAGCAGCACCCGGGGCTCAACCGCCAGCCACTTGGCCAGCACCACCTTCTGCTGGTTGCCGCCCGAGAGGCTCTGCACCTGCTGCTCGATCGTGGGCGTCCTGGTCGCGAGCTGGCTGTTCATCTCGGTTGCGAGTCGTTTTTCCTTGCGTGCGCTGATGAATACTCCGGCGTGGGCGTCGCGCTGCAGCCTGGAGAGCGAGGTATTCTCGCGGATCGACATGGCGAGGATCACCCCTTGCTCTTTGCGGTCTTCGGGCACGAGCGCCAGGCCCGCGCGGATCGCGTGTACGGGGCCCGTGATGCGCGCGGCCTTGCCCGCGACCTCGATGCGCTCTGCGGTGCTGGGGTCGATACCAAAGAGCGCCCGCAGCATCTCCGTGCGCCCCGCGCCGACCAGGCCCGCGACGCCTACGATCTCGCCACGCCGCACCTCGAGCGACAGCCGGTGCTCGGGGAACGCGCTGGTCACAAGCCCCTCGACGCGCAGCGCGACCTCACCGATCGGCCTTGGCCGGTACTGGTACAGGCTCGACGCCTCGCGACCGACCATCAGACGGACCATCGCGTCGTGTTCGATCTGCTCGCGATTCAACTGCCCGGCATTCTTACCGTCGCGCAGCACGGTCACGCGGTGCGCCAGGCGCTTGACCTCGGCCAGGCGGTGGGAGATGAAGATGACCCCCACGCCGCGCGATGCGAGCTTCTCAACGACCTCGTAGAGCTTGCGTGTCTCCTGCTCCGACAGCGAAGCGGTGGGCTCATCCATGATCAGGACGCGCGCGTTCGTGCTGATGGCCTTGGCGATCTCGACCATCTGCTGCCGACCCGTCGACAGCCCGGCGACCGGCGTGCTCGGCGGCAGGTCCAGCCCGACCGCGTCGAGCGCTTCTTTCGCGCCGCGTTCCATGGCCTTGCGGTCGATCAGCCCAAACCTTCCAGGCTCGCGCCCGAGGTAGATGTTCTGCGCAATGGTGAGGTTGTCCGCGAGGTTGAGCTCCTGATGGATAAGCACGATGCCGTGCTTGATCGCGTCGTGCACGCCGCCGAGCGTGACTAACCCGCCATCGATGAGCACCTGCCCGCCGTCGGGCGTGACGATGCCGGCCAAGGCCTTCATCAACGTGCTCTTGCCCGCGCCGTTCTCGCCGATGATCGCGAGGATTTCGCCCTGGTGAAGACACATCGACACACTGTCCAGGGCGATCACGCCCGGGTAGGCCTTGGACACCGAGCGTGCTTCAAGCAGCGGGGCGGCGGGAGACATTGCAGACTCCAGTCGCTACTGCCCCAGCAGCGCATCGATCACGCCCTGTGCACGCTCGTTCGCGTTGGCCTGTGACAGGTCGCCGACGAAGATCATCACCTTGCCGCCCTCGGGCGCAGCGTTGGCCAGCAGTTCTCCCGCCTGCCGGCCCGCGGCTACGTTGCTCGTGCCCAGGTAGAACAATCGGTCCGACTTAGGCGCATCCGAGTCGACCGCGATGACTTTCATTTGCTTGCACCACTGATTGATGTCCTGCGTCTGACCTTCCGGGTCCTTCACCGAGATCGCCAGTCCGTCCGTGCCGTTGGCGATCATCGACTCGACGTGCGTCTTCTGCTCGGTGGCCTGGCCCTTGGGCGGGATGTAGAACACGACGTCGGCGTTGAACTTCTCCGCCGCCAGTTTGCAGCCGCTCTTGGCCAGGTCCCAGAACGGGTCGTCCACGTTCGTCACGAAGTGCATCGAGATTTTCTTGCTTGTGTCGTATGCCGACGCGTCGTAGTCGGGCGTCGGGCCGGTGTTTTCGAGGATGTTCTTCGTCAGCGTGTGGAAGTCGGCCACGTTGTCTTTCGTGATCACGCGCGTGGGCACAATCATCAGCTTGTTGTCCGGCACTTCGACGGCCTGTTCGCGGATCACCGCCGAGAGGTACTGCACGGAGCGGAAGCCAAACTCATAGGGGTTCTGCACGATCGTGCCGACGATCTTGCCCTCGGCGATCGCGTTGAGCGTGACCGGGTTCTCATCAAAGCCCACGATCTTGACCTGATCAATCAGCCCGCGCGCTTCGACCGCCTGCAGGATCGCCGGGGGGTTGTACGCCCACAGCCCGACCATCCCGACCATGTCCGGGTGCACCGCCAGCGCGTCCTCCGCGTTGCTCTTGGCCTTGGTGCGGTCGGTCCCGCCGTCGGTGCGGATGCCAAGGATCGTCCAGGTCACGCCCGTGTCGGGGTTGGTCCGCGTCACGGCGCCGTCACGCACCATCTGCCAGGTCACCGGCCCCTCCTGCTCCGTACTGCCGCCTCCGCTGCTGCTTTGCTTGCCGCAACCGGCCAGCGCCAGGGTCAGCGCAACGACAACAACCAACTGCAGGCAGGCTCGTGCGATCATGGGCAGACTCTCCGAGTAGAGAACAGAGAACAGAAATAGATAGCGCACCAAAAAAGCGGAGAGGGTGGGATTCGAACCCACGGTACGGTAATAACCGCACACCGGTTTTCGAAACCGGCTCCTTCAGCCGCTCGGACACCTCTCCAAAGGCCTGATCCGGGGCGTGCCCCGTTCGGCGGCGAGCCCGAGAGCATACCAGACCCCGCCGCGGCGCTCCACGCGGTACACTTCTTTTCATGACCACGCCGACGACACACGACACCCTGACCCCCGACTCCCTGGCCCCCGGCACCCGCGTCCGCATCACCAAGCAGGTCCCGCGGCAGGGCCAGCCCCCGGTCATCACCGTCGAGGGCACCGTCGTCGCCTTCGAGCAGCGCAAGACCGGTTCGTGGTACGCCCACGCCAAGGATGACAGGCTCTGGCTCGATCGGCTGGAGATCACCAAGGACGACGGCGAGGTCTACGTCTGCAACGTCGAGCCCAGCACGCGCATCGAGATCATCGCCAGACAAGCGGGGGCTTGACATGGCCGGTGTAAAGCTCAACGCGCAGGGCGTGCCCGAGGGTTGGCCGATGCATGAGGCGATCGAGCTTGGCCCGGGCAGGGTCAAGACGATGCTCGATGCGGGGGAAGAACTCTTGCTGCTCGACTGCAGAACGGACAAGGAAAAAGCGGTCGCCTCGATCGACGGCAGCCTGTTCATCCCGATGCAGGAACTGCCCGGCCGACTGAGCGAGCTGGAGGACTACCTCGACCGCAAGGTGGTTGTCTTCTGTCACGCGGGTGTGCGCTCGATGAAGGTGGCGCTGTTCCTTCGTGATCGGGGGTTTGAGGATGTCTGGTCGATGGCGGGCGGGATCGATCTGTGGTCGGCGGCGATCGATCCGTCGGTGCCGCGGTACTAGATCATGGGTCATCGGTTCGCACCTGACCGAGGCGCTGATCGGCCTGGGGCTATGGTTGTGGTGTTCAAGGGCCCGGCGGTCGTTGATGTCTGTCATGGAGAGTGCCGGCGCGGGCCATGCGTGCCCGGGTCGTGGGTCTTACCGACGCCTTGAGCCTATGTATGATGTAGCGGTACCGAACTGAAGCGAATCGCCAATATGTCTCAGATGCCAACCGAGTCGGGGCTGGGCAGCCGATACGAGCCGCCGGGCAACACGCAGTTCAATGTGTTTCTGGACAACCGCGTGGGCCGTCTGCTGCACCTGGTGGACGTGTTCCGCGGTCAGGCGCTGACGCTGGCGGGTTTCTCGGTGCTCGAGTCGACGGGCCACGCGGTGGTTCGTATCGTGACGAGCAACGCGGACCTTGCGCGTCGGCTGCTGCAGCGGGGCGAATACCCCTTCAGCGAGCAGACGATTTTGTGCATCGAGCTCGACGATGTGACGGGCCACGGGCTGAGCGACTGCTGCCAGCATCTGGTGACCACGGAGGTGAGCATCAGCTACGCGTACCCGCTGCTGGTCAGGCCGCGCGGCCGGGCGGTAGTGGCGCTGCACTGCGACGACTGCGAGTTCGCGTCGATGGTGCTGCGCAACAAGCTGTTCACGCTCCTGGGCGAGAACGACCTGGGCGACAACGCGCCGGGCACGGCGCCGGACTTCGAGGGGATTTAATCGGGCTGCATGTTGCGTAAGCAGTAAAAGCCGCGACGCGACGCTTCGCAGGCACGCTATGACCTGTTTTTCAGAATGATCCGGCGACGCGACACTTCGCGGCTTTTATTCGGTCACGCACTCAGCTCGCTGCCGGTGCCATCGACAGCAGCGACACGCCCGTCATCGCCTCGGGCTTGTCCAGGCCCATCAGGTCGAGCGCCGTCGGGAACAGGTCGGCCAGTCGCGCGTCGTCGCGCAGCGGGGTGTCCTTGTTCAGGTCCGGGTCGACGATGATGCACGGCACGTCGTAGGTGGTGTGCGCGGTGTGTGGTGCGCCGGTCTGCGGGTCGAACATCTGCTCGGCGTTGCCGTGGTCGGCGGTGATGATGAGCTTGCCGCCGCGCTTGAGCACGGCGTCGACGACCTTGCCCACGCAGGTGTCCACGGTTTCGACGGCCTTGATCGCCGCGTCGAGCTTGCCGGTGTGACCGACCATGTCGCCGTTGGCGAAGTTGACGAGGATGAAGTCCGGGCACTGGACGCCGTCTTCGTTGACGCGTTTGAGCACCAGCTCAGTGATGCCGGGGGCCGACATCTCGGGCTGGAGGTCGTAGGTGGCGACCTTGGGCGACTGCGCCATCTCGCGGGTCTCGCCGGGGAACGGGTCCTCGCGGTAGTCGTTGGCGAAGAAGGTGACGTGGGGGAACTTCTCGGTCTCGGCGCAGCGGAACTGTGTTTTTCCTTGTTTTGCAAGGTATTCCCCGCCGATGTCGGTCATCTTCGGCGGCTTGGGGTAGGCGACGCTGAGGCCGGGGAAGTCCTTGAACTTCTCGTCGTAGGCGGTGAGGCAGACGTAGCGGATGTTGAGTTTCTCGCCGCGGTCAAAGCCCTTGACGCCCGAGTCGGGCGAGGGCGGGACGTTGCCGAAGAAGTCCGGCTGCATAAAGGCGCGGGTGATCTCTCGCGGGCGGTCGCCGCGGTAGTTGTAGAAGAGGACGGTGTCGCCGTCGGTGATGGGTGCATCGCTGCCGACCAGGCGCGGGGTGATGAACTCATCGCCCTGCTGCGAGTCGTTGGTGGGTTTGTCGTAGTAGTCCTGGATGGCGGCGACTGCAGAGGCAAAGCGCTGCGTGTTGGCGGTTTTACCTGTGAGCAGGTCGTAGGCTTTCTTCACGCGTTCCCAGCGGTTGTCGCGGTCCATAGCGTAGTACCGGCCGCAGATGGAGGCGATGCGTCCCGCGCCGATGTTGGCCAGCTGCGCTTCGATCTGCTCGATGAAGCCCTTGCCGGTGAAGGGCCCGGTGTCGCGGCCGTCGGTGAACAGGTGGAGCAGGATCTTGTCGCCGGGCACGTTTCGGAGTTTGCAGAGCTTGACCAGGCCGTAGAGGTGGCTGAGCAGGCCGTGCACGCCGGCGTCGGAGGCGATGCCCAGGAGGTGGACCTTGTGTCCGTGGCCGTTGGCGTTCTCGATGGCGTCGCAGAGGGCGTGGTTGGAGTTGACCTCGCCCGAGCGGACCTGCTTGGTGATGCGGACGGACTCCTGGTCGACGACGCGGCCGGCGCCGATGTTCTGGTGTCCGACTTCGGAGTTGCCCATGGTGTCTTCGGGCAGTCCGACGTCCTCGCCGGAGGTGTGCAGCAGGGTGGAGGGGTAGCGCTGCATGAGCTTGTCGGTAACGGGGGTGTGTGCGAGTTTGACGGCGTTAAAGGCGTCGTGCTCGGGGTGGGGGTTTTCGCCCCAGCCGTCACGGACGATCAGGACGACAGGTTTCGGTGCTGCGGGCATGGTGTGTTCCGGTGAGTTTTTCGGTCAGAGCGTATTCTAGGGCATGCACACGACCATGACCTGCCCCATCTGTGGCTACGAATTGACCGGGCTGGCGGCGAAGGGGACCTGCCCGGAGTGCGGCAGGTATTACGACCTCAACCGGCCGTCGACGTTCTTGCGTCAGGGCCCGGCTTGGATGCGCTACGGCAAGTCCATCTTTCTGGGCCTGGTTGCGCTTGGGATCGTGATCGTCGGCTTGCCGCTGTCTTTTTACGCCAAGAGCCACTTCGGCGGGCTGATGCTGACGCTGATCATCGCGTTTGTGCCTGCGTTCGGCGCGTTCAGCTACTGGTGGGCCGAGCGCAAGGAGCGCTACGAAGAGTAGCGTGGTCAGGCCTCGGGCTCTGCGGCTTTTTTACGCTTGGCCCACTCGACCTGGTCCTCGGTGCCGGCCAGCAGGCGCTTGATGTTGCTGCGGTGGCGATAGATCACCAGCGCCGCGAGCAGCGCGCTTACGCCAGTGTTGATCGCGATCTGGCCCGGCTCGTAGCCCATCAGAAGCCCGAAGCCTACGACCAGCACCGGCAGCACCGCCGCGGCCAGCACGCTCGCAAGCCCGACGTACGCCGTGAGCTTGGTCACCCCAAACCACACCACCGCCGAGGCCAGCGTCGGCACCGTCAGCACCGGCCAGAAGCCCAGCAGCGCCCCCGCGCTGGTCGCCACGCCCTTGCCGCCCTTGAACTTCAGGAACACCGGGAACACGTGCCCGAGCACCGCCGCCACACCCACCGCCAGCCACAGCAGCATGCCCGTCGCCCCGTCCCCGGGTTCATCCGCGGCGGCCAGCAGCGTCATACGGTATCCCAGAACAGGGATCAGCCCCTTGCCAAGATCGAGCACAAAACACAGGATGCCCCATTTCTTGCCCAGGGCCCGGCCGAGGTTGGTCGCGCCGACGTTCCCGCTGCCGTGCTGACGGATATCAATACCCTTCATCCGACCCAGAAGAAGCGCAAAGGACACCGACCCCAGCAGGTAACCCCCGATCAGCCACGGCAACCAGTAGATCAGCATGTCGGCATGGTACCGCCAGCGATTCACGCCTGTCATACAAATAGACGATTGTCACTGGACCCCGGGAACCGTATGATCAGTCCATGCTCAATCGCTTCTTTAACCTAAGCGCACGACTCGTTCTGCCGTTTTTAGGCTTGCTCCTCGCCACGCTGCCCGCGCTGGCGCAGCAGCGCGAAGAGACCGCAACCCAGGCGCCCAAGTCCAGCGCCTGGCTGGCGATGATGCTGGCGATCTTCTTCCTGATCGTCATCGCCATCGGCTGCTTCAAGACCCCCAAACGCACGCACCTGGACTGATATACCTCACCGATTCCATACGTCCTTTATTCAGACTGACTCGATCAGAAGCTACAACCGGAGTTGCATCATGACCCAACGCTCCCTGTCCGTCCTCATCGTCCTTAACGCCGTCCTGCTCGCGGCCATCGCCCTGACCTTCGGCCCGGTTCAGCCGGCCAAGGCACAGATCGGCGGCGGCAGCTACCTCATGCTCGCGGGCAACACCTCGCAGGCCTCGCAGCAGGTCATCTACATCATGGAAACCCGCTCGGGGAGGCTCGTCGGCTTCACCATCAACAGCGCTAACGGCGACGTCAAACCCGTCGGCACCCGCGAAATCAGCAAGGACCTCACCGGCGCCGGAGACGGCCGCTGAGCCATCATCCTTCTTACAACGAACTCATAAACCACCCTCCTTACGGAGCTAAACGATGAATCGCATACAGACCGCCTGTTTCGCACTCCTGGCCTCGGCATTCCTGCTCGCCGGCATCCTGATCGTCCGAGTCGATCAGAAGGCCGCCCAGAACGCCGCCCTCGCCGATCAGGTCATCTCCCAGCCCTCGTTCACCATGATGACCTCCCGCACACGTGGCGAAGGGGACCAGAGCGAAGAGTCCCTGTTCATCCTCGATAACAACTCCGGCGCCCTGCTGGTCTACACCCCCAACGTCGGCCGAAAGCAGCTGCAGTGGGTCCGCACCATCAAGATGTCCGAACTGTTCGGCAGTTAATCGGTGGCGGCGCTGGCCACTGAGCCCGCAATTAAAGAACGCAACCACAGGCCGGCGATTCGCCGGCCTTTTTCATGTATAAACATGCGATGAACCCAACCCTCCTCGACCCCTCCGCCCAAGCCAGCCCCTTCCTCAACGACACCGCCATGCGCCTGGGCATCCAGGTGCTATCGGGCACGCCGCTGACCCGGGACCAGGCACGCGAGCTGACCAAGCTCGAGGGCAACGACCTCTACGACCTGTTCTTCTGGGCCAACAAGATCCGCACCCACTTCGTCGGAGCCAACGCCAAGTTCTGCTCCATCGTCACCGGCAAGGTCGGCGCCTGCTCGGAAGACTGCTCGTACTGTTCGCAGTCGGGGCACTACAAGACGCACGTCCAGCCCTCACGCATGAACGTCGACGAGATGCAGCAGGCCGCGGAAGAAGCGCTGGCCAGCGGCGCGTCGAGCTTTGGCATCGTCAACTCCGGGCGCGGGCCGACGGACAAGGAGCTCGACTGGATGGAGCCGTTCTTCCGCCAGGCCGCGGAGGGCGGGAAGATCAGGCCTTGTGCGACGCTCGGCGAGCTGCGTCCCGACCAGGCCCAGCGCCTGCGCGACATGGGCGTGCAGCGCATCAACCACAACCTCGAGACCAGCCGACGTCACTTTGGCAACGTCGTCTCGACCCACACCTACGAAGACCGCGTGCGCACGATCCGCACGGCCAAGGAAGCCGGGCTCTCGATCTGCTCGGGCGGGATCTTCGGCCTGGGCGAGGACTGGGAAGACCGGCTGGACATGGCCTTGGAGCTGCGCGAGCTGGGCGCCGACGTCGTTCCGATCAACTTCCTCAACGCCATCGCCGGCACGCCGCTGCACGGCAAGCGCGACTCGCTCTCGCCGATGCAGGCGCTCAAGATCATCGCGGTCTACCGCTTCATCCTGCCCGACCGTGAGCTCAAGGTGGCCGGCGGGCGCGAGACGATCCTGCGTGACCTGCAGAGCTGGATGTTCTTTGCCGGCGGGTCGAGCTTCCTGATCGGCAACTACCTCACGACCTTTGGCCGTACGCCGCGTCAGGACCACCAGATGCTCAAGGACCTGGGGATGAAGATCCACCTGTTTGATGAGCGTGAGGTCGAGGCCGAGCCGACGCTGGCGCCCGGCGCTGGCGCTGGTGCGATGGGGATCGGCGCTGAAGCGGACAGCCTGATGGTGCGTCGCCGCGGCTCGGTGGTGGCGCTGCCTGTGGTTGAGCGCTAAAGCCCTGGTCGAATGCTGATCACGCGCGTAGCCCCGACGAATCGGCCCGCCGATGAGGGTTTTTGCTTTTAATCGAACGGATCAGGTACCTGCCGAGTATGATTTTCCGCTGGTCCGCGTCGTGTCCCTGTACCGATGAATAACCCCGTGATACCTATGAAAACCAACAACTTACAGACGCCCCTTCGGCTGGCGGTGCTGGCGTTGATGCTGACCGCAGCGGTCGGCGCAGCGCTCATGGCCCGCGCCCAGGACGCCCCGACCCCGTCCGCCCCAGCGCCCTCACCTGCTGCCGAGCCTGCTCCTGCTCCCGCGCCCGAACCGGCAGCGGACCCCATGCTTGCGCCGACCGATCAGCCGCTGTACCTGCTGGGCGACCTGTTCATGATCTCGCCGGTGATCAACGGCATCATCGCCGGTCTGTCAGGACTCGGCCTGATCTATTTCCTTTACTTCATGGTGTCGATCAACCGGCGGACCTTCGCGCCGCCGCGCTTTGTCGATGAGATCGTGAAGCTGGTGGTCCGTGGTGACTACGAGCGTGCTGCCGATGTCTGCCGCCGCAGCCGTGGCGTGTTCGCCGCGTCGATCGTTCAGCGCTGCGTCGAGAACCACAACCAGAACCACGCGGTGATGCTTGACATGATCGACAGCGAGGGCCGGCGACAGGCCGACATCATCTGGAACCGCGTGAGCTACCTGGCGGACATCAGCAACGTCGCGCCGATGCTCGGGCTCCTGGGCACGGTGCTGGGGATGATCAAGGCGTTCTACGGATTGCGCAACGAGCTGGGCGGGGTGCAGGCGCAGACGCTGTCCAACGGCGTGGCCGAGGCGATGGGCACGACACTGTTTGGTCTGAGCGTGGGCATCCTGACGCTTGTTTTTTATTCGATGACCAAGGCTCGGGCGACGCGTGCGCTGGCCGAGGCCGAGCAGGCCGTGCACATGATCGCCGACCACATCAAGCGTGAAGAGAAGCCCGCCGGGGTGTCGGCGATGCACGCGGGCCGACGCCCGCTGGACTAAGCACACAACAACAGGCGTAACGACCCATGGGTTTTGCATCTGAATCTCGGGAACGATCGCGTCCGGTCCTGCCGCTGGCGGGGATGGTGGACGTGCTGTTCCTGCTGCTGGTGTTCTTCCTCTCGACGTATTCAATGCGTGAGCAGGAGATGGAGATCGACGTCGATATGTCGACGTCGAGGTACGCCGAGCCGAGCACGAACCAGGCCACGCGTGTGATCATCACGTACTTCGAGGATGGTCGGGTCATGCTCGGCAGCCGCGAGGTCCGCCTCGAGATGCTGCAGGGTGAGCTGGCCAAGCTCGCGCAGATTACGACGGAGCAGCCTGTGATCCTGCGTGGGGATCAGGCGGCACAGGTCGGCCTGCAGGCGAAGATCATGGACGCGGCATTGGCGGTGGGCCTGACGGATATCCGCCTGGGCCGGCTGGGCGAGGAGCAAGAGTGATGTTCGATGTTCGATGTTCGATGTGCGATGTGCCACGAGCAGGGCGGTGGCTATTTGTTTTTGCCCTGGCGTTTGTGGCGTCGGACATTGCGCTTCGCACGCCGGGCATGGCCTTTGCGCAGTCTGATGCCGAGCACCAGCAGTTTTTGTTTGCGTACAAGCTGCTGCAGCGGGGCGAATTGGACGAGGCGGCCGAGCAGTTCGATGCGTACATGGGCCAGTTCCCGCGCGGCGAGAAGCTCGGCGACGTGCAGTACTACCGGGCGCTCTTGTACCGCAAGGCGGGCCAGAGCGAGAAGGCGGCAACGCTACTGAAGGATGCCGCAGCGCCGACGCTCGTGCCGGGCTACGCGGTGCACCTGCTCAGCGGGCAGGCGTGGATCGATGCGCAGAAATATGTCGAGGCGCTGGGGTCTCTGGAGAAGATCGACACGGACAAGCTCGAGCCCAAGGTCGCTGTTTCAGCGCTGTACCTCAAGGGCCTGGCGTACCGCGGCGCGGAGAACCTCGAAGCCGCGGCGACGGCGCTGGGCGATGCGTCCGAGCTCGACACGCCGATGAAGGCCCGGGCGCTGCTGGACCTGGCCAAGGTCCGCGCGTTGATGAAGGACCAGGACAAGGCGATGGATTCGCTGGATGACTGCTTGAAGATCGAGGACCCGTCGGTAAGCCCCGAGGCGGCGCGGTTCGCTGGCGACCTGAGCTACAACGCCGGGAAGTACGGCAAGGCCATCGGCTACTACAGCACCGTCGTCTCGCGTTACCAGAGCTCGACCCACTTTGCGCCGGCAGTGATCGGCTTGATGTGGGCCCAGTTCGCCGACGGCCGATACACGGCGGTGCTGCAGAGCTTCGAGGCCTCCGTCGCCGCGCTGCCGGTGCAGGACCGCCTGCCGGCGTACTACCTCGCGGGCTCGGCCTACCAGGAGCAGGGCGAGCACGCCAAGGCCGCCGAGATGCTGGACAAGATCGCCGGCGGCGACGCAAGCGTCGCGCTGATCGAGAAGGTGCTTTACAAGCTCGCGGTCAGCCGGTACGAGCTCAAGCAGTACGACGCGATGAATGTCGCCGCCGAGCGCATGAACAAGCTCTTCCCGCAGTCTTCGATGAAGGTTGACGTTGCGTTTCTTCAGGCGACCGCCGAGGCCCAGGCGGGTAACGTTGAGAAGGGCGTCGCGCGTCTGACCGGGTACGTCGACGGCGGGCCGGGCTCGATCTACTACGGCCAGGCGCTGCTCCGCCGTGCACACCTCTACCAGACGAACGGCAAGATCGAGCCCGCCGCGGCCGATTACGAGGCCTACCTCGCCGCCAACCCCCAGCCCACGACGACGACGCTGCAGGCCGGCTTCCGCCTGATGGAACTGCTCGGCGCGCTGGGCAAGCACGACCGCGTGATCGAGCTGGCGTCGGGCGTGCTAGCGATGCAGGACAAGGCGCTGCTCACGCCCGAGACCCAGCAGGAGGCGCTCTACCGCCTCGCGCAGGCCTACCGCTACAAGGGCAAGCTCGACGATGCGCTCAAGACGCACGACCGGCTGATGAGCGCTTACCCGATCAATCCTTACGCGGCGAACTCGGTGTTTGAGCAGGGGCTGATCTGGATGGCTCGGCGTGACGCGGAGCGCGGCGTGCCGATGCTGCTGGACGCGGCGGGGCGTGAGGGCCTGGACAACGAGTCGAAGGTGAACGCGCTGCGTGTCGTTGCGCAGCACGATCAGGACTCGGGCAACACGCAGCGTGCGTTTGATCTGCGGATGAAGATGCGTGAGATCGCGCGTAATGATCGAGTGCTGACGGATGAGGAAGCGTTGTGGATGGCCGAGCGATTGATCGAGAGCGGCGACATCCAGGCGGCGGGCGTTTACGCCGGGCAGGTCGCCGGTAAAGACCAAAAGGAGCGGGCGATGCTGCTGACCGGCCGCATCCAGCGGCTGTCAAATGATTTCGACGCGGCCATGCAGACGCTCAATGAAGTCCGCGCGGTCAGCGAGCGTTACAACCTCGAGGCCTGGCTTGAGATCGCAAAGGTCTACCGCGCACAAGGCAAGACGGACGAGGCGCTCAACGAGCTCTCGGCTTTGCAGGACCCCGACCGAGGCCACGCGATCGCCTCGCAGGCGCTCTACGAAGCGGGCATGATCCACAAGGAGCTGGCGATAAAGGCCCTGCGCACGGACCCCGGGTCTGCGCAGATCAGCTCCAAGGCCGGCCGTGACTCGCTAAAAAAACTCTGGCTGCTGTACCCCGACCGCGAGGGCGAGACGCTGGCCAAGTGGGCGGCGCTGCAGCTCGCATCGCTTCAGCACCTGTCGGGCGATGCCGAGGGCGAGGTCAAGACGCTAACCGAGCTCATCGAGTCCGAGCCCGACACGCCGCATGCGACGCTGGCCAAGGCGGTGCTGGCCCAGCGTGCGGGGCGTGGTGAACGCTCGGACACGTACCTGCGTCAGATGATCAAACAGACCGGCGGCGATGCCGCATTTATCAAGCTCTCCGATGAACTACTCAACGCGGACCGTTAGCGATGGCCGAGCGTGAACCCAAGCCGTATCAGCCCGGGCTCCTGATCAGGGGCCGGCATGTGCTGATGATGCTGATCGTGGTCATCGGCGTGCTGTCGCATGCGGCGCTGGGGGTTTGGGCTTGGGACAAGCCCATCGCGCTCGTACAGGAATTCAGCCCCACGAAGCTCAACCCGATCCGCGTGAAGCGCGCGGCGGCGGACGAGTTTGACTACAGGCCGGCGATCGTTGATGAGGTTGCGGGCCCCACGGCCGAGGAGCTGACGAAAAAACTGCTGGAGTCTGAGCCGCCCGAGTTGATCTCCGGCCCGCTTGATCTGGATGTTGAGCTGCGGCCGTTGGATGAGCTGCGCGAGGGCGCGAAGGGTGATCTGAACCTCGACCTGCCGGACTTTCAATTAAGCGAGGATGTGCTCACGCAGCTCGACACACGGCCGGGCGAGCTTTCCTTTAACGAAGGCGCGGGCAACACGGGCAACGGCAACGGAGCGGGCAAGGGCAGTGCCGATCTGGCCGGCGAAGTACTCGGCACGCCGGGCGCCGCGCCGCTCAATACCCCACCGACCACGACGCTGCTGGACCGCACATCGCTCGACGGCCCGGCGGGCCTTGACGAAGTCTTGCCCGAGTTCGGCCCATCGCTCGCAACCCCGGCCATCGATTTTGTAGACCTCGCGCTCGGCGATACCACGCAGATCAGCGTGCCCGACATCCTCGACGATGACTTTACCTACCGCGTCACACGCTACGACCCGACCGACTGGCGCGGCAACCCCGTCCCGCGCAGCGAAGAGCAGGGCTACTTCCGCGTCGACATCACCGCCAAACGCACGCTGCAGAAACTGGCGACCAGCCCCAAGGACCTCATCTTCATCATCGACACCTCCGCGAGCGTCTCGCAGGAATGGGTGGAGGGGGTCACGCGTGGCGTAAGCGAATCGCTGATCTCACTCAACGCGACAGACCGCTTTAATATCGTGCTCTTCAACGAGAAGGTCAGCCTGCTCTCGGACGAGGGCGCGATCGACGCGACGCGTGAGAACGTGCTCGCCGCGAGGCAATTTCTGTCCAGCGCCAAATCGGTCGGGTACACGGACGTCAACGCCGCGATGCGTGGGCTGCTGATCCGTGACGCCGACCCCAAGCGGGTGTACGACCTGGTGCTGATCTCCGACGGCAAGTCGACGCGCGGCGTGGTCAACACGCGCGACCTGATCAACCTCATCACGCGCGACAACGATCTTGTCGCGAGCATCTACTGTGTGGGCGTGGGCAATAAGCAGGACCGCGAGCTGCTCAATTTCCTGGCCTACCGCAACAAGGGCTACTCGGTCTACGCCGAGGATGAAAAGCGTGCCTCGGTCACGATCCAGGACCTCATCAGCCGCCTGCGCTACCCGATCATCAAGGATGTCCGTCTGGACGTCGCGGGGATCGACAGTGAGTCGGTCTTCCCCGCCGACCTGCCCAACATCCACCAGGGCCAGACCATCCAGGTGTACGGCCGATTCACCGAGCCCGGGCCCTTCACGATGCGACTGACGGGGCGCTCGGCGGGCAAGGACATTGAGTTCACCTTCCGCAGAAGCCTCGGCGAAGCGGAAGTGGGCGACAAGGCCGTTGCAAATGAGTGGGCGTTCTGGAAATTGCACGACTTGTATTCACTTATAATCCGTGAAGGCGAGCGTGAAGCACTGCTGGAGCAGGTCAAAGCACTAAGGGGCAAATATGGACTCAAGACGCTTTATTGATCGGGCATGGCCTCTGTTTTTCGTATTGCTCGTCGCGTCTTTTTTTGTTTCGGGTCAGTCCCGGGCCTCAGATACCAAACCGCTTAACGTCATCTGGCTGAGCGTCGAGGACATGAGCCCGTGGATCGGGCCCTACGGCGACAAGACCGTGCCGACACCCAACCTCGACAAGCTCGCGGCCCAGGGCGTGACCTATGACAACGCGTTCGCCACTACACCGGTGTGCGCTCCCGCACGGTCGTCTCTGATCACCGGCGAGTTCTGCACACGCATCGGCACGATGCACATGCGCAACAACCGCTCGCGTGAAGCCGGCGAAGAGGGCGGAGCCGAAGCCCAGATCCAGATCCCGGGCTACGAGGGCCTGCCGCCCGAGTTCGTCCGCTGCTTCCCCGAGCACCTGCGCGCGGCGGGCTACTACTGCACCAACAACAACAAGAAGGACTACCAGTTCAAAGACCCGGTCACGGTCTGGGACGAGTCCTCGAACACCGCGACTTGGAAAATCCGTGCGGAAGGCCAGCCTTTCTTCGCCGTGTTTAACTTCAACGGCACGCACGAGAGCAGGGGATTTCCTGCGGCCAAGCCGACCCCGGTAGCCGTCAAGACCGAGGATGTCACCGTCCCGCCGATCTACCCGGACACCCCGGCGGTGCGTAACGCGCTGAGCCTGACCTACAACAACATCGCCGCCATGGACAGTTGGATCGGCCAGCACATCGAAGAACTCGAAAAAGCAGGCCTGATGGACAACACCGTTGTCATCTTCTTCAGCGACCATGGCGTGGGCCTGCCGCGCGGTAAGCGCTCCTGCTTCGACACCGGCACACGCGTGCCGCTCATCGTGCGCTACCCCGACGGCAAGCTCGCCGGTACACGCGAGAAGCGCGTGGTCAGCTTCATCGACTTCGGGCCGTCCGTGCTCTCGCTCGCGGGGATCAAGCCCGACGAACGGCTCGACGGCACGCCCTTCCTCGGGCAGTACGCCACCCAGCGCGACGACTACCGCAACGGCTACGCCTATGCCAACGGCGACAGGTTTGACACCGTCTACGATCGCGCCCGCACCGTGTCCGACGGCCGGTTCCGATACACCCGCAACTACGACACGAACATCCCCTACATCCTCCACAATAAATACCGGGAGAGCATCCCGATGACGTTTGATCTCTACAAGCTTCAGGAGAACGGCCCGCAGCGTCCCGAGCAGTGGCAGATCGCGTCGATGATCCGACAAGCCGAGGAGTTTTACGACTCGCAGTCCGACCCCTGGGAAGTGAAGAACCTCATCGACGACCCGCAATACAAGGACAAAATCGCGGAGCTGCGCACGAAACTCGACGCATGGATCAGGGACACCGGCGACCTGGGTTTCGTATTGCCCGAGACCAAACTGGTGGAGGAAAAGATCTGGCCGCCCGACGGCAAGCAGCCGACGACGCCGGCGGGCGAGTTGGTCGTCGCTAAGCGCGAAGGCATGTACAACATACAGTGCTCCGACGGGGGGGCATCGATTGGCTACCGCCTGAGCGAGGACGGCAATTTTTCGGGCGCTTGGCAGGTATGTACCGGTCCCGCGATCATGATTGCGCCCAAATACACGCACATCCAGATCCAGACGCACCGCATCGGGCACAAGCCGACCACGGTAGTGAAGGACTTGAAAGCGGAATGATCGCGTTAGCCGCCGCCTGTCAAGGCGACGCGCAAAGTGCGATACCAATCCCGCGTCGCCTTTTCAGGCGAGGGCTAACGGTTTACCCTATCACCCATGCGTATCCTCCTTCAGCGCGTCTCGCATGCCTCGGTAGTGATCGACAGCGAAACCGTCGGCGCGATCGATCGCGGTTATCTGCTGCTGGTGGGCATCGGTAAGGACGACACGCCGGACACCGTGGACAAACTCGCGAAGAAGATCGTCAGCCTGCGCCTGTTCCCCAACGACGAGGGCAAGTTTGATAAGTCGCTAGTCGAAGTCGGCGGCGGGGCGCTTGTCGTGTCGCAGTTCACGCTCTTTGGCGATACGAAGAAGGGCAACCGCCCGAGCTTCATCGATGCGGCGCCGCCGGAGCTGGCCTCGCCGCTGTGTGATGCGTTTGCGCTGGCGCTGCGAGGGGTGGGTGTCACGCAAGTTCAGACCGGTCGTTTCGGCGCTCACATGCAGGTGACGCTGTGCAACGACGGCCCGGTGACGTTGTGGTTGGACTCGCACACATGACTTCCAACTTGGCGGCGGCCCGCAAGGGCCGCGCTTCGAAGACGGATGTGATGTCCGTGACGTCCGTTTGCCGGGCGGGCCCTTCCTGGCCCGCGCTAAACATAGACTGCGGCTTAGTCCAGGTCCTTGAAGAACCGCCCCCAGTCCGGGTCGGGCGGGATCGCGAACATCTTGTTGTCGTGGAAGGAGATCGCCACGCCGAAGGCCTCGCCCGTGATCTCGCTCCGCATGACCGGGCCGAAGTAACGCGAGTCGTGGCTGTTGTTGCGGTTGTCGCCGACCATGAAGTACTCGTCCGGCCCGAGGGTGATGGGGCCGAAGCTGGTCATCATGGTCAGGTGGAACACCACAAGCGTCGACTGCATCGCGTTGATCTGCGACAGGCCGATCTGATCCAGCTTAGTCCGTCTTTCGTCGAGCGCGACGCGGAACTGCTCGAAGTGCGTCGGCTTGCCGTCCACCAGGAGCTCGTGTCCCTGCACCCCCAGCCCGATCTTGTCGAGCGTGTTCTTGAAATCGCCCTGGGAGTAGGGCTTGAGCATCAACTCCGCCAGCTCATTGAATGACACGGGCTTGTTGTCGATATAGATCGCGCCATCGCGCACTTCTGCGACGACGTTGTACTGGAAGGTTGGGCTGCGGGCGATCAGTTTTTCGAACTTTTCTCCGCGTTCAAAGCCGTACTTCATCCAGCCCTTGTCGACAATGAAGAATTGGCTGGCCGATGTCCCGGGCACTTCGATGATCTGCGCGTCGGTGGTCCAGTGAGCGGGGATGTGCTGGATGACGCGGGTTTCGCCGAGCAGAGTTTCTTCGCGGTAGGCCAGGTCCTTGTACTCGTACTGCTTCCCGCCGAGCGGGCTGTCCACGAGATACTTGGTCTGTGGGAGGAGGTTCTGCGCCGCGGGATCGATGTCGGTGTAGGTTGCGGCGTTGCCGTTGATGGTGAGGACGCCGCCGCTCATGGAGATCGTGTCGCCGGGGATCGCGACGATGCGTTTGACCATGCGGACCTTGGTGACGGGGTTCCAGAACGTGACGATATCACCGCGCGCCGGCCCGTTGCCCCATGCGAATTGCGGGATGCCGTCGAGTGGGTTGTCCCACTGTAACTGCGTGAAGGGGACGCCGATGGTCGGGCCGGTGAGCGGGCACTGCAGCCCGTACGCCAGTCGGTTGACGGCGATACGGTCGCCGACGTGGATCTCCGGCTCCATCGACCCGGTGGGCACGTCGTTCCAGTCGATCAACGTCGAGCGCAGCACGACGACCACGACCACCACGCTGCCGATGGGCTTGACCCAGTTGAACCAGAGCTTGCCCAGAACGGTGGTCGGCTCGGGGCGCTGTTTTTTGCCAGACTTTCCAGCATCAATGCGCGTCTCGGACGAGGGCGTCATCGCGGGCTTGCCAACGGTCGCGGTGTGCGGAGCGGGAGGCTCGCTGGGCGTCGGCACTTGCGGCTTCGGGTTGTCCGCGTTTTCATGGCTCATCATGGGTCGCTTCGGGGCCGGGTGGAGCGTCGGATTGTACCGGGGCGAAGAGGTCCCCTCGCGGGGCGTAGTGCGCAAGGCCGGTCTGTGAGTGGGTATCGGCCATTTCGAGGTACATCCCCAGCACGGGCTTGGCCTTGGCGTAGGGGCCGTCGACGATCTGGACCTTGAGGAGCAAGCGGGCCTGCTGATTGTCGGGGTCCTCGATCACCTCGGTGAACTTGACCGGGGTGTTACGCTCGACGATGCCGATGAGGTCGTGTTTCTCAAGCTCTTCCGCCGACATCGCCCGGATTTCATCCGTAGTCGGAACAGAGCGTCGGCCGTACGCGTTAGCGGGCAGGTCCTCGCGCGTGGGAAAGAGGGTCGGCGTGCCGTTGGAGGTGTAGCCCAGGAGCAGCTCGCGCTGGGTGAGATAAACGCGGTCGGGGTCGAAGTCGTGATGCAGTTCGTCGCCCGGTTGCTGTGCCATGTCGCTCTTGAGATCGGACATGGCCTTGAAGAGCTGCGTGATGCCCCAGCCCATGCCGATGGCGATGAGGATGAAGACGGCCACGCCAATCCAGGGCCCGCCGAGCATGTCGCGGGAGGGACCGGTGGTGATGCGACTTGTTTCAGCTGATTGGGGCATGGTGATTGACGGCGTTAAGAGTAGGCCCCATGAGGGGCCTCGCTAAATCGATGATGACCCATCAACCGACCGCGAACATCGCCTCGACGAAGCTTGCCGGGTCGAAGGGCTGGACGTCGTCTGGAGTTTCGCCCACGCCGATGAACTTGACCGGGAGGTTGAGCTCTTCGCGGATGGCGATGACGATGCCGCCGCGTGCGCTGCCGTCGAGCTTGGACAGGAAGATGCCGGTGACGTCGGTGGACTGCGCGAAGACCTTGGCCTGGTTGACGCCGTTCTGCCCGGTGGTCGCGTCGATGACCAGCAGGACTTCGTGCGGCGCGCCTGGAAGTTGTTTCTCAACCACTCTTCTGATTTTGCTCAGCTGGTCCATCAGGTGCGACTGGGTGTGAAGCCTGCCGGCGGTATCGAGGATCAGCACATCCACGCCGCGCGCAATGGCGGCCTGGGTCGCGTCGAACGCCACCGCCGCGGGGTCGCCGCCTTGCTGGCCCTTGACGACCTCGACGCCGAGCCTGTCCGACCAGACTTCAAGTTGTTCGACCGCCGCGGCGCGGAACGTGTCGCACGCGCCCAGCAGCACGCTCTTGCCCTGCTTGCGCAGCGCGCTGCAGATCTTGGCGATGCTGGTCGTCTTGCCCGCGCCGTTGATCCCGCAGACCAGGATCACCGTCGGCTTCTGCCCATCGGGCGCGAAGTTAAGCGTGCGGTCTTCTTCCGGGAAGTAGGCGGCGAGCTGATCCTTGAGCGAGGCCAGCGCCTCGTCCCCGCTGTTTATCTCCGAGCGCTCCCACCCGGCCTCGATGTCCTTGCGCAGCTCGATGGCGGTCTTGATGCCGACGTCGGCCTGGATCAGGGCCTTTTCCAGGTCGCGCAGCAGCTCCTTGGAGAGGGGCTTACCGACCAGCAGCGAGCGGATCGCCGAGCCGGTGCCCTCGGAGGTGCGCGAGAGGCCTTTCTTGAGTTTGTCGAAGACGGCTTTGAATAGGGCCATGGTTGGGGTAGGGTATCCGGTGAGCGGATGGCTTTCCATTAGCCGCCGTGGATCCGCGTGTCACAAATTAAAAGGCAATCCTGAGATGAGCAAAAGCCCCAAGTTCCTCCGTCTGCATTGGGCCGACCAGATCACGGCCAACCCGAAGAAGACTGCGGATTTTTACTCCGACCTGCTCGGCTTCACGCAGCGCCCCTGCGACGAGGGCGAAGGCTATACGTCGTATTCCATGACCGACGATGCGGGCAAAGATATTTTCGGTGTTGTCGAAGAAGCCGTCTTCCCGAACTGGGCCCGCGGCTGGGTGATGTATTTCGAGGTCGAGGACTTTGAAGCCCAGTGCCAACGCATCGAGTCACTGGGCGGCGAGATTATCTTGCGTGGTAAGCAGCAGTGTCTGTTCAAAGACCCGGCCGGCTCGCCGTGCGTGCTGGTAAGAACGAACGCGACAACTCCGAGCACTCCGTAGGGACGATATGAAAAACATCTCCGCATCCGTCATCACGAGCTTCTGCCTTACCCTCATCGGCTGCGGCGTCTCGCCGGGGCACCCGCACCGCCGCTCGCTCACAGACGAGAGCCACCTGTTCAAGATGGAACACAGCGCCGACTACCGCAACAACGAGTTGAAGGGGACCGAGTACGAGCGCAAGCCTTTCGATTCGATGAAAGGCGACCCGAGGTGGAGTGAGAATCGGTAAATCGCGGGTACTGGCGTGGATGTTTTTTCGCGCGGGCTTGCTTTACTTCTCTATCGCGTCGTCGAGCCAGGCGTCTTCGTCGCTGGGCTTTTGTTCAGTGGCACGCTGCGCGTCGCCCGCTACGCCTGCTTGGTCGGGCGCGTTGATGGTCTTGGCGATCTTGTCGAGCACGCCGTTGATAAAGGGCGGGGACTGCTCGCTGCCGAACTGTTTTGCGAGTTCGACGGCCTCGTTGATGGCGACCTTGACCGGCGCGTGGCCGGAGATCATCTCGTAGTAGGCCAGGCGCAGGATCGCGCGGTCCACCGGCGGCTGGCGGTGCGTGGGCCAGTCGGGTGCGAGGGCGGCGACTTTTTCATCGGCGGCGGGGCGTGTGGCCCATGCCTCGAGCGCGAGCGTCGCGGCGAAGCGGCGCGTGGCCAGGCTGTCGTGGTCCTCGTCGAGCGCCTCGGCCAGTTCGTCGATGCTGGGCACAACGGTCGGCGGGCGGCCGGGCTTGTGCCTGGGCGCGGTGACGTCGAGCTGGTAGAGCACCTGCATGGCGAGTCGGCGCAGGTCGCGGCGGTTGGGGGAACTTCCGGGGGTAGTCATGGGGTGTAGTTTAGTTGTAGTTGAGTCGCCGCGACACGACGCCGGGCCTGCGACGCGTCGCGGCTATTGTGCGGATTTGTTCTCAATCGCCTCGATCAGGTTTGCCATCTCGACGCCGGCCATCATGGCGTAGCGTCCCTGGTTGCCGAGCTTGGCGCCGGTGCGGTGGATGGCCTGCTCGAGGTTGTCGCAGGTCAGCACGCCGAAGATGCACGGGATACCGGTCTTTATCGCGGCGTCCTTGATGCCCTTGGCGGTCTGCTCGACGACGTGGTCGTAGTGGTCGGTCTCGCCACGGATGACGCAGCCCAGGCAGATGACGGCGGCGTACCTGCCGGTCTCTGCGAGCTTGAGCGCGGTCAGGGGCAGCTCGAACCCGCCGGGGACCTGCACGACGGTGACGTTCTCGTCCTTGCCGCCGAGCATGGCCCATGTATCGAGCGCCGCCTCGAGGAGCTTGTCGACGATGAACTCGTTGAATCGGCCGCAGGCGATGGCGATGCGGTGCTCGCCGGGGGTCAGTCGGCTTGGGATCTTGTGGGGCATGTCGGGGTCAGCCGTAGGGGTCGGGGTCGGTCCGGGGCCCAATCTTAGCGGGTCTTGGACGGCGGGCTTTTCGGAGCGTCGGCAGGGGCGACCTGATCGCCTCAGATGCCCCGAGCGCGTAAGATATATCCCCTAACGCATGTCCCTCTAACCCGAGGGCTGCGTACCCCAAACCCATTCATTTGAGACTTTATGAAGCGACTGCCTTTTGAGCGATGCTCTATCCTCCTGCTGGCCCTGCTGGTGCTGGCCTGTCCCTCGCTGGCGCAGGACAAGAAATCGGGCGATCAGACGATCGACCCGTCGAAGTTCATCACGATCCCGCCCAGCCCGGTGCTCTCGCCTGAGGAAGCGCTCAAGAGCTTTGTGATCGACGAGGGGTTCGAGGTCCAGATCGTTGCGGCCGAGCCCCTGGTTGAAGATCCGGTGTGCATGGCCTGGGACGAGCGAGGCCGGCTTTGGGTCTGCGAGATGCGCGGGTACATGCCCAACCTCAACGGCGACGGCGAGGACCAGCCCAGCGGCAACATCGTCATCCTCGAAGACACCGACGCCGACGGCGTCATGGACAAGCGCACGGTGTGGCTGGACGGCATCGTCCTGCCGCGCGCGATCGCGTTTGCCAGGAGCGGCGTGCTTTATGCCGACTTTGAGTCGCTCTACTTCGTGAGGATGAACGCCAACGGGTCGGCAGGGGCCCGCATCCCCGTGGACCGAAAGTACTCGGACAACGGCGGGTCGAAGTCCAACGTCGAGCACCAGGCCAACGGCCTGCTCTACGCGCTGGACAACTGGTATTACAGCGCAAATTCCAGCAAGCGTTACCGTCAGTCGGGCACGCGCTTCCGCCCCGAGGACACCGAGTTCCGCGGGCAGTGGGGCATCTCACAGGACGACGACGGAAACCTGCTGGCCAACCGCAACCCCGTGCCGATCGAATACGAAGTGCTCCCGCCTAACGCGAGCAAGCGCAATCCCAACTTCAAATTCAACGCCCCGATCGTGAAGGTCAACCCGGACGTGTACCCGGCCCGCGTGACGCCTGGCGCCAACCGCGCGTACAACGAGTTCGAGGTCGATCACACGACATGGAAACTCAAGGGCGCGACCTCGGCCTGCGGCCCGGTGATCTACCGTGGCACGCAGTTCCCCGCCGAGTACTACAACAACGTCTTCATCGCCGAGCCTGCCGCCAACCTCCTCAAGCGTGTCATCCTCGAGAAGGACGCCGGGGGCAAGCCCAAGGCGCGTCAGGCCTACAAAGACCATGAGTTCCTGGCCTCGACCGACGAGCGCAGCCGGTTCGTGAACACCTACGTCGGGCCGGACGGCGCGCTCTATGTCGTGGACATGTACCGCGGCGTGATCCAGCACAAGACCTACGTCAGCGATTACCTGCGCAACCAGGTCAAGTCGCGCGGGCTTGAAACGCCCGTCGGCCTGGGCCGCATCTACCGCATCGTGCACAAGGCAAGCCCGATCGATCACACACCGGTCAACCTCGCGGACATGGACAGCGCACAGCTTGTCGCGATGCTGGGACACCCCAACGCATGGCAGCGTGAAAACGCCCAGCGCCTGCTGGTTCAGCGCAACAAAGAAGAATCGGTGGCCCTGCTTGAGAAAGCCGGCGCCAGCGACGAAAACCCGCAGGCGCGCATCCACGCGCTCTGGGCGCTCGAGGGCATGGGCAAGCTCACGCCTGCTGCACTCGTCGCGGCCGGTCAGACGACCGACGAGCGTGTGCGCGTTCAGGTGCTGCGCCTGGCCGAGAAGTTCAGCGGGACCGAGGACGCTGCGGCGCTGGTCGCGCTACTCGAGCGCTACAACCAGAGCCCGAGCTATGCGATGGACCTGCAGGTCGCGCTGAGCGGTGGCGTGCTGGCGGGCATCGATACGCCGCAGGCGTACGACGTGCTGCTGAGCGTGCTCGAACGCAGGGGCACAGATGCGCTGTTCCGCAGCGCGATCGTCAGCGGCCTGGAGGGCAAGGAAGCGGTCTTCCTCGGGATGGTCGGCAACGGCCCGATCAAGGAGCAGCTCACCGGGGCGCTGGTCAAGGCCGTCGAGAACGGCAACCTGAGCATCGGCTCGCTGCTTGAGCTCGTGGATTCTGACGGCTTCAAAGACAAGCGTAACGAGCTGCTCAAGAGCCTGGCATCGCAGTCGGTGCAGCAGAACCGCACGGAAGTGCTGGTAAGCCTGGTGGAACGCATGGCCGCGGAAGGCGCGACGCTCGAGAGCCAGCGCTCGATCCTCGAGGGATTTGTCGAGGGAAGCCAGAACAGCAGCTCGCCCGCGCAGTTCGATGGTAAGCCCGAGCTGTTTGCCAAGTGGCAGTCGGCCCCGCCCGAGGGCTTGGCCGAGCTGGTCGGCAAGCTCGACAAGATCTTTGAGTACCAGATCGTGATCCTCACCAAGGAGATGATTGAGCGCATCGAGGCCGGCCGCATGCACTTTGGCTCGCACTGTTCGGGCTGTCACGGGGAGGACGGCAACGGGCTCGAGGGCGCAGGCCCGCCGCTGGTCGGCTCGGACTGGGTCCACGGCAAGCACGAAATGCTCGCGCTGCTCGTGCTCAACGGCCTGGAGGGGCCGATCACGATCAACGGCACCCGCTACGAGCCGCCGAAGATCCAGGCCAACATGCCCGGCTTCATCCAGGACACCTCGATCACCGACCTCGATATCGCCAACATGATCACCTACGTCCGCTCGCGGCAGATGGGCAATCACGGCGACGCGGTCGAGCCCGAGACCGTCGCCGCGATGCGCAAGCTCTCGCTCAACCGCGGCCGGCCCTACACCCCCGAAGAGCTTGCGCGGATCGGCGGCCCGACGCCCCCGCCCAGCCCGATGGCCGACGTGATCCACGCCGACTGGCTTGACAACAGCGGACGAAACCTCGTGCTGACCCTGCTGGCGGTGACCGTGCCGCTGGCGCTGCTGTTGCTGGTCACGCTGTTTGGCGGCGGCGCGAAGACCGAGGCGCACTGAGCGGGTTTGCGCTTCGTGTTGCCGACGCGTCGGGGGTCACTATCATGACTGGTCCGCAACAGAACGGTTAATTCGAATCACGCGGCCAGCCCGCGCATACAAGGACAAAACATGCCCAAGCGAAGCAAGATCTCTGTCATCGGTGCCGGCGGCAACGTCGGCTCGACCGTCGCCCTCTGGTCGGCCATCAAGGAGCTGGGCGACATCGTCGCCATCGACATCAAGCGCAAGCTCGAAGACGGCAGCGAGATGCTCGCGGTCGACGGCCGCATGCTCGACCTCGCACAGTGCGGCCCGATGGAGCTGTTCGACGCCAACATCACCGCCACCGACGACTACGCCGCCATCGCCGGCAGTGATGTCGTGGTCGTCACCGCAGGCATCCCGCGCAAGCCCGGCATGTCACGCGACGACCTCATCGGCACGAACGTGAAGATCGTCAAGTCCGTCGGCGAGAACATCAGGAAACACGCGCCCGGCGCCGTGGTCATCGTCGTCTCCAACCCCCTGGACGCGATGGTCTACACCATGTGGAAGGCCACCGGCTTCCCCACCCACCGCATCATCGGACAGGCCGGCTGCCTCGACGTCGCACGCTTCAAGACCTTCATCGCCATGGAGACCGGCTACAGCGTTGAAGACATCAACGCGCTCTTGCTCGGCGGTCACGGCGACGACATGGTCCCGCTGCCGCGCTACACCAATATCGCCGGCATCCCCGTCACGCAGTTCATCAGCGAGGCCCGGCTCAACGAGCTGGTCGAGCGCGCCAAGGCCGGCGGAGGCGAGATCGTCAAGAAGATGGGCACCAGCGCCTACTACGCCCCGGCGTCCGGTACCGTCCAGATGGTCGAGGCCATCCTCAAGGACAAGAAGCGCATCCTCCCGTGTGCGTCTTACTGCAACGGCGAGTTCGGCATCAAGGGCCTGTTCGTCGGCGTGCCGACGCTGCTGGGCGCCGCCGGTGTCGAGAAGGTCGTGCAGATCGACCTTGACGCCAACGAGAAGAAGCTCTTGGACGAGAGCGCCAAGCACGTGGCCGAGCTGGTCGAAGTCGTGAAGAAACTCGACCCGTCGCTGGGCTAGTTTCAAATAAAAGTGGAGTACAAAAAAAAGCACCACCCTCGAAATGGGTGGTGTTTTTTATTAATCACAGGTGTTGAATCACGGGCCGGATCCTGTGCTGGATCGGCTATGCTGTTGGTTAGCAAAGGGCAATGAAGGTCAAGAGGGTGAGGATAAAGATCTTCTTGCGGTGGCCTGCTTCGATGTTGCTTAGTTTGAACAGATGCTGGAACATGGGGCGGGCTCCTGAACAGTGATCTGCCATAGCATAACCCTGTGTGTCCCTGCCGCCTAGTGATGGCGTATAAAATTTTTAAGTATATAAATATGAGTGACTTAGAAATGATAAGGGTGTGTCGGACAGGGGGTGTTCTGGGAGGGATGTTGTCCTTTTGCAACATCCTGTGCCTGATCCTGGGCCTGAGTCTGCTGGGGGCAGGTTATTCGGCGACGGCTGAGGAGCAGCAGGCCCCGGCCCTGGCCTGGGCGGACGGGGAGGCGGCTTTTGACTGGGTGCAGTCCTGGGTTCGCAGCGACAAAAATATCCCCGAACAAGCCCAGCTCCCCGATCGGCCGGTCTCAGAGTTGTTTGGGGTTTACGTGACGCTGCGGGACAGCGGGCGGGTGCTTGGCCGGGGCCAGGCGATCCGCGAGGACATCGCCAAGGCGATCGACCAGCCCGGGCCTGCGGTGCAGCTTGCGCCGCTGCTGCTCGCGGCAACGCGCCAGGCGCTCGACGAGCTGCGTGACAAGCAGATGAAGCGCGCTGTCGAGCTCAAGATCGACGACCCTGAAATCTTCAAGCAGGGCCTGATCGCGATGCGTGAGCGTGTGCAGGTGGATGTGCAGCTTGGCTATAACCTCACGTCGATCGTGCTGCCTCAGGATGCGCAAGAGGACGCGGCGTTTCATAGCTTTGCACCGGGTTTTCACGGGCTGCGGATGGCGGGCCCGCTCACCGGTGCATCGGACTATGCCTGGCCGGCGATCGAGTTGGCGCGCAACGCCTCGCCGCCTCGCATTCTTTTCCGCCTGCTGGAGGACCAGGGCTACACCCCCAAGGACATGGCCATGGTTGCGCGCGGCGATGGGCCGGCCCTGCAGCGATTCGACGTCATCCACGTGGTCCGCCCCGCGCAGGGCCAGCCCATGAGGCACCTGACACGTGGCAACCTGATCCTCCAGCAGCAGGTCATCGATGGGCGCACGATCGCAGGCCTGGCCGAGCGATCCGCCCGCTACCTCGACCAGCTCATCGTGTGGGACGAAACGGTCGGCCGACTCGGGATGCGGGGCACTTACCAGCCCTCGCTGGAGCGCTACGCCCCGGCCTGGGCCGGCGAACGCGAGGCGGCGCTGGTCAGCTACGCCATGACGCGTCAGGCACGGGTGGCGATCGAAACCGATGAGAACAGCACCGCCCCGATGTCGCGTGCCCAGCGGGCGATCAAGCTTGTGGAGCAGCTCGCTCCGGCGGCGGCGCCCGAGGGACTTGCGCCCCAGCACCTGACCGCGGCGTTCTGTCTGCTGACGCTGTGTGAGACGCCGGTCAAGCTCCTGCCCGACCAGCTGGTGCTGCGTGATCGTCTGGGCCAGGCGCTGTTGCAGCTGCACCACCCCGAGGGCGGGGGCTTCCGCGTGGAGGCGGGCAGCGACAAACGGCTGAGCCGAGCAACGGCGGCGGTGCTGGCCTATGCCCTGGCATCGTGGTACGAGCGCACCCGCAGCCAGACGCTGGTCGAGCCGACCTGGTCGGTGCTCAGTGATCTGATGGAGGCGAACAAGGATGATCCGCGCGTGATCGACCTGCTCTGGGTCAACCACGCGCTGGGCCGTGCAGGGGCTTTGCTGGCCGCGGCGCATCCCAAGCCCGACGAAGCCCCGAAGCAGCTCGCCGCATGGCAGCACGCGTGCGCCGACTACCTCGATCTCTTGGGCGAGCAGCAGCTGCGCAGCAAGCCCGTGCTCGGGCCCGAGGATGTGCTCGGCGGTTTCATCCTCGAGCCTGCGCCCTCGGGCAGCCCGCCCAACCCCAGCTGGCAGTCCGCCATGCCCCTGGCGTACTTTGCGCTCGCCCTGCGGAACCCCGACATGGTCCCGGCCGACAAGACCTTCGGCCCGCTGCTGAGCGCGGGGCTCGGTGCTCGGTTCATCGCCCAGCTCATGTTCAGCCCCTCGGCCACGTACTACCTCCGCGACACCGAGCCGGTCATCGGCGGGGTCCGCAGCACGCTCTGGGACAACACGCTCTACCCCGACTGCTCGGCGATGGCCCTGATCGCCCTGAGCGAGTTGCAGCAGACCCTGCACGCGCTGGAGCCCAAACAGCAGGATGAATAACGTGCCTGCCGCCCTATGAGCAGGCGGTTTTTTTTGTGGATGCGCATAAGGCTGCTAGACTTCAGGTCGATGGCTTGTGCCGCTGCGATTTCTCCGAATGTGCCCTGGGCAAAAGACCCTGATGACAGGCTGCTGGACCGCAGGTTCCGGGAGCTGGGCTTGTCGCTGGATTCCTGCCCTTCGCTGCGGGCGGACGTGGCGCGGCTGTATGAGGAGCTGGCGCAGGCCGGGCTCGAGCGCTTCCGCCCGCACTGCTGGCTGAGCAGCGAGTGGTTCTCGCCCGACGGGATCCCGGGCATCGCGATCCCGTTCTACCTCGCGCACCCGAGGCTGATCCGGCTGGAGAAAAGCCAGATGCTCGCGGTCGAGGGCGGGACGCTGCGCCAGCGCATGATGATCCTGCGTCACGAGGCGGGTCACGCGGTCTGCAACGCCTACCGCCTGCACCGGCGGAAGCGCTTCCGCGAAGTGTTCGGCGCCGTGAGCGTGCCTTACCCCGAATCGTACAAGCCCGACCCGCTCTCGCGCAGCCACGTGACGCACCTGCCGGCCTGGTACGCGCAGGCGCACCCGGCCGAGGACTTTGCCGAGACGTTTGCGGTCTGGATGACACCCGGACAGCGCTGGCGTAAGACGTACAAGGCCTGGCCCAAGGCGTTTCGAAAGCTTCAGTTCATGGACGCAATCATGGACGAGGTCGGTGACACGCTGCCGTTCGTGCAGACCCGGCGGACCATCGAGCCCCTGTCGCAGCTGCGCACGACGCTGCGAGATCACTACCGCAAGAAGCGCTGGTTCTACGGCGACTCGTTCCCGGATTTCTATGACCGCGACCTGCTCAAGCTCTTCAGCGCCGATACGAAGCACGCGCACCGACCGACGGCCGCGGCGTTTCTGCGGGGCTTCCAGGCCGAGCTGCGCGAGACCGTCGCGCGATGGACGGGCACGCACGCCTACACGATCGACCAGGTGCTCCGCGACATGATCGACCGCTGCAAGGAGCTCAAGCTCCGCCTGGCGGTCCCGGTCCACCTTGCCAAGCGCGAGGCGACGCTGATGGTGACCGTGCAGACGATGAACTTCATGCTCTCGGGCACGCAGCAGGTCGCGCTGTGAATGAGATTTGAGATTTAGGGTTGTATTGGATCGGGTGGGTGCGCGTCGCCCTGGCGGGCGACGGCTAAGGGGGCGTGATTGAATTTTGACGGGGAACGCAATTCATTTTGGCTTAAAAGCGGTGATCGGCCGATCTAAGGGATATCTCGTTCCGGGATTTCGCCACGATAAGCATGCCTAAGCCGCACAAGATCCTCGTCATTGTCCACCCCGACTGTGTCCCGCCGGACACGATCGAGGGGCTGACGCATGAACAGATCGCGCCATTTAAGACCGAGTTTGATGTCGTGGCGACGCTGACGAACCTCGGCCACAAGGTGAAGGTGCTCGCGGTGGACACGGACCTGGGCGAGATCCGCAAGGCCAAGGACGAGTTCAAGCCCTATGTCGTGTTCAACCTGCTCGAAGAGTTCGCGGGGGTCGGCGTGTTCGACACGCACGTGGCGGCCTACCTCGAGGCGCTGCATCAGCCTTACACCGGCTGCAACCCGCGCGGGCTGATGCTCGCGCACAACAAGGGCCTGGCGAAGATGGTCTGCAGGTATCACCGCATCCCGGTGCCGGGCTTCCACGTGTTCCCGGTCGGCCAGCGCAAGGTCACGCCGCCCAAGCGCATGAAGTACCCGATGATCGTGAAATCGCTGACGGAGGAAGGCTCGGCGGGGATCAGCCAGGCGTCGATCGTGTACGACGAAGAATCGCTGGCCGAGCGCGTGAGGTTTATCCATCGCACGCTGGGCACCGACGCGATCGCCGAGCACTACGTCGACGGGCGCGAGCTCTATGTCGGCGTGTTTGGCAATCAGCGTCTGCAGACGCTGCCGATCTGGGAGATGGATTTCTCCGGCCTGCGCGAGGGCGCGCCGCGCATCGCCACCGGCAAACTCAAGTGGGACCAGGACTACCAGAAGAAAGTGCGCCTCAACACCGGCCCCGCGGCCGAGCTGCCCGAAGGCCTGGCCCAGCGCCTGCCCGCGCTGGCCAAGCGCGCTTACCGCGCGCTACAGCTCTCGGGCTATGCGCGCATGGACTTCCGCTTGGACGCCTACGGCAACGTCTACCTCCTCGAAGCCAACCCCAACCCGCAGATCGCCTACGGTGAAGACTTCGCAGAGTCGGCCCACCACGTGGGGATCGAGTACAGCGAGCTGCTGTCGCGCATCATCAACCTCGGCCGACGCTACCGCCTGATCGGGCAGGCGTGAGGTTGATTTCTGATCTCTGGTTTCTGATGGATGATTAAGTCGGCATCAATCATCTATTAATAAATAGCAATCGGAACCACGCTATGATCTTTCCATGAGTTGTACTCTTGACTACACCATCATCGTGCCTGCGTTCAATGAGGAGCGTCAGCTCGCGCGCACGCTGCCGGCGATGCGTAGCGCGATGTCGGGAGTCGAAGCGCGTGGCGAGCTGATCGTGGTGGACAACAACTCCACTGACGAGACGGCGCGAGTGGCTGCGGACCACGGCGCGAAGGTGGTGTTTGAGCCGATCAACATGATCAGCAGGGCGCGCAACGCGGGCGCGAGGGCTGCGAGCGGGTCGGTGCTGATTTTTATCGATGCGGACACGACGCCGTCGGCGGGGTTGTTGATCGCGGCGTTGGAGGCGGTTGCGCAGCCGGGTTGTGTCGGGGGTGGTGCGGTGGTGCGGTTGGACCCGCCGCCGAGCTGGCTGACGCGCAGGCTCGCATCGTGCTGGAACCTGGTGTCGCGGATGATGGGCTATCCTGCGGGCTGTTTTTTCTACTGCCGGGGCGATGCGTTCGAGTCGGTCGGGGGCTTTAGCGAAGCGCTCTACGCAAGTGAAGAGATCTGGCTGGCACGGCGTCTGCGTAAGTGGGGCCGATCGCGGCCGACGCGGATGGGTCTGCGTGTGCTGACCGAGCCGATCGTGACCTCGTCGCGGAAAATGGACAACGGCCCGCGGATGTACGGCATGCTGCTATTGATGTTTGTTTTTCCTTTTGCGGTGCGCTTCAAGGCGTTGTGCGGCTACTGGTACAGGCGGCAGGACTCGGTGGATCGGGTTTGATAGCGATTCAGATGTTTTCTGCGAGCCGGACGCTTCGCTTCGCCCGCCACGCTCGAGCTGGTGCCTCTGGTGGTGTGGCATGGTAAAACACCGTCATGAGCAAGCTGCGCTACGGCATCCTGACGACGGGCAATATTGCAAGGCAGTTCGCCGAGGGCGTGAACGGCGGGGCGGAGCGGGCGGTCCTGGCTGCTGTCGCATCGCGGTCACACAAAAGCGCGCAGGCGTTTGCGGATCAGTACGGCATCGCGCGGGCGCACGGCGGCTACGACGCGCTCTTGGCGGATGAGGGCGTGGACGTTGTCTACAACGCGCTGCCCAACTCGATGCACAAGGAGTGGACCCTCAAGGCGCTGGCCGCGGGCAAGCACGTGCTCTGCGAGAAGCCGATGGGTATGGACGCGGCCCAGGTGCAGGTGATGTTCGACGCGGCAAGGCGCAACGACCGGCTGCTGGTCGAGGCGTTCATGTATCGCACGCACCCGCAGACCCGCGCGGTGCTCAAGGCGGTGCGCAGCGGCGCGATCGGCAAGGTCAGGACGATCCGCACGACCTTCTGCTACCGCACGAAAAAGATCAACGGCAACACACGCTTCGACCGCGCGCTCGGCGGCGGGGCGATCATGGACATCGGCTGCTACTGCGTGGATTTTTCCAATCAGCTGGCTGGCGGACTGCCCGTGTCTGTCCACGCGGTCGGTCGCCTGCACGAATCGACGGACGGCGGGCAGATCGAAGTGTCCGCCAGCGGTGTGATGCGGTACGAAGGCGGGATCAGCGCGACTTTTACCTGCGCGATGGACACGCAGGCGAGCAACCTGGCGCAGGTCTGTGGCGATGAGGGCTACATCGAGGTGCCCGTGCCCTGGAAGCCGGCGAAGGGCAAGGCGAGCTGGACCCAGCGCACGATGCAGAAGCCGCGGCAGGACGGCGTGCCGGACGAGGCGGGGGAGGAGCTTCGGGTATTCTCGGATGAATCGGACAAGCCGTTGTATGCGCTCGAGGCCGACGCGTTTGCCCGTGCGGTGCTGGACGGGGAGGAGCCGTTCATGACCGAGGCGGACTCGGTGGGTCTGGCGAAGGTGCTGGACGAGCTTCGTCGTCAGGTCGGGGTAAGCTGGTAGGTTGTTCGTACGGGCTGACGGATTTTCGTCATAATGTACGAATCTGCTGACTGGAGAACGTTCGATGAAAGTTGCCCTGGCCGCGGACCATGCGGGTCTGCCGTTGAAAGCCGAGATCGCTGCGCTGGTGAAGTCGCTGGGCCACGAGGTCCTGGACCTCGGTGCGCACCAGTACGACAAGGACGACGACTACCCGGATTTTGCGCGGTACATCGGCCAGGCGATCCAGCACAAGCAGGCCGACAGGGGCGTGCTGCTTTGCGGGTCGGGCGTGGGCGCGTCGATCGCGGCGAACAAGATGAAGGGCGTGCGTGCGGGGGTTTGTCACGACGCCTACTCGGCGGCGCAGGGCGTGGAACACGACGACATGAACGTGCTGTGCCTGGGCTCGCGGATCATCGGTGGGGCGGTGGCCGACGTCCTGGTGCGCTCGTTCCTGGGTGCGCGATTCACGGGTGAGACCCGGCACCAGCGCCGCCTGGACAAGGTGCTGGGCATCGAAGCGGCGGGTTGATCCCGTTACTCTGAGTTGTTCTACAGCCCCGCGATCGTCTGCGCGATGCGCTGGCGGGTGTTGGTGTCGCCGGTGTGTGACTTGCCAAAACCGCGGACCGCGCCGGCCTGCATCGCCTGCTGCTGCGCTTCTTCGTAGTTGCTGACCAGCATGATCGTCGGCGGGTTTTCGCGATCTGCCATCTCACGGACCAGCTCGATCCCCGATCGGCCGGCCTTGAATTCGCCGTCGATCTCGCGGTTGATCAGCAGAAGCGTGCCGGGCACGGCGATCTTCTCAAGCGCCATCTGGTGGTTGATGCGCACAACCTCGCACAGCGGCGCGACCTCGCCCAGGAAGCGTGTCAGTGTTCCGGCATCAAATCCGCAGTGTCCAACGAGTGCGATCTGGGTGATCGGCATAAGTAAATCCCTGATGGTGCACCCAATATTAACTGCACTTGAGAACTGGATATTCCGCGCCACAGGAATAGCATTCTTTTGTCGGCCGTTAGTTCTATATTGCGGGGCTGGATCCCGCTGGCTGACGCTGAAAAACGCCACCCCCTCAGGCTCGCGGAGACCTTACCCCGGTCCCGCGGGCTTTTTTCGGATAGGCTTGATTACTTCGGCGTCGTGACGCTTAGGCGTGCGTCTGCACCAGCCGCATCATCTCGGCCATGGCGTGACGGTCGTCGTGCTGGCCGCGTCGCTCAAAGCCGTTGTGCAAGTTACGGATGATGCGCAAAAGCCACTGCTTGTGCGTCGCGACCGGCAGCAGGTCCGCGCGCTCATCCAGCAAGAGGTCCGCACCGGCGGTCTGCGCTACGCGGTCCAGCGCCTCGGCCCGGGTCAGCAGCCGGCCACCCGAAAACACGTCCACGATCGATATCCCGCCCTCTGCGGCATACGAACCCGACGCCCGTGCAGGCACACCGGCCATGAAGTGCCCCGGCGCATTGATGCCCACCACCGGCACACCCAGCCGATGCAGCACCGCCTTGTACAAAAGCGCCAGCGTGATCGGCAGGCCAAGACGGGTCTTGAGGACCACCGGCAGATAGCTGTTGCCCGGGTTCTCGTAGTCGCCGTGGTTGCCGCGAAACCTTGCCTCATCAAACAGCACGCAGTGTGCATGTGCCAGCAGCGCACGGGGGTTGTTGCTGGCCACTCGTTCGCGGACCTGTTCGGCCAGGCCCTCAATCACCGAGTCGACCGAAAAAATATCCGCCTCCTCAAGCTCGTGCATCGACACCGCCACGGCCGCACGCACCAGGCCCTCGGTCGTTTCCAGTTCCGGAAGCTGGTCGCGCAACGCCGTGTAGGCGTCTATGCGTGAGTAAAGCGGCTCGTAATACGTCAACGTTTCCTCCATGCGTGACCGACGGGCGCACGCAGTGACCCACCATTATGCCACATCAAATCGACTCGGTCGGCTCGACCTCGTCGGGAACAGATTGCGGCGCCTCTGCGGGTTGGTTTTTGCGGTCTCTGCGGGCTGCACGGAATGAGCGGACCGCGGCATATACATAAACCCCGCTGAGGATCACCGTCAGCAGCGCCCGCAGGATATTCATCTGGTCTTCGGTCGGCAGGTTGTAGAGGTGGATCGCAAAGAGAACGCCCGGCACGATCACCCCCAGCGTCGCGAGCAATACCGCGCCGTGCATCAGGTGCATCCGCAGCGGCTTTTTCACCAGCGAGCCCACGCCAAATCCGATCGCCGCTAGCCCCAGGATCAGGTGCAGCACGAAATCGGAGAACCGCCCGACCTCGCCCGCGCCGAGGTACGTGCCGGTCCCGATGGCAATCAGGCCTAGGCCAAACAGGATCGTCAATACGGGCATGAGTCGGCTCCACTGCGGGTCTGCTGGTCTGCGGGTCTGAATGGATTGTAAACGCTCTGCCCGCCCCCGGCCTATCGGCACGCGGCTTAGCCGCATCATTTGCACTTCACCGGGAACCCGGCAGCCTCACCGCGCGTACGGTTGGGGTATACTCGTCCGTCTTTCACAGACCGTGAAAACCACGGCAAAACTCACTGACACCTACCTCGGAGCCTTAAATTGACCAGGAAACACCTCACTGGCCTCCTGCTTGCCGCCTCGACCCTCGCCCTGGGCACCCTCAGCGTGGTCAACGCTCAGGACGGCCAGCCCGCGCCTGCAGTGCCTGACGCCCAAGAACTCAAGCTCCACGCCGAAGAACCCACACTTATCCACGCCGCCGACGGCACGCACTTCAAGCTCGACGACGAGAAGGCCTACCCCGACGCCGACGGCTTCAAGTCCATGCAGGATCGCGTCAGCTACGTCATCGGTCGCAACGACGGCCGACAGATCCCCAACTCCCAGCCCGACCTCAACGTCGAGAACTTCGGCAAAGGCGTCGCCAAGGGCCTGGCCGAAGCCAACGAAGACTACGCCATCGGCTATTCACGCGGATTCGAGATCACCCGCCGCTTTCTCGATCAGCAGGGCCCGGACTTCAACACCCAGGCCTTCATCGAAGGTGTCGTCGCCGCGCTCAATGAAAAAGACAGCAGCCTGAGCATCGGCTACCTCATCGGCAACGGCTACCGAGATGCCAAGCTCGACATCCAGGCCGACAGCTACCTCGGCGGGGTGACTGAAGGCATCGCCACCAGCAAGCCCCCGGCCGAGGGCCAAGCGCCCTTCAAAGCCCGCCTGACCGATGAGCAGATCCAGGAAACCCTCACCGCCCTGAATGTCTACATGATGAACAAGCAGCGCGATGAAGCCATCGCCGAGGGCAAGGCCTACATCGATGGCCTCAAGGAAGAAGACGGCTGGAAGAAGACCGCCTCCGGCATCGCCTACAAAGTCGTCAAGGCCGGCGAAGGCACAAGCCCCGACGAAAACGACATCGCCGTCATGGACTACGAAGGCTCGCTGCTCGACGGAACCGTCTTCGACAGCTCCTACCAGCGCGGCCAGACCATCAGCTTCTCCGCTCAGCAGGTCATCAAGGGCTGGGGCGAACTGCTCCAGATCATGAAGCCCGGCGATATCTTCGAAGTGGTCATCCCCCAGGACCTGGCCTACGGCGAGCGGGGCTCGCAGCCGAGCATCCCGCCCTATGCCACCCTCAAGTTCAAGATGCAGATGCACTCCTTCCAGGCCGTGCCCAACGCCGCCGAAGTCCCCGCGCCCCTGGGCCAGCCCGCTGAGTAATTCAGACCACCACGGATCAGCTCATAGAACTAAACACGCCAAGCCCATGCCGTCACGGCATGGGCTTTTTGACTTGTATTGCATGTAGGGCAGCTGGCGCCATATATCTTCATTCGCTGCGTGGTGTAGCCCCCGAGAAACGACTCGGCGATCCAGTCATAGAGGGCTTTCACCCCCGGGGCGTTGCCCGGGGTCTGCACCACGAACTTCGATAAAAAGGAGAAAGAATCGCTCGCTGCTCTAAACATTCCATTACTACAACACACCCCCCGCGTATTACACTACCGCCATGCGTGAACTGACACTCCCCGGCAGACTCATCCTCATCCCGGGCCTCGGCAGCACCTCGGCCGTCTTCGAGCACCAGCGCAAGGCCTTCGGCGATCGGCTCGAAACGCCCGACTTCATCCCGCACCAGCCCAACGAGTCCGTCGCCGCCTACGCCCAGCGGTGGGCCCACCAGCTCAGCACGCCCGGCGATGATCGGCCGCTGTTCATCGGCGGCGCATCCTTCGGCGGGATGCTCGCGCAGGAAATGGCGATGTACCTCGAACCCAGGCCCCGCGCGGTCCTGCTCATCGGCAGCACGCGGCGCGGCGACTCGGTCACCCCCATCATGCAGCTCGCCGAGCTCCTGGGCCGCGCCGTCCCCGCAGCCTCGGTCAACAAGAGCATGCTCCTGCTCAAGCTCGTCTTCTCCCTGCGCGACGGACTGGACGACGACGACAAGGCTCGCCTGCTCCGTGCCGCGCGCGAGGTCGACCCCTACATGACCAAGTGGGCCAGCGGCGCGGCCGTCGGCTGGCCGGGCTTCGAGCCCCCGCACAACTACCCGCCGATCCACATGATTCATTGCCGCAAGGACTGGGTCCTCGCGCCGCCGCCCGCCGACACCCCGAACGTCCAGTGGGTCGAGGGCTCATCGCACCTGTTGCACATGACCCACCCGCAGACCGTCAACCGTTTCCTCTTCGAAACAATGATGCGCTACTGCCCCGAAGCACAAGTGAAGACGCCCGACATCGAGGACCCCGAAACCACCGTCCAGCGCCGCCTGCTCCTCGAGCACGCGCCTGCGGGTACGCCGATGCTTTAGCGAGTAATGTTTGTGGAGTCAGACCCTTTTACGGACCAGGCTGCTTTTCATGTGTATCGTGCTCAGAGAGCTTCTGAGACGTATTAAGCGGGCCGTGTTTGGAGTTGCAAGGGATCTTTCGTGCTTCTCTGTTGCGGGCAGGATTGAGGTCGGGCTTATGCGGGTGGCACGTATTTGCCCAGGTATTTCTGGTAGTACCAGGCCTGGCGTTGGGGGCTCCAGGTATGCAACTGTTTAAACTTGCTGAATTCGACCCACTCGCCTGAGCTGTCGCCGTAGATGTGGTTGCCCCCCTTGGGATATTCGCCAGAGAGCCCGTGTGCGGGCGTGCCTGCGAAGCCGCCGGTTGTGTTGACGGCTTCCACTTGGGGCCAGGTCAAGGCGGGGTTCGTCTTGAGCGTGAGGTCCGCTACAAAAGTCTGTTCCGAGGTCATGTCCTCCAGGGTGATCGGGCTCAGCCCGCCCTTATAGATCACAGTCGGGCTGCCGGGCATCCATGTCCAACGGTTAATCCCGCCAAAATATTGGAAGCCATGCGTCACGGTGTTGGTGGTGAGAATCACATGGAAACCATCGCGTCCGGGGTCGCCCATCAGGCTGGCCGGGAAGCCGTAGTCCTCGAATTCTTTTGCGCCGGGCGAAAACTCCAGGGGGAAGGTCTGAAAATTGAGCGCGGTTTGAACGAACTGCTCGGTGCCCGGAGAGCTGCCGATTTGCTGATTGCGTGCGGGTATCAGTCGGCCTTTGGAATCGTCGGTCGCGAAGGCGATGCTGGACGTGGCCATCTGCTTCTGCTGCGCGAGGCACTGCGTGCGTCGAGCCGAGTCGCGAGCGTTACTGAGTGCCGGCAACAGTATCGCGATCAATAATGCGATAATCGAGATGACCACCAGCAGTTCGATCAATGTAAATGCTTTGCGCACGGCTTCTCTTTCAAGTTAGTTTGAAGCTTAACCTGTACGTCTTTTCACCTTGAAGCATAATTACTTCAACATCTACAAATCATTCCATGTCAGTAAGACAGTCGTGCGTGGCGTAAAACGATTTGCATTAGCATTTTAGCGACTGACAAATAAAAACCCCCGATTCCTCGGGGGTTTTGCCGTTTTCCTAGGGTATCGAACCGTCGCTTACGAGCTTACCCCTGCCAGCCGGGCCAGTGTTCGTCGTTGCGGACGTAGACGCCCAGGTCCACCGGCTCGAAGAAGACCGAGAGCAGGGGGTGTTCGACCGGCTCGTCCTGATCGCTCACGGCGACGAGGCTTTCTTCCGCGGCGTAGGTGTTGCCGTTGCTGCGGTGGACCAGGACGTGGTACCACGGCTGGTCCTTGCTGGGCTGGGTCTGGTTGGACTGGTACCAGGAGTCCTCGGCCTGACAAGTCATGTCGAAGTCGACGATCACGCCGCGGTATCCGTACCGCTTGTGTTCGACGACCTGGCCGATGTGGAACTTGGGCAGTTCACCGGGGAAGTAGTCGGGGATGTCGATCGGGCTGTGCTGGCTCATGGCGTTCTCCCAGAAGTGTTGGGCCTGCCAAGCGTCTTTGTCTAACTATATGCATCAAGAAAGACGCTGATTCCAGGTTGAGGATTAAGCTCGATGTTTTGGAGAATTCCCATTTTGGGCTCAGGTCGATGCAACCGCTGCAGCGCCGGCGGGCCGGGGGTTTCACCCAACCCTTTGGTCTGAATATCGGCTGATTTCGGGGCAGAGCCCAAGAATCGAGTGAAAAAGGGGGCTGTCGGCGTCAGATCGCCGGTCCGCGGCCGGGGTCTTTGCCCGAGCGGCGGGGCGTCGGCAGCATCTCGATGTACTCGTGCTCGGGCGGGTAGGGCGACTTGTAGGCGCTGCGCGGCTCGGGGGCGGGTATGACCTCGTTGCCCGGCAGGTTTTCGCGGTTCACACCTGTGGCGACGCGTGCCTGTTCCCGGCTGGTCTGAGACACGAAGCCGAGCTCGATGGCGACGCGTGGATCAAAACGTACCTGCCCGGATTCGCCGACATACGCGAAGCTGTCATCGCGTGAGACCTGGGCCAGGCCGAGGTAGAACGGCTGGGCCTGCTTGAACTGGGGCACCAACCCCGCGCGGTCGGTGCGGTTGACATAGCCCCATCGGCCGTCGAGTTTGACCATGGCGTAGAGCCCGGCGGTGCCCAGGTTGCGGCCGGTTCGTTCGCCCTTGTCGCGCTCGACATCCTTGAAGTCGTCGGTCGCTACCGCGTCGTCAAAGTCGTCGGCGTCTTCGTACTTAGGCTCGATAAGCCACTTCCCGCGACCGTCGATGAAGCCCCACTTGCCTTTGATCTTCACCGCGGCGTAGCCGTTGTGGAAGTCGCGTGCCTGCTCGTAGATCGGGTCGATGTGCATCTTGTAGCGGCGGCTGAGGTAGCCCCATCGCTGCGTGCCGTTGGGCAGCTTGAGCATGATGCGTGCGTACTGCTCGTGGAAGTCGCCGAGCATGCCGACGACGCCGGCCTTGTCCTGCCAGACGGTCTGGCCTCGCTTGTCGATGTAGCCCCAGATGCCGTTCTCGAACTGGACCGCGGCAAAACCGTTGTGGAATGAGCGGACCGCCTTGAACTGCAGGGGTATGGCCAGGTCGCCGGCGCGGTTCACGAACCCGCAACGCTCGCCGCGCTGGACCGCGGCAAATCCGTCCTGAAAACGCAGCGCCCCGTCGTATTCCAACGGCAGGACGAAATTCCCCGCCACGTCGATCAGGCCCCACTTGCCTTCGTCGGCTACGACCGCGACGCTGTCGTTAAAGCGGTCGGCGTACTCAAACGTCCTGCGGATCCCCGACGCCAGCGGGTGCTTGTCGAGTTGGCCCAGCGCGAGGAACCCCGTCCGGCCGTCCCGGATGCAGCGCACGTAGCCGTCGAAGCTGTAGTCGACCCAGTCGTACTGCGGGAAGAGCACGACCTGCCCGTTCTGATTCATCAGCCCCCAGTTGTTGTTGACATTGATGGGGAACACCGCGTCATTCGCGCCGAGGTTGACGATGGCGACCTGGTCGGTCTTCGCGCCCTTGCCGTTGAAGACCCAGTCGGGGTGCGTGGCCTGTTCCTGCTCATCGCCGTCGGACTGAGCGAGCGATGGCGCGGCGTACAGAACCAGCGCCAGCAGCCCGGTCATCAATTTCAGTTCGATCTTGAGCATGATGGGGTTCCCGCCAGAATGAGAGTGCTTTTACGATGTTTGATTCTAGGCTACGGGGGCCGGAACTCAAAGCTGTTTTGGGTTGAAGGTGGACCTCTGGTATCAATCGGTTAGAGTTGGGCTGTGGAACCGAGCCCTTCCAGTGCGGTCGAGGTTGCGCCAGGGGTCTATTTGCCCGAGGCGGCGCTGTCGTTCAGCTTCAGCAAATCGTCTGGGCCCGGCGGGCAGAACGTCAACAAAGTCAACACCCGTGCGACGCTGACGGTCTCGATGCAGGCGCTCGGCGAAGCGCTGCCCGGTTACGCCATGCGTCGGCTGGACGTGGTGGCGGGGCGGTACCTCACGCAGCAGGGCCTGCAGCTCTCGGCTGAGGACAGCCGCAGTCAGCACGCCAACCGACGCGCTTGCATGGAGCGGCTGCGTGAGACGCTGGTGGAGGCGCTGCGTCGGCCGCGTGTGCGTAAGCCGACCAAGCCCTCGGCCGGGTCGGTACGGCGTCGGCTGGATGCAAAGAAAAGACGGGGCAAGATCAAGCAGAACCGACGCGGCAAGGGTAAAGACTAGCTCGCGTGTTAATTAATATATAAGCCTGCGATTGATATCTCTTTAGTTTAATGCAGCACAGCTATAAGCTCATGCAGGGCCTGTGAATGAACGTTTTTGATAAAACGCTTCAGGCTTGCGGAATTAATGCGATTTCAACGGCGTGCATTCGCCGATCGGGATGTCTGGGAATAGTTTTTCTTTGCGCCTTTTTATAATTCGTCGAGAATTAGATTGTGCCTTGCGGATACGTCGTCTATCCAATCAGCGAGCGAATTGTCTTGGTTTTACATGCGTGATTTATTGAAATGTGCTAAGATTTACGCCGCTTGAAGGCGGCCCGAATAACTTTATTGTTGAAGTCCCTAAGAAAGAGGAAGCGATGCCTAATCTTGCAAGTATCTTGAATGAAGAAATCCGTCGGCTTGCGCGTAAAGAGATACGCACTGCGGTAAACAAAACACAGAAGCAGGTTGCTGAGCATCGCCGGGAGATTGCAGATCTCAAGCGGATCAATGCGGGGCTGATTCGCCGCGTCACTTTCCTTGAGAAGCGGGAGAAGCAGCGTCTTGAGAAGCCCGCGGAGCCCAAGGTGATTATCCAGAAGGCCGACGGCACGACCGAGTCCGAGTCGACCGCTCGGTTCTCTCCCAAGTGGCTTGCCAAGCACCGCGAGAAGCTCGGGCTGAGCGCGGCCGACTACGCGAGCCTGATCGGCTGCTCGCCGCTGAGCGTGTACAAGTGGGAGAAGGGCGAGTCCATACCACGTGCCGCGCAGCGTGAGGCGTTGGCGAGTATCCGCGGCCTGGGCAAGCGCGAGGCTCAGCGACGCATCGAGCTGATGGCCGAGTGAGGCCGGCACAGGCACCGGCAGCGGTGCCAGCGTTCGGATTATTTCGTTGCATGCGCCCGGCTATCTCATACAGCCGTTACAGGCCGTACGTTTTTACGCTGCGGGCGCCATGTCGCTTACGCGTCGTGTTGTGTCGTGCGGTTATGAATCCGATGTTTCATGGTGATTAGAACCCATGAAAACCGGGAATCCTCCATGCGTCACGCGAAGTCCGATCTGCGTCCCGGCTTTACGCTGGTCGAAATCCTTATCGTCGTGGTGATCCTGGGCATCCTCGCCGCGATCGTGATCCCGCAGTTCGCCAACGCGACGGAAGACACGCGCAAGACCGCCTTCGTCACCGAGATGCGCATCTTCACCGATGCGATCCTGCGTTTCGAGATCGACAACGGCGTGCTGCCGATCGATGGTTCCTCGGGCGTCGTGCCGACGGGCCTGGAGAACTACCTGATCGCCGCCAAGTGGGAGAACGGCACGCCGATCGGCGGGGTCTGGGACAACGAGACCGACGACCTGATGGGCGAGGGGGTCGGCGTCGACTTCAACGGCTCGGGCGCCACACGAGACGCCGCGTACATGGCCGACATCGACCGCATGGTGGACGACGGCGATATCACGACCGGCGGCTTCCGCGCGTTCGGGGCCAACCTCTACTACACCATCCTGCGCGAGTAGGGCGGCGAAATGAAAACACCCCGCCTTTCGACGGGGTGCTTGTTTTCATGTCATTGAGTAAGCCGGGTTCAGGCCATGCCCTGCGGTGACTTGCCGCCGGCCGCCTGCTGCTCGGTCATCTTCTTGCGCATCTCGTAGTTCTGCTGCACGATCTGGTCCGCCCAGCAGTACGTAGCGACCTCCATGATCACGGGGAACCGCTCGAACGCGTCCTGGTAAGCGTCCAACTCCGGACCCTCGGACCGTCCCTGGGTCTCGGCAATGAACTTGGCCTGCACCAGTTGTACCGCTTCCTGAAGCTGCATGGGTTTATCCTTTTAGATCGGTCTTGTTAAATCATCGGGTCCGTCAGCGACGGGGCCAACATCATAACCCCCCGGCCCACAGCCCGCAGGCACCGGCGTATCATGCGTGCTCACCCCGACAGGAAGACAAAGCCATGGCCTTACTTCAGCAGATCAAAAAACAGGTCTTCGAGGCGATGAAAGCCAAGGACACCGTGGCCAAGGACGTGCTGCGCGTCGTGCAGGGCGACATCGAGCTCGCCGAGACCCGCCAGGGTAAGCCGCTGACCCAGGACGAGGAGGAGAAGATCGTCCGCAAGCTCATCAAGTCCAATCAGGAGACGCTGGCGGTGATGAAGGACCCGGCCGGGGCCCAGAAACTCGAGCGCGAAATCAAGATCCTGGACGCGCTGTTGCCGAAGATGCTCGGGGTCGATGAGATCGTTGCTGCGCTTAGTGCTGTCGCTTCGGATATCAAAGCCGCGGGCAACGACGGCCAGGCGACGGGCCTCGCGATGAAACACCTCAAGCCCCTGGGCCTGCCGGTGGACGGCAAGGATGTCTCTGCGGCGGTGAAGCAGATCCGCGGGGCATAAGTTCTAGTTCGTAAAAAAACCCTGCATTTGCAGGGTTTTGTTTTGGGGTTGCCGGTGTTGCGGTGCTACTCGATGCGTGGGGGCAGCTCACGCACCCAGATGTTGCGGTAGTGCACGATCTGGTGGTGGTTCTGGAAGCCCAGCGGCAGCTTGTCGGCGTGGAGCTTGTAGTCGGTCCGCTTCTTGTAGACGCATGGGCCCATCAGTTCCTGGTTGTCCTGGACGACCACGCCGTTGTGCAGCACGGTGACGTACGCGGGCTTCTGGACCGTGCCGTCTTCGTTGAAGACAGGGCGGCGGAAGATGATGTCATAGTTCTGCCACTTGTCGATGCCCAGGCCGGCATTGACCAGCGGGGGGAACTGGCCGTAGAGACCGCCGGCCATGCCGTCGGCGTAGGTGACGTTGTCCTTGCAGTCGAGCACCTGGACCTCGTACTGGTTCATGATGAAGACGCCGGAGTTGCCGCGGTTCTGACCCGTCTCGACGGCCTGGCTCTCGGGGATCAGCCACTCGACGTGCAGCTGCATGTCGCCGAAGGACTGCTTGGTCTGGATGCCGCCGGTGTCCTTGACGATGACCAGCGTTTTCTGATCGTCGATTTTCCAGCCGATCGGTTCGCCGTTGGCTTTTTCAAAGGCGTCGGTCGATGAGCCGTCAAAGAGCACGATCGCGTCGGAGGGTGCTTTGCCGACCTGTTCCTGCGTGCCGGGGTACCCGGGCTCGACGACCGCGGGCAGGGGGCGCTTCTCGTCGTGCGGCTGCCACTGCATGTAGTACTCACGGGCACTCGCGGCGACCATCACGGCCCCGCCCAGCACAACCCCGGTTAGCGCTGCAGCAAATGTCTTGGATCGGATCATCGGTGTCTCCTGTGGGTGAGGTTCCAGTGTACTAGCTGACCCAACCAGACGCCCGCCGGATGGTCGGCGCTACCGGGGTGGGTCGGAATGCGGGGCAAGCAGGGTGCATACAAAAAACAAGCCACGCCCGGTTGGACGCGGCTTGCATTTATGAACTGATACTCAGGCCATGCGGCACGAAATCGCGGCCGAATCAGATCGCTTGTTCTGGCCGAGAAAAATTACTCGGCGGGAGTTGCAGGAGCTTCGGGAGCTGCAGGAGCTTCCGGAACTTCAGGGGCTTCGACTTCGGGAACTTCGACTTCAGGAGCTTCGGGGGCGGCGGGTGCAGCCTTCTTTTCTTCGCAGCCGAGGAAAGCGACCGAGCCAAACGCGAACAGCAGTGCGAGCATGAAACGTGACATAGTGTGTCTCCTTATGTCGGTGATTATTAATCCCCGGCGGTGACGCACCGTTACCGGGACTATAAGACTCTAACCCCAAAACAAGGCGATAACAACCTTACAGACCCATCCAAAATGATCTTGGTTCATATTCTGGCCGGGCGGTTTTCACGAAACCCAAGCACAACAAGAACGCAAGCTCCGTATGCAACTACATTTACGCCGTTTTTACGCGCATATTCAACCGCCTCTCTGCTTTCAGCGCCCGGCTGCATCCACAGATGCCTGATCCCCAATGAGACCGCCTGGCGGACCACCTGCTCGGTTATTTGGGGCGGGGTGATGATCGACACGCCATGCGGCTTCTGAGGCAGCGAAGCAAGGTCTGGGTAAGCAGTTAGACCTTCGATCGTGCTCGCTCGTGGGTTGATGGGATAGGCCGTCTTTCCGCCTTGCAGGTAGGAACGCAGCACCTTGTTGCCGTATTTCGCACGGTTGGTCGAGGCGCCGACGACCGCGAAGGATTCTCCCTCAAGGAATGCCTCGATATCGCCTCGCACCTGCGCGCCGTCTGTTTGTTCATCATTACTCATGCGCAATTCCCTCGCAGGTCCGCACGCGGTTGCATCCCTAGCGTGCAGCATGATTTTATACTCACTCAACCTCGCGCATCCATTGTTCGCAGTGCGGCAGATCATCCGATGATCTCCTGGTCCCGCCTGAACGCTCTTTCGTCAAGCATAGAACTCACCATGGCTGCAAAAGACCCACTCGCGCTTTTCGTCTGCACCGGAAACTACTACCGCTCGCGCTTTGCCGAGTACTGGTTTGCTCACCTGATCGCACAAAAAGGCCTGCCCTGGCGCACCGACTCGGCGGGCCTGCGCGTGGATTTTGAGCAGAAAACCAACCACGGCCCGATCTCCCGCGTCACCCTCGCCTCCCTTGAAAAGCGCGGCGTAGAAGTCCCCAGCCCACGCATGCCCCGCGACCTGACCAACCTCGACCTCCAGAACGCCAGCCGCGTCATCCTCCTCGACGAGCCCGAGCACCGCCCGATGATGCAGGCCCGATTTCCCGACTTTGAAAACCACCCGCGCGTCACCTACTGGCGCGTCATCGATGTACCCCCCAGCGCCGACTTCCACCCCATGGACGCCATCGATCCGCTGGTCCGCGAACTGGTTGACGAACTGGCATCAAGTTAATGATGCGGCCCCGCTTCGCGTCGCCTTGCAGGCGACGGCTAAACTCAACCAGCACACTTCTTTAACTACCCAACATCACGCCGACCTTTACCATGTCCAACAACATCGCCCGACTCCGCACCGCCGGCCTGATCGAGAGCCTCTCGTCCTTCACGCTCTTCTTCATCGCCATGCCGATCAAGTACCTCGCCGGATACCCCATCGCCGTCACCATCGTCGGCTCGGTCCACGGCGGGCTCTTCATCCTCTATATCCTCATACTGCTGATCACCGTGCGCAGCCCCGGGCTGCCCCGGACGACCCTCGCCCTCGCGCTGCTGGCCTCCCTCCTCCCGTTTCCCTTCGGCCTGCTCGTGCTGGACCCGCGCCTACGCTGCCTCGAACTCGCCAACGCCCCGGCCCACGACAGCAACGGTTAAACCTCAACCTGCCAACTCGGCACCGCCAAACCCCTGAGCCAACCTCAGGCGGCAGATTATCCTCCAGCACCTAAAACACATTAAGTACATAAATTCATACCAAATAATAAATTACAAAACATAACCCGGATATCACTCAGGCATCGCCCTTGCACTAGTTCTGGCACGACGATGCTTAACCTGCGCCCGCCCCATCCCGACCCCGATGCCGACCAAGGCAGGCAGGCCCGCTTCCGTGTCCTGCTCACCGAGGACCGCGCCCGGCCGGACGAGCACTGGACCCGACAGGTCCCGCCGCTGCTTCGGCCCCTGGGCGTCGAGGCCAGCATCGCCTCCGACTCCCGCCAGGCCCTGGCCATCCTCGAGTCCACCCCGATCCACGCCGCCGTCATCGACCTCAACACCCCCGCGCCCAACAGCGACACCAGCGGGGGCCTCTGGCTGCTGCAGGTCGTCCAGCGCCTGCCCAACAAGCCGCCGGTCGTCGTCGTCAACTCCCACAGCTACTCCCAGAAACAGTCCGGCCGAATGCTCAACCAGGCGCTGGACCTCGGCGCTTTCTCCGTCATCAACTGGCCCGTCCAGATCGACACGCTCCTGGCCACCTTCCAGCGCCTGATCGAACGCGCCTACAACAACAACTGGCCCAAGGACTCAACCTGACTCACCCGTCGTAGCCGACGCGCAACGCGCGGCGGTCGAAATTTCATACCAACCCAACCCCGGCAAACAAGCCACAAGCAAGGAAAAGACCTATGAAAATCAAGCCCCTCGGTGACAAGATCCTCGTCCAGCGCCTCGAAGCCGAAACTCAGACCGCCTCGGGCATCTTCCTCCCCGAGTCCGCCAAGGAAAAGCCCCAGCAGGCCAAGGTCATCGCCGTCGGCACCGGCAAGATCCTCGAGAACGGCAAACGCGCCGAGTTCACCGTCAAGAAGGGTGACACCATCCTTCTGTCCAAGTGGGGCGGCACCGAGATCAAGCATGACGGCAAGGAATACATCATGCTCAGCGAAGACGAAGTCCTCGCCGTGATCTCCTGATCCATCACCGCATCTTCCACTTAGCGCCCGCCCGACAGGGCGGGGCTCCCCACAACAAACATAAGACCGCCGACAACGTCGCCGGCTTCACAAAGGAAAATACCCCCATGCCCGCCAAACACATTATTTTTGACAACGACGCACGACAGGCCATCCTCCGCGGCGTCCAGAAGCTCTCCAAGGCCGTCAAGTCCACCCTCGGCCCCTCCGGCCGCGTGGTCATCCTCGAAAAATCCTTCGGCTCGCCCACCGTCACCAAGGACGGCGTCACCGTCGCCAAGGAGATCGAGATCGAAGACCCGATCGAAAACATCGGCGCCCAGATGGTCAAGGAAGTCTCGTCCAAGTCCTCCAAGGACGCGGGCGACGGCACCACCACCGCCACCGTCTACGCCGAGGCCATCTACGCCGAGGGCCTGAAGAACATCACCGCCGGCGCTAACGCCAACCAGATCAAGCGCGGCATCGACAAGGCCACCGCCGCCATCGTCGCTCAGCTCGCCGCCGACTCCAAGAAGGTCGCCAACTCCGAGCAGATCGCTCAGGTCGGCACCTGCGCCGCAAACCACGACACCGAGATCGGCAAGATCATCGCCGAGGCCATGGACAAGGTCGGCAAGGACGGCGTCATCACCGTCGAAGAAGGCAAATCACTCGACACCTACGTCGACCTGGTCGAGGGCATGCAGTTCGACAAGGGCTACCTCAGCCCCCACTTCGTCAACGACCCCACCCGCATGGAAGCCGTCCTCGAAGACGCCTACGTCCTCATCCACGAGAAGAAGATCTCCTCGGCCAAGGACCTCATCCCCGTGCTGGGCAAGGTCGCAGAGTCGGGCAAGCCCCTGCTGATCGTCGCTGAAGACGTCGAGTCCGAAGCCCTCGCCACGCTCGTGGTCAACCGCCTGCGCGGCATCCTCAAGGTCGTCGCCGTCAAGGCCCCGGGCTTCGGCGATCGCCGCAAGGCCATGCTCGAAGACATCGCCACCCTCACCGGCGGCCGGGCGATCATGGAAGAACTGGGCATCCAGATCGAGTCGCTCGAACTGTCCGACCTGGGCCGGGCCAAGAAGATCGTCGTCGATAAGGACAACACCACCATCATCGAAGGCGCGGGCAAGGCCAGCGACATCAAGGGACGCATCGCCTCGATCCGCTCGGCCATCGACAACACCTCCAGCGACTACGACCGCGAGAAGCTCCAGGAGCGCCTGGCCAAGCTCGCCGGCGGCGTTGCACAGATCAACGTCGGCGCAGCCACCGAGTCCGAGATGAAGGAAAAGAAGGCCCGCGTCGAGGACGCCATGCACGCCTGCCGCGCAGCGGTCGAAGAAGGCATCCTCCCCGGCGGCGGCTCGGCCATCCTCCGCGCACGCAAGGCGCTGGACAAGGTCCAGACCGTCGGCGATGAAAACCTCGGTATCGAGATCGTCCGACGCGCCGTCGCCGCTCCCATCAAGCAGATCGCACAGAACGCCGGCTACGACGGCTCGGTCGTCTGCAAGGAAGTCGAAGAAGGCAAGGGCCCGAACTTCGGCTTCAACGCCCTGACCGGCGTGTACGGCGACCTGCTCAAGGACGGCATCCTCGTCCCCACCAAGGTCGAACGCGTCGCCCTCCAGAACGCCGCCAGCATCGCCGGCCTGCTGCTGACCACCGACGCGGTGATCACCGAGATCAAGGAAGGCAAGAAGAAAGCCGGCGCGGGTGCACCGGACATGGACTACTAAAAACTATAGCCGGTAGGACAGGCATTCCTGCCTGTCAATCGGCGAAGCCGAATCAAAGCATCGCCCCCAGTAGCCCCCGTCGAAAGACGGGGGTTTTTCTTGGCCTCATGCTATACTTACCTGATGCCAGTTCGCGTCCGGGATGTCATCAAGCTCATCGAAAACCACGGCTGGCACCAAGTCGCCCAGCGGGGCAGCCACCGTCAGTTCAAACACGACAGCAGGCCCGCCGCGCCGCCAACGCCCGCGCCGCCGCATCACACTAGCCCAAAATCGCCTGGCAGGACGGCCAAGTCCTGACCACCGACGCGGTGATCACGGAAATCAAGGAAGGCAATATAAAAGGCGGAGCCCCCGACCACGGCGGGATGGACTACTAAGCCCCACTCAGTCACAACTCAAGCCGAATCAGCCCCCATCGCAAGATAGTGGGTGTTTCATTGAGTTCGTGATTTCGGATGCACGCACTTTGACCAGTCCGCATCAGAGTTCCCATACTTGGCGACTCCGCATTGCACGCAACTATCGCACCCTTCCATCCTCTCCACTACAAGGTCGTATTGAAGTGAGCGAGAAGATTTGTGAGAAATCGAATTGATCGTGACTAGTGCTGGACCACCCAGTTTCTGACACTGAAAGGTTGTTGTCTTTGGCTGTATCAAGTCGGTATCTCTTCTTCTTTACAATAGAATAAGGTTTTAATTCTAGTATTTTGAACTTACGTTTAAAGTACTGTTGTCCAGTTGTTAGTAAATGTAGAACTCGACAGCTCACATTTAGACGCTAAAAAACCCAGCTGTTCCCACAAACATCACATTCGGCTTGTGTGTTTTTTTCTTTGCGAGAAAGTCCTGTACCAAGTATTGTTATACCACCAGTTAATAATGCGGCTGTAGCCTTACCGCCACTAATGCCCTTTTTCTGTGTAATTGGCTTTGTTCTTACGCATGAACTATTATTGCAATGTGGGCAAGTCATAAAAGGATTAATTGGACCGTATAGTGCTGTTCTTCTTTCCATCTGTCGTCTATGCGACTCAGATTCCCGCTCTTCTTGTAGTTCTTCAGGTGACAATTTAGACTTTCTTTCCTCCTCTTTATGTTTGTCGGAAGACAACAGATAGATGATGCCAAGCAAGATAGCCCCTGCAATAATGAATAGAACAAATTGCGATTCCGAAAGTATCTGCATTACATAATCTTACACTAGAGATTGGGGCAATAAAAGAGGCGGGTGTCCGGGCAAATGGTTGGGTCTGTCGCCGCTGCTGCGGTTCAAGGCCCAGCGTTCGTATGACCCCGCGATGATCGCGGCGGAGTTGGCGCTTTTGGGTTGAGGTTGCTTCGCCCGCCGGGGCGTCGCCCGGCGGCTAACTACTCGGCTTTGCGCAGCAGTTCCTTGACGCTGAGGAACTTGCCGTCTTCGTCGAAGGCTTCGACCTCGATGCTGTCGCCGGCGGACATCGCGGCGTAGTTGGCCATGATTTTTTCGCGGTGGTGCTCGATGACCTTGTTGAAGTTGATCGTGACCTTTTGGCCGACGGCTTTTTCGGGTTGCTCGGCCTTGTTGGCTTTCCAGACCTTCTTGATCTTCTGGATCTCGAAGACAAAGGCCTTGTCGCCCTTTTCGACGAGCTTGCCGGTCATGATGCCGCGGAAGCCGTTTAGCTCGGCGGGGACGGCGGGCGCGTCCTGGTTGGTGACGGGGTTGCTGGCGAGGGTGGCGCTGAGGCTGAAGAAGAGGGCGAGCAGCATGCAGGCGAGGGCGGTTCGGGTGATCATGGCGGTTTCCTCAAGCAGATGAGATGGTTTATTGGGGCGTGAAATGCGCGTAGGGACAGCCTGATGTTCTACCGCTTTCGTGAGTAGAAGTAAATAATTCGATTTAGTTAGTTGCCTAGATCAGGGACCTGGCGAAGTTTTCCCAGGCGGGGGTGGGGCCGAGCTGCATGAAGATGAGGCAGGCGAGGGTCAGGGCGGCCAGTCCGATGGCGAAGGCCTTGTTGAGCTTGCGGTGGATGAGGGTGTGGAGGATGAGGAGTGCCAGGCCGATGAGGATGGCAAAGAGGAAGGGTCCGAAGATCGGTTCGAGGGGCGTTCCGATATAGAGGTTGCTCAGTTGGTCGATGCGGCTGATGGCGGCACCCATGGCGGCGAGGGTGCCCAGGAGCATCATGGGCTTGTGGATGTCGGGCTTGCGTCGTTTCCAGACGCCGACGGCGACGAATCCTGTGAACAGGAGCATTGTGCCTAAGGTGACGGTCATGAACTGCGGCGGCGTGAGGGTCCAGAGCTTCATGTCGGGCGGCGAGACGCGGGCAGAGTCGAGGCCGACTTTGACACCGGTGCCGATGATGATGAGGGCGAAGAAGGCAGAGATCATGCCGAGCTTCATGTGGAGCTTGTGCTTGCGTCCGGCGATGAGCAGGGACTGGATGTTCAGCAGCAGGACCCATGCAGCCATGGAGATGCCGTGGGTGATGATGGTGATTCGGATGGGGGGTGTGATGGGTCGTCCGGGGTAGGACTGTCCGTGGAAGTAGAAGTGCCTGAAGCCCCAGAGCATGAGGACGAGCATGAGTAGCGAGGCGAAGGGGAAGAACCATCGCGCGAGGGTGCGGCTCCCCTGCGTGCGTGGCTTCGTGGCCGGTGCGGTAGCGGCTGCGGTCATGGTGTTGTCCTGTGTGTGTGCGGGGTCTGCGGAGTCGGCAGTGAAGATGCGGCAAATGCTATCGACGCGTATGAAAGAGTGCAATAGAAAGCGGAGCCGGGTATGACCGGGCTGTACGGCAGGGATGGACTTCTATTTTTCTAGGTCTGCAGCGGAGATTTGCGATTGGAGCCTGCGCTAAGCAAGGCGAGTGGCTTTAGTTTTTGTTGCCGCCGCCGTTGCCGCCACCGTTGCCGCCACCGTTACCGCCGCCGTTGCCGCCACCGTTACCGCCGCCGTTGCCGCCGCCGTTGCCACCGCCGTTACCGCCGCCGTTACCGCCGCCGTTGCCACCGCCCGGTGTGAATACATAGGGCTTTCCGCCTTCTGCGATCATTTCGGGTGTCAGGTCGCTGACGGGTTCGACGTGCCCGTCGAGGAAGAGGGTGTTGGCCATTTGGTTGTGACGCCGGTCGATCATTTTTTCGACCAGTTCCATGGAGCCTTTGTAGAGACCCTGGATACGGTTGGGATCGCTGCCGGGCCCGGACATGTAGCCGTCGAAGAGGAAAGCGATGTCGGCGGGCTGAACGAGTCGGTGTGAGTCGATATCACGGATGGTGAGGTCGACGTTGACGCCGTAGCTGACCAGTTGTGTTCGGATGGTGCCGTTGTCTTCCTGGATGTTGACCGGGCCGGGGTCCTGGTCGAGCGGGCAGAGGGTGAGTTCGGGGAAGTAGTTGTCGAAGCCCGCGACGGCGGCGCGCTTGGGGACGATCAGGACGATGAGGTTGCCGCTGTTGCCGGCGGTGAAGGAGAAGAAGAAGTCGGGCAGCTGGCCCTTGTGGTCATCCGCGTAGTTGACGCTGGTCATCCCCATCTGCCGGAGGTTGTTGAGGCAGGTGACGTTGAGTGCTGATTTTCTGGCGTTATTGAGCGCGGGCAGAAGCAGGGCGATCAGCACCGCGATGATCGAGATCACCAGGAGAAGTTCAATCAAAGTAAAGCCGCGTGAGCGGGTGGAGCGGACCATCTTTCTCTTTCTCTGGAAACAAGCCCTTATCGATGCTGGATGCAGGCCGTATGGATAACTTGTGCAGGCGGTCTGATGCGAGATGGATATGACTCAACCACCGTATCGGAGTTACAGGCTAAATATGCATGCGATTTCTCGAATTTCAACATTAATATTCTGTAAACGCGGCTGTTAATTTAGGTAATTGAGATGAATCCGGAAATGGAATGATGCGTGGCTGAGGGAATTGAGTCGTCGATTCTGAGGTTACGAAAAAGAAGCCGCCGCACGAAGGGAAGTGCGACGGCTCAAGGGGGTTTGAATTTTCGCGTGCCTGGCGATTATTTTTTGCCGTTGCCGTTGCCGTTGCCGTTGCCGCCGCCGTTGCCGTTGCCGTTGCCTCCAGCGTTGTTGCCGCCGTTGCCGTTGCCTGCGGAGCCCGGGGTGAACTCGTAGGGCTTGCCGTCTTCAGCGATCATGTTGACGGTCAGCTGGGGGATGGTTTCGACGTGGGCGTCGAGGAACATGGTGTTGGCCAGGCGGTTGTGTCGGGGGATGAACATTTTCTGCGTCAATTCCCACGATCCCTTGTAGAGGCCCTGGATCATCTGGGGGTCTTCGCTGGTGCCGGACATTGTGCCGTCGAAGAGGAAGGCCATCTTCGAGGGCTGGACCATGCGGTGAGCGTTGATGTCGCGGATGGAGATGTCGGCGTTGACGCCGAAGCTGACGACCTGCTTGGTGATGTCGCCGTTGGGCTGAACGACGCTGACCGTGCCGGGGGTAATGTCACCGGGGCAGGCGGTCAGCGCGGGGAGGAACTCTGCGAAGCCCGCCTCGGCAGCGTGTTTGGGCACGACCAGCACGATGATGTTGCCGCTGTTGCCGGCGGTGAAGTTAAAGAAGAAGTCGGGCAGCTGACCCTTGTGGTCGTCGGCGAAGTGGTTGCTCACGAGCCCCATCTGGTGGAGGTTGCTCATGCACTGCACGTTCTCGGCCGATGTGCGTGCCGCGCCCAGCGCGGGCAGCAGCATCGCGATCAGTATCGCGACGATTGAAATCGCCACGAGCATCTCGATCAGTGTGAATCCCCGAAATGTTTTCTTGTTGCCGGTCATCTCAAATCCCCTCGTGTCGAAAGTCCCCTTGTTCGTCCGCTCTGCTTTCTTCATCCAGAGCGTGAGTCGTTCCCTCCGACTCGCTCCAACAGTACCCCGGCCTGTCACGGGGGCGACCTCTTTTGCAAGAGAATTTCTGCAGATACCGCTGATGCGTCTGTTGGCGGTTGACGTACGGATTGATGTGGCGCGAAGGGGTGATGAAGCCGGAGAAGGCTTGACGTCTGTAGAGACGGTCTGGCGCGTTCATCCCGTTTGCTCGTGCGGGCAAAGAGACTTGTTCGGGCGGCGCGGGCTGTGTCAGTCTTACCGACGAACGAGATTTACCCCGACCCGGCCTGCGCATGAGCCGGTACCTCAGACGATCAGTCGTGCGGACCGGGCAACCTGGGTGATGCTTTGAATAAACACGGGCTTGAGCAGGACACACCCGGGGATGATCGCGGCGGGACTAGAATCGGGTTCAAGGCGGAAGACCTGCACCCCCTTTGTGGGTATATGAAGCGCATCCCTAAGCCGGCGGCAAGTCGGATTGCATTAAATCCTTGGTGTGATATCCGGCTCAGCCTATGCCCTAAAGGGGTTAGACCCAGTTTCGTATTTTCTTAAAAATCAAGGAAAATCGCACGCAAGGGGTTTGTTATTCCCATCATTGCGATAGGATCATGTCATCCATGCTGTCTTGTTTGGACGCAGACAGTGTCTGCTGCTTGAATGGAGGATGATGCGATGAACCTTAAAGCTTTTAAAGCCATCCCGGTTGTTGCGACCGTCGGCGCAGCCTTTATTCTTGCGCCTGCCTCGCTGGCTTCAGACGAGCTGTCGCCCGAGGTCGTCGGCGCGTTCGAACTTGCGGACTCGTCGCGCAACGCCGAGTCTGCGGCCCTGGACCCCGTCTCGATGAAGCTCTACAGCGAATACGCCATCGTGGCGCCCGAACCCAGGTCGGCCTTGATCCTGGCGATGGGTGTGATGGGATTGATGGCAAGGCGTGGCAAGCAGGCCTGATCCGGGATGTATGAAATCGATTTTCTCCTCCGCGCGGCCTACCGTTGGGCCGCGTTTTTATTCTGCCTCCCATCGTGGATGTCAGCGCGTTACACTAAATCCATGCCTCAGATCGTTGTAGCCGCGCTTTACCGGTTTGTCCGTCTCGACGGCTACGCCGACCTGCGCCAGCCGCTCATCGAGTGTATGAGTCGGCACCGTGTGCGCGGCACCATCCTCCTGGCCGGCGAAGGGGTGAACGGCACGATCGCAGGCCCGCGCGGAGGTGTCGATGCCGTCCTCGTTTTTCTCCGTTCGGACCCGAGGCTCTCAGCCCTGTCGCACAAGGAATCCTTCTGCTCGCAGATGCCTTTCCGCCGGACCAAGGTCAAGCTCAAGAAGGAGATCGTGACCATGGGCGTTGAAGGGCTCGACCCCGAGCACGCGGCGGGCACCTACGTCAAGCCCAGAGACTGGAACGCCCTGATCGCGGACCCCGCGGTCACGGTCATCGATACGCGCAACGACTACGAGTATGAGCTTGGCAGCTTCGAGGGCGCGATCGACCCCAAAACTCAGAGCTTCCGCGAGTTCCCCGAGTTTGCCCGGCAGAACCTCGACCCCGCCAAGCACCGCAAGGTCGCGATGTTCTGCACCGGCGGGATCCGCTGCGAGAAGGCGACCGCGTACCTCAGGCAGATCGGCTTCGAGGAGGTCTACCACCTCGAGGGCGGCGTGCTGAAATATCTCGAAGAAGTCCCGGCCCAGCAGAGCATGTGGCGCGGCGAGTGCTTCGTGTTCGACGAGCGCGTGTCGGTCGGGCACGGCCTGGAGCCGGGGCCTTACACCCTCTGCTACGCCTGCCGGATGCCCATCGGTGACGCCGACAAGCTCAGCGAGAAGTACATCAAGGGCGTGAGCTGCCCGCGCTGCTTTGGCAAGGTCGATGCCGAACGCCTGGAGCGTTTCGAGCAGCGCCAGCTTCAGGTCGAGCTCGCCGCCCGGCGCGGGAAGGCACACATCGGCCAGGATGCAAAGCCGAATTCGCGAGCTTAGCTCTCATCCGCCGGTTTATCTTCCGTTGCCGAGGTTTCATCAGGGTGGTGATGATGCTCGTCCTCGTTGAGTTCCTGTCCGATCAGGACACCACCGGCCGCGGCGCCGCCGATCAAAAAGAGTGTGCATCCGCTGCTGAAGGAGATAAGCGTGATTAGCAGGGTCGTGCTGCAGATCAGTTTCATTGTCTTACCCCTTGTGATGCGTGTGAGGTTAACAGGTAACAGGAATACGATTCAATTTTAGGCGTGGCGTGCACGTGATTCTGTGCACGATTTCGCGTCAGGGACTGCCGCGGTGTCATGCGGATTAGTTGAAATGGCAGGGGAGGTGTTGAAAAATCCCCGCCCGGGGCCCGCCACAGGGTTTTGAGCGTGGCCCGCAGGTTGTTTTAGAAAGGGCAGAACGATTTTTTCTTTTCAGGAAACCCCATGAAGCAGCCCAAATCTGAACCGTACAAACGCAGCAGACAACGCTCGGCGATGCACGCATGGATCGCGCTGGCGACCACCGTCGCGGCGATCGGCATGCCTTCGACTTTGTCTGCGCGGGAGCGTCGCGAAGAGGTCAGCTCGCAGCAGCCGCTGCACGACAGCGTGGACCTCGACTCGATGGAAGACCTCAAGCGAATGCTCGAATAATCAGCGAGCTTCTACAACACGGCGGGAATTTCAGCAGTGATCTGCAAGAGCGCGATCAGTTCTGAAGGATGTTGTACTCGACCGAGACGACGGCCTTGATGACCTTGTCCAGTGAGGACGTGTCGTTGTAGCCTTCGCCCGACACTTCGTTGGAAAAGGCCGGGGTGATCTGGAACACGCCCTGGCTTGCCGAGCGCATCGGCCCGAGCGCGTTGCCTGATCCGCCGACCAGCAGCAGGGCGCGCTCGCGTGCATTGGCCGTGGCCTTTTCGAGCATCTCGAGCTTCTTGTCTTCGAGCTTGGTGTAGAGGTAGCTCGGCGAGTTGGAGTCGAGGTTGATGCCGGTGCTGATGAGGTCGCCCGCGCCGCGCGCCGCGTTGGTCACGCGCTGGACATCATTCGATGCGATGGAGAAGCGCTGGCGGACGAGATAAAACTCGATCTGGTTGGTCGGGTTGCCGTCGGCGTCGGGCACCTTGAGCTCGGTGATATCGACCGGGCCCAGTTCGACCGCGTCGCCTGCAAAGCCGTGGCTCTGGAGGTACTGCATCAGCGTCAGCCGGTTGCGTTCCAGCGCGGCGTAGGCGAGCTTGAGGTCCGGGTCGCGCTCGACGATGCGCGTGGTCCACTCGGCGCGGTCGGAGGTGATGGGCAGCTCGGCGTAGCCCTTGACGTTGACGGTCTGGCCGTCCATCTTGACCCGCTCGAAGCTCTTGCGCGCCAGCTGGGTCGAGAAGACCACGGCCAGGGGCAGGGTCAGCGTGAAGATGATCAGCCAGAACAGGTTGATGCGGGCGTTGGACATGCGCGGAACCTCCATGTTTCGCGGGGGCGTTGATAGGGGGGTGGGGTGGCGATATCGCCAACGTCACTATCGGCGAGTGTCGTTGAACGACAGCAGGCTGCGGTATCTAAAACATGATTCGCTGTTCAACAAGGTCTGTGAAGGGTGCTTCAAGCCCGGCTTATTCACTTGGCGGGCTTGATGGGCAGTTGCACTTCGCCGTAGCGCATGGGCGAGGGGATGAACGGGCTGTTGTAGCCGAGGTAGCGGGGCTCCCCCGCGGCGCGGTAGCCGGGGTTTTCTTTGAGCCAGGTGTTGAGCTTGTCGATGGCGGAGGCGTAGTTGCTGTGCGAGTAGCTGCCCTTGAGTCCGATGCTGACGACGGTCTGCGCGGGCATGTCTTTGACGAGGATGCGCGAGTCGTCTTTGTCGGTTCCCGGGGTGCCCATGTCGGTGGTGCGGTAGAGGAAGGCCATGGAGCTCTGGCTTCCGTCGCTGAGGTAGGTCATCTCGACGGGCGCGGTCATGGCGATGTCTTTACGCTTGATGTGGTTGAACAGCGGGCGGAACAGGCCGTTGGGCGTGGCGTTGTCGGGGTTGTCGGCAAGGATGATGGCGGCGCGGTAGGCGGGGTACTCTTTGACGCGGATCTGGTTGATGGGTGTAAGCGCGGGCCAGCCTTCGGGGACGGGTGATTCGTTGAAGATCTTGGGCGCTTCCTTGGCGGCTTCGGTGTTGAGCCCGGCCTGGCTTGGGCCGTAGGTCGAGCAGGCCCAGCCGCAGCAAATCGTCAGGAGACTACCCAGGGCGATCATCGGGATACGCAGCAGTTTTGCGGGCTTCATGGTTTTACCTGGGGATGGTTAGCGGATGGATACGGATCAATCTTAGGCCTCAAGATTTAGCCGGGCCAGTTCGCGGCTGGGATACATCAAGCATCAGGCGATGGCAAGGATCGCATTGACGGTCTTACTGACAAGCGGATCGAGCAGGCCGTGGGGCATCGCCGGCGGGGGCATGAGCACAACGACGTCGCCCAGCGGCCGGATGAGTACGCCTTGGGTTCGCAGGCTGTCGCACACGGCCTTGCCGGCCTGCCTGGAGAAGTCGAAGGGCTTGACGCTGCCATCGGGGTTGCGCGTGCCCAGCTCGATGCCGACCATGAGCCCGCGCTGGCGGATGTCGAGCACGTTGGCCGCGCCGCGCAGGGTGTTCAAGCGCTCGGCGATCAGCTCGGCGGAGCGCTGAGTGTGGGAGATGAGATCGGGGCTGCTGCCATGGGGCTGATCGAAAAGGTCGAGCGAGGCAATCGCTGCGGCGCAGGCGAGGGGGTTTCCGGTGTAGGTGTGGCCGTGGTAGAGGGTCTTGCGTTCGTGCAGTTCGCCGGTGAAGGCCTGCTCGATGCGGTCGGTGGCGAGTGTCGCGGCCAGGGGCAGGTACCCGCCGGTGATGCCCTTGGCCAGGCAGAGGATGTCCGGTCCGGCGAAGTCGCCAACGCCAAGGTCGTGCTCGAAGGCGAACATTTCTCCGGTGCGTCCGAAGCCGGTGGCGACCTCGTCGAGGATCAAAAGCACGTCATACTCGCGCGCAAGTTTGGCGACGGCTGCGACGAAGCCCGGCGGCTGACAGACCATGCCCGCGGCCCCCTGCATGACCGGCTCGATACAGATCGCGGCGGTCTGGTGCGCCTGCTTTTCGAGTATCTCTTGCAGCGCAGCGAGGGATTGCTGCATGAAGTGTTGTAGTGATGGTTTATCTTCGCTGGGCCAGCAGCCCACGGATTCATTCCGTGGGCTTCGTGTGCTGTGCTGCCTTAGCGCATCGACCGGAGGGAACGAAACCACATCAAACACCATCGACACGAAGGGCTTGTGGAACAGGTCGCTGTAGCCGACGGACATCGTGCCGGTCGTGTCGCCGTGGTACGCGCCTGATAAGCCGATGAACTTGTTCTTCTGAGGCTTGCCGGTGTGGTGCCAGTAGCCCACCGCCATCTTGAAGGCGACCTCGACGGCGGTCGCGCCCGCGTCGGAGTAGAAGACCTTGCTCAGCCGCCGGTCATCGGTGAGTGCTTGAGATACGTGGCGATTCACACGCTCGACCAGCTTAGCAGCAAGCTCGGCGGCGGGGGGGTGGGTGAGCCCGAGCAGCGTCGAGTGGGCGACGCGCTCGAGCTGCTGACGGATGGCCTGATCGATCTGCGGCACGCGGTGGCCGTGCACGTTGCACCACAGCGACGACACGCCGTCGAGGTAACGGTTGCCTTTTGAATCGATGAGTTCAAAGCCCTCGGCCTGCTCGATCACCATGGGCTCGCCCGCCCGCCACTGCCGCATCGGCGTGAAGGGGTGCCAGAGGTAGGCGCGGTCCTGGTCGGTCGTATTCATCTGAAACAGACTTTATCAGCTTGTTAAACTGCCAGTCTTGAAGCTCTCGGTAGTCATCCCGGTCTACAACGAACGGCAGACGCTGCCCAAGCTGATCCAGCGTGTCCGCGCCGTACAGATCGACAAGCAGATCGTTCTGGTGGATGACTGCTCGAGCGATGGCACGCGCGACCTGCTCAAGCAGTACGAGGCCGACCACGACTGCACCGTGCTTTATCACGAACACAACCAGGGCAAGGGTGCCGCGCTGCGCACGGGTTTCAAATACGCCCTCGGCGATCTGGTCATCGTGCAGGACGCGGACATGGAGTACGACCCGGCCGAGTACCCCAAGCTCGTCCAACCGATCCTCGACGGCAAGGCGGAAGTGGTCTACGGTTCGCGCTTCGCCGGCGGTGAGTCGCACCGCGTGCTGGGCTTCTGGCACAGCAAGGGCAACAAGGCCCTGACGATGTTGTCCAACATGTTTACCAACCTCAACCTCACCGACATGGAGACGTGCTACAAGGTCTTCAAAAGGGAGGTCATCCAGAGTGTCAGGATCGAAGAGGATCGCTTCGGCTTTGAGCCCGAGATCACCGCGAAGATCGCCCGGATGCCCGGGGTCCGGCTGTACGAGGTCGGCATCAGCTACGACGGCCGATCCTATGCCGAGGGCAAGAAGATCGGGTGGAAGGACGGGCTGCACGCGGTCTGGTGCATCCTCAAGTACAACCTCTGGCAAAAATGAGCGCTATGATTCTTTCAGTCCGCTCCTCAGGACGAAGGACACATGACTTCCATGACCAACGCCCCAACGCAAACGATCGAAGTCCCCGCCGCCGAGCTCAAGCAGTGGCTGGACCACGGCCAGTGTGTGCTCGTCGATGTGCGAGAAGACATCGAACGCAGTGAAGAACGCATCCCCGGCTCGGTGGGCATGCCCCTCTCGCGTTTCGACCCCCAGGCCCTGCTCCGTGAACACCCGGGCGCCAGGCTCGTGTTCCACTGCAAGGGCGGCAAGCGCTCCGCCAAGGCCTGCTCGCTCATGGTCAACGGTAACGACGGTGCGCTCTACCACCTCCAGGGCGGCATCGACGGCTGGAAAGCCGCCAAGCTCCCCACCGCAAGCTCTGACAACCCGCCGCGCATCCCGCTCATGCGGCAGGTCCTGCTCGTCGCGGGCATGCTGGTCAGCCTCGGCCTCGCGCTCGGATGGTTTGTCCACCCCGGCTTCCTGCTCCTCTCGGCCTTCGTCGGCTGCGGGCTCATGTTCTCCGGCGCGACCGGCTACTGCGGCATGGCGATGGTCCTGGCGAAGATGCCCTGGAACCGCTAGGACGCTGCACAAGACTTCCTGCTTAAACCCCCCAACCCCGACCAAGGATCAAGGCGATGTCTACCGCTCAAGAACACTACGAAACCTGGGCCGACACCATGAACAGCATGAAGGCCAACGCCCCGGCCCTGGGCCCGGCCTTCGGTGGCATGTTCCAGAAACTCATGGCCGAGGGTGCGCTGTCCGTCCTCGAAAAAGAATTCATCGCCATCGCGATCAGCATGGCCCTGCGCTGCGAGCCTTGCATCTACTCCCACGTCGAGAAGGCGATCAAGCTCGGCGCGACCCGCGAGCAGCTCACCGAGTTGGCCGGCGTGGTGGTGATGATGCAGGGCGGCCCGGGCTACGTCTACGTCCCCAAGCTCATGGACGCGATGCAGGCCAAGGGCATCTGAAGTAAGTAACTGATCCCGCCGACGCATCCGCTAGACCCGTCGATGCTTTGTCGATACCCTATCGCGTTCCCCACCGGCCTTGTGGCGGAATTGGCAGACGCGGCGGATTCAAAATCCGCTTCCCCTTAAAGGAGTGAGGGTTCGAGTCCCTCCGAGGCCATCCGGCGGCTTGCCACAAGTTGCCAGCAAACGCAAGCCCCTGCGGGCCCGGCGCAATGCGCTGACACGCAGGGGCTTTTGCTTTTCTTGTTGACGCGGCAAGTTCCCTTATCGCCGCCGGCGGGCGAGCAGCAGGCCGCCCAGACCCAGAAGCGCGAGCGAGGTAGGCTCGGGGACGTATGTGGTGAAGCTGTCACTGGTCCCTCCGCTGCCGCCGATGGCCTGGGCGTGTACACCCGGGAGGACCTGGTACGCGAGCAGGGCATCGAAAAACCCCTGATAGCTGATGCCCGGATTGTTTGTAATCGGGCTGTCTTCATATGCATGCCCATTGCTCGATACCGCTGCCTCACGGTCGCGGCTGGTCATACCTTCTCGTACATGTTCTAACGCGGGCGCCTGATGTCTCAGGCTACTTGTGACTCAACCCGGTACTCGTTTACTTCTTTGCCTCACGCCGTACCTCCGGAAGCGGATCGGCGGGTGACGGGAAGAATATTAGAACGTGTACAAAAAGTATTAACGAGCCGCGACCGTGTGGAGCGGCCAAACTAGTACTCAGCGTATTCTGGCTCGGCCCGCTCCCTGACGGTCGCGGCTCGTTTTGCAGACTACTTTTATACACTCGCTCAGTCGTCAAATTTCTAAAATTCTACGATTTAGGGATTTTTATAGAACAGTGCTTGGAGGTTATGGTTGTCGGTGTCAGGAGAACACGTTAATCAATGGAATCCGAATTCAATCAACGATCGGTCGGGGCAATTCGCATTTAATGCGTGTAGATGACAAGGCAGGAATATGGGTTCGTAAGAAACGATTGCCGTTTATATCGGTTTGAACTAAGCGAAATTCGATAAACAACCCCCAGAATTAGGGGGTATTCCCTTGATTCAGATGCGATATATTTCATCGATGGATCGCGAGGATCATAAAACCAGTAAACCTTATTCGCCTAGCCAAAAATCCCCCCGGGAGTTTGCCATGCGATATCTCACCGGACGTCAGCGGGATGTACTTCTGGGGCTGCTGCGTGGCGAGAGCACTGCGAAATTAGCGGAATCCTTGTTTATCAGCGTTTACACCCTCAGGGAACACATCCAGAACCTGTATGGCAAGTTCAATGTTGAGAATCGGCATGAGCTGACCTCCCTTTTTCTGAAAGATGTCATCTCGGAACTGGCCGCGTTTGCTGAGGAGGACTTGACAGCAGATCCGCCGCCCGGGGATAGTGATCTGGAATTGTAGGACTCTTCGCATCAATGATCATAAGGCCGGGCTTTGGGTAGATCGCAGCGACTGACACTCGTTGATGTGCGTAACGTCACGCGGCTGGCGTGGGAGGCGGCGGAGTTGTCGCATGACCGGTTTTCTCAGATGCAGCACCTGGCGACGGGGCTGCGCGATTTGCTGGATGGAGTCGTATCGTTCGCGGCAACACTAGATCAGTTCGTGCCGTGCGAAGTTCCCGTTCCTAAGATCATGGTTCCTTGCCTTGATCCTGAGCCGCTCATCACGCAATATCTGCAGACGGCAGGGCGCGAATTGCCTACTCTCTCGGACCCCTTCATAGAAAAAGGCAGGTCGTTCAAGCCCATGGCCGGCTGTATCCATTGGCCCTGGGTACGCTCGCAAATTGAAGATTGGAAGCCCTACGCGGGAACGATGGACATCCTCAATCAGGCTAAGTCCCGTGATGTGGCGATCGCGATTTTTCGTCATAACGATAGACGACATATCACCGCCGTGAGTGTCCATCGATCCGGCAACCGTATCCAGTCTTTTTCCACGCGAGAGCATCGGCTTTGCACTCTTTTAGCGGAGGAATTGCACGGCCTTTATCGTGCGGGGCGATTGTCGCAGATCGAATCAGATCTTGATCGTCTTCCGCCGAGTATGCGCCGTATCGCTGACGGCCTTCTTTCCGGTCAGAGCGTCAAACAGATTGCGCATAAGCAGGGGCTTAGCATCCATACCGTTCGTGACTATCTTCGCGAGATATATGAACGCACGGCGGTAACTGGTCTACACGACCTCCTGCGTCGCTACTCCAGTGAGAGCGTTTCGCGATTGGAGGGGCCGACGCATGGGTAGATCGCAGAGGCTAACGCTCATCGATGTGCGTAACGTCACGCGGCTGGCGTGGGAGGCGGCGGAGTTGTCGCATGACCGCTTTACGCAGATGCAGCACCTGGCGACGGGGCTTCGTGACCTGATCGGCGGGCAGGTGGGATTTACCGCACGAATGGATGCGTATGTCGTGGGCGAGGAACCGGTGCCCGAGGCGCTGGTGCCCTGCCTGGATCCTGAGCCGAATGTGAATCGATACCTGCAGATCGCTGGTCGGTCGCTGCCGATCCTTGCTGACCCGTTCATGGACAAGGGCCGGGACTTTAAGCCCGTGGCCGGCTGCATCAATTGGCCCTGGGTCTGTGCGCAGGTGAAGGACTGGCGGCCGTACTCGGATACGATGGACATCATGCAGCAGGCCAAGTCACGCGACGTGGCCATCTCGGTCTTCAGGCATGACGATGGCCGGCATGTCACCGCCGTGAGTATTCACCGCGCGGGCGAATCCGCCCGGCCCTATGGCACGCGCGAGTATCGCCTATGCACGCTTCTCGCGGAGGAACTTTATCACCTCTACCGCACCGGCAGGCTTGAGCCTCCGGCCTCGCCGCTGGATTGTCTGTCACCGAGTCTGCGCCGGGTCGCCGACCGTCTGCTCGCCGGTCAGCCCGCCAAGCAGATCGCGTTCGAGCTGGGCCTGAGCATCTACACGGTCCGCGAGTACATGCGTGGGATCTACGAGCATTTGGGCGCGGATGACCTGGCCGACTTCCTGAGGCGGTTCGCAGCGGGCAAGCCTCGCTAGACGCACCAATTTCCCCCGAGTGTCATCGGGCAGAAAGATGAGCCGTTTGGCGGCGATAACCCGCTTTTTTCAAGCGGATGGCGGTATTTAAAGCACTTGAGAATGTAAGCCGGGTCAGTCGAAGGCGTCCTATGCAAAGATGCAGTTTGCGCCCGTAGCCCCTAGACTGCCATGATGCCTGACTTTCGTCCCCTGCTACGGTTTTTGATCGCTTTAGTGCTGGCTTGCCTGTTGTTTAATGGCCATGCGATGGCGCTTGAGGCAGGCCGGCCCAACGTCATCCTGATGATGGCCGACGACCTGGCGAACGAAGACCTGTCGTGTTTCGGTAGCACGCGGGTCAGGACGCCGCATCTCGATGCGCTGGCTTCGCAGGGCGTGAAGCTGACGGACTATTACTCGGGCAACCCGGTGTGCTCGCCCTCGCGGATGGCGCTGCTGTCGGGCTCGTATCCCGCGCGGCTGGGCTGGCGCTGGGGCGTGATGGGCTACGGCTTTAAGCCCAAGACCGGCATGTCGCCCAGCGTCTACACCATCGCGGAGGCTTTCCGTGACGCGGGCTACCGCACGGCGATGGCGGGCAAGTGGCACATCGGCGATGAGAATATGCTGCCCGAGCATCAGGGCTTTAGCTCGGCCTACTACATCCGGATGTCCAACAACCAGAATCGAGACATGTACCGCGACGGCAAGCTCGTGCAGAAGAACTGGGACAACCGGCTGCTGACGCAAACGTTTACGCAAGAAGTCATCCGCGTGATTCATGAAGAGAGCGACAAGCCTTTCTTCATGTACGTGCCATGGACCGCGCCGCACTTCCCCGCTGAGCCTCATCCCGACTGGCTGGGCAGGCACGGCGAGGACACCTCCGGCAAGTTCACCGACGTTGTCGAAGAACTGGACCATCGCGTCGGGCAGATCCTTGACGCGCTGGACAAGGCGGGCAAGGCTCAGAACACGATTGTGGTATTCACTTCGGACAACGGTCGGCAGGGCGGTCAGGAAGGGCCCGGCGATGACCCGCCTTACAGCGGCAAGAAATGGCAGTCGCTCGAGGGCGGGACGCGCGTGCCTTGCATCGTGCGCTACCCCGGCAACATCAAGGCCGGTGACAACTACAACGAGATTGTCTCGGCGATGGACTGGTACCCGACACTGGCGCAGGCTTGTGGTGTGCAGATCAAGCTGCCCGAGGATGCGCAGAAGATGGACGGCGTGAGCGTCTGGGCCAATCTGCGCCATCTCAAATCAGAACTGGCCCGGGAGGAACTGCTCTACTGGCACGGCAGGGGCCAGGCCACAGCGCTACGAATCCGCGAGTGGAAGCTGTTTTTTAACTTCGGTAACCAGAGCCCGGCGGACCCTTCCATTGAAGCCCCGGTGCTGTTCAATCTGCACGCAGACCCCAAGGAAACAACCGACCTCGCCCAGAAGCACCCCGAGCAGGTCCAGAAGATGCTCGCCCGTGCGAAGGAACTACTGGCCGAGATCTACAGCCAGCAGACCCCGCTGGGCCACTGGGAGGGCGAGGAGAACCCTGATGCGCCGTTGAGTGCAAAAGACGTCTGGGGCAAATTGATCGATTAGGATATTGCTTGATTTAGGAGAGTCGCGTTATGCATCGACGCCTGTCATCGCCGCTGCTATTGATCCTGCTTTTGGTTTCTGTTGGGTGCTCTTCGTCTGCACATGCCGGCGAAGCGTCGGGCGGCCCGATGAATATCCTTGTGCTTTTTGCCGACGACTGGCGCTACGATTCGCTGGGCTGTGCGGGCAACCCGGTGGTGCACACGCCGACGATCGACGGGCTGGCCAAGCAGGGCGTGCGGTTCACGTCCAACTGCGTGACGACCTCGATCTGCGGCGTCAGCCGGGCGATCCTGCACACCGGCCAGTGGATGTCACGCAACGGATGCACGGGCTTTAACGCCTGGACGACGCCCTGGGAAGAGACCTACCCCGGCCTGCTCCGCGCCCAAGGCTACTACGTCGGGCACGTGGGCAAGTGGCACAACGGCACGTTCCCCGCAGACAAGTACGACTTCGCAACCAACTACTCCGGCAAACACTGGTACCCCGACGGCAACGGCGGGCAGATCCACGTCACCCAGCGCAACGAAAACGACGCGATGCAGTTCCTCCAGAACCGCCCGAAGGACAAGCCCTTTGTCCTGACCGTCGCCTTCTTCGCCACCCACGCGGTCGACAACAGCAAGGAGCAGTATTTCCCCCAGCCCAAGTCGATGGAGCTGTACAAGGATGTGGTCGTCCCCGTGCCGGTCAACGCGACGCTCGAGAGCTGGGAGCGCCTGCCCGACTTCTTCAACGACAAGAACGAGGGGCGGATCCGCTGGCACTGGCGCTTCGACGACCCGCAGAAGTACCAGGTGATGATGAAGAACTATTACCGCCTGGCGACGGAGGTCGACTCGACCTGCGGGGTGATCCTCGACGAACTGAAGAAGCAGGGCGTCCTTGACAACACGCTGGTGATCTTCACGACCGACAACGGCTACTTCCATGCCGAGCACGGCCTGGCGGACAAGTGGTACCCCCACCAGGAGTCGATCCGCGTCCCGCTGATCATCGTCGACCCGCGTATCGACAAGGCCAAGGTCGGCACGACCAATGACGATTTCACACTCAATGTGGACCTGGCGCCGACGATTCTCGGCGCAGCGGGGTTTGTAGCCCCCCAGACGATGCAGGGGCGCGATATGAGCGTCCTTTACAAGCCACTAAACGAGTCCGGCATAGCCCCTTGGCGGACCGAGTTCTTCTACGAGCACCCGACCATCGGCAACAAACAGCGCATCCCCTCCTCCCAGGCGCTGGTCCGCAAGGACTTTAAGTACATGTACTGGCCCGAGTACGAACTCGAGCAGCTCTTTGACCTGGTGAACGACCCGATCGAGGAGATCGATCTAGCGAAGGACCCTAAGTACGCCGGCAAACTCGTGGAGATGCGGCAGCGATTCAATGAACTCAAGGAACAGGCAAAATGATGCGACTTCAACATGTTATTCTCGCGTTGCTATTACTGATCACGCCCTGCGCAATAGTGCAGGCTGCGGGAACAGCCAGGGCCGACAAGCCCAACATCGTCTTCATCATGGCAGACGACCTGGGCTGGAAAGACGTCGGTTTCATGGGCGCCGAGTTTTTCCAGACGCCCAATATCGACCACTTCGCTTCTCAGAGCATGGTGTTCAACGCGGCGTACTCCAGCGGGCCCAACTGCTCGCCGACGCGCGCCTGCCTGATGACAGGCACCTACACGCCGCGGCACCATATCTACACGCCGGGCGGTAAATCCAAGGGCAAGACCGAGTACATGCGCCTGCTGGTCCCCTCGCAGGGCCTGAAGAACTCGCAGCTTGAGGACAAGGCGAACTCGCAGTTCCCGATCACCAACGACCTGGCGCCCTCGTTCGTCTGTATCCCCGAGCTGCTGGGCCCCGCGGGCTACGTCACCGCTCGGCTTGGCAAGTGGCACCTGGGTGATGACACGCAGGGCTTCGACCTCAGCTCTTCCGACGGCAAGGGCGGGCCCGGCGGCGATTTTTACGGCGACGTCGATGTCGCTGAGCAGCTCACCGACCGTGCGGTCAAGTTTATTGAAGACAACAAGGACAAGCCGTTCTTCCTCTACCTGACGCACTGGGACGTCCATTCCCCGTGGAAAGCGCGGGAGGCGATTGTTCAGAAATACGAGAAATTGCTTGAGCAGCTCCCGTCGGGTGAGCGTAAAAAATTCAACCCCGCCTATGCCGCGATGATCGAGGCGGTTGACACCTCCGTTAAGCGGGTTGTCGACAAGATCGATGAGCTTGGCCTGGGGGATAACACGCTGATCGTCTTCACCAGCGACAACGGCGGGATGTTCAGGGTCTCGCAGCTCGAGCCCCTGCGTGCGGCAAAGGGTTCGCTCTTCGAGGGCGGGGTGCGGATCCCGATGGCGATCCGTTGGCCCGGCAAGATCAAGCCCGGGTCGACGTGCGCGACGCCCGTGACCTCTGTGGACTTCCTGCCGACGTTCAGCTCGCTGGCGGGTGCCGCTCTGCCCAAGGGCCAGCCGGTCGATGGGGTGGATATCTCCCCACTGATGTTCGGCAGTTCGATCCCGGAGCGCACGATCTTCTGGCACTACCCGCTCTACCTCGAGGGGCCCGGCCTGGAATTCGAAGTGCCCGGTGGCAAGACGTACTCCTGGCGTGGGTTCCCCTCGACGGCCTTGCGCCGAGGCGACTGGAAGATGATCGAGTTCCACGAGGACAACTCCATCGGCCTGTACAACCTCAAGGACGATCCCAGCGAACAGAACAATGTCGCTGACAAGTTCCCTGAGATCGCCAAGTCTCTTCGCGACGAGATGGATCGCTGGCAGAAGGAGACGGGCGCACCGATCCCGACGATCAAGAACCCCAACTGCGTACTGAAATAAGTAACCCTCAGAACGCGCCTTGCAAGAGATCCTGCGGTGTTTTGTAGAAGTGTTGCGGGGCGGTGCAGTGGTTAAACTCACCGCATGCCCAACCCTTCTACCGAAACACGCAGGATTTTTTTTGCCGCCTTCGAGCCCAGCGGGGACGTTTTGGCCGCGAGATTGATCGGCGAACTGAGGCGTCGTGATCCGTCGCTGCGGTTTACCGGTTTCGGCGGGCCGAAGATGGCCGAGCAGGGGGCCGAGCTTCTTGAGGTGACAACCGAGCACGCGGCGATCGCGCTGGGCGCGGTGGGGCAGATCAATGTGCATCGCCGTCGGCTGCGGGTGCTGGGCGAGTACCTGCAGGCCAACGATATCGCTGCGCTGGTGCCGGTGGACAGCCCGGCGGCGAACTGGTCGGTGTGCAAGCAGGTTCGTAAGCATCGGCCCAAGGCGCGGATCGTGCACCTGGTGTGCCCGCAGATCTGGGGCTGGGCGTCGTGGCGCTACCGCCGGCTGCGCAGGCTCAGCGACCGTGTGCTGTGCCTCCTGCCGTTCGAGCCCGCGTGGCTGGCCGAGCGAGGGATCTCCGGCGTTTTTGTCGGCCACCCGGTCTTTGAGGAAGCCGACAGCATCTTGCAGGCGCCCGTCGCCGGTGACTTACCCGCAGTAGGTGCAGGCGGGGTGAAGTTGGCGCTGATGCCCGGTTCGCGTCCCAGCGAGCTTGAGAAGAACTGGTCGACGATGCTGGAGGTGTACCGCCGGGTGCGTTCGCAGCACGCGGGTCTGGTGGGTGTGGTGGCGGCGCGCTCGTCGTCCGACGAGACGAAGCTGCGAGAGTTAAGCGGTGGGGGGGATTGGCCGGCAGGATTGAGCGTGGTGGGCGGACGCACGCCGGAGGTGTTGCGCTGGGCGGACGTGGTGCTGGTGAAGTCGGGCACGTCGACGCTGCAGGTTTCGTCGCTTCGCAGGCCGATGGTGGCGTTTTACAACGTGAACGCGCTGGCGTGGAACGGGCTGGGTCGCTGGCTGATCAGTGCGAGGACCTTTGCGCTGCCCAACATCATCAGTGAGTGGCAGGACGGCCGGCGTGTCGTGCCGGAGTTCATCCCGCATTTTGGGGACCCGGCCCCGATCGTGGCGGAATTGTCGAAGCTGGTGGGTGACGCACAGTCCCGAGAGCAGCAGCGTGCGGGCCTGGAGCGGGTTGCCCAGCCGTTCGCGTCGCAGCGCTTCAAGGACGCGGCTGCGGAGGCGTTTCTGGCGGCGTTAAACCGCTGAGGTGCGGGCCCGCAAAGTAAGCGCAGCAGGCAAACCATTTCTCACATGCAGCCTGTCGCAGCCCACGGGTAACGCCCCGGGGGTCAAGTCATAGAAGGCTTTCACCCCCGAGTCGTTGCTCGGGGGCTATGACCCCTTCCCATTCCTTATACCACTTAGTCTGAGAGAACCGGGTCAATGGAACACGCATGCTGAGCCGGAGGGAGGGGCGCAGCCCCGACCGGAGGCTCAGCATGCGACGCCGACGGGAACGCCCCGTCCGCATCATTCAACATCGCGGCAT
>Ga0208539_1000011_pt1 | contig 116525 bp, 86 predicted proteins | sample RushSE_CattailNL_5_FD_185681 | JGI IMG/M metagenome (GOLD analysis project Ga0208539, IMG submission 185681) | Natural and restored wetland microbial communities from the San Francisco Bay, California, USA, that impact long-term carbon... | ecosystem: Environmental > Terrestrial > Soil >...
CGCACAACACGCGAAACCCTCACCCGCCCTGAGCGCCGGCAAGGCAACGCCACATAAAAAATCAGCCCATTCAAAACGCTTTATGAACCGTTTGTGCGAAGTATCAGACAAGGTGTAATCAAAATAGCGACAGAGCGCAACGACCCCGACGTGCGCCGGAAAAACAGAGGGTCGTAACAAGGCCTGTCCGACTCTATTAAATCCCCCTTTGCCTAGCCGCCGAGCGACGCCTCGGCGGTGGGTGCTGATGTGTGCGCGGGGAGGAGTCCGCCGCTGAATGTGTTGGTGGTTCGTCCGCCGCGACGTCGCGCGGCGGCTGGGGGACTAAACGAGGGGGACCTAAAAGTCTACAACCACGACCGATTTCATTAATAATGGTATCCGACACCTTTAGTTTCGACACCTTTAGTTTCCCATTAATAATGGTATCCGACACCTTTAGTTTCCCGACACCTTTAGTTTCCGACACCTTTAGTTTCCCCAATCGATCATATGCAACGATCTTGGTGAACAACAGATCGGCCGTGATGCTTGTCGGTGGGTACTCGACAACATCCAGCTACCGAAGAATGCCCGCGATGAGATGGAGGGTTGGTTGGTGAGTGATGAAGATGATGACGACGAAGACCCCACATAGAAAAAGCCGCGCTGTGGCGGCTTGGGTGAGTGGGGGTGATGTCGTAGGCAGCGTCGTATGAGTCATCAGGGGGTCAAAATGGGCTCAAAGCCCAAGGCGGAAGGTGTACTCATTCTTTGTCGCCAGAGTTTTTGGAAGGTATACGATACACTGCAATTTTTTTCATGTTTGAACTATATACTGCCACTACTTGCCGATCTGATGAGACCGCCATTCGTGGAGAATTGCTAGAGGTAAACCGCCCAAACTCGGCGACTGTATCTAGCCGTGCAATCCAGCTTCGCGTTTCTAAATCATAAATATCGATCGCCGAATTACCGGGGAATAGAATGTAGCCTGCGCATACAAATGTGACTATATATGCTCCTTCAACATATGGCCCCATATACTTATTTACATACCAATCGCCATCAAGTTGTATTAAATGAATAATGCAACTACGCTCTTGATATTCAATATTATTTGGTTTTGCCTGCCCATCACTCCATCCGGCATGAGTCTGAACTGTAAGATTTATGTCCCGTGTTGCTGCAGTATCCACAGGGACTCCATTGGATCCATCAACTAAAAACTGGGTAGCAGAACGCACAGTCGATCCGTTATCTTGCTTAATCAAGCTATTATAATCTATATATGAAGACCCATCATCAGACAGCCACGACGGGGTGTATTTGCTCCCTGTATTACGAATACCGCTCCTCACGGCTTGGCACCTAGCAAGGTCTACTATCAGAAAATGTTCGCCTATTCCGATATATGCGAATGTATTGCTCTCGCTTACTCGCATTGCCCCCCATTCTTCTGAATTACCAAAAAGTTGTGGAAGCTTCGCGTTTCGTTGCTCACGTGACTTTTTTCTCGTCGATTGATAAGAAATGATCTTCGGATTAGCCATATCTTCGATTGGATAACTGCGGACGCAGACCCCCTGCTCAACAAAACCATGTAGCCAATTAATCCGCTCTTGCCTTACCCATCGAGCAAGCGAGCTAGACCAGCAATCAACACTATAATTCAATCGCCCTGAACGAGGAGCATCTACCAGGGCATATCCAGCGAAAAGAGCAATGCTACCCATCAAGACTATAGACAAGGCTATCGCGCAATGCCGCAAACTCATCCCCGCATCTAATGAGTTCAAGGCACAGTCTTCTCCGCATTCCGGGCAAACTATGCTGCCAGCCCCCTTGATCTGATAAGAACAATTACGACAATAAGGACCGTCGATAGACGGAGTTTTTTGTTGCCTACGAAAAATAAGCAATGCTCGCCATGCAAATAATAGTGAAAATATGCAAAGCGCAATCTCGGGCCAATACCACACCAATGCGGACCAAAGATCTAGCCGCTCTTCTAGCTCTGTTGTGACTAAGTACTGACCATCTGACGATAATGTAAAATCTGAGAACTCGATGAACTGACTTGCATCAATAACAATTTCCGCTTCGACCGATTGGTCCCCCGGGTTTTTAATTACATCTCGTGGATGGCCCCAAGCATTCTGTGACATCGCCACGCATGCAAAGAACAACGCCATTATCCGTAACGCCTTAGGGTGCATAACTTATTAATCGGTCGAATCCATCAAATATCTTGAACGCTCAAGAAGGATGCGCCGTGAAGATGGGGGTCAGAAAAGGGGTCGGGGTCAGAAAAGGGGTCGGGAGTCGATTTCTAGGGGCATGCCCTGATTATACCCGAAACGCTCGAAACGCTTTCAAAAACGACTCCCGACCCCTTTTCCGACCTAGCCGCCGAGCGACGCCTCGGCGGTGGGTGCTGATGTGTGCGCAGGGGGAGTCCGCCGCTGAATGTGTTGGTGGTTCGTCCGCCGCGACGTCGCGCGGCGGCTGAGGGACCAAAACGAGGGGGACCTAAAAGTCTACAACCACGACCGATTTTCATTAATAATGGTATCCGACACCTTTAGTTTCCGACGAAGGAGGTCAATGGGCGTTCAAAGCCCAAGGCGGGAGGTGAACTATTGAAAAATCATAGCGAAAATCAGGCAGCTAAATGTCTTTGCGAAACATGGCAAAGGTACGATAGTGTTCACGCAAACAAATTAAGTATGTTCGGGCACGTGTGAGAAGCTCGTCTGGTATATCAAGTGCATCAGTATGGCCTGATGAAAATTTGGAAGCGATTCCTTGTAAGTGTTCAAGAATAGTGCTCTCATATTCTTCCATCGCCATTCGAACATTCGCAATGCCAGGATAATCTGGCAGGTAGTCATCGACAGCACTGTCTCCCAAACAACCAAGTAAAACGTAGGGATTCGTGGATTCACCAAATATGACATCAAGTGATTCTTGCAATCCTTCTGGTATTGGGTACTTACCTAATATTTTCCATTCGTGTGTCATTACTTTCTCTGCAGGAGGTTATTCATCAACTTTAATTTGCCAATTATACCTCTCGTTAGTGAGATTGTGAGGTCTGAAAAGGGGTCGGGAGTCGATTTCTAGGGGCCATGCTCTGATTATACCCGAAACGCTCGAAACGCATTCATAAACGACTCCCGACCCCTTTTCTGCCCCTAACTTTGTCGGCAGAGGGCACGTTGTTGTCCATGTCAATAATGTTATCCGACACCTTTAGTCCCCCCGTTAACAGTAGCCGCCGGGGGTCATGCGAAGCGATCGGGCCATCCATACAGCGTATCAACACGAATCGGCCTAGTGAATGGGGTCTGACCCCTTTTCCGCCCCTGACCCCTTTTCCGCCCTGGTAGCAATAGCCGCCGGGCGTAATGCGAAGCGATCGGGCCATCAGCACAGACTATCAACGCGAGTCACTCACGTCAATGGGGTCTGACCCCTTTTCTTCCCGGGGGTCATGCGAAGCGATCGGGCCATCCATACAGCGTATCAACACGAATCGGCCTAGTCAATGGGGTCTGACCCCTTTTCTTCTCCTTGTAGTAATGGAATGGCGGAAGGCGGGCTCAATCTGCGTCACCAGTGCTCTGTAGAAACCCTCCCCTTTAGGTTCCCCCTGCTACTGACCTATGAACTTATACTCAAAATTGGCGACAAAATCTTTCTCAAATACAAAAACACAATAAGCGACAGATTTAACACCTTCCATGTGTTCTGTATACAAGTAAAGCTGGCCTTCATTTTTTACAGCCGACGGCTCCCCCATTATCTTTAAAACAGTTTCTCTTTGTATTTTCCCAGCCATATTGCGCATCTCTAATGTACACAATAAATTGAAGTACAAGCTGTTGCAAAAGCGATTTTTATCCCTGCCATGGGTAGTTGCACTAATAGATTGTAATTCTTTGTCATGAATTTCCTGTCGATTCATATTACCTACAACGCCATTTGGTCCTTTACCAGAGCATCCGAGTACAAAAATTATGCAGAGAATCACAATGAAAAAGTTAATTTTAATCATCATTTATCTTCCTTGCAGTTATTGTACAATTCAACCCTTTGTTCGGGAAACCACATCCATCTCCCAGGAGTCATTTCCCATACATATCGACACATGTACATAACCATAACTTGACAATGACGTTTTGCACAGCACCCTTCATCTCTTCCCCCCAGCGGCAATCCCTTAAATTGTGAGCAAGGCCCTTCTTTCGTTGCAAACTCAATTTTATACGCGTTTTGATTTTCACTACATGGCTTAGTTGGTGGCGGAGGAGTGACTCCGCACATACAGACAGTATCATCGGGTATAACAAATGGAACTCCGTTGGTTCCACTCGGGTCCACGCCCCCGTACATCACATGGTAGGCCGCATAGGTGTTCATCCCGTCGGGGTAGGCGAGGGGGTCGCGCTGCAAGAATCTTCCCGTCAGCGGATCTAGCATGCGGGCGCGGTTGTAGATCAGGCCGGACTCGTTGTCGTGCATCAGGCCCTGGAAGCCGCGGTCGTTATCGTAGCTGGAGGTGCTGGCGGAGCCGGAGAACGACGCGGTCATCACGATGCGTTGGCCGTAGGGCGTGTAGCGGTAGCGTTCGATGACCGTGCCGGCGTTGTTCAGCAGCGCGATGACGCTGAAGCTCGCGTCGCTGAGGTAGTACTGCTCGTCGGCGGTGCCGTCCAGGTCGCTGTCGTACCAGCGCATCACCGGCGCGTCGATGTAGGCGGTGTCGTACACGAATTGTTCCAGCGGGTCGGTGTCGGCGTTCTTGCGGACCTCGAGGGCCTGCCACGATTCGTTGTAGTAGTCGTCGAAGGTGTCCGAGCCAACGGTTTTCTGGATGCGTCGGCCCAAGCCGTCGTAGGCGTAGGTGTGGGTGTCGGCGGTAGTGAGGGTGTCTGCGGAGCCGGCGTGGGGTGTGTAGCCGGGGCCTAAGAGGGGGTGAGTGCGGTTTTGCCGTGGGAGGGGCAAGTGGGGATTCCGGAAGAGGGGGCTATGGTGCAATGATAGTGAATGCTGTTGTGTATAAGAAGGGGTGTGCGGTGGGGGGTTTGGCTGGGTGGATGGTTCGGCAAGAGGAGTTACGGATAAAATTTTGTTTTTAAGGAAGTTATGGCGTTTATTCGGATTTGTGTGGGGTTAATGGAGCAAAATCTGGGCCGATCGTGGGCTGGGACTTGAAAATTCTCTGGGGGTCGACTTGCCGGACCCAGCTGATTGCTTTATAGTGATCCGTTCGCGGAACTTTACCCCCACGACGGTCAGGCCGAGCGAGGCGGTCGCATCGGCACCCGAAAATCCGACTCCACCCTGAAGCCAGTCGAGGACATCGATGCAGCCGACTTCTGTGCGCGACTATTCGAAGCGCGGAGACGCTCTCCCTATTCCCAACCTCGTACAAGTCCAAGAAGCGGCCTATGTACGGTTTATCCAGCTAGACAAGCCTCATGATCAGCGTGACGCGAGCCTCGGGCTTGAGTCGTTGCTGCGTGAGGTTTTTCCGATCGTTTCGTACGACGGGAACATGCGGCTGGAGTACCAGTACTACAAGCTTGACGAGCCGAGGTACACGCCCGACGAGTGCCGCGAGTTGCGTCTGACGTACGGCATGCCGTTCAGGATCGGCGTGCGTTTTGTGCGTAAGGACGTTGCCGAGGTCCCGGAGGAAGAGATCTACCTGGGCGAGATCCCGGTGATGATGGGTGGTGGCGAGTACATCATCAACGGTGCCGAGCGTGTGATCGTGAACCAGCTGCACCGTTCGCCGGGGGTGGACTTCTCGATCGCTTCGTCTGAAGGCGACCGCCCGCTGCACTCGGCGCGCATCATCCCCGAGCGTGGCTCGTGGATCGAGCTGGAGGTGTCCAAGAAGGACGTGCTGCAGATGCGCATCGACCAGTCGACGAAGATCCCTTCGACGACGTTCCTGCGTGCGCTGGACGAGGAGTTCTCTAGCACGCAGAAGCTGATCCGTACGTTCTACAACGTCGAGACGGTCAAGGTCACCGACCTGCGTGCGGAGCACTATGCCGCGGCCCCGATCGTTGACACCGAGTCGGGCGAGGAGATCGTCCCGGTCGGCGGGCAGATCGGCGACAAGCTCGACGAGATCATTGCCTCGCCGCTGAAGAAGGTTGACGTCATCGTCAACCCCGGCGACATGCTGATCCTTAATACGATCGCCGACGAGAAGCAGGCCCACCTGCCCGAGGGCATGCAGGTCACCGAGCACGAGGCGGCGCTGCTGGCGCTGTACGCCCGTCTGCGTCCGGGCAACCCGCCGCAGGTGGACAAGGCCCGTGCGCTGTTTGAAGAGCGCTTCTACGACGAGAACCGTTACCGCCTGGGCAAGGTCGGCCGGTTCCGCATCAATCGCAAGTTCGAAGAGATCAACGTGCCCGAAGACGTGATGCGTCTGCGTGCGCCCGACTTCATGGCGGTGATCAACTACATGCTCGACCTGCGTTCCAACCGGAACAAGGCGCACATCGACGACATCGACCACCTGGGCAACCGTCGCCTGCGCACGCTCGACGAGCTGGGCGTGGAGGAGCTTCGCAAGGGCTTCCTCAAGCTCCGCCGCACGGTGCAGGAGCGTATGTCGGTGAAGGACCCCGACGAGCTGTCGAAGATCGCGGACCTGATCAACTCCAAGTCGATCAGCAGCGCGATCGAGCACTTCTTCGGCCGCGGCGAGCTGTCGCAGGTCGTCGACCAGACCAACCCGCTGTCGCAGCTGACGCACGAGCGTCGCCTGTCGGCGTTGGGGCCGGGCGGCCTGAACCGTAAGCGTGCGGGCTTCGAAGTCCGCGACGTGCACATCTCGCACTACGGCCGCATCTGCCCGATCGAGACGCCTGAAGGCACGAACATCGGCCTGATCGCGTCGCTGGGCATCTACTCCGAGATCGACGAGTACGGCTTCCTCCAGACGCCGTACCGCAAGGTCGAGGGCGGACAGGTCGTCCAGGGCAAGAAGGGCATCGAGTACCTGCGTGCCGACGAAGAAATGAAGGCGACCCTCGGCCCGACCGACGCGATCATGACCGACGGCACGCTCAAGTCCGGCCTTGTGCTGGCGCGTGTCGACGGCGAACTGGCGCAAGTGCCTTCGAACTCGATCGACCACATCGACATCAGCCCCAAGCAGATCGTCGGTGTCTCGGCCGCGCTGATCCCGTTCCTCGAGCACGACGACGCGAACCGCGCGCTGATGGGTTCGAACATGCAGCGCCAGGCGGTGCCGCTGATCAAGACCGATCCGCCGTGCGTGGGCACGGGCATGGAGAAGGAAGTGCCCAAGTACTCGGGCATGGTCGTGCGTGCGAAGCGCGCGGGCACGGTGACCTACGTGGACGCTCAGCGTATCGTCGTCGACAACGCCGACGAGTACGAGCTGCGTAAGTTTGTCGGCCTGAACGAGCGTACCTGCCAGAACCAGAAGCCGATCGTCTCGCTGGGCGAGAAGGTCAAGAAGGACCAGATCATCGCCGACGGCGCCGCGACGCACCAGGGCGAGCTGGCGCTGGGCAAGAACGCGCTGGTGGCCTTCAACACCTTCGACGGCTACAACTTCGAAGACGCGATCGTCATCAGCGAACGCCTGGTCAAGGAAGACGTCTACACCTCGATCCACATCGAAGAGTTCGACGTCGAGATCCGCGAGACCAAGCTCGGCCGCGAAGAATTCACCCGCGACATCCCCAACGTCAGCGAGAAGATGCTGGCGCAGCTGGATGAGAACGGGGTGATCCGCATCGGCGCGTACGTGAAGCCCGGCGACATCCTCGTGGGCAAGGTCAGCCCCAAGAGCAAGTCCGAGCTGACGCCGGAAGAAAAACTCCTGCACGCGATCTTCGGCCGCGCAGGCGAAGACGTGAAGAACGACTCGCTGGAAGTGCCCGCCGGCACCGAGGGCGTGGTCATCGGCGCCAAGCGTTTCAGCCGCCGCATGCACCTCAATGACGAGCAGAAGAAGACGCTGCGTCGCGAGATGCGCGAGTACGAACAGCAGATGGACGAGAAGCGCGTCGACCTCTTCCGCCAGTTCGTTGACCTGGTCAATGAAATGACCGGCACGGAGATGGTCGACCCGTCGACCCGTCAGAAGGTCGCGGCCTCGGACATCGCCGAAGTCGTCGTCGAGCAGATCGAGTCCTTCAACACCAAGTGGATCAAGGGCGCCAAGGAAGTGAAGGAGCAGGCGGAAGAACTGCACCGCCAGTTCTGGCCCCGTATCGACGCGATCGAGAAGGAAAAGCAGCGTCGCCTGGCGCACATGAAGCGTGGCGACGAGCTGGCCTCGGGCGTGCTCGAGATGGTCAAGGTCTACCTCGCCACCAAGCGCCCGCTGTCGGTCGGTGACAAGATGGCCGGCCGCCACGGCAACAAGGGCGTCATCGCCCGCATCGTGCCCATCGAAGACATGCCGTTCCTCGAAGACGGCACCCCCGTCGACGTGCTGCTCAACCCGCTGGGCGTGCCCTCACGCATGAACGTCGGGCAGATCCTCGAAGTCCACCTCGGGTGGGCGGCGCAGGTGCTCGGCTTCCAGGCGATCACCCCCGTGTTCGACGGCGCAACCGAGGACGAGATCCACAACGCCATCGATGAAGCCAACCAGTACATCGACAAACGCATGGCAGAAACCAAGGGCGCCCACGGCGACCGCGAACTGCTGGCCAAGATGCCCCGCGGCGGCAAGGTCCACCTCTACGACGGGCGCACCGGCGAGAAGTTCGACCAGAAGACCACCGTCGGCTTCATGTACATCATCAAGCTCCACCACCTGGTCGACGACAAGATCCACGCCCGAGCCACCGGACCCTACTCGCTCATCACCCAGCAGCCGCTCGGTGGTAAGGCCCGTACCGGCGGCCAGCGCTTCGGCGAAATGGAAGTGTGGGCGCTCGAAGCCTACGGCGCCGCCTACATCCTCCAGGAACTCTTGACCGTCAAGTCCGACGACGTCGAAGGGCGTACGAAGATTTACGAGTCCATGGTCAAGGGCCAGAACACGCTCGAGGCCGGCATGCCCGTCGCCTTCGACGTGCTGTGCAACGAAGTGAAGGGCCTGGGCCTGAACATCACGCTCGAAAAGAGCGAGATCGACGGCGTGAGCTCGATCCTGTAAGGGCTGGGGTCCAGGGCCTGGCGTTGAGGTTGACGGTGAAACGTCGACAGCAACGCGAAGCTCAAACCCGCTCGCCCAAAGCGTCAGATTTTGATTACACGAATAACAACCTAGGCCCTAGCCCCTAGACCCTAGAGACTAAAAATGTCCGAAACCACCTACGATCGCGTCAACGACTACGCCTCGGTCAAGATCAACCTCGCCAGCCCCAACGACATCCGCTCGTGGAGCTTCGGCGAAGTCAAGAAGCCCGAGACGATCAACTACCGCACCTACCGCCCCGAAAAGGACGGCCTGTTCTGCGAACGCATCTTCGGGCCCGAACGCGACTACGAGTGCGCCTGCGGCAAGTACAAGGGCACCAAGTTCAAGGGCATCATCTGCGACCGCTGCGGCGTCAAGGTCACGCACTCCCGTGTCCGCCGCAAGCGCATGGGCCACATCAACCTCGCCGCGCCCATCGTCCACATCTGGTTCTTCAAGGCCATCCCCAGCCACCTGGGCAACCTCCTGGGCATGAAGACCAGCGACCTGGAAAAAGTCATCTATTTCCAGGACTACGTCGTGACCGAAAAGGGCGACACCCCGCTCAAGCACATGCAGGTCATCACCGAGGACGAGTACCGACAGGCCGTCAATGAGTACGGCAACCAGGCGTTCCGCGCAATGATGGGCGCAGAAGCCGTCAAGCAGCTCCTGGCCACCATGAACCTCAACGAGCTGGCCGTCGAGCTGCGCGAAGGACTGGGCGCGACCAAGAGCAAGCAGAAGATCAAGGACCTCTCCAAGCGCCTGAAGATCGTCGAGCAGATCCGCGCCAGCGAGAACGACCCGTCGTGGATGGTCATGGACGTGGTGCCCGTGATCCCGCCGGACCTGCGCCCGCTGGTGCTGCTGGAGTCGGGCAACTTCGCGACCTCCGACCTCAACGACCTCTACCGCCGCATCATCAACCGCAACAACCGCCTCAAGAAGCTGATGGACCTCAACGCCCCCGAGGTCATCATCCGCAACGAGAAGCGCATGCTCCAGCAGTCGGTCGATGCGCTGTTCGACAACGGCCGATGCCGCCGACCCGTCCTCGGCTCGTCCAACCGCCCGCTCAAGTCGCTCACCGACATGATCAAGGGAAAGCAGGGCCGATTCCGCGAAAACCTGCTCGGCAAACGCGTCGACTACTCGGCCCGCTCGGTCATCGTCGTCGGCCCGAACCTCAAGCTCCACCAGTGCGGCCTGCCCAAGAAGATCGCGCTCGAACTCTACCAGCCCTTCATCATCCGCAAGCTCAAAGAACACGGGCTGGTCGACACGATCAAGTCCGCCAAGAAGATGCTCGAGCGCCGCGACCCCGAGGTCTGGGACGTGCTCGAAGAAGTTATCCACCAGCACCCCGTACTCCTCAACCGCGCGCCCACCCTGCACCGCATGGGCATCCAGGCCTTCGAGCCCGTGCTCGTGGAAGGCAACGCGATCCGCATCCACCCGCTGGTCTGTACCGGATTCAACGCCGACTTCGACGGCGACCAGATGGCCGTCCACCTGCCGCTGTCCGTTGAAGCACAGGCCGAGGCGAGCGTCCTCATGCTCTCGCCGCACAACATCTTCTCACCGGCCAACGGCAGCCCGATTATCTCGCCCTCCCAGGACATCGTGCTGGGCGTGTACTACATCACCGTCCAGCCGCTGGAAGTCAGCGAAGCCATCGTCAACGCCGCACAACGCACCACCGTCGCCGGCGATCTCGACGCTGAATCCCTGGCCCAGCTCAAGGCCATCCCCGAGTTCAAGGACAACGCCGAAGCGCTCATGGCTTACGGCCTGCACAAGATCGCCATCCACACGCCGATCATCCTGCGCCTGCCCAAGGGACGGTTCTCCGGCATCGTCACCGCAGAGAAGGGCGACGTTCAGAAGCTGCCCGCCTCCGGCCGCATCGTCACGACCGTCGGCCGCCTGATGTTCAACGACATCCTCGAAGAAGGCATGCCCTTCTACAACTGCTCGCTGGGAAAGAAGGGCTGCGCCCGAGTCATCGACGACACCTACGCCTACCGCGGTCGCCCGGCCACCATCGGCCTGCTCGACGCGATGAAGCAGATCGGCTTCCAGCAGTCGACGACCTCCGGCCTGTCCTTCGGCATCACCGACCTGCGCATCCCCGCGAAGAAGCAGGAACTCATCGACGCCACCCAGAAGAAGGTCGACCGCATCGAGAAGGCCTTCCACGCCGGTGCCATCACCGAACGTGAACGCTACAACCAGCTGCTCGACCTCTGGACGCACTGCCGAGAAGCCGTCAAGGAACAGCTGCTCGACGAACTCAAGAACGACCGCCGCGACGCCAACGGCAACCTCGCGCCGATCAACGACACCTCTGCGACCAAGTACCTCAACCCCGTCTGGGTCATGTCCCACTCCGGCGCCCGCGGTAACGTCTCGCAGATCCAGCAGCTCGCCGGCATGCGTGGCCTGATGGCCAAGCCCTCGGGCGAAATTATCGAAACGCCCATCAAGGCCAACGCCCGTGAAGGCATGTCCGTGCTCGAGTACTTCTCGTCCACGCACGGCGCGCGTAAGGGCCTGGCCGACACCGCGCTCAAGACCGCCGACTCGGGCTACCTCACGCGTAAATTGTGTGACGTTGCTCAGAACGTATTCGTCACGAATTTCGACTGCGGCAGCAAGCGTGGTATCACCAAGCGTGCGCTGTACAAGGGCGAAGAAGTCGATGTCCCGCTGCGCGACCGCATCTTCGGCCGCGTCGCACGCGAGACGATCATCAACCCGATCACGGACGAGGTCATCGTGCGTGAGAACGAGATGATCACCGCCGAGGCCGCGCGCAAGATCGAGGACCTGGGCATCGACGCCGTACAGGTCCGCTCGCCGCTGACCACCGAGGCCGACCTGGGCATCTCCGTGCTCGACTACGGCATGGACCTGTCCACCGGTCGCCTCGCCGAGCCCGGCCTGGCCGTCGGCATCATCGCCGCTCAGTCCATCGGTGAGCCCGGCACGCAGCTGACCATGCGTACCTTCCACACCGGCGGTGTCGCGACCAAGGACACCATCGAGACCTCCTACTCCGCGGGCTCCTCCGGCAGCGTCGAGATCCTCGACGCCAACGAAGTCCCCGCCAAGGACGACCAGGGCAACGACTGCCTGGTCCCCCTCAAGCGCAACGGCGAACTGCTCATCCGCGACGACAAGGGCCGCGAACTCGAAAAATTCGCGCTCCAGTACGGCTCCTACATCCGCGTCAAGCCCGGACAGGCCGTCAAGTCCGGACAGGTCCTCGTCGAATGGGACCCGCACCGTACACCCATCCTCGCAGAGAAGGACGGCAAGGTCCGCTTCGAAGACATCATCGTCGGCGAAACCGTACGCGCCGAGTCCGAGCAGCAGATCAAGGGCACGAAGAAGGCCTCCGGCGGCGGCGGCAGCGCGCTGGTCGTCATCGAACACAAGGGCGAGCTGCACCCCCGCATCGTCATCGAAGACGAAGCCGGAAAGATCCTCGACTTCCACTACCTGCCCGCGAAGGCTCGTATCGACGTCAAGGAAGGCGACATGATCAAGGCCGGACACATGGTCGCACGCCAGCCCAAGGAAGCCTCCGGCTCCGCGGACATCGTCGGCGGCCTCCCACGCGTCACCGAGATCTTCGAAGCACGTAAGCCCAAGGACGCCTCGGTCATGGCCGAGATCTCAGGCGTGGTCACCATCCGCTCCGACAAACGCAAGGGCAAGATGACCATCACCATCGTCGGCGACTCGGGCCTCGAAGTCGACCACCACGTCCCCCAGGGCCGACACCTCAACGTCCACACCGGCGAATACGTCAACGCCGGCGACGCGCTGATCGACGGCCCGCAGGTCCCCCAGGACATCCTCCGCATCAAGGGCGAAGAAGCGCTCTTCAACTACCTGCTCGAGGAAGTCCAGAACGTCTACCGCGCTCAGGGCGTGCCGATCGACGACAAGCACATCGAAGTCATCCTCGCCCAGATGCTCCGCAAGATCCGCGTCGACAGCCCCGGCGACTCGGGCCTCTTGCCCAACGAAGTGGTCGACAAGTTCCGCTTCCGCGAAGCAAACGATATGGTCGCCCAGTCGATCAAGATCAAGGAGCCCGGCGACTCGACGATCTCCGTCGGCACGGTCATCACCAAGGCCGAGCTCAAGGAGATCAACGCCAAGCTCGAGGCCGACGGAAAGGAAACCGCCAAGGGCGTCAAGTGCAAGCCCGCGGTCGGCCAGACCCTGCTCCTGGGCATCACCAAGGCCTCGCTGCAGTCCGAGTCGTTCCTCTCCGGTGCATCGTTCCAGGAAACGACCAAGGTCCTCACCGAAGCCGCACTCGCCGGCAAGTCCGACGAACTGGTGGGCCTGAAGGAAAACGTGCTGCTGGGCCACCTGATCCCGGTGGGCACGGGCTTCCGCGATTACCAGAACATGACCGTCAAGTACCTGGCCGAGCCGCCGATGCCCGAGGCCCTGGACGTGGAAGAAGAGATCGCCCGCGCCGCCGAGCTGGCCGAACTGGCCGGCGCCGAAAGCCCGGACATGATCACCACGACCATCGGCGAATCCAAGCTCGTCGCGCAGCTCCTGGGCGACGAAACCAACGGCAAGAAGTAAACCTTCAAGCCGCTGCGGATTCAGCCGCTTCAAGACAACCCGTGATCAATCAACAACCCCGCAGCGATGCGGGGTTGTTTGTTGATCGGCAATGGTCGCGACGGCTGAGGGAGTTCCGCCGCGACGTCGCGCGGCGGCTGAGGATTAACACTTTTTCTGAATGATTGTGCGCACCGGGCGGGGTTTTGGGCCTTGGATAGAGGGCAACATCCCACACGGAGCAGATCAATGGACGAACTGGATCAACGGCTGCTTGAGGCGTGGCACAGGGTCGGAAATGAGCTGAAAAACAAGCCGTGGAAGCTGGTCAAGCGGATGGAGCGGACGCAGCGGAAGGAGCTTCGCCGTCCGGTGCGGGCGTGGTGTGTTGGGCTTCGGGCCAGCGACACGCGGATCGGTGCGCACGAACTGTGCGAGGAATTTGATATGCGATGTGCGTACAAGGGTTACGGGCACATGGTGCGGTTGAGGGGTGATCGTATTCGGGAGTTGTGTTCGCCGGTGCGGGTGCTTTGGCCGGGCGTGCCGGTGGTGGAGGCGGCGGAGAGGCTAGGGCGTGATGAGCGTACGGTGCGGTCGTGGGTGGAGAAGGGTGTGCTGGAGGTCGATCGAGATGGCGTGGTGGGTCGTCGGGGGCGGGTCAAGCACCTGGTGTGGTCGTCAAGGGCGTTGGACCCTCAGGCGGACGATGGGCGCGGGCCCTGGGAGGCGTGGGGGAGTTTGTGGCAGGGGCTGGGGGAGAAGGTGCCAAGGGACTTTGAGCAGGGGGTTGAGCGCGTGCCCCGGCTGCGGGCGAAGGTTGGCGGTGAAGCATGCCAAGCGCGTCGGGGTCACTACTGTGGCTGGGACTGGCTGTGTCCGGGCCGAGTTCTGACGACGGGGCAGCATGTTGTGTGTGGTCGTGTGTGCAAGAAGCTCTGGCTGCCCTTGCCGGTGTGGACGATTGGCGATGCGCTGGGGGATCGTGCGGGGCAGGCGTGGGAGATGATGCCGAGGTTTGAAAGGCGGGGCGGTTCGTTTGCGTGTTCGCTGTGCTGGGGCCTGCGTTTTGATCCGGTGGGCAGTGATCTGGACGAGGCGTGGAACCGTTTTGTGTCGGTGGTCAGTGGCGGGCTGATGTATGGCAGGGAAGTGCGGCGGCCGGGGCGGGTCATGGAGGATGGCGAGGCGGCGCGGCGATAGGGGGTTGAGGGCGGGTCGGCGGGGTATCGAGCGTGTTTATGGCGTATTTCGGCGGCCTTTGGGCGGGGCGGTGTTACACTACGGGGGTCGGATGCGTCTGGATCACATCCCCCGGAAGGGCTCGGCGGCGGTGGACGTCGTCTTGCCCAGTCTCTCAAACCCGCTAGAAGGAACGAAACATGTTGAAGAACACCAAGCGTTGGGCGTCGGCGTTGTGTCTGGGTCTGCTGCTGCCTGCGGTCTCGACCCTGGCTCAGGTCAACGACAAGCTCCCGGACCCCGATGGCAAGCCCGCGGACATGAGCAAGCCCGTCCAGGTCTTTTTGATCATGGGCCAGTCCAACACGCTGGAGATGGGCAATGTCACCGGCGACAAGCCGGGTGCGCTGGAAAAGACGATGAAGGAAGAAGGGCTCTACCCGTTCCTGGTTGACGACGCGGGCAACTGGACGACGCGGCAGGACGTCCGCAACGTCTCGGTGATGATGAAGAAAGACAACATGAACGTCTACCGCAACGAGTGGCTAAGCGTCATTGATGGCAAGAGCGGCAAACCCAAGGGCAAGATCGGTATCGAGATCGGCATCGGCAACGCGCTGGGCAACGCGATCGACGCCCCGGTCATGCTCCTCAAGAGCTCGATCGGCAACCGCGGCCTGGGCTGGGACCTCCTGCCCCCCGGCAGCGAGCGCTACGAGTACCAGATGCCCGACCCCAAGACCAAGGAAATGAAGACCTACATCTTCCCCGGCTACAAAGACGAGGTCCGCCATGCGAGCTGGGAAAAGGGCACCACGCCCGAGCCGCCCACGCACAACTGGTACGCCGGCAAGCAGTGGGACGATGACATCACCAACGCGAAGAAGGTGCTGGCGAGCTTCAGCGAGTACTACCCCGGCGCGACCAAGTACGAGGTGGCCGGGTTCATCTGGTGGCAGGGCGACAAGGACCGCTACAACGAGGGCCACGCCGCCCGCTACGGCAAGAACCTCCACACGCTCTTCGACGCGCTGCGCAAGGAATTCAATGCTCCCAACGCCAAGTTCGTCCTCGCAACGCTCGGGCAGACCAGCAATGACAGCGCCAGCGGCAACGAAAAACTGATCTTCGAAGGCATGCAGGCTTTCGCAAGCGACCCCGCGCTCAAGGGCAAGGTCGCGCTGGTCTACAGCTACCCGATGGTCTCCCCGCCGGGCGCCTCCAACGCGCACTACGGCGGCAGCGCGAAGACCTACATGAACGTCGGCCTGTCGCTGGGCCAGGCGATGGCAGACCTCTTGAAAGCCGACAAGTAATCGATCGGCTCAGGAAAAATCATCAAATTCGAGCAGCCCCGTGCCAACGCGCGGGGCTGCTTGTTTTCAGAAGCGTTTCGTAACCCGGGACTATGCTGTTAAACTATTTAGTCGTTTGTTTACGCAGGAAATGGAAGATGGATTTGTCGTTTAGATCGCGGGCCGGCGGGCTGAGGGTGCTGGGTTTTATCCTTGCTTTGTGCCCAATTACGCAAGCATGGGGTGAGAAGGTCCCTGAATTCCTGACCGACCCGGTCACCGTTGCAGAGCACCGCGCGCTGCTTGACCACCAGGTGAGGTTCCGCCAGGAAGTGCTGCAGGCGCTCGAGACGAAGGACGACCGTTCGGACGACGACGCGATCATCCGCAAGATGATGAGCGAGGTGACCAGGCCTGTCGTCAACCCCGAGACCGGGGTCGCCGCCTATGCGCACCTCGCCGCACAGGCCCGGGCCTACCGCGAGTCGATCATCCTGCTGAAGAAGCGTGGCGACTCCGAGCTTGAGGCGCTGGACATGATTTTTGATTTCCGCCAGGCGTTGCCGCTGCACCGCTGGTTCCGTGAGGTGCCGCCGTTTGAACTCTACGAGCAATGGTATGAGCAGGCTCCCAAGCAGAGGCGGCGGGCGTTCGGCCACGACTTCGTCGGGCTGCTGGCAGACAAGTCTTATGAGGCGGAAAAAGCGGGGGACCAGGACGCCGCGATCAAGATCAACAAGCGTGCGCTGAGCTGCGCGCGAGAGGTCGGCAGCTCATGGGAGCCGATCCTTTCCGAGCGAGACGCGAATTTTTCGCGCATGGGTCGTGAGGCCGAGCGGATCCAGCAGTACGCCCAGCGTGTCGAAGAAGGGCGCGCAACCGATGACGTGATCTACGCGCTGTGTTTGTGGACGATGCTTGTGGATGGCGACACCCCGCGCACGCTTGAGCTGCTCGAGCGGATTAAAAACCCGGCCCTGGTCAAACCATTCGAGGGCGTTGACGCGGAGATCAAATCGCTCGGGCCCGCCGAAGCGCTGGAGTTGGCCAAGCGGTTTGAGGCGATGGCCGAGGACCGGGCGATACGCGTCCCCCTCCAGCAGGCCAACGCGCTGCGCCGCGCCAAGCTCTACTACGAACGCTACCTGGTAACCTACACCGTGCTTGATATCGACCGAAGCCTCAACCAGCAGGCCTACGCCAGGCTCGATAAACGCATCCAAGAGCTCGTGCCAACGACTCCCCCGCGTGCCGAAGCGCCCTGGTACCCGATCACCGGCCAGCTGCTCTACCCCGGCTGCAAAGTCGCTGGCGAGTCCATCGAGATCAGGGACGGGTCGGTCCTGGCCAGCGCGTCCCGCTTCCGTATCCCCACGCTCATCGACGGCGGATACGACCTCATGTTCAACGCAACTCTCAAGCGACAGGCCCCGGCCACCGGCATCACCGTCCTGTTCCCCATCGACTACGAACACGCGGGCCTGCTTTGTCTGAACATGAACAACGACTTACGCTGCTACGTCCCGGGCCTGGTGGTGCTCAAGGACATTCAGGACTTCAGGTTCCCGCGCAACCGCCCCGTAACGATCCAGATCAAGGTCCGGCCGCTGCCCGACGATTTCTTCAAACTCATCCTGCAGATCGACGGCCACGAGGTCTACAACTGGAACAATAAGACCAGCATGCCCAGGGTCCTGGACAACGACGCACAATTCCTGCTCGACAATGCATCCTTCGTCTTCCAGGCCAACGAGAGCTATGAGTTCGGCCCGATCGCGGTCCGGCCGGCGCCGAAAACGGCTGAAGATAAACCCGTTGCCAAAAACGCCGCGCCTTAGTACGTGTACGAGAAGCTGTCTTGCCTCATCGAGCCGCGACCGTAAGGGAGCGGGTATCGAGCATTGGGCGTGCATATGAAGACAGCCCGCTCCCTCACGGTCGCGGCTCGTTAGACCTTCTCGCACACGTTCCTGGGCGCAAAAAAACGCCCACCAAATTGGCGGGCGTTTAGTGACCCCTACGGGATTCGAACCCGTGTTACCAGGATGAAAACCTGGTGTCCTAGACCAGACTAGACGAAGGGGCCGTCTGTTCGAGTCGCATATTCTAGCGAACCGGGCGGGTCTGGCAACTCGGCGGGGCGGGGATTAGGGATCGCAGCCGACGGGCCACGCCCGGGCGGCGGCTGCGGGAGAGTTTCGCCGAGGTGTCGCGCGGCGGCTGGGGGCGGGCCTTTATGCCTGGTGGCGGGCGGCGCGCTGGCGGATGTAGATGGCCAGGGCGTTGAAGCTCAGGAGGACGATGAGCAGGATGATGATGCCGGCGGCGGCGACTTCCTGGAAGGCGAGGTCGGGCAGGCCGGACCAGTAGTAGATGGTCATGGGCAGGGCGGCGAAGCGGTCCATGAGGTTCTGTGGCGCGGAGGTGACGTAGCCGGTGCCGCCGAGGACGAGGATGGGGGCGGCCTCGCCCATGGCCCGTGAGATGGCGAGGATGACGCCGGTACAGATGCCCGGGATCGCGGCGGGCAGGGTGGTCTTGCTGACCGACTGCCACTTGGTTGCGCCCAGCGCCAGCGCGCCTTGGCGGTAGCTGGCGGGCACGGCGCGGATGGCCTCCTGCGACGCGACGATCACGATCGGCAGGACCACCAGCATCAGCGTGAGCCCGCCGGCCAGGACGCCGCGGCCAAAGGGCAGCGCGATGTGGTACCAGGTCTTCTGATCCACGCGGACGGGCTCCTTGCCGATCATGATCGTCTGGTGGACGCGTGCGCGGTACTCGGCATCGACGCCCAGAGCGACGGCGGCGTTCTGCTGAGCGATGAGCTCGCGGAAGCCCAGGCCGTTGATCGAGGCGATGGTGCTGATCAGTTCGGTGCGGAAGGTCTTGGGGTCCGATTGCCAGGTGCCCGCGGCGATCGCGGCGTCGGCGATCTGGACCGCTTCGTCGGGCGTGATCTCGGGCGGGCTTCGGCGGTCGGGCCGCTGGTTCTTGATCTCGTCGCGGAGCTTGTTCTCGTAGGCGTCGAGTTCCTTGAGGATCGATTCGCGGATGGGCTCGATCTGCTGGGCGCTGACCCAGGTCAGTCCCTCGACCTTTTGGTTGAGCGTTTTGGTTGTGTAGAGCGAGAGCTGGGGCGAGGCGGGGACGATGTCGGGGTCGCCGACCAGCGAGCCCTGTCGCGGGGCGTAGTAGACGGTCTTGTCCTCGCCCTGGTAGAGGTCGTACCAGCTCTGGCCGATGGACAGCCTGGATTCGCCCATCGGCCCGAACACGCCGAACATCATGGCGAACGCGCTGGCGCCGAGGATGCCGTAGACGATCGACGGGACGCCGGCGAGGTTGCGGATGTTGGTCTCGATGATGGAGTGGCACTTGAGCAGGGCGGTGTTTCGGGGCTTGTATTCCTCGATGAGGATGGCGGTGCCCACGCCCAGCGGGATGGCGGCGATGGCGCAGATGGCGACGATCATGATCGTGCCGATGAGCGAGACGCTGACGCCGGCCATGTCGGCTTCGCTGGAGTTGCCCTGGGTCAGCAGGCCCAGGTTCAGCCCGCCGACGCCCTGGGTCAGCACGGACGCCAGCAGCACGATCAGCATGAGCACGGCCATCGCGGTCGCAACCAGGCACAGGTACTGGAACAGCCTGTTGGCGCGCATGCGCTTTGCGTTGGACCTGCGCTGACGCGTGTCCTGCGGGGTCTGCTTGGGCTCGGTGGGCTCGGGCCTGGGGGGCATCTTGGGGTCGCTCTTGCGGGGTTAGTCGTACTTCTCGCGGAAGCGGCGCTGGACCATGTTGCCGAGGATGGTCAGCGCGAGGGTGATGACAAAGAGTGTGGCCGCGACGGCGTAGGCCGAGTAGTACTCGATCGATCCGTGCGCCGCGTCGCCGGTGTAGACCTTGACGATGAAGCCGGTCATGGGCAGGACCGGCTCGTTGAGCGCCAGGGTGCTCTTGATGTTCTCGACCGCGCCGCCCTGTCCGACCATCTTGACCGCCGAGGCGCCCGCGGCCAGCGCGACGATCATCGTCTCGCCCACCGCACGGGCGATCGCGAGCAGGAACGCGGCGGAGATGCCCGACAGCGCCGCGGGGACGATGACCTTGACCGAGGCCTCGAACTTGCTTGCGCCAAGGCCGTACGCCCCCTCGCGCAGGGCCCGGGGCACGGCCCGCAGCGCGTCCTCGGAGAGCGAGATCACGATCGGCAGGCACATGATGCCCACGGCAATGCCCGCGCCCATCGAGTTGAACGTGTCGAACTTCATCCAGCCCAGCAGGCCCGAGGGCTCGGTGATCGCCTGGCCGGCGTCGTTGTAGACCGGGTTGCCGCCGGCGTCGAGCACCGGCACGCGAAGCCACTCCCAGCGGAGCAGGATCGGCGTGATGAAGGTGATGGCGAAGAAGCCGAAGACGACCGTGGGCACGCCGGCCAGGACCTCGAGCACGGGCTTGATGATCGCGCGGGCCCTCGGCCGGGCAAACTCGCTCAGCCAGATCGCCGCGATCAGTCCGAGGGGCAGGGCGAAGCACATGGCAACAAGGGCGACCTTGAAGGTGCCCACAACCAGGGGCCAGACGCCGAAGTGTTTTTCCTTACCCAGCTGCGGGTTCCACTGCAGGCCGAGGAAGAACTCGCTGGGGGTGACGACGGAGATTTCGCCCTGTCCGTTGACGTGCCCTGCGGGGTCGAAGTAGCGGATGGTTTCGGTCAGGAGGATGCCGACGATGCCGAGGGTGATGCCGACGGTGATCAGGGCACAGCAGATAAGTATGGCGACGATCAGGCGCTCGCGCCATGTGCGGAGGGTGGTCGATCTCCGTCTGAGGGTAGAGACGGCCTGGCTGGGGATCGCGATCGTCGTCATGCGCGGGTCGAGTCGTTCTGGATTCGATAGGGCCAGAAGTGCAAGGCGGCACGCCGTGGTTAGACGGCGTGCCGCTATATCTTAATCGATGGCGACACGCGGCGAGGGGCTGGTCCCTCGCTGGTCAAGCGTTGTTATTTGTAGACTTCGGTGATCGGGCCTTCGACCTTTTCGCCCTTGGCGTCGGTGTACTGGGTGCCGGTCTTCTGGCTGCGGAGGTTGGCCTTGGCGCGGTCGTAGACGGCGCCGGGCAGGGCGACGTAGCCGACCTCTTCAGCGAAGGTGCCTGCGTCGGCGAGGTAGAAGTCGACGAAGGCGGCGACCTGGGGCTTGCTCAGCGAGGCCTTCTTGACGTAGATGAACAGCGGGCGGCTGAAGGGGTTGTAGCTGCCGATTTCGATCGACTCGGCCGAGGGGAGAACCGCTTTTCCGTCCTTGTTGACGATGGGGACGGCCTTGAGCATGTCCTTGTTTTCGAAGTAGTAAGCTGCGCCGAAGAAGCCGATCGCGCCGCTGTTGCCTTCGATGCCCTTGACCAGGACGTGGTCGTCTTCGGATTCGCTGACGTCGTCACGGATGGCGTCTTCCTTGCTGGTGACGACGACTTCCTTGAAGTAGTCGAAGGTGCCCGAGTCGGTGCCGGGGATGTACATCTGGATCGCGGTCGCGGGCCAGGAGGGGTCGACGTCCTGCCAGGTCTTGACCTTGCCCTTGTTCGAGGCCAGGAAGATCTTCTGGAGCTGCGCGACGGTGAGGCTGTCGACCCAGGTGTTGTTCTTGTTGACGCAGATGGTCAGGCCGTCATAGGCGACGGGCAGCTCGATGAACTCGATGCCGGCGGCCTTGACCGCGTCTGCTTCGCTGGCCTTGATCGGGCGCGAGGCGTCGGAGATGTCGGTCTCGCCGGCCGCGAACTTCTTCATGCCGCCGCCGGTGCCCGAGAACCCGACGGAGATCTTGACGTCCTTGTGGGTTTCGTTGAAGACTTCGGCGACCAGCTGGGTGATCGGGTAGACGGTCGAGGAGCCGTCGACGTTGATCTCGCCGGTGAGCTTCTGGGCTTGAGCGGAGGTGGCCAGGCCGGCGAACAGGCCGGCGACGATTGCGGTGCGGGAAAGTGTCTTGAACATGATCGAATCCTTGTTTCTGGAGTAAGCAAGCCATCCCGGGCCATCCCGGCGACTCATGGAATTAAAGTAGGGTAGCCGTGTTAGCAAACGGTTAGCAATGTGCGAAATCTGAATAAAACCACTGACTTTGTGCCCGGCCGCCTCCCCGCAGAGTCTATAAACTACCCCCTGCATGACCTCACCCCTTACATCCCGCCATCGCCCGACCCCGGCAGCGGTGCTCAGCCTGCTCCTGGTCGCCCTGACGGGGTGCGCCAGCGACGGGGACTCGACGTTCGTGTCTTTCTACGAGGGGCTGACCGGCAACGAGTGGTCCCCCTCGCCGGTGCAAGCGGTGAGGATGTCTTTCGATGCTGAAAACGCGGACCGCCGACGCAAGGGCATCCTCTACCTCTCCTCTGCAAGCTTCGGCGGGGAGGAAGAGTACGTCGCGAGCTACCGCCTCTTCGTGACCGACCCGGACGCGGGGGTGCGCGCCGCCGCCGCAGCAGCGCTGGGCAAGCACGGCACTGTTCAAGATGTCATCCTGATCACACCGCTGCTGAGCGACGAGGAGCCGCTGGTCCGCTGGAGCGCCGCCGACGCGCTGCGCAAGGTGCACAACCCCGTGGCCGCCGAGCCGCTGAGCCTGCGGCTGGACCCCGAGACCGAAGACGACGCCGACGCGCGCGCCGCCGCCGCCGCCGCGCTGGGCCAGTACCCCGACCGAGCCGTCTTCTCCCGACTGGTCACCGCGCTCGAAGACAGCAGCTACACCGTCGTGAGCAACGCGCACCGCTCGCTGGTCTTACTCACCGGCTACGACGCCGGCCAGGACCCCCGCGACTGGTCCAACTGGGCGCAGACCAACCCCGACCTCTTTGCACACCAGCGGCCCTACACCTACACCCTCTATCAGCTCTCCCCCGACTGGGTCGATACCTACGTGACCTTCTGGAACAATCAAGACACGCCGGCCAGCCCACCGCGCGGCATCGACGAAGTTAAATAGCTTCTCTCGGCAGGGTGGAGCCCGATCGGCTGACGCAACTTATACGTGTATCAGCGCCACCCTCCCGGGGGGAGCTATTGCGTGCTTCTCATTCCATAAAAGCAAGTGACGCGGGCAAGAATAAATGAGCTCACCCGCGCGAGGCCCACTCTTCTTCGTAAGGCTCACGCTCGGCCGCGAGCTTCTCGTGCTCGGCCTGAAGCGATGCAAAAAGCTTGTGGTCCTTGTAAGTCTCCGGATCCGCGAGCTTGGCCTCGACTTCAGAGATGCGTGCCTCGATCGACTCGATCTTCTTCTCCAGGTCCTGCACCGACAAACCGCCGAGCGCCTTGTTCTTCTTGCCCTGGCTGCTCTGGTTGGGCTTGTTCTGCGTCGGCGGGTCTTTCTTGACTTGCTTCGCGGGCTTGGCTTCCTGGCGGCTGGCTTCTTTCTTGCCCGTCTTTACTTGGGTCTTCTCGGCGTCGACGAGGATCGCCGCGGCGTGCTGGGACTCGAGGTACTCGCTGTACGTGCCCAGGAAGTGCTGCACGTTCCCGTGGCCGTCGAAGATGATCAGCTGATCGACCAGGTGCTCGAGCAGCATGCGGTCGTGGGTGATGAGGATCAGCGTGCCCTCGCCGCCCGACGAGCCGGTGGTCGTGAAGCGCTTCTGCGCCGCGTTGTACCGGCGGAGCGCTTCTTCAAGCCGCTCGGCGCTGGGGATGTCCAGGTGGTTGGTCGGCTCGTCGAGCACGAGCAGGTTGTGGCCCCGGCTCATCAGGCCCGCCATCACCGCCCGCGCACGCTCGCCGCCCGACAGCACGTTCAGCGGCTTGTCCTGCTCCATGCCCGTGAACAAAAACGCCCCGGCCAGGTCGCGCGCCTCCTGCTCCGTCCCGCTCTCGACAAACTTGCGCAGGTACTCCACGATCGTCACCTTGAGGTCCAGGTGCTCGTGCGTCTGTCGGTACCAGCCGACATCGACCTGCGAGCCGAGCTTGCTGGTCCCGGCCGTGGGCTCCTGTTCGCCAAGCAGGCAGCGGATGAGCGTGGACTTGCCCGCGCCGTTGGGGCCGATCACGCCGAACTTCTCGCCGCGCTTGATCGATATCGCGAAGTCCTTGAACAGCGTCTTGTCGTCGTACGTTACTTCGAGGTCCTCGGCCAGGCACACCACGTCGCCGCTGCGGGCCTTGGGCTCCAGGCGCAGCTTCATCGTGTCCAGCTCCATCGGGGCATCGAGCTGCTCGTCGCGCTTGAATCGCTCCAGCCGCTTCTCGCGCCCCTGCGCCTGCTTGGCGCGCTGGCCGGCGCGGTAGCGGTCGATGAACGCCTGCTCGCTCTTGATCTTGGTCTGCTGCTTATCGAAGGCGCGGCGCATGTCCTCGATGCGCGCCGCGCGCAGCTCACGGAACTTCTCGTAGTTGCCCGGGTACTCGACCATCCCGCCCGCCTCGAGCTCGTAGATCTTGCTCACGCTGCGGTCCAGCAGCCAGCGGTCGTGGCTGATCAGGATCACCGCGCCGGGGTAGGTCTTGAGGTACTCCTCGAGCCACTGACGCCCCGCGATGTCCAGGTGGTTGGTCGGCTCGTCGAGCAGCAGAATGTCGGGCTCACTCAAGAGAAGCTTCGCCAGCGCGAGCCGGCCCTTCTGCCCGCCGCTGAGGTCGCCGCACTTCACGCTGAAAACTTCGTCTTCAAGCCCCAGGCCGTGCAGCGTCTGATCGATCTTGTGGTCCACCGCGTAGCCCCCGGCCGCCTGCATCTCGTGCTCCAGGCGCTCGTACTTCTTGAGCAGCTTCTCCATCTCGTCGCCGTCGGCCTGGGCCATCTCGTGCGCGACCTCGTCGAGCTCGTGGTGCAGCCGCTCGAGCTCGGCGAACGCAGCGCCCGCCTCTTCACGCAGCGTCTTGCCGGGGTCGAAGAGGTGGTCCTGCTTGAGGTACCCGGCACTGGACCCGCGCGCAAGCTGGATCTGACCAGAGTCGGGCTTGTGCGTCTCGATGCCCGCGATCAGCTTTAAGAGCGTGGACTTACCGCAGCCGTTGCGCCCGACCAGCCCGACGTGTTCACCGGCGGAGACGGTGAGGTTGACGTTGTTGAGGATCGTGTGATCCCCGTAGGTAAAGACAAGATTTGCGACGGATAAAAGCGCCATAGGGGGGAGTAGTTTAGCGGCGAGAGTCGATGAAGGCGCGCCATTTAGCGCCCGCCTCGGCGCCCGCATTTGCGCCCGCATTTGCGCTCGCGGCCTTAGCGCTCGCCGCCTTAGCGCCCGCCCGCCAGGGCGGGGCCGTCTGATCGGTAACCCGTGGCAGCCCCGCCCTGGCGGGCGGGCGCTAAGGCGGGCGCCATTACGGGCGCTAAGTCGGGCGCCAAGTCGAGCGCCAAGTCGAGCGCCAAGTCGGGCGCTAAGGCGAGCGCAAAGTCGAGCGCCACGTCGAGCGCTACGCGGTTCCAACGCCACTCGATGGGCTCATAAAAAAACCCGCCTTTCGGCGGGTTCAGGGGTTGTCTTGTACGCCGGCGGATTATTCCTTGCCCGTGCCCTGCTTGGCGAGGATTTCCTTGGAGATGTTGCCGGGGACTTCGCGGTAGGTCAGCGGTTCCATGGCGTAGGAGGCGCGTCCCTGGCTCATGCCGCGGAGGCTGTTGGAGTAGCCGAACATTTCCGAGAGCGGTGCCTCGGCGGTGATGATGCGGGTGTTGCCGCGTTCCTCGTCGCCGACGACCAGTGCGCGGCGGCGGTTGAGGTCGCCGGTGACGTTGCCGAAGAATTCTTCGGGGGTGGTGACGACGACCTTCATGATCGGCTCCTGGAGGACCAGGCCGGCCTTGCGGGTAGCGTTCTTGAAGGCGATGGAGCCGGCCATTTCGAAGGCGATCTGGCTGGAGTCGACGTCGTGGTACTTGCCGTCGATGAGCTTGACCTTGACGCCCAGCAGCGGGTATCCCGCGAGCACGCCGGTCTTGGCGGTCATGCGGGCGCCGTAGCCGACCGACGGGATGTACTCGCGTGGGATGGCGCCGCCGACGATCGCGTCTTCGAACGCGATGCCGTCCTCGTACTTGAGTTCCTGCTCGGCGGCCTCTTCTTCGGTGATGGGGGAGACCTCGATGGTGCAGTCGCCGAACTGGCCGCGGCCGCCGGACTGCTTCTTGTGCACGCCCTGGGCCACCGCGGTACCGGTGATCGCTTCCTTGTAGGCAACGCGGGGCTGACCGACGTTGACGGCGATCTTCATGTCACGGCGGATGCGCGTGGTGATGATTTCCAGGTGCAGTTCGCCCATGCCGGCGATGATGGTTTCGCCGGTCTCTTCGTCGTAGTGGTAGTGGAAGGACGGGTCGGCTCGGCGGATGTCCGAGAGCGCGTTGGCGAGCTTTTCCTTGTCCCCGCCGGAGGCCGGCTCGATGGACATCGAGATGACGGGGTCCGGGAAGTCCATGCGGTCAAGGACGATGGGGTCTTCGCCGTCGCAGAGGGTCTCGCCGGTGTAGCTGCTCTTGAGGCCGACCACGGCCACGATTTCGCCGGCCAGCGCTTCGTCGCGCGGGATGCGGTCGTTGGCGTGCATCTCGAAGATACGGCTGACGATTTCCTTCTTGCCGTTGTTGGAGTTGAGCACGCGGGTGCCCTTGGTGAGCTTGCCCGAGTAGATGCGGACGTAGGTCAGGTCGCCGTGGCTGTCGTTGACCACTTTGAAGACCAGGGCCGAGAGCGGGGCGTCTTCGCTGTGCGGGCGGGTGAGGCGCTTGTCGGCGTCGTCGGGGTCGGTGCCTTCGGTCTCGGGGACTTCGGTGGGGTTGGGCAGGTAGTCGACGATGCCGTCCAGGAGCTTCTGGACGCCGACGTTCTGCAGAGCCGAGCCGCAGAAGGTTGGGTGGATCGTGCGTTCGATGGTGCCCCTGCGCAGCGCGATTCGGATCTCATCGTTGGTCAGCGTTCCGGTTTCGAGGAACTTTTCGGTCATCGCGTCGTCGCACTCGGCGGCGCGTTCGATGAGGGTCTCGCGGAGTTCGGCGGCCTTGTCGGCCCACTCTGCGGGGATCTCTTTTTCGGTGATCGTTACGCCGCGGTCTTCCTTGGAGAAGTAGTAGGCCTTCATCAGCACCAGGTCGATGATGCCCTCGAAGGTATCGGCCTTGCCGATGGGGTACTGCACGGCGACGGCGGGTGCGGCCAGGCGGTCAAACAGCGACTGGAACGAGAAGTCGAAGTCCGCGCCGAGCTTGTCCATCTTGTTGATGAAGCAGATGCGGGGGACTTTGTAGCGTTCGGCCTGGCGCCAGACGGTCTCGGACTGGGCCTCGACGCCTTCCTTGCCGTCGAACACGACGACCGCGCCGTCGAGCACGCGCATGGAGCGTTCGACTTCCATGGTGAAGTCGACGTGGCCGGGGGTGTCGATGAGGTTACAGGTGTAGGTGATCCCGTTGCGGGTCCACGGGCAGGTGGTGGCGGCGGAGTTGATGGTGATGCCGCGCTTCTGTTCGTCGGGGTCGAAGTCCATGGTGGCGGTGCCGTCGTGGACTTCGCCGAGCTTGTAGTTCTTGCCGGTGTAGTAGAGGACGCGTTCGGTGGTGGTGGTCTTGCCGGCGTCGATGTGAGCGCAGATCCCGAAGTTGCGGGTCTTTTCGAGTCGGCCGAGCTTGGCGGGTGTGGTGAGGGTGGACATCGTTACTTCCCTGGGTAGGGGGTTTAATGGGGCGGTACAGTCCGTTTGCACCGTCTGAGTGCCCGGGCTCTAGTCGGGCGGGATCGGCCGAGGTTGATCGGCAAAATCGCGGTTTCTGGCCCCCCGCAGCGGTTTGCTGGGCGGGTCGGCACATATCGCGCAGACCCTCGGCGAGGGAGAATCGAATAGTTTAGCGGGATGAACGGCCCGGTCAAGGGTGGGGTCGGTTAACTTCGAGCGTGTCTGGCCGGAACAGGTCTGTGATCGGCCGCGAAGATGGGTTAAAATCCCCGGCCAAGTATCTTACGGATCTGGCTCAATTGACAGTGTCATTGGCGACATCTGAACAACAACCTTTTCAGATCAGCCAACAACCTGGAGTTCCCAGATGAAATCCATTTCATTCAAAGCAAAATCCGGCTTTACGCTGATTGAACTTCTCGTCGTCATTTCGATCATCGCTCTGCTGATCGCGATCCTTTTGCCGATGCTCGGCAGCATGAAAGCGTCTGCCCGGCGAGCCCAGTGCCTGGCGCATCAGGGCCAGATCCTTACCTCGTTTATCAGCTATGCCGTCGAACACGACGGGCGCTTCTTCTATCGCGGGAGCCTTGACGACAACGGTGAGCCTGCGGTTTCAATCGTTCACACCAGCTGGATGGGTAATGAGGCGCTCGAAACTCTGGCGAACTTCGGCTACAACCCCACTGAATATCTCTGCCCCGATCGTGGCCCGACTTTCATCAAGGTCGAGACAAAGGGAACTCGCACCTCGTACTACCACATGATGGGGCTGTTCCCCGTTGAGGGGTATGAACCCTTCCCCGGGCCCGGCGTGGGCTGGACCCCGGTATGGACGATCGATGAAGACCCGCAATCAGTGATGCTCGGCGACATCATCGAGAAAAATACGATCAGCCCCAAGCGGACGACCAGTTCGCACGGCTCGCGCGGCCTGGTCGAGGGCCCGCTGGGCGGATCCGAAGAGCCCAGCGAGATCGGGTCGGACGGTGGTAACGTCGGCCGGCTCGACGGCTCGGCGGGCTGGGTCAACCAGGCCGACATGGTCGAACACCCGGTCCGCGGTATCGGTGTCGTGTCGGGCTACTGGTAAGCAGATTGTGCGATTGCCATCGCGGTGACAGGGTCGGCGTGTTCGTTCACGCCCGCGCCCAAGGCGCGAACACGAACACCGCGCCCACGCCCACCAGCCCCAGGCCCAGCGCCACGTTCCAGCGGATCGGTTCTTTGAGATAAACCACCGCGAAACCCACGAACACCACCAGCGTGATGACCTCCTGGATCGTCTTGAGCTGGGCGCCGCTGAGCCCATGGTTGTGACCGATCCGGTTGGCCGGGACCTGCAGGCAGTACTCGAAGAACGCGATCCCCCAGCTCACGAACACGACCAGCCAAAGGGCGGTGGACTTGTACTTGAGGTGCCCGTACCAGGCGAAGGTCATGAACAGGTTGGACAGAACGAGCAGGGCGATGGTGGTGTACATCGCTTGATCATAATTGCGGGTGCGCATGGCGCTCAATTGTTTAGCGCCCGCCCGCCACTGTGTTAGCGCTAGCAGTTGTTTAGCGCCCGCCCGCCAGGGCGGGGGCGGGTTTGCCGTTGCGATGGAGAGATCTATTCAAGCAGCCCCGCCCTTGCGGGCGGGCGCTAAGGCGGGGGTTTGTTTCAGCTCCGCCCGAACTGCCTTTCCAAATCCTTCAAAGTCAACCGCAGCGTCGTCGGCCGGCCGTGCGGGCAGTTGCTTGAACGCTCGATCTGGTCGCGCTTGGCCAGCAGTGCCGCGAGCTCCTGCTCGCTCATCTTGTCCCCGGCCTTGATCGCCGCCTTGCAGCTCATCATGTCCAGCACCTCGTGCAGCGCCGCCTCTTCGGGCAATTGCTGATCACTTCCGTCGCCGAGATCGAGCTTGTCGAACTTGCCGGCCTCTGCCTTGTCCAGGAGCTCCACCATGAAAGGCCCGATCTTCACGTTCCTCGAAAACAGCAGCGACGGGAACGCGTGCACCGCGATCTGGCTGCTGCCAAATACATCCGCCTCGATGCCCAGGCGAAGCAGCAGCGGGCCAAGCTCCTCCAGCGCCGCCTGGCGCGACGCGTCGGCCTCGATCACCTCGGGCATCAGGAGCCGCTGGCTCTCCAGTGACGCCTTGTCATCGAGGATGCGCTTGCGCAGCTCCTCGAACATCACACGCTCGTGCAGCGCGTGCTGGTCGATGATGATCAGCCCGTGCTCGTCCTGCGTCACGACGTAGCTGTTGTGGACCTGCAGGATCGAATGTGCGATGTTCGATGTGCGAGGGGCGATGTTTTCGTCTGGGGATGCCGCTTGTCGGCTTAGCAACCGCTCCTCAAACGCATCATCCTCATCGCCTACTTCCCCCGGCGATTCCTCCTGCAACTGCCGCTTCACCTGCGAGTAGACAAAGCCCTTCTGCTTGGGGTCCATCGCCTTGAAGTAGTTGACGAAATCGCTTGCGCTCTGGATGTTCGATGTTCGCGGTTCGATATCCGAAGCGAAGGGCTGTGCGACTTGCACATCGGACATCGCAGATCGCACCTGCGCCGCGGGCGTGAGGTCCGCGCGCAGCAGCGTTTGTCTAAGCGCGGTGAGCACCAGGCCATGCACATGCGAGGGGTGGCGGAAGCGTACCTCGGCCTTCTGCGGGTGGACGTTCACATCGACCTGCGCGGGGTCGAGGTCGATGAACACCACGACCATCGGGAACTTGTCCGGCGGCATCAGGCCGCGGTAGGCCTCCTTGATCGCGTGGGCGAGGTTGCGGTCGCGGATCGGTCGGCCGTTGACGCACACATGCTGGAACTTGCTCGTCGCGCGAGCGAGTGAAGGAAGCCCCGCAAGCCCCCAGCAGTGCGCGCTGCCGCGCACCGGGTCGTCGTGATGATCAAAGGGCAACAGCGCGTCGGCCAGGTCCTTGCCCAACAGGTCGATGCAGCGCTCGAGGCGCGGCTGGTTGGGCGGCAGCTCGCGGACGACCCGGCCGTTGTGCGTGAGCGTGAAGCCGCAGTCGGGGTTGACCATCGCGATGCGCGTGAGCGTGTCGTTGATGTGTCCAAACTCGCTGGCGGGCGAGCGCATGAACTTGCGGCGGGCGGGGGTGTTGAAGAAGAGGTCGCGGACCTCGATGACGGTGCCGGGCTTCCCGCTGGCGGGCGTCGGGCCGGTGATCCGGTCGCCCTCGACGTCGAGGATGGCGGCGGACTCTTCGGTGCTGCCGTCCTCATTTTTAGGGCGAGAAGAGACCCTCAGGCGCGAGACCGAGGCGATGGAGGCCAGCGCCTCGCCGCGGAAGCCGAGGGTGGCGATGGCCTCGAGCTCGTCGGCGGCGGTGATCTTGCTGGTGGCGTGGGGCGAGACGGCGAGCCTCAGTTCGTCGGCCCGGATGCCGATGCCGTCGTCGCTGATGCGGATGAGCTGCGCGCCGCCTTCCTCGATCGCGATGTCGATGCGCGTGGCCCCGGCGTCGAGCGCGTTCTCGACCAGCTCCTTGACGACCGACGCCGGCCGCTCGATCACCTCGCCCGCGGCGATCTGGTTGATGACAAGCGTGGGCAGCGTGCGGATGGGCATGAAGTCGGATTGTAGCCGCCGCGTAACACGCGGGGGTCGAGTTGCAGAGGACCAGGCCCCCGGGCGTTGCCCGGCGGCTACTGTTGTTCTTACGCCAGCGGCTTGCCCGCTGAGCACGCCAGCTCGTCATGCATCGCAAGCACCGGCGCGATGTCGGCGTGTACATCCGCGTTGCCCCAGGGCCCGGCGTCGAGCGCCTCGCACGCGGCGTAGCCTCTCGAGCGCTGGTCGTAGTCGGCACGCCACCTGTCGTAGGCCTGCTGCTTCTGTGGTGCCGTGAAGGGGAAGGTGCGCGGCGGGTTGTCCATGCCGATGCGCCAGGGCTTGGGCGTCAGGCGTGCGCGGAAACACTGCTGGGCCTTGCACATCTTCACGTACAGGTCGTCGGATTCGAAGCTGCGAAGCAGCGCCTCGGCCTCGGATGAGCCTGGCGCGTACGGCTGGCTCGTCACCAGCCCGCGGTAGCCGTTGGGTGTGCGGTAGACCTTCATGCCAAGCCCGGGCGTGCGGCCGATCACCCGGCGGATTTTTGTGACGGGGTCCTCGGCCGGCGGCGGCGATTTCTTACCCAAGAGCCTGCCGATGAACCCGGGCTCCTTCGCCGGCGGGGGCGTGTCGATGTCGATGAACATCGCGCTCGCGCTGTTGATGACATACGCGCCGTAGATGTTCTGCGTGATCACGGCCACGCGCTGGCCGGCGTGCTCAAGCTCGCTGATCACCGGCTCGCGCAGGGGGCGATCGGTGTAGTACTCTTCGCGCAGGTCGTTGAAGTCGTGGCCGACAAACCGCGAGGCCACACGCTTGGCGCGTTCGAGCGCCATCCGGTGCGCGTCGGCTTCACTTTGGTCCGACCAGCCCACGCCGATGAACCCGTACGCCTCGTCGACCTCATGCCCCTGCTCATTGACGCTTGCCCGTGCCCAGAATTTCGGTGTGTTCATGCCTCCATTTTATACCCTCTTATACAGCCGCCGAGCGACGCCTCGGCGGATAAGCCTTGATGAGTCTGACCGCCGAGGCGTCGCTCGGCGGCTGAGGGAGTTTCGCCGAGGCGTCGCGTGGCGGCTGAGAGAGTTCCGCCGAGGCGTCGCGTGGCGGCTAAACTCACGGCCTGTATGGCCCAGACCCTCAACGACATCAAGCGCCTGCTGGCCGACCACGGCCTGCACCCTAAGAAAAAGTTCGGGCAGAACTTCCTGCACGACGGCAACCACCTGCGCAAGATCCTCGACGCCGCTCGCCTCGCGCCCGGCGACCTCGTGCTTGAAGTCGGACCGGGGACCGGTGCTTTAACCGAAAGGCTGGTCGATGAAGGGGCCCGCGTTGTTGCGGTCGAGATCGATCGCGACATGCAGCCGATCCTCGAGGAACGCCTGGGCGACAAGATCACGCTCTACATCGGCGATGCGCTCGACGGCAAGCACGCGATCAATGGTGAGGTCATCGCGCTGCTAAATAACCCCTCTACAACATCGCACATCGCACATCGCACATCGAACATCCCTTTCAAGCTCATCGCCAACCTCCCGTACAACATCGCCTCGCCGCTGCTGGCCAACCTCGCGGTCGATCACCCGGCGATGACCGGCGCGGTCGTCATGATCCAGAAGGAAGTCGCCGACCGTTTGCTTTCGCCGCCGGGCTCCAAGGCCTACGGCCCGCTGGGCGTGCTCATCCAGGCGCTCTTCGAGGTTCAGCGGGTGTGCGTGCTGAGCCCGGGGTGTTTTTACCCACCGCCGTCGATCGACTCGGCCGTGGTCGCGATGCACCGCCGCGCCCAGCCCAAGTGCGATGACGCGCACAAGCTCGGCGAGCTTTTGCACAAGCTCTTCAGCAAGCGCCGCAAACAACTGGGCGCGATCCTGGGCCGCGACACCGAGCTGCCGGCGGGCGTGGAAATCACCATGCGCCCCGAGCAGTTGACGGTCGAGCAGCTCTGCGAGTTGGCGCGGACCTCTTAGCTGCGTAATCATTGATTTGTTAGCCGCCGCCCGCAAGGCGGCGCGTTCAGTTTAAAACGTTGGGCGCGCCGCCATGTCTGCGGCGGCTAACCATCTTGCCCGCCGACCTTTCGCCGCCTACAGTTGCTTAATCCCGGATCGCCGGACACCCTGGAGCCAAGCCTCATGAAGACCCTCGTCGCGATCCCGGTCTATAACGAACAGAAGCACATCGCCCGGGTCCTTGAGCGCGTGGCTGAGCACGCCAAGAGCATCCTCGCGATCGACGACGGCTCGACCGACTACACGCCGATGCTGCTGGCCATGCACCCGGTCGACGTCATCCGCAACCGCACCAACCGCGGCTACGGCACGGCGCTGCGCATGGCCTTCCAGTGGGCGCAGATGTACCACTACGACTGGGTCATCACCATGGACTGCGACGAGCAGCACGAGCCCGAGTCGCTGCCCGACTTCTATGAAGCGATCAAGCTGGACGACGCCGACGTCATCAACGGCAGCCGATACATCTGCCGCGAGCTCTGTGGCGACCCGCCGCCCGTCGAACGCCGACGCATCAACCAGACCGTCACCGACTGGGTCAACCGCGGCCTGGGCTACAACATCACCGACGCCTTCTGCGGCTTCCGCGCCTACCGCGTCAGCGCTCTTGAACAAATGGAGCTCGATGTCGACGGCTACGCGATCCCCCTCCAGCAGTGGGTCCAGTTCGCCGCCCACGGGCTTCGCGTCAAGGAAGTCCCCATCAAGCTCATCTACAACGACCCCAACCGAACCTTCGGCGGCATCCTCGACGACCCTTCGGAGCGGCTGGCGCACTACCGCGCTGTCTTCGAAAATGAACTCGCCCGCCACCCACGACTGGGCAAGTCCGTCACGGAAAAACTGCTGAACAACACCGCAGAAACGGCGTCGTAGCCGACGGGCCACGCCCGGGCGGACGAAAGGCTGCATGCTCTCATGTGCGAGCCCTTGAATCCTTAGCCGCCGCGCAACGTCGCGGCGGACGAGTCCCGTTGAACTCCGCTTCGTGTATCGCCCGCAGCTACACTCGTATCTCGCATGGCCACGCCACCTCCAACACCCCTGCACATCCACCCGCCGATGGATCAGTGGCGTGCCTCGCCACGCCGCGGCCGCGCCGCCCCCGTCATCGCAACAGGACACCAGCCCACCCTCTGGCACCCGGGCATCCTCGCCAAGGACCTCGCCGCAGACGCCTTGGCAAAACACCTCGGCGGCACCGCGCTGCACGTCGTTGTCGACCACAACGCTCTAGCCCCGCTCTCGCTGGACATCCCCACGCAGCTGGGCGGCACCCTCGGCACGCGCCGTGTTCTGCTGGACACACGCGCTATATCCGATCAGCTCCCGCCTAATCGACTTGTTCCAATCGACAGTGCCAAGGTTGCCGCGCTACTCACCGACGCCGACGCCGCATCACGCGATGCGCCAGGCATGGCGCAGGGTCTTGCACGACTGGCGCAGGCTTACCTCGCCGCCGGAGAGGATCATGAACACCTCGCCGCGCAGACCTCGGCCGTGCTCGCACACCTCATGCAGCCGGTCGTCCATCAACCCTTGCCCACGCTTTCGACCAGTACGCTGGTGACACAAGGCTTTGTCGATCGCCTGCTGGCCGACCCGCTGGGCTGTGTCCGCTGCTACAACCGTGCCGTCGCCGCGTACCCCCATGCCCGCATCCGCCCGCTGCACATCGGACGGGACAGCATCGAGGCCCCGCTCTGGGCCCAGGACGCCGGCAACCCCGCGCCCGTCTACATCGACCTGGGCGATACCCAAAACCCCCAGCTCTACACCGAGCTGACCGGCCTGGACCTCACGAAAACCGACGCGATCCGCCGCCTCCGCCCCCGCGCCGCGACCCTCAGCGCCATCATGCGTTCGGACTACTGCGATCTCATGATCCACGGCAAGGGCGGGGGCGCCTACGACAACGTCACCGAGCGGTGGTGGCGGGACTGGACCGGCGAAGAACTGGCGCCCAAGGTCATCGTCACCGCCGACATGATGCTCGGGCTGGATGCGCCCCTGGCAACACGAGACGAGCTTGAGCGTGCGGTGTGGTTCGATCACCACCTGCCGTTCAATGTCGATCGCTATGCACAAGCGCAGGACGACGCCGAGGCATCGCTGGAGCAGGAGAAACGCACGCTGCTGGATCACATGAACGACGACCGCGACAAGCGCCGCCGGGCTGTGGCTTTCAAACGTATCCACGCCATCAATGCGAAGCTGCAGCAGCACCACCGCGCGATGATTGAAGAGTCGCGTCGAGGTGCGGCGCGTGCGCGGCTGGGTGTAGACAATGCAGCGATTGCGCATCGGCGTGACTGGTGCTTTGCGCTCTACAGCCCGGTGTCGCTCAGGCAGCTCGCGGAGGCGCTGACGATTACTCGCTCCGCAGCGCCGTGATGAACGCCGCCGCCGCCTGCCCGCGCTCGGTCAGGGTGTGGTGGACCGTGCGGCCGTCCTGCGACTTGTCGATCAGCCGGTTCAGTGAAAGCTCACGCAGGTGCCCTGATGCCGTCTTCACGTTCAGCTCCAGCGCCTTGGCGCACGCGTCGAGCGACAGCCCCGGCTGCTGGGCCAGCAGCATCAGCAGCGCGATCCGGTGGTGGTTGGCAAAGCCGCGGATCACGGCCTCGAGCTGCTTGTGTTCAGATAATGCCAAGTCGCTTCCTGTTCTTTGGGGTCGCTGGGCAAGGCTTGTGACCCGAGTTCAGTTGTGTACTATAGTCTTGGATTCTTAAGAATGTCTAGTCGGTAGAACAAGGATAGGCGGGCGTGTCTCTTTTGAGCCAGGGATTATTGATGAAGGGTGAGCATCGAGGCGAGGGCAATCTGAGCACCGATCAAGGCTTACACTTGTGATGCAGGTCGAATTGGCTGCCGATAGTTGCATGCCCATCCGCTTCGTCTTGGTTTGATGCGATGGAGCGGGGTCTAAATCCGGGCAAGCAATCAATAACCTGTATTCTCAAGAATACAAGTTCTTCAGAAATAAAGTTCTCAAGAACTAAAGAATATAGTTCGCGCTCTTTTATCCCCAGCGACCCCGAAATATCGAGCCCGCTTTAGCCGGCGGCGCGCAGCGTCCCGGGGCGATCATTGATGAGCCACCCCGTCACTTGGCTCTGGACTTATTTTCTCTGTCGGTATCATCCCACTTGATATCCGACGCAATCAGACCGCATCGTTGAATCGCCGCCGACCCTCGTGACGAGTGCTCGCCATGGCCCAAGTCGACAACCCCGGCCGCATGTACGAACGCTTCGTCAGCGCGGCGAATATCAACCGCGACAACTGGCGCGACCCCGAGCACGATCTGGAAGCGATCCAATTGGCAGACGACGCGGACCGTCAGGCGATCGAGAAGTTTCTATTAGCGCGGGGGATCCGGCATTTCATCGATGCCCAGGCGCTGGCGCTGCTCGACACGCCGGCGGCGCGTGAGGCGCTGATCGAGGCTTTTCGAACAGGCTCGCCGGAGATCCGGGCCGCGGTGGTACGGCTTGTGCCGGAGCTGATCGATGAGCAGACGCGGATCGATGAGCTCGTGCAGCGGATCGGGCAGTGCGACGTCTATCAGGGGCTGAACCTCACGCTGACCCAGATCCAGAGCACCCACCCGCCGGCGGTGATCCGCGCGATGTTCGCGCGTATCGCGCGCGACCCCGGCCCCGCGGCGGTTCACTTCGCAGCGATGCTGTTCTTCCTGCACAAGCTTGCCGACGAGCCGTTCGACTGGGGCCACCGGCCCTTTTTCCTGCGATTTAACCCCGGCGATGATCCGGACCGACGCGATGCGTTTGAACAACTCTGTGAGAAAATCGGACACGACCCCCGGCCGTACCTTGCGATGATGGACACCCCCTGAGCCGACGTGTGCCACCAGGGCAAGACCGCTCGGCCAAACGATTGAGGTTTTATGCGACTTCTTTTTTGTCTCGTCCCGATCAGCGTGCAGGCGCTCATCGTAGTCCTGCTCACCCGTCAATTCGGGCCGGTGGCTGGCGTTTCGATTTTTGTCGGGTGGGTGTTGTTGTCGGTGCTGGTCGCCGGCGCTCTGCTGCGCACGACTGTTGTGCAGCAGATGAGCTGGAAGAACCGTGTAGCGGGGCTGCTGTTGCCGTGGTCGATGATCGCGGGCGGGGGGACGCTCAAGGCCTTGCTGATCAAGAACGCGCTGGCGGGCTGCGTGTTCGGGGTCATCGTGGTCGTTGTCGATGCGCTGCTGCAGAACAACTCGTCCATCATCCAGGCCCCGGCCGACTCCTCCACGCCTCAGTGGGTCTCAAAGGCCATCCTGGTGGTCACCGTCTTAGGCTGGCTCATCATGCTGGTTGGCTGGCTCTGGGTCCTGCGTGCCCAGCTGGCCGGACGCTCGGAGCCGATCTCGACGCTGATCCTTCGCAGAAGCGTGCGTATTCCGCTTCTAGTGCCCCCGATCGCCATCGCCGCGAGCGTGGCGCTGAGCTACTTCGGCCACCCCGTCTTCGCGATGCTGATCGTCATGTTGCCGATCCTCTTCATCCTCGGCCCGCTGCTTGCGATGCTCCTGATGGTGCTGATTTACACCATCCTTGGCAAACCCATCCGGTGGAACTGAGCGCGGGTTTCGTGACGCCCAATCCGCCTGCTGAAAATGAACGATGCCTGGGCTGCTGACGCACCGCTGTCGCGGCAGGCTTACACTACGGGCCAATCACGATCAGAGGAGTATCGCATGGGTGTTGAGATCGAAGCGAAGATGCGTCTGATGGACCTGCCGGGGCTGCTGGCCAGGCTCAAGGAAATCGGTGCCCAGCAGGTTGCGGCGCTCAGCGAAACCAACTCGTATTTTGATACGCCCGAGGGCCGGCTCAAGTCGTCCGACCAGGGCCTGCGCACGCGCGTGGAGGTGACGGACGCGGGGACCAAGCAGCAGCGCGTGGTGACCAAGATCACGCACAAGGGCCCGCGTGCGCTGGGGGCGCTCAAGTCGCGGATCGAGACGGAGGTGGAGGTGGACAACGCGAAGAACGCGGCGCTCCTGCTTGGCGCGCTGGGCTTCCACCACGTGCTGAGCTTCGAGAAACGCCGGGTGCGGTACGCGCTGGACGGCTGCCTGGTCGAGCTCGACGAGGTGCCGATCATCGGCCGGTTCATCGAGATCGAGGGCCCCAGCGACGCCGCGGTGATGTCGGTGCGTGAAAAGCTGGGCCTGGGCAACGAGCCGATCATCCGCTCGAGCTACATCGCGATGCTGCGGACGCAGCTGCAGGAGAGCCACAGCGAGAAGTCGATGGTGCGCTTCGAGGACGACGCGTCGGTGGTCAAGGGCTAGGGGAGAAGGGGTTTTGTAGATCGAACCACGCAGGCGCGCAGGGCCCGGGCTTTTGTACGTGTACGAGAAGTGCCTGAAAGTGCCGGATAGCCTCAGTTAAATCCCCCGTTGCTTAGCCGCCGAGCAACGCCTCGGCGGTGGGTGCTGATGTGTGCGTTGGAGGGGGGAGTCTGGCCGCTGAGTTTGTTGGTGGTTCGTCCGCCGCGACGTTGCGCGGCGGCTGAGGGGGCATGCTGTCGGGGGAAGAAAAGAGGCACATTCAACTGCGAAGCGCAACGCCGGGTAAGTGGGCGATACTCACCCCGCCTTGGCCAGGGTGCGCGCCAGCGGCGCCTGCTCGGGCATCAGGAAGATGTGCTGTTCGATCGGCTCGCCCAGGAGGTGCGAGATCATGACCTCGCGGTGCTCGGCCAGCGCAAAGGGCTCGGCCGGGGCATGGGTCTTGGCGTCGAGGATGCGCACGACCGGCAGGCAGGGCTGCTCGGCGTTGGGCGCGATGACGACGGCGCAGCGCCCGTCGCTGAGCGTGACGTGGCTGGCGACGGGGAAGGGCGGGACGGTGCGCAGCACGGCGTCGCGGATGACCGGGTCCATCCAGGAAGCGAAGGCCTCTGAGCGGAAGGCGCTCAGCGCGGCGATGGCGGGTTGTCCCTGCGCGGCGGCGTCCTGCAGCAGGTGGTCGAGCAGGTCGGCGGCACCGACGATGCGGCTGAAGATGTGGATCTTTTCACCGGCCTGTGTGCCGGATTGTCTGCCGCGCGTGACGTCGTTCATGTCGGGGAAGCCCTTGCCGTCCCACCGCTGATGGTGGGTGAGGACGACCTGGCGCGCGGAGGCGGGGGCGTTGGCGGCTTCGAGCAGGCGGTAGCCGATGGTGCAGTGGTTGCGGTAGGCCTTGTGCATGGGCTCGAAGGCTTCGCGTTTTTGGCTGTCGCCGTCGATAAGTTCGAGTATCTGATGCAGGCTGTGCGCGTTGAGTTTTCGAGCGTCGGCCGAGGGTTCGGCTAGTTTGCCGATGTCGTGCAGCATCGCGCCGATGCCCAGCGCGGTGAGGTCGCGAGCGTGCTCGGAGGCGAGCTTGCTGCGCTGCTGGACGATGTAGGTTTCCATCTGCAGGCCGATGAGCACGGAGAGGTAGGCGACGTTGGAGCCGTGGCGGAACATCTCACCGTTGTTGGCGGTGGTCATGCGGTCGGCGAGGGTGGCCAGCGCGGGGTTGGCCATGAGCTCGCAGACCAGGTCCATGATGGCCTGCTTGTAGGAGAGGACGTCGCCGGTGGAGATCGTGGACCGGGCTGATGCGCGGAACGAGCTCTTGAGCCGATCGTACACTTCCTGGTGGGCCTTGCTCTTGCCCAGGTCGATCTTGAGGTCGAGGTCGGCGGTTGCGTCGTGATCGATCCACACGCGCTCGACACCGAAGTCCTTGAGGCGCGACAGCAGGTTCGCGTCCAGCACCAGCCCGGGCTTGACCAGCTCGGTCTCCGGGCGGTTGGGGTGCATGACCGACCCCACCACGGTCACGCCCGGCTGAACGTCATTGATCCCGCATAACAGCATGAGTGATCCCTGACCTCCTCCGTTGCCATTCATCGGCGACACGGGGTGGATAGATGACAGTGGGGCGGGGTTTTACCGGCCTCGAGGCATTGCGATACGGTCTGTGCGGGTCAAGCAGGGCGGGGAAAAGAAAAAAAACGCAGGTCCGCCAGATTCACATCGTTTTTAGCGGGATTCAGGCCTGCGAGCGTGGACAGTCCTGGCCGATGCGATTGAGAAGCGCTTGCCAGAGCTGTTGCGTCACCGGCCCGGGCCTGGCGTCGGCGATAGGCTTGCCGTCGACTTGGGTCACCGCCATCAGCAGGCTGCCCGTGCCCGTCACCATCAGCTCGTCCACCGCGTGCAGGTCGACGGCGTTGAAGGCCTGCTCGTGCACCGCGATGCCCAGCCCGCGCGCCAGGTCGATGATGACGTTGCGCGTGATGCCCTCGAGGATGTACCGGTCGGCCGGGTGGGTGTAGAGCTCGCCGTCGAACACGGCAAAGACGTTGGTCGCCGCGCCCTCGGTGATGCGTCCGTCGCGCACGAACAGCGCCTCGCCCGCGCCGGCCTTGGCGGCGCGCGTCCTGGCCAGCGTGTTGGGAAGCAGCATCAGCGACTTGATCCAGCAGTTGTGCCAGCGGTCGTCGAACGCGGTGATGGCGCTGAGGGTCTGCAGCGGATCGTTGGGGCCGACGACGCTCGCGGGGTCGGCCGAGAGGAACACGGTGGGGCTCAACCCATCCGCGATCACGTGACTGCGTGGCGCGACACCGCGCGTCACCTGCCAGTAGACCCTTGCGTCGGGGAGGTTGTTGCGTCGCACCAGCTCGTCGCTGGCCTGCGCGATGGGGGCGGGGTCGAAGGCCAGCTCGATGCCGCCGAGCGATCGGCGTAGGCGCTGGAGGTGCTCGTCGAGGGTGAAGGGCTTGCCGTTGAAGTAGCGCACGACCTCGTACACGCCGTCGGCGAAGTAGACGCCTCTCTCATCGACGCGCAGCGTCGCCTGTTTGCGTGGGAGGTACTCGCCGTTGAGATAGACGATCGGTGCGGTCATGGGCAGATGATAATGTCGGATGATGATGCTGATGTTTGCGCGTGAGGATTTCGGGTTTTGAAGCCGATTGCGAGCGATGCTCACTCGCGAACGACTTCGCACACAGGTTTGCCCCCTCTACCCCCCAGCGATAAACTTTCGCCTTGGCCCGTCGGCGTTCGGCGGGCAGCCGGCACCTTGGGATAAACACGCGTGAAGTTTGATCTGATCGACCGCGTGACCGGGTGTGACGAGAGCTCGCTCTCTGCGGTCAAAAACGTCTCGGCCGCGGAAGAGTACCTGGGCGATCACTTCCCGGGGTTCCCGATCCTGCCCGGCGTGATGATGCTCGAAACCCTTGTGCAGGCCGCGCGTCACTTCGCCGCACGCAGCGCCGACCCGCCGACCCGGCCATTGGTCATCAGCGAAGTCCGCAACGTCAAATACGCCGGCATGGTCAAGCCCGGCCAGACACTCGAGGTCACCGTCACCCTCCGCAAACGCGAGGGACACACCTACGACTTTCAGGGCGTCGGTAAGGTCGGTCAGCAGACCGCCGTCCAGGGAAGGTTCTCCCTCACGCCCCTAAGCACAGGTCTTTAATAGACCCGCCAACAAGCAACCCGCTACCAGGAACACGCATGTCACTGTCCGATCAAGACGTCTTTGCAAAAGTACAGGAAGTCCTCGAAGAAGCCCTCGGCGTCGATGAAGACGAGGTCACGCCCCATGCGACCATCGGCGAAGACCTCGGGGCCGAGTCCATCGACTACCTCGACATCAGCTTCCGCCTTGAAAAAGCCTTCGGCATCAAGATCGGCGAGTCGGAGATGTTCGACCCCTCCATCCTCTCGGACCCCAAGTTCGTGCAGGACGGCAAGGTCACCGACGCGGGCCTGACCGCGCTCCGCGCCAAGATGCCCCACGCCGACATCGACGCCTTCGCGCAGGACCCCGAGGTCGATAAGCTCGGCGACGTCTTCACCGTCGCCATGGTCTGCAAATTCATCAAGTCCAAGCTCGGCTGAATCTACTCATGCGCTGGCTCTGGCTCGACCGCATCCTGGAACTCGATAAGGCCAAGCGCTGCGTCGCCATCCGCAACGTCACCGCCGCCGAGGACGTCCTGCACGACCACTTCGCCCCAGGCAAAGCCAGCGACGCGCACGGCTTCAACGGCGGACCCACCGGCTGCGCGATCGGCACCGTCCACCCCGCCTACCCCGTCATGCCCAACTCCCTCATCATCGAGGGCTTCGCCCAGACCGCAGGCATCCTCACCGGGCACGCCAACGACTTCAAAGAGAAAGTCATCCTCGCCAAGATCGGCAAGGCCGTCTTCACCGGCATCAGCGCCACCCCCGGCTACACCCTCCGGCACACCGCAGAGATCGTCCAGCTCGACGACCGCGGCTCTTCGACACAGGGCATCGTCGAGATCATCGACCCCGCCGACCCCGGCGCACCGCCAAAGCCCCTGGCCAGCATCGAGATGATGTTCAGCCACGTCGATCAGAACATGCAGGGCCTGGAGTTCCCCGAGGAAAACTTCGTCTTCACCGACCAGTTCATGGACCTGCTCAAGCGCTCGGGCGTCAAATAATTCCGGCCCGCGCATGCAGACTCCGTAAGCCGCCGCCTGACAGGCGGCGCGCCGACGCGCAAACGCTCCGAAGCGCCTACTTGCCGCACGCCACCGGCCGTGTTTCACAGCGAAGCCCCAGCTGTTCGCAGATCATCGGCTTAAGCCGCTGCCACAGACTGCCGTCCTTCTGAACAAATCGCACGCCCAGCTCATCGCAGCGGCGCATATCCTGCTCGCGCGACGAACCGCTGATCACGACGATCGGCAGGTCCGCCAGTCGGCGGTCGGTCGCCAGCATCTCGCAGGCGCTAAGCCCGTTGCCCGCGGGCATCGAGATGTCCATCAGCACCATGTCGGGCCGGTCCTTGTGGATCAGCAGCAGCGCGTGCATCGCGTCGTGGGCCGTGTGCACGTGCAGCCCCAGGTGCTGGCAGTGAACCGTCAGCACCCGGCATAATGCCGCGTCGTCGTCTGCGATCAGGATGTGTTTTGCTCCGCTCATGGTGTTTCCCCGCGTGAGAGGCGGGCCCTGCTTAGGAGTCGTATCGAACCGATCGGCCTCGCAGGCCACACCTACACTCAAGGCGAGAGCATTTATCTCCAGTGGGGTCGCTTTCTTCAGCCTGGGCGGAGGGGTCAAGCGGTCTACCGAAAAACTTTCCCAGATTGCCTGGAACACACAGCCGGCCGGCGATACGGGCCTTTAAGGACTCTGCTGTTCTTACGCTTACGGCTGCGGCTTGATCATCTGCACCGCCGCCTTGCCCAGCGCGCCGCCGATGAGGAAGTAGCTCTCGGCATTGCCCGACCAGTGGTGCAGGTGTCCGGGGTTGGGCGACATCTGCGGGTCGCGCGCAAAGTCGTGCGTCATCACAAACAACGCGCGGTCGATCCGCCGCGTGCCGGCCTGCTGCTGCTTGCGGAACTCGGCCATGCCGCTGCCTTCCTTCGCCGGCCCGCCGTTGCCAAGCTCGCCCACGATAAACGGCAGCGCCGGCGCCTTGAACTCCGCGCGGATGTCTTGGGCCAGCAGCACCAGGTTGTCGGCATACTCGGCGGTCGCCTCCTTGTTCACCATGTCGTTCCAGCCCTGCTGCCAGACAAAGCCCGCGATCTCGTACGGCCGATCGCCCAGTTCTTTCAACGCGTCGCGCACTTCTTGAATCATCTGCGTGTAGTAAGGGCCGGTCGGGCCCTCCGCGCTCGGCGGGCGGAAGTCAGCAAACAGGCTCTTGCCGCCCCAGGCGGTCTTGATCAGCAGCACCGGCTCATCGAACGCATCCCCGACAACATGGCCAAACTCCAGCTCGGGCCCGATGTGGCTCTGTCTGCCGAACTGCGTATAGCCCACCGTCAGCGGGCCCTTGCGCACCGTGCCGTCGACTTTGTAGCTGATCGAGACATCGCTGCGCTCAGCCCAGCTGCCGTCCGCATTGCGCAGGTGCTTCATCATCCCCCTGCTCTGGGAGTGCTCTATCGACCAGACGAGGTTGCCCTTGCCGCCGTTGTAGTCCTTCTCGTCGTCGTAGGACACCACGCCCGCGCCGACCATGTTCGACTGCCCGGCGAGGATGAAGACCTTGATCGGCTTGTCCGCCGCATGTGCGGCAGCCGGCACCATCAAACTCATAGCCAGGACGAGCAGGGCGGTGATGAGCGTAAAACGTCTTGTCATGTTCATCGATTTTCTCCGCCTTGTTGATTCCATCGCTGATTCAAGGCTTTTCCGCCGTCTTGTCACGCCAGCGGATCAGCGCGTGGGCCGCGTGGTACATCCCGCCATCGCTCAGGTCGCCCAGGTCCGTCGCGTTGATCGTGTCGGCCAGCGCCTGGACCGCGTGAAGCATCCACGGCTCCTTGAGCTGCTCGCGATCCATCGCCACCGTCAGCCACTCGATCGAGTGACCCGTCGCCCACACCATCGTCTTGGCGCTGGGCGCCTGTTGCCTGCTGCGGAAAATGGCGGAGGAAAAGCTGCCGTCCTCGTTCTGAAAATCCTTGGTGATCGCGATGTGCTTGTCCAGGTACTCCCGCGCGTCCTTCCAAGGCCCCTCGAGCGCTTTGTCCGGGTTGGCCTGGCGGTATTTGTCCAGGGCGTAGCCGATGCCGAAGAGGTGGTGCGTCCCGCCCTCGGTCTCCCGCCGGGCGTCGCGCTTGACCGCCAGCGCGAGGATGTCTGCCGTGGACATCTTCGTGCCCGCATCGGTCTGCCATTCCGCGTCAATCGGCAGGTAGTGGCTGGTCACCACCAGCGTCCAGCCCAGCTCCTGGTCGGGCTTGAACGTTCGCATCGAGCCGTCCAGCAGGTCCCGGATCGTGAAGCGGATGTCCGATCCGTCGGCCTGGGTCGCAACGCCCTGGGCCGTCAACGGCATGTCCGCGTCGGCATAGCCGTAGAGATACTGATCGACGTGGTCCTGAAGGAAGAAACTCGCCTTGAACCCCGGCGCGATCCCGCGCGTGCGGATGCTCGGGGTCCCGTTCTCCATGACGTAAAGACGCGTCTGCTTCTCATCGTCCCGCGCGCCGTTGAGCAGGAACGCGATCGCGTTGAGGCGCTTGCCCTCGGGGGTGACAACGGTCTGAGCCTGCTCGAAGGGGATCGTCGCGTGCATGATCACCCAGGGCTTGACCTCGTCGGTGCGCAGCTCGCGATCACGGACCTTCTTGATCGCCGCATCGACGCGCTGATCCAGCGTCGGTGCATCTTCGCCGTGCGCGTAGCCCGCCAGGAGGAGTGAGCCAAAAAGCAGCAGGGTATGAAGCATTTGCCGGCGAGAAACCATGGTGCAATCCTTCATCAAAAGAGTTGGCCGCTGAGCATCATGCCCTAGCGGAAACGGTGGGGGTGGGATTCGAACCCACGGTAACCCGGAGGCTACGACGGTTTTCAAAACCGTTCCATTCGTCCGCTCTGGCACCCCACCGGGCGTTGAGGCCGACATGCTGAGCGTTCAGCGTGCCGACCGACGCGGATCAGATCGGCATTGTAAGGCGAATGTAAAAACGCATCGGCCCGCAGCACGCCTTTCAAGAACACGCATGACCAAGCGATGCAAGACACCTGCGAGAGTCCCTGCTTATGCCCACGGCGTGCCCGCTTGGGGGCATGCTGTGGGGTTGGCGGCGCGACTGCTCGAAGCCTTGGGCCACGAGTTCAGGTGATGTACCGATTTTTCAGCAAGCCCAGGCCCCCGGGCGCGACCGGCCCATCATCTTCCGGGCCGGCCAGCAGGGTGGGGCCAGGCCTATTATCGGCCTCTTAAGCGGCTATTTGGGGCCGGGCGGGCACGCTCAGGTTTTATCCACAGGCGGACCGATCGGGGTTGACAGCGGAGAAGGGTTTGAATACACTTTTCCTTCTCGCTGCATGACGCGGCGTGAACTAAGGAAATCGACACTGCGAACAGTGCACGAAATCTTGATTGTCTGAGGGACGACTCATAAGCCGTCCCTCTCCTTGGGACGGTTCCTCGGGCTTGACAGCCAAAAAAGAACCGCTAAGATTCCCGACCCGCTACGAGCCGGATTCATGTCTCACCGCATGACTCCGGCCCGCAGCCGCGGGAAAAAGTCAATCGCCTCGGCGAAAGACAGTGCTCTTTGACAAGTGGATAGGTGTCTTGAGTGTTGCTGAATGATTGATAGCAACACCGAGTGCAAGCGTTTTGAGGTGCTTGCCCCGTGACGTCCTGGCAAAACACATCCCCCCGGGTGTGTGGAGCGGGACCTCGACGGGGTCGACGGGCCAATCGTCCCGTCGCGTGATCACGACACTGGATCGGTGAAAGCCGGTTGCAGGTCGGAGTGACGAAGCTATTAAGAGCGTATGGTGGATGCCTTGGCATCGAGAGGCGATGAAAGACGTTGTAGCCTGCGATAAGCCACAGGGAGCTGGCAAACAAGCTTTGATCTGTGGATTTCTGAATGGGGAAACCCGGCCATTTATGGTCATCCATACCTGAATGTATAGGGTATGGAAGCGAACCTGGTGAACTGAAACATCTAAGTAACCAGAGGAAAAGAAAGCAACAGCGATTCCGTCAGTAGCGGCGAGCGAACGCGGACAAACTCATAGTGTCATGAACCATTTGAATGGTGGACCGCAGAAGGTGATAGTCCTGTAGTGACATAGTGAGGTAGCCCTAGAGTAGGGTCGAGCTCGTGGAACTCGGCTTGAACACGGGGGGCCCACCCCCCAAGGCTAAATACTCCTCGATGACCGATAGTTGACCAGTAAGGCGACTGAACGGTGAAAAGTTCCCCGATAAGGGAAGTTAAAAGTACCTGAAACCATACGCTTACAAGCGGTCGGAGCCGATCTTCGGATCGGTGACGGCGTGCCTTTTGCATAATGAGCCGGCGAGTTAATCTCTGTAGCAAGCTTAAGCGGTACCCCCGCGTAGGCGTAGCGAAAGCGAGTCTTAAAAGGGCGTTAAGTTGCAGGGATTAGACGCGAAACCGGGTGATCTACCCATGGCCAGAGTGAAGGGACGGTAACACGTCCTGGAGGCTCGAACTCGTGATCGTTGAAAAGATCTGGGATGAGCTGTGGGGAGGAGTCAAAGTCTAATCATACCCGGAGATATCTCGTTCTCCTCGAAATAGTTTTTGGGCTAGCCTCACGTTATACCCTACGGGGGTAGAGCTACTGATTGGGACTGGGGGGCACCAGCCTACCCACCCCAGCCAAACTCCGAATACCGTAGGACTCTATCGTGGGAGTCAGACTGCGAGGGATAATCTTCGTAGTCGAGAGGGAAACAACCCAGACCGCCAGCTAAGGTCCCTAATGATGTTTAAGTTACTAAGGAAGTGCGATTGCCGTGACAGCCAGGATGTTGGCTTAGAAGCAGCCACCATTTAAAGAGTGCGTAATAGCTCACTGGTCGAGGAGTCGTGCGCCGATAATGATCGGGAATTAAAACATCAACCGAAGCTGCGGACTTCATTGAAGTGGTAGAGGAGCGTTCCTGTCAGCGTTGAAGCGGTTCGGTAACGAACCGTGGAGCGGCAGGAAGTGATTATGCCGGCTTGAGTAACGATAAAGCAGGTGAGAATCCTGCTCGCCGAAAACCTAAGGTTTCCTGGGCAAGGTAAATCCGCCCAGGGTTAGTCGGCCCCTAAGGCGAGGCCGAAAGGCGTAGTCGATGGGAATCAGGTTAATATTCCTGAACCACTGCGTGGTGACGGACCCCAGAAGTGAGTCGCACGACTAGACGTGTGCGTGCCGCAAGGCCGAGGGCTTGAACCGAAGCTCGTAGACGGGGTTCCCAGAAATAGCCCGCAAACAGTGACCGTACTAAAACTGACACAGGTAGGAAGGGTGAATAACCTCAGGCGCTCGAGAGAATGGTTGTTAAGGAACTAGGCAAATTAACCTCGTAAGTTCGCGATAAGAGGGCCCTCCCTCGCAAGAGAAGGGCGCAGAGAAAAGGTGCTGGCGACTGTTTATCAAAAACACAGGACTGTGCTAACTCGCAAGAGGACGTATACAGTCTGACGCCTGCTCGATGCCGGAATGTCAAGGAAGCAGGTTATCCTCACGGAGAAGCTTGCGACCAAAGCACCGGTCAATGGCGGCCGTAACTATGACGGTCCTAAGGTAGCGAAATTCCTTGTCGGGTAAGTTCCGACGCGCATGAATGGCGTAACGACTGGCACACTGTCTCAACAACCAACTCGGTGAAATAGAAGACGCGGTGAAGATACCGTGTACCCGCAGCAAGACGGAAAGACCCCGTGCACCTTTACTGTAGGCTGATATTGGCCAAGACTTTATACTGCGTAGGATAGGTGGGAGGCTTTGAGACTTGGATCCCGGTCCAGGTGGAGCCGTCGTTGAAATACCACCCTGTGTACCGTTTTGACCTAACTCGGACCCGTGAATCCGGGCCGAAGACAGTGTTTGCTGGGCAGTTTGACTGGGGCGGTCTCCTCCTAAAAAGTAACGGAGGAGCGCAAAGGTTGGCTCAGCATGGTTGGAAACCATGTGTCGAGTGTAAGAGCATAAGCCAGCTTTACTGCGAGTGCGACAGCACAAGCAGTCTCGAAAGAGGGCTCTAGTGATCCGGTAGTCCCGTGTGGAAGGGCTATCGCTCAACGGATAAAAGGTACGCCGGGGATAACAGGCTGATCGCTCCCGAGCGTCCATAGCGGCGGAGCGGTTTGGCACCTCGATGTCGGCTCGTCGCATCCTGGGGCTGAAGGCGGTCCCAAGGGTTGGGCTGTTCGCCCATTAAAGCGGCACGCGAGCTGGGTTCAAACCGGCGTGAGCCAGGTTGGTCCCTATCTGCTGTGGGCGCAACAACATTGAGAGGATTCTTCTCTAGTACGAGAGGACTTGGAAGGACGTACCCCTGGTGCGCCGGTTGGTCTGCTAAGGCCATGGCCGGGTAGCTAAGTACGGCAGGGATAACCGCTGAAAGCATCTAAGCGGGAAGCCCCCCTCAAGATCAGTGTTGTATTGAGACCCCAAGTAGACCACTTGGTTGATAGGCGGGAGGTGTAAGGGCCGAAATGCCCTCAGCTGACCCGTACTAATGGTCGAACGCTTTGTCACCCCGACCCACAACCCGCGCTGTGATTCTCGATCCCTCAGATCTAAACATCTGATCGATCTCATCACACGCCGGCCAGGGTCCACGAAGCACCCCATAACGTTTCACTCAACGTTGCTAACATGCTTCATCCCACCAAGACACCTGTCCCGTCATGATCACTCTGATCACTCAGAGAGATCGCGGCGGGCATGCTCGAAAGAGCATCGCCCTCCTTTGCCGGTGACCATAGTGCTGGGGTCCCACCCGTTCCCATACCGAACACGGCCGTTAAGCCCAGTACGCCAATGATACTGCAGTTGCGGGAAAGTAGGTCATCGCCGGCTTTTTCAACCCTCGTACCCTAAAGGTGCGAGGGTTGTTTTTTGCGCTCATCGCCTCAGATTCCAATCCCGCACATGTCCCCCAAAATCCAAATGACTCCCACATCCAGAGCGGCTGGCGTCATTTATCTTTATTCGCTGCGCATTAGTCCCCCAGAAGCGACTCGGGGTCCAGTCATAGAGGGCTTTTACCCCCGGGGCGTTGCCCGGGGGCTACAGCACGAACTTCATGAAGTGCAGCAAGAACCGGCTCGCTGCTCTGCCGACACCGCCCCCTTGGTTAGCCAGAGAAAGGCTGCTGCAATTCATGCAATTAACCTTTCAGCCATGCGGTAGCCTACCTACACACTGTGCTGCTGTATTTTTGTTCTCATGACTGATTTGGTTTCCAGGTCTTCTTGTGCGCTCGACATCCTGTGGCCAATCTTACAAAGGAACTCTGATGAAATTGTTTGCCGCCGCCCTAACCGTTGCTGCATTCCTGCTGCCGATCGGGACGCAGGCCCAGGAGAACAAGCAGAAGTACCCTTCGGTTGACGAGTTGCCGGCCGTCGAGGAGCTGCCCAACCCGTTTGTTTTTTTCAACAGTGACCGGAAGGTGACAAGCCCCAAGGACTGGGAAGACCGCCGAAAGGAACTGAAGGATCTCTTCCAGCATTATGTGTACGGCCAGATCCCGCCTTTTGAGACCGACACCACCGGCGAGATTGTCTCTTCGAAGAAGCTCTACGGCGGCAAGGCCACGCTGTACCACGCCGAGATCAAGATGGGGCCCAACGACTCGGTCAAGGGCAATGTGCGATGGATCGTGCCCGAGGGCGACGGTCCGTTCCCGATGATCATCACCACCACGTACAACCCCAGCATCGAGAAGAAGGCGATCGCCCAGAAGGCGGTGGAGCGGGGCTACATCGTTGCCGAGTGGTACCTCTACGAATACGAGGCTCGCAGCGCAACGGAAGTAGGGCAGATCGAGGCGGCCTTCCCTCAGTACAAGACCGGGATCATCGGGCAGTGGGCTTGGTCATGCAGTGCGTGCTTTGACTACTTGCGAAAGGTGCCCAATGTCGACCCCGAAAAAATCCTGATCACGGGCAACTCCAAGTCCGGCAAGACGGTTATTGTCGCGGCGGCGTTTGACGACCGCATCCCGATGGTGGTGCCTTCCTGCACGGGTATCTGCGGCACAGGCGTTTTCCGTTTCAATCCGAATAAAGAGAAGAACAACATGGAGGGGTACCTGCAGAACCCGGCACCCAGGGCGCTGTTCTCTAAGGAGCTGCCGAGCTTTATCGGTAAGGAGAACCAGTTGCCGATCGACCAGCACCTGCTGACGGCGTTGGTCGCGCCCAGGCCGATGCTGATTGTCTGCGGGAAGAAAGATTTTTATGACCGCAGCGTACTGGTCCAGGCCGGGTACCAGGGCACCGTCCCGGTCTATGAGTGGATGGGCGTGGGTCAGAATCTGGGGTTCCGCTGCCACCCCGAGGGCCACGGCTACTACGACGACGACTGGTACGCCACGCTCGATTTCGCCGACAGTGTCTGGTTCGGCAAGCCCGGGAAGGAAGGGCAATTCAACACGCTTGGCTTCCCGCCAACCAAGAACCTCTTTAGCTGGACCGCCCCGGATAAGGTCAACTAAATCGCCATGCGACGCGGCCTTTGATGACGTATTGTGCTGCATCGGGGCTCCATGGGTCCCGATGCTTTAATTTGAATGATGCGCTTGTGAAGCACCCAGGGTAGGGAGCCGGCACGTCCAGCTCTCTGATGGTTTCAAACGCGGTGCTGACGATCTGAAAAGAGTACCTATGAAAGCGATTACGATGGCAACGGCTGCGGCGGTCCTCTGCTGCTTTGTACTGCGGGCTCAGGGGCAACAAGAATTCCCCCCGGTCTCGGAGCTGCCGGAGGTCAAGACACTGCCGGACCCCTTCGCGTTTTTCGGCAGCGATAAGCGTGTCGCTTCGCAGCAGGACTGGGCGAAGCGGCGTGATGAAATGAAGGCGATGGTTCAGTTCTACGAATACGGCCGGGGGTTCCCGCTGCCCTACAACACCATCGGGCAAGTCACATCAACCAGCGAGCGCTTCAACGGCAAGGCCACCTATTACGAGGTTGACCTGTCCATGGGCCCGGACCACGTCGTCAAGGCGAACCTGAATTACATCGTCCCGACCGCCGGCAAAGGCCCGTACCCCGTGCTGATCCTGACCAGCTACATGCCCAACAAGACAACGATCACTGAAAAATGGATCGAGAATGTGATTGACCGCGGGTACGTCGTCGCCGAGTGGTACTGCCACCAGTTCAACCCCGACGACAGCAAGGGCAAAAAACCCGGACAGGTCAGGGCGGCCTACCCCGATTACGACGGCAGCGTGCTCCAGGAGTGGTCATGGGGCTCAAGCGGCGTCATCACGTACCTCAGTTCACTGGAACAAATCGATACCGGCAGGATCATCCTCAGCGGGAATTCCAGGCGCGGCAAGACGGTGCTGTTGACCGCGGTCATGGACGAGCGCGTGAGCCTGGTGGTCCCGTCCTGCTCGGGCTGCCAGGGGATGCCCGTCTTCCGTTTCTATGGGGACAAGGCCTGCACCCTGAGTAAGCCCGCGACGGTATTCCCCGGCTGGTCCAACGACCGCTTCAAAGAATTTATTGATAAGGAAACGCTGCTGCCCTTCGATCAGCACTTCATGGCCGCGATGGTCGCGCCGCGGGCGCTGCTCGCCATCGAGGGTACGAAAGACAACAACGCCAACCAGGAAGGTTCGCAGATCTCGTTTGTCGCCGCGAGGAAGGTCTACGACTGGCTCGGGGTGCCCGACAACATCGGCTGGTACGAGCACGACGGGCCCCACGGCTACTTCGAGGATGATGTCTACACCACGCTCGACTTTGCGGACAAGGTCTTCGAGGGCAAGAACCCTGTGAGCGGCAAGCGGTTTGACCAACTGCCCTATCCGCCGCAAGATCAGCTGATCAACTGGTCTGCACCTGAAAATGTGCATTAGGTCTTGTGGCAGATACAGGCGGGGCAGATATATAATGCCGGATGTGTCAAGGGTTACACATTAACCCTGCATCCGCTCAAACCGTATCTGATGATATGGAGTGAAAATCAAAGGAAGAGAAAGAAAATGAAAACTATCCCTCGTTTGCTATTGGTTGCCGCCTTCGGTCTGGTGAGCCAGTCTGCTATGTCGCAAATCCTCCTGAAGGTCGATATCTCCGATCCTTCAGCCGTCACCTTCGCCGCGACGGGCAATTTCCCCGGCATAGATGACAGCAGTGTGTCGAACACCGCTGGCGTTTCCTTGATCGATTTATTTGCCGTCGACAGCACGAACTTTGCAGACCAACTCTTTTCTGGCGACCTTTTCGCCGCCGGCACTTACTCGCCCTATGACACGTTCACCGTTGGCTACAGTGCATTGACGGACAGAGACATCACCTTATGGGTATACAAATTCATTGATTCAAATACCCAAATCTTCAAGACCATCGAACCCGCCTTTACGGGCACCGGGCTGATCGATCTGACCGGCGAGACGTTTAAACCGATTGGTTCGACCGGCAACATCATCGTGGGTGACTCTGAATCCGGGTCCGGCGCGGTGATCGGGCAGTACCAAATCATCCCCGAGCCCTCTTCGCTCGCGCTGCTCGGCCTGAGCGGCCTGCTGGCGCTGCGTCGACGCCGGGCTTGATGCGCATCGGGTGAGACAGGTCGAAAATGCTGATCAAAACCTGCGTGATGCTTCGCGGCGCCCTAATGCAGCGATACTGCGCGGGATCGGCAGGAATCAGGCCTTCCTCCCAGGTAAGAGGCCGGTTCCGCATTCCTAAATCTGACTACATCTTTCCTATTTCAACACCGCTCGGTTACAATTTCCTTAATTAGCTGGGGATGGGCCCCGGCGTTTTTTTGGCTACGGTGTTAGAGACGACGTGGAGACCCTGCCGGGTGTGCCGGCATCAGCAGCGATCGGCCTCGAGACTGTCAGGAGCTTCACGATGAAACTCTATGTTGGTAATTTGAATTTCCGCACGACTCAGGATGCGCTCGAAGGGCTCTTCTCCAACTACGGCGAAGTCCAGGAAGTGGCGATCGTCAACGACCGAGAGACCGGCCGCCCGCGCGGATTCGCGTTCGTCACCATGGACGACGCCGGCGGCAAGGCCGCGATCGAAGCGCTCAACGGCCAGGAATTCGAAGGCCGGACGCTGAACATCAACGAAGCCCGTCCGCGCGAGCCGCGTGGCGCGGGTGGTGGCGGCGGCGGCCGGGGTGGCTACGGCGGGGATCGTGGCGGCCGCGGCGGCGGCGACCGCTGGTAATCGCGGGGCCTGTTCGTAATCGGTTCAACTCAATGGCGGCGGACTTAGGTCCGCCGTTTTTTAATGCGCCGGGCCGGGCGTTTTGCGGGGCCTGGGACCTCTCCGCACGGCCCGACGCACGAAAACCGGGGTCTCTAGGCTACTTTTCTACGGTTTTGTTAATTCATGGCCGACTCGCGTGGCGGGTCCGGGTTTCTGGCGGTTATATTGATGACGGCCTGTGCTTTTGATTCGTAAATTCCGAGGTCTTGTGAACCCGCCACGGTCTGGCGCATCTGAAGGACTGTCATTCAATGTTTCATCAATTGAAGGGGTATCGTCTTATGATTCGCATCCGCATTCATCATGGACAAGCTCTGTTGCTTTTCTTCACGTTGACGGCTGCTGCGTTGTTGCTGCCTTCTTCGGCTGACGCACGACGGGCCGACCCGCTTGCGGGCCTGGACTCGAACCAGCGCCGCGTGTTCCAGAATTACACGCGCTTATTCTGTCAGCAGTTTTTCCGCTACGGCGATGACCGCTTCGTGCTGCTGCCCAACTACTACACCAAGCGCGAAAACTCGACCGGGCTGACCTATGAACAGGTTCAAGAGATGATGACCGTGGTGGTCAAGGAGAAGCGTGGAGCGATGGTGTTTGAGAAGAGGATCCTCCCGCCGCCGGGCGAGGTCATCGCTCGGGCGAAGATGATCCCCGCGATGGAGGTGGGGCACTACGGCTTCATCAACTCGGTGCGGATCAGCCAGATCCTCGGCGAGGAAGAGATGGTCGTCACCGAGCTGATGCTGATCCCCCGCAGCGAGCTCGGATACGACCGCACCGAAGAAAATAAATACCGCTGGGAACTGGTCGATCGCCAGGAGCAAATCGTTGGAAAGTCTTATCGCCTGCTGGGATTCAGCACCAGGGGCCTTGAGGCCGGGGTCACGTACTTCGGCCCGCAGAAGAAGGGCATGCAGGTCGCGGTGCTGAGCACCGACCGTGAATATGAGTTCGTGCTGATCAACTACGAGAAGGTCGAGCGACTGAAGACCACCGATTTCCCCGAGGTGCTCGAGTACATCCAGCTCTCTCCGCTCGAGTTCATCGACATGGTCCGGCAGAACCGCGAGGCGGATGTCACCGCCGGCGACCGCAACTCACTCAAAACGATTTATCGTCGCTTCTACAACCGCTACCGGCCTGCACAGGTCAGCGCTCCACCGATAATCTTCCCCGGCTCGGACCCGCCGCCGGTCGTTGATGAGCCCAAGGCCGACCCCGCAAGCAAACCCGCAAGCGACCCCGACACGGCGAGCGCCCCACCGCAGGACCCTGCTACGCCCATCGACGACCCCACGACTCCGCAGGTCGAGGACAAGCCCGCTACCGAGCCCACGGATCGCCCCGGCCCGCGTGAAGAAGAGCCCAGGGAAGAAGAGCCGGTCAAAGACGATTGGAAGCTCGAAGACGCCAGCACCGCGCCGGACAAGCTCGATTTCTTCGGCATCCCGCTGGGCGACAAGTGATCGTCAATAAACGATAGGCGACGCGGTCAGCGCAGGCTCAGCTCGGCAATGCCCTGAGAACGGATCATCCTCCGTACAGCGGCGCGATGCAGGCGGTCGCACGCATTACGTGCGCGTGCGATGTCCATGGCGCGTGTGAGCACGTGGCCGACCATCTCGGGCGTGAGGTCGGGCTTGGCGAGGTAGGCGTCAGCGCCTGCGCGGATGAGGTCGGCGGCGAGGTAGCCGCAGTCTACGCGCGTGGTCGCGACGATCGGTCGAAGCTCCCCGGCCGCGCGCAGCGAGCGGATGGTCTCGACGCCGGTCAGACGGGCCAGGTCCTCATCAATGAACAGGACATCGGCGCGCATGCGTGGCAGCCGCGCGACCGCGTCATGTGTTTCGCGCAGGTGCTGCAGCGACACGCGTCGCCGGGGCAGGCCGACCACGCAACTGCGAAGCTGACGCACGTCCTCCATGCACTCGTCCAGCGCAATAATCCTGATCAGAGGGCGCATTAAAACCTCGCTTTCAATGGTATTTGATGGATTGAAACGGCAAGCCGAACCACCGAAGAACCACAAGAATCTCTGCAGGCAACCGCCTCCAGTGTAAAGAACAGGGGCGGATGTCCAAAGGTTTTTTACATCTTTCTTATCCGGGGCGTTTATACTCCCGCCTTGCGCAGCTATAACCACCCCTCAATTCGACGGATAAGTCAACTCGCGCTGTTCGCGGGGTTCTGTTTAACGGCCGCCTCCTGCAGCTCGTCGATGGACCGCTGGGCGTACAAGCGCATCACGCACCAGCCCCCGCCGGTGAACGCCGGGCACCCGACGTCGGCCGAGGTGGACGCTTACGAAATCGATCTGGCGTACCAGTCGACGCGCGGGAACGACTTAGAAGGCAAGCGCCGTTTGGCGCTGTACGCTCAGCGATGGCCGGCCGTGCAGCGCGCCGTCGCGTACCAGGGCACGATGCACCGCGATGCGTTCTACGGCAGCCGGGCGTACTGGCACTCCGCGTCGGCGCGCGGGCTGAACTGGGCGCTCGAGCATCACGGCGATCTGTCGCAGTCATTCTTCCATGAAGGCCGGGGCAACGTGTATATCGCCGGCGACGTCAAGGCCGACCTCGAGATCACCGGCGACGCGATCGTTCACATCCTCGGCGACCTCGACGCGACGCTCGAAGTCAAGGGCGTCTGCGAGGTCATCATCGCCGGACGCATGACCGAACACGCCACGCTCGTCTGCGACGGCCAGCTCGAGCTCTACGTCGGCGGCGATGCGCTGGGCGTCTTCGGCGCGACCGGCAGCTCGACCACCATCATCGACGGCAACCTCGCAGGCTCCTACCAGTGCGGCGCACCGGCGACGCTGCTCACAATCACCGGCGACCTCTCCGGCACGATCGCAGCGCCCAAGGACAAGGACGCCGTCCTCACCCTCCGCGTCGATGGCTACGCGCCGACGGCGAAGATGCTCGACCTCAGCGACGCCGGCTTCACCCGCGCCAACGCCACGCTCGGCCGGTCCGACGCGCCGGCCGGGCTCTACCCGCAGAACGAGAACGCGACCCGACCCACCGCACGATGGGTCGTGCTTCGGCAGCGAATGAATGGCCAATGACCAAGCCGAAATGTCCAATGAAATCCCGCGTTTTTACGGTGGTCATTTAGGCTTGTTGATTGGTCATTTTCAGGTCATCCAGCATGAGCGAATCCAAGCCACATGCCGTGTTAAAGCGTCAACTGGGGCTGTTCCATGCCGTGCTGCTGGGGCTGGGTTCGATCCTGGGCACGGGTGTTTTTGTGTCGATCGGGATCGCCGCGGGGATCGCCGGGCCGAGCGTGCTGATCGCGATCGTGCTGGCGGCGCTGCTGGCGCTGTGCAACGGCTTGAGCAGTGCGCAGCTCGCGGCAGCGCACCCGGTGGCGGGGGGCACGTACGAGTACGGCTACAAATACCTGCACCCCAGGCTCGGTTTCACGGCGGGCTGGATGTTTCTGCTCGCCAAGAGCGCGAGCGCGGCGACGGCGTTACTCGCGGTTGCTTGGATCATTTGTCATTCACTTGGGATTCATACCGTGGATCAGGGGTATGACTACCGGATTGCCAGAACAATTGTTTCAAAAATATTTCTTTTTTTACCGCATTCTTTCGTCGTTATTTCGATTTTTCTCTTCTGTATGTTCGCGGTACTCATCGGGCTTCGTAAATCGCGATGGATCAATACGGTTTTAGTAACAATCACCTTGGGAGGAATATTGTTATTCGGGATATATGGCACGTTTATAGTTCCGTCTAAGTTTGGCGCAGCACACACCTTTGAGGTTGTTAAATGGCGATGGGCTGACTTTCCGACACTTGCATGGGCTACCGCGTTCTTATTCGTGGCATATACGGGTTATGGACGGATCGCAACGTTGGGTGAGGAAGTTCATCACCCCAGACGCACAATTCCCAAGGCGATCGTAGTTTGTTTGGTCTGTACGGTACTTCTCTATCTCCTCGCGGCGATGGCGGTGTTACCAGCCGAACGATTGCCGCAAGTTCGTTATCAAAGTGAGGGCCCTGCGGGTCTCCCTGCGGCGATTTTTTGGAACGCATCCAACCGCGACTTTTGGAAAGGTGTCGTGGTAATTGCCGCATGTGCCGCAATGCTTGGCGTTCTCTATAACCTGATCCTAGGTCTTTCACGAGTTGTTCTTGCAATGGCGCGGCGGCGTGATCTTCATGGGCACTATGCCTACATCGATTCCGCAGGTATTTCTCCGAGTAATGCGGTGCTTTTGGTTTGTATGCTGATCGCATTGATCTGCTCGATCGGCGATGTCAAGACGACCTGGTCTTTCTCTGCGTTCACGGTGCTGATTTATTACGGCATCACGAACCTCGCGGCGTTGCGGCTGCCCAAAGAAAACCGCTTGTATCCAAGGGGTTTTGCGTGGGCGGGGCTGGGCGGGTGCTTATTCCTGGCGTTCTGGGTCGAGCCGATGGTCTGGCTGATCGGGCTGGGGATGATCGCGCTGGGGCTGGTGTGGCACGCGCTGGCGCCGAAGATGTTCGGGCCTGTGCCCTCGCCGACCGAGCGATGCGAGGCGTGCGGGTATGATCTGCGGGCCTCACGGGGCAGTTGCCCGGAGTGCGGGCAGGCGATTGTTCCTCGCCGCAATGAAGTGCTTTAGATGACTCAAAGCCCATGCCGAGCCGGCATGGGCTTGCGAACCGGGAGAGAGTTTTAATTTGCAACCCCAAGCCCTGATCTTTGACCTTGATGGCACGCTGGCCGACACGATGCCCGCGCACTACCTCGCATGGCTTGAGGCGCTCAGGCCCACCGGCCTTAAGTTCCCTGAGGAGAAGTTTTACTCCTGCGGCGGGATGGCGACGATCAAGATCGTCCAGATGCTCTGCCGCGAGCAGGGGATCGATGCCGACGCGTCGGCGGTGGCGGACGCGAAGTACCAGGCATTTTTCCCGCATATTCCAAGCGTTAAGCGGATCGACCCGATCGTCGCGATTGCCCAGGAATTCCACGGCAAAATCCCCATGGCCATCGCGACCGGCGGGCGCCGACCCACGGCCGAGCAGACCATCGAGCAAGTCGGGCTGGGCCATCTGTTTGACGTGGTCGTCACCGCCGACGACGTGGCACACCATAAGCCCCACCCCGAGACGTACCTGCGCGCTGCGGAGCTGTTGGGTGTGGACCCGCGTCGCTGCCGTGCGTTTGAGGATGCCGAGCCTGGCATCGTGTCGGCGCGCGATGCGGGGATGGAGGTTGTGGACGTTCGCGTGGTGCTTGCGGCGCTGTGATTCGCTGATGACGCCAAGCCGCGACTTTTTCGCTGTGACTAGTCTGTTGTGAATGGTCTGCTGCGATTCGCCCGCCGCGGCGTTGCGCGGCGGCTGGTGTAGTTGACGGGTATCCCGCTAAGCCGCTTCGGACAGGCCGTCGTCTTCAAAGAGTTCGTCGGGCAGGGCGGTGATGGCGGCGTCGAGCTGGTCGAGGCTTAGCCGCAGGTGCTTGAGCTGTTTGGGGCTGATGAGTTTCAGGTGCGCGGCGACCTGCGCCTGGACGAGGAGCTTGAAGAGGTGTTCGCTGGCGGACTGGGCGTGCTGCTGGGCGGCGGTGTAGTCCTGCTGCTCGAAAGTGCCAGCACAGCGCTGGGGAAGCTCGGCGGCGAGAGAGCGGAGCTTGCCCGCGAGGCCGAAGGGGTCTTCGTCGAAGGCCTTAGTAAGCTCGGCGATGTCTTCCAGCAGTGCGAGCGCTTGTCGCCAGGGTTCGCTGCGATCGTAGCCGTGGGTCTGCATGGCTAGGCTCAGCGTGAGGCCCGCATCATGCGGACCTTGTCGTTGACTTCGAATCCGCGGCGGAAGGCGAGCAGGAGGTTGTGGACGTTCTTGATGGTGGGCAGGTAGACCGAGCCGGCGCCCTGGGCCTGGAGTTCTTCGGTGCGGTCGACCAGGGCTTCGAGCCTGGGCCGGACCTGCTCGCGGGAGGTCATCAGCAGGGTGCGGAGCTTTTGCAGCTCGGTTTCGATCTGATCGATGTCGGCCTTGGTCACCATCGCATGACTCCTGACGGGTAAATGTGCTACTTGACTTCATCGTTTGTTCGGGTCTGCGGCGAACAGTCAAAGGCCCAGGGCGTGGACGACGGACGACTTCTCGGACGTTGGATTGCCGGCTGCGCACTATGATGCTCCGCATGCTGACGGACCTGCGGTTCAGATCTCCGGGCCTGTTTGTCACCGGCACCGATACCGGGGTGGGCAAGACGGTGGTGGCGTGCGCGATCGCCGCGGTGCTGCGTCAGCAGAAGCCCGGGGCCCGCATCGGCGTGTGCAAGCCCTTCGCGACCGGCTGTCGGAAGGAGCGAGGCGGGCTGGTGAACGACGATACCGAGGCGCTGGCGCACTTTGCCGACTGCCGGCTGGCGCTGGACGTGATCAACCCCGTTCGATTCCGTGAGCCATTGGCGCCGGCGGTCGCGGCGCAGCAGTTGGGCGTGCCGATCGGTTGGGAAGCGTTGCGGGCGTCGGTCCGGCAGATCGATGAATATGCGGATGCGGTGCTGGTCGAGGGTGCGGGCGGCGTGATGGTGCCGCTGGACCCGGCGCGGCCACGGATGACGTGGCTGGATACGGCGTGCTTTGGATTGCCTGCGGTGGTGGTTGCGCGGGCGGGGCTGGGCACGCTTAATCACACGGCGATGACGGTGAAGCTGTTGCAGGGGGCGGGCGTGCGCGTGGCGGGGGTGGTGGTCAACGGCTACGAGCCGGACGAGGCGGCGGCGATGTCGGACGACCCCTCGCGTCCGGGCAATCCTCGGTGGATGGAGGCGATGACGGGCGTGCGGGTGCTGGCGCTGGTGCCCCGGATGCAGGCCGAGCGTGTTGATGTCGCGTCGGGCGTGCTGGACGGTTCGGTGCGGTCGGCGATCTCGACGGTGGACTGGTGGGGGCTGCTTGGGCAGTAGCGGGCGATTCCCGGCAAGGCGGGGGCATATCTCGTCCTGCGGTCACGGCTTGCGCACCGGAGGCTGCGAATCCCGGCTATACTTGCCGCTTCGCGCCCACCGAAACGGGCGATTTCCTGATCAGACCTTTGGAGCCTGCCGACGTGCTCAAGTTCCTGCGTAAGTATCAAAAGTGGATGCTGGCCGTGTTCTGTGTCGGCCTGATGATTGCGTTCCTCATCCCCCAGGCGAACAAGCAGTTCGGGCACGACCCGGCCGAGTCGGTGCTGGGCACGACCTATGACGGACGGACCGTGACGCGCAGCGACCTGCAGCGCGTCTCGTCGGACCTGCAGATCATGCGCCGCCTGCGCTTTGATCCGCTGCCGCTGCCCGGCCTGGCGCTATTGCCCAACAGCGACAAGGACACGGCGGACGCGATGTTCTGGACGCTCATCCAGCACGCCGCGGACCACAACCACCTGGGCGCCAGCCAGCAGGAGGCGTTTACTTTTGCCGCATCGCTGATCGGTGCCGAGACGATGGAGCAGCTGGAGTCCAAGGCGAAAGAAGCCGGGCTCAACGCGCCCTACCTGATGGACCTCGCGAAGCAGTACCTCAAGGCCGAGCAGTACCGCCAGCTTGTGATGGGTGTGGAGTACACGGCACCTGGCGAGGAGGAGGGCGCGACCGGCTCGCCGGGCCTGCGTCGTCTTTTTGCGATCAACGACACGATGGAGGCCGCGCGCGCTGCTGCGCAGCAGTACCAGCAGCTGGGCCTGCCCGAGAACCAGGCGCAGGGCCTGGCGCTGCAGATGGCGATGGTTCAGGGCGGCGGGCTTGACCGGATCATCGGCCACGAGCGCGTGACGTCCAACCAGGTCCGTCACCTGCTGCAGCACGAGTACACGTCGGTAGACCTGAGCGTGGCGGTGTTGAACGCCGACAAGCTGATCGAGACGGTCGGCGTTGATGACGCCGAAGTCCAGGGCATCTTCGACCGCTTTGCCGACGACGCGCCGGGCACGGGTCAGCCCTACGGCCTTGGCTACCGCGAACCGAACAAGGTCAAGCTCGAAGCGCTCCGCGTGCCGATCGATGCGATGCGGGAGAAGATCGCCAAGCAGATCAGCTCCGAAGACATCCGCGCGTTCTACAACGAGCACCCCAGCGATTACCTGGACAAGGTCGCTCCGGCCGAGGGCGAGGCCGCGGGAGCCTCGCGCCTGACCCCGGAGATGCGTGAAGAGATCCGCGTGACGCTCACCGCCATGCGCGCCGAGCAGAAGGCGGTGGAGATCGCCCAGCAGATCCGCCTGCGTCTGAATGATGATGCTCGCGGCCTGCCGAACCAGGGCGCTTACAAGGTGCTGCCCGCCGGCTTTGTGCCCACGCCGCTGGTGGTCGTCGCGGAAGAGATCAAGAAGGAGCACGGGATCGACTGCGAAGTGATCCAGGTCGATGAGCCCGTTTCTGCGCAGGAGATCGGCGATTCGCTGCAGTTCACTCAGTCGTGGATCGCCACGCTGCCGACCTCGACCGTGCGTGTGCCCAATGTGCAGTTCGGTTTCCTGATGGAGCGTCAGCTCCCCGAGGTGACACTCAGCGGCCGCGCGGGTCTGTTCGCGACGATCGCTCCGGAACTTTCTAACGCCAGCGCGGGTCAGGCGATGCCGCTGGCCGTGTACGTCCGCACGGCCCAGCCGTTCGTCCGCCCGGATACGCAGGAGGCTGCGATGGGCCTGCAGGTCGGCCTGCCCGGACGCATCCTCATCGACGTCACGCGCTCGACCTATGTCTTCCGCCTGACCGACGCGATCGCCTCGAGGCCGGCCCCCGAGCTTGGTCCGATCGCCGAACAGGTCCGCGCCGATGCACGCAAGGTCAAGGCCTACGAGGCGCTCGTTGCGAAGAAGGACGAGCTGCTCAGGCAGGCGGCCGAGCAGCCCTTTGCTCAGCTCATGAATGAGGCCGGCGACAAGCAGACGCTCTCGGGCGTGATGCGTACGACCCTGCGTCAGCCCACGCCGATCCAGGGCGTGACCAACAGCGGGATGATCCTGCAGCAGGCCTTCGGCACGGCGGACCAGGTGATGGCAACCACCGGCTTTGACGCGGCGTCGGAGAAAGACCGGGTCTTCGCGGTCGAGCTGCCGGGCGACTACAAGATCGCGCTGGTGCGCGTCGATGGCTACCGCTCGATCACGCAGAAATCCTTCCAGGAGCAGGCGAACGATCCGGCAACACTCTTGGCCGCCACTCAGATGGGTGCCAAGCCCTACGAGAAGCCTCCGCTGTCGATCGAGGCGATGATGAGCTACACCGGCTTCAAGTGGGCCGAGGGCTTTGGTCCGTCGGTGCTCGGCACGGACAAGTCGTCCGCCCAGCCCGAGGGCGAAGAGGCGCCGGGCGAAGCCGAGGGCGAGCCGCAGCCTGAGTAAGATTTGGTTTGTTTAAAACACGATGCGCGTCGCTGTTGAGGCGACGGCTCGTTTTTGTTGCGCCGCGTTCAGGCTTGTACTTCGCTTAGCCCACCGTCGAGCCCGGCGGCACGGGCTTGCCCGGGGTAAGGAGCACGACGTCGGCAACTTCTTCGCCGTTCATCGCGGACGCGGCCAGAAGCATGCCGTTGCTTTCTTCGCCACGGATCTTGCGTGGCGCGAGGTTGGCCACCACGATGATCTGCCGACCCACGAGCGTCTGGGGCTCGTAGTAAGCCTTGACGCCGGCGCAGATCTGCCGCTGCTCGGTGCCCAGGTCGATCTGCAGCTTCAGAAGCCGGTCGGCGTTGGGGTGGGGCTCGGCGGCGAGAATGGTCGCGACTCGCAGGTCGATCTTGGCAAAATCTTCGTACTGGATCGTTTCTTTGCTTTCCATGGTGCGTCCCTTTAGGGCTTGGAAGTTATTGTGTGGGGGCAGAGTTTAGGCGATATCGCTCCGGGGTTCTTAAAATGCAGCCCGTGCCCAGCCCAACACAACCCGCCCAGCCGCAAGACCGACCCCGACGCCGCGTCAGCCGACGCACGCGCTGGATCGTACGCATCTGCGTGATGTTCGTGCTCGCGGCGGTCGCGCTGCCCCTGCTGGTGGTCTGGTGGTACACACGCCCGGCGCAGCTGACCCCCGCGGTCGAGATGGTGCTCTCCGAGTCCACCGGCTGCGAGGCACACATCGATCACGCCACCGTCAACAGCCGAGGCGAGATGACCCTGACCGGCGTCACTCTGCGCGTGCCCGGGGTCCAAGGCGACGCGGGCCTGCTCATGACCGCCCAAGGGATCAACATGTTCGGAAAGCCCGGCGGGCTGCTGACCGGCAACTACCGGCCCGATCGCATCGACATCATGAAGCCCGTGCTGCACCTGGTCGAGCACACGCAGACGGGGCAGTTCAACTATGAAATGCTCAGCGCCCCCGAGGGCGGCGATGCCGAGAACCCCATCCCCCAGATCCGCATCAACCACGGCCAGATCCTTTTCGACCAGGCCACCGACGGCAAAGTCACCAACGTCGGCCAGATGGGTGTGCAGGGCGAACTGCGGCCGGACTACAGCGCGCCCAAGGCCTACCGCTTCACCATCTCGGAGACCGACGCGCCCGTCGAGACAAACAACATCGCATTCACCGGCGGCTTCAACCTCACCGTGCCGTCGCTGGACATGTACGCCATGCAGTTCCGCTTCCGCGAAGAGCAGCGGTTCTTCCTCCCCGGCGACTACCGACGCTGGTGGAACAGGCTCGCGCCCAGCGGCGAGGTGCCCGAGATGTACCTCGCGCTGAGGCCCGATGAACAGGGCAAGCTCAGCGTGCACGAGGTCCGTCTGACCCTGGAAGACATCGGGCTCAACCTCGACGTCCTCGACGCCGCCGACCCCGAGCAGCGCGACATCGCCATGCTGCTGCGCCTGATCAAGAGCCGGCTCACACGCGTCAGCGGAGAATTGAAGATCGACGACACCCCCGAGGGCAAGACCTTCGACATCAACGGGCAGGGCGTGCTCGACCAGCGCGGCATCGGCCTGAGCCCCGTGGTCTACTCCGTTCAGGGACAGGGCGGGCTCGGCGAGGACGACCCCTTCCGCATGACCATCTCGACCAAGCCCTTCACCCTCAGCGCGCAGTACCAGTTCCCGCTGGCCTTCTCCCCGCTGACCGGCGAGGGCTATCGGCGCTTCAAGCCCAGCGGCAACTTCGCGCTCACCGCAGAGCTCAAGTCCGATGGGCCGGGAGCACCCGCTCAGTGGGCGATCGGCCTGGACATCCTCGACGGCCGCATGACCCACGCCATGTTCCCGCTGCCGCTTGAGCACGTGCAGGGCAAGGTCATGATCCGCGAGGAAGAGGTCACCATCGGGCCGCTCACGGCCAACTCCATTAACGGCGCGTCGCTCAACCTCGAAGGCTTTGCAAAACCCGCCAGCGATGTCGCCGAGGTCAAGCTCGACATCCACATCAGCGACCTGCCCCTGGACGATGCGCTCAACGAAGCACTCGAGCCGGGCGCAAGGAAAAACCTCGCACGCTTCCTGAACCCGCCTTCTTATGAAAGGCTCCTGGAGCGCGGGCTGATTCAGAACGACGACGACCCGGCATCGGCACCTCGTTTCGCGATGGGCGGGAAGGTCGACGTGTTCGTGCCCGTGTATCGGCCCTTCGGACAGGGTAAGGACTACTCGGTCACGCCCATCGTCGATGCGGCGGGGCTGAGCATCGTGATGGCCGACTTCCCCTACCCCGTGACGGCCGACAGCGGGCAGATCACGCTCGGCAGGGACTACGTGCTGATCAAGGAGCTGGGCCTGGCCTCGCCGACCGGCGGGGGGCTGACGCTCAATGGCTCGGCGAAGAAGGACGCCGACGGCGTGTACCGCCCGCAGGTCTCGGTGGACAACGCCGCGCTGCCTGCGGACAAGCTCTTGCTCAGCGCGCTTGGCCCTGAGGCCGAGAAGCTGCTGACCGACCTCGGCGTGCAGGGCCTGCTGTCGCTGACGGGCAAGGTGTTCCAGGGCCCGGAGGATGACGAGCCGCAGATCGCGCTGGATGTCAAGCTCTCACAGGGCAGCTCGACGCCCTACGGCGGGCAGGTCACGATCGACGGCGTGACCGGCTCGTTCAAGCTCAGCGCAAACGACCTCAAGGACCTGGACCTCAGCGGCAGGCGCGGCGAGGCAAAAGTGCGCATCACCGGCGCGGTGGACTGGTCGGGCAAGGACGGCGAGACATCGGCGGACCTGCGCTTTGATACAAAGAATCTCGAATGGGACAAGACACTGCTGGACGTGCTGCCGCCGGACGGTGAGCTGCGCGCTCAGCTGGCCGGGTTGTATGAAGAGTACGAGCCGGCCGGCGTGTTTGACGCGGTGCTGGACTGGGGCCCGCGTCCGGGGGATCAGTCGGACGAGTTTGCCGCGGTGCTCAGGCCCGGCGTGCTGGCGATGAACCTCCTGGGCGGGCGGATGGGCTACTCGGGCATGACCGGCAGCGTGACGGTGTACACCGACCTGATGCAGCTGAACAATCTCGCGGGTGATTTTGTGGACGACGACGGCGCGACAGGCCGGCTGAGCGCGTCGGGCGACATCGGTTTTGAACATAAGCCGCGCATCGGGCTGACCTTCAGCGGAAACACCAGCGCGATCGGCCACACCGCCAGGCTGCTCTTGCCCGACGCGGCGGAGTCGGTCATCGACTCGATCAAGTACGAGGGCGGGCTGACGGTCAGGGACGCGGAGCTGGCGATGGTCGGCGTCGGCGGGGAGAAGCAGTCGACCGAGTTCCGCGGGTTCTTTGGCATGAGCGACATCAAGGCGGTGGTCGGCGGGGTGCCGATCGAGGGCTTCGAGGGCCTGCTCTACACCGAGATCAACGACAAGCCGGGCAACGAACCGCCCGCGATGCTCTACGAGCTCACGAGCGAGAAGATGGACGCCAACCAAAGGCGTGTCGAGCACTTCCGCATCAAGGCGGACAACACGCGCGACCCGAAGGTGCTGCGTACCGGTAGGGGCACGGGCTCGATCTATGGCGGGACGCTGGTGCTCGAGGCCTCGGCCGATCTGTCGAGCGAGGGCGGGGTGCGCGTGAACGCGTCGATCCATGACGCCCAGCTCAAGCCGCTGCTCAAGCCCGAAGACGAGTGGGCAGGCACGGGCGATGACCCGCGCATCGTTGATCGCAAGCTCGGCTCGGGCCTGCTCAGCGCGTCGCTGATGCTCGATACGCCTTATGGCGACACAGCCAATCGCTACGGCCGGGGCGAGATCCGCCTGCGCGACGCGGGCCTGCTTGCCGACACGCCGCTGGAGCTCTGGCTCTTGCAGGCGTTGAACCTGAACCTGCCCGACCGCCGCGGGTTTGACCGCGGGTCGGCGGATTTCGATATCACAGGCGACAAGATGGTGTTCGAGGAGATGTGGATGGAGACGCGCGGCATGGAGCTCAGTTTTGCAGGCCTGCCCGTCTTCAAGCAGGGCCTGCGCGTCATCGGCTCGGGCATCATCACCTACCCGAACATGGACCTGGACATCCGACTGCAGACGCAGATCACCGGCTCGGCCGAGATCATCCCGTTCAGCCCGCTCTTCCAGGCGGCGCGCAACGAACTCTTGGGCATCCAGGTCGGCGGGACACTGAAAAAACCCGTGATCAAGGTCCGCGTCCTGCGCGACACGCGCAGCGCTTGGGAACGGCTGATGAACCCCCGGCCCGAGCAGGACGAAGACGTAAACAACTAGTCATGAGCGGCTAACACAAAAAACGTGATGTCGATTGATCCGCGGCTTAGCGCCCGAAGAACCCGCCGGGGTTCAGGCCCAGGCCGCTGCCGTCTGGGGTCAGCACGATGGAGAGCGTGGCCTGGCCGTCGAGGTCGTCGTAGCCGAGGTTGAGCGCGAGGTTGGCGCGGGGGATGCGGCGGTTGAGTTCGAGGTTGATCGAGCGTGAACTGCCCTGGCCAAAGTCGAGGACCTGGTACACGCCGAGCTTGTACTTGGTGGTCAGCTGCAGCGCGGCGCCGTAGCTCAGCAGCCGCGCGTCGAGCACATCGATCTCGCGGTAGTTGATGAACGAGCTCAGGCGGTCGGTGTGCTGGTTCTCGATGCCCGCGCGCCACTGGGCGACGCTGCCGTCGTCCAGTCGCTCGGTGAACTCGCCGGTGAAGGCGGTCGCTTCGGTGACGGCCCACATGAGCTCGGTGTAGAAGTGGTCGTCGCCCAGCGTGTACTCGGGGCGGTAGCCGTAGTAGCGGCCCAGCGACGCGTTGTTGCCGGCGTCGTCGCTGACGAGCACGACATCGGTCTGCAGTGTGAGCCAGTCGATCGTGCGTTCACGGCCCATGCCGCCGCGGCGGGTCTGCCAGGTGTTGAGCACGCCGAACCGCGCGACCCCGCCTTCGATCAGCCGCTCGACTTCGGGGTCGTAGATCGGAAGATCGGAGGCGGACATCGTCGCGTCATAGACGGCCAGCGTCGTGTTGGGCTCGATGATGTGACGCAGGCCGTTCACGTCCAGCAGCCTGCTGCTGAAGTCGCTGTTGGTTTTGCTGAACGCGGTCGAGGTCCGCACGCCAAGCCCGCCCCACAGGCGCGCCTGGTCGTTGTTGCCTCCGTTGTACGAGCCGAAGTCCTGGTCGTATGCGGTGACCCGGCCGACGGCGAACGGGGTGATGTCTACCACGCCCACTCGGTTAGGTGCGCTGATCTCCGTCCGGCTGTCTACGCGCGAGACCATGTCCGTCGGGAACCCCGAGGCCAGCGCGGCGGCGTGGAAGCTGGTCGTCGGCGTGATGCCGAACGCCGCGGCCGACTGCGCCGCCGTGAACCCGCGCTCGCCCGGCGTGTCGTCGCCGAAGACCGCACGCATCCGGCCAGCGCGCGACTCGTGGAACAGTGTCGCATGGTCGTCGAAGATGCTCGTGATCTGCCGGTACTCAAACTCCGGCAGCTTGTTCACCGAGTAGCCCGGCGTGAGCAGCGGGGCGTACTGCGTTGTGAAATCATTGGTCTGGCCCTTGATCAGAGCGGTGGTGGCCCAGTCGTCCTCGGCCTTCTTGAAGTAAGCGCTGGTCTCGAACTCCCGCTCCGCATATGCCTGGTTCGGGAAAAACTCTTCGAGGAACGTCGGGTCGGACACATGGTTGGCCTCGAGCCAGACCTCCCAGCCCGCGGGCAGTGTTTGGCGGTGCTGGGCGTGGATGAAACCGCGCGTCTTGCCGTCGAACCCGACATCGTTGCGCTTGGCGATCTCGTCCGTGCCCGAGTCGTTGGGCAGGAAGTAGCCGTCGACCGCGCCGCGTGCTTGCTTGGTCTGGTATTGCAGTTCGGTGCCCAGCCCGAGGCCGTGCTCCCCGCGGTGGTCGATGTTGCCCATGAAGTCCACGCCATCGGGCGAGCGCATCCCCGCCAGCGCGAACAGGTCCCATGTCGTCTGCACGTTCGCGCCGTTGTCGCTCTCGTATCCGACCTTGACTTTGCGGATCGGGATCGCGCCGGCTTTCAGTGTCGCGGTGGGCCAGTAGAAGAAGGGCGTCTGCCCGGCGTTGACCGTCACGCCCTCGGCCGTCACCCAGTTCTCGACCTCGCCCTTCTTGTGCTCGATCTGCTGCAGCGTGATCCGGCTGGCACCGATCGACAGGTGCGGCTTGGCGAACTCGCTGGTGGTAAACACCGCGTCCTCGGCGCGGAAGGTGTCGGCCGAGGTCTGGCGGATCACGTCCGCACGCAGGTACAGCGGCACACGCGTCTGCAGGTCGTAGCTGTAGACCACCGCGTCCAGCAGGATCGCGCGGTCGGTCTTGAGGTCGTAGAACGCGCGGGGCGACCGCACCGTTGTCGTGCCGTCGCTGACCACCGCGCCGTCTTCGAGGTAGATCCCGCGCACACGGCCGGCATCGACCTGACCCGAGGGCGCATCGGCGTTCGTGTCCTTGCTCAAGAAGATCACGATGTTCTGCGCGGTCAGCAGCACATCGCGGCCCTCGTCCTCGTCCTGGTACATCACACGCACGCCGCCCAGCAGCAGGATCGCGTCTTCTTCCTCGCCGCGCTGATAGACGATCCGGTCCACCTTGCCGTAGCGCACCGTCCCGCGTGCAGGCAGCACCGGGCGCGGCACCAGCTCGCTGTCCACCACCTCGCCGGGCTCGGGCAGCTTGATCTCGCGTCGCTCGGCGTCGATCGCGGCGCGGCGCTGCTCACGAAGACGCTCCTGCTCGGGCGTCAGCGCAGCCTCGTCGGGCACCGCGCGCATGGGCCTGCTCACGCGCTGGTCGTACTCCAAGATGCGCTCGAGCGCGTTCTTGCTCAGCTCGCTTTCGGGCAACCGGTCGGCGGTGGTCATCTGGGCCGAGAGCTCGACCTTGCCCTGCGACGCCAGCGTGACCAGCAGGCCGTTGGCCTGGGCGCGGACCCCGCCCTCGCCCGCCGACACGGGCTTGTCGAACACGATCGCGAAGTCGCGCACCGCCTTGCCCGGCCCGGGCCGACGGGTGATCCGCACCACCGCTCGCTGGTCGCGGAAGCCAAAGCCCCCGGCCGAGAACGAGACGTCGCCTTCTAAAAGCAGCAGCTTGACCGCCCCCTGGTCGACCACGGTCGCGCGGTCGGCTCTGAGCTGAACGTCGTCATTGAGCACCGGCTCAAGCACCGCCTGTGCAGCGGCGCGCTGTGCCGTCATCAGGCCGAGCACCACCCCGATCATTGCGAGCCAACACTTCATCGCAGGATGATAAACCCTCCAGCCCTTACCCGCGAGGCGCAGCAAACATCGGCTCGTTCTCGGGCAGCGGCTGGGGCAGGGGGATCGCATGGGGCTGGGCCGCGCCCGAGGCCGGCTCGGGGCTGAGCACCGCGATCTGCCACAGGTCCAGCCAGCTGGTCTTGAACAGGTAATGCACGTGAAGTGTTGTGCCCTTGAGGCAGTCCTCCAGCGCCAGGTCGCTCTTCCATCCGACCTTCATCCAGAACGGGTTGGTGAAGCGCTCGAGAAATCCCATCACCGGGTTGTGCGAGTGGAAGTGGTTGAGCAGGATGATCCGGCCGCCGGGCTTGACCAGGCGCTCGGCCCACAGCAAGAGCTTCGCCGGCTCGCTCACCACGCTGATCGTGTGCGCGATCATGATCTGATCAAACGACTGCTCGGCCAGAGGCGGGAACATGGCGTCGGCCTGGATCAGGTGCACGTGGCTAAGCCCGTTGTCGTTCTTCTTGCCCATCGCCTTGTTCAGCATCCCCGCCGACAGGTCCGCGCCGATCACGGTGATGTCGCGCGGGTAGTCCGGCAGCATCATCCCCGTACCCACGCCCAGGTCCAGAACCACCGAGCCGGGCTTGGCGCGGATGTGCTGCATCGCGCGGTAGTGACGCTTGACCACCAGCGCGCCGAAGGTCTTGTCGTAGAAATAGGCCCAGACGTCGTAACAGCGACTGGTCCAGGTTGTCTTCATCGTCTTCATGGGGCTGGTCGCTGCTCCTTCCTCCGGGAAAGCTGCTGGGTTACTGCTTCGTCGATCTGAGCCACCCAGTTTTCGACCTCTCCCTCGGTCTCCAGGAGCTCATAGCTGGGCATGGTATCGCCTGGACCGAAAACCAACACAGCCGGCAGCGTCCCGCCTTCCCACGAACCGCTCACTACTCCCGCGATCGCGGTTTTGGCCTCGGAACCCTCGGCCGCGCGGTAGGCGTCCACCCACGCATCCTGCTCGGTCAGATACGCCCCGGCCTTATTCACGTAAGCCTCGCCCTCATCAAAGCAAAGCGTTACCAGCCGGACATCCTCCCCATACGCTTTCATCTTTTCGTGCAGCTTCGGGAACATCGCCACGCAAGACCCGCACCAGGTCGCCCAGCAGTCGATCACCAGTACCTTGCCCTGGGCAAGCGTCTGCCGGCGCAGCTCCGACACGGCCGCGGCATCGAGCATCGGCAACTCACGCACCGCCACCTGTCCCGCGGTGTCCGTGCTGCTCTGAGGCTTGCCATCACACCCGGCAAGAAGCAGGGCGGCGGCGAGCAGGGCGGTGTAAAGGCTGCGAATTTCAGGCATATGCGATGTTTTCTTCAAAGCGTAACGGGTGACGCGCCGCGGCCCGTTCGAACCGCTCCAGTTTAATCGCGGGACGCTGCACGTCGCCCGCTGAACCCGGGATCGGTCCGAACTAACCCTGCTACACTGTCTTTATGAAAACGCTGGAGGTCAATGGCCAGGTCAAAAAAACCCAGGCGGCGACCGTCGAGGCCCTGCTGAAGGAGCTGGGCCTTGCCGGGCAGGCCGTAGCGGTCGAGGTCAACCAGGCCGTGGTCCCCAAGAAACAGCACGCCCAGGCCCAGCTCAACGAGGGGGATAAGGTTGAGCTGGTCACGCTGGTCGGCGGGGGATAACGTGAAAGCAGGTGCATAGAACATGACAGCATTGACCGAACAACTCGACACGCCCCTTCACGTCGGCGGCAAAACCCTCGCGTCGCGCCTCATCGTCGGCACGGGCAAGTACCAGACCTACGAACTCATGCAGCAGGCGCTCGACGCCTCGGGCGCGGATGTGATCACCGTCGCGGTGCGCCGCGAGCGCCTGGTCAACGAGAAGGGCCAGTCGCTCCTGGACTTTATCGACACGCAGCGCTACACGATCCTGCCGAACACGGCCGGTTGTTTCACGGCCGAGGACGCGGTGCGCGTCGCGCGGCTTGGGCGAGAGCTTCTCGATCAGATCGACAACCCCGGCAAGGACTGGGTCAAGCTCGAAGTGCTCAACGACAAGAAGACGCTGCTGCCGGACCCGGTGGGCACGCTCGAGGCGACGCGCGAGCTGGTGAAGGACGGGTTCAACGTGCTTTGCTACACCAGCGACGACCCGGTGATGGCGACCAAGATCAAGGAGGCCGGCGCTGCGAGCGTCATGCCCGCGGGTTCTCCGATCGGCTCGGGACAGGGCGTGCTCAACCCCAACGCGATCCGCATCATCCTTGAGCTGCTCAAGGATGGCGACGCCGACTACCCCGTGATCGTCGACGCCGGCGTGGGCGCCGCAAGCGACGTGTCGGTCGCGATGGAACTCGGGGCCGACGGCGTGCTGCTGAACACCGCGATCGCGCACGCGAAGGACCCGGTGCGCATGGCCCACGCCATGAACCACGCCTGCAAGGCCGGCCGACTGAGCTACCTCGCCGGAAGAATCCCCAGGAAGCTCTACGCCACGGCCTCAAGCCCGTGGGCCGGCGTCATCAGCTACATCCCCGGCGAGTAGCGCGGGTCGCAAGTGCCGCGTCGTCGAGGCCTGGTTTTGATCCCGGAGGGCGACCCAGAACGCGCGATTCTGCGCAGCCTCGCCATCCCGAGTCAATTCACCGGTCGATCAGGTACCGCCACACGTCGGCTACGCCGATGGCGTCGATCTCTTTGTGAGCCGCTTCCTCGATCGGCGGGTAGTCCTTGACGCGCGGGACGGATTCGAGATCGACTTCGGTGGAGGAGCTGACCTGCTTGAGGCCTAGCGAGCCGTCGCCGGTGACGGAGATGATGTATCGCCCGTCCTCGCGCTTGCTGAAGGAAAGCGACTTGCCGTAGGGGATGCGGTCGGGGTCCCAGTCGACCTCGAGCAGGTCCTTGTCGATGTACACCACCTTGTCGGGGGGCACGGCATTGACCTTGTTGAACTCGAAGACACGGCGGATCAGCAGGCGCTGGTCGGCCAGGATGTAGTCGACGTAGACCTCGTTCTTGCGGATGTCGAAATGAGTGGGCACGCGGACCAGTTCGTCGCCCTTGCGGACCACGACGCAGACCCGGCCGTCCTCGACGAGGATCTCGGTGACCGGGCGCGGGGTGATGGCCTGGTTGTACTGCTGGGTGAGCTGGCGGTAGTCGTTTTCGAGGGCGACCAGGCGATTCCGGTAGATTTCCTGGGCGACGGTAGCGCGGGCCCAGCGGTAGCCGGCGACGGCGGCCAGGGCCAGGGCAACGAGCGCAAGCGGTAAGAAAAGCCTTTTCGCCATCGTCATCAGTTCTTGGTGGTGCATTGCCGGGGGCTTATCTCCCGGCGCTGAGGTATCATCGGCCGGATTGTGGCCCGAGGTCCAACGCCGGCCCCAGGCCTCTGGGATGGATAAATCTTGTAGGAATTCGCATGCGTCGGATCACGAGCTTGATGATTGCACTGGTGTTCGCTGTCTCGTCGGCGCAGGCCGAGGTGCGCCTGCCCTCGGTGATCAGCGACCACATGGTGCTGCAGCGCGATGTGCCCGTGCGGATTTGGGGCATGGCCGAGCCCGGCGAGGCGGTGACGGTCAGCCTTGGGCTTGATGGCGGCAAATGGGGTGACGACTCCACGGTGACGGCCGACGCTCAGGGGAGCTGGGCGGTGATGCTCGATAAGAAGCAGCCCGGCGCGGGAAAGGCCTTGACGCTCACGATCACCGGCTCGAAGACCGCCAAGCCGATCGTGATCAGCGACGTTGTCTTCGGCGAGGTCTGGGTCGCTTCGGGTCAGTCGAACATGGCGATGATGGTTGCCGAATCGCTGAACGCCAAGCAGGAGATCGCCGACAGCGCTAACGATCAGGTCCGCATGTGGACGGCAGGCAACACGGTCGCCAGCGAGCCCGCGTTTACGGTCAAAGGCACCTGGGCCGTGGCTTCACCTCAGACGACCGGTCGTTTCTCGGCGGCGGCGTACTACTTCGCGATTCATTTGCAGAAAGAGCTCGGCGTGCCGGTGGGCATCCTTCACGCGAGCTGGGGCGGCACGCCGATCGAGGCCTGGACCAGCCGGCAGAAGCTCGACGGCATCGACTGGGCCGGCCCGATCCTCGAACGCTACGACCTGTCGGTCAAAAACTACGAACAGACCAAGGCGGAGTACCTCAAAGCCCTCAAGCTCTGGGAGCAGACGCGCAACGGCCCGGAGAATACCGGCTTCAAGGACGGCATGGCCAAGCCCGACTTTGACGACAGCGGATGGAAGACCATGACGCTGCCGCAGACCTGGGAAGCCGGCGGCCTGGGCCAGAAGGACGGTGTGGTCTGGTTCCGCAAGAAAGTCACGCTGCCCGACGGCTGGGCGCAACAGAAGCTCAAGCTCGAACTGGGGCCGATCGACGACGGCGACACGACCTATATCAACAACGAAAAAGTCGGTGAAACCGCGCCCTCCGCTAACAACGCGTGGCAGAAGCCGCGCGTTTACAACGTGCCCGACAAGCTGGTGAAGGCGGGTGAAATGACGATCGTGGTGCGCGTCGTTGACCTGGCCGGCGGCGGGGGGATCTGGGGCAAGCCCGAGCAGCTCATGCTCAGCCGCGCCGATGGACAGGGCCAAGCGATCTCCCTGGCCGGCGATTGGAAGTACAGCCTCGTTCACGAGATCGACGCGACCAACCGTCCGGCACGCGCCCCGAGCCAGCCCTTCGGCCCCGAACACCCCCACTCGCCGGCGGGCCTGTTCAACGGCATGATCGCGCCCATCGTCCCCTACACGATCCAGGGCGTGATCTGGTACCAGGGCGAATCCAACTCGCCCCGCGCCCTGCAGTACCGCAAGCTCTTCCCCGGCATGATCGAAGACTGGCGCACGCGCTGGGGACAGGGCGACTTCCCCTTCCTCTTTGTTCAGCTGGCCAACTACCGCAACCCCACCGATGAAGTGGTCGACACCGACTGGGCACACCTGCGCGATGCGCAGCTGCGGACTCTTGGCACCGTGAAGAACACCGGCATGGCCGTGACCATCGACATCGGCGACGCCAAGGACATCCACCCCAAGAACAAGCAGGACGTGGGCGGGCGCCTGGCACGCTGGGCGCTGGCGGACACCTACGGCAGGAATGTGGTCAAGAGCGGGCCGATCTACAAAGAGCACAAAATTCAAAACAGCGAAGTGCTTGTCTGGTTTACGAATTTCGGCAGCAGCATGAAGACGCCGGCTGATAAGCCCCTGCTCGGATTCACCGTGGCCGGTAAAGACGGGGTGTTTTATCCCGCCAAGGCACAGGTCACGCCTTTCGAGCCCGGCTCCAGCAACCCCGCGGTTAGCTGGAGTGTTGTTGTAAGTTCCGACGCAGTGAAGGAGCCCGTCGCCGTACGCTACGCGTGGGAGGACAACCCCGACGAGGCGAACCTCTTTAATGAAGAAGGCCTGCCCGCGTCGCCTTTCCGAACCGATGACTGGGCGGGTCCGACCGACACCCGGCGGTAATTTCCCCCGCCCGTTAGCCGTCGCCTGCAAGGCGACGTGCACTGCGTGTATTTAGACGCGTGTATCGACGAAGGATGCCTGCGCGCGTCGCCTTGAAGGCGACGGCTAACTATTTTTACTGGGATCTGATGCGATATTTATTTACACGGTGGTGGTCTGTGTGTTTGCTGCTGGTCGTTGCGTCGGGTTCTGCATGGGCCGGCACGCTCGACACGCTCAGGCCCGAGCACCCGCGTGTGCTGGCGAGGGGTGAAGACTTCGAGCGCATCCGAGAGCTGGTGAAGAGCGATGAGCTGTCCACCCGCTGGTACGCAGGGCTCAAGGAGCGAGGCAACGAGATGCTCGATGAGCCTGTGGCCAAGCGCGAGCTTCGCGATGGTCGTCGGCTGTCTTATGTCAGCAGCGATGTTCTTGATCGCGTGCTCGCGCTCTCGATGCTGGATCGGCTTGAGCCCAATGACGCCTACCGTGACCGGGTGTGGGCGGACATGCAGGCCGCGGCTGCGTTCAGCGATTGGAACCCCGACCACTTCCTGGACGTGGCGATCATGTCGTTCGCCTTCGCGATCGCGTACGACTGGATGTACGACCGCTGGACGCCCGAGCAGCGTCAGGTGATCCGCGGTGCACTGATCGAGCTGGCGATCAAGCCCGGCCTGAGCGCGCACGCGGAGGGCGCGTGGTGGACTCGTACACACATCAACTGGAACCAGGTCTGTCACGGCGGGCTCATCGCAGGTGCTCTTGCGATCGCCGATGAAGAGCCCGCGATGGCCCGGCAGATGGTGGACCTGGGTGTGAAGGCGCTCAAGGTGCCGATGGCCCGCTACGCGCCCGACGGCGGGTACGACGAGGGCCCGAGCTACTGGGGTTTCGGCACGGGCTACAACGTCATCGCGCTCGCGGCGCTAGAGTCCGCGCTGGGCACAGACCTCGGGCTGGGCGAAATGCCGGGGTTCAGCCAGACCGGCCTGTTCCCCGTGCAGATGACCGGGCCGACGGACCTGGCGTACAACTTCGGGGACGCAAAAGAAGGCCCGGTTCAGTCGCCGGCGCTGTTCTACTTCGCTAATCGTTTCCGGCACCCCGCGTGCGCCAGCTACGCCCTCCAGCGCAATATCGGCACGGCGCTTGACCTGCTCTGGTACGACCCCGCTAGTCTCAGCAAGGACGCCGAGCCGCTGCCGCTTTCCGTGATGTTCCGCGCGTCGAGCGTCGCGGTCATGCGGTCGGGCTGGGGGCCGGACGACTGGTTCGTTGGCACCAAGGGCGGGCACTTGGACTACGGCCACGCGCAGATGGACCTGGGCTCGTTCGTCCTGGACCACGCCGGTGTACGCTGGCTGATCGACCTGGGCGCGGACGACTACAACCTCGACGGCTACTTCGCCAGCTATAAAAACGGCAAGCGTTGGGACTACTACCGCGCCCGGGCCGAGGGGCACAACACGCTGGTGATCAACCCCGGAGCCAAGCCGGACCAGGCCTATGAAGCTCGGGTGCCGATCGAGCTTGATGGCGATACGGTGCGCATCGACTTGTCCAGCGCTTACGCCGCCAGGGTCGATCGCGCGATCACGCTGGACCGTGAGCATGATGTTGTGCGAGTCGTGGATCGGCTTGCGTTGGAGCAGGCTTCCGAGTTGTGGTGGTTCGCGCACACGCGCGCGCAGGTCGAGGTCGCGGCGGACGGCCGATCGGCGTTGCTGTCGCAGGACGGCAAGAAGCTTCGGGCGCGTGTCGTGTCGCCCGACGCGGCACGGTTCACGGTGATGGACGCCCGGCCGTTGCCGACCTCGCCGGACCCCAAGGGGCAGAACCCCAACAACGGTGCGGGAAAAACCAACGTCGCAAAAGGGACCAAGTACGTCATGCGCGGAGAGACTCCGATCTACGGCGACCCCGACGCGGGGTCGGCGATCCGCAAGCTGGCGATACATCTTGAGGGCGTGACGCGGCAGGTGATCGAGGTGGTGTTCGAAGAGGAGCCTGCCGCGCTGCCTTGATTGCGTTTACTATGAATCGATGCGCAGCAGCGAGTGGAGACAAGGCGGGCCGAGCGTGCTGGGATACCGTCCGGGCTGGCTGTGGTGGGCGGCCGTGGCGGTGGTGCTGGCGGTGTTCTCGGCGATGCTGATCAATCAGAGCCTGCGCTACGCGCGGATCCAGCGCTACATCGGCGAGCGGATCGAGCTCCATGCGAAGGAGCAGGGGCTCGACCCGTCGCTGGTGCGTGCGGTTGTTCAGGCGGAGAGCGGCGGCGACTGGCGTGCGCGCTCGGCCAAGGGGGCGATGGGGCTGATGCAGGTCACGCCGATCGCGCTGGAGGATGTCGCCCGGCTCGACACTGAACTTGGCGACGTGAACCTTTACGACATAGACGACAACCTGCATGTGGGGACGGTGTACCTCAGTCACATGATCGCGCGGTTTGATGATGATGTCACGCTTGCCGTGGCCGCCTATCACATGGGCCCGACCAGTATTAGCACGGGCCTTCGCAAGTACCCGGACCTGTCGGCGTACGAGATGATCCAGAAACACGCCGGCCCGCAGACCCGCGCTTACGTCGACAAGGTGCTGCGTTTGTATGAGCGTTCGCCCTGACACGGGTGCGACTTGTCCGCCGCGACGTCGCGCGGCGGCTGAAGTCGTTGTGATCCTTGATCTTCGTGCGCGGTGTTCCTTAGCCCCCGAGCGACGCCTCGGGGGGCTGCACACCTTCGACTTGTCCGCCTCGACTTGTCTGTCGCGACAGGTTCGCTGTGACTCGCGCGGCGGCAAAGATGCTAAGGGAGGTGCGAGGGAGAGCGAATCGGTTCGCTGGTTTAACGGTTGCTGGCTGCGGGTAGTTTTCTGTTGATCCCCGCGAGCAGGTCGGCGTAGATCGGGTCGGGCTCGCGCGTGGCGTCGATGACCAGGTAGTGCTTGGGGTGCAGCTTGGCCTGATCGAGGTAGCCCTGGCGTACGCGGCGGTGGTAGGCGTCGTCCTTGCTCTCGATGCGGTCCTTGCTGGCGTCGAATTCCTGGCCACGCAGCAGCGGGTTCATGCGTGCCTGCGCGGTCTTCTCATCGACATCGAATACGACGACCAGGTCGGGCCAGTGTTTTCCAAGCGCGACGTGTCCGACGGCGTAGATGTCATCGATCGGCAGTCCACCCGCGGCGCCCTGGTAGGCCAGCGTGGAAGAGATAAATCGGTCGGCGACGACAAGCTCGCCTTGTTCGATCGCCGGGGCGACGCGCTGAGCGATGAGCTGGGCGCGGCTGGCCATGAACAGCAGCATCTCGCAGCGCAGGTCGATGGGCGCCTGCTGCTCGTGCTTTGCGTCGAGCAGGACCTTGCGGATTTCTTCGCCGATGTGGGTTCCGCCGGGCTCGCGGACCTCGCAGACGCGCAGGCCGGCCTGCCTCGCGTCGTCGATGAACCGCTTGAGCTGGGTTGATTTGCCGCTGCCATCGGGCCCGTCGAAGACGATGAATCGTCCGCGCAGGCGGCTGGCGATCGCGGGGTCCAGTGACGGGCTTGGCATGAGGGAGAGGATAGCTCAAACCGGCGAAGTCGCGGGGCCTGGCCTAACACCTGAAATGCTCAACTCTTAGGCACGTGGCGGGGGGCCAGTAGATTAAGGTTTTTGCCTGAAACTGTTTGATATGAATCATTTACGAAAAAAAAGCTTGACGTTTTAAAGTTCGCTGCACAAAATACAGTCATATCCGGGTCGCTTGGTCTGCCGGTTAATTCCGGCTGTTTTGATCATTTCCCCGCAAGCATTCGGCGATGCGGGCTCGCTCGGAGCATTGAATGTCCCTGCAGCAAGACCGACTCACTTTTTTTGGGGTGCTGATCGCGATTGTTGTAGTCGTGCTTGGGTATCTGCAGCTAGGTCGGCTCTATCCCGCATCGGGCCAGGCACAAGAAATCGAATCTTCAGTTCACACCGGTTCCGCGCAACCAGGGTCTACGGACCTGGCCCCACGTGAGCGCGGCGACCCCTGAATTTTGAAAAGACGATGGACCGCACGCGTCGGGGCGTGCATCCATCTCTGCCGCCACCGCTTGAAGGAAATATGTTCGGCGTCGCATGCTCTAAATGCCCTGGAGGATAGCTAGAGCAAGGTGACCGCCGAAACCCGCGGCCAGGACGGCCTGAGACCCCGAGCGATTGCATGCCTGCATGCTCGGCGGGGTCTCAAGCCTCCTGCCGTTGGGCAGTTTCATCGGTTCAGTTAGCCAGGGCATCGGCGGGCGCTTGCCGGTGCGCAGGGTCATCGCAGCGATCACAAGGGACGCCAGTCCCGAAGCGCCAAGGCTGTGCCCGATCGCGCCCTTGACCGCATAGAGGTCCGGCGTGCGTGACCCGGCTGGGCTCGACGACTGAAGGAGTACGTCCAGCTCGGCCGGGTCGTGTTCGCGGGTGCCCGGCGCGTGGGGGTGGATCACATCAAAGCCGCGTCCGTTCGCATGTTGCCGCCACAGCCGCGCGAGGCTTTTCATCTGCGTTGGCGAGCGAACGATGTCGTAGGGCTCACAGGCGGTGGCGGTGTCGACCAGCTCGATCGCGCCCTTGGGCATCGGCTGGCCCGGCTCGATACGCCGCAGCAGCACCGCAACCCCGGCCTCGCTGAGCATAAAACCCGCGCGTCGTTCATCCAGCGGGCGCTGGGCGTAGGCATCGGTCGTCATCGTGCCCAGCACGCCCAGGCGGTTGTAGCTGTGGACGAAGGCGGGTGTGATCGCCGCATCGGCCGAGGCGACCAGCGCGTAGGGCGAGGGGTTTTCTGAATCACAAAGCAGCGCGCGTCGCGCAGCATCAAGCGCGACCAGGCCCGACGAGCACGCCGCGACGTGGTGGGTCATCGGCCGGGTGTGCAGGCGCTCGGTGAGCTTGTGCGACAGGTAGCCGTGCGGTCCGAGCGCAACACACTGCGCGAGGTCGTTGGTCACGGGTCGGCCCTTGCCCAGGTGACGCGAGAGCGTGGCGATGGCGCCCTTGCTCGTGCCCAGCCACAGCGGCAGGCCGGTGGTCGCTAGCCCGGCCATCGTCGCCGCCTCACGAACTGCACGCTCGGCCAACTCCACGGCAGGGTCGCATCGGCCGTGCTGCGCCGACGACACGCAGCCCAGCGCCCGCGCCAGGTCCACCGGCTCGGTATCGGGTGGCAGGGCGGCGGCGCGGTCCCTCAGCGTGCGACCGGCCAGCAGGGCGGAGAACGTCGGCCAGGCCCCCTCGCCCAGCGGCGTGATCAGCCCCCAGCCCGCGAGCGCGATGCGCGCAGCCGATGATTCGCGGTCGTTCTTCGGCGGTGGGGGTGTGGGCGTATTCATCGCAGGCGCGGCAGATCATAGTGTCTCACAACCCCAGAGCGAGCCGGCGGGCACACCGCACCCGGTCCCTCGCTCGTCTGCCGGTAAACTACTGCCTCACTCAAGGACGGCCCGCCTAACCATGTCCGCACCTCTACGACTCATCCAGACCGAAGGCAACGCGGTGCTCAGCGGCGTGCAGATGGTGGTCAAGGCGGGGCTGGAATTCGGCGTCCAGACACTCGTGGGCTCGCAGCTCGACGGGCCCGATGCCTACGCGGCGCTGCTCAAGGAATACGGCCCGCTGCTTGAGGACAAGGGCCTGCGCACCCTCACGCTGCCCGACGCACGGCAGGCGATCGCCGCGCTCATCAGCGCCTGGCTCAGCGGGCAGAAGACCCTGGGCCTGTTCGAAGCGATGGGGGTCATCGACGCGGCGGGCGTGCTGCTCTCGACCAGGGTTACCCCGAGCGATCAGCCCGGCGGGGTGCTGCTTTGCTTTGGGCCAAGCGACAGTTCACAGGGCGAGGCGGCGATGGCGCTGTTGCGACGGGCCGGGTGGGTCGTGCTTGAGCCGTCGCTGCAGGACGAGGTGATGTCGTTTTCGTCCGAAGGTCAGGCGCTCAGCCTGGCCTCGGGCTTGCCGGTGGCGCTGGCGTTGCCGCAGGCGCTCCTGCACGGCGCGGCGACGGTCGCGTGCCAGGCCAATCACTACCCGGCCTCGTCCGGCGAAACGAAGGTGCTTGAGCGCGCTATCGAAAACGTCGATGCACTTACGGCTGCGCTGAGCGAAGCGCGCAACAGCAAGCTCAACACCGTGGTGAACCCGCCGGGCAAAGACGAGGCGATGCCGTTGGCACTGGTGACGGTGGGGCGGAGCTTTGGTTGGGCGCGTCAGGCGATGGCTGAACTCGGGCTGGTCGGTCGCATCCCGATCCTGCGGCTGGGGATGCTCAGCCCGCTGGACGAATCGCTGATCCACCGGCACGTGGGCGGCTGTCAGCACCTGCTGGTGCTGGACCCGACCCACATCAACGTGTCGGACCAGGTGCGCCTGATTGCACGATCAAAGGACACCGAGGGCCAAGAGGACGAACAAGAACACAAGGAGCAGGCACAGATCACGCTTGTCCCGCTTGGGCCTGAAGCCGGGCCGGCGGGCGTGATCCGCGCGCTTCGGCCGTGGCTGGAGTCGCACCCGATGCTGCCGGCGGAGCTGGTGTCCTCTGGTCTGGCGCGCTTTGATGAGAGTGTTCGGTCAGAGGTCATCACGCCGATCGGTCTGCCGCCTCGGGGCACGCACCCGCCGCCGGGCAGCTCGCTTGTGGATTTGTCGGTGGTGCTCGGCCGCCTGCGTCGCGACCTGCTCGACGCCCAGCGCATGCTCGAGCAGCACCGCAGCGGGCCTGTCGAGCTGTCGGTCTTCGGTGAGCGTGACGACACCTCGGCGCTGCTGATGAGCCGCTGGCACCCGCTGACCGGCGGGATGAACTGTGACGGCCGGCTGGCCGGTGCCGCCGCCACCGGCGCCGCATCAGACGCGTCTCACCGCATGGTCGTGCTTATGACCAGCCGGCGGTTTTTCTCGCTCGGGGCCTCTGCGATCGCCGACGCGGTGCGAGAGGGTCGCGACGCGGTATTCATCATCCACACCGAAGACCCGACCGAGGCGCTGGGCCCGCGCAAGCGATGGCGTCGTCGGCAGAAGGTCAACACGCTGGACATGCAGGCGGTCGTCGAGGGCATCAACATCGGCCGGCGCAACCCCACCCCCAGCGTCAGCACGATCGACCCGTCGGACCGCCCACGTATGCGCCGGCTGCTCGAGCGCCTGGTGCTCAGCGCGGGCGTGCACGTGGTCATCGCACGCCGACGCCGCGGCCCGCACTACTACCGCAAGGCCAGCGAGGTCCACCAGAAACAGTCCGCCCGCCGCGGCTACGTCGCTCGCCAGGGCTGCCTGGTCCACTGCCCCGAGGCCGGCCCGCTCTCGCCGCGACGCAGGCTTGAGCTGGGTGTGCTCGGCGTTGAACCCATCGAGCCGGGGCCCGACCCCTGGACGGTGAGCGTGTCGTGGTCCTGGCACGATGACACGGTGATGCATGCGCTGGCCGAGCCCTCGGTGGGTCTTGCGGTGCTCGAGCGCAGTCAGCCCGAGCGCTCACGCGTGGTCGCCGAGGACCTGGACAACCTGCCGACGCCGGTTAAGCCTCTGCACGCCGACGCTGATGCATGGCGCGCGACGCTGGTGGGCGTGACCGGCAGTGCGCTGGACCTCACGCTCGAACTGCTGATGGAGGCCGGCGCAGCGATGGGCTACCTCGTGCGCTCAACCTCCTCGGCCTACATGCCCGACGAGCCGGTCGCCCGCCGCGCTGATGTGCTCTTCACGCGCCGGCACCCCGCCAACGCGCCGTACGTCCCCGCTTCGCCTGGCCGCGCCTCGCCGCCTATGCTCGGCGCTAGCCCCATGCCCGGGAACGCTGATCTGCTGCTGGGCACCGAACTGACCGAGTCGATCCGCCTGATCGAGTCCGACGCACCGCCTGCGATCATCGGCCAGAACCATTCGCTCATCGACACGCTGCTGATCCCCGATACCGCCGAACTCTCTACCGGCAACCTGCCCGACCGACGGGCGCTGCGCGATGTCTTGCGTACCCAGGCGCAGGCCGGCGACGATCAGCGGCTCGCGCTGTTGCCCATCGCGCACCTCTCCGAGTGGCTTTGGGGGCACCAGCGCTACGCGGCGTGGGTGTACATGGGCTACCTCGTGCAGTGCGGGTGGGTGCCCCTGACCACCACCGCCATCGATATCGCAGGCCAGCGCATCATGGGGCTTGCTGATGCCCGCAGCGCCGAAGCGATCAAGGTCGGACGCAAGCTCGCCATCGACCCCGGCTACGCCTCGCGCATGCTCAAGGACGAAGTGCCCACGCTTGAGGACTACCTTAAGACCCTGGCGCAAGACCTTTCAGAACAGGCGGGCAGCCGCGGCCCGGCGCTCGAACGCGTCTTTATCTCCAGCGTTCAGGAGCTGATGGAAAAGGCCCGGGTGCTCGACGACCCGACGCGCCGGCTGATCGTCACCACGGCGCAGCACTGTGTCTACTGGGCAGGGCCCAGGAATGGAATGTCCTACTGCGAGCAGTTCCTCAAGACCCTTAGCCACGTGATCCAGATCGACAACGGCGAACACGGCTACGCGCTGTCCCGCGCCGCGGTCGAGGGCCTGTCCCGCGCGATGCTCATCCCCGATGAGGTCTACCTCGCGGCGCTGCTCACCAGCCCCGCACGCTACCGCCGCGACCGCCGCCGAATGAACGTCTCCATCGAGCAGGGCGACAGGATCAGCTACGTCCACCTGCTGCGCCCCGAGTTCGACCTCTTCAAGCGCCGCATCGCCTTCACCATCGACCTCGGGGAGCGCGCGCTCAAGACCCTCGCCTCGCTGCACCTGCTCCGAAGGATCCGCCCAGGCTGGTACCGCACCCAACGCGCCTTCCGCGATCTCTACCTCCAGACGCTCAGCGACCTCGACCCCCCGCAGTCCGAGGCCGCCTACCGCCACGTGCGCGACATCATCGCCTGCACCGCCGGGATCGTCGGCCGAGGCGATGTCCGCCGCGAAACCGTCACCACCGCCCGCCGCCGACTGGAAAAACTTATCTCCGCCGGCGACGAGGCCTAAGAGCGTGTGTGAGAATCTGTCTTGCCTGAGCGAGCCGCGGCCGTGAGGGAGCGGGTTGTCTTCATGTGCACGCCCATTGCTCGATACCCGCTCCCTCGAGGTCGCGGCGGGTCATACCTTCTCACACACACCCTGAGCCCCCGGCTATGCGGCCCACCGCTTGGCGCGGTACCCTGTTGCTTTGCTGGGGATGCTTGGAAACCGCCCCGCGACAGACCCCCGACGACCCCCGATGGCCACACCTCACGACCTCATGCGACAGGCCCCGACGGCCACCGGCAAGGGCGGTACGTCGCTCAAGCCCGGCGACCTCGTCGACGCGCTCTACCGGCCCATGCGCACCGCGCAGGCGGTCGACCGGATCGAGCAGGAACTCTGTGCCTCCGGCGAGGCCTTCTTCCAGATCGCAGGGTCGGGGCACGAGGCCGCCGCAGCGCTCAACCTCTTCCTCGGGCCCCAGGACTGGCTGCACCCGCACTACCGCGACAAGGCCCTGATGATCGCGCGCGGCGTCAGTCCCAAGGCCTTCTTCGACTCGGTCCTCACTAACGCCGACAGCTACTCCGCCGGCCGGCAGATGTGCTGCTTCATGGCCAGCCGCGAGCTGAACCTGCCCAGCACGGTGATCCCCGTGGGCAACAACGCGCTTCAGGCGGTGGGCATCGCGATGCAGGTCAAGGACCAGCCGGGCAGCCCGATCGTGGTCTGCGGGCTTGGCGACGGCACGACGCAGCAGGGCGAGGTGATGGAGGCGATGGCCGAGGCCGCGCGGTCCAACCTGCCGGTGCTGTTCTGGATCGAAGACAACGGCTACGCGATCTCGACCCTGACCCAGGGCCAGACCTTTTACAACTTCCCCGGCGCGAGCGACCGTCCGTTCTGGGGCATCCCCGTGGATCGCTACGACGGGCGTGATATGCTGCCCGAGCTCGGACGCATCGGTCAGCTGATCAGCGAGATGCGCCAGTCGCGCGGGCCACGCATCGGCGTCATGCGCGTCGACCGCCTGTGCAGCCACTCCAACGCCGACGACCAGCGTGTCTACCGCGCCGCCGAGACGATCGAACACCTCGCCGGCGTGTCCAACCCCGTGAGCAACCTGCGCGGCGCGCTGATCGATGCGGGCGTTGAAGCAAAACGGCTCGACGAAGTGGACGCGCAGGTCGATGCCCAGTGTCGCGAAGCGATGGAGCAGTCCAGGCGCGTCGGCGACCCCGAGCCCTGCCCCATCGCAAGCGCGCCGCTGCCCGCCGAAGTCGCGCCGGGCGCCGCGGAGTATCTCGGCAACCCCTCGGCCGACGAGCAGATCACGATGATCGACGCCATGCGACGCGTCCTGCGCGATAAGCTCGCCAGCGACTCGCGCGTCACCCTCCTGGGCCAGGACATCGAAGACCCCAAGGGCGATGTCTTTGGCGTCACCAAGGGCCTGTCGACCGATTTCCCCGGACGCGTCGTGAACGCCGCGCTCGCAGAGTCCACCATCATCGGCACCAGCATCGGCCGCGCCCTGGCCGGCGGACGACCCGTCGGCTTCATCCAGTTCGCCGACTTCCTGCCCACCGGCATCGGCCAGCTCATGAACGAGCTCGGCTCGATCCACTGGCGCACCAACGGTCAGTTCCAAGCCCCCGTCATCCTCATGATCACCTGCGGCGCCTACCGCCCGGGACTCGGCCCCTTCCACGCGCAGACCCTCGAGGCCACCCTCGCACACATCCCCGGCGTCGACGTCATGATGCCCAGCAGCGCCTCCGACGCCGCGGCCATGCTCAACGCCGCCTTCAAGTCCAACAGGCCCACCGTCTTCCTCTACCCCAAGGTCTGCCTCAACGACCGCGCGCCGTGGAAACAAACCTCCACCGACGTGCAGAAGCACCTCACGCCCGTCGGCACCGCACGCACCCTCCACGATGGCGCGGACCTCACCCTGGTCACCTGGGGCAGCACCGTCACCATCGGCATGGGCGTCGCCGAGAAGCTCAAGACCGTCGGCGTCGGCGTCGAGCTGATCGACCTGCGCTGCATCAGCCCGTGGGATAAATCGAAAATCACCGCGTCGGTCAAGAAGACCGGCAAGCTGCTGGTCGTGCACGAAGACAACCGCACCGCGGGCTTCGGCGCCGAGGTCATCGCCGGCGTCGTCGAGTCGCTGGGCAAGGGCGTCGTGGCGAAGCGCGTCACGCGCGACGACACGTGGGTGCCGTGCAACTACACCAACCAGCTCGCCGTGCTGCCGAGCTACCGCCGGACGCTGACGACCGCGTGCGAGATGCTCGGCCTGGACATCGCCTGGCCGACGCACGTGCACACCGAGGGCGACGACGACTCGGTCGAAGTTGTCGAGGCGCAGGGCTCGAGCCCGGCCGACCAGGAAGTGATGGTCAGCGTGTGGAACGTGGCCGTGGGCGACACGGTGCGTACCGGCCAGATCATCGCGGACATGGAGGCGGACAAGGCGACGTTCGAGTTTGCCTCGCCGTGCGACGGTGTGGTGGCGCAGATCCTCATTGCGCCGGACCAGAAGGTGCCGGTGGGCACGCCGGTGATCAAGATCAAGACCCAGTCGGCGTCGGGCCAGGCGAAGGTCGTCAAGCGTCAGACGCGCGAGGACCTTGGCCACCCGGTGATCACCAGGCCGGGCGAGGTCCGCGCGACGCCGAGCTTTGATACGACCGCCTCGACGGGGCAGAAGGTGCGTGTGTACCTCTCGCCGATCCACATCGCCGAGGGCCGCGACCGCCTGAGCAATACGGTGCTTGAGCAGCGTTTCCCCGAGTACACCGCGGAGGACATCGTGAAGCGCACGGGGATCGAGTCGCGTCCGGTGCTGGCGCGCAACCAGTCGGCGCTGTCGATCGCGACCGAGGCGGCGAAGGCCGCGCTTGCCGCCGAGGGCCTGGATCTCGATGACCTGACGGGCATCGTCTGCCACACGACGACGCCGCCTCTGAATACGCCTTCGATGGCCTGCATGCTGCTGCGTGAGCTGGACCCCAAGGCCGAGCACGAGCTGATGGTCTACGACGTCAACGCCGCGTGCTCGGGCTGGCTGTACGCGCTGGACACCGCCTACCACTCGATCCTAAGCCAGCCGCACAAGGCCGTGCTCGTGGTCACCACCGAGGCGCTGTCGCGCGTGGTCGACCCCAAGGACTTTGGCACGGTGATCCTCTTCGGCGACGCGGCGACAGCCACGATCGTGCGAGGCTGCACCGACGGCAATCCCAGGCTCAACAACGGAGGCCAGGCCATGGTCCTCGAGCGCCCCGTCCTCTCGGGCAAGGCCGACCTGGGCGACATCCTCACCGTCGGCTTCCAGGGCCAGGGCCACATCCACATGGACGGCAAGCGCGTGTTCAACGAGGCCGTCCGCGCGATGACCAAGATGGTCAAGCAGGCCTTCGACGAGTCGAGCATCCCGCTGGAGCAGGTGGACTGGCTTGTCCCCCACCAGGCCAACCAGCGCATCTTCGAGGCCGTCCGCGCAAGGCTGAAGGTGCCCACCGAGAAAGTCATCGACCTCATCGCCGAGCACGGCAACACTTCCTCGTCTTCGATCCCGCTGTCCATCGCCAAGAGCTCGCACAGGTTCAAGCCCGGCGACACCATCGGCCTGTGCGCGTTCGGCGGGGGCTTCACCTTCGGCGCCGCAGTCATGGGCGTGCAGTAATCGACCGTCATGAAATTCTCCTTCATCGGCATGTCCGGCGTCGGCAAGTCCTACTGGGCGAAACAACTCGCTCAGGCCGGCTATCAACACCACGACTGCGACGCGATGATCGCTCAGCGGCTCGGCGAGATCATCCGGGTCCAGCAGGGCGAGGACGCCGTGCACGCGGTGGGTCGGTGGATGGGCATGCCTTGGTCGGATGGTTACGCCCAGCGCGAGGCACGCTACCTCGCGCTCGAGTCCGACGTCACCCAGCAGGCCATCGCCAGGATCAAGCGCCACCCCGATCAGCCCGCGGTGATCGACACCACCGGCAGCGTCATCTACACCGGCGATGCGCTGCTGCAGCAGCTCAAGCAGACCACGCGTGTGGTGTACTTCGATGTGCCCGATGCCGTGCGTCAGAACATGGTCGAGCTCTACCTCGCGCAGCCCAAGCCCGTGCTCTGGCAGGGCGGGTTCAGGCACCACGGCGATGAGGACAACTCCCAGACGCTGGTCCGCTGCTACGCGAACCTGCTGGCCGACCGGGCGGCACGCTACCGCGCGCTGGCGGATGTGGTGCTCGACTATCACACGCTGCGAGCGAAAGGGTTCGGGGTCGATCAGATCAAGACGCTGATCGGTTAGCGCCCGCCCGAAGGGCGGGGTTGGTTGCGATGAATGGTGGTGATTGACACCGCGATAGATTGCGCTAACGCGTCGACCTGCGGGCGAGGGCTAACAGGCGTCGGCTAGGCTGTGACGGCTAAATAAGCGCTCCCCGCGATACACTCATGTCATGCCCGCCTCAGACGCACAACCCGCACCCGGATTCCGCTACACCCGGGCGCACCGGCTTGGTGCAGACCGTCAGTTCCAGGCGGTGTTCGATAACAAGCTGCGTAAAAATGCCGGCCCGCTGTCCGTGCTGGCGCTGCCCAACACGCTCGGACACCACCGCTTCGGGATGACCGTCTCGCGACGCGTGGGCAATGCCGTGCAGCGACACCGGATCAAGCGACGCCTGCGTGAGGCCTTCCGGCTTAACCAATCCGGCTGGCCCGGTCGGTACGATCTGGTGGTGATTGTTCACCCGCACCCGCTGTTGCCGATGCAGGATTACGCCGATCTACTTGCGGCGGCGGTGGGGCAGTTGCACCAGGTGGCCCAGAAGCGAAGCAGGAAACAGACGCCGGACCAAGAACCATGAAGAACTGGCTGAGGCGATTTGAACTCGAACTGCGCATGGCCATGAGCCGGCCCGAGGCCCAGCTTTCGCGCCGGCAACGCGTCCTGATCTGGGTCTTCGATTTCATCAGGCACGGCCATCAGGAGATGCGTCAGGCCAACGCCACCACCATGGCCGCCGCGCTGACCTACCGAACGATCTTCGGCCTGGTGCCCATGATCGTCATGGCGCTCATCGTCTTCCGCGCCTTCGGCGGGTTCGAGGGCTCGCAGGAAGGCCTGACCAACATCGTCTACAACATGCTCGGGCTCAATACCGCAGCCGAAGATCAACCCCCGCCGGCGGAAGACAAGCAGTCCTCCCCAGCCCCCGCACCCGAGCAAAACCCACAGCCCGCGACCCGGCACGATCCGGACAAGCTTTCGTGGTTCGGCAGAACGATCCACGAAACCACCGGCAGCCTGCCGCCCTCTGCCCAGCCTGCCGACGATTCGACGACGACGGATAGACCTCTGTCCGAAGAAGAGAACGCTAATCAAGAACTGCGCGACCGCATCGACGAGCTCATCGGCGGACTGGCCGAGGGCGCGACATCGATCCGCATCGGCGGCATCGGCGTCGTCGGCATGCTGCTGCTGATCTGGGCGGCGCTGGGCCTGGTTGTCACCGTCGAAAAAACCTTCAACACCATCTACAAAGCGCCGCGTGGCCGGCCCTGGCACATGCGCATCCCCATCTACTGGGCGGTCATCACCCTCGGCCCCGTGCTTATCTGGGGCAGCTTCTACCTCTCCACCCAGCTGGTCGCCTTCTTCGCCGACTGGGGACTCCTCGGCCGGATCGTGCTCTGGGTCTTTACACAGTTCTCCGCGCTGCTGGTGACGTGGGTTTTGTTCCTGTTGCTGTTCAAGCTGCTGCCCAACACGCGGGTGGCGATCAAGTCGGCGATGGTCGGCGCGCTCGTCTCGGCCTTCGCGTGGGAGCTGATGAAGCTCGCGCTGCGCGGCTACATCGAGGGCGCGATCGTCAACCAGACCCACGCAAGGCTGTACGGCTCGCTCGCGCTGATCCCGATCATGCTCTTCTGGGTCTACCTCACTTGGATGGTCATCATCACCGGGCTCGAGGTCTCGCACATCCTCCAGACCCTGCCGGGCAAGCGGCTGCACTTCTTCGCCGATCTGGAGGCCACGCCAGCGCCGATCCGCGACCCCTGGCTGGTCATCCCTGTGATGAGCACCGTCGCGCAGGCTTTCGACACCGGCAAGACGCAGACCCTCGAGGGTATCTCCCGTAAACTCGGCGCACCGCCCGCGACGGTCAAGCAGATCATCGACGAGCTGGCGCGGCGGGGGCTTTTGCACCGTATCGGCCGTGAAGAAGGCCCCGAAGAGCTCACGCTCGCGCTGCCGCCCAGCCGTATCCGCATCGCAGACCTCATCGCCGCAGCGCCCGAGCAGAGCCGCGAAGACCTGCCGGGCCACGAACTGCTCAAGCAGTTGGCGCAGGCCCAGGACGCCGCGCTTGCGGACGTGACGCTTGCGGGGCGTAGGGAAGAATGAAGATGCGTATTCGTGGTGAGGCTAATTCGTTAGCCGTCGCCTGCAAGGCGACGCGCTGCGTTGCCCTATACTCCATCCATGCTCGCCTTCCACGGCATTTTCGGGGCCTATGGTTTTTGGCTTCCCAATGACCCGCGCGGAAGCTGGTCCAGTTGGGTCGGGTCGTGGGATCTCTATCGGTTTGGACCGGCAACCAAGGTCCTTGCGCGTCACTCACTCGCTCATCTTCCCCATGATCGTGCGTCTCGTCTTAAGGCAAAGCATGCGTTGCGCTTTCCCCCCGTTGCTTTTACAGGGACGCAGGCCCGTGCGATCGGCAAGGGGTTTGCATCAGCGATTCAAAAACACGGATTTGAGTGTTACGCCTGCGCGATACTCAAAGACCACGTCCATGTTGTGATACGCACAACAACAATGTCACCGGGCCAGGCGATTGGCAAGCTCAAGCGCGCGGCAGGTGAAAAGCTGATTGGATCCGATCTCCACCCATTGAAACAGGAAGCCGGGGACCGTAGTCAACCTCCTCCATGCTTTGCCCGTCGTGCGTGGAAGGTCTACCTGGACACCGAAGATGACCTGCGAAGGAGTATTGCTTACGTTCAATTGAACCCGCTTAAAGAAGGGCTGCGTGCTCAGCGGTGGTCGTTTGTTCAGACGCCATGGATAACTTGAGTGGCGCGTCGCCTTGCAGGCGACGGCTAACGAACAATCTCACTTTAGCCGTCGCCTGCAAGGCGACGCGCTGCGTCAAACCCGACGCGATGACCGCTCACCCCTGATCGCTGTACCGCTGCGCGATCGGCATGCGGCGGCCGAAGCCGAACGCGCGGCCGGTGATCTTCAGGCCCGGTGCGGACTGCTTGCGCTTGTACTCGTTGATGTCGATCAGCCGAACGATGCGGTGGACGGTCGCTGCGTCAAAGCCCGTCTGGTCGATGATGACCCGCGTGCTCTGCTCGCGCTCGACGTAGCGTTCGATGATCTGGTCGAGCACCTCGTAGGGCGGCAGCGAGTCCTGGTCGGTCTGGTCGGGGCGCAGCTCGGCGCTGGGCGGCTTGGTGATGGTGTCCGGCGGGATGACGGCCCTTCCGAATTTTTGTCGCAGTGGTGATGCGGCGTCGTCGTTCATCCATCGGGCCAGGTCGTAGACGAGCGTCTTGGGCACGTCGGACAGCACGGAGAAGCCGCCGCACATGTCGCCGTAGAGCGTGCAGTAGCCCACCGCAAGCTCGCTCTTGTTGCCGGTGGTCACCAGCAGCGCGCCGGTCTTGTTGCTCAGGGACATCATGATGTTGCCGCGGACGCGTGCCTGGATGTTTTCTTCGGTGACGCCGGGCGCCGAGCCCTTGAAGGCGTCGGCGAGCATGTGCTCCATCGCGGCGTGGGCCGGCTCGATCGGGATGACGCTGAAGGGCATGCCCAGGTTCTCCGCCAGCGCACGAGCGTCGGAGACGCTGCCGCCGGAGGAGTAGCGTGACGGCATGCCCACGCCGTAGACGTTTTCCTTGCCGATGGCGTCGACCGCGACGGCGCAGCTCACCGCCGAGTCGATCCCGCCGCTGAGCCCCATGACGATTTTCTTGAACCCGCACTTGGCGCAGTAGTCGCGCAGCCCCAGCACCAGAGCGGCGTAGACCGAGGCGAGACCCTCGCGTGGCGACTGGACGCGGTTGACGCCGGGCGCAGCAACCGTCGACTTCTTGCCGACCGGCACTTCCGCGACCAGAAGGTCTTCTTCAAAGTCTTTCGCGTGGGCGATGACGTTGCCTTGAGCGTCGAGCACGCAGGAGTTGCCGTCGAACACCAGTTCGTCGTTGCCGCCGACCTGGTTGCAGTAGACCATCGGGATCTGGTGACGCCGCGCGACGTTGGCCATGAGCTTGAGGCGGAAGGCGTGCTTGCGGACGATGAAAGGCGAGGCGGAGCAGTTGACGAAGATTTCTGCGCCGGCCCTGGCCAATTCATCGACGGGGTTGTCGTGGTAGAGCTGGCGTGTGAAGGTCTCGCGGTCGTTCCAGAGGTCTTCGCAGATGCTCACGCCGACGCTCACGCCATCGACGGTGCCCAGGTCGATGCGTGGGCCGGGCTCGAAGTAGCGCTGCTCATCGAAGACGTCGTAGGTCGGCAGGAGGTGCTTGAGGTGGTAGCCGGTGATTTTCCCGTCGCGGCAGATGGCGGCGGCGTTGTGCAGCTCCCGCCCGGCGCTTTTCTCGGAGGGGATCGGCAGGCCGATAACCGCGGTGATGTCACGGCAGTCCGCGGCGAGATTTTCGACGGCGGCTTTGCACTGCTCGATAGCGCGGGGCTTGAGAAGCAGGTCCTTGGGCGGGTAGCCGATAATCGCCAGCTCGGGGAACACGACAAGGCGTGCGCCGGCGGAGCGGGCGCGCAGGATATGGTCGCGGATCACCCGGGTATTGCCGGCGATGTCGCCGACGGTCGGGTTGATCTGGGCCAGGGCGATGCGCATAGTGGGGTTTCGCTTAATGTTGGGGCACGATATCTTCGACTAGATTTTAGAGCCTCTCGGGCCGGCGGTGTCGGCCGGGTGGATTTTGAACCGATATTAGAGCGCGGCCGTACTTGCCGTGGAGGTCTGACACCGATGAATAAGAGCCTGATCAAGCCGATCCTGTGGACCCTGCTCGCGGCCCTGATGCTGACCGGCTGCGTCGGCAACCGGGCCGAGCGCGACCGCCAGGGGCGGATCGATGACTTCATGCGCCGCGCCCAGGACTACCGCGAAAAGGGCCTGGACGACTCGGCCTTTGCGATGTTCGGCCAGGCGCTGCTGGAGAACCCGCGGATCGCCGGCGCCCACATGGGGATCGGCGATATCTACAAAGAGCGAGGCGACTACGACAAGGCCTCGGTCCGTTTCGAGCTCGCCGCCGCGATCGAGCCGAACAATTACAACGCGCACTACAACCTCGGCGTCTGCAAGCAGGTGCTCGGCGACCTGGCGTACGCGATCAAGGCCTACCGACGCGCGCTGAGCATCAAGCCCGACTCGGCCGAGGCCAACCGCGACCTCGCCTCCGCTTATCTCCAGGACGACAAGGCCGGCTTGGCGCTGAGCTACGCCCAGCGCGCGACGCAGCTGGACCCCGAGTCCTTCGGCGCATGGGCCAACCTCGCGTTCATCTACGCACGCTCGGAACAGTTCAACGAAGCGGTCGACGCGTTCCGCACCGCCTCGGAGCTGGCGGGCGAGAAGGACGACATCGAGCCGGTCCTGCTGGGCCTGGGCGATGCGCACATCCAGCTGGCCAACTACACGCGCGCGGTGAACACGCTCAACGCGCTGGTCGCTACCCGTCCCTCGTCGACGGCCTACGAACGGCTGGGCGTGGCGATGTTTAAGCAGCGCCGCTACGAGGATGCGCTGCGCTACTTCCAGGACGCGATCAAGCTCGACCCCAACGACACCGCCGCGCTCAACGGCCTGGGCGTGGCCTACATGACCCTCTACATCGAGGGCGGCCGGAACAACATCTGGCAGCGCGACCAGGCGCTCGAGGCCTGGGCAAAGTCGCTTGAGATCAACCCCGACCAGCAGCAGATCATCTCGCTGGTCACGCGCTATCGCAATATCTAGTCCCCGGCTTGCGTGCACAGGCGCGAAGTGTCCAGCGGTTATCATCGCTTGCGATGTCGCGCGAGATCGAGGTTTGGCAAGCCGTTCTTAACGATGAAAGCCTGCTTGAAAAGGCGGCGGAAGTCGATCCGTCGGACGTTTCCGCGGTGGCTCGGCTGCGCCGTGATTACCCGGCTAAGGCCGTGTCGGTCGCGCTCGAGCTTAGCCGAGCGCGGGCCAAGGCGGCAGAGAAGTTTGGCGAGCGAGGCCGATCGGTCGTCGCGGATGTGCAGGGCGTGGAGCAGGCGAGCGGCGCCGGGCCGGGGGCATACAAGGCCCGGCGGATCCGCGAGTCGATCGAGGGCGGGGCGGTCGCGGACCTGTGCTGCGGGATCGGCGGCGACAGCATGGCGATGTGCGAGGCGGGCATCGGTGTCGTTGCCGTGGACCGTGAAGAGCTGCGGGCTTGGATGGCAAGCGTGAACACCGGCGGCAAGGCGTCGACGCTGTGCGCCGATGTCTGCGACCTTGCGCTGCGGGGCATGGCGGTGCACATCGACCCCGCGCGGCGCGATGAAAATGCAGGCCGACGGGCCTGGCGGCTGAGCGACTATCAGCCCGGGCCCGAGGTCGTCGGGCGACTGATCGAGCAGTCGAGCGCGGCGGCGGTGAAGCTGAGCCCGGGCATCGACCTCGACGAATTGCCCTGGCGCGGCGAGGTGCAGTTCATCAGCGAGCACGGCCGGCTGGTGCAGGCGGTGCTGTGGACCGGTGCGTTTGCGAGGGCATCACGCTCGGCGACGCTGATAGATGCGGCGGGCCGCCACACGATCAGCGGTGATGCGAGCGAGCCGACGATCGGGCAGGCGCTGCGCTACCTCTATGCGATCGACCCGGCCGTCGAGCGGGCGCAGCTCATCGGCCCGCTCGCCGCGTCATGCGATGCGCCTGCGATCCATCCGAGGCTCGGGCTGCTGACGTCCGACCGTATGATCGCGTCGCCCTGGCTCACGGGGTTTGAATTGATCGAACGACTGCCCTGGCGGCCCAAGCGCGTGAAAGCGTGGCTGGCGGGCAACGACGGCGGGCTTGTCGAAGTCAAGACGCGCGGCAAGGCCTGCGACCCCGACACCGAGCAGCGGAACCTGCGCGGCGGGGGCACGACGACTTACACCGTCTTCGTGCTGCGGTTTGGCACGAAGGTCGAGGCGCTGATCACCCGGCGGCTATGAGCCCTCGGGGGGCGGAGGCCCCGAACTTACCCACGCATGGCCAGCTGCGACTGGTACTCACGCAGCAGAAGCGAGCGCGTGATCATGCCCGTGACACGGCCTGCGCCATCGACGATCGGCAGGCTCGACACCTCATGCCTCGCGAACTTGTCGAGCACCAGGTCCAGCGTCTCGCCCGGACGGACCGTAGGCAGGTCGCTGCGCATCAGCTCGGCGACGATCATCAGCGGCACGGCCTCGCGCTGCACCAGCGTCGTCCGCACGTCATCGCCCACGACCATGCCCGAGTAGCACTTGTTGTCGTCGGCGACGACAAAGTCGTTGACCGCGAATTCCGAGGCCAGGTCGATCAGCCTCTGGGCCGGATCATCGGCGCTCACGATCACCGCCTGGCTTGAGCGCACGTCCGCAACGGTCATGCGTCGCAGCAGCGTCATGTCGGCAAGCTGACCGAAGCGGATGCCCTTGCGTGCCAGCAGGTCGGTGTAGATCGACTCGCGGTGCAGGAACTGGGCGCAGGTGGTCGAGACGATCGCAACAAGCATGGCCGGGAGGATCACGCGGTAGTCCTGCGTGATCTCGAACACAAGGAGGAACGCGGTGAGCGGGCAGTGGAGGGTCGCGGCGATCACCCCGGCCATACCCGCGAGCGCGTAGGTGGCGGGTGTTTGACCGGGGAAGATATTCAGTTCGGTCAGCCCGACGGCCATGCACCCGCCGACCGATGCCCCGAGTAAAAGTGACGGCGCGATGACACCGCCCGATCCGCCGGACCCGATGGTCAGGGACGTGCCGATGATCTTGAACACGATCAGCGCGAGCAGTAACCAGACCCCCAGTTGCATTCCTACGTAGCTCTTGGGCGCGAGCAGCGCCTCGATGACCGGGTAGCCGTTGCCCATGAAGACCGGCCGTTCGTACCCGGTGGTTTCCTGCAGGATGTCTCGGCCCGGGAAGAGGGCGAGGAAGAGCACGCCCATGCCGCCCAGCAGCAGTCCTCCGGCGGCGGGGCGGAGCCAGGCCGGGATCGGGCTCTTCGACCAGAGCCGGGAGCTGGTGCGTAACCCCGCCGCGAGCGCGAGCCCCGCGAGCCCGCAGGCCAGGCCCAGCACGAGATACGCCGGCACCTCGGGCAGGCTGAAGGTGTAGTCTCGCATGTCCTGCGGGATATAGAACAAGGTCTCGGCCTGCTTTTGCTTCTCGGCCGCATCTTCGATCGCGGTGGCCGAGCCGGTCGTATCGGGAAGCTCTTGTTGCGCAACCGCTTGGTGCGTTGCGAATTCGTTGTAAAAATCAAGCGACTGCTGTGCAACGGCGGTTCCGAATACCGCGGCGACGACGATCGGCATAAAGGTACGGACCGAGAAGTCGCGGAGGATCACTTCGAGCACGAACAGCACGCCCGCGATCGGCGCATTGAAGATGCCCGCCGTAGCGGCCGCGGCGCCGCAGCCGATGAGTGTCGGGTAATGCTCGGGCCTGATGCGCAGGCGCTGCGCGATGGCCGAGCCGACCGATGCGCCGATGGTGATGATCGGCCCCTCGACCCCCGCCGAGCCGCCCGAGGAAAGCGTGGCGATCGCGGTGACGGCCTTGGTCGTGCCTAGCGCGGGCTTGAATCGGCCCCGCTCGCGCGCCAGTGATTCGATGATCTCCGGCACGCCGTGGATTTCGCCGGTGCGCGTGAGTTTGAACTGGATCAGTCCGACGATCAGGCCGCCGATCGAGGGGATACACACCAGCAGCAGCATCATCCGCGCGGTCGATCCGCCGTGCTGCAGCTCGAACAGGGCCTTGCCGGATTCTTCAACCGCCGTGCCGAAGATCGCCGCGACAACGCCTCCAAACGCTCCGATCAGCGCGGCCAGTGGCATCAGGAACCAGTCCGGCGAAAAACCCGCCGCCTTACGCAGCCTCGCCAGCCGCAGCAGAGTTTTATGCCAGAGTTGCTTCATGTTTTGATTCTAACGCGTTCATCCCGCCGCTTTCGTCGTGCTCATCGCTTCGCGTGCAGTCTGTTCTTCGATGCGTACGCGGTCGATGGCCTGCGCCATGCCGATGCCAAGGCTCACGCCGATGAGGCCCGCCGAGGCCCAGTGGATCGGCATCGCCAGCGCCGGCGCGGGGAGCTGGCCGGTCTGAAAGCGCAGGATCAGTTCCTCAGCCGAGGCCGCGCCGTGCATCACCGCCGCGTAGCCGTAGGCGCAGAACCCCACTGCCAGCGGGCTGAGCAGCAGATACACCACGTTGCCCGTGGGCAGCATCAGCCGGGCGGTCAGCGAGGCGATCGTGAATGAAAGCAGGATCGAGCCGATCACCTGGCCCGTCGACGGCGAACGCATCAGGAACCCGCAGAGCACCCACGCGAGCCCCGCGCAAAGCAAGCCCGCCAGCCCCGGCCGAACATGCAGCACGAAGCGAGGGGTGTCTTCCTCCGTCTGCTGATGACGGAACCAGGTCGTCAATCGTCCGGGAATCAGGCGCTTGCGGATACTCGGGCGTGTCCGTCGGATCAGATACATGACCCCGCACCACGCCAGGACCCACAGCAGCATCTCGACTTCCAACTGCATGAAGACCGATCCACCGCTGGGCTCGCCCGTCGCGCGCTCGGCCTGACGCCGGATCAGCCCGGTCATCGACCCGCCATGGGCCGAGAGGATCATCAGGCTGAAACCCAAAGTAAAGATGCCCGACAGCGGATTGCCCGAGGCGCTGGTGTACAGGCCGCCCAGGATCGCCGGCAGCCCCGCGACCATCAGCAGCACGCACGCCAGGAAGACCCCCGACCGCGCATCGAGCAGCGAGAGCCCCGAAGAGCCGTCCGCCGCCATCAACGCCGGCAGCGCCGCAAGCCAGCACATCGTGCCGAGGATAATCACGGCCAACATCATCAGCCGCTGGGTAATCGTCGGGAGCATCGGTTGATTCTACATCCTTTACCGGCAGCGGCAGGGCGGTCGGGCGCTGCACGTTGTTTTTGCATTTGGCTGTAACATGACTCTACTGGCCGAACTCCTTATCCGAACACCCAAACCGGAAGCGAAACAATGCAAACCCGTACACGCCTGCTCGCCGCCTCGCTTTTCAGCCTCACCCTGGGCGCGATCACGCTCGCCCCCGCCCTTAGCCGTGCCGCTCACCACGAAGGCGCTCAAGCGGCTTCCGCACAACAGGCCCCCAACAACGTCGCGCCCGAGGGCTGGACCGCGCTGTTCAACGGCAAAGACATCGACGGCTGGGTCCTCAAGTCCGGCAAGGCCACCTACCAAGTCAAAGACGGCATCATCACCGGCACCACCGCCGAGGGCAGCCCCAACTCCTTCCTCACCACGCCCAACGAATACAGCGACTTCGAACTCACCTTCGACGTCATGCTGCACAACGACGAACTGAACTCCGGCTGCCAGATCCGCTCCAAGGTCGTGCAGGATGACTCCTACGGCGGACGCATCGGCGGGCCCCAGTGCGAGATCGAAAAGAGCCCCGGGCAGTCCGGCCTGATCTACGGCGAATTCACCGAGAAGAAGTGGATGTCACCCGACGCCACCAAACGAACGAACAAAGCCGTTAAGAGCGGCGAGTGGAACAGCTTCCACATCATCGCCAAGGGCAACAACATCAAGACCTTCATCAACGGCGAAAAAATCGAAGACCTCGACCTCCCGCAGGAATATTACGAACGCTTCACCAAGGGCGTCATCGGCCTGCAGGTCCACGCCGTCAAGGGCGACCCCAAGTGGAGCGTCTCCTGGCGCAACATCTACATCAAGGAACTGGGCGAATAAAACTGCCCCGTTAGCCGTCGCCCGCAAGGGCGACGCGCCAAGACGAACCCCACCACCCACGCAAAGACTCAAACCGCCGCGCCAACACGCGGCGGTTTATTTTCATCTCCCATAGACCTCAGCCCCGAACCCTTATCCCTCACGCCTCATGCCTAAATCCGCCGCCCACTTGACGCCGTACCCCACTCCCGGCCATACTAAGACATGGAAGCCAAGATCATTGCTGAAGGCATCACTTTCGACGACGTCCTGCTACTCCCGGACCGCAGCAGCGTCGTCCCCAGCCAGGCTGACACCTCCTCCAGGCTGACCAAAAACATCACCCTCAATATCCCGCTCCTCTCGGCACCGATGGACACCGTCACCGAGAGCGCACTCGCCATCGCTCTGGCGCAAGAGGGCGGCCTGGGCGTCATCCACAAAAACCTCTCCATCGAGCAGCAGGTCCGCGAGGTCATCAAGGTCAAGCGCTCGGCCAACGGCATCATCACCGACCCCGTCACGCTGCCACCAAACACCCGAGCCTCCGAGGTCCGCAGGCTCATGGAAGAGCAGCACATCTCCGGCGTGCCCATCACCGAAGACGGCAAAACCAACGGCAAGGTCGTCGGCATCGTCACCCGACGCGACTTGGTCTTCCTCAGCGATGAAGACCTGCCCATCCACGAGGTCATGACCAAGGACCGACTGGTCACCGCGCCGCCAGACACCACGCTCGAAAAAGCCGAGCAGATCCTCAACGCCAACAAAGTCGAAAAGCTCATGCTCGTCGACGGCAGCTACAGGCTCGTCGGACTGATCACGATGCGCGACGTCTCCAAGCTCCACCAATTCCCCCGTGCATGCAGGGACGACCGCGGCCGGCTGCGTGTCGGTGCGGCCGTCGGTGTCCACCAGCTTGACCGCGTTGAAGCGCTGATCAAGGCCGAGGTCGACGTCATCGTCCTCGACAGCGCGCACGGACACAGCGAGAACATCCTCCAGTCCATCCGCGATATCAAGGCCCGCTACAACATCGACGTCATCGCAGGCAACGTCGCCACCGAGAGCGGCGCACGCGACCTCATCGAGGCCGGCGCGGATGCGGTCAAGGTCGGCATCGGCCCCGGATCGATCTGCACCACCCGCGTCGTCTCCGGCGTCGGCGTCCCGCAGATCACCGCCGTCATGAACGCCGCCAAGGCCGCCGAGCCCCTGGGTGTCCCCGTCATCGCCGACGGCGGTATCCGGCACTCGGGCGATATCACCAAAGCGATTGCCGCGGGCGCTTCGGTCGTGATGCTCGGCTCACTTTTTGCGGGCCTCGACGAGTCCCCGGGCGAACTGATCATCCACGCCGGCCGACGCTACAAGCAGTACCGCGGCATGGGCAGCGAGGGCGCGATGCTCGCCGGCTCGGCCGACCGCTACTCGCAAAAAGGCATCACCAAGAAAGACAAGCTCGTGCCCGAGGGCGTCGAGGGTCGTGTCCCGTACCGCGGCCCGCTGTCCGACTTCGTCTACCAGATGGTCGGCGGTCTGCGCGCGGGCATGGGCTACTGCGGCACCCCCGACATCGAGTCGCTGCGTGAGAACGGCAAGTTCTGCCGCGTCTCCGGCGCCTCCCTGGCCGAGAACCACCCCCACGACATCGCCATCACCCGCGAGAGCCCGAACTACTCCATCGAGACCTACGCCGGCGGCGAGCTCTAATCCACCGCCCAAGCCCGCCGCGATGTCACCCACGCCCACAGCGACTCATCCCACGCCCACAGCGATGCGCAGCAACGCTGTGGGGTGTCCCTGCGATCTCCAGGCGATCCTATCCGCTTGACACCCCCGCTCAGTTCTCGATAATGTCACGTTCCCCGGTCGGGCATCCGCCCACCCCAAACCGGGCTTGTAGCTCAGTTGGTTAGAGCGCACCCCTGATAAGGGTGAGGTCGCAGGTTCGAATCCTGCCAGGCCCATTGACATAACTCACGCAATAAGCGGAACTTCCGCTGACCTGCCCCTCGCAGCGACGCCGTGACCCTTGGCCAAAAAAAGAGTAGTACTACTCTTTTTTGAAACCGGAGTCCGCGATGCCGCGAAGCAAATCCCCTAGAAATACCAGTAAAAAGCCACCGAAGACTCCCAAGCTGCGTCGTCACGCGTCAGGCCAGGGCTACGTTGTTTTCAACGGCGGCAAGCCGATCTACCTTGGCAAGTACGAACTCGACTCGACCCAAGAGGCTTACCACCGCCTGATCGCCGAGTGGAAGGCCAACGGCTGCAAGCCCCCGTCAGCACCGCCGGACATCACCGTTGTTGAACTCGTTGACCGGTTCGTCTCCCACGCCAAGCTTTACTACCGCGACTCGAAGAGAAAACAGACTACGTCGATGGACAACTTTCGCTCGGCACTGCGGCCGCTCCTTCGACTCTATGGCTCGACAGTTGTCGTGGACTTCGGACCGCTTGCCCTGAAGGCTGTCCGTCAGGACATGATCAACACGGGTTGGTCGCGTACGTACATCAACGAGCAGATCCGGCGCATCAAGCAAGTCTTCGACTGGGGTGTCGGCGAAGAGCTTTACTCTGCCTCAGTAGCCGACGGATTGAAGTATCTGCGGGGGCTGAGGAAGAACCGATCGACCGCCCGCGAGTCCAAGCCGGTCCGCCCCGCACCGGCGCACCTCATCGACGCGATCAAGCCCCATGTCGACCGTCGCGTATGGGCGATGGTCCAGATCATGCGGATCAGCGGGCCGCGCCCCGACGAGGTCGTACGGCTGCGGCCAATCGATCTGGACATGAGCGGCGACGTCTGGGTCGCCCAGCTAGAGAAGCATAAGACCGAGTACATGGCCGACGACTACACCGACTCGGACCGTACGATACTGCTGGGGCCGCAGGTCCAGGAACTGATCCGTCCGTTCCTCATCGACCGCCCGCTCGACGCATATCTCTTTAGCCCAAAGGAAGCCGAGGCCGAGCGTCGTGCCGAGATGCACCGTAACCGCAAGACCCCGCTTAGTTGTGGCAACAAGCCCGGCTCCAACAAGTCCAACAACCCCAAGCGTCCGCCCGGCGATCACTACCGTGTCGATACGTTGCTCAAGGCGATCCAGGAGGGCAGCGAGAAGGCCTTCCCGCCGCCGCCCGAGCTTGAACGCCGTCGCGTGCCTGGCCGTCGCAAGAACACCACTCGTTGGGAAACCCCGCAGGAACACCGTGAACGGCTCGGTGAAGATGGTTGGGCGGCATTGCTCGCCTGGCACGCTGAGCACCGCTTTACCAGCCGACAGCTGCGGCATAGTGGACGCGTTATTCTCGGGACATTTTCGGGCGTAGCATCTCCTGCTCAAACACAATGGGACACGCTTTATGTCGACGTAAAGTTAAGTGCCGGGCAGAAAGTGCAGATCCCAAATACGACAGAAGAACGCGCGATCTATGTACTCGCTGGCCAGATTGAAATCGGTGGCGTTGCCTATCAGCCCCGACAGATGATGGTGCTTCGCCCAGGTGATACTGTAACCGTGAAAGCGAATTCAGCGGTACACATGATGCTCCTTGGTGGCGCGGCGATGGATGGTGAGCGTTATATATTCTGGAACTTTGTCTCATCCAGTAAGGAGCGATTACAACAAGCCAAGGAAGATTGGCTCTTAGGCCGCTTCGACAAAGTTCCGGGCGATGAAAGAGAATATATCCCGCTACCTGATTGAGGCAGCCTCAGTGAAGTCCCTAGGCTCGACGAGGTGCGCCACATGGGGTTTACCTCCACCTCGATGTAAGGCGGAGACAGCGAGTTGAATAGACTTGTCGTCTTCAGTTGCCCGCTCGTGCTGACGCAAATGTTCAGTCCAGGACCGGATGAAGAATGATTCGACCCATCGGTCGGGGTGGTCCATGTCTCGATACAGATACCAGGAGTGTGCACCTGTTCGCAATCGCCACCGCTTCATATCTTGCATGAGATGTTCAAATCTCGCTTGATCTCCCGCCTCGATATCGTAGCTCACCAGTACCTGCACAAGCCGCGTGTCCTGCTCGTAATCGATGTCGTACGTGTGTATTGGCATGTGCTTAGACGGTGTAAGCCGTAGTGAGTCGGTGCTGCCTAGCGGAAGTATTGAAACGAAGAGCGTGCCGACGACAGCGCCTATTGCTGCAAAAGTCAGCGCTATTGTTGTGCTGGTCAAGTCGGCGAGAAGGCCCCATGTTGCGGCTCCTCCCGACATACTTCCCGCAAAGACAATCATGAAGACCGCCAGCCCACGGGCGCGAACCCAGTCCGGGAGGGCCGTCTGCGCCGCGGCATTGAGTGTCGTCATCATCGTCAGCCATGCGAGGCCGACCAGTACCAGGCAGGGAACAAGGAGTATGAAAACCTTGAGGTAGGCCATCGCGAACATGCCGCATGCGTAAAGGATGGCCGCAGCGACGGCGAGCTGATCGGTACTCATACGACCACGCAGGCGAGGCAGCAGGAACACGCCCGAGACCGCGCCAAAGCCGACGGCCGTAAGCGCGATGCCGTAACCGGCAGCGCCCTGATCCAGTTCATGTCGGACAATCACAGGCAGCAGCGCCCACACGCTGGAGGCAAACACCATGAATAATGCAGACCTTGCAAGGACGACCTGGAGGCTGCGGTCGTGCCGCGCGTAGCGTAGGCCGAGCAGGATCGCATTAAATAGTTGCTCAGGAGGCAGGGGTGAACTGCGTGGTTCACGCCGCCACAGGAACAAAACCAGAAAAATGACAACGAATGTTACTGCATTAATCGCGAATGCAGCCCATACGCCCAGCAGCGAGATAATCACGCCCGCAAGCGCTGGGCCAATCGCCCGGGCAACATTAATCGCGACGCCGTTGAGCATGACCGCCGGCTTGAGATGCGTTCGCGGTACTAATTCAGGGACGATCGCTTGGAAGGCAGGCATGTGGATCGCCGCGCCGATCGCAAGTAACGAGACAAGCAGGAGCAGAACCCAGGGCGACAGGACCTCCATGAAGGCAAGTGCCGCCAACAGGCCCGAAGCACAGAAACTCCATGCCTGAGCGAAGAGTAGTAGCCTGCGCCGGTCGATGATGTCGGCAAGCGCCCCTGCCGGGAGGCTGAGCAGGAACACGGGCCCCATGGTTGCAGCCTGCACCAAGGCGACCATGAACTTCGCATCTGATAGGTCGGTCATCAGCCAGCCGGCCGCGACCTCTTGCACCCAGGTCCCAATATTCGAGAACAGCGCCGCCAGCCAAAGCCAGCGGAAGACCTTGAATCTCAAGGGTGTCCACGGCCCGACCGGCTGAGGTGGGGCCTCAACGGTGGAATGATCAGTCAATGAAGAATCGGGCATGATTAACTCGATTTACTTACTCATCCTGCACGGGCTGTTCCCAGTCCAGTTCAAGCAGCGGCGATTCAGTTCGCCAACTCGTTGGATCTGCACCCACCCGCCTCCCAAGCTCAACAAGGGCTCTCATATAATTGGGGTCAAAAATGTCTTCGGACTCAGGCAGCACGGCGTCATCAGGAATTGCCACCCAGTACACCTCGAACTCGACATCAGGGCGCTGAGCAGCGAGACGACGCATCACGTCCAGTTGTTGAAGTGACTGGATGCTTGCTGCGCGGAGTATCTGGCTGATCGCCAGTCGGGCTAATGTCCCCCAGTTGCGCTCAGCGATCGCGGGCTGGACACTGAGCTTGTTGTTGACAATGATCCAGTGGCGGACACGCAGCTTTGGCACACCCGCATTGATGCGCTCTTGGGTCCACCAGGGGCCGCCGCCTTCTCGCCAGACCAGGTCCCGATCCACGCCGAGAAACAGGTTCGCGACCGCACCACCATCGCCGTAGGCCCAGCCGTCGATTTCAACCGGCGGAAAGACGCCGGGGATTGCAGCCGACGCCAGCATGATGTTCTCAAACCGCTCTTCGTCACCCGTGGCAGCAACGCTTGTCAGGTCGAAGATGCGAAATCTGCCGAGGTCCATATTTGTCGCGCCGACAAGCATGATTGCGTTTTCGTTACGCCGTTCCGCTATAGCGTCGATCATGTCGCGATTGATTGCCACGCGCACGGTCTGCTGCAACGCATCGTTGTTTAGCAAAGAGTCACTACCGACAATCACCGACCATAGCATCGAACCTGATGCCCAGTCGGGGTCCGGGTTGGCGTAGAACTCGGCGAGGTTGTGGTAGGCCACGTCCGTGCCGACCATCGCGTATGGTGCCATAAGCGCACCTGTACTGATTCCTGTAACACGGTCGAACATAGGTCGACGTAAGTCCGGGTCTTCGATTTGGCCCCAGCCTTCCAGGACACCCGCGCCAAATGCGCCGTCCGGCCCACCCGACGAGAGGATCAGGATGTCAATCGTCGGTGGTTCATCACGTTGACCCCCAAGCCATGCATCAAGTTTGTCGCAGGCCACCTGGATCGTGATCCTGCGGATGTCGGTGTAGTCGCTGACCATCTGTGCATAGGAGGCATCGACCCGGCGTTGCAGTTGCTCCGGGTCAATCCTTTGACTTATGGAACAGCCCGCAAGCATCGTGCAGGCTAAAACAAGGGTATGGATGCCGCAGCGGCTAGATAGGTACATCACATGGCACCAATCAGGAAGGTTAATCACAACTTAAGCGTCAAAAACAGTGCTGCGTAATCGAAGGCCGCCCGTTTAGAATGCGAAGCAACTGCATCCCATGTCCCAATCGTGACGAGGTCCTGCCAACCAATCGTCGATGCTCGACATGATTGAGCGAGGCTTAGTGGTTTGTGCTTGAACGTTTTGTTGACAGCACCCGCAACTGCCCTGCTTGAGGTACGCAGCTGCCTGTGCGACGTAAGCCGGTGCGCCGTAGCCACCGAACTCTTTGACAGGCGACCAGTCCGGACTGAACGGCAGTGGCGCAGGGCTCCACTTCTCAAAGTCATCGGCGGCATAGACGATCTTGCCATCGACCATCGTGAGTACAGAGGTCAGGTTTTTGATCTGTTCGCCGGGACAGGTCATGTAGTCGCCGGTGAGTACTGCAAGGTCAGCCATCGCGCCGGGTGCGAGCGTGCCCTTTTGATGCTCCTCCGTGGAGAACCAGGCGCTGCCGGCGGTCCAGGTCCGTAGGGCCTCTTCACGGCTAAGCAGGTTGGATTCCTCATACATCTGCAGTCCGCCGAGCGTCTTGCCCGTACACATCCACTGCAGCGAAACCCATGGGCTGTAGCTGGCGACACGCGTAGCGTCGGTGCCCCCGCCCATCGGCAGCCCGCTATTCAGGATCTGGCGTAGCGGAGGCGTCCTCTTGATCTTCTCGGCACCATAGCGCTGATGGAAATACTCGCCCTGGAACATCATCCGGTGCTGCACCGCGATCCCGCCGCCCATCGCCGCGATACGGTCGATGTTGCGGTCGCTGATCGTCTCCGCATGGTCGATAAACCAGTGGAGACTGCTGCCGCTCTGCTGCAGTGGCACCTCGCGATTGACCTGCTCGATGACGTTTAGGAATCGCGTGATTGACTCGTCATATGTCGCGTGGATACGGAACGGCCAGCGTGCCTCTGCAAGCAGGCGAACGATCGGCGTGAGCTGATCTTCCATCGACGATACGAGGTCTGGCCGGGGCTCGGTGAAGATCTCAAAGTCCGCAGCCGCCCAGGCCAGGTTCTCCCCGGCGCCGATCAGCCGGAGCATCTCATCGCCGTGGCCCGGCTTCACCTGCGACGTCCACCGCTTGTAGTCATTGAGTTCTTCGCCGCCCTTTTGAGCGAACAGGTCGTAGCTGATACGGACCGTCAGCTCGTTGCGATCACGCAGCTTCTGAATAACCGCATAGTCATCCGGGTAATTCTGCCCACCACCGCCCGCATCAATCGCGCTCGTCACACCCAGTCGATTCAGGTCTCGCATGAAATGGCGCGTCGAATTGATCTGGTCCTCGACGCCCAGCTTCGGCCCCATCGCGAGGGTCATGTAAAGGATCATCGCGCTGGGTTTTGCCAGCAGCATCCCGGTCGGATTCCCTTGCTTGTCGCGCACCACCTCGCCACGATCAAACTTCGGCGTCTGCTTGTCGTAGCCCAGCGCACGCAGCGCCGCCTTATTCAATAGCGCACTGGAGTACAGGTTCAGGATAAACACAGGCACATCGGGAGAGGCCTTGTTGATCTCATCCAGAGTGGGCATGCGGCGTTCTTTGAACTGAAACTCACTCCACCCGCCAACCACACGGACCCATTGCGGTGCCGGCGTACGCAGGGCCTGCAGGCGGAGCATTTCCAGAGCATCGGCAAGGGACCAAACTCCGTCCCAACGCAGTTCCATGTTGAAGTTCAAGCCACCTCGAATCAGGTGAAGGTGTGAGTCATTGAGCCCGGGAATCACACGTCGTCCTGAAAGATTGATGCGCCATGTTTGACTGCCGGCAAGTCGAATCATCTCCTCGTCTGTGCCTGTGGCCATCACGCGTCCACCCGATATCGCGATGGCGGTCGGCTCGCCAGCCTGACTCGCGAGGGTTGTGACCTTGCCGTTGTACAGGATGGTTTCGGGTGTGCCTTGCATGACTTCGCGTCCTTGTTGATGATTTGATTGGATGTTGCATGCGGTGAGCAATCCAGACCCCGCCGTCGCTAGGCCCGTGACAATCGCCTGTCGTCTGGTCATTTGATGCTAGAGATGTCTAGCAATCATCATTTGTCCGCAAGTAGCCATGAGCGTGACAACTTGGCCAATACTGGCATCACCAGCCAAGTCAACGACGCAACCACGAGTGTGTTGGTCAGGAGGAATCTGACCCACCAGGGCCAGAACTCACCGACGGATTGAACAAGCCTGCTGAACACAAACACCATTGCACAGACACCAATCCATGTCAGCAACGCCATCTTCCATCGCGGGGGTGCCATGCGATCGCGTGGACCGAACCAGGCTTCAAGACCATGCATCGGCTTTACGCTCGGCTCATCAGCGAGCATAGGCCTGATACTTTCAAGAAACTGCTTGTAATCCTGCCAGCTTTGAAACTTATCCCAGTCCTGCTGAGTCTGGAAACGCAGCACAGCCCCGTACTCATCAGAGTGCGATCCGGGCCTAAGCATCAGGACACTGAGGTAGCCCGGGAACTGGACCGCCCTTGGTATCCAGTCCCGGACTGTCTGCTCGAACGCCTCATGAGCGTCCGGCCTCAGCCGCCTTGCAATCAGGATGTTGACCGTAGCGTCTTGCATGGCTTATACACTTAAACGAACACCGATTTGCTCAGTGAGCTGCTTTCTGGGGGACAACCTGCGGCTTCATCGCTGACTGTGGAGCGCCGTGCACCATCGTGTAGGCGTACTCGACACCAACGCCGTACGCGCCGGCGTGTTCCTTGAGGATGCCCATCAGCGCGTCGTAGTGCTCTCGCTTCGCCCAGTCACGCTGCCACTCAAGCAGTGCCGCGATCGTCGTCAGTCGTACGGCGCCGGCCTGCACCATGCGTGAGAGGCTGGCGTCCTGTGCCGCGGGAGATGTCGCCCCGCAGCAGTCCTCAACGACGAAGACGTTGTATCCCGCTCCGAGCATTTCGATCGTCGGCCATGTGACGCACACCTCGGTCCAGAGCCCGGTCATGATGATGTTCTTGCGACCCGTGGCCTTGATCGCTTTGCGGAATCCCTCGCTGTCCCATGAGTTCATGGAGGTGCGTTCAATCACCTGCTGGCCCGGAAATACGTTTAGCAGTTGCGGCCAGACATAGCCGCTGAATGACTCCGTTTCCACCGCAGTGAGGACCGCAGGCACACCAAACTCTTTTGCGACTTTTGCCAGCAACGTAACGTTGTTGATTAAACCGGCACGATCGGCGTTAGCGACCCCGAATGTCATTTGCGGCTGGTGGTCGATAAAGACCACGACGCTGTCCTCGGGTGTGTAGAGCTTATGGAACTGTGGCATCGTTATTCCTTTCGAGAGTAGTTAGTTTTGAATCGGCCGACTGATGATGTGGCAGCAACGAGATACCACTCTCGACCTTCTGTTTCACGCGTCCAATTCTGATGCATGCTGGAGGTCGAGACTTCAGGCCGTGAATCCGCCATCGATTGTCAGGCTCGCGCCGGTGATGTAACCGGACTCCGGGCTTGCGAGGTAAGCCACCATGCCCGCGATCTCATCAGCGGTGCTGTAACGCCCCAACGACATCAGCGGCAGTAAAGACTTGGCGAAATCACTCGTCGCCGGGTTCAGATCCGTATCGACCGGGCCCGGCTGGATGTTGTTGATCGTGATGCCGCGCGGACCCAGGTCGCGGGACAGGCCTTTGACGAGCCCTACCAGGGCAGATTTACTCATCGCGTATGCCGACCCTCCGGCAAAAGGCATCCGGTCCGCATTGCAGCTACCGATATTGATGATGCGCCCGCCGGGCTTCATGTGCCTGACCGCGGCCTTCGTTGCGGCAAAAACGCCGCGAATATTGATCTCGTAGGTCCGATCGAATGCTTCGAGGCTCAGATCGTCGATCTGGCCCATCATTAGCACCCCCGCGTTATTCACAAGAATGTCAATACCGCCAAACTTCTCGACCACGCGGTCAACGGCCTGCATCGTGACGGCCGGGTCTGCGGCGTCCGCCTTGATCGCAAATGCCTGCACACCATGGGCCATGGCAGCCTTGACCACCTCGTCAGCGCGGTCCGGGTTGCTGACATAAGTCAGGGCAACATCGGCACCTTCGCTGGCCAGTCGCTTGACGATCGCGGCCCCGATCCCTCTGCTGCCACCGGTGACAAGCGCACGTTTTTTATTGAGTCTCTGAGTCATCTCGTATTCCTTTTGAAGGTTTTGTAAGACATCAAGTCTGGTTACTGTCGAAAGAAGGCAAGCAGATCGGCATTGATCTGTTCGTGGTGCGTCGTGCACATGCCGTGAGAAAGCCCGGGATAAATTTTCAGTATCGAACCCCGAACAAGTTTTGCGGCGACTCTTGCCGTCGTGTCGATTGGCACGACCTGATCGTCATCGCCGTGCATGATCAATGTCGGTAGGTCGACGCGCTTCAAGTCTTCGGTGAAATCGGTCTCGGAGAAGGCCTTGATACAGTCGTAGACCGCTTTGTGGCCGGCCATCACGCCCTGACGCCACCAGTTATGAATCATTCCCTGGGAGACATCCGCGCCGGGACGATTAAACCCGTAGAACGCCTCTGTAGGAATCTCGACGAAGAATTGGGCGCGATCCTTGAGCAGCGCCGCTCGAAAACTATCGAATACCTCCATCGGCACGCCGCCGGGATTATTCGCTGTTTTCCCCATAACCGGGGTCACGGCACCGATGAGTACCAGCTTCGCGATGCGCCCCTTCGCTCGGCCCGCGCCATGCCGCCCAAAGTACCTCGCGACTTCACCACCACCAGTCGAATGACCGACGTGGATCGCGTTCTTCAGATCGAGCCGCTCTGTCAACTCCATCAGGTCGTCGGCATAAGTATCCATGTCATTGTGATCAAATGTCTGAGTCGACCTGCCGTGGCCCCTCCGATCGTGGGCGATGCACCGGAATCCGCGTGTTGAAAAATACGTCATCTGCGCGTCCCATTCATCCGCGCTCAGCGGCCACCCGTGACTGAAAACGATTGGCTGGCCCTTCCCCCAATCTTTGTAGTAGATCTTCGTGCCGTCTTTGGTTTCAATGATGCTCATCAGAGAAGCTCCCTATTAGTGAGATCGCCATCCACAACTCCTCCAATACCGCAAGTTCCATGTTGCGATTGAGTCTAGCGGCCTTCTGCCCGCTGACAATTAGTCGTTTGACTCATCTTTGAGTCATCCGTAATGCGTACAAATAACTCCTCCTAAAGTAGGAGTCGTGATCCTGTCAAAATGAGAATTGGATGGGTTGCCCGGCAAATCCGATGAGACTTTATTACTCGATGATGCGGTTCTCTAACCAAGCGAAGTAATTAAGACCGCAAAAGCCCACGATGATGGGCGACCGCAATCGCTTCGGTCCGGCTTAATACGTTTAACTTTTTTAGCATGGCCTGTACATGGCTTTTAACGGTCGCTTCACCAATAAATAAGAGTGCAGCGATCTGCTTATTAGACTTGCCTGTCGCCATGATCCGCAGGATCTCCAACTCGCGTGGCGTGAGCTCTTCCATCGACATGCGCTCGGCCAGCTTTGTGGCGACGATAGGTGTTATGCACGTCCTGCCCGCATGGACATCGCGAACGCAACTAAGCAGTTCTTCACGCCGAACATCTTTAAGTAGATACGCCTTTGCACCCGCTCTCATCCCGCGATAAATATCCTCGTCGCCGTCATATGTCGTCAACATGATTATTTTCGCCTGCGGGTCGATGGAACGGATCTGAATAATGGTGCTCACGCCATCCTGGTCCGGCATGCGTAAGTCCATCAGTGTGATATCCGGGCGGTGCCGCACCCAAAGCTCGACCGCATCCTTTCCACGGCCTGTCTCGCCGACTACTTTGATGTCTGTTTCTTGCTTGAATATGGCCATGAGACCTTCTCGCAGCACCGTATGGTCGTCTACGATTAAGAGTTCAATCATCGGCGAGCATGGGGGTGTGTCGGGTATCGCAAAATCATCGTTATGAGGCATGGACATTGTGACCTTCTTTTTTTCAGGCATGTTCAGCCCCTTTTTGATTCCGAATCTTAGTGGTAGGCAGCGCTACGTGGATCTCGGTGCCGTGGCCAACCCGTGAAATCAGTACAAAACGTCCGCCTAATTGCTCGACACGCTCCCGCATGCCAATGAGCCCGAATCCCGCCTGCTTGGCTTGAGTATCAAATCCGCATCCATCGTCAATGATTTGTAACTGAATCGATTGATCGCTGTGACGCAGGCACAGTCGTACGTTTTTCGCATTGGCATATCTGATCGTGTTCGTCAGCGATTCCTGCGCAATTCGTAGAAGAACATCTTCTTGTTCAGGGGACAGCTGCGAAACCTCGCCGCTCTCCTCAAGATTGACCTGCAATTTACTGTGATAGGTTATGCTCGTCAGAAGATTATCCAATGCCATGCGTAGGCTTTGTGTCTGCAGTGAGTGCGGCCGGAGAGCCATAACCGAGCGCCTCGCCTCCCTGAGTCCTGCGCGAGCCTGGTCACCTGCCTGCTCAATATAGAGGGATACTTCTGGCAGATCGTTGCGGATGTATGCGCCCTTGGCCGCTTCCAGCAACATGATCATTCCAGTAAAACTCTGAGCCAAGGTGTCATGAATATCCCTGGCCATCCGAATGCGCTCAGCGGCAACCGCAGTTTCACGGCTATTTCGAGATAGCCGCATCAGCTGAAGTGCAAGCATCGCTTGGTGAGCAAGCGCCTGGGCGAGTTCGATTTCCTCTGGTTTAAATCTGCGTTTGCCCATAAAGCGAACGCTAATATATCCCGCAAGATCACCCGCCAAGACCATCGGCACGATCAGCAAGTCCCGGATCCCCTGCAACGCCAACTCTTTGTTCAATGCCGAGAATGGATACGGCACATCAGCTTCGTGCCAATCGACTTTTCGTCCGTCGGCCAACACGAGACGGCTCGGGTCTGCGTCAAGACCCTCGATAACCATGTGATCGCCTGCGGCAAGGCCCTCTGCCCATAACGGCGGGGCTTGGCCCAACAAATCAATACTCACGACGTTTGAGCCCGCCTCTAGACTTGAGATTAAACGACCCTGATGGACAACCCCGAATAATTCGATCCGGTCATGATCACGTTCCCAAATCGTGGCGCTGTGAGCGTCCAACTGACTGACCATTGTGGTCAAGATGTGTACGGGAAGCATGTCGGGGTCAGATTCTTGCGACAATGAATCAAGAGCCGTCGTGAGGGACGCCAGCTGGCCTCTCGCGAGGTGCTCCGACTGGCGAAGAGCTTCGGCTGCCAGGGTGCGCTCTGTAACATCCATAACAGTGCCCATCAGCATCAGAGCGCCGGCGTCGTTCTTCACCGGCAGCGAAATCGTTTCAATGTGCTTACGAGTACCGTCGGGCAGAATAAACAGATATTTCAGCGGCCGCGGTTCACCGGTTTCAAAGCTCTCTTGAAGCCCACGATCTACAGCCTCACGATCTTCAGGGCGAACACGCGCTCGAAACTCGCAATAGGTGGGCGACGGAGGAGGATCGGGAAAGCCAAATATCCTGCATGTTTCAACCGACCAATCCGTCAAACCGGTTTTGTAATCAAGTATCCAGCTACCGGTTTTGGTTAGCCGTTGACCCTCAGCAAGACTCCGCTCGCTGCGTCGCAATCGGTCTTCTAGTTTTACGCGCTCTGTAATGTCACGGGTGACCGCGATAACCATCCCCCGTCCCCCGAGATCACAACGGGATAGGCGTAATTCGACAAATATCGTCTGGCCGCTTTTTCTACGGTACGTTCGCTGCGCAACCGCGGGTTCGCCGGGTATGACACTATTAATCAGGTCGCGGATATTCTGAGCAGACTCATTGGCCACGAAATCCCAGGGGCACATCTTGATGAGTTCGGCTCTGGAATACCCAAGCAACTCGGTCGCGGCAAGATTCACCTCGATGATCCTGCCGTCCAGGTCAGATACAAAAATCGCATCGGCCACATGCGCGAATGCAGCCTGGATGAGTTCTCTCTGAGAGAGTTGCGCATGTTGCCCGGCAACATGGTCAGACTGTCCAAATTGCGAGCCATGGTTCTGCGGCGTGTCATCAACGTGGTTCGGCAAGTGATCCATAATGCGACTTAGCTCAAGATTGATCTGCTTAATCGCAATCAAAACCAGCCGCGACTACGTCTGAGCACATAATCCATAACTCCATCATCACGCTCCATCTAGTGCCGGAAATTAATGTACCTGTTCGGGAGTCAGCCCGCGCATTTCTTTTTTGCAATAATGCCATGCTGATGGAGGCATGAGGACGAAATGTCATCCCGCCGCTACCTGCTGTGACATAATGTGTCGACACGTCTGGGTTTATCGATCAGGCCTATTTTTTAGGCAGCATCAGATATTGAACGCCACGTCCAATGTCAGGCCGATGAAATAGGGGACCATTCGTCCTGGAGCCGCCCTGATGATCATCGCCTTCGACATCGACGATACGATCACCCGCCACCCCGCCTTCTTCGCCCTAGTGAGCCAGGCCCTAGTCCAGTCGGGCCATAGGGTCCTCATCATTACGTTCCGCGACGAGGCCGGCCGGCCCGATACCGAGGCCGACCTCGCCGGCTGGGGCATCGCGTACCACGAGATGATCTGCTGGTCAATGACCTGCTGCGACCTGGCCGAGGTCGATACCTGGAAGGCCACGATCTGCCGGGAGCACGGCGTCGAAGTGTTCTTCGAGGACGACCCGGCGGTATTGGCGCACGTGGACGAGGGGACGGTGTGCCTGCAGCCGTTCAAGGCGGATGGTGATAATCTCGACTTGGCGACGAATCGGTCTATTTAAGAAAGAGGTTGACCAGCATGGAATCGAACTCACGCGAGAGAGCCATTCATGCCGCACGCAAAAAGATCAGCGATACCCGACTGATCGCATTTCTTCGTGCAGCACGTAAAACTTCGAGCGGTGTCTTGGCTGTCAGTCTTGCATGTGACGCGTTTGACGAAGGCAAGTCACTGGACGATCTGTTCTACGATGGCGACATCTATGGCTACAGTCTCAGAGTCATGCTACAGGATGAAGATACATACAGAATCGAGTTCGGATGCCAGGCGGGGCCGACTGCCGGCGATGGCGGCACGTGGACCGTGGCGTTCGAGGGCGACGAGGTGATGTCGATTCGTGGTGGTATGACCTATATCAGCTAAGTCGACAGAGCAGCGGCCCCGTCTGATTCTGCATCATCGGCCCGGCATATCTGCTTGGAGTCACCCATGAAGAGTCGCAATTCAGCATTCCTTACAGCATCGAGGACGGGTCGGCAAACCTGACCCCTTCCCGATCTTCGTACCACCTAGTCTGAGAGAATCGGGTCAATGGAACACGCATGCTGAGCCGGAGGGAGGTGCGTAGCACCGACCGGAGGCTCAGCGTGCGACGCCGACGGGAACGCCCCGTCAGCATCAATCAACTTAGCGGCATATGCCGCGGGGGTCTGCCAGCCGATGCCGCTGTGCGGGCGTCGGTGGTTGTAATCGTTTCGCCATGCGTCCAGAACGTACCGGGCCTCGGCCAAGCCGAGGAACAACTCACGGTTC